>Ga0180217_1000086_pt1 | contig 205531 bp, 199 predicted proteins | sample eDN3rd37CBELigOP_FD_128521 | JGI IMG/M metagenome (GOLD analysis project Ga0180217, IMG submission 128521) | Enriched Organic Plus compost microbial communities from Emeryville, California, USA - eDNA 3rd pass 37_C BE-Lig OP (version 2) (version 2) ... | reverse complement strand
GCCGGCGCCCAGCGTCAACGCGGCGGCCCAGGCGCTGGTGCCCCAGCCGCAGACCTACATGGGCACCCTGCCGTGTTTCTCGCCAGCCATGCAATGCACGGCGCAGCGGGTCACGCTGACGCTGGCGCCCAACGGCCGCTGGCGCGGCCGCGTGGCCTACCTGGACAACGACCCGAAGAAGGGGCCGCCCCTGGCCGAGCAAGGCTGCTGGGACGCCACCGCCGAACACCCGCCGCGCGTCATTCTCATGGACGGCCAGGGCAACCCCCGCGCCGAGTTCGTCGTGTCGCAGAACAACGTGCTGCGCGTGCGCTCGGTGGCCGGCCAGGTGCCCAACCTGAACTACACCCTGACCCGCCAGCCCGACCTGGACCCCATCGACGAGCTGGCGAAGGCGCCCGCGCTCAAGTGCCCCTGAACCCGCCACGCGGGCGCGGGCCGTGCTGAAAGGCGTCTGCCGCAGCCGCTGCGCCGATCGCGGCGCAGCGCCCGGCCTCATGCCCTGGCCCGCGGCCCGAACCGCGGCCCGACCCATGGTCTGCCCCACGGCCGCAATCAGGGGCGTGAGCGCGGCAACGTGCGCCATGGCGCCGCGCGCTGCGGCGCACGCGCGCCGGCCCTCGGATTCGCCTCCGCGCCGGCCTCGATATTCGTCCTGGCGTTTTTGCCGTCCGCGGAGCGGGCCCGGCCAGGCGCGGGCGCCCCATCGCCATGGGATTCAGCCGCGTCCGTGGACGTGGCTGCGCCCGGACGGCTGCAGCCTCGGGCGGCATAGCCCCGCGCCACGGGTTCGTGCAGGCGCATGGCGGAAAGCGAGGACGGATTTGCGGGCGGCGCGACACCGAACCGCATAACATCGGGCTGCGTGGCGTCGGGCTGCGCGGGGCCGGGCGGCTCCAGCATGCGGGCATGCGCGCACAGGCGGCAGGCCAGTTGCATGGCGTTGCGCACCTGCAGCTTGGCGAAGATGCGGGCGCGATGGGCTTCCGCCGTGCGCAGCGAAATGCCCAGATCGATGGCGATGACCTTGTTGGGACTGCCGGCGGCGACGTAGGCGGCAATCTGCCGTTCGCGCGGCGTGAGCCGGGCAAGGAATTCGGAAAGGTCGGGACGCGGCTGCATGGGAGGCCCTTTTGCAATGAACGATTGCAGGCAGTCTGCCGGGCCCGGTCTTTCCGCGTAAGCTGGCAATTCTGCCAGGGGGCGCCCCGCCGGCGGGGCGCCCGGGCGGCATCCGCCGCCGCAGGCCAGGGCGCGTCAGCCCTGCCCCAGTTCGAGGTTGTCGATGAGGCGCGTGGCGCCCAGCTTGGCGGCGGCCAGCGCCACCAGGGGCTCGCCGGCCTGCAGGTCGGCGGCCTGCGGGCGCTTCAGGTCGCGCTGGCGGCGCACCGCCACGTAGTCCACCTGCCAGCCCCGGCGCGCCAGCTCGGCCGCGGCATCGCGCTCCAGCGCGGCGGCATCGCGTTCGCCCGCGGCCAGGCGCTGGTCGATGCGCCGCAGCTCGGCGTACAGCGCGGGCGCCTCGGCGCGGTCGGCGTCCGACAGGTAGCGATTGCGCGACGACAGAGCCAGGCCGTCGTCCGCGCGCACGGTTTCATGCGCCAGCACGTCCACGGGAAGCTGGAACTGGCGGCACATGGCGCGCACCACCATGAGCTGCTGATAGTCTTTCTTGCCGAACACCGCCACGCGCGGCTGCACGCAGGAGAACAGCTTGAGCACCACGGTGCTCACGCCGGCGAAGAAGCCCGGACGAAACTCCCCTTCCAGGATGTCGCCCAGGTCGTCGGGCGGCTGCACGCGGAAGTTCTGCGGCTCCGGATACATTTCGCGTTCGTCGGGCGCGAACAGCACATAGACGTCGCGCGCGCGCTCCAGCTTTTCGATGTCGGCCGCCAGGGTGCGCGGATAGCGGTCGAAATCTTCGTTGGGACCGAACTGCAGGCGGTTGACGAAAATGCTGGCCACCACCGGGTCGCCGTGCTGGCGCGCGAGCTTCATGAGGGCGAGGTGCCCTTCGTGCAGGTTGCCCATGGTGGGCACGAAAGCGACCCGGTTCTGCCCGCGCAGGTGGTCCCGCAATTCCTGGATGGTGTGTACGACTTTCAAGGGGTTTCTCCGGAGAGGGAAACGGCGGCCGGCCGGGTTCAGGCGGCGGCGACCGTCACGCTGGTGTAGGCCAGGCGCACGTAGATGGGCGCGTAGGGTTCGGCCTGGGTGATTTCCAGCAGGGATTCGCGCGCGAGCTCCAGCATGGCGATGAAATGCACCACGACGACGGCGGCCGGCGCGCCTTCGCGGATGCGCTCCATGAACAGGTCGCCGAACTCCATGAAGCGCACGTCGTTCAGCCGCCGCAGGATGTGCGTCATGTGGTCGCGCACGGACAACTGCTCGCGCGTGATGTGGTGGTGCTGGTTGAGCCGGGCCCGCTTCATGATGTCGGCCCAGGCGGCGCGCAGGTCGTCGACGCTGACCTCGGGCAGCGCGCGCTCCACGTTGAGCTCGGCCACCGCCTGGCTGCTGAGGAAATCCCGCCCCAACTGCGGCAGGGCGTCAAGCTTCTGCGCGGCGAGCTTCATCTGCTCGTATTCGAGCAGGCGGCGCACCAGCTCGGCGCGCGGGTCTTCGGGCTCTTCGCCGGTGTCGGTCTTCTTGACCGGCAGCAGCATGCGCGACTTGATCTCGATGAGCATGGCCGCCATGAGCAGGTACTCGGCGGCCAGTTCGAGGTTATGGATGCGGATCTGCTCCACATACGACAGATACTGGCGCGTGACATCCGCCATGGGGATGTCCAGCACGTTGAAGTTCTGCTTGCGGATCAGGTAGAGCAGCAGGTCCAGCGGCCCCTCGAACGCTTCCAGGAACACTTCCAGCGCGTCGGGCGGAATGTACAGGTCGGTCGGCAACTGGAACAGCGGCTCGCCGTACAGGCGAGCGAAGGCCACGCTGTCGACGGTGTCGGGCGTGCTGTCGATCTGCGGTTCCACTAGCGCGGCCAGGGCGTCGCCCGGAACGGACGAGGGCAGGGACATGGCGGCCGGCGCGTATCAGTCGGCCTGATACACATAGGGCTTCTGCGGCACGCGGGCGGCGCGGAAACCCTCCAGCAGCTCCTGGTCCTGGGGCTTGTCCCAGAGGCGGGCGCGGCCTTCGCGCTGGCGCTCTTCGGTGCCCGGGTGGGACTTCTTGTACTCGTTGAGGAACTGGGTGATCTCGGATTGGTAGTTGTTTGCCATGACACCAATTTCAGCGGGTTTCAGATGGGGGGAGTTTACTGCACGCGGGCCCCTTCCCCGGGCGTTACAATCGTCAGGCGCCCCTCTCAGATCGTTCCCGCACCGCTTCCGCCCATGCCCGCAGAATCCGCAGCAGCCCCCCGTCCCGGCCAGTCCTCTCCCCCGGACGCGGCGCGCGCGGCACGGATGATTCCATTCATCGTGGGCTGCGCGCTTTTCATGCAGATGCTGGACGCCACGGTGGTGGCCACCGCGCTGCCCGCCATGGCGCGCGCGCTGGGGTCCACGCCGGTGCGCCTGAACGTGGCCATTACCTCTTACCTGCTGTCGGTGGCCGTGTTCGTGCCGGTGAGCGGCTGGGCGGCCGACCGCTACGGCGCCCGCCGCGTCTTCGTGGCCGCCATCGGCCTTTTCACCCTGTCGTCGGTGGCCTGCGCGCTCTCGCAAGACCTGGTGCAGCTGGTGCTGGCCCGCATCGTGCAGGGCATGGCGGGCGCCATGATGGTGCCGGTGGGCCGCATCATCCTGCTGCGCACGGTGCCCAAGGAAGACCTGCTCAAGGCCATGTCTTTCCTGTCCATCCCGGCGCTGCTCGGCCCCGTGATCGGCCCGCCGCTGGGCGGGTTCATGGTCACCTATATGTCGTGGCACTGGATCTTCCTCATCAATATTCCCATCGGCGTGCTGGGCATCGCGCTGGTGATGCGCTGCGTGGCCGAGATCCGCGAGGAAGGCACCCCGCCGCTGGACTGGCCCGGCTTTCTGCTGAGCGCCATCTGCCTGGCCTCCCTGGTGAGCGGCTTCGAGGCCATCGGCCGCGACGTGATGCCGCTGCCCCTGCTGCTCGGCCTGATCGCGCTGGGCGCGGCCTGCGGTCTGCTGTATGCGCGCCACGCCCGCCGCAGCGACCGCCCCATCATCGACCTGTCCCTGATGCGGGTGCCCACTTTCGCCATCGCCACCCTGGGGGGCAACCTGTGCCGCTTCGCGGTGGGCGCCACGCCCTTCCTGCTGGCCATGCTGCTGCAGGTGGGCTTCGGGCTCACGCCGTTCTCGGCCGGCCTGATCACTTTCGCCAGCGCGGCCGGCGCCCTGCTCATGAAATTCGTCGCTACGCCCATCGTGCGCCGCTTCGGGTTCCGGCGCGTGCTGACCGTGAACGCGGTGCTTACCGGCAGCTTCATCGTCCTGTGCGCCGGCTTCACGCCGCAGACGCCGGTATGGTTGATGATCCTCATTCTTTTGGTGGGAGGCTTTTTCCGGTCGCTGCAATTCACGGGGGTAAATACGCTAACCTATGCCGACATCCCCCCGGCCATGATGAGCCGCGCCAGCAGCTTCGCCGCCATGGCGCAACAGCTCGGCATCAGCCTGGGCGTGGGGGTGGCCGCGGTTACGCTGAACATCAGCATGGCCTTGCGCGGCGCCGACAGGCTTGCCGTGGGCGACGTGGTTGCCGGATTCATCGTCATAGGCGTGCTGTGCGCAGCATCGGTCTTCTCCTTTAGACGCCTCGAGCCGCTGGCCGGGGCACACCTGAATGGCGCCAAACAAAGTGACGACGAATGAATTTGTCCTCGCCCTGGACCAGGGCACGACCAGCTCCCGCGCCATCGTCTTCGACCGCGAGGGCACGGTGCGCGGCGTCGGCCAGCGCGAATTCCGCCAGTTCTACCCGCGTCCGGGCTGGGTCGAGCACGATGCCGCCGAAATCTGGCACAGCCAGCTCGACGTGGCGCGCGAGGCCCTGCGCAACGCCGCCGTCTCGGCCGCCGACGTGGCGGCGCTGGGCATCACTAACCAGCGCGAAACCACCCTCATCTGGGAGCGCGCCACCGGACGGCCGCTGGCGCGCGCCATCGTCTGGCAAGACCGCCGCACCGCGCCGATGTGCGACCAGCTGCGCGCGGACGGCCATGCCGATTTCCTGCAGTCGCGCACGGGGCTGGTGCTGGACGCCTATTTCTCGGGCACCAAGCTTGCCTGGCTGCTCGACCACGTGCCCGGCGCGCGCCAGGCCGCCGAACGCGGCGAGCTGGCCTTCGGCACGGTCGACACCTGGCTGATCTGGCAGCTCACCGGCGGCGCCGTGCACAGCACCGACCCCAGCAACGCGTCGCGCACCATGCTGTTCGACCTGCACACGCAGGACTGGAGCGACGACATCCTGGCGCTGCTGCGCATTCCCCGCAGCGTGCTGCCGACCATCGCTCCCAGCAGCGCCGTGGTGGGCCGCACCCAGCCCGAATGGCTGGGCGGCGCCATTCCCATCGCGGGCGTGGCCGGCGACCAGCAGGCCGCGACCTTCGGCCAGGCCTGCTTCGCGCCCGGCATGGCCAAGAACACCTACGGCACCGGCTGCTTCATGCTGATGAACGTGGGAGACAAACCCGTGGCATCCGGCCACAACCTGCTCTCCACCGTGGGCTGGGGCCTGCCGGACGGACAAGGAGCGGGCTGGAAACCCACCTACATGCTGGAGGGCGGCGTCTTCGTGGCGGGCGCGGCGGTGCAGTGGCTGCGCGACGGGCTGGGCATCATCCAGCGCTCCGAGGAAATCGAATCCCTGGCCGGCAGCGTGGCCGACACCGACGACGTCTTCATGGTGCCCGCCTTCGCGGGCCTGGGCGCCCCGCACTGGGACCCCTATGCGCGCGGCACCCTGGTGGGCCTCACCCGCGGCACCACGCGCGCCCACATCGCGCGCGCCACGCTGGAATCCATTGCGCTGCAAAGCGCGGAACTGCTGGCCTGCATGAACGCCGACAGCAGCATCGACTTCACCGAGCTGCGGGTCGACGGCGGCGCCGCCCGCAACGACCTGCTCATGCAAATGCAGGCCGACCTGCTGGGCGTGCCGGTGGTGCGGCCCCGCGTGCCCGAATCCACGGCGCTCGGCGCGGCCGGACTGGCCGGGCTGGCGGTGGGGTTCTGGGCCGACCAGGAAGAATTCGCTTCCAAATGGCAGGCCGAACGCCGCTTCGAGCCCACCTGGCCGGCCTCGGTGCGCGAAGCCCGCATGCGCCGCTGGCGCCAGGCGGTGGAGCTGGCGAAAGGATGGTCCCGGCCTGAATAGCAGGCCCGCCCAGGGGGGGCCGCCCAAGGGGCCCGTCCAGGGGCTGCGCTGGCGGACCGGCGGAGCCGGATCCCCGGCGCCTGGCCTGGGGACGGCTCGGGTTGGAATGTTCGCTTTTCGCGGAGCAAGTGGCGCGCGTCGGCGCGGCGGGGCTATAGCCGTTCGGCCAGGAAATCCAGGAAGCAGGCGATGCGCCGGGCCAGCGGGGTGTTGCGGTAGTACACGGCGTGCATGGGCTGGAGATAGTCGGTGTAGGCGTGTTCCATGACTTTCACGAGCCGGCCCTGGGCCAGATCGTGACGCACCATGAATTCGGACAGGCAGGCCAGGCCCACGCCCTCCAGGGCGAGCAGGCGCTGGGTTTCGCCGGAAGACGTGGCCAGGGTGGGCGTGATGGGGTAGCTCGAGCCGCCCTCGTGCCTGAGCGGCCAGACGTTCAGGGTTTCGGGCTGGGTGAAGCCCAGCAGTTCATGGCCGGCCAGGTCTTCCACCCGCCGGGGTTCGCCGCGCCCGGCCAGGTAGCGGGGGCTGGCGAGCAGGAAGCGGGGCGAGGGACGCAGCGGACGGGCGTGCAGGGAGGAATCGGTGAGCGGGCCGGCGCGCAGGGCCACGTCGGTGCGGTGCTCCAGCAGATCCACGATGCGGTCGTTGCTGGTGAGTTCCAGCAGGATGGCCGGATAGCGCTCGCGGAATTCCCGCACGTGCGGCACCACGCAATGCAGCATCACCGGCGCCGACGCGTCCACGCGCAGGCGTCCGGCGGGCTGCTGGTGGATGATGCGCATGCATTCCTCCGCTTCTTCCAGCGACTCCACAATGCGGCGCGCCTTTTGCAGAAACTGGCTGCCCTCCTCCGTCAGCTCCATGCGCCGGGTGGTGCGCGACAGCAGGGTCACGCCCAGCTGCTCCTCCAGCCGCGACAGGCCGCGGCTCACGCCCGAAGCGGTCTGGCCCAGCATTTCGGCGGCGGCGCTCATGCTGCCGCCGTCCACCACCGCCAGGAACAGCCGCAGCGCGTCGGAATTCAAGGCCATCATTGAGTCCAAGTCATAAGCATTTTTTCTTTATAGCTGTTTTTCTCACGAATCAGCCGGCGCAGAATGCGAGTCCTGGCTTGCGGGCCCGCGCCTGGCCGTCCCGCCGCGCGGACAGACCCGCCCGCCATGGGCCTACCCCGCCCGGGCTGGCCCGCCTCCTTCCCGTTCCGTTTCCGGAGGTTCACATGCCTGTCGCCTTGTGGGCGCCCGCCGTCGGCGCCTTTGGCATCGGCACCACCGAGTTCGTCATCATGGGCCTGCTGCCCGAGGTGAACGCCGACCCGGGCATCTCGCTGTCGGGCGCCGGCCTGCTCGTTACCGGCTACGCCCTGGGCGTCACGCTGGGCGCGCCGCCCGTGGCCATCCTCACCACCCGGCTGCCGCGCAAGACGCTGCCATCGCGCTGATGTTCACCGGCCTGGCGGTCGCGCTGGCGAGCTGGAAGCTCGACCGGCGGCCCGCCCGCGCGGCCGCGGCCTGCGCATAGCCCGCGCCGCTCCCCATGCATGACGGTGACGGCCTGTTACGGCATGGCCGACGGCAAGGTGCAGGACGCCGGCGCAGGCGGCCCTGCGCTGGCTGGCGCGGCAGGACAACGCGATGGCGCTCATCAGGCCCCTGCGCTGCGAGCGCCGCCGGGCCCAACGGCCGGCGGGTGGCGCCTCCCGGCCTGGAACTGAGCCGCGGGCTCAGGATCCGGCCAGCTTGCCGAAGGCGGCATCCAGCCGCTGCTGCGCGGCCTGCAGGCGGCCGCGCGCGTCCTGCGACCATTTGCGGTCGGCCTCCAGGCTGGACTGCGCCTCCTTCAGCATGCGCGCCACTTCCGCCGGCTGCGGACCGCCCAGGCCCTTGCTGGAAGCCACCATGTTCTCGGCCGTGAGCGCCTTGCGGAATGCCGCCTCGGTCAGCGGCAGCCTGGCGTTCTCGATGCCGAAGCTGCGGGCCGCCTCCGTATAGATGCGCTGCACCTCGGCAAACGGCAGCTCGGCCGGCTTCAGCCCGTTCTGCCGGCCATAGGTTACGAGGTCGGAGGCGAAATGGTGGCCGATGCGAAACGGCACATCGGCGTCGCGCTGCAGCACGTCCGCCAGCTCGGTGGTGGTGGAGTATTCGGCGTTGACCTCCTCCAGCGCGCGCCCGGAGTTGAGCACCAGCCCGTCCAGCATGGCGCTCAGACGCCGGTACATCTCGGTGGCGGAATCCACGGCCTCCTGCGCCTGCGCGCGCTTGTAGTCCGGCATGCCGGGCGTGACGTTGTGCGCCACCACCAGCGCGGTCATCGCGTCGCCGATAGCCTGGCTGGCCTGCAGGCGCAGCGTGTTGAGCGCATACGGGTTGCGCTTCTGCGGCATGATGCTGCTGGTGCCCGTCAGCTTGCCCTCCTGCAGCATGAGCCAGGGGCGCGTCTGGTGGTATTGCGTGTGCACATCCTGCACGAAAGCGCCCACGGTCAGCGCCATGGTGTTGACCAGGCCGGCCGCCTCCGCGCCCACGTCGATCTGCGCGAGCTGGTTGGCGTCGTACGAGTTCTCGGCCACGCCGTCGAAACCCAGCAGGTCGGCCAGGCGCTTGCGGTCCACCGGGAAACTGGAGGTGCCCAGCGCCGCCGAGCCCATGGGGCTCAGGTTCAGGCGCGCGTAGGCTTCGCGCAGCCGCGCCGCGTCGCGCCGCAGCACGGCGCTGTAGCCCAGCAGGTAATGGCCGTAGGTAATGGGCTGGGCCTGCACGCCATTGGTGTAGGCCGGCACGATGGTGTCCGCGTACTTCGCGGCCATGGCGTCGATCTTGCCGCGCGCCTCGTTCAGAGCGTCGTACAGGTCGAGCATGCGGTCGCGCAGCATGACGCGGCGCGTGGTCGCCAGGATGTCCTGGCGGCTGCGGCCAGAGTGCATGCGGGTGGCGTCGGGCCCGGCGATGGCGATAATGAGCGGCTCCAGCTTGAGATAGTCCTGCGGGCGCTTGCCGCCGGGCTTGTCGCCCTGAGCGATGACCTCGGCCACGGCGCGGGCGGTCTTCACGCCCAGGTCGCGCGGCATGATGCCCTGCTCCACGGTCATCACCGTGGAAGCCTTGTTGAACTCGCCCAGCCAGTAGAAGTCGTCGCGCCTGGCGGTGTCCGCGGGCGCCGCGGCGGACGCGGCGGCATACAGCGCCAGGCCCAGCAAAGCCAGGCGCGGCGGTCGGGGAATTGCCTGAATCATCTCTGTCTCCTTGAGGCGGCCGCGTTTGCGGCTCTGGAAAAAGCAGCTTAGACACTTCCCCTACCAACGTAAAATATATGGAAAATCGAAGAACCATATTTTTTACATATCCCATGGACCTGCGCCATCTGCGGTACTTCCTGGCCGTGGCCGACGCCGGCCACATCACGCGCGCGGCCGAGGCGCTGGGCATCCAGCAGCCGCCCCTGTCGCAGCAGATCCGCGCGCTCGAGGCCGAACTGGGCTGCACGCTGTTCCACCGCCTGCCGCGCGGCGTGTCGCTCACCGCGGCCGGACGCCTGCTGGCCGAAGACGCGCGCCGGCTGCTGGGCGACGCCGACGGCCTGCTCGCACGCATGCGGCGCGTGGGCGCCGGAGAAGAAGGCGAGCTTTCCGTTGCATTCACCAGCTCCGCCTCGGCCCATGGGCTGGCCCCGGCCCTGCTGCGGAGGCTGCGCCAGGACCGCCCGGGCATCCGCGTGCAGGTGCGCGAACACAATGCGGCCGAAATCATGGAGGGCGTGAAGGCGGGGCACCTGGACGCGGGCCTGCTGCGCCGCCTGGTGGCCGAACCCGAGGGGCTCAGCGTAGAGACGCTGCTGGAAGAGGAAATGGTGCTGGCGCTGCCGCAGGACCATCCGCTGGCCCGGCGCGCCCGGCCGGGCGCGCCGCTCGCGCGGCTGCCGTCGCTGCCGCTGGAGGCGCTGCGCGACGAGACATTCATCCTGGTGCGCCGGCCGGGCGCGCCGGGCATGTACGGCGACCTGCTCGCCCTCTGCGGCCGGCTGGGCTTCGCGCCGCGCATCGGGGCCGAGGTCGAGCGCATGATGACCAACCTGAATCTCGTGGCCGCGGGCGCGGGCGTGTCTGTCGTGCCCGCCTCCATGCGCGACAAGGAAAGCGGCAACGTGGCCTATTTCCGCCTGCGGCGCGACCAGCGCCTGGCGGCGCCGCTCACGCTGGTGTATCGCGCCGGCCCGGGCAATGCGGCGCTGGACGCGCTGGTGCAGGCGGCCCGCCAGGCCGCCGCCGCGCTGCGCAAAGCGGCCGGAAACCGATAGCCGACGGGCCGCGCATTGCGCGGCCCGTCGGGCAGGGAAAAACGGAAAGAAATGCGAACCAGCCCGGGCGGGGACACCCGCCCCGGCTCAACGCTTCTGCTTGAGCTGAGAAAGATCGCGCACCGCGCCGCGGTCGGCCGAGGTGGCCAGGGCGGCGTAAGCCTGCAGGGCCTGCGAGACGACGCGCTGGCGGCCCACGGGCTGCCAGGCATCGTCGCGCGCATTCATGGCGTCGCGGCGGCGCGCCAGTTCGTCGGCGGAAACGGCGAGGTGGATCTTGCGCTGCGGGATGTCGATCTCGATCACGTCGCCATCCTCGACCAGGCCGATGGCGCCGCCTTCGGCGGCTTCCGGCGAGGCGTGGCCGATGACCAGGCCCGAAGAGCCGCCCGAAAAGCGGCCGTCGGTGAAGAGGGCGCAGACCTTGCCCAGGCCCTTGGACTTCAGGTAGGACGTGGGGTAGAGCATTTCCTGCATGCCGGGGCCGCCCTTGGGGCCTTCGTAGCGGATCACCACCACGTCGCCCGGCGCGACCTTGTCGCCCAGAATGCCTTCGACCGCGTCATCCTGGCTTTCGAACACGCGCGCGCGGCCCGTGAACACCCATTGCGATTCGTCCACGCCGGCCGTCTTGACGATGCAGCCCTTCTCGGCGAGGTTGCCGTACAGCACGGCCAGGCCGCCGTCCTGCGAATAGGCGTGCGCCTTGTCGCGGATGCAGCCGCCGGCGCGGTCCGTGTCCAGCGTGAGGAAGGTGGCGTCCTGGCTGAAGGCCTCGGTGGTGGGGATGCCGCCGGGCGCGGCGCGATAGAACGTCTGCGCCTCTTCGCCCGCGCCGCCCTTCACGTCCCATTTGCGGATGGCCTCGCCCAGGGTGCCGCTGTGCACGTTGCCGCAGGACAGGTCGAGCAGGTCGGCGCGCGCCAGCTCGCCCAGGATGCCCAGGATGCCGCCGGCGCGGTGCACGTCTTCGATGTGGTACTTGTCCGTGGCGGGCGCGGCCTTGCACAGGCAGGGCACGCGGCGCGAGATGCGGTCGATGTCGGCCATGGTGAAGTCCACGCCCGCTTCCTGGGCCGCCGCCAGCAGGTGCAGCACGGTATTGGTGGAGCCGCCCATGGCCACGTCCAGCGTCATGGCGTTTTCGAAGGCGCTCTTGGTGGCGATGCTGCGCGGCAGCACCGAGGCGTCTTCTTCCTGGTAGTAGCGGCGGCACAGGTCCACCACGAGGCGGCCGGCCTGCTCGAACAGCCCGCGGCGCCAGGCGTGCGTGGCCACGATGGTGCCGTTGCCCGGCAGCGACAGGCCGATGGCCTCAGTAAGGCAGTTCATGGAGTTGGCCGTGAACATGCCCGAGCACGAGCCGCAAGTGGGACAGGCGCTGCGCTCGACCTCGGCGACCTCCTCGTCCGAGACGTTGGGGTTGGCCGCCTGGATCATGGCGTCGATCAGGTCGATCTTGGCGATGACCTTGCCGTCGGCGGGCGACTTGACCTTGCCGGCCTCCATGGGGCCGCCCGACACGAACACCGCCGGAATGTTCAGGCGCATGGCGGCCATCAGCATGCCCGGGGTGATCTTGTCGCAGTTGGAGATACAGACCATGGCGTCGGCGCAGTGCGCGTTGACCATGTATTCCACCGAGTCGGCGATGAGTTCGCGCGAAGGCAGCGAATACAGCATGCCGCCATGCCCCATGGCGATGCCGTCGTCCACGGCGATGGTGTTGAATTCCTTGGCCACGCCGCCGGCGGCCTCGATCTCCTTGGCGACCAGGGCGCCAAGGTCGCGCAGGTGCACGTGGCCCGGCACGAATTGCGTGAAGGAGTTCACTACCGCGATGATCGGCTTGCCGAAGTCGCCGTCTTTCATTCCGGTGGCGCGCCAGAGCGCGCGGGCGCCGGCCATGTTGCGGCCATGGGTCGATGTGCGGGAGCGGTATTGCGGCATGATTTGTCTCAGACTGTTGGCGTAGGCGGCAAAACGCTAAATCATACGCCGGTTCCGGCCGGGCCAGTCGGCCGGGGCCCGGCCCCGCCGGCTTTCGGACGGCCTCGCGCCCATTCAGGCGGCCGCGCCGCCCCGCGCGGCGTAGGCGCTGGGCGTCTCGCCGGTGGCCTTGCGGAACATGGCGGCAAAGGCGCTCGGGCTCTCGTAGCCCAGCTCCAGCGCCACGTCCAGCACGCGCTCGCCGCGCGCCAGCCGCTCCATGGCCGCCAGCAGCCGCGCCTGCTGACGCCAGCGGCCGAAAGTCATGCCCGTGTGGCGCAGGAACAGGCGGTGCACGGTCTTGGGATCCACGCCCAGGCGCCGGGCCCAGTCCGCCGCGCCGGCCGGCTCGCCGGGATGGCGCGCCAGCGCCCGGCAAATGCGGGCCAGCCTGGGCTCGGCGGGCTGGGGCAGGTGCAGCGGCAGGGCCGGTTCCTGGCGCAGCTCGTCCAGCAGCAGCAGCATCAGCCGCCCGTCGCGCGTGCCGAGCCGCCAGTCCGCCGGCACGGCCGAGGCGGCCACGATCAGTTCGCGCAGCAGCGGCGTAACGGACAGCACGCAGCATTGCGCGGGCAGGCGTCCGGCCGCGCCGGCCTCGACGAAAACGGCGCGCACGCGCGCCGCCCCGCTCACGCGGATGCCATGGGGCGTCCAGGCCGGCACCCAGACGCCGCGCGTGGGCGGCGCCACCCAGATGCCGGCCGCCGTATCCACCACCAGCACTCCCGAAATCGCATAGAGAAGTTGGGCGCGCCGGTGGCGGTGCCGCCGCACGCGGTGGCCGTCCGGATAGTCCACGGCCAGCGCCGCCACCGGCCGGGGCGAGGCTTCGTAGGAAAAGAGGTCGGGATCCGCGGGCGCGGCCGGGTCCGTGTCCGGGGCTATGTCCATTTTTCGATGATACTTGCCCGATTGACGTTAGACGGGCACGCCCGGCCCGCCTAGCATGCCTGGACGGATTCCTGCCCCGATTCACCGTTCGCCTGCCCGCTCCATGCCCGCCCTGCCGCCTCCGCATTCCGCCGCCCCCGCCCGCCCGGGCCTGGCCGCGCCCCGCGCGGCGGGCCGGGCCTGCGGCCCGCGCCGACTAGCGCCCGGCTGCCGGGCCGCGCGCTCCGTGGCCGCCCGGCAGCCCAGGGCCGCATAGCACGCCCTGCCGCCACCTTCCCGACGATTCATCCGCCGGCCCCGCGCCGCGCGGCAGGAGCCTTTCATGCTGCAACATCCCGAACGCAAGTACCGCCCCATCATTCCCTTCGCCCGCGACTACGCCGAACGGCGCTGGCCCGCGCGCCGCCACGACACGGCGCCGGTGTGGATGAGCACCGACATGCGCGACGGCAACCAGGCGCTCATCGAACCCATGGACGCCGCGCGCAAGCTGCGCTGCTTCGAGCAACTGGTGGCCCTGGGCCTGAAGGAAATCGAAGTGGCGTTTCCCTCGGCTTCCGACACGGACTTCAACTTCACCCGCAAGCTGATCGAGGAAGACCGCGTCCCCCAGGACGTGACCATCGAGGTGCTTACCCAGTCGCGGCCCGATCTCATCGCGCGCACCTTCGAGGCGCTGCGCGGCGCGCGGCGCGCCATCGTGCACCTGTACAACCCCATCGCCCCGCAATGGCGGCGCATTGTGTTCGGCATGACCCGGGCCGAGATCAAGGAAATCGCGCTGGCCGGCACGCGCCAGATCCGCGAGCTGGCCGAGGCCGATCCGGGCACGGAATGGATCTACGAATACTCGCCCGAAACCTTCAGCCTGGCCGAGCCCGAATTCGCCCTGGAGGTGTGCGATGCCGTCAGCGCCATCTGGGAGCCCACGCCGCAACGCAAGATGATCGTCAACCTGCCGTCCACGGTGGAGTGCTGCACGGCCAACGTGTATGCGGACCAGATCGAGTGGATGCACCGCCGCCTGGCCCGGCGCGACAGCATCGTGCTCAGCGTGCATCCGCACAATGACCGGGGCACGGCGGTGGCGTCGGCCGAGCTGGCCGTGCTGGCCGGCGCCGAGCGCGTGGAAGGCTGCCTGTTCGGCAACGGCGAGCGCACCGGCAACGTGGACCTGGTGACGCTGGCGCTGAACCTGGAGCGCATGGGCGTGGCCAGCGGGCTGGATTTTTCCGACATGGCCGCCGTGCGCGCCTGCGTGGAAGCGTGCAACCGGCTGCCGGTGGATGTGTTCCACCCCTATGCGTTCACCTGGCCAGCGCCAGCAGCCCTTCCTGCAGGTGGCGCAAGCCGCGGCTGAGGGGTTTGTCGCGCCGCACGACCAGCGCCAGCTCGCGCGCCAGCCTGGGCGCGAGCGGCCGCACGGCCAGGGACTCGCGGCGGCCGGCCCCGCTGACCGCCAAGCGGGGCAGCACGGCGCAGCCCAGCCCGGCCGCCACGATCTCCTTCATGGCCTCGGTACTGCCCAGTTCCATGCTGGGGCGGCAGGCCACGCCGGCCGCCTCGAACCAGCCGTCGACCAGGGTGCGCGTGCGCGCGCCGGGCTCGAACAGCACCAAAGGCCGGCCGGCCAGCGACCGGGGCGTCGCCGGCTCCGGCGCCAGGCCCGCTTCGCCCGCCGGGAAAATGGCGACGAACTCGTCTTCCATGAGCGGCGTGACCTGGAACATGCGGCCCGGCGCGGGCAGGGTCACCAGCCCGATGTCGAGCTGGTTGTTTTCCAGCGCGCGCAGCACGTCGGCCGTATTGCCCGTGCTGGCGACCACGTCCAGCGCGGGAAACCGCCGCCGCAGCGCCGCCAGCGGGGAGGGCAGCAGATAAGCGCAGGCCGTGGCCCCGCAGCCCAGCCGCAGCCGCCCCGACACCTGCGACGCATGCGCGTTCATGGCCTGTTCGGCCCGCGCCAGCGCCGCGTCGATGACGCGGATGTGCGTCAGCAGTTCGGCGCCGGCCGCCGTGGGACCGGCGCGCCGCCCCACCCGTTCGACCAGTTTCAGGCCATAGCGGCGCTCCAACTGCCGCACCTGCAGGCTCACGGCCGGCTGCGTGAGGCCGTTGCGCTCGGCGGCCGCCGAGAAACTGCCCAGTTCGATCACCTGCGCGAAGACGCGCAGATGGTCCAGATTCAAGCCTCGCATGCCGTGCTCCGGCCCGCCCGGCGCGGCGGGCGGAATATCAAAGTTTTCGTTATGAAAATGATAATAAACCAAAGCTTCTTTAATACCCGGAGTTGCGCGACACTTGCTCGTTCCTGTCCCTTTCCCGCGCAGCATCCATGTCCGCCTCCGCCCCCGCTCCCACCGTCCTCATCCGCGACAGCGTCGATGCCGACCTGCCCGCCATCAAGGCCATATACGCCTACCACGTGGAGCACGGCACGGCCTCGTTCGAGCTCGAGCCGCCCTCCATCCAGGAAATGCGCCAGCGCCGCGCCGGCGTGCTGGAAAAAGACATGCCCTATCTGGTGGCGGAAATCGGCGGCGAAGTGGTGGGCTATGCCTACGTCACGCCCTACCGCCCCCGCCCCGCCTACCGCCACACGGTCGAAGACTCGGTCTACGTCAAGGCGGGCCGCGCGGGCCTGGGCATCGGCGGCAAGCTGCTGTCGGCCCTGATCGAACGCTGCACCGCCGCTGGCTGGCGGCAGATGCTGGCCGTGGTGGGCGACAGCCGCAACGCCGCCTCGCTCGCCCTGCACGCGAGCCGGGGCTTCCATCCGGCGGGCACGCTGCGCTCCGTGGGCCACAAGCACGGCCAATGGCGCGACACGGTGCTGATGCAGCGCGCGCTGGGCGAGGGAGACGCCACTCCCCCGCAGCGCCCATGATCTCCCCGCGCGCCGTCGCCTGTCTGGGCCTGGCGCAGCTGATCGGCTGGGGCGTCACCTTCTACCTGATCGGCGCGCTGGGGCCGTCCATGGCGGCGGACCTGGGTTGGGAGCCCGCGCTGGTGTATGGCGGCTTCTCGGCCGCGATCGTGGTCATGGCGGCGAGTTCGCCGCTGGCCGGACGGGCAGTGGACCGCTGGGGCGGGCGCCGCGTCATGCCGGCCGGCGCGGCGCTGTCGGCGGCCGGCTGCGCCGCGCTGGCCGCCGCGCACCACCCCGCGCCCTATTTCGCCGCCTGGGCGCTGCTGGGCGTGGGTATGCGGCTGTGCCTGTACGACGCGGCCTTTGCCTCGCTGGCGCGCGCCGCCGGACCGCAGGCGCGCCGGCCCATGGCGCAGATCACGCTGTTCGGCGGACTGGCCTCCACCCTCATGTGGCCAGCGGGCCATGCCCTGGCGGCCTGGCTGGGCTGGCGCGGCGCGGCCCTGGCCTATGCCGGCCTGGCCCTGCTCACGCTGCCGCTGTACCTGGCGCTGCCGCGCCGCCGCTATGCCCAGGCGCCCGCCGCGGGCGGCGACGGGCTGGGGCTGGCGCGCGATCCCGGCGCGCAGCGGGTGGCGGGCGTGCTCTACGCCGCGCTCGCCATGCTGACCACCTTCCTGGCCGCGGGCAACGCCGCGCATCTCATCGCCATTCTGCAAGGGCTGGGGCTGGGCGCGGCGGCGGCGGTGGGCATCGCCGCCCTGTGGGGCGTCGGCCAGTTCGCCGCCCGCCTGGCCGACGTGGCGCTGGGCGGCCGGCTGCATCCGCTCGCGCTGAACCTGGCCGTCTGCGCCGCGCTGCCCGCCTGTTTCGCGCTGGCGCTGACGGCGGACGGACGGCCGGCGGCCGCGGGCGCCTATGCGCTGCTCTATGGGGCCTGCAACGGCCTGCTGACCATCGCGCGCGGCACCCTGCCGCTGGCCCTGTTCGGCTTTCGCGGCTACGGCGCGCGGGCGGGCCGGCTGCTGATTCCCAGTTTCCTGCTGACGGCGGCCGCGCCGGTCGCCTATGCTGAGCTGATCCGCCTGGGCGGAGCCCACGCGGCGCTGCGCGTGTCCGCCGGGCTGGCCGCGGCCATGCTGGCGGCCGCCTGGCTGCTGTGGCGCCGGTTCGCGCCCGCGCACGCCGGCCGCCAGGCGGCGCGGTAGGCGGCGGTCAGCCGCCGGTCTTGCCGGCCTGCCACTTTTCCCAGCCGGCCAGGCGCAGCTTGCAGGCCGGGCACGCGCCGCAGCCGTACCCCCAGGCATGGCGCGCGCCGCGCTCGCCCAGGTAGCAGGTGTGGCTGTCCTCGACCACGATGTCCACCAGCGCCTGGCCGCCCAGCGTCTCGGCCAGCGCCCAGGTCTCGGCCTTGTCTATCCACATCAGCGGGGTTTCGATGGTGACGCGCGCGCCCAGGCCGAGGCCCAGCGCCACCTGCTGCGCCTTGATCGTGTCGTCGCGGCAGTCGGGGTAGCCGGAGAAATCGGTTTCGCACATGCCGCCCACCAGCACGTCGAGCTGGCGGCGGTAGCCCAGCGCGGCGGCCAGGGTCAGGAACAGCAGGTTGCGTCCGGGCACGAAGGTGTTGGGCAGGCCGTTGGCCTGCATCTCGATTTCGCGCTCGCTGGTCATGGCCGTGTCGCCCACCTGGCCCAGCACCTTGAGGTCGAGCAGGTGGTCTTCGCCCAGGCGCGCGGCCCATTGCGGAAAGCGCGCCCGCAGCGAGGCCAGCACCTGCCGGCGCGCATCGAGCTCGATGCGGTGGCGCTGGCCGTAGTCGAAGGCCACGGTTTCCACATGGGCATAGCGCTCCAGCGCCCAGGCCAGGCAGGTGGTGGAGTCCTGGCCGCCCGAGAACAACACGAGCGCGCGGCGTTGATGGTTTTGCATAAAGGGGGGTTACGGAAATGCGAAGGCGGCAAGCGCCGATATCGGCAATGTAACGCAGCGGCGGGCGTTTTCCGCGCGCAAGCCCTGCGTACAATCGTCGGGTCGTTTTTCCGTTTGCCGCACCCGAAGCCGAATACCGCACCCCTTCCTGCCATTTCTTTCCCGACGGATTCCCGCCCGATGAAAGCCCTACGCCCGCAGTCCGCTTCCGACGAACCCTTGCGTCACGACATCCGGCTGCTGGGCCGGCTGCTGGGCGAAGTCATCGCGGAATGCGAAGGCAAGCGCGTGTTCGACACCATCGAAACCCTGCGCCGCACCGCCGTGAAGTTCCGCCGCGAGGGCCGGCAGGCCGACGGCAAGCTCCTGGAGCAGCGCGTGCAGCGCCTGCGCGGCAGCGATCCCAATTCCGTGGCGCGCGCCTTCAGCTATTTCCTGCACCTGTCGAATATCGCCGAAGACCGCGACCAGAACCGCAGCCAGCGCGCGCGGGCGCTGGCCGACGACGCGCCGGCGCGCGGCAGCCTGCGCGAAGCCGTCCAGACCCTGGCCGGCCAGGGCGTGAGCCTGGCGCGCGTGCGCCGCCTGCTGGCCGAAGCCTGCGTGATGCCGGTGCTCACCGCCCACCCCACCGAGGTGCAGCGCAAGAGCACGCTGGACGTGCACCGCGAGATCGCCGCCGCGCTGGCGCAGCGCGGCGGGCCGCTCACGCCGTCCGAACTGGCCGAGCTGGACGCCGCCCTGCTGGGCCGGGTGGCCACGCTGTGGCAGACGCGCATGCTGCGCTACACGCGGCTCACCGTGGCAGACGAAATCGAGAACGCGCTCTCGTACTACCGCAGCACGTTCCTGCAGGTCATCCCACGCCTGTATGCCGACCTCTCGCGCCTGGTCAACCGCGAACAGCCCGCCCGCCCCTTCGCCGCGCCGCCGGCGCCGCTGGAGCCCTTTCTGCGCATGGGAAGCTGGATCGGCGGAGACCGCGACGGCAATCCCAATGTGGACGCCGGCACGCTGGAGCGCGCGCTGCTGCGCCAGGCCACGGTGCTGTTCGAACACTATCTGCAGGAGGTGCATGCCCTGGGCGCGGAGCTGTCCGTCACCACCCTGCTCATCGGCGCCGACCCGGCCCTGCTCGCGCTGGCCGAGGGCAGCGGCGACGACTCGCCCCACCGCAGCGACGAGCCCTACCGCCGCGCGCTGGTCGGCGTGTACGCGAGGCTTGCCGCCACGGCGAAGCGGCTGACCGGACAGGACCTGGCACGGCGCAGCACGGTCGAGGCCCGGCCTTACGACGCGCCCGGCGAGTTCGCCGCCGACCTGGCCGTGATCGCGGCCTCGCTGGCGGCCCACCATGGCGCGCCCATTGCCCGGCTGCGGCTGGCCGGCCTGCAGCAATCGGTGGCGGTGTTCGGCTTTCATCTCGCCACCGTGGACCTGCGCCAGAGCTCCGACGTGCACGAGCGCGCGCTGGCCGAGCTGTTCGCGCGCGCCGGCGCGCAACGCGACGGCGCGCCGCTGGACTACCTGGCGCTGCCCGAGGACGAGCGCGTGGCGCTGCTGCGGGCCGAGCTGGCGCAGGCCCGGCCCCTGGCCTCGCCCTGGATCGCCTACAGCGAGGAAACCACCCGCGAGCTGGCCGTGCTGCGCGCGGCCGCCGAAGGACGCGCCCGCTACGGCAGGCAGGCGGTGCGCCAGACCATTGTTTCGCACACCGAGACGCTGAGCGACCTGCTCGAAGTCATGGTGCTGCAGAAAGAGGCCGGGCTCATCGCGCCGGCCGGCCAGGAGATTCCGCCCGAAGACGGGCTGATGGTGGTGCCGCTCTTCGAAACCATACCCGACCTGCAGCGCGGCCCGGAGATCATGGCCGCCTGGCTGGACCTGCCCGAAATCCGCGAGCGCATCCTGCGCGCCCAGGGCGGCACGCAGGAAGTCATGCTGGGCTATTCCGACAGCAACAAGGACGGCGGCTACCTCACCTCGAACTGGTCGCTGTACCAGGCCGAACGCGCGCTGGTGCCGGTCTTCTCGGCGCGCGGCGTGCGGCTGCGGCTTTTCCACGGCCGCGGCGGATCGGTGGGCCGCGGCGGCGGCTCCAGCTTCGACGCCATCCTGGCCCAGCCGCCGGGCACGGTGGCCGGGCAGATCCGCCTCACGGAACAGGGCGAGGTCATCCAGAGCAAGTACAAGGACGCCGAGGTGGGCCGCTGGCACCTGGAGCTGCTGGTGGCCGCCACGCTGGAATCCAGCCTCGCCCCGCGCGCCGAGGCCGACAGCGCGGAAGACGCCCACATGGCGCGCCACGGCGACGCCATGGCCTATATGTCGGAAGTGGCCCAGCGCACGTACCGCGGGCTGGTCTACGACACGCCGGGCTTCGCCGACTATTTCTTCGCCGCCACGCCCATCAGCGAAATCGCCGGCCTGAACATCGGCTCGCGTCCCGCCTCGCGCAAGAAGGGGCAGCGCATCGAAGACCTGCGCGCCATTCCGTGGGGATTTTCCTGGGCCCAGTGCCGGCTCATGCTCACGGGCTGGTACGGCATGGGCTCGGCCATCGAAGCCTATCTGGAAGAAGGTGCGGCCGGCTCAGGCGCGGCCGGCGTGCCCCGTTCGCGCCGCGCCCGCCTGGACCAGTTGCGCGAAATGGCCCGCGACTGGCCCGGCTTCCGCACCCTGCTCTCCAACATGGAAATGGTGCTGGCCAAGTCCGACCTCGCCATCGCGGCGCGCTATGCGCAGCTGGTGCCGCGCCGCGCCCTGCGCGAGCGCGTCTTCGGCGCCATCAGCGCCGAGCATGCGCGCACGCTGGCGATGCTCAAGCTGCTGACGCGGCGCGAACTGCTGGCCGACAACCCCTCGCTGCAAGCCTCGCTGCGCGAGCGCTTCGCGTATATCGATCCGCTCAATTACCTGCAGATCGAGCTCATCCGCCGCCACCGCGCCACGCTGCGCCGGCCCGACGCCGCGCCCGACGAACGCGTGCAGCGCGCCATCCACCTCACCATCAACGGCATCGCCGCCGGCCTGCGCAACTCGGGCTGAACGCGGCAGGGCGGCCCGTTTCCGGCACGGCCGCCGCCCCGGTTCCGCCGGGGCTTGGCCCGCCCACCACCGTCCACGCAGCGGACAGGCTTCCGGGCGATTTGTCCACCCCTGGCCACTTTTAGTACTATCCCTGACATAAATTCTATATACGCACAAACGTTCACATATAGAACAAATAATTTTCTGGCCCCGCGCACAGAAGGCACGCACGGAAGAGACGCCTGCAACAGATGCCCGGTTTCCCGTTCCGCCCGTCGCCGCATGCCGTGGCCTGGCTCTAGCGAACCGTCATGGAAACTCCCCTCAAGAATCTGGCCGTCGTCGGCGCGGGCGCAATGGGCAGCGGCATCGCCGCCCTGTTCGCCTCGAAGGGACTGCAGGTCGTCCTGATCGACCCGGTGGAAGGCGCCCTGCCGCGCGCCCTGGCCGTCATCGAACGGCAGCTCACGGTCTACGCGCCGGACGGCATCCGGCAGGCGCTCGCGCGCATCCGCACCTCGCCCGACCTGCAGGCCGCCGCCGGCAGCGAACTGGTGATCGAAGCGGTGCCCGAGAAGCTGGAGCTCAAGCGCGACATCTTTTCCCGGCTGGACGCCATCTGCGGCCCGCGGACCCTCTTCGCCACCAACACCTCCGGCCTGTCCATCAACGCCATCGCCAGCGCGGTTTCGCGTCGCGACCGCTTCGTGGGCACGCACTTCTTCACGCCGGCCGACGTGATTCCTCTGGTGGAAGTGGTGCGCAACGACGACACCTCGCCCGAAACCGTGGACCGCGTCATGGCGGCGCTGCGTTTCGCCGGCAAGCGCCCGGTGCTGGTGCGCCGGGATATCCCCGGCTTCATCGCCAACCGCATCCAGCACGCCCTGGCGCGCGAGGCGATCTCGCTGCTGGAGAAGGGCGTGGCCAGCGCCGAGGACATCGACGAAGTGGTCAAGTGGAGCCTCGGCATCCGGCTGGCGCTGTCCGGCCCGCTGGAGCAACGCGACATGAACGGCATCGACGTGCACTACGCCATCGCCAGCTACCTCTACAAAGACCTGGAAAACCGCCAGGAGCCCTCGGCGCTGCTGAAGCAGAAGGTCGAAAGCGGCCAGATCGGCGCCAAAAGCGGCCAGGGCTTCTACACCTGGAGCCCCGAGCGCCGCGAGCGGGTGCTGCGCGAGAAAAGCGCGGCGCTGGCCGAACTGGCCGAGTGGCTGCAGCGCAAGGCCGGCTGAACGCGGCCGCGCCCCAGGCACAGACCGCGAGCATTCATTTCCTACAAAGGCGCGGGGCACCGCCACCGCGCCGCCCGGCCAGGCCATCCGGCCCGGCCCCGTCCACGCAAAGAAACCGACCGTCCGCCGCGCGGCCCCGCCGCGCCCGGACCCAGAGAGAAACACGCCTTACCGGAGTTTGTTGGAGGCAACATGAATAAACTGGCTTCATTTTTCACGGAGCTGATGCGCAAGTATCTGCCCGATCCCTTTGTGTTCGCGATCGGGCTGACGCTGCTGACCGTGCTGCTGGCCATGGGCATCGAGGGCCAGAGCCTTTCGGCCATTACCACCGCCTGGGGCAAGGGCTTCTGGAGCCTGCTGGCCTTCACCACGCAGATGGCGGTGATCCTGGCCATGGGCTACGTACTGGCCACCGCGCCGCTTACCGACCGCCTGCTGGACCGCATCGTGAGCCACGTGCACCGTCCGCGCACGGCCATCATCGTGGCCACGCTGGTCGGCGGCATCGGCAGCTACCTGAACTGGGGCTTCGGGCTGGTGATCGGCGGCATCGTCGCCAAGAAGCTCGCGCTCAAGGTCAAAGGCGTGCACTACCCGCTGATCATCGCCGCGGCCTACAGCGGCTTCACCATGTACGGCCTGGGCCTGTCGGCCAGCATCCCGGTGCTGATCGCCACGCCCAATCACCCCACCGCCGCCCAGATGGGCATCGTGCCGCTGACGGAGACGATCTTCTCGGCGCCCATGCTGCTGACCAGTCTGGTCATCATCGTGACGCTGCCGCTGCTCAACGCCTGGCTGCATCCCAGGCAGGGCGAGAAAGTGGTGGAAGTGGACCCCGCCATCGACCGCGACGCGGCCGCCGCCAACGCCGGCGAGGACCTGCTCGAGAAGAACACCATTGCCTCGCGGCTGAACAACAGCCGCATCCTGAGCCTGCTGATCGGCCTGATGGGCGTGGGCTACGTCGTGCTGCACTTCTCCAATGGCGGCGCGCTGGATCTGAACCTCATCAATTTCATCATCCTGTTCCTGGGCATCCTGCTGCTGGGCACGCCGGCCGCCTACGTGGCCAAGCTCACCGAAGGCATCAAGACCATCTCCGGCATCATCCTGCAGTACCCGTTCTACGCCGGCATCATGGCCATCATGGCCGCCTCGGGCCTGGTGACCACCATCTCCAAGGTCTTCGTGGACGTGGCCACGCCCGCCACGCTGCCCTTCTGGGGCCTGGTGAGCTCCTTCGTCATCAACTTCTTCGCGCCCTCGGCCGGCGGCCACTGGGTGATCCAGGGTCCGTTCATGATCGACGCCGCCAAGGAAATCGGCAGCGCCATCAACCAGACCTCCATGGCCGTCATGCTGGGCAACGCCTGGAACGATCTCGTGCAGCCCTTCTGGATCCTGCCCGCGCTGGCGCTTTCCAAGCTGAAGCTGCGCGACGTGATGGGCTATACCGTCATCATGATGCTGTGGGTGGGGCTGATCCACATCACGGCGGTGCTGGCCTGGGGGTATGCCACGCATTGAGGGGCCCGCCCCCGAAGCGCCTTCGGCGGCGCCCTGCCCGGGGGAGGGCGCCGGAAGGCGGAAGGGCCGCGTTCTCTTGGGTGTTTGAATTCTGGGAAAGGAAAGCGACATGAGCAAACCTGCTGCGTATCTGGTGACGGGCGGAAGCGCCGGGATCGGGGCGGCGATTGTGCGGATGCTGCTCGATGCGGGGCATCGGGTGGTGAATATCGACTACAAGCTGCCGGAGAATCCGCCGGAAGGTCTGGTGTCGTACCAGGCGGACCTGACGGACGAGGCGCGCACGAAGGAAGTGGCGCGGGAAGTGACCGGGGCCTACAACATCGTGGGCCTGGTGAACAACGCGGGCGCTACGCGCCCGGGCACGGCCGACACAGCCACGCTGGCCGACCTGGACTACGTGGTCAACCTGCATCTGCGCACGGCGCTGATCCTGGTGCAGGCGGTGCTGCCGGCGATGCGCGAGGCGGGTTTCGGCCGCATCGTGAACATGTCTTCGCGCGCGGCGCTGGGCAAGCCGGACCGCGTGGTCTATTCGGCCACCAAGGCCGGGCTGGTGGGGCTGACGCGCACGCTGGCCATGGAGCTGGGCGGCGACGGCATCACCGTCAACGCCATCGGCCCCGGCCCCATCGCCACCGAGCTGTTCACCAAGAGCAACCCGGCCGGCGCCCCGCAGACCGAGCGCATCATCAAGAGCATCGTGGTCAAGCGCCTGGGCACGCCCGAAGACGTGGCGCGCGCCGCCATGTTCTTCCTGTCGCCCGACAACGGCTTCGTGACCGGCCAGATGCTGTATGTGTGCGGCGGCACGACCCTGGGCGTGGCCCCCATCTGAGGCCCGCGGCCATGACTGCCCGCCCGAACGCCTCCGCGCGCCGCCTAGCGGCGCAGCAGCGCGTGGTTGACCTGGTCGGCCGCGCGGCGCAGCGGCGGCAGAAAGGCCCGCAGCATTTCCTCGCGCGTGTAGCGGTTGGAATGGCCGCTGACGTTCATGGCCGCGATCACGCGGCCGCTGCGGTCGACGATGGGCACGGCCACCGATTGCAGGCCGGGCTCCAGCTCCTGCGCCACGCAGGCGTAGCCGTCGGCCCGCACCTGCGCCAGGATGCGCTTGAGCTGCGCGGCGTCGGTCACGGTGTCGGGCGTCAGCTTTTCGATGGCGCTTTGCGCCAGCACGCGGTCGAGCTCGGCTTCGGGAAGGCCGGCCAGCAGCACGCGGCCCATGGACGTGACCCAGGCCGGCAGGCGGCTGCCCACGGCCAGGTTGATGGTCATGACCTTGTGCGTGGACAGGCGCAGGATGTAGACGATGTCGGCGCCGTCCAGCACGGACACCGAGCACGATTCGCGCGTCTGCTCGGCCACCTCTTCCATGTACGGCAGCGCCAGGTTCCACAGCGGCGTGCCCGACAGGTAGGCGTAGCCCAGCTCCAGGATGCGCGGGGTGAGCGCGAACTTGCGGTCCGCGACCGTGACGTAGCCCAGGTGCGCCAGCGTCAGCAGGATGCGGCGCGCGCCGGCGCGCGTGAGCCCGGCGACGGCCGCCACTTCGGACAGCGTCATCTCGGAGCGGCCGGGGCCGAAGGCGCGTATCACGGACAGGCCGCGCGCGAACGATTGCACGTAGCTGTCGCTGGGTTGCAGGGAAGGCTCGGTCATCCGGAATGTGCGCAAAACAGAGGAAACACGCCCGTCTATCGCGGGCTGGGGACTGCAGGCGGGCAACCGCCAAACCGTGGACGATCGGGGAAGCCGGCGATTGACGCTCCCTGCTCGCCATGAAACGATGTTCTTCAGAAGAACGGAAGTTCTAAAGAAGAACAAATTATGACACGCCACCTATGAGCGAACACCATGATTTCTAAGCTTGTTGCAAGTGCGGCCGCCGCCCTGGCCGACGTGCCCGACGGCGCCACCGTCATGATCGGCGGGTTCGGCACGGCGGGCCAGCCCATGGAACTGATCGACGCCCTGCTCGAACAGGGCGCCAAGGATCTCACCATTATCAACAACAACGCCGGCAACGGCACCACCGGCCTGGCCGCCCTGCTGGGCGCCAACCGCGTGCGCAAGATCATCTGCTCTTTCCCGCGCCAGGTGGATTCGCAGATTTTCGACGGCCTGTACCGCAGCGGCAAGATCGAGCTCGAACTGGTGCCGCAGGGCAACCTGGCCGAGCGCATCCGCGCCGCCGGCGCCGGCATCGGCGCGTTCTACACGCCCACCGGCTACGGCACGCCGCTGGCCGAGGGCAAGGAAGTGCGCGAAATCAACGGCCGCCACTACGTGCTGGAGTATCCCCTGCACGCCGACTACGCGCTGATCAAGGCGGAGCGCGGCGACCGCTGGGGCAACCTGGTCTACCGCAAGACGGCCCGCAACTTCGGCCCCATCATGGCCAGCGCCGCGCGCGTGGCCGTGGCGCAGGTGCGCGAGGTGGTGGAACTGGGCGAGCTGGATCCCGAAAACGTGGTCACGCCCGGCATTTTCGTGCAACGCGTGGTGCAGATCGGCGCCACCCCGGCCGCCAAGGAGCAGCAATGAGCAACAAACTGACCCGCGACGAAATCGCCGCCCGCGTCGCCCAGGACATTCCCGAAGGCGCCTACGTGAACCTGGGCATCGGCCTGCCCACGCTGGTGGCCAACCACCTGCCGGCCGGCCGCGAAGTCATCCTGCACACCGAGAACGGCATGCTGGGCATGGGCCCCGCCCCCGCCAAGGGGCAGGAAGACTATGACCTCATCAACGCCGGCAAGCAGCCCGTGACCGAACTGCCGGGCTGCTCGTTCTTCCACCACGCCGACTCCTTCGCCATGATGCGCGGCGGCCATCTGGACATCTGCGTGCTGGGCGCCTTCCAGGTTTCGCAGCACGGCGATCTGGCCAACTGGCACACCGGCGCGCCCGACGCCATCCCGGCCGTGGGCGGCGCCATGGACCTGGCCATCGGCGCGAAATCGGTGTTCGTGATGATGGAGCTGCTCACCCGCGACGGCCAGAGCAAGCTGGTCCAGACCTGCTCCTATCCCCTCACCGGCGTGCGCTGCGTCTCGCGCGTGTACACCGACGTGGCGGTGTTCGACATCCGCGCCGACGGCGTCACCGTCATCGACATGTTCGGCGACATGACCGCCGACGAGCTGCTTCGCCTGACCGGCCTGCCGCTCAAATTCTCCAACTGACCGCACCATCCCTCGCCCCGCCCGCCGCGGGGCGCTTCTTTCACAGGAGACGACCCTCATGCTGTTCATGGTCCAAATGCAAGTGAATCTTCCGCCCGACATGCCCGCCGAGCGGGCCGACAAGCTCAAGGCCGACGAAAAGGCCCTGGCGCAGAAACTGCAGCGCGACGGCAAGTGGAAGAACCTCTGGCGCGTGGCCGGCCGCTACGCCAACGTGAGCATCTTCGACGTGGAAAGCAACGACGAGCTGCATACGCTGCTGTCCTCGCTGCCGCTCTTCCCCTACATGGATATCCAGGTCACCGCGCTGGCGCGCCACCCCTCCGCCCTCTGACCGCACAGGAGCCCCGCATGCCGTACATCATCGAAACCTTCGACAAGCCCGGCCACCAGGACGTCCGCCAGCGGCACCGCGCGGAGCACCTGGCGTTCCTGGAAGCCAACAAGCAGTTGTTGCTGGCTTGCGGGGCCAAGCTGCACGACGACGGCAAGGACGCCGGCGGCGGCCTGTACGTCGTGGACCTCGACACGCGCGAGGCGGCGCAGCAGTTCATCGACGCCGACCCGTTCTCCAAGGCCGGGCTCTTCGAGCGCGTCAGCATCACGCGCTGGCGCAAGGCCTACGTGGACGGCGCCTGCTATCTGTAATCCCGGGGCAGCCGGCTGGCCGCCCCATCCGCATCAGGAATTCCCCATGTCTTACGCCGATCTCAGCCAGGCCAGGCTGTATTACGTTATCGATGGCCCCGCCGACGCGCCGGCGCTCGTGCTCTCCAATTCGCTGGGCACCTGCGCCGACATGTGGGCGTGCCAGGTTCCCGAACTGAGCAAGCATTTCCGCGTGCTGCGCTACGACACGCGCGGCCACGGCAAGTCTTCGGCGCCCGCCGGCGAATACACCTTCGCCCAGCTCGGCAACGACGTGGCGGAACTGCTCGCACACCTGGGCATCGCGCGCGCGCACTTCTGCGGCCTGTCCATGGGCGGCCCCACCGGCATGTGGCTGGCCCTGGAGCGCCCCGAGCTGATCGACAGGCTCGTCCTGTGCAACACCGCCGCCCGCATCGGCACGGCCGAAGGCTGGAGCGCGCGCATCGCCGCCGTCGGCGAGCAGACGCTCGAGAAAATGGCGCCCACGCTGGTGGAGCGCTGGCTCACCGACGGCTACCGCGCCGCCGAGCCGGGCCTGACCCAAGTCCTGGTCGACATGCTGCGCCGCACGCCCGACGCCGGCTACCAGGGCAACTGCGCCGCTCTGCGCGACGCCGACCTGCGCGACCGCGTGAGCGGCATCCAGGCGCCCACTCTGGTCATCTCCGGCACCCACGACCTGGCCGCCACGCCCGCCCAGGGCCGCGAACTGGCCGAGGCCATTCCCGGCGCCCGCTACGTGGAGCTGGACGTCTCCCACATTTCCAATTGGGAACAGCCCGAGGCGTTCACCCGCGAAGTGCTGGGCTTCCTGACGGAGTAACGCCATGCAGCGCTGGAAACACCGCCCCGAGGGCTCCAACTGGGGCGACTTCGGCCCCGACGACCAGCTCGGCCGGCTCAACCTCATTACCGAGGAGCAGGTGCTCAAGGGCGCCCGCGAGATCCGCGCCGGCAAGACTTTCTGCCTGTCGCTGCCCCTGGACCTGCCGGGCGGCAACGTGCTCAACCCGCGCCGCCATCCGCCGCAGCTCAGTCCGACGCGGCTGCAGGACACGCCCTATCTGAACTTCCCCCTGCGCAACGTCAACCCCGATGCGGTGGACGTGCTCAGCGACGACCAGGTGCTGCTGTCCATGCAGTACTCGACCCAATGGGACGCGCTGGCCCACGTGGGCGCCCTGTTCGACGCCGACGGCGACGGCCGCGCCGAGCTGCGCTACTACAACGGCTATCAGGCCGGCGTGGATATCGTGGGGCCGGCCGACGCCGAACACGCCGGCTGCGGCTGCGGCAGCGGCGGCGCGTCGGCCGCGCTGAAGCTGGGGGTGGAAAACCTGGCGCAAAAAGGCATGCAGGGCCGCGCCGTGCTGGTGGACCTGCTGCGCCATTACGGCGAGGGCCGCACGCTGGTGGGCAAGGCCGAACTCGCCCGCGCCATGGAAGCGGACGGCATCGAGGTGGAGCCCGGCGACATGCTGGTGCTGCGCACCGGCTACGCCGAGGCCGTGGTCGCCATGAACGGCAAGCCCGACGCCGAGACGCTGCACCATTACGGCGCCGCCCTGGACGGCACCGACGAGGCCCTGCTGCAGTGGATCACCGACAGCGGCATCGCCGCGATCTGCGCCGACAACTATGCGGTCGAGGCGTACCCCGCCCGCGAGAAGACCGGCCAGCGCCCCATGCTGCCGCTGCACCACCACTGCCTGTTCAAGCTCGGCCTGCCGCTGGCCGAGCTCTGGTACCTGAAGGACCTGGCCGAATGGCTGCACGCCAACGGCCGCCATCGCTTCATGCTGACCGCGCCGCCGCTGCGCCTGCCGCACGCGATCGGGTCGCCGGTGACGCCCATCGCCACCGTCTGACGGCGCGCCCTCGTCCGTCTGCGCGCAGACGGACGAGGGCGCACGCGGGCCGGACGTTCAGCCCTTCAGGCAGGTGCTCATGAAAGTCTTGCGCTTGTCGCCCGTGAGCTTTTGCTCGCCAGCCTTGGCGTTGCAGTCCTTCATTTTCTGCTGCTGGGGCGTGAGGGACTTGGCGGGCGCCTCGCCCTTCAGGCAACTGCTCATGAAAGTCTTGCGGTCGTCGCCCTTCTTGCCCTCGGCCGCCTTGTTGCACTCCGTCATGCGCTGCTGCTGCGCGGTGGGCGCCTTGGCGGGTTGGGCGGCCGTCTGCGCCAGCGCTGCGCCGCCGAATCCCACGGAAAGCGCGAAAGCCAGAGCCAGCTTGCGATTGCAGGAAAGCATGGGGTTTCTCCCTTGAACGCGCCCGCCCGCGCCGCACGGCCGGGCATAGGCTGGATCGATGCGCCGGCCTCTTGCCGGCGTAACGATCATCTGACAATCGGCAACGCCGCGCAAGCGGCGAAAGGCCAGGAATTGCAAGGACTTGCAGCCGGCTGCATTCAGCTCGCAGACAGTTGCGTGCCGGCCCGTTGCGGCCGGGCGCGGATTCGGGTGAGATAGGCGGCAACGCGGCCGCCGCGCCGCCCCCCCCGGGAGATCCCCATGAGAACCGCCATGGCCGTCCTGGCGCTGCTGGCCGCGCTCGCCGGCCCTCTCCACGCGCAAAGCCTGGCCTACGGCGTCACGCTGGGCAACCTGCAGGCCGTGCGCGACGCCTCCCGCAACGAATCCGTCATCACGGCGGTGCTGGCCAACCAGAGCGGCCGCGACATCCGCAACGTGCGGGTGACGCTGGTGCTGTACGACGCCGCCGGCCGCGAGGTCGGCCGCGTGCACGAAGACCGACTCGGGCCGATGGCCGACGGCGAAATCAAGCAGCTCAAGGCCGTGACGCCGCTGGAATTCTCCCGCGTCACCGCCCTGGACGTGCAGGCCGATTGAGGCCCCGCGGGCGGGCCAAAACCCTGACGCATGCAGGGTTTAGCGGGGGGTGCGGCAGGGCAAGTGTGGGAAAATTCTGATCAGTCGACGCGATCAACCGGGGGCTTCCGCAGAAGCCCCTTGTTGTATCCGCCGTCCGCACGGCCCGCCATCCGAGACGGGCCCCGATATAGGAAGGCACATCATGTTCCCCAAAAGACTCTCAGAAGGCTATCAATCGTTCCTGGAAGGCCGCTTTCCTTCCGAACGCAGCCGCTACGAAAAACTCGCCGAGTCCGGCCAGAGCCCCGAAATCCTCATCATCGGCTGCTGCGATTCGCGCGTGTCGCCCGAGGTGATCTTCGACGCGGGCCCGGGCGAGATGTTCGTGGTGCGCAACGTGGCCAACCTGGTTCCGCCCTGCGACCCGGATTCCGAGTCCTCCTATCACGGCACCAGCGCGGCCATCGAGTTCGCGGTCAATGCGCTGAACGTCAAGCACATCGTCGTGCTGGGCCACGCCTCCTGTGGCGGCATCCGCGCCTTCTACGACGACGCCAAGCCCCTCACCAAGATCGACTTCATCGGCAAGTGGATGTCGCAGATCGCGCCCGTGGCCGAGCGCCTGGGCCCCGGCACCGGCGACCGCAACGCCAACATCAAGCGCCTGGAGCTCGCCGTCATCGAGCACAGCCTGCAAAACCTCATGACCTTCCCCGCCATCCGCCGCCGCGTGGAGAAAGGCGAGCTGGAACTGCACGGCACCTACTTCGGCGTCGCCACCGGCGTGCTGTTCCTGCGCGATCCCAAGACCGGCGAATTCCACCCCTGCCTGGAAACCGGCGCCCCCGCCTGAGGCGGACAGGCCGTCAGGGCCTGACCTGCTGCGCGGCTCCCCGCGCCAGCCGTTCATAGTTGTTCTTGAGGATGATGCCGGCGTAGTACACGTGCTCGCGCATCAGATCCTCCGCGCGCGCGCCATCGCGCGCGACGATGGCGTCCACGATGCGGTGGTGGTCGTCGTGCGAACGCAGGATGATGCCGTGGTCGTCCCACAGGATGATGCGGTCCGAGGCATACGGAATGGCCTGCGCCTGCGCGGCGAAACGCTGCACCCAGGGATTGCCGGCCGCTTCCAGGATGCGGTTGTGCAGCGTGATGTTCACCCGCTGGTACGGCAGGTGGTCTTCCGGCAGCAGCACGCCCTTGCCCAGGATGCGGTCGCCCTCGTCCAGGCAGTTGCGCAGCACCGCCACCGTATCGTGCGTCAGGCCCCGCAGCGCGGCCTGGCGGCAGGCCAGCCCTTCCAGCACGGCCCTCACCTCGTATGCCGCCACGATCTCGCCCAGGTCGTAAGCCCGCACCGTGTAGCCGCGCTTGGGCAGGTGGTCGAGCAGCCCTTCATTGCCCAGCGTGGCCAGCGCCGCCCTCACGGGGGTGCGCGACACGCCCAGCATCTCCGCCAGCGGGATCTCTTCCAGCCGCGAGCCGGGGCTGAATTTCCCGTGCAGCACCCAGTCGCGCAAAGTGTCGGTAACGTGTTGCGATAGCGTGTCCATGGGCATCATTGTATACATGATGAATCCATGAGCAACGAAACCGGAACTGTCACTCCGGGAAAAGGCTGATAAATCCACTTTTCGCGGGTAAACCCGGATATCTCCTCATCATCCATGTATACATAATCGTCGAAAAATAGCGATGCCCGACCGAAAAACGCGGGCAGCGGAGGAGACGAGATGGTCAATGTATCCAAGGATGCGGCCGGGACGCGGCTGGCCCTGGTCACGGGCGGCGGGGGCGGCATCGGCGCCGCCGTTTGCCGGGAGCTGGCGCAGTCCGGCTACCGCGTCGTGGTTTCCGACCTGGACGCGCACCGCGCGGCCGCCGTGGCGGCCGGGCTGGGCGCGCCGCATGCCGCCCACGCCTTCGACGTAAGCGACGAAGCGGCCGTGGAGAACGCCTTCGACGACATCGAGCGCCGCCACGGGCCGGTTGCCGTCCTGGTCAGCGCGGCCGGTCTGCTGCTGTTCCAGGCCGACGGCGAACGCCCGCTCATCAAGAACACCACGCTCGACATCTGGGAGCGCAGCTTCGCCGTGAACGCGCGCGGCGTGTTCCTGTGCGGCCGGGCCTACCTGCGCCGCCGCGAGGCGCGGCCCCTGGCCCACGGCCGCGTCGTCACCTTCACGTCCGTGGCCGCCCAGCTGGGCGGCTACCGCTCCAGCGCTTCCTATATCGCGGCCAAGTCGGCCGTGCTGGGCCTGACCAAGGCCATGGCGCGCGAGTCCGCGCACCTCGGCATCACGGTCAACGGGGTCGCGCCCGGCCTCATCGACACCGACATGCTGCGCAGCACCGTCACCAGCAGCGGCGCGCTGGAGGCCGCGGCGCGGGCCATCCCCCTGGGCCGCATCGGCGCGGCGCAGGACGTGGCGGCGGCGGTGCGCTTCCTGGCTTCCGAAGAGGCCGGGTACATCACCGGCAGCATCATCGACGTCAACGGTGGCTACCGCATGCAGTAACGGCGCGGCCCTTCATACGAGACAAGCGCCACGGACGAGGGCGCACATCCATCACGGGAGACAGACCATGAAGCATTTCCGCCGCCATGCGGCCGCCGTGCTTTGCGCCCTGGCGTTCGGCGCCCAGGCGCAGAACGAGCCGGGCATCACCGGCAAGACCATCAGGATCGGCCTGTTCGCGCCGCTTTCGGGCAGCGGCATGGCCTACGGGTTCGACGTGCTGAACGCCGCCAGAATGTGGTACGACAAGGTCAACCGCGAAGGCGGCGTCAACGGGCGCCGCATCGAGCTGGTCATCGAAGACGACCGCTGCAACGCCAACGACCTGGTGGCCGCCGTGAAGAAGCTCGCCGAACAGGACAAGGTGTTCCTGCTCAACGGCGGTTCGTGCTCGGCCGCGGTGGTGGCCGCGCGCGAATACGTGGAACGCGAGAAAGTGCCGCTCGTCATGCTCAACGCCTCCGGCGACGGCGCGCTGTACCCGCCGTCCCCATACATCTACGGCGCATTCTCGATCTCGCAGCACGCCGTGGGCGGCTCCATGGTGCAGTTCGCCGCCGAACGCCTCAAGGCGAAGAAAATCGGCTACATCAACCACGACGACGCCTACGGCGGCTGGAACCTGGAGGCGGCGCGCGCCCAGGCCGCCCACCTTGGCGGCGTGGACCTGCAGGTGCAATCGGTGAACCCCAACATCACCGACGTCACCGCCCCCATGCTCAAGATACGCGCCGCCAACCCCGACGTGCTGCTGCTCACGACCTACGCGCGCCCCGCCGCGCTCATCATCAAGAAGGCGCACGAACTGGGCTGGAGCAAGCCCATCGTGCTGGCCGTCAACGGCACGGCCGACCTCAAGCAGCTCGTGGAAAACGTGGGCGCCAAGGACGCCTTCAAGAACGTGTACATCCAGGACGTGCTGGCCGACCTGCCGGGCAGCCCCAAGCTGCGCTGGGTGTACGACATGTATCGCGAGGCGTATCCGGACCTCGCCGCCAAGCCCGGCCATCCGCAGACCTACATGCCCTACGGCATCCCGCCGGCCATGGCGGTGGTCAACGCGCTCAGGGCCGCCGGCCCCGAGCCCACCCGCGCGAAGGTGCTCCAGGCCCTGGAATCCATGAAATTCGACTCGGGCGTCATGGCCGGCCCCATCGAGTTCGGCCCCCGGGACCGGGCCGCGCAGGAAGCCGCCATCTACATCAAATTCGACGGCACGAACATGACCCTGGTGCCCGGCGCGTTCAAGAGCGTCTGGCAATACAAGCAATAGCGCCGCCGCGCGCAACGGGCCGGCCGGAGAACATCATGAGCCTTGCCGAAATCTGGTTGTTCCTGCAGCAGGGGGTGCTGTCGGGCATGGTGACGGGCAGCGTGTATGCGCTGCTGGCGATCGCCGTGGTCATCATCTTCAAGACCACCGACGTGCCCAACTTCGCCCAGGGGGAGATCTTCATGCTGGGCAGCTACGTCGCGCTCTTTCTCACGCTGGTGCTGGGATGGCCCTATCTTGCCGTCATCCCCGTCACGCTGGCGCTGGTGGCCGCCGTGTCGGGCCTGTTCCAGCGCATCGTCATGGAGCGCGTCCTCGCCTCGCGCGGCGTGGGCGTGCAGCTCGTCATCGCCACCCTGGGCCTGGCCTACGCGCTCAAGGGGCTGGTGCGCCAGACCGGGCTGGGCGACACCCCGCGCTCGCTGCCGCCCCTGGCCCCGACCGACGCCGTCGTCATCGGCGACGCCGTTCTCACCCGCCTGGACCTGGTGATCTTCGCGGTGGCCGTGGGCGCGATGCTGCTGCTGTGGCTCATGTTCGGCCATACCCGCGTGGGCAAGGCCATGCGCGCGGTGGGCATGAATCCCAAGGCGGCCCGCCTGGCGGGCGTGAACCTGGCGCGGATCCGCGCCCTGGTGTGGAGCCTGTCGGGACTGATCTCGGCCGTGGCCGCGCTGCTCATCACGCCCAAGATCCTGATCACGCCGGACATCGGCCATATCGCGATTCTCGCGTATGCCGCGGCCATCGTGGGCGGCATCAGCAGCCTGCCGGGCGCGGTGGCGGGCGGCTTCGTGATCGGCGTGGCCGAGAACCTGGTGGGCCTGTTCATTTCGACCAACGCCATCGTGGTGGCGCCTTTCGTCGCCATCATGGTGGTGCTGCTGTTGCGCCCGCAGGGGCTGCTGGGCGGCAGGCTGCAGGTGAAGAAAGTATGACCAAGCCCATCGACCGCATCCTGCTGGCGTTCCTGGCGGCGGGGCTGGCCGCGCTGCCTTTCGTGGGCACCGGCTACGTCATCTACGTAGCGAACCTGCTGCTGGTATTCGTGGTGCTGGCGCTGGGGCTGCACGTGGTCATCGGCGAAACCGGGCAGTTCGCCCTCTCGCACGCCGCGTTCTACGGCGTGGGCATCTACACCGCCGGCCTCATCAACAACGCCTGGCATCCGCCTTTCTTCCTGTCCATTGCCGCCGGCGGCCTGCTGGCGGCCGCGCTGGGCTATGTCATCGGCGCGCTGTCGCTGCGCATGCGCGACATCTATCTCGCCCTGTCCACCTTCGCCTTCGGCGAGGCGATGCAGTGGGTGTTCCTGAACTGGCAGTCCGTCACCAACGGCTCCAACGGCTACCGGCTCTCGCCCGCCTCGCTCTTCGGCTACGAGCTGGTGTCCGACATCCGGGCCTATCCGTTCGTGGCGCTGATCGCCGCCCTGCTGCTCTGGGCCACGGTAGCCCTGTCGCGCTCGCAGTTCGGGTCGGCCTTGCGCGCCGTGCGCGAAAGCGAGGTCGCCGCGCAGGCCATGGGCATCGACGTCAACGCCGTCAAGCGCGCCGCGTTCACGCTGTCGGCCGCCTACGCCGGCATCGCCGGCGGCATGTACACCACTTTCGCGTCTTTCATCCACCCCGAGAGCCTGGGCTTCCAGACCACCATCCTCATTCTCACCATGGTCGTGGTCGGCGGCATCGGTTCGGTGCGCGGCGCGGTCGCCGGCGCGCTGATCTTCGGCCTGATCTCCGAACTGCTGCGCCAGGCGCTCTCGTTCCAGGAAATCATCTACGGCGTGATTCTCATGGGCTTCATGATGTTCGCGCCCAAAGGGCTGTTCGCGGACCGGGCCCGCGCCAAGCGTCCGGCAGCCGGGCCGGCCGCGGCTCCGGCGCGCCGGCAGAGGAGAATTGCATGAACCCGCCGGAGCATGCCAGGAGCGGATACGGGAACACGCCGCGCGAAAGCGCGGCGGCGGGCGGCCATCCCTATCTCGACGTGCGCGGACTCACCGTGCGCTTCGGCGGCCTGACCGCCATCGACGGCCTGTCGCTGCAAGTGCGGCGGGGCGCCATCCACGCGCTGATCGGCCCGAACGGCGCGGGCAAGTCCACGACCTTCAACTGCATTTCGCGCTATTACCAGCCCAGCGGCGGCAGCATCTGGTTCGACGGCGCCGACATCACACGCCGCAAGCCCCACGAGATGGCGGCGCTGGGCATTGCGCGCACCTTCCAGAACCTGGAGCTGTTCGGCGCGCTCACGGTGCGCGAAAACGCGCTGCTGGGCGCCTACGCGCACGGCGCGGCGGGCTGGCGGCGCGCGCTGCGCCCGGCGGGCGCCGAGCAGCGCGAGCGCGTTGAGCACCTGCTCGAGCGCGTGGGCCTGGCCGACCACCTGGACACGCCCGCCTGCAGCCTGGATTTCGGCCGCCAGAAGATGCTGGAGCTGGCGCGCGCGCTGGCCATCTCCCCGCGCCTGCTGCTGCTGGACGAGCCCGCGGCCGGCCTGCGCAATCGCGAAATCGAAGTGCTCGACCGGCTGCTCAAGGAGCTCTGCGCGAACGAAGGCATCACGGTGCTGCTGGTGGAACACGTCATGCAGCTGGTGATGTCCATTTCCGACCGCATTACCGTCATGTCCTTCGGCGAGAAGATCGCGGAAGGGTCGCCCGCCCAGGTGCGCCAAGACCCGCGCGTCATCGAGGCCTATCTGGGCAAGGGAGCCGCCGATGCCTGATGTCCTGCTTGAAATCGACGCCGTATCGGCCGCCTACGGCAACATCCAGGCCCTGCGGGACGTATCGCTCGCGGTGCCGGACGGCGCCATCGTGGCGCTGCTGGGCGCCAACGGCGCGGGCAAGTCCACCACCCTGAACGTCGTATCGCGCCTGGTGCCGCCCACGGCGGGCAGCGTGCGCCTGGCCGGCGAGCCCATCCACCGCCTGCCGGCCGACGCGGTCGTCGGCCGCGGCATCGTGCAGGTGCCGGAGGGGCGCGAAATCTTCCGCGACATGAGCGTGCGCGAAAACCTGGAAATGGGCGCCTACCTGCGCGCCGACCGCGCGGCCGCCCGCGCGGACCTGGACAGCGTATGCGACCTTTTTCCGCGGCTGCGCGAACGCCTGGAACAGAAGGCCGCCACGCTGTCCGGCGGCGAACAGCAGATGCTGGCCACGGCGCGCGCCATGATGGCGCGCCCGCGCATGATCCTGCTCGACGAGCCGTCGATGGGGCTGTCCCCCATCGTCGTCGAGCAGATCTTCGACATCGTGCTGCGGCTGAACCGGGAACAAGGCATCACCATCCTGCTGGTGGAGCAGAACGTGAAGCTCGCGCTGTCCGTATCGAGTTACGCCTACATCCTGGAAAACGGCGAAATCGCCCTGGAGGGAGACTCCGGGGCGCTGGCCCGGGACGAAGGCGTGCGACGCGCCTATCTGGGCGCCTGACTTCGGGAACATGCCATGACTTTGCACCTGCAGGACAAGCTCGTACTGGTGACCGGCGCGGGGCGCGGCCTGGGCGCCGCCATCGCCCGCGGATTCGCGCGCCAGGGCGCGCGTGTCATCGTGGCCGACCTGGACGCCGCGCTGGCCGCGGCCTCGGCCAGCGCCATCCGCGACGAAGGCGGCCAGGTCTGGGACACCCGCCTGGACGTCACCGACGCCGCCGCCGCGCGCGCGCTGGCGGCCGACACCAGGCAGCGCCACGGCGCGCTTGCCGTCCTGGTCAACAACGCCGGCATTTCCGCGCGCGCACCTTTCGACGATCCGCGGACGCCCGAGATCTGGAACCGCGTAATGGCCGTGAACCTCCAGGGCGCGTTCAACGTGACCCATGCCTATGTCGAGCAGCTCAAGACCTCGCGCGGCGCCATCGTCAACCTGTGCTCCATCGTCGCCTACGGCTGCGGCATTTCCACGGCCGGCTATGTGGTGTCCAAGGGCGGCATGCGGTCGTTCACCGAGGTGCTGGCGCGCGACCTCGGGCGACACGGCGTGCGCGTCAATGCGGTGGCGCCCGGCCTGATGGAAACCGATATGACGGCGGGCCAGCGCGCCCAGGCGCACGGCACCGACTGGTATATGGACCGCGCGCCGCTGGGGCGCGCCGGACGGGCCGAGGAAATCGCGGGGCCGGTGCTGTTCCTGGCCTCGGACCTGGCCAGTTACGTGAACGGCGCGGTGCTGCCGGTGGACGGCGGCTACCTCGCCGTCTAGGGCGTGCCGCCCCCAAGAACCTCTACACAGGGAAGGAGAAGCCATGAATCCGGCCACGGCTTTGGTAACGGGCGGAGCGAGCGGCATGGGGCAGGCGATCGCCGCCCGCCTGGCGCGCGACGGGTTCCGCGTGGTCATCGCGGCCCGCAACGGGCCCCTGGCCCGGCAGGAGGCCGAACGGCTGCGCGCCCAGGGTCTGGACGTCGCCGAACGCGTGGCGGACCTTGCCGACGAAGCCGCCGCCCGCGCGCTCGTGCGCGAACAGCCGCCGCTGGCGGCGCTGATCAACAACGCGGGGATCTTCGACGAGCGCGCCTTTTTCGACGTAGCCAGCGACGACTACCGGCGCATGTACGAGGTGAACCTGCTGGTGGCGGCCACGCTCACGCAGGAAGCGGCCCGAACCATGCGGCCCGGCGCCAAGATCGTCAATGTCGCCTCCCGCGCCTGCCTGGGCGCGCGCAACCATCCGCACTATGTGGCCTCCAAGGCGGCGCTGGTGGGCTATACGCGCGCCGCCGCCATGGAGCTCGCGCCGCGCGGCATTCTCGTCAACGCCGTGGCGCCCGGCCTCATCGACACGCCCTTGCTGCGCAACCTCACGCCGCAACGGCTCGCCGCCCAGCTCGCGCTGCAGCCCACCGGGCGGGCCGGCAGCGTGGAAGACGTCGCCAACGCGGTGTCCTTCCTGGCCGCCCCCCACATGGATTTCATTGCGGGGCAAGTGCTGTTCGTGGACGGCGGCAAGTCGCTGGGCGGGTCCGGCATATGAACGCCATGGACGCGATGCACTGGGATCACGAAACGGACGTCGTCGTCGCCGGCTCCGGCGCGGGCGGCATGACGGCGGCGCTGACCGCGCACGAGGCCGGCCTGGACGTCCTGCTCGTGGAAAAGACCGACCGGATCGGCGGCTCCACCGCGATTTCCGGCGGCGCGCTGTGGATACCGCTCAATTCGCAGACCGAGGCAGCCGGCCACCCCGATTCGTTCGAGCAGGTCTGGCGCTACCTGGAACAGACGGTGGGCGCGGCCTCGTCCGACGCGATGAAGCGCGCCTACCTCGACGCCGCGCCCCGCATGCTGGACGATCTTGCCGCGCGCGGCCTGCTGCACGCCGCCGCGCGCACCGCCTCGCCCGACTACTACCCCGACCTGCCGGGCGCCGCGCTGGGGGGCCGCTCGCTCGATCCCGTGGAGTTCGACGGGCGCAAGCTGGGCCGGCACTTCGGCGTCCTGCGCGATCCGCTCAGGGAATTCACGGTGGCGGGCGGCATGATGGTCAACGTCACGGACGTGCGCCACCTGCTGGCCGCCGCCCGCTCGCTGGAATCCTTGCGGCATGCGCTGAAGCTGCTGCTGCGGCATGCCGGCGACCGGCTGCGCGGCTACCACCGCGGCACACGCCTGCTGCTGGGCAACGCGCTGGCCGCGCAGTTGTTCCACGGCATCGTGACGCGCGGCATTCCGTACTGGCTGCGCGCGCCGGCCCGCGAACTGGTGCGCGACAGCGACGGCCGGGCGGCCGGCCTGGTCGTCGTGCGCGAGGGCAGGCCGCTGCGGATCCGCGCCCGCCGCGGCGTGGTCGTGGCCACGGGCGGATTTCCGTGGGACGCCGGCCGCCGGGCGCAGACCTACCCGCGGCCCACCGGCCCCTGGTCGATGGCGCCGCGCGACAATGCCGGCGACGGCATCCGCCTGGCCGAAGCCGCGGGCGCGGCGCTGGGCGAGGGCTACGCCAGCCCGGCGTTCTGGGCCCCGGTATCGGTGCTGGAACGGCCGGACGGCTCGCGGCTGAACTACCCTCACCTGGTGTGGGACCGCGCCAAGCCCGGCCTCATCGCCGTCAACGGCGCCGGCGAGCGCTTCGTGAACGAGTCGGCGTCCTATCATGAGTTCGTGCTCGCCATGCACCGCGGCCGGCCGCCCGCCATCCCGGCTTTCCTGCTGTGCGATCAGCGCTTCATCGACACCTGGGGCCTGGGGCTGGCGCTGCCGGGCGGCCGGCCGCGCCGCCATCTCATCGAGGCGGGCTACCTGCTGCGCGGCGCCACCCTGCAAGACTTGGCCGCCACGATGGGCGTGCCCGGCGAGGCCCTGCGCAACACCGTGGCGCGCTACAACGTCCATGCCGCCCGGGGCGCGGATCCCGATTTCGGCAAGGGCGGCAACGCCTACAACCGCTACCTGGGCGACCCGGAGCACCGGCCCAACCCCTGCCTGGCGCCGCTGGGCGCCGGCCCCTACTATGCCGTAAAGGTCTATGCCGGCGACATCGGCACCGCGCTGGGCGTGCAGGCCAACGAAAACGCCCAGGCCCTGGACGCCTCGGGCCGCCCCATCCCCGGCCTGTACGTGGCCGGCAACGACATGCAGTCCGTCATGGGCGGCGCCTATCCCGGCCCCGGCATCACGCTCGGCCCCGCCCTGACCTTCGGATGGCTGGCGGGACGCCATCTGGCCCGATCCGAAAACGTGCGCGAAACTCTCCAAACCTCCTGACCGCCCTACCCGACCATGAAAATCCATTTCTCGCCCGCCTCCCCCTTTGTACGCAAGTGCATGGCGGCCGCCCACGAACTGGGCCTGGCCGACCGCATCGAGCGGCTGCCGAGCGCCGCCGGCCCCGTGGACCGCGACGCCTCGATCATCGTCAGCAACCCCCTGGGCCAGGTGCCCACGTTCTTCACGGACGACGGACAGGTGCTGTACGACAGCCGGGTCATCTGCGAATACCTGGACGACCTGGCCCAGGGGTCGCTCTTTCCGCGCGGGCAGACACGCTGGCGCACGCTGACCGAGCACGCCCTGGCCGACGGCATGCTGGGCGCGGCGCTGCTGGCGCGCTACGAAACCGCGCTGCGGCCCGAAGCCCTGCGCTGGGACGCCTGGTACGAAGGGCAGATGGGCAAGGTGCGCGACGGGCTGCGCCAGCTCGAAACGCGCGCGGCCGACCTGCACGGCCGGGTCGACATCGGCACGCTTGCCGTCGGCTGCGCCCTGGGCTACCTGGATTTCCGCTACCCCGCGTTCGACTGGCGCGGCGGCCATCCGGCACTGGCGCGCTGGTTCGAGACGTTCAATCAGCGGCCTTCCATGCAGGCCACGCTGCCCCACGCCTGAACGGCGGCGGCACGGCGGGCGGAAAGCGGCGGACCGAGCGGGGGGCTTAACGCGGCCCGGCCCGCCTGCTACCCTGACAGGCAGGCGCAACGCACAGGGAGCACAGCATGGTCTTGACCGCGCTTTCCCCCATCCCCCGCATCGCCCCCGCCGTCCTGCCCCGGCTGGCCGCGGCCCAAGACGCCCGCGCCGCGGCAGAGGCCGGCGCGCCGTCCGCGCAACGCGGCGCCGGGCGCATCCGCCATCCGGCCCGCGCACAGCCGGCCTGGCGCGCCGAGCGCGCCGGCGCGGCCGACGGCCCGGGGGCCGCCGCGCACGCCGGGGCTCCGCTCGCGTCCGCCTCCGCCCGGGCCGCGATTCCGCTGGCCGCCGCGCTCGACGCGCTGCGCGACGATTATGCCGATACGCGCCTGCGCCGGGCGGTGGAAGAAGCCGCTCAGGCGCAGCGCGCCCACGCCGCCAACGACCTCGGCACGCTGGAAGGGCTGGCGCCGCTGCAGCCCTACCGGGTCGCCATGGCCAATCCGCCGGTGCTGCAAATGGCAACGGCCGCCCTGAAGGCGGCCGGCGCGGACGTGGCGGCGGTGGCGAATGTCGGCGCGCTCGAGAACGTGACCGACGAGGCGCGCCACCGCGCGCCCGCGAACTCTCGTCTTCGCCCCTGAACGCCCGGCGGCCTCCACCGGGGGATCGCGCGCGCCGCGCGCATCCGCGGCGCGCGTCGCTTGGTCAGTGGAAGAACTCCGCGATCATCGTCGCGCCCAGGAAGGTGCCCGCGTTGGCGGCCAGCGACACCACCACGATTTTCCAGCCCAGCTTGCGGAAAGCCGGCAGGTCTTTGAGGATGGACAAGCCCGCCATGGCCAGGATGACCGTCGTAAAAGGCAGGAAGTTCACCTTGTTGACCAGCGCGATGACCTGGTCGGAATACGGCAGCACGCCCGGGCAGCCGGCCGTCATGGCCAGCACGGAGAGCACGAACACCGCGGGCAGCCTGGGCGCCAGGCGCAGCAGCAGGTCGGTGATGACCACCAGCAGCACGATGATGGCCATGCCGGGCAGCGCATCCAGGACCGGCACCTTGTAGCCGAGCTGGTTGCCCACCAGCGTGAAGAGGCCGCACACCACGTAGGCCGTGAGGCGGTCGCCGAAGCCCAGTTTCACCGCATGCGCCGCCGCCCCGGCGCCGGCATCCGCGGCGGCGGCCGACTGCGCCTTGCCGCGCGAAAAGCGGCCCAGCACCGGCTCCAGCCGGCCATAGAGCCAGATCGTGGTGGGCAGCGAAATGAAAAGCGTGAAGTACACGCCCACCACGGTCGTGAGCAGATTGGCGGCAGCGGCCAGGGCCGCGACCTGGTGCGCCATGTCGGGCGTCTGCTGCGAAGCAATGGCCCCCACGCCCGCCGCCATCATGCTGCCCGAGCCCACGCCGGCGCCCATGGCGAGCGAACGCGGGTCGAAAATGCCCAGGCTGGTGATGAAACCGGCCAGCAGGGCCACGAACAGCGCGCCGATGACCGTGCCCGTGATGTACTCGGCCATGACGCCGCGGCCTTCGGGCGAATTCATGCCGAAGCGTTCGCCGATGATGGCCAGGCTGGGCTCGCGGCCCACCGAGAAAGTGGCGCCGATGGCCTCGCGCTTGATGCCCAGCAGCAGCGCCAGCGGCAGGCCGATGGCCATGGTGCCGAAGAAATGGCCGAACTCCTGGAACACCAGCGCCCAGCCGGCCTCGCGGACCTGGGGCAGCGCCCCCCCGACCATCAGACCCAGCTTGGCGAGGAACGGCAGCAGCGCGTATGGCAGGTAGCCGCTGATGCGCGCCTGCATGGCGGTATCCACGCCCATGCCGGCGGGCAGGCGCTGGCCGAAGGCCGCCACCACCGCGCCGACGAAAATCGCCCACAGCATGGGCTGCAGCACAATCTTGCCCGGCCCCACGGTAAACGAAACGCTGCCGATGGCCTCGGCAATCGCCACCACCAGCAAAATGGCGGCAAGCATGCGCAGGCGGCTGGATAGCGGCATGGAAGGCGCGGCCAGGCCCAGGCTGGCGTGAGACATCGGATTCCCCTGTATGCGTGAATGAAATGAATGGCGCGCGGGGGCCGGCGGCGGCCCCGGGCGGGCAACGGGCGGGCGGCATGGAGCATGCGCGGCCCGGCGCCGGTACGCGACGCGCCGGCTGCGCAATTTTCGCCCAGGGGCCCGCCGCGCAACCATGACAGCCAGATGGCATTAGCGTTGCGTAAAATGCAACAGAAGAACACTTTACCGGCAAATTCTGCATGTTCAGCCCGCCGGAGCCCCGCACCGGAGATTCCCATGGACGAAACGCTCGACGCCCGCCGCACCCACTATTTCATGCAGGTCATGAGCCGGGGCTCGGTGCGCGGGGCGGCCGAGGCGCTGGACATGGACCCGTCCGCCGTCAGCCGGGCCATCGCCGCCCTGGAGCGGGACTGCGGCATCGCCCTGTTCGAGCGGCGCGGGCGGGGCGTGGCGCCCACCGAGGCCGGCCATATCCTGGCGCGCTACGTGAAGCGCCAGCAAGATATCCAGGAGAGCTTCTTCTCCGAGATCGACAGCCTGCGCAAGGCCGAACGGGGCCACATCGACCTGGCGCTGGGCGAGGGCTTCGTGGAGCTCATGTTCGACCGCGTGCTGCCCGGCTACTGGCGCAGCCACCCCGAAGTCACGCTGGACATCGACGTGGCCCGCACCACCGACATCGTGCAGCGCCTCCTGGACGACCGCGCCTACATCGGCCTGGTGTTCCAGCCGCCCAGCGATGCGCGCCTGCGCACGCACTACAGCCGGCCCGAGCCCATCCGCGCCATCGTGCGCCAGGACCACCCGCTCACCCGCCTGGGCCGTCCGCTGCGGCTGGCCGACCTCGCCGTCTATCCGGGCGCCGCCATGCAGGAGGGTTTCGGGGTGCGCCAGCACGTGCAGGCGGCGGAGATCAGCGAGCAGGTGCGGCTGCCCAACGTGCTCACCACTTCGTCGTTCAAGGCGCTGTGGCAGTTCGCCGCCGCCGGCATCGGCTACGCGCTCACCCCGCCCATCGCCGTGGCCGTGGACCTGCAGGCGCGGCAGCTGGCCAGCCTGCCGCTGGCCAATCCCATTCTCAACCAGGGCAGCCTGCAGGTGCTCAGCCGAGCCGGCCGCCATGTGTCCCCGGCCGCGCGGGAACTGCTGGACCACATTGTGCGCGGCATCGGCGGGGCCGGCGCATGACCTTATTACGAGAATGACTTAGACGCCCACGCGCCCTCGCTGTTACGGTTATGAATCCCGCCTGCCCGCCCGGGCGCCGCACGGCGGACTTGCGCGTTGCGCCCCAGCCGGGCCGCGCGCCGACCAGACATCAAGGGCAGTAGACATGTACGTGTATGACCCCGTCGACCAGCAGCTCGTCGAGGAGCGCGTGGCGCAGTTCAGAGACCAGACGCGCCGCTTTCTCGACGGGCAGCTCAGCGAGGACGAATTCCGCACCCTGCGCCTGCAGAACGGACTGTATATCCAGCGCCATGCGCCCATGCTGCGCATCGCCATACCCTACGGCATGCTGGCCTCGCGCCAGCTGCGCACGCTGGCGCACATCGCGCGCAAATGGGACCGCGGCTACGGCCACTTCAGCACGCGCCAGAACATGCAGTTCAACTGGCCGCGCCTCGAAGACGTGCCCGACATCCTGGCCGAGCTGGCCACGGTGCAGATGCATTCCATCCAGACCAGCGGCAACTGCATCCGCAACACCACGACCGACCACTTCGCCGGCGTGGCGCCCGACGAGCTGGTCAACCCGCTGGTGTGGTGCGAGATCATCCGCCAATGGTCCACGCTGCACCCCGAATTCGCCTTCCTGCCGCGCAAGTTCAAGATCGCCGTCAGCGGCGCGGTGCAAGACCGCGCCGCCGTGGGCGTGCACGACATCGGCCTGCAGGCCGTGGAGCGCGACGGCGAAGTGGGCTTTCGCGTCTGGGTGGGCGGCGGCCTGGGCCGCACGCCTATTACCGGCAAGCTCATCAAGCCCTTCGTGGCCTGGGCCGACCTGCTCACCTACCTGCAGGCCGTGCTGCGCGTCTACAACCTGCACGGCCGGCGCGACAACAAGTTCAAGGCCCGCATCAAGATCCTGGTCAAGGAACTGACGCCCGAGGTCTTCGCCGAGCAGGTCGAAGAGCAGTGGCAGCTCACGCGCGGCGGCCCCGACACCCTCACGCAGGCCTTCGTGGACGAGATCGCCGGCCGCTTCACCTGGCCGCAGTACGACCCGGCCGCCGCGCAGCAAGCCGCGCAGGCCGAGACGGAGCAGGCGGCGCTCGCCGCGGCCGACAAGCGCTACGCGCGCTGGCTGCGCACCAACGTGCACGCCCACCGGCAGCCCGGCTACGCCGCCGTCACGCTGTCGCTCAAGCCCACCGGCTCGCCGCCCGGCGACATCACGGCCGACCAGATGGACGCCGTGGCCGCACTGGCCGACGAATACGGCTTCGGCGAAATGCGCGTCTCCCACGAGCAGAACCTGATCCTGCCCGACGTGCGCCGCGCGCGGCTGCCCGAACTCTGGCGCAAGCTCGAGGCCCTCAATCTCGCCACGCCCAACATCGGGCTGCTCACCAACATCATCGCCTGTCCCGGCGGCGACTTCTGCGCGCTGGCCAACGCGGTTTCGATTCCGGTGGCCGAAGCCATCCAGCGCCGGTTCGACGACCTGGACTACCTGTTCGAGATCGGCGAACTGGACCTCAACATCTCGGGCTGCATCAACTCCTGCGGCCACCACCACGTCGGCCACATCGGCATCCTGGGCGTGGACAAGGCCGGCGAGGAGTGGTACCAGGTCACCCTGGGCGGCCGCCAGAGCGGCGCGGCGCACCCGCTGCCCGACCTCGAATCCCTGAACGGCGGCGGCGCGGCGATAGGCCGCATCATCGGCCCCTCCTTCGCGCGCGACCAGGTGCCCGACGTGGTCGAGCGCCTGATCCGCACCTACCTCGCGCTGCGCGACAGCGAAGAAGAACGCTTCATCGACGTGGTGGACCGCGTCGGCATCGATCCCTTCAAGCGCGACGTATACGCCGACCCGGCCGTGGCCCGGCCCGCACAGCCCCAGGAGGCCGTCCATGCCTGAAGTCTATGCCCACGACGCCCCCGGCCCGCACCTGATCCGCGGCGGTGCGCTGCAGCAGGACACGGCCCGGCGCTTCACGCCCGAGCCCGAAGTGCCCGCCGAAGGGCAGCTGCCCGACGACCAGCCCGGCTGGATCGTGCCGCTCAAGACCTGGAAGTCCTCGCGCGCGGCGCTGCGCCGGCACCGGCATCCGGTGGCCATCCTGCTGGAGCCCGATGCCGACCTGCGCGAGCTGGCCGACGACGACGGCAAGCTCGATCCGCAGGGCATCGCCTTCATCGCCATCGACTTTCCCGTCTACACGGACGGCCGCGGCTACTCGCTTGCGCAACTGCTGCGCAAGCGCTATGGCTGGAAAGGCGAGCTGCGCGCCGTGGGCGACGTCATGATCGACACCATCCACTACCAGGCGCGCGTGGGTTTCGACAGTTTCCTGGTCAAGCCGGGGCACGATCCGCACAAGGCGCTCAACGCCTTCAAGACCTTCACGGTGCACTACCAGAAGAGCTACCCCGCTCCCTGAGCCCCGGGCGGGCCGGTCGGCGTCCCTCGCCCGCCGCCCGGCTGGGCCCGATGCCGGCGCGAGCCGCCGGCGTATCAGCCCGGCGATGGCGCGCTGGCGCGCCGTCTGCATGCGGCCGATCAGGCTGGACACGCTGACCGCCAGCCGCGGATAGCCGGTGGCGTCGCGGCCCGCCCCGCTCGTGCGTGGGCAAGGCGCTGAAAAACGCCGTGCGCGGCGCCGCGCTGAAGGGGGACGACATGAGCACCCGCGAACGCCCCGAAACCCGCCTTTGCGGCCACCACCTGGCCGGCATCAGCTACCGGGACAAAGACCTCGTGAGCGAGCGGATCGGCAAGAAAACCTTTACCGAAGTCATGATCCTGCAGATCCCGGGACGCGAGGCGCGGCCCGTGGATCCGCGCATCGCGGACACGGTGCTCATCAGATGGAACCCGGCCTCACGCCCGGCGCCATCGCCGCGGCATTCCCGGCGTCGGACGAGGCGTCCCGCGCCACGGACAGGGAACGGCGGGCTGACGGGCAAGTACGCCCGACGCGCAGGATCACCAGGACGTGGAGTACGCGCCCGGAAACTGCCTGGCGACAAAGGCCTTCACCTCGTCGGACTGGTACGCCTTGATGAAGCGCGCGATGCGCGGATCGTTCTTGTTGTCTTCGCGGGCGGCGATGACCACCGGCGCGAAGGGCGCGTCCTTGCTTTCCAGCGCGAGCGCGTCCTTGGCGGGCGACAGGCCGGCGGGAATGGCGTAGGCCGAATTCACCGCCGCCGCGTCCACGTCCTTGAGCGAGTGCGGCAGCTGGGCGGCCTCGATCTCGACGAACTTCAGCTTCTTGGGGTTCTCGGCCACGTCGAACAGCGACGCGTTGACGGTCACGCCCGGCTTGAGCGTGATGAGCTTGGCGGCCTGCAGCACCAGCAAGGCGCGCGCGCCGTTGGTGGGATCGTTGGGAATGGCCACCTTGGCGCCCGGGGGCAGCTCGTCCAGCGACTTCACGCGCCTGGAGTAGATGCCCATCTGCTGCACCACGGCGGTGGCCACGGGCACCAGGTGGTAGCCGCGCGCCTGGTTCTGCGCGTCCAGGAAAGGCTTGTGCTGGTAAATGTTGAGATCCAGCTCCTTGGCGTCCAGCGCCGCGTTGGGCTGGATGAAATCGCTGAACTCCACCAGCTTCACCTTCAGGCCGTCGCGCGCGGCCACTTCGCGCGCCACCTCGCCGATCTGCGCGTGCGGCCCCACCGTCACCCCCACCTTGAGTTCGGCATCCTGCGCGTGGGCGGCGGCGGCAAAGCCCAGGAAAGCGGCGGAAAGGACCAGGAAGCGGCGTAGACGCATGCTGTACTCGCAAAGAGAAAGTCGAGCAGCGATTCTAGTGACCGCCCATCAAAACCAGAAGCGATGAATTTTCATATTGATATGCGGATTTGCATATATAGCGGCGCGCCATGACAGCCCGCCGCGATCGCGACACAATAGCGCCTGATTTTCACCACGCCATCCCGCCATGACAGCCAGCCCCGAACTCCATCCGCACGCGCGCGCCCTGCTCTCCGACCACTACGCCGCCGTGGACGCCGATCTGCCCGCCCTGCTGGACCTGCTCTTTGCCCGCAGCGCGGGCGAAGACTGGCACAAGGCCGGCACGTTCAAACACCACCTGCTGGGCGTCTACCGCACCCTGGCGCTGTGGAACCAGCCGCGCGAAGTGCGGCTGCTGGGGCTCTTCCACAGCGTGTACGGCAACGAATACGTGGACCTCACCCTGTTCGACCGCGAGCGCGAACGCAGCGCGCTGCGCGCATGCCTGGGCGACGAGGCGGAAGAATGGGTCAGCCTGTTCTGCGCCATGCCGCGCACCCGCTTCGTGCAGGCCGTGCTCGCCGGCCAGGGCGCCGGCCCGCAGGGCATGCGGCTGGAAGCCGCGGACGGTCAGGTCTTCACGCTCACGCCGCGCCAGGTGGCGGCCTTCATCGTGGTCTCGGCCGCCGACATCGGCGAACAATGGCACAGCTGGCAGGACGAGATCTTCGCCAGCTATCCGCAGCAGCAACGGCGCGAGCTGCGGCCGCACTGGGCCGCCTCGATCTGGCCCGGCCCGCTCAAGCCGCCGGCCAACATCCTGTCCATGCTCTCGCGCCTGCTGGCGCCCCTGTCGGCCATGCCCGCCGATATCGGCATCCCGGTTCCGCCCGCCTTCGACGCCTGCCGCGCCACGCTCGGCCCGCGCGATGAAGCCGCCGCCTCGGCGCTCTACTGGCAGGTCATCACGCGCATGCACCCGCTCACCGAAATGGACAGCGCGCGCCACATGCTGGAAGCCGCCGTGGCGCACAACCCCTGGGTGGGCGAGCCCCGGCTGCTGCTGGCCCAGCTCGCGCTCACGGCCGGCGACTTCGAAGCCGCCGAAGCCCACGCGGCCGCGGGGCTGGCCGCGCTGCAGGCCTGGGGCACGGCCTGGGACAAGCGCATCGAATGGGCGGGCTGGATGGCGTGGGCGCGCATCGAGCTGCAGAACGCGCGTGCCCGGCGGTGGCCGGAAAACCTGGGCGGCCTGAACGGCCTGGGGCTGGTGGAGTAGGCCCGAATGGCAAGACGCCCGCGATGTCGCGGGCGCCGCCTTTTTATTTCATGCCTTCCCAGTGCGGACCGGGCACGTGGATGTCGAAGAGCTCCAGCACGCGGGCCACGGTGTGGTCCACCATTTCCTCGATACTGGCGGGCCGATGGTAAAACGCCGGCAGCGGCGGAAACACGATGCCGCCCATTTCGGTAATGGCCGTCATGTTGCGCAGGTGCGCCAGGTTGAACGGCGTTTCACGCACCATGAGCACCAGCCGGCGGCGCTCCTTGAGCGTCACGTCGGCCGCGCGCGTGATGAGATTGTCGGAAAGCCCGTGCGCCACCGCCGCCAGCGTGCGCATGGAGCAGGGCACGATCACCATGCCCGCGGTCTGGAACGCGCCGCTGGCCAGCGTGGCGCCCACGTCGCGCACGCTGTGCACGTGGTCGGCCAGGGCGTGAACCTCCTGGCGGCCGATGCCGAGCTCGTGCTTGATGTTCAGCACGCCCGACGCCGACACCACCAGATGCGATTCCACGTCGTCCACCCCGCGCAGCGCCTGCAGCATGCGCACCGCGTACAGGGCGCCGGTGGCGCCGGTGATGCCGACGACCAGCCGCTTCATTGCGGCCTCAGGCCGTGGCGCCGGACTGGTCCAGCAGCGTCTTCAGCTCGCCGGACTCGTTCATCTCGTTCATGATGTCCGAGCCGCCGATGAATTCGCCGGAAATGTAGAGCTGCGGAATGGTGGGCCAGTTGGAGTATTCCTTGATGCCCTGGCGGACTTCCTCGTCTTCCAGCACGTTGACGGTGACGAGCTTCTTCACGCCACAGCTCTTCAGGATCTGGATGGCGCGGCCGGAAAAACCGCATTGCGGGAATTGGGCGGTGCCCTTCATGAACAGCACCACGGGGTGCTGGGTCACGGTTTCGCGGATGAATTCTTGAACGTCGCTCATGGTGGTCTCTTGGACGGGCCTAACGGAATACGCCCATTATAGGGATTGCGGCGGATGCGCCCCCCATTACCCCGCCGCCGCGCCGGGAAAAGCCCGCGCCAGCGCACCGGCCCGGACGCCGCCGGAAATCCGCTCGATGCCGGCCAGGTCGCGGCGGCTCTCCACCCGCTCGAAACCGGCCCGCGCCAGCAGACCGCGCACCGCCGCCGCCTGGTCCCAGCCGTGCTCCATCCAGAGCGCGCCGCCCGGCCGCAGAAACGCCGGCGCGCCCGCCACAATGCGCGCCAGATCGGACAGGCCGTCCGCGCCGTCGGTCAGCGCGCCGCGCGGCTCGAAACGCACGTCGCCCTGCGCGAGATGCGGGTCGCCGCTGGCGACGTAGGGCGGGTTCGACACGATGAGGTCGAACCCCTCGCCGGCCGGCACCGCGGCGTACCAGCTTCCCGCCGCGAAACGCACCGAGGCCGCCAGTTCCCAGGCATTGCCCGCCGCCACCTTCAGCGCCGCCTCGCTCACGTCGGTAGCCGTGACGCGCGCATCGGGACGCGCCAGCGCAATCGAAATCGCAATCGCGCCGCTGCCCGTGCCCAGGTCCAGCACCGCGGGCGCCGACAGGCCGGCAATCGCCGCCAGCGCCGTCTCCACCAGCACCTCCGTATCGGGCCGGGGAATCAGCACGTCGGGCGACACCCGGAAGCGGTGCCCCATGAACTCGCGGTGTCCCAGCAGATACGCCATGGGCTCGCCCGCCAGCCGGCGCGCGGCCAGCGCCTCATAGGCCCGGGCCGCCGCCGGGTCGAGCGGATCGGCGTCGTGCGCCAGCAGCCAGGCGCGCGGCTTACGCAGCACGTGCTCCAGCAGCATGCGCACCTCCAGCCGGGGCAGGCGGGCGTCGGCCAGCAGGTCCTTGATTTGCGCCATGGGCATGACCTCGGATGCGCCGGGCCTCAAGCCTCGTCGCCCAGCGCGGCAAGCTGCTCGGCCTGGTGCTCGGCAATCAGCGCGCCCGTGAGCTCGTCCAGGTCGCCTTCCATGATCTGCTGCAGCTTGTACAGCGTCAGGTTGATGCGGTGATCGGTGACGCGGCCCTGCGGATAGTTGTAGGTGCGGATGCGTTCGGAGCGGTCGCCCGAGCCGATCAGGCTCTTGCGCTCGGCCGCCTCCTTGCTCTGGCGCTCGCGCATCTCCTTGTCTTTCAGGCGCGCGGCCAGCACCTGCATGGCTTTGTCCTTGTTGCGGTGCTGCGAGCGATCGTCCTGGCACTCCACCACCAGTCCGGTGGGCAAGTGCGTGATGCGCACCGCCGAATCGGTCTTGTTGATGTGCTGGCCGCCCGCCCCGCTGGCGCGGAACGTGTCGATGCGCAAGTCGTTCGGATTGATGACGATGTCCGACATCTCGTCGGCCTCCGGCATGATGGCCACCGTGCAGGCCGAGGTATGGATGCGGCCCTGCGCCTCGGTGGCCGGCACGCGCTGCACGCGGTGCGCGCCCGACTCGAACTTCAGCCGCCCGTACACGCCGTCGCCGTCGATGCGTGCGATCACTTCCTTGTAGCCGCCCAGCTCCGACGGGCTTTCCGACATCAGCTCCACGCGCCAGCCGCGCTGCTCCGCATAGCGCGTATACATGCGCAGCAGATCGCCGGAAAACAGCGCGCTTTCGTCGCCGCCCGTGCCCGCGCGGATTTCCAGGAACACACTGCGGCCGTCGTTGGGGTCGCGCGGCAGCAGCAGCACCTGCAGCTCCGCTTCCAGCGTTTCCAGGCGCGCGCGCCCGGTCTTGAGCTCCTCCTCCGCCATGGCCTTCATTTCCGGGTCCGACAGCATCTCCTGCGCGGCGGCCAGGTCGTCCTCGGTCCGCGTGAACGCCTTGAACGCTTCCACCACCGGCTCCAGCTCGGAGCGCTCGCGCGACAGCTTGCGGAAACGGTCCATGTCGGCGGCGGTTTCCGGTTCGGCCAACAGGGCGTCGACCTCGATCAAGCGGTGGCACAAGTGCTCCAGCCGGCTGCGCATGGAAGATTTCATGGAATCGGGAACAGAGAAAAAGAAGGTAAGCGGAAAGCGGGCGCCCAAAACGCGAACGCCCGCCGGGAGGCGGGACGCGGGACAGGATCGCTAACGGCGGGAATCGCGGCCGGGGAACAGGCGCGGCATCCAGGCAAGCAGCTGCTTGCGGTCCTCGCCTTCGCTGCGGTTGAGCGCCGCCAGCGGGCCGTGCAGGTACTTCTGGGTCAGGCCGTGCGCAAGCTGCTCCAGCACGGCCTCGGGAGATTCGCCGCGCGCCAGCAGCCGGCGCGCGCGCTCGAGCTCGGCGGCGCGCACGTCTTCGGCGGCCTGGTGCAGACCCTGGATCACGGGCACCACCTCGCGCGACTGCATCCAGTGCATGAAACCCTGCACACGGGTCTCGATGATGGCCTCGGCCTGAACCACCGCCGCGCGGCGCGCGTCGGTGCCGGTCTGCACCAGGCGGCCCAGGTCATCCACGGAATAGAGATAGACGTCGTCCAGGCGGCCGACCTCGGGCTCGATGTCGCGCGGCACCGCCAGGTCGATCATCACCATGGGACGGTGGCGGCGCAGCCGCGTGGCCCGCTCCACCATCCCCAGCCCGAGGATGGGCAGCGAGCTCGCCGTACAGGACACGATGACGTCGAACTCCGACAGCCGCTCGGTAAGGTCCGACAACTTCATGGTGTTGGCCGAGAAGCGGTTGGCCAGCAGCTCGGCCCGCTCCACGGTGCGGTTGGCCACCACCATGCTGCGCGGCCGCTGCGCGGCGAAGTGCGTGGCGCACAGCTCGATCATCTCGCCCGCGCCGATGAACAGCGTGCGGGCCTGGCCCAGGTCGCCGAACACGCGCTCGGCCAGCCGCACGGCCGCCGCCGCCATCGACACCGAATGCGCGCCGATGGCCGTCTGCGAACGCACTTCCTTGGCCACGGAGAACGTGCGCTGGAACATCTGGTGCAGCAGCGTGCCCAGCGCGCCGGCCTCGCCGGCCGCGCGCACCGCGTCCTTCATCTGCCCCAGGATCTGCGGCTCGCCCAGCACCATGGAATCCAGCCCGCTCGCCACGCGGAACGCATGGCGCACGGCCTCGTCCTGCTGGTGGCGGTAAAGATGGGGATTCAGCGCGCCGGCATCCAGGTGATTGTGCTCGGCCAGCCACACCGGCAGCCGCTCGGCCACCTCGCCTTCGGCCGCGCAATAGATCTCGGTGCGATTACAGGTAGAGAGAATCGCCGCTTCGCGGACCGAGCCGCCGAACGCCGCGCGCAGGCCCTCCAGCGCCGGCTTGACCAGATTGACGGGCATGGACACGCGTTCGCGTACCGAAACCGGCGCGGACGTGTGATTCAGACCGAAGGCAAGAACGGCTACCGACATGGGCAGGATTTGTAACAAGTCGACTGCTTGCGATTATACTCCCACGGGTTATCCCCAGCGTAGCGCCCGGTCCCACCGCGACCCTGCGTCGCACCCTGCCGTTCCTTTCTTCCAACACGGGTGCGCCCCCGATTCCGGCTCCGGCCGGCGACGCGCCCTGCGCCACCAACACGCCCGGCCCCGCCATCCTGGGGCGATGCGCAATCCATGCGCAATCCGCTGCCAGCCCTGCGCAATCTTTGCCCAACTCCCCTCCTTTTTTCACATCCGCGCCAAAAAGTCGCAGATTTCCGCCTGCCCGCGTGCACGGCCTCAAAATTTTGTGTATAGTTGCGGACTTCGTTGGCCTGGTAGCTCAGTCGGTAGAGCAGAGGATTGAAAATCCTTGTGTCGGTGGTTCGATTCCGCCCCAGGCCACCACGAATTCGATGCCCAGCTCTTTTAGCTGGGCATTTTCATTTGTGCGTCAAGGCGTCGATCCGGCAGCCTGCCATCCGGCCATGGTCATCGCGTGTCGATGCAGCCCAATAATGCCCTTGCGGGCTCGGGCGGAAAGGCTCGAATGCCCTTTCTTGCCGGGTCCGCCCTCGCCGGGCGTCACACACTCTCCCGCCGCTTCAAATAGCGTTGCGGCGTATCGCCCAGCGTTTCCCTGAACATCGAAATGAATGCGCTGGCGCTCCGGTAGCCGAGTTCACTGGCGACCGTCGACACCGACACGCCCTGGGCAAGGCGGGCGATGGTTTCCACCAGGCGCAATTGCTGCCGCCATTGCCCGAAACTCAAGCCCGTTTCTTCGCGGAACAGCCGGGTCAAGGTTCGCGTGCTTGCGCCTACGTGCTCGCTCCACTGGTCGATCGTGTCGTTGTTTTCCGGGTTCACCCCCACCCAGTTCGTCGACGGATTGCAGACCCCGAACACGTTGAACCTGGCGAGCTGGCGGGTCGATCCCTACATGATCGACAGCATTACCGTGCTGCGCGGCCCTACCTCCGCGCTGTACGGCGCGGGCGATCCGGGCTTCAACTATTACGACAAGAAGCAATGGTCGGTCGGCCATCAGCTCGAGCACCAGGCGGATTCGGTATGGACGCTGCGCCAAGACGCCACGCTCATGCGCCTGACGCTCGACAAAGCCTCGGTGTGGGGAGGCGGCTTCGACGGCGACAGCATGACCGGCATGACCCGCTATGCCGGCCTTTTCCAGATGGACTACAACCGCTTCAACCTGGACAACCAGGCGCAGGCGAAATTCAGGACCGGGCCAGTGGATCACACGGTGCTGCTCGGCTTCGAGTTCAACCGGCAGACCACCACGGACAGCGAGGTGCGTGCGCGCGGCATCGAACTGAACGCAACGGGCAAGCTGACGCCCAACCTGTCCCTCATCGCGGCGTATGCATTCCAGAACGTAAAAAACGTGAAAGCCGGGGACGAGACGCCCGGAAAATGGCCGGTCGATATCCCGCGCCCGCGCCAGATGGCCTCTATGACGCCGGCGACTGGCGCTTTGCGCTGAGCGGAACGAACCTGTTCAATCGCCACGACATCAGCGGCTGCCAGGCGTATTCGGTCTGCATGTACGGCAACGAACGCACCGTCATGGCCACGGCAACCTATAGGTGGCGCCCGTCCGGCGGCATCGAAAATGCCCGCGCCGGGTCTGCGAGCGGGATCTATACTTGCCAGACCGCCCCCGCCGATGCGACGCGCCATCGTCCCGGGCGTTCCGCGCCGCGCGTCGGAACGTCTATTGCGCAGGCCCAGCAGGCCCGCGCGCGGGAGACACACATGACACGCAAATACATCGATTGCCGCGAGTATCCCAGCGAAATGAATTGCTCGGTGGCGCTGGCGGCGGATTCCGAAAGCGAGCTGCTGGAGGCGGCCGTACAGCACGCCACCACCGTGCACAAGCACGCGGATACGCCGGAATTGCGGGCGCAGCTGAAGTCGCTGTTCCATGATGGCACGCCGCCGGTTGAAACGCCGCGCCACGCCTGAGCCATTGCTGTGCGAGCGCCGGCCCGGCCAACCTGGTCTTCGATCGGGCTCTGTCTGGCCGGCCGGCGCTTGCGGCTTCATCCCGGCCGGAAACGCCTGCTTTCTCGCGCCGTCTTTCGCGCTTCCGGGGCCTTGCGCCCCGCCATACGTCTCGAAACATCCTCTAACCGCTCTTGCCAGCCCGCGCCGTTACGATGCTCCGTTGTCCGGCATTGCCCGTTCCATGCACCGACAGGGAGTGGAGATGCGCCCAGCATTCGGGAAGGTCAAGACCCGGCTGCTTGCCGGGATCGGTTCGATACTCGCGGCCTGCAGCGCTGCGGTCTATGGCCTATACGTCAAGGTGTCGCCGCCGCCTCCGCTGGCGCGCTATGAGGCGGGCAGCCCGATCGAGGCGGGCCAGTGGCAGGTGGTGCCGCGGCGCGCCTGGGTGAGCCGCGACAAGGTCTATGGCGTGTCGCCCGGGCCGGGCCAGCAGATGCTGGTGGTGGAGGTGGATCTCGGCAACCGCACGCGGGCGTCGAGCAGCGACTATGCGGACGTGCTGCGCCCGCATGCCGTGCCGGGCCTGGCGCCCGGCGCTCCCACGGTGGCGCAGACGCGCGACCCGCGGCTTTCGCCGCTGTTGCATCCGGGGCTGGCCGAGCGCGTGGCGTACATCTGGGTGATGGCCGATTCGGCCGCGCCGCCGGCGACGCTGACGGCGGACGTGGTGGCCAAGACGTATAAGCCCCGGGACAACTTGTACGGCGTACCCGGCTGGTACAACCCGGCCGTGGTCGGCCGCCTGGCGCTGCCGCTGGGCGCTTCCTTCGCGCCAGGCGGCGCGGACGCGGCGCGCGCCCCATGAAACGCCGTCTTGCCACGCTGGTGCTGCTGGCTGCGGCGGCCGCGGTGCTGCTTGCCATGCAACGCCATTCGCCGCGCTATGACGAGCTGACCGGCCCGATTCCCGTTTCGGGGCGCATGGGAGAGCCAGTGCGCACGCGGCTGTTCGACGCCAGGGTCGAGCGCGTGGCATTCGCGCGGCAGGTGGTGTACCGGCGCTTCGGCAGTCCGGTCATGCGCAGTACCTCGGGGCTATGGGCCATTGTGACCGTGGAACTCGCTGCGCGCGCGAAGTCGGTGGCGGTCGGCCAGGCGGCCTGGGAAGGGCCGACGGGTCTGCTCTATCAGCAGACGGACCGGCTGGATTTCTCGCCCGGCCAGCCGCCGCATGCGCTGGACCCCGGCCTGCCCAGGCAGGGGCGCTTCGTATTCGAGATACGGCCAGACCAGGCGGGCGGCGCCACGCTGCGGCTGTCGGAACGCTTCTCGCCGCGTCTGGATTCCGAAGCCCGCATCGCATTGGACACCCTGCCACGAAACCCCGACGGCTCCCTCGCCATCGCCGACACCCTGGACTTGAGCGCCGCTTCCGGAGGCCGGCCATGAGCATCGCCCGGCCGCCCGAAGATGCCCATGCCGAAGCCCGCCAGGGCGCAAGCCCGCCGGAACGTGCGCTGCGCGATGATCCGCCCTCCGCCGGGGAGCGGCTGTGGCGGCGGCGCAGCCTGGCGTTGCTGGCGGTGCTGCTGCCGCTGACGATTGCCGTCACCGCGTACGACAGCGTGCGGCAATGGTGGACGGGCCGCGACCTGTTCGCCCGCGAAGCCGCGGGCGACGCGCCGGCCGGGTTCGGCGGCCTGCGCTGGCAGTTGACGGGGTTGCGCATGGCGCCGGCCCCGGCCGGCGGGCGCATTCCGGCCGATGCCATGGCCGTGGTGGCGCAGTTCAGCGTGCAGGCGACGGGCGCGCAGCCGGCCCGCGCGCCGCTGGAATGCGTGGTTTCGCTGGAAGACGGGGAGGGCCGCCGCTGGACGCCCACGCTGGCGCTGCCGTTGCCGCGCGCGAGCGAACGGGAGTGCAACGCGGCGATCCGCGCGGCGGCAAAGGAAGGCGGCACACAGCGCGTCCAGCATGCCTTTCTGGTGCCGCGTGAAGTGGCCGCCACGCTGCGGCCCGCGATAAGCCTGGCGTCGCAGCGGCCGTACTATCTGCGCTTCGCGCGGCGCCCGGAGCTGGTGCAGGCGCAATAAAAACAAAGGCGTCTGCGCGTCAGGCGGGCTCGCTGCGGGGCGCGTCGGGCGCAACAGCCGCAGAAGCCGCTGCCGGCCGCGCGAATGCGGTTTCCAGGATGGCCGCCAGGAAGCAGATGCGCAGCGGCTCGATCAGAATGCCGGTGGAGGAATCGCGGAACGGACTGCCGAACAGCAGGCTCAGGCCATGGGCCAGCACCTGCCAGGTATCGAGATCATGCGGTCCGATGAGGCGGCTGGCGGCCAGCCACAGCCAGGCGCTGCCCCATTCGATCAGACGGTATCCCAGGATCAGCGTCACCAGTAGCACCACCCCGGCGTTCAGCGTGAGCCGCACGCCGTTGGCGATCGGCAGGTAGCGCGAGCGGTAGCCGCCGATGAAGTGGGCGACGAAGTCGCGCAGGAATTTCGGGATGGCGCGGTAGCGCTCGCCGAAGCGCTCGACGCGGCGGTGGATGCGCAGCAGCTGCTGTTCGTCCCGCACATCGTAGCCGTAGACGAGCGCGGCCATCGCCAGCCAGACCACGGGCAACAGCGCGTAGAAAAACAGATTCGCCAGCAGGACGCCCGGCGTGTCCGCCGCCGCCTCGGCCGGCGCCATGCCGGCCGCCCACGCGGACGAAACCGGCTCGGCCAGCGCTTCCAGCAAGCCGCGCAGGCTCTGCCAGATGCCGAGCTGGGCGATCCATTGCCAGGCCTGGTCTTTCCAGCGGCTGATGACATACAGGCCGACCAGGATCCAGTTGGTTTCGCACACCACGACCACGATCTGCCACACCGGGCGGCCGGTGGCCTGGCGCAGCCGCGTGGCCGCCTTGCGCACCAGCCACGACACCGCCACCGACACCAGCAGCCAGCGCGAATCCAGCGCATCCAGGATGAGGCCGTGCGTGCCGAAGGGATCGAGGTCCAGCGCCAGGCGCGAATACTGGCGCACGGTGTCGCCCAGGAATCCCCAGGCGGCGTAATAGGCGAAGAAAGGCAGCAGCGCGATCGTGACGGCGGACATCAGCCCCCGGAATCCCGGCTTTTCGGCACCGCTTCCGCCTCGCGCCGCCGCCTGCGCCGCCCGCAGGGCCGGCAAGCCGGGCAGCAGCACCTGGAACAGGGTCACGGTAATCACGAGCTGGGCCAGCGCGACCAGCGTGAGCACGGCAAGCCCGGCCAGGTGGTTGAGAAAGCCGACGCGCACCGCCGCCTGCAGCAGCAGGCCGTGGACGAGCACGCCGGCCAGCACCAGGGCCGCGAGTTGCGGCCAGAAGCGTCGCCACAGGCGAAACGTCAGAACGAACGGCGCAGCGATTCCCGGCATCCCGGCCTCCCGTCGCAGGAAGGGTCATGCTAGCAAGCCGGGCGGCACGGCTTTGTATCGTTTTCCTTCGGGATGTCAGGCCGGACCGCCATGGCGCGCGTGACGGGCGGCCGCGGGTTGACGTATTATTGTTATGTTATAACGTATTGAAATTGCCAAACCATTTGCGGCTTAGGCCCAACCTCCCGCCTCCCGTTCTCCATGCCCGCCGCCTCCTGTTGATTCTCTCTTCTTCGCAAGGAACCCCCATGAAAGTGCTTGCCTCGCTGAAGGACGCGAAGACGCGCCATCGCGATTGCCAGGTCGTGCGCCGCCGCGGCCGGATCTACGTCATCTGCAAATCCAACCCGCGCTTCAAGGCGCGCCAGGGCGGCATCAAGCGCGGCAAGGCATGAGCGCTGCCCGGCCATTCCACGACGCGGACCGCGCGGGCCGCCACGGCCCGCGCGGTCCGGTGACACGCCGCCTCGATGTGGCGGTCGTGGGCGCGGGCGCGGCCGGCATCGGCATGGCGCTGGCCTTGCAGAAGGTGCCGGGGCTGCGCTTCGGCGTGCTGGAAGCCGGCCGCGTGGGCGAGTCGTTCCGGCGCTGGCCGGCGCAGACGCGCTTCATCACGCCTTCTTTCCACAGCAATCCCTTCGGCCTGGCCGATCTCAACGCGGTCAACGAGCCCAGCTCGCCGGCGATCTACACCGGCGCCGAGCATCCCAGCGGCGCGCAATATGCCGATTACCTGGCTTTTCTGGCGCAGGAACACGATCTGCCGGTGGTCTGCGACTGCAAAGTCGAGTCCGTGGCCGCGCTGCCGGGCGGCGGCTTCATCCTGTCCACAGCGCAGGGCCGCCTGGAAGCCGGGTTCCTGATCTGGGCCACGGGCGAATACCAGTTTCCCGACCTGTCGCCCTTTCCCGGCGCGCGCGATTGCCTGCACTATGCCCAGGTCGCCGACTGGCAGGCGGTTCCGGGTCGCGGCCATGTCGTCATCGGCGGCTACGAAAGCGGAGTGGACGCCGCGGTGAACCTGGCGCGGCTGGGCCGCGCGGTGCGCCTGCTGGCGCGCAAGTCCACCTGGGATCCGCGGGGCCCCTACGACCCCAGCCTGTCGCTCTCGCCCTATAGCCGGCAGCGCCTTTACGAAGCGGTGGATTCCAGGCGCCTGGAAATCGTTTTCGGCGTGGACGTCATGGCCGTCACGCGCGCAAGCGCCGGGGGTTATCGCGTCCACGCAGGCGACGGACGCTTTTGGGACACGGCGCAGCCTCCCGTGCTGGGCACCGGCTTTATCGGCGGAGGCGGCGCGCGGCAGATCGCCGATCTCTGGGAATGGGACGACGCCGGCCGCGTCGTGCTGACCGAGGCCGACGAATCCACCCGCACCCCCGGCCTGTTCCTGGCCGGGCCGCAGGTGCGCCACGACCAGCGCATCTACTGCTTCATCTACAAGTTCCGCCAGCGCTTCGGCCTGATTGCCCAGGGCATCGCGCAATGCCTGGGACGCGACGCCAGCGCGCTGGCCGCCGGCGCGGGCGCGTGGGGCCCGTTCGGCAACAGCGAATGCTGCGAGGGCTGCGCATGCTGACCCCGGCCGCCGCCCCCGCGCCCTCGGCCCGCGTCTCGCTGCTGCTGGCCGGCGGCATGCTCGCGGGCGCGGCGCTGGGCCACGCCTCTCCCGCGGCCGGCGCCGCCCTGGGCGCGCGGGTCGACGCCACGCTGCTGGCGCTGGTGGGGCTGCTGTGCTTCGGCGTGCGTTTCGGCGCCATCGTGCGCGCCTGGGGCAGCCTGCGCGTCATCGGCCTGATCCTGGCCGCGAATTTCGTGCTCGTTACGTTCATCGGCTACGCCGTCGCGTCCCTGCTGCTGCCGGCGCATCCGTGGCTCATGATCGGCCTCGCGATTTACTTCATGGCGCCCTGCACCGACTGGTTCCTGGGTTTCACCCGCCTGGCGGGCGGCAACGTCGCCCTGGGCGCAGCGCTCATTCCCATCAACATGGCGGCGCAGATCGCCCTGTATCCGGCCTACCTGCACCTGTTCGCCGGCCATGCGGCGCAAGTGGAGCCAGGCACGCTGGGCGATGCGCTCGCGCAGGGGTTCCTCGCGCCGCTCGCCGCCGCCGTGGCCGCGCATGGCGTGCTGCGGCAATGGCTGGGCGCCCCGCGGTTCGACAAGCTGCTGCATGCGCTGGACCGGGCCACGCCCTGGGTAATCGCGCTGCTGGTCATGGAAATTTTCGCGGCCCACGTCGCGGTCATGCTGGAGCACCGCGCCGTCTTCGCCTGGCTGCTGCTGGCGGTTTTCGTGTTTTTCGCGTGCACCTTCCTGCTGGGCGAGGGCCTGAGCCGCCTGGCCGGCCTGGCCTACCCGGACCACGCCCTGCTGACCATGAGCCTGGCGGCGCGCAACGCGCCGCTGATGCTGGCCGTGACCATGGCGGCGCTGCCGGGCCGGCCGCTGGTCTACGCGGCGCTGGTCATCGGCATGCTGGTGGAGTTTCCGCACCTGGTGGCGCTGCGCCGCCTGCTGCTGCGCCGCCTCGGGCGGGAAAGCACAGCGGCCGGACTGCTCTTTATTAAAAATAAGTCTCATTTATAATCAGGACTTCCCCTTTCGGGAGTCGTCCATGCAGCACGCTTCCCCGGCCGGCGCGCCCGCGGCCCCGCCATCGGTGCTTTCCAACCCGGTCAGCGACACCCTGCGCATTCCGCTGGCCGCCCGCGCCTTCGGCGACGCCATGTTTCCCGCCCTCGCCGTCAACGACGCCGCCGCCCGGCAGGCATTGCGGCGCCTGGGCGACGACGGCCAGCGCTGGCTGCGCGACCGCCAGAGCGTCTACGGCGTGCTGGCGCGCACCCGTGCCTTCCAGGACCTGGCGCAGGCCTATCTGGCGCGCGAACCCGCGGGCTGCCTCGTCAACCTGGGCTGCGGGCTCAGCGATTACTTCCAATGGCTCGACAACGGCCAGGCGCGCATGGTCGACGCCGATCTGCCGGAAGTGATCGCGCTGCGCCGCGAATGGCTCGGCCAGCCCGGACCGCGCCGCACGCTGGCGGAATTGGATCTCTGCCAGCCCGGCTGGTGGGACCGCCTCGGCCTGCCATCCGGGCCGGGCCAGGCGCCGGTGTTCCTGATGAGCGAGGGCGTGCTGATGTACCTCCAGCCGCAAGCGGTGTCCGCCATTCTCGCCGAGGTCGGCGAGCGCGCGCCGGCCGGCTCGGTATTCGCCTTCGACGCCATGTGCTGGCTGGCCGCCGGACGGGCGCGCCGCCATCCTTCCGTGCGGCACACGCGGGCGGAGTTCGGCTGGGGCCCGCGCCGCCTGGCCGACCTGACACGCCCGCATCCGCGCCTGCGCATGGCCGCGGCCCGCAAGGTCATGGAAGGCTATGGGTTTCCCTATTCCGCCTTCGGGCCGCTGTTCCGCCTGGTCTGCGGCGTGCCTTTCTATGCCGTGTATGAACTGCATGCGCGCGACGGCGCATCGTGAGGATTCCGCCATGAACCACATCATCCGCACCGAACAGGGCCTGCAGGCGCAGGTCGGCGCGCGCCCGGCCGTGGCCGACCTGAAAGTCATCGACCACCTTGATGCCTGGGCGCGGCGCTGGCTGGCCGCATCGCCGCTGGCCTTCGCCGCGTTCTGCGACGAGCGGGGCGTGGACGCGACCCTCGCGGGCGGCGCGGCCGGTTTCGCGCGCGCGGACACGCCGGGCCGGCTCAGCCTGCCCTGGCGTCTGGTCGACGACCCGGACCTTGCCGCGCCGGGCCGCGGCGCGGGCCTGCTGTTCCTGATTCCCGGCCTGGGCGAAACCTTGCGCATCAACGGCGTGGTGGCCCATGCGACGGGAGACGAGATCTTGGTCGATGTCCACGAGTGCTATGCGCATTGCGCCAAGGCGCTCCTGCGCTCGGATTTCTGGCGCACGGAAACCGCGCAGGCGCCGCAAGAAGGTGCGGGGTTGGACAGCCATGATTTCATCTCCGCCGCCCGCTTCCTGGGGCTGGCAACGGCGGATGCCCGCAACCGCGCCGACCTCAGCCCGAAGGGCGATCCGGCGGGAATGCTGGCGCGTCCCTTCGACGGCGGCATACGCTACGCGGACCGCCCCGGCAACCGGCGCATGGACAGCCTGTACAACCTGCTCGCCCGCCCCCGGGCGGCGGCGCTGCTGCTGGCGCCCGGCAGCACGCTGGTGGCCCGCGCACAGGGACGGACGGAGATCACGGCCGATCCCGCCGTGCTGGCGGAGTTCGCCGTGCAGGGCAAGACGCCGCGGCTGGCCGTGAGCCTGTATGCGCCTCGCATCGCGCTGCGCGAAAGCGCGGCGCTGGCGCGGGCGCGGCTGTGGGATGCGCCCGCGCCAGCGCCGGACATCGACCCGGCCGCCGTTTTCGCGGCCCACGTGAAGCTCAATCGCGGCGGGGGATGGCGGGCGGCGCTGGCGCGCGGAATGGTTTCCGTGCCCGGACTGATGCGCAAAGGGCTGGAGGAAGACTACAAGCGCAATCTCTATTGAGCCGGAATGCGGCGGGCGGGATGCCGCCAGGAGCCGGTCCCGGGTTTTCCCGCATCTCCGCGGCCGGTTTGCGTACACTGGGGGCCTTCGGGCGCGACGGGGCGGAAACACGCTCTCGCTTCGCCTCCCGGCATCCCGTCCGCATACGCTGAACCGCCGCAATGACCACCGCCACCCTCAAGCCAGGAAATCCCGCCGATTCCTCCGTCCTGCTGCCCGTCCTGTCGCTGATCGGCGCCATGGCTTCGCTGTGCGTGGGCACCTCGTTCGCCAAGTCGCTGTTTCCGCAGGTGGGCGCGCAAGGCACCACGGCCTATCGCATCCTGGTGGGCGCAGTCATCTTGCTGGCGTTCTGGCGGCCGTGGCGCTTTCCACTGAAGCGCCGCGACGCCGCCAAGATCGCGGTGTACGGCGTGACCCTGGCCTGTATGAACCTGAGCTTCTACATGGCCCTGCGCACGCTGCCGCTGGGCGTGGCGATCGCCATCGAGTTCACCGGGCCGCTGACGCTGGCCGTCGCCATGTCGCGGCGCGCCATCGACTTCGTGTGGATCGCCTGCGCGGCGGCGGGGCTGGTGCTGCTCGTGCCCACCGGGCAATCCGCCCATGGCCTGGACCCGGTGGGCATTGCCTATGCCCTGGGCGCGGCGGTGTGCTGGGCGCTGTATATCGTCTTCGGCAAGATCGCGGGCAATGTGCATGGCGGCCAGGCAACCTCGCTGGGCCTGACGGCCGCGGCGCTGGTGGCCGTGCCGGTGGGCGCGGCGCACGCGGGCGCGGCGCTGCTCGACCCCGGCCTGCTGCTGGCCGGCATCGGCGTGGGCGTGCTTTCCAGCGCCTTGCCCTATTCGCTGGAAATGATCGCGCTGAAGCGGCTGCCCAAGAAGACCTTCGGCGTGCTGTTGAGCATGGAGCCCGCGATGGGCGCGCTGGCTGGCGTGGTCGTGCTGCACGAGCACCTGTCGTCCACGCAGTGGCTGGCCATCGGCGGCATCATCGCGGCCTCGGCCGGCTGCGCGGCCACGGCGCGGCGCCAGGCCCGAAAATAACAGGGCGGCCGGGCCTGCGCGGGGTTCAGCCGCGCGCGGCCCGCAGCCAGCGCAGGCCCGCCGTGGTGCTGTCCGCGGGTCGGTATTCGCAGCCTATCCAGCCGCTGTATTCGAGTTCGCGCAGCACGCCGAAAATCCAGCCGTAGTCGAGTTCGCCTCGGTCGGGCTCCTGGCGCAGCGGCACGCCGGCGATCTGCAGGTGGCCCACCCGGCCCGTGGGCAGGTATTCGCGCAGCCGCGTCGTGACATCGCCTTCGACGATCTGGCAGTGGTACAGGTCCATCTGCACCTTGAGGTTCGGCGCGCCGACTTCCTGCACGATGGCGTGCGCGTCCTGCTGGCGGTTCAGGAAATAGCCCGGGATGTCGCGCGTATTGATGGGCTCGATCAGCACCGTGACGCAGGCCGAGGCCGCCTGGGCGGCGGCCCAGGCCAGGTTTTCGAGATAGCAGTCGCGCATGGCGGCGCGCGAGTCGTCGGGGCCCGCCAGCCCCGCCATGACGTGCACGCGGGGGCACGACAGGGCGGTGGCGTAGGCCAGGGCCTGGTCGATGCCGGCCCGGAACTCCGATTGCCGGCCGGGCAGGGCCGCCAGCCCCCGCTCGCCGCGCGCGGCCACCCCGGCCGGCGCATTGAAGAGCACCTGTTTCAGGCCGTTGGCCTCCAGGCGCTCCCGCACGAAAGCCGCGGGCGCCTCGTAGGGAAACATGCATTCCACGCCCTCGAAACCGTCGGCGGCGGCGGCCGCGTACCGGTCCAGGAACGCGTGCTCCGGGTACAGCATGGACAGGTTGGCGGCGAACTTCAGCATGGCGGACTCCGGCGAGGGTGTGTGACGCCATCAAGCATAGCGGCAAACACCGGCTTCGCGCTCGGGCTCAGTATGTGAGACGCATGCCCAGCAGCACGCTGCGGCCCGGCAGCGGCGCCACCGACGAAATGAACGACGCATGGTTGTACGCCAGCCGGTTCAGCAGGTTGGTGCCGCGCAGATAGACCTCATATCCCGTTGCGCCCGCCTTGCCGCGATAGGCCACCACGGCGTTCACCATGTTGTAGCCGGGCGTGCGGTCTTCGTAGGCGGCGATGTCTTTCTGCGAGAACACGCGGGCGTATTCGATGCTGCCGGACCAGGCGTCCCACTTCACGTTGCCGCGCAGGCCGGCGCGGGCGGCCGGAATGCGCGGCAGGTCGCCCTCCCCGCCCGTCAGGCGGCCGCGCACGTAGTCGCCGAACAGCGCGGCCGAGAACACGGGGGTGAACTGGTGGCGCAGCTCGCCTTCGACCCCGGTGAACTCGGCATCGCGCTGGGCGTACTGGATGAGGCGGAAGTCTTCGTAGCGGTCCAGCGTGTCGGCGTAGATGTAGTTCTTCACGCGGTTGTGGAACACGCTGGCGCTGAAGGTGGTGTCGCCCGCATGCTTGCGCAGCGTCAGGTCGATGTTGCGGGAGGTTTCGCGGCCCAGGCCGGGATCGCCGATCTCGTAGGTGTTGGTGGCCAGGTGCACGCCGCGCGCGTAGAGCTCCTGCGCCGTGGGCAGGCGCTGCGAGCGCGACAGCGACAGCGCCACCGAGTACTGGGGCGCGAAGTTCCAGATGGCCGCCGCCGACAGCGAAGCGCCCGACAGGCTGCTGCGCCGCTGGCCGCCTTCGGGAGACACGCGCTGCCAGTCCTGTCGGGCGCCGAGCTCGAAACGCCAGTCGTCGAGCTTGTACTCTTCGAGCAGGAAAACGCCGTGCGCGCGCGTCTTGCTGCGCGGCAGGAAAGCCTCCTCGCCGTCGGCGCGGAAGTCGCTGTACGAAGTCTGCATGCCGACAACGCCGCGCCAGCCCGCCACGGACTTGTGCTGCAGCTCCAGGCGCAGATCGTAGCCGCGGTTCTTGAAGCGCGTGCCGACCTCGCCGCCTTCGATCTCCTTGTGCTGGTAGTCGGTGTAGCCGCCGCGCAGGCGGATCTTCTCGAAACCGGCGAACGGGTCGGCGTATTCGGCGCGCAGGTCGGTGCGGTTGCTGCGCAGCTTCACGTAGGGCACGCCATGGCCTTCCTCGTGGCCGTGGTGATCGTGGTGCTCGTGCTCGTCGTGGCCGTGGCCGCCGCAATGCAGGTGCGTGCCGTGCGGATGGCAGCTTTCGTACTCGTGGTTGTGGCCCGGCAGGCCGTATTCGCTTTCGAGATGGGTGAAGGCCACGCCCACGTAGCCGCGCGGCGCCACCCAGGACATGCCCACCGACCCCTGGGTGGATTCGCTGTAGGAGCCTTCCAGCTTGCCGCCCGGCCAATGGGGCACGTCGTAGTCGCTGGTGCGGCGCTTCATGCCCTCCACGCGCACCGCGAAAGCGTCCTGCCCCGCCGTGACGCCAACCGCCCCGGCGCGCTCGCGGGTGCCGGTGGCGCCGCGGATCTCCGCTTCGGCCTCGATGCCTTTTTCGGGCACATAGGTGGGAATCTTGCGGTCGACCACGTTGACCACGCCGCCGATGGCCCCGCCGCCGTAGAGCAGCGCGGCCGGCCCGCGCAGCACCTCGATGCGTTCGGCCAGCAGCGGTTCGGTGGTGACGGCATGGTCGGGCGAAATGGCCGAGGCGTCCATGAGCTCGGAGCCGTCGGACAGCACCTTGACACGCGGCGCGGTCTGGCCCCGGATGACCGGGCGGCTGGCGCCCGCGCCGAAGGTGTCGCTGTGCACGCCGGGCAGCCCGTCCAGCGTGTCGCCGAGGGTGCCGGCGCGCTTTTCGACCAGTTCGCTGCCTTCGAGTACGGAAGCGGGCTGTGCGGTGCTGTTCAGGTCCAGCCCCAGGGGGTTGGCCGAGACAGTGATGGGCGCAAGCGCGGCGGGTGCGCCGGCGCGGCGGGTGTCGGCGTCTTCGGCCTGCGCGGCCGACCCGAGCAGCAGCACCGCCATGGCGGCCGGCCGGAGTCGCGCTGCGCGGGACCGCGCGCGGCGGTCGTGCATGACGTGGGGGCGGCGGTGGGAAGCGATCCCGGACATACGGTTTCCTTGAAAACGTTATATCATTACAAAATTGGATATGGATGATATAACGTTTCAATATCGGCCGGCAATGCCGTAATTGCCGCAATCCGCGACCGGACCCCGCGACCGGACCCCGCGTATCATAGGCACGCCGCCGCCATCCGCCGCCGCGGCAGGATCCCGCCGCCATGAGCTTCGCCCGCCTGCCTCCGCCCCCCACGCTTACCGATACCGTCGCCAAGCGCCTGCTGGCGGAGATCGACGCCGGCCGCGTGCGGCCCGGCGAGAAGCTTCCGACCGAGCTGCGGCTGGCCGAACAGTTCGGCGTGAGCCGCACGGTGATCCGCGAGGCCGTGTCCCGCCTGCGCCAGGACGGCGTGGTGGAGGCGCGCCAAGGCAGCGGCGTGTACGTGGCCGCCGGAGGCGGCAAGCGGCCGCTGCGCATCGACGCGGCCGAGCTCGGCTCGCTGCGGGCGGTGCTGCACATCGTGGACCTGCGCCGCGCGCTGGAGACCGAGGCCGCCGGCCAGGCCGCCCTGCACCGCAGCGAAGCGGACATGTCCGACATCGACGCCGCCCTGGCGGAACTGGACCGCGCCGTGCAGGACGGCGGAGACGGCGTGCGCGAAGACGTGGCGTTCCACCGCCGCATCGCGCACGCCTCGGGCAACCCGTATTTCCTGGCCACGCTGAATTTCGTGAGCCAGTACCTCGAAGCCGCCACCCGCGTCACGCGCGGCAACGAAGCGCGGCGTCCCGACCTGATGCGCGCGGTGCAGGACGAACACCGCGCCATCGTGGAAGCGATACGCGCCGGGAACGCCGAGGGCGCACGCGCGGCGGCACGCCGCCATATGGAAAACGCCGCCGGCCGGCTGCGCCAGGCGCACGAGGCCGCGCCCGGCAGGCCGCGCGCGGCAGGCTGAGGCCGGCGCTCAGCGCAGGCGCCGCACCGTGCTGTTGACGTAGACCGGGCCCTGGACGTGATGGCCCGTCATGACGTTGGTCTGGTAGCGCTGCATCGTCCCGTCCAGCGAGCCCGGGTCCAGCACCGCCCGCATGGTGGCGAAACCCGCCGAATCGACGCGGCCGGGCGCCTTGCCTGTGGCGTAGAAACGGCGCTTGCCCGCATCGAGCGGCGCCTGCAGCACGCCTCCGCTGGCGGTGACGTCCAGCACCAGCTTGCCGTCGCGCAAACGCGCCGAGCCATACGCGCCCAGCTCGGCGTCGTCGAGCAGCAGGCTGCCCGCAAGCGCGTAGTCGCCCGAGGGCAGCGGCTGTGCGTAAAGACGCAGCACGTATGATGGTTCGCCGTTGCCGTCATCCACCGTCCAGCGGTACTCGCCCGCAGGCCACGCCGCGGCCTGCACGCTCGCGGCGGACGCCGCCGCGGTTGCCGGCCCAGCCGGCGCGCCGGCCAGCAAGGCGCACCAGCATATGGCGAGGCAGGCCCGGATGATCGAGTTATTCATAATCGTCTCCTTGAATCAATCGATGGCTGTCAGCGCCCCGCACCGCCGCCCGCCCGCGCGGTCCTCCGGGAGCGGGGAAGCCGCTGACGGTTCCTTCCCGGAAGAAGCCCGCGCGGCGGACGGCCGGGCGCTCGGTTTCAGTACTTGACCCGCACATTCAGCATGACGCTGCGCGGCTCGCCGTAGGCGTTGCCCATGTCCGCGTTGCCCAGCCGCTGGTAATAGACCTTGTCGAACAGGTTGTTCACGTTCAGGCCCAGCGAAACGTGGTCGCTCATGCGGTAGCCAATGCGCGCATTCCAGATGGCGTATCCGCCCTGCGAAACGCGAACCGCGCTGCCGCTGACCGGCCCCTGCATCGCGCTTTCGGTGTAGATGCCGCTCTGCAGATTGACGCCGCCGCCCACCGACCAGCGGTTCCATTCGCCCGGTAGGCGGTAGGTCGTCCAAAGCCGGAACAGGTGCTTGGGCGTGAAGGTGCGGAACGAAGCGCCCTGGCTGCTGCTGTCGCGCAGATAGCGCGTGGTGTTGAAGGTGTAGCCGGCGGCAACTTCCCAGCCGGGCGCAAGCCGGCCCGAGACTTCAGCCTCCACGCCCTGGCTGCGCACCTTGCCGCTGGATTCGTAGCAGCAGTCGCCGGTTTCCGGGTAGTCGGGGTCGCGCTGCGCGCGGTTGCGCTCGATGATGCGAAAGACCGCCAGCGAGGTGTTGAGCCGGCCGTCCAGCCATTCGCTTTTCAGCCCTGCTTCGTAGTTGGCGCCCACCACGGGCGGCAGCGCGCGGTCGTCGGCGGTGCGCAGGTCGCTCTGCACGCGGAAGATGTCGGCGTAGCTGGCGTAGGCCGTCCAGTGCGGGTCGATGTCGTACACCAGGCCGGCGTAGGGCGTCATGCGCCCATGCTCGCTGACGGCGGGGCTGGCCGCGCCGGTGACGAGATTGTCGGTCTGCGTGCGCCACCAGCTCATGCGCGATCCCAGCACCAGCGTGAGCGGGTCCGCCACTTTCAGGCGCGCCATGGCGTAGATGCCGGACTGGCGCGTCTTCACTTCGCTCTTGCTGTCCCACTGCGGGTCGGCAGGCTCCGGATAATCGGCCGGGTCGAAGTCGAACACATCCACCGGCCGGGTCGCGAAACCGGGCAGCGCATAAGTGTTGTAGGCGCGGGCGCGACGGTCGTACCAGTTGCCGCCCAATACAAGTTCGTGGCGGCGGCCCAGCGCCTCGAACGCCCCCGACACCATCAGGTCGATGCCCAACTGCTGGTTGCGGTACTGGTTGCCGCCGCCGTAGAGACGCGGGCCGAGCCCGGTCTGGCGGTCCACCCCGCCGCGCACGTAGGCATATTTGAGCTTGCTGGTTTCTTCGGCGCGGTTCACGTTGAGCTGCACGGTCCAGTCCTGCGAGAGGCGATGGCGCAGCTCCGCGAACACCTGGGTGTTCTCGAAGTCCCAGCGGTTCCAGTCGGCGCCCAGGTAGGTGCTGCGCTTGCGGTCCAGCGGGCCGCCGTCGGCGTAGCGCGGCTGGTGCATCATGTAGGGCAGCCAGTCGCGCTTCTGGTAGCTGCCGCCCAGGGTAAGCAGCGTGTCGGCGCCCAGGTCCGCTTCCACGATGCCGTAGTAGACCTGCTTCTGCGATTGGGCGACGTCGTAGAAATACTTGCGGTTCTCGTATGCCGTAGCCACGCGGCCGCGCACCGAACCCGAGTCATTGAGCGGCGCGGACAGGTCCAGCTCGCCGCGATAGTTGTCCCACGACCCCGCGCTGGCCGATCCGCTGAACTGCAGGTCGCGCGTGGGACGCTTGCGCACGAGGTTGGTGACGCCGCCCGGCTGCCCCGCGCCGTTGAAGAGGCCCGCCGCGCCGCGCAGCAGCTCCACGTGGTCGAACATGAGCAGGTCGGGCTGAGCCCATGAAGCGCCGCCCGTCTGCATGGGCACGCCGTCGTACTGGAAATACTCGATCTGGAAGCCGCGCGAATAGAACTGCGGAATGGCCGCGGTGGCGGCCAGGTCGATGGTGATGCCCGGCATCTGCGCCATGGCGTCTTCCAGCGAAGCGAGGTTCTGGTCCTCCATGCGCTGGCGCGTGATGACGGACACCGATTGCGGGATCTCCCGCATCGGCAGCGGCAGCTTGCCGCCCACGGTGGCGCTGGGCGCGGTGTACGAGCCGCTGCCTTCGGTCACGCCCTCGGCCTGGCCCTGCACCAGCACGGGCGCGAGCACGGCCGCCAGGCCCTGGTCCGCGTCGTCCTGCGCCACGCGGGTTCCGGATTGCGACTGCGCGTGCGCGGCCGCGCACAGGGCAAGCAGCGCCGCGCCGCAGGCCCGGGCGCCGGACGCGGGCCCGCCGCGCCGCCGCCGGCGCGGGCGGGCGCTCCTCTTTTCGATACTCAAGATTTCCCTCCGGTCTACAACCGTTTAATAAGATTGATAATCATCTTCAACGGTCAGGAGCGGAGCAACCGGAAAGGCTTTCGATTTCGGAATTAAGGCTTTCGATTTCTGGCGCGGCGCTCGCGCGCGGCATCAGCAATAGGCACTGGGGCTGGCGCCGAACCGGCGCTTGAAGGCCACCGAGAAATGCGCGGGTCCGTACCCTACGTGCCAGGCGGCCTCGGATACGCTGAGGCCGCCATTGAGGATGAGCTCGCGCGCGCGCAGCAGGCGGGCCTCCTGCAGAGAACGCGCCATGCTGACGCCGAATTCGCGCCGGTAGGCCTCGTCGAGGCGGCGCGTGTGCAGCCCGAGCGAGCGCGCCAGCTCGGCGGCCGAGGGCGGCTGGCGCAGGTCGGAGAGCAGGCAACGGCGGGCCTCGTGGGCGGCGTCGCGCTCGCGGGCCGCCATGCCCGCGGGCGCCGGCGGCGCCTCGCGTCCGGCCTGGACCTGGGCCAGCGCCAGCGCCGCCAGCTCCAGCCCCTTGGCGGCCAGGTAGAGGCTGCGCGCCGCGCCCTGATAGGCGCAGACCCGTAGCTGGTCGGCAACGCGCCGCGCCTCGGGGCCAGCCGGGCCGTACCACAGCGCCGGACCTTCCGCCCCTGCCGGCCGGCCCAGGCGCGCCAGCATGCCCGGTTCCACGCCCAGCTCGGTCCACATTGAGGCCGCCGGCAGAGTCACCATCGCGTAGCGCTGGTCCACGCCCTCGGAAAAGGCATCCGCGCCCCACACCGGCCTCGCGCTCCAGACCAGGCACAGCGCGGGGCCGGACAGCCGCAGAAGCGGCGCGTCCTCGATGCGGCTGTCCACCCTGCCGTCGAGGAAGATCACTTTCAGTCCCTGGTAGAACGGCTCTTCGCGCCACTGCGTGGCCGCAGGGCGGAATACCCCGGCGCGCACGGCCAGGCCGCCAGGCACGCTGAAGGCGGCGTCGACGCGGCTGTGCGCCGCCGGGCGTTGCGCAGGCATGGCAGGCTCCAATTTATTGAGAATAATTATTATTCAATAAAATGGCGCGCCGCTCAAACCGCGCGTTCAGGCGCCCGGCCGCTCCCAGCGCCGCTGGATGGCTTTGGCGGCCACCACGCCGTCGGCCATGGACGTGACCACGCAAGGGTGCATGCGGTTGGCCACTTCGCCGATGGCGTAGATGTCCGGCAGGCTGGTCTGGGCGGTGGCGAAATCGGTGCGGATGTAGCCGCGTTCGTCGCGCGCGAGCTTCAGGCTGTCGGCGAAATCGGCCTGCGGCTCCCAGCCGTAGAACACCAGGATCAGGTCGTAGCGGCGGCCATCGACGCTGCGCGCGGCGGGATCGACCTGGTAGGGCCCCACGCGCACGCCCTGGGCGCCCGCCCGCATCACCCATTGCTGCTGGGCGCGCACGCTGCGGGCGTAGAGATGCACTTCGCGCGCGCCCCGGTTGCGCACGTAGACGTAGTTCTCGAAGGCGTTGTCGCCGCCGCCCAGCACCGCCACCGACAGGCCGGAATAGTCCTGCGCCACGATGGGAGAGCCGGGCCCGATGAGCACGCCCGGCCAGCGCTCGCCTGCCGGATATCCCGGCAGGCCCTTGGCGCGCACGCCCGAGGCGATGACCAGGGCGCGAGCGCGCGCCAGCGCCGGGCCGGCGCCCCCGCCGTCGAGCGCCACCTCCACGCCGCCCTTGCACGGACGCACGCCGGTGGCGCGGGTGCCCAGCCGCAGCGGCACGCCCGCCGCGCGCACGCTGGCCTCGATGTTGTCGGCCACCTGCTGGCCGGTGGCGCCGGGCAGGGCCGCGATCCAGTCGTCGGCGAACGGGTTGTCCCGCGTCAGCCCGCCGGGCCGCGCGGCGGCCTCCACCAGCAGCGGCGACAGGCCCAGCCGGGCCAGCCAGATCGCGCAGGACGCCCCCGCCGGGCCGCCGCCTACAATGACCGCATCGTGCATTTCGTGCATTTCACCCCTTGCATCTCGCCCCGGCCGCCCCGGCGGCCGGACATGGCGGAATTGTAGCCAGCGGCGGCCGCGCGCCCGGCCGCCTTACAATCCTGCCTGTCCCACCCTGGTTTTCATCATGCCTACACGCCGCATCATTCTTTCCGGACTGGCGCTCGACGCCCGCATCGGCATCCTCGAACACGAGCTGCGCGCCACGCAGCCGCTGCACGTGGACGCCGAGTTCGACGTGGACATCGCGCGCCCCGTGGACGACCACGACATCCACAGCGTGCTGGACTACCGCCGGCTGCGCGAGGCCATCGTGCAGGAATGCACCCAGGCGCACGTGAACCTCATCGAGACACTGTCCGAACAGGTGGCGGCGCGCCTGCTGGCCGACTTCCCGGAAATCCGCGCGCTGCGCCTGCGCATCAGCAAGCCCATGGCCTTCTCGGACTGCGCCGCGGTAGGCGTGGAAATCCAGCTCGCGCGCTAGGACGCGCCGACTCTTCCGCATCGAGCCGCCATGAACGACATCGCTACTCCCGACACACTCGCCCCGGCCGGCCTCGGCCGGGACGGCGCCGCCCCCGGCGCCCGCGCCCAGGAAAAGGCCCGCCACGAGGGCAACAAGCTCACCAAGCGGCTGGCCCGCGAAACCACGCGCGCCATCGCCGACTACAACATGATCGAGGCGGGCGACCGCGTCATGGTGTGCCTGTCGGGGGGCAAGGATTCCTACTCGCTGCTGGACATCCTCATGCAGCTCCAGAAGCGCGCGCCCTTCCCCTTCGAGCTGGTCGCGGTGAACCTGGACCAGAAGCAGCCCGGTTTCCCGGCCGACGTGCTGCCGGACTACCTGCGCGGGCTGGGCGTGCCCTTCCACATCGAGACACAGGACACGTATTCCATCGTCACGCGGGTGCTCGAAGAGGGCAAGACCATGTGCTCGCTCTGTTCGCGGCTGCGGCGCGGCATTCTGTACCGCGTCGCCTCGGAGCTGGGCGCCACCAAGATCGCGCTGGGCCACCACCGCGACGACATCCTCGCCACGTTCTTCCTGAACCTGTTCTACGGCGGGCGCGCCAAGGGCATGCCGCCCAAGCTGGTGTCCGACGACGGCCGCCACACGGTGATCCGGCCCCTGGCCTATGTGCCCGAGGCCGACCTCGTCGCCTACGCCGAACTCAAGCAGTTCCCCATCATTCCGTGCAACCTGTGCGGTTCCCAGGAGAACCTCAAGCGCAAGGAAGTGGGCCGCATGATCCAGGAGTGGGACCGCAAGCACCCCGGGCGCTCCTGGAATGTGTTCAACGCGCTGTCGCGCGTGGTGCCCTCGCACCTCATGGACCGCGACCTGTTCGATTTCGTGAACCTCAGGCCGGACGGCAAGCCCGACGCCAACGGCGACACGGCCTTCGACGAGGTGGATCCGTCGGCCGACGCCTGCGGCCCGGCCGCCCCCGCCGAAGGCGGGGGCATTGCCGAGCAGAAGCTGGTGTTCCGGCGCGGCTAGGGCGATCAGGCGTTGAGCACGCGCACGGGCTTGCCGTCGCGCCAGGCGCGCACGGCTTCCAGCGCGTTGCGATAGAACGCCTGGAAGTTCTCGCGGCTGACATAGCCCAGGTGGGGGGTGAGGATGACGTTGTCGAGGTCGCGCACCGGGTCGGTGGGCGAAAGCGGTTCCTCGGGATAGACGTCCAGCCCCGCGCCCGCGATGCGGAACTTCACCAGCGCGTCCATCAGCGCGTCCTGGTCGACCAGCCCGGCGCGCGAGGTATTCACCAGGTAGGCCGTGGGCTTCATGGCCGCCAGGGCGGCGGCGTCCACCACGTGGCGCGTGCGTTCGCTCAGGATGAGGTGCAGGCTGACGACGTCGGAGGTGGAAAAAAGCTCGTGCTTGTCGACGCGGGCCACGCCCGCCTCGCGCGCGCGCTCGTCGGTCAGGTTGGGGCTCCAGGCCACCACGTCCATGCCGAAGGCCAGGCCCACCTTGGCCACCGCCGTGCCCAGCTTGCCCAGCCCCACCACGCCCAGGCGCTTGCCGGCCAGGGGCTCGGGCATGTCGGTCTGCCACATGCCCCGGCGCATGGCCGCGTCTTCGGCGGGCAGGTGCTTGAACAGGCCCAGGATGTGCGCCCAGGCGAGTTCCGCCGTGGCCGTGTTGGCGTCGGGGCTGCCCGGCGCGCCGCTGACGACGATGCCGCGCTCGGCGCAAGCCTGCATGTCGATGGCATTGTTGCGCATGCCCGTGGTGACGAGCAGGCGCAGATTGGGCAGCGCGCGCACGCGCGCGGCCGGGAACGGCGTGCGCTCGCGCATGGCGACGATCACGTCGAAGGGCGCCAGCAGGCTGTCCGCCTGGCCGGGCGGCAGCGCGTTGTTGAATATCTCCACCTCGGCATCGCTGCCCAGCGAGGTCCAGTCCGCATAGCGGCGGGCCACGTCGTGGTAGTCGTCCAGTATCGCGATCTTCAATGCTGTCTCCAGGAAAGCCGGCCCTTGCCCGCCAGCCGCCCTGGCCGGCTCCGCGCGCCGGTCAGTTCAAACGCGCCTTGATCTGGTCCAGCGGCAGCGCGCCGCTCACGCGCGATCCGTCGGCGAAAAACAGCGTGGGCGTGCCGCGCACCATGAGCCGCTGGCCCAGGGCCAGCAGCTTGTCCTCGGGCGCGTCGCACTGGGCCGTGGCGGGACGCTTGCCGCGCAGCATCCAGTCGTCCCAGGCCTGGCCAGGGTTGTCGGCACACCACACGTCGCGCACCTTCGTCTTGGAGTCGGGCGAAAGAATGGGGTAGAGGAACGTGTAGATGGTGACGTCGCTCACGTCTTCGAGCGTCTTGCGCAACTGCTTGCAGTAGCCGCAGTTCGGATCCTCGAAAATGGCCACTTTGCGCGCGCCGTTGCCCTTGACCTGCTTGATGGCCAGGTCCAGGGGCAGGTCGGCGAAGGACACCGCCGACAGCCGTTCCAGCGACTCGCGGGTCACGTCGCGGCGCGTCATGGCGTCGATGAGGGTGCCGTCCATGACCCAGGTGACTTTCTCGTCGGTGTAGATCAGGTCCATGCCCAGCTGCACTTCGAAAAGCCCGTAGGGCGTGCGGCGCACGGCCGTCACCGCCATGCCCGGAAAGCGCTGGCCGAGCCGCTCCTTGACGGCCTCGCTCGCCGGATCGGCCGGGGCGACCTGCGAAGTGGAGACGCTCTTGGCGTCGCGGGACGCGGGGGCCTGGGTGGTGGAATAGACCTTGTCCTCCCCGGCCGCCTGCGCGGCCGGAAACGGCGCGGCGGCGGCGGCCGCAATGAGGCTGGCCGCCAGCAGGGAAGAAATGCGCGGTTTCATGCAAGCTCCTGTACGTATTGCGGTGTTCCGCAGGCAAGCGTAACCGATCCGCGGAATCGCCGTCGCCGGCCGCCTCGCCCGCGGTCCGCCTCGCCCGCGGTCCGCCTCAGTTAGCCGAAGCGCCCGCGATGAGCCGGCGCTTGACGAACGGCGCCTGCTCGACCCAGTGCATGCCGGCGTTGCGCAGCCAGGCCAGCGGCGCAGCCCGGGAGCCGAACAGCTTGTGCAACCCGTCGGTGGCCAGCCGCATGGCGAGCACGGGCTCGGCGCGCGCGCGCTGGTATCGGTGCAGCACCCGCAGGTCGCCCGCCTTGCGGTAGGGTTCGCGCCCGGCCACGATGCGCGCCAGCGCCTCCACGTCGCCCAGGCCCAGGTTCAACCCCTGCCCGGCCAGCGGATGCAGGCGGTGGGCGGCGTCGCCCGCCAGGGCGATGCCGGGCGCCGCCATCTGCGCGCGCTCGAGTGTGAGCGGAAACCCATGCAACGGGCTGCGCACCCGCAGCCCGCCCAGGCGTCCGTGCGTGGCCTGCTCCAGCAGGGTTTCGAGGCGGGCGCGCTGGGCATCGGCCGGCAGGGCCAGCAATTCGGCGGCCAGGGCGCTGCGCATGGACCACACCATGGAAACCTGCGGACCGCCGGCCGTGTCGGGCATGGGCAGCAGCGCCAGCACGCCGTCGTCGCGGAACCACTGGATGGCCGCGCCCTGGTGCGGCCGCCCGGCGTCGAGGTGAGCCACCAGGCCCGTGTCTTCATACGACACCGCCTCGTGCTTCAGCCCCGCGGCCTCGCGCAGCGGCGAGGCCGCGCCGTCCGCGCCGACGAAAAGCTCGGCCTCGATGCGGCCCGAATTCGCGGTTTCGACGGCGCCTTCGGCATAGCCCGCGCAGCGGTCTTCCAGCCACGGGATGCCGAACATGCGCACGGCCTGGATCAGCACCCGCTCGATCTCGCCGGATTCGACGATCCAGGCCAGTTGGGGCAGCGCCGCCTGCCAGGCGTTCAGGCGCACCAGGCCGTCGCCGTCGCCATGGATTTCCATGGATTGCACGGACGCGATCCGGGCGGCGGGCAGGGCGTCCCAGACGCCCAGCCCGGCCAGGAAGCGCTGGCTGGCCGGCGAAATCGCATAGACGCGCGGATGGTACTGGTTGGGGTCGGCCGGCGGCACGGCCGCGCGCGGGGCCAGCACGGCGACGCGCTGGCCCCGGCGGGCGAGCGCCAGGGCGGTGGACAGGCCGACGATGCCGGCGCCGCAGACGACGATCTGGTAGTTCATCTTGCAGAAGGCTCCCCTGCCTGCCTGGGCCACAGCAGCCACATCTGGCCGCGCTGCTTCATGCGCCCGGCCATCTGGCCGGCCTCGTCGCCGTAGCCCCAATAGAAGTCGGCGCGCGCCGCGCCGCGGATGGCCGTGCCGGTGTCCTGCGCCAGCACCAGTCGCTGCAGCGGACGGTCGGACGCGGGATACGTGGTGGACAGGAACACCGGCGTGCCCAGGGGCACGAAGCTGGTGTCCACGGCCACCGAGCGCTGCGGCGCCAGCGGGATGCCGTAGGCGCCCTTGGGTCCGAGCTCGGGGTCCGTCACCGCTTCTTCGCGGAAAAACACCACGGCCGGATTGGCGTTCAGCATTTCCTGCACGCGCCGGGGATTGCGCTGCGCCCAGGCGCGGATGTTCTGCATGGAAGCCTGGTCGGGCGGCAGCTCGCCCCGGTCGATCAGCCAGCGGCCGATGGAGACGTAGGGCTGGCCGTTGTGGTCGGCGTAGGCCACGCGGATGGTCGAGCCGGCGTCGGGGCCGTCGGTCAGCAGCACGCGGCCCGAGCCCTGCACTTGCAGGAAGAAGTTGTCCACGGGGTCGTTTACCCAGACCACCACGGGCGGCCGGCGGCTGGAGGATTCGATGGCGGCGCGGGTGTCGTAGGGAACCACGCGCTTGCCGTCCAGCTTGCCGCGCACGCGCTTGCCCGCCAGCTCGGGATACACCGAACCCAGGTCGACGGTCAGCAGGTCGTGCGGCACGCCGTACAGCGGCCATTGGTAGGGCCCGCCCTGCCGGCGCGAACCGCGCACCAGCGGCTCGTAGTAGCCGGTGACGGTATTGACCGCGGGCTTGCCGTCGGTTCCCGCCAGACGCCAGGGCTGCAGGTAGGTCTGCAGGAAGCGGCGCACCGCCGCGCCGTCGCCGGGGGCCGGCGCGCGCGCGGGGTCGACCGCGGCCGCACAGACCGGCTGCCAGGCCCGCGGCGTGGCGCGGGCGGGCGCGGCCAGGTTGCCCGAAGTGGGACGCATCAGGCCGCGGCAGTCGCGCAGGAAGAGCGGCCAGAAACGGGACAGGTCATCGCTGGTCCAGCCGGGCAGCTCGGACCAGTTCACGGGCTTGTACCGGCCCGCCAGGGTGCGCGGCGCGGTGTCGGGCAGGGCCGACAGCGGCGGCACCACCAGCGGCCCTTCGGCGGCGGGCGCGCCGGGGCCGGGCTGGCCGGGCTCGGGCGGGATTTCCGTCAGGGAGGAACACGCCGCCAGCACGAGCGGCAGCATGGACAGGCTGAGAAGGCGCTTCATTGAAGATGAACGAACGGACGGGGTGCGGCAGGCCATTCAGTGCAGGGTGCGCGGCATGGCCAGGACGAATTCGGGAATCGGCACTTCGAACGGGATGCCGTTCTCGCCGACGCAATGATAGGTGCCGCGCATGGTGCCGACCGGCGTGGGCAGCGGACAGCCGCTGGTGTATTCGAACGTTTCCCCCGGCGCCAGCAGCGGCTGCTGGCCCACCACGCCCAGGCCGCGGACTTCCTGCACGCGCTGGTTGCCGTCGGTGATGATCCAGTGCCGGCTGATGACCTGCGCGGGATGCTCGCCGGTGTTGGTGATGCGGACGGTATAGGCAAAGACGAACTGGTGCTCGCCGGGATCGGACTGGTCGGGGACGTAGCGAGGCGTGACGGAGACGCTGAGGTCGTAGGGTTTCACAGTCCTTTCCTGGGTGACGGGAGCGGGCGCCGGCCCCGGGGCGCCCCGGAGGCGGGACGCCGTTGCCGGCGCCGTTGCCGGACATGCCGGCCGGAGCCTTGCCCGGCGTTGCGGCTCAAACTGCAATAATGGCACATTATGCCCTCCCCGATCCCGAACATCATGTCCCGTTCCCAGGCCTCCACCCGCATCACTCCCAGCATCCTGTCGGCCGACTTCGCCCGCCTCGGCGAGGAAGTGCGCAACGTCGTCGCCGCCGGCGCCGACTGGATCCACTTCGACGTCATGGACAACCACTACGTTCCGAACCTGACGATCGGGCCCATGGTGTGCTCGGCCATCCGCCCGCACGTCGAGGTGCCCATCGACGTCCACCTGATGGTCGAGCCGGTGGACCCGCTGGTGCCCATGTTCGCCCAGGCCGGCGCCGACTACATCAGCTTCCATCCCGAGGCCAGCCGCCACGTGGACCGCACGCTGTCGCTGATCCGCGAACAGGGCTGTAAAGCCGGGCTGGTGTTCAACCCGGCCACGCCGCTTTCCTACCTGGACTATGTCATGGACAAGATCGACCTGGTGCTCATCATGTCGGTCAACCCGGGCTTCGGCGGCCAGAGCTTCCTGCCCTCGGCCCTGACCAAGCTGCGCGAGGCCCGCGCCCGCATCGACGCCTGGACCCGCGCCGGCGGCCAGGAAATCCTGCTGCAGGTCGACGGCGGCGTGAAAATCGACAACATCGCCGAGATCCGCCGCGCCGGCGCCGACACCTTCGTGGCCGGCTCCGCCATCTTCGGCAAGCCGGACTACGCCGGCATCATCAAGTCCATGCGCGAACAGATCGCCCTGGGCGAAACCCTCTCGGCCTGACCATGCACACGACCGTCTTCCGCGCCGCCCTCCTCGACCTGGACGGCACCCTGCTCGACTCCATTCCCGACCTTGCCTTCGCCGCCAACGCCATGCGCGTGGAGCTGGGCATGGCCCCGCTGCGCGAGGACGTGGTGGCCACCTTCGTGGGCAAGGGCGTGGACAATCTCGTGCGCCGCAGCCTGGCCGGCAACCTGGAAGGCGCCGATCCCGCGCCGCCCGAATTCGCGCGGGCGCGCGACGCGTTCTACCGTCACTACCATCTCGTCAACGGCGAAAAAGCCATGGTCTACCCCGGCGTGCTGGAGGGCCTGAAGCATCTGCGCGGCCAGGACCTCAAGCTGGCCGTCGTGACCAACAAGCCCACCGAATTCACGCTGCCGCTGCTGCAGCGCACCGGGCTGGCGGGCTTCTTCGAGGCGGTGGTGTGCGGCGACACCTGCCCGCGCCGCAAGCCCGACCCCGACCAGATCCTGCACGCCTGCGAGCTGCTGGGCGTGCGGCCCGCCGAGGCGGTCACCATCGGCGACTCCATCAACGACGCCCAGGCCGGCCGCAGCGCCGGCACCCAGGTGCTGGTGGTGCCTTACGGCTACAACGAAGGCCGCGACGTGCGGGAACTGGATGCCGATGGTATAGTTGACACGCTTGTCGACGCCGCCCAATGGGTTGCGCTCTGGAACCAGAACCGCAACGCCGCCAAGGCGCGCTCCTGACGGGCGCCGCAAGAACACATTGCACCCCCTCATACGAACATCGCACGGCAACCATCCATGTCCGCTTCCCTCCAGAACCAGATGCTCGGCGCCTCGTGGCGCTGGTGGCGTTTGTCTTCCGGGTGGCGATGATTCCCTTCCCGGCCCTGGACGCATAGCCGCCTAGCGCCGAAGCTGTCTGAAACAGCGCCAAGCCCGGAACCAGCAACCTGGACCGGGCTTTTTCGTTGCATGCCCGGTCCCCCGCAAATCACAGCAAGCCACGAGATCCGACATGACCGAAATCGAATTCAAGGCCCTCGCCGCCCAAGGCTACAACCGCATTCCCCTGGTGGCGGAAACCTACGCCGACCTGGACACTCCCCTGGGCATCTACCTCAAGCTCGCCCATGCCGGCCCCCACGCGGGCCGCATGACCTGCCTGATGGAATCCGTGGTGGGCGGCGAGCGCTTCGGCCGCTACTCGTTCATCGGCCTGCCCGCCCGCACCGTGATCCGCGCCAGCGGCACCCTCACCGAAGTGCTGGTCGACGGCAAGGTCGCCGAAACCCACGAGGGCGACCCGCTGGCCTTCATCGAGCAATACCAGTCCCGCTTCAAGGTGGCGCTGCGTCCGGGCATGCCGCGCTTCTGCGGCGGCCTGGCGGGCTACTTCGGCTACGACACCGTGCGCCACATCGAGCCCTGCCTCGGCCCGGCCGTCAAGCCGTTTCCCGCCGGCATGGAAGGCGGCACGCCCGACCTGATGCTGATGCACGTGGACGAGCTGGTCATCGTCGACAACCTGGCCGGCCGCATCTACCTCATGGTGTACGCCGACCCTGCCCAGCCCGAGGCCTACAGCCGCGCCCAGCAGCGCCTGCACGACCTGCGCGCCCGCCTGCGCCGCCCCGTGGACATTCCCTACAGCCACGCCAGCATGCAGACCGAGGAGCGGCGCGACTTCAAGAAAGAGGACTACCTCGCCGCCGTGCGCCGGGCCAAGGAACACATCGCCGCCGGCGACCTCATGCAGGTGCAGATCGGCCAGGTCATCGCCAAGCCCTTCCGCGACTCGCCCCTCTCCCTCTACCGCGCCCTGCGGTCCCTCAACCCCTCCCCCTATATGTACTTCTGGAACTTCGGCGACTTCCAGGTGGTGGGCGCCTCGCCGGAGATCCTGGTGCGCCAGGAGCGCGTGGTGGAGAACGGCGAGGAAAAATCCCAGATCACCATCCGTCCCCTGGCCGGCACGCGCAAGCGCGGCGGCACGCCCGAGGAAGACGCCGCCCTGGCCGCGGAGCTGCGGGCCGATCCCAAGGAAATCGCCGAGCACGTCATGCTGATCGACCTGGCCCGCAACGACGTGGGCCGCGTGGCGCGGGTGGGCTCGGTGAAAGTCAGCGACACCATGGTCATCGAGCGCTACTCGCACGTCATGCACCTGGTGTCCAACGTCACCGGCGACCTGAACCCGGGCATGAGCAGCATGGACGTGCTGCGCGCGGCCTTCCCCGCCGGCACGCTCACCGGCGCGCCCAAGGTCGAGGCCATGAAGATCATCGACGAGCTCGAGCCCGTGCGCCGCGGCATCTACGGCGGCGCGGCCGGCTACCTCAGCTACGGCGGCGAAATGGACGTGGCCATCGCCATCCGCACCGGCGTCATCAAGGACGGCACCCTGTACGTGCAAGCCGCCGCCGGCATCGTGGCCGACTCCAACCCCGAAGCCGAATGGGCCGAAACCGAGGCCAAGGCCCGCGCCGTGCTGCGCGCCGCCGAACAGGTGCAGCACGGGCTGGACGAGCCGATCTGAGGCGCGCCTGCCCGCCGGCGGCCTTTCCATCACGCTCGGCCGGTTCGCGCATCGGGCGCCGCGCATCCCTGGCGGGACCATGCGGCCCGGGCGGCCGGGCCGGCGCAGGTTCAGCCTTGCAGATAGACCATCTGCGTGTGCATGTACTCGTACAGCCCATGCTTGCCGTCCGCGCCGCCGATGCCGGATTTGCGCACGCCGGCGTGGAACCCCTGCATGGCCTCGAAGTTCTCGCGGTTGATGTAGGTTTCGCCGAAGTCGATGTTGCGCACGGCGTGCATGGCCTGGGCCAGGTCCCGCGTGTACACGGACGACGTGAGGCCGTACTCGCAATCGTTGGCCAGGGCGATGGCCTCGTCCAGGTCGTCCACTACCTGGATGGGCAGCACGGGCCCGAAAATCTCTTCGCGCATGATGGGCATGTCGGCCCGGCAGTCGGCCAGCACGGTGGGCAGGTAGTGGAAGCCCTGGCCGAGGTCGGCGCGCGCGCCGCCGGTGACGATTCGGGCGCCCTGCGCCACCGCGGCCTCCACCTTGGCCGCCACCTTGTCCAGCGCCTGCCGGTTGATGAGCGGTCCCATGTCGAGATCCCGGCTGGCGCCAGGGTCGCCAAAGCGCGTCTGCGCCATGGCGGAGGCGATGCGGTCGATGAACGCGTCGGCGATGCGGCGCTCGACGTACACACGCTCGGCGCAATTGCATACCTGGCCGGTGTTGATGACGCGCGAGGCGCGGATGGCGTTGACGGCCAGGTCGAGGTCGGCGTCGGCCAGCACGATGGCCGGCGCCTTGCCGCCCAGTTCCAGGTTGAGCTTGGTGAGGTTGCCGGCGGCAGCGGCCATGATGCGCGAGCCGGTTTCGACGCTGCCGGTGAAGCTGATCATGTCCACGCCGGGATGCGCGCTGAGCGCCGCGCCCACGCGGCCGCCGCCATGCACCACGTTGAACACGCCCGCCGGCAGGTCGGCCTGCGCCGCCAGCTCGGCGAAGGCGTGGCAGTTGTTCGGCGTTTCTTCGCTGGGCTTGATGACGATGGTGTTGCCCGTTACCAGCGCGGGCGCCATCTTGCGCGCAATCAGGAAGAACGGAAAGTTCCAGGGCAGGATGCCGGCCACCACGCCCATGGGTTTGCGGAACAGGAAAATGTGCTCGCCCGGCCTGTCGCTGGCGACGATTTCCCCCTCGATGCGGCGGGCCCATTCGGCCATGTAGTCCAGGTAGTCCGCGGTGAAGTTGACCTCCACCTCGGCCAGCGGCGCGGTCTTGCCCTGCTCCTGCACGATCGTGCGGGCCAGTTGCGGCGCATTGGCGCGGATGCGCTGGGCGATCTTGCGCAGGTAGCCCGCGCGCTCGATGGCGGGGCGGGCTGCCCACGCCTTCTGCGCCGCGCGCGCCGCCTCCAGCGCCTGCCCGGCCTGTTCGGCGGAAGAATCCGGCACGCGCGACAGCAGCGTTCCGTTGGCGGGGTTGACGACGTCGAGATACTGGGCGGCGGGCTCGAAGCGGCCGTTGATGAAATTCGGGTGCAGCGGTACGGAGGCGGTCATCGCGGTTTCCTGGTGAAAGCGTGAGTCGAAGGGCGCAAGCGGCCGGCGTCAGTAGGTGCGCGGCGAGGCGCCGTCCGCGGGTTCGCCGCGGTGGACGGCCAGGTTGTCGCGCGCGGCGCGGCAAAGCAGGCTGATGTCTATGCCCACGGCAATGAAGCGGCAGCCCCAGTCGCGGTAGCGGCGCGCGTCTTCGGGGTCGGGCGCCAGGATGCCGCAGGCCTTGCCCGCGGCGTTGGCGGCCTCGATGACGCCGCGGATGCAGGCCTGCACTTCCGGATGGCCGGGATTGCCGGGATGGCCGAGGTTGATGGACAAATCGGCGGGGCCGATGAAAACGGCGTCCACGCCTTGCGTTGCCGCGATCCCGGCGGCCTGCCCGGCCCCCGCGCGCGATTCGATCTGCACGATCAGGCACAGCGATTCGTGCGCGGTCCGCAGGTAGTCGGGCACGCCGTCCCAGCGCGTGGCCCGCGCCAGCCCGCCGCCGACGCCGCGCACGCCATGCGGCGGATAGCGCATGGCCCGAACGATCTCCTCGGCCTGGGCCGCGCTTTCCACCATGGGAATCATCAGCGTCTGCGCGCCGATGTCGAGCAGTTGCTTGATCAACGCCTTGTCGTCGCTGACGGCCCGGACGACGGGCGCGCTGTCGCAGGCGGCCAGCGCCTGCAGCTGCGCCAGGATGGTGGGCACCGTGTTGGGTGCGTGCTCGCCGTCGATCAGCATCCAGTCGTAGCCCGTGGACGCCACGATTTCCGCGGCATAGGGGTGGGCCATGCCGGCCCAGGCGCCGTATTGCAGCTCTCCCAGGCGGGCCTTGAAGCGGTTTTTCGGCATCATCATGCGAGTCTCCGGCGGTTCCGCCGGCCGCCGAAGCGGGCGCCGGAACCGTGCATATCGGTCAATGGGTGTAGGGGCGGTGGAGCGGGCAGTCGGGGTTGAGCGCGACGCCGAAACCAGGCTGGTCGAGCGCCGAGACGCGCATGCGGCCGTTCTGCGGAACCGGCTCGCCCAGCAACTGCGGGTGGAACATCGGCACCACCTCGTCGGCCTGGGGCGCCATCATCAGGAATTCCGCGAACGGGCTGTTCTGCCGCGTGGCGACGAAGTGGTAGCTGTAGACCGAGGAGCCGTGCGGAATCACGAGCGCGTTGTGGGCGTCGGCCAGGGCCGAGATTTTCAATAGCTCCGTCAGGCCGCCGCACCAGCCCACGTCGGGCTGGATGATGTCGCAGCAACCCATCTCCAGCAACATGCGGAACCCCCAGCGGGTGGCCTCGTGCTCGCCGGTGGTGACCAGCATGCCCGGCGGCGCATTGCGGCGCAGCGCGGCGTAGCCCCAATAGTCGTCGGGCGGCAGGGCCTCTTCGATCCACTTCAGGCCGAACTCGCGCGCGCCGTGGGCGAGCCGGGTCGCGTAGTTGAGATCGAGCGACATCCAGCAGTCGAACATCAGCCAGAAATCGTCGCCGACGCGCTCGCGCATTTCGGCCAGTTTTTCCAGGTTGCGGCGCAGGCCCGCTTCGCCCTCGGCCGGCCCGTGCTGCAGGGGCATCTTGCCGCCGATGAAGCCCAGCTTCCTGGCCAGGTCGGGCCGCGCGCCCGTTGCGTAGAACTGCAGCTCGTCCCGCACCGCGCCGCCCAGCAACTGGTGCACGGGCTCGCCGCGCACCTTGCCCAGCAGATCCCACAGCGCCAGGTCCACGCCGGAGAGGGTGTTGATGGCGATGCCCTTGCGCCCGTAGTACATCGTGGCGTTGAACATCTGGTCCCAGATCAGTTCGATGTCGGTGACGCGCGCGCCTTCGACGAAGCGGGCCAGGTGTTTCTCGACGATGTAGGCCGCGGGCTCGCCGCCGGTGGTCACGGCAAAGCCCACGGTGCCGTCGTCGGCCTCGACCTCGACCACCAGCGTGCCCAGCACGTTTATGCCGAACGCCCTGCGGCTCTGCCGATATTGCGGGTATTTGCTCATCGGCGTGGCGATGTGGTCGTCGATCCAGTGGCCGTCGCCCTGGTCGTGATAATCGGCGCCGCCGCCGCGCAGGGTGTAGGCTCGGACGTGCTTGATGCGAGGAATGTTCATGAAATCTCCTGAATGGGAATCGAGAGGGCGGGGCCTCAGGCCAGAACCGCCTGCTTGGCGTTCAGGCGCAGCCGGATGCCGGCGACCAGCGCCGCCGCGACCACCGTCAGGGCCGCGAGCAGGTACAGGCCCGCCGAGGCGGAGGCGAACGTCTTTTCCGCCCAGGTTTTCAGCACCGGCGCGATGAAGCCGCCCACCGCGCCCAGCGAATTGATCAGGGCGATGCCCCCGGCCGCCGCGCTGCCCGAGAGAAAACGCGAGGGAAAGGTCCAGAACACCGGCTGGACCGAAATGAAGCCGGCGGCGGCCACGCACAGCGCCGCCATCGCGAAGAACGGCGACGACAGGGCAACCGAGCAGGCGATGCCGACGGCGCATGCGGCCAGGGTCAGCGCCGCGACCCGCGCATGCTGTCCGGTGCGGTCGGCCAGGGCGGGAATCTTCCATGCCGCCAGCACGGCGCACAGCCACGGAATGGCGGCCACCAGGCCCACCATGAAGCCCACCTGGCGGCCCATGAGTCCGGCCACCTGGGTGGGCAGGTAGAAGACCACGCCGTACACGCTGGCCTGGATCAGCAGGTAGATCGCGCCGAGGTACAGCACACGGGGCTGGAGCATCAGCGCCAGCAGGCTGCCATGCGCCTGCTTCTGCCGCTCTTCCTGGTCGAGCACGGACTGCAGCTCGCCGCGCTGCTGCGCCGAGAGCCATTTCGCGTCGGCAGGCCGGTTGTCGAGATAGAAGTACGCCCACACGCCCACGGCGCTGGCCATCAGGCCCTCCACCATGAACATCCATTGCCAGCCGTGCAGCCCCCACGCGCCGTCGAACTCCAGCAGCAGGCCCGACAGCGGGCTGCCGAAGATGAAGGCGAGCGGCGCGCCGAAGTAGAAGAACCCCATGGCCCTGGCCCGTGTGGCGGCGGGGAACCAGTAGGTCAGGTAGAGGATCACGCCGGGAAAGAAGCCGGCCTCGGCCACGCCCAGCAGGAAGCGCAGCACATAGAACGTGGTTTCGTCGTGGGCGTACATCATCGCCGCCGAGATCAGCCCCCAAGACACCATGATGCGGCACATCCACATCCGCGCGCCCACGCGGTGCATGATCAGGTTGCTGGGCACTTCGAGCAGCGCGTACCCCACGAAGAACACGCCGGCGCCGAAGGCGAAAGCCGCATCGCCGATTCCCGTGTCGGCCTGGAAGGCCGCCTTGGCGAAGCCCACGTTGGCCCGGTCCAGGAAGGCCAGGACGTACATCAGCAGCAAAAAAGGCAGCAGGCGCCACGACACCTTGGCAAGCGTGGCGGAAGATACGTTGGTCGGCATGGTCTGTCTCCTTTCTTTTTTGGGGCGGCGTCCGGCCACGCGCCATCGGCGCGCGCCGACGGCGCGTGCGAAACCGCGCGCATCGCGCTGCGGGCAATGCGGGAAAGCGGTGCTTTGCTGCGGGGAACTAGGCGCGGCGCGGTTGCGGCGCGCGCGGCGCGGGGCCGGCGGGTAATGATCCGATGCTGGACATGCTGTCTCCTGGCGGCGAAGGCGGTTCGCGCGCTGTTATGTGCCCACATCGTAGTGGTGTATGTTGATGCCCTTCCAATCGTTTTTTTGCACATACCGATACCTTGCAGGTATCGAAGGAACGAGCGTGGCTTCCGACGCCCCCATGCCCTTGCGCAGCCTGTTCAACCGCCTGCGTTACCGCCATCTGCTGATGCTGGTGACGCTGGGCTCCAGCGAAAACCTGCACCGCGCCTCGCAGGCGCTGGGCATCTCGCAGCCCGCGGCCACGCGCATGCTGCGCGACATCGAGGCGATGTTCGGCTGCGAGCTCTTCGAGCGGCTGCCCAAGGGCACGCGCCCCACGACGCTGGGCCGCGAGCTGCTGCGGTTCGCCCAGGCCTCGCTGACCAGCCTGGACCGATGCGCCGAAGAGCTGGCCGCCCGGCAGCAGGGAGGCTACGGCTACCTGTCCATCGGCACCATCGTGGGCGCCGCGCCCGGCCTGGTCATGGACGCCATCGCGCAGACCAAGGCGCGCTATCCGCAACTGCGCATCCGCATCATGGGAGACACCAGCGACCAGGTCATTTCCCTGCTCGAGCAGCGACGCATCGACATCGCCATCGCCCGGCGCAGCGACGCCACCGACGACGCCCACTACAGCTTCCAGCCGCTGGGCAACGAGCGCCTGCTGGTGGTGGTGCGGCGCGACCATACGCTGGCCCGGCGGCGCAAGCTGGCGCTGGAAGAGCTGGTGCGCGACTGGCCCTGGATCCTGCAGCCCATGAGCAGCCCCGCCCGGCTGGCGTTCGAGCAGACCCGGCAGGCCCAGCAATTGCCGCCCCCGCAGGACGTGACCGAATGCAGCTCGGTGTATTCGATGCAGCAGCTCATCCAGCTCACCGACGCGGTCATGGTGCTCTCCGAGAGCGCCCTGCGCGACTATCTGGAAATGAAATTGGTGGTGGCGCTGCCCGTGGCCATACCCGCCGAGCTGGCGCCGTTCGGCATCATCCTGCGCAAGAACGAAACCATGACGCGCGAACAGGCCCGCTTCGTCGACCTGCTGCAGAAGCTGGCGCGCAGCGCGGCCCCGGGCTGAAGGGAATACGCGGCCGGCCCGATCCGCACCTGTTTTTCCATTCGACAAAGCCGCGCGGCGCAAGGTAGAATTCCCGGCAAGCCAGTCGCGGCGCAGTCCGCCCGGCCCTTTTGAAATCCGCTCGTCTATCCCATGATTCGCACCGTTTCGATCCTCGCAGCACAGTGGTGGCGCTTCCGCTAGGAAGCGGCACGTTGTTGCGGTTCGAAACTGCACCTTGCCGCCGTCGCCGGTGGCAGGTTTCGAAATCAGTCTATTCCCCCCCCGGCATGGCGGCTCCGACAAACAGGAGATTGCCCGTGCTTTCCGCAGATTCCCTCTTCAGGCCCAGCGCATCGGCACTGCCGAGGCCGGCGCATTCCCCATTGCCCGCGTTCCCCTTCGCCGGGGCCTGAGCGCCTCGCCATCCCCCCATTCCCATTGAGGTTGCAACGACATGCTGCTGATGATCGACAACTACGACTCCTTCACCTACAACCTGGTGCAGTACTTCGGCGAGCTCGGCGAGGACGTGCGCGTGGCGCGCAATGACCAGATCACGCTCGACGAAATCGAGGCGCTGAATCCCGACCGCATCTGCGTTTCGCCCGGCCCCTGCTCGCCGGCCGAGGCGGGCATCTCGGTGCCGGTGATCCGGGCCTATGCGGGCAGGAAGCCCATCCTCGGCGTATGCCTGGGCCACCAGGCCATCGGCGCGGCCTATGGCGGCAGGATTGTGCGGGCGCAGCAAATCATGCACGGCAAAACGGTGGCCATCACGCACCGGGGCTCCGACCTCTTCACCGGCCTGCCCAGCCCCTACACCGCGATCCGCTACAACTCGCTGACCATCGACCCGGACACGCTGCCCGCATGCCTGGAAGTGACGGCCACCGCCCCGGACGGCGACATCATGGGCGTGCGCCACAAGACCCTGCCCATTTACGGGGTACAGTTTCATCCCGAGTCGGTGCTCAGCGAACACGGCCATGCCCTGCTGCGCAATTTCCTGAACCTGGCCTGAATAAGGACGCATCGTGACCATTTCCCCCACCGAAGCCTTGACGCGCTGCATCGAACACCGCGAAATCTTCCACGATGAAATGCTGCACCTGATGCGCATGCTGATGCGCGGCGAAATGACGCCGCAGATCGCCAGCGCGCTGCTCATGGGCCTGCGCGTCAAGAAAGAAACCATCGGCGAGATCACCGCGGCCGCCCAGGTCATGCGCGAATTCGCCACGCCGGTGATCACGCCCAATCCGCAGGATCTGCTCGACATGTGCGGCACGGGCGGCGACGGCAGCCACACCTTCAATATTTCCACCACCGCGATGTTCGTGGCCGCGGCCGCGGGCGTGCCCATCGCCAAGCACGGCAATCGCAGCGCCTCGTCCTCCAGCGGCAGCGCGGACGTGCTGGAGGCGTTGGGCGCCAACCTGGCGCTCACGCCCGACGAGGTAGCCGAGTGCATCTCGGCCACGGGCATCGGATTCATGTTCGCGCCCGCCCACCACGGCGCCATGAAAAACGTGGCCGCCATCCGCAAAGAACTGGCGGTGCGCACCATCTTCAACATCCTGGGCCCGCTCACCAATCCGGCCGGCGCGGCCAACCAGCTCATGGGCGTGTTCCACCCCGACCTGGTCGGCATCCAGGTGCGCGTGCTGGAGCGCCTGGGCTCGCGCCACGTGCTGGTGGTGCACGGCAAGGACGGCATGGACGAGGCATCGCTGGGCGCGGCCACCATGGTGGGCGAGCTGAAGGATGGAGAAGTCAGGGAATACGAGATCCATCCCGAAGACTACGGGCTATCCATGATGTCCAACCGCAGCATCAAGGTGTCCAATCGCGAACAATCGCGCGAACTTGTCATCGAGGCGCTGGACAATGTCGAGGGAGCCGCCCGCGACATCGTCGCCCTCAATGCGGGTCTCGCCATCTACGCTGGCAACAAGGCCGATTCCATTCCCGGGGCCTTGGCGCTAGCATTTGAAATGATTTCCACCGGCGCGGCGCGCGCCAAGCTGGAGGAATTCTGCGCTTATACCCGGAAATTCCAGAAATGAACGATATTCTCGCGAAGATCCTCGCCATCAAGGCCGAGGAAGTCGCTGCCGCCCGCCAGATGCGCAGCGAGGCCGAAGTCCTGCGCGAGGCGCAGGCGCGCCAGGACGTGCGCGGCTTCGCCCAGGCCATCGAAGACAAGATCTCCCAGGGCAAGCCCGGCGTGATCGCCGAAATCAAGAAAGCCTCGCCGTCCAAGGGCGTGCTGCGCGAAAGCTTCAACCCGGCCGAGATCGCCGCGTCGTATGCCGCCAACGGCGCGGCCTGCCTCTCGGTGCTCACCGACGTGCAGTTTTTCCAAGGCTCGCACGACCACCTGCGCCAGGCGCGCGCGGCCTGCCCGCTGCCCGTGCTGCGCAAGGATTTCGTGATCGACCCCTACCAGATCATTTCCGCCCGCGCCATGGGCGCCGATTGCGTGCTGCTCATCGTGGCCGCGCTCAGCCCCGGCCAGCTGCGCGAGATGGAAAGCCTGGCCATGGAGCTGGGCATGGATGTGCTGGTCGAAGTGCACGACGCCCGCGAACTGGACGTGGCGCTCACGCTCAAGACGCCGCTCCTGGGCATCAACAACCGCAACCTGCGCACGTTCGAAACCAGCCTGAAAAATACCCTGGACCTGCTGCCGGCCGTGCCGGCCGGCAAGCGCGTGGTCACCGAAAGCGGCATTCTCAAGCCCGAAGACGTGCGGCTCATGCGCGAACACGGCGTGCACGCCTTCCTGGTGGGCGAGGCATTCATGCGCGCGGAAGATCCAGGCGCGGAACTCGCCCGCCTGATCGCGTAGCGGCCGACGCGCCCGCGGCCCGCCTCAGCGCTCCCGGGCCAGGCCCAGGGCGGCAGCGCGGCGGTACAAGGTGCTGCGGTGCACGCCCAGGGCGCGCGCGGCGGCGCTGACGTTGCCGCCGTGCGCCTGCAGCGCCTGGCGGATGGCGCTGGCTTCCATTTCTTTCAGGTTCGGCGCGGCGGGCGGCGGCGCGGCGGGCGGCGGCGCGGCGCGCAGTTCCGCCGGCAGCATATCGCGCGTGGCCGCGCCGCCCGGGCCGGCCAGCACGCGCAGCGTGCGCAATACCGCCGCCATCTGCCGGTAATTTCCCGGCCAGCGGTAGGCCGCCAGCAGGTCTTCGATATCCGGCGGCAGGGCCGGCGCGGGCCCCGGCCCGCCGTGCAGGCTCTCCCACCATTGGCGCAGCAGCCCGCGCAGGTCGGCGCGGGCGCGCAGGGGCGGCAGCTCCACGGTGTACTCGGCGATGCGGAAATACAGGTCGGAACGCACCGGCGCATCGGGGCTGCCTTGCGCCAGCGGCCGGTGCGTGGCGCACACCAGCGCGAAATCCACCGCCACGGGACGCGCCGCGCCCAGCGGCGAGACTTCGCGCGTCTGCAGCACGCGCAACAGGCGCGCTTGCAGCGCCAGCGGCATGTCGCCGATTTCGTCCAGGAACAGCATGCCGCCGTGCGCCTGCCGCAGCAGCCCCTTATTGCCCTGTCGGCGCGCGCCGGTGAAGGCGCCGTCCTCGTAGCCGAACAGTTCGGATTCGATCAGGCTCTCGGGCAGCGCGGCGCAGTTCACGGCCACGAACGGGCCCTGCGCCCGCCGGCTGCGTGCATGCAGCGCGCGGGCAAAGACTTCCTTGCCGACGCCGGTTTCGCCCTGCAGCAGGATGGAAACGCCCGCATCGCACAGATGCACGGCGCGCGCCAGCGCCTCCAGGGCGGGCGCGTCGAAACTCGCCAGGGGCATGCCGTTGCGTGGCGCCGCGGGCGGCGCGGCCGGCTCGCGCGGCGGCGCCGGCGCGCGCTCGCTGGGCCAGCGCAGGCGCGCATGGAACACGGCGCCCCGGTGCGCGCGCAGCCTGCCGCCCGAAACCGGGCAGCGCGCCAGATCGCCCTCGAAAAGATCGCCGTAGCGGTACACGCCCAGCGCCGTGGGCGGCAGATCGAGCGCCTGCAGGGCGATCCGGTTTGCCGCCACCAGTAGGCCGTCGTGAAAAGCGAGCAAAGCTTCGCCTGGAGCGCCCAGCCCGGCTGGCCGGGCGTGCAGCGCCAGCACGGCGCATTCGGAGTGCGCGTCGAGGAACAGCCTGTGCTCGACCCGGTCCGCCGCGGCCTGCACGCAGGCCAGCACGTCGGGCCGCGCGGCGCCGGCCTGGCTGGAGAGGTCCAGCACGCCCAGCGGCCGGCCGGCGCCGTCCATGATCGGCACGGCAGCGCAGGTGAGGATGCGGTTGGGCTCGAAATAATGCTCGGCGCCATGCACGGCGATGGCGCGGCCCTCGACCAGCGCGGTGCCGATGGCGTTGGTGCCGGCGGCGGCCTCGTCCCAGGATGCGCCCGGCATGAGCGCCACGCGCGAGGCCCGCTGCGCAAAGCCGGCGTCGCCTTCGGTATCGAGCACCAGCCCCTGCGCGTCGCACAGGATGACCAGGCCGCCGCTGGCTCCGGCCTGCCGCTGCAGGGCGGACATGGCCGGCGCGGCCAGCCGGCGCAGGGCCTCGTTGCGCTCGCGCGCTTCGCGCAGCTCGGCCTGGGTCATGAGTTCGGCGCGCCGCGCGCCGCGCATGTCGAAGCCCCGTTCGGCGCAGCGCCGCCACGAGCGCAGGATGGGTTCGGCCACCAGGCCGCCGGGCACGGCGCCCTGCGTATGGAAAAGCTGTCGCGCCTGCGACAGCCACGGCGGAGAGTGGGACTGGGCCATGCATGTCTCCTGGGACGGCGTTCTGCGACACCTGTTCCGCGACAGCGTCGCAAAAAGCGACACCAGCGGGCGCGTGGAAGCCTACTTTCGCACGCGCCCATGCGGCTGTCCAGCCGCCCACGGACATGGCATGCGTTTTGCTTCGTGACAGTCAGGCGGGCGCTCGCCGCCGCCCCATTCCAACCATATCGGAGACAAACGCCATGGACATCGCAACCCGCGTCACGCCCGGCACCTACGGCACCCCCATCGACATCAAGGAGCAATACGAGAATTTCATCGACGGACGCTGGCAACCGCCGGCCAGCGGCCAGTATTTTGACAACGTGACCCCGATTACCGGCGAAACGCTGAACCGCAGCGCCCGCTCGAACGAGCGCGACGTCGAGCTGGCGCTGGACGCCGCGCACCGCGCCGCACCCAAATGGGCGGCCACCCCGCCCGCCGAGCGCGCGCGCCTGCTGCTGCGCATCGCCGACATCATGGAAGCCAACCTGGAGCGGCTGGCCGCCGTGGAAACCTGGGACAACGGCAAGCCCATCCGCGAAGCCCGCGCGGCCGACATTCCCCTGGCCATCGACCACTTCCGCTACTTCGCCTCGGCCATCCGCAGCCAGGAAGGCAGCCTCTCGGAAATCGACGCCGACACCGTGGCCTATCATTTCCACGAGCCGCTGGGCGTGGTGGGCCAGATCATTCCCTGGAACTTCCCCATCCTCATGGCCGCATGGAAGGTGGCTCCCGCGCTGGCCGCCGGCAATTGCGTGGTGCTCAAGCCCGCCGAGCAGACGCCGCTGGGCATCATGGTGCTGGCCGAGCTGATCGCCGACGTGCTGCCCGCGGGCGTGCTCAACATCGTCACGGGCTTCGGGCTGGAAGCGGGCAAGCCGCTGGCCTCCAGCAAACGCGTCGCCAAGGTCGCGTTCACGGGCGAAACCACCACGGGCCGCCTCATCATGCAGTACGCGTCGCAGAACATCATTCCGGTCACGCTGGAGCTGGGCGGCAAGTCGCCCAACATCTTCTTCGACGACCTGGGCGCCGAGGACGACGACTTCTTCGACAAGGCCATCGAGGGCTTCGTGATGTTCGCGCTGAACCAGGGCGAGGTCTGCACCTGCCCGAGCCGCGCGCTGATCCAGGAATCGCTGTACGACCGCTTCATGGAGCGGGCGCTGGCGCGGGTGGCGGCCATCAAGCAGGGCAACCCGCTCGACGCCGACACCATGCTGGGCGCGCAGGCGTCCACCGAACAGCTAGAGAAGATCCTGTCGTACCTGGACATCGGCAAGCAGGAAGGCGCGGAGGTGCTGGCCGGCGGCGAACGGGCGCGGCTGCCCGGCGCGCTGGAGAACGGCTATTACGTGCAGCCCACGGTCTTCAAGGGGCACAACAGAATGCGCGTGTTCCAGGAAGAAATCTTCGGGCCGGTGGTGGCCGTGACCACCTTCAAGGATGCCGACGAGGCCCTGGCCATTGCCAACGACACGCTCTACGGCCTGGGCGCGGGCGTGTGGTCGCGCGATATCAACACCTGCTATCGCATGGGCCGCAGCATCAAGGCGGGACGGGTGTGGACCAACTGCTATCACGCCTACCCGGCCCATGCGGCGTTCGGCGGATACAAGCAATCGGGCATCGGGCGCGAAACGCACAAGATGATGCTCAACCACTACCAGCAGACCAAGAACCTGCTGGTCAGCTACTCGCCGAAGAAGCTGGGCTTCTTCTGAGCGGGCGCGTGCCGGGCGCTTCGGGGCTGCCCCGCGGCGCCCGGCCGGGAGAACGAGCATGGCAGAACACACGCCGCGCGTGGTGGCCACCGACGAGGCGCGCCGCCTCATCGAGACCCTGCGCGCCAAGCACGGTCCGCTGATGTTCCACCAGTCGGGCGGCTGCTGCGACGGCAGCTCGCCCATGTGCTATGCGCAGGGCGAGTTCCTGGTCGGCGGCTCGGACGTGCTCCTGGGCGAGCTGGAGGGCTGCCCGTTCTACATGGGCGAAGACCAGTTCGCCTACTGGGAGCACACGCAGCTCATCATCGACGCCGTGCCGGGCCGCGGCGGCGCGTTTTCGCTGGACAGCGCCGAGGGCATGCGCTTTCTGCTGCGCTCGCGCCTGTACACCGACGAAGAATGGGCACGGGTGGCGCCCGTGAGCCGGGCCGGCTAGGCCCGGTGCGCGCGGCGGGTGGCGGCCGCGCGCCGGCTCCGGGGGCTGGGGCGCGTCAACCCTGGGCGCCCGGCTTTGCGCCGTCCCCGGGCCGGGCACCGGGCGCGGCCTGGCCAGACTGTTTCCACTGGAACGACACGCGCCGGATGCGGGCGGCGCGGAACTGGGTGATGGAGCGGCCGCCCGGCATGGGCGCGCCGCGCAGGGAACTGCTGGCGTTCTTCATTGCAATACGGAAGGTTGGGAAAAAATCAGCTCGCCCGGGCGGCGGGCGCCCAGGCGGTGGCGGGCGAAGCCCGGCGGGTCCAGTCCAGGGCGTCTTCCAGGCGGTCGTTGCCCCAGAACATTTCGCCGTCCACGAAAAACGTCGGCGCGCCGAAGATGCCCAGGTTGCGCGCCCGGTCCACCTGCCGGCGCAGCGTTTCCTTGACGCCCTCGCTCTTGGCGCGGGCGATGAGCCCGTCGGCGTCCAGGGAGAGGTCGAGCAGCAGCTCGCGCACCACGTCTTCGGACTGGATCTCGCGGTCGTGCTGGAAATTGGCGCGGAACACCGCCAGGCAGAAGTCGCGCCCCCAGGATTCGTCCTGCCCCAGGATGGCAATGCGGGCGGGCAGCACGCTCATGCGCGGAAACAGCCGCGGGCGGCGGTAGACGACGCCGTACTTCTCGGCCAGGCGCGCAATGTCGCGCATCATGTACGCCCCCTTGCCGGGAAACAGCCGGAACGGCGAGTCGTTCCAGCCCTGGGCCTGGAAAATCGGGCCCAGCAGGAACGGACGCAGGTCCACCGTCACGCCCGACTTGCGCGCCACGTCGCCGATGCGCTCCATGGCCAGGTAGCTGTAGGGGCTCGCGAAGTCGAACCACATCTCGATGCGGGGCGCGAGGGGCAGCGGTGCATTCATGGACAAAGCTCCAGGTGGCCGGCGGGCTGGGAAACGAGGGCGACCTGCGCGTCGGGCAGGCCGCTGAGCACGACGTCGCAGTCGCTGCCGACAGTCAGCGCCTGGCCCGCGCGCAGCACGCTGTCGTCGGCGCGCTGGTATTCCGACACCCAGAGCAGGCCGGCCCGGCACTGGATGCGCGTGCCGGCGGCGCGCCGCAGCCGCACCACCGATCTGCCGTTCAGATGCAGTGACATTCCTTCGGAGCAAGAGAGCTGGATCATGGCGCGCCTCCGGCCGCATTGACGGCCCCGGCGGCGGACGGCGCGGGCCATTCCGCACCGTTTCCGTCGCATGAGTGATATTGAACGCCCGGCGGGCTATATTGCTCAAGCGACATTTGCGCGCGCATCGCATGAGTAACAGGAATGTCATACCCCCTCGCCAAGCTGCCTCCGCTGGATCTGGTCAAAGGCTTCGTCGCCGTGGGGCGTCACATGAGCATTACGCAAGCGGCCCGCGACCTGCACGTGACCCAGTCGGCCGTCAGCCGGCAGATCCGGGCCCTGGAGGCGCATCTGGGCGTCGCGCTGCTGGTGCGCGGCTTCCGCAGCGTGACCTTCACGCCCGAAGGCGCGCAGCTGTTCCGCATGGCCGACGCCTGGCTGGGCGAGCTGGGGGAACTGGCGCAGGAGCTGCGTGCGCCCCAGCGGCGCACGCCGGTCACCATTACCACCACCATCGGCGTCGCCTCGCTCTGGTTGCTGCCCCGGCTGGGCGGTTTCCAGGCCGCCCACCCGGACATCGACGTGCGGGTGGCGGCCGACAACCGGGTGCTGGACATCGACCGCGAGAGCGTGGACATCGCCATCCGCTACAGCCCGCGGGAGGCCGTGCCCGAAGACGCCGTCTGGCTGTTCGGCGAATCCGTGGTGCCGGTGGCGCACCCCATGCTGAACGTGCGCGCCCTGAACGCGGCCGAACTCGCGCGGCACGTGCTGCTGGAATTCGACGACCCCACCCGGCCCTGGCTGCAGTGGCAGGAGTGGCTGGCCGCGCGGCGCCTGGGCCGGGCGCGGCCCAAGAGCATGCTGCGGTTCAACCAGTATGACCAGATCGTGCACGCCGCGCTGGCCGGCCACGGCATCGCGCTCGGCCGGCTCGCCCTCATCGCCCCCATGCTGGCGGACCGCCGGCTGGTCGTCGTGGGCGACCCCGCCGACGCCGCCGAACACGCTTACTGGCTCGTGCGCAATGCCCGGCGCAGCGCGCCGGACACCGCCGTGGTGCTGCAATGGCTGCTCGAACAAGGACAGGCAACGGCGCGCGACCTGCCGCGCGCGCCGGCGTAGCCGCGCCGGCCCCGGAACCCGAGCGCGGGCCGGCGCTTTTTTCAGCGCCGGCTGGCCCCCGGGATCAGTCCACCCGCACGCCGGCCTGCCCCGCCCGCATTTCGCCCACCACGGCCGCCTGCGCGAAGCCCTGGTCGCGGAAAACGGCCAGCACCGCCTCGGCCGACTCGGGCGCGCAGGCCACGAGCAGGCCGCCCGAGGTCTGGGGATCGGTGAGCAGCGCCCTTTCGGTGTCGCCCACGCCCGGCCCCAGCCTGACGGACTCGCCGTACGACTTCCAGTTGCGCCCCGACGCGCCGGTCATGACGCCTTCGGCGGCCAGCGCCTGCACGCCGGGCAGCCACGGCAGGGAATCCAGCCGCAGGCAGGCCGACAGGCCCGCGCCGCGCGCCATTTCGAGGGCGTGGCCGAGCAGGCCGAAGCCGGTGACGTCGGTGATGGCGTGCACGCCGTCCATGGCGGCCAGCGCGGCGCCCGGGCGGTTCAGGCGCGTGGTGGTTTCCAGCATGAGGCGGTAGCCCGCCTCGTCGAGCCGGTTTTTCTTCAGCGCGGCCGACATGATGCCCACGCCCAGCGGCTTGCCCAGGATGAGCACGTCGCCGGCGCGCGCGTCGGCGTTGCGCTTGAGCCGGCCGGGGTGCACCAGGCCCATGGCGGCCAGGCCGTAGATGGGCTCGACCGAGTCGATGCTGTGGCCGCCCGCCACCGGGATGCCGGCGTCGGCGCACACGGATTCGCCGCCGCGCAGGATGTCGGCGATGACGCCGTGCGGCAGCACGTTGATGGGCATGCCCACGATGGCCAGCGCCATGATGGGCGTGCCGCCCATGGCATAGACGTCCGACAGCGCGTTGGTTGCGGCGATGCGGCCGAAGTCGTAGGGATCGTCCACGATGGGCATGAAGAAATCGGTGGTGGCGATGAGCGCCTGCTCGTCGTTGAGCCGGTACACCGCGGCGTCGTCCGCCGTCTCGGTGCCCACCATCAGGTTCGGATAGCTGGCCGCAGGCCCGAAACGCGCCAGCAGCTCCGACAGCACGCCCGGCGCGATCTTGCAGCCGCAGCCGCCGCCGTGCGACAGCGAAGTCAGGCGCGGCGTCGCCGACGCTGCATCCTCGGTCATTTCGTTCTCCCGTATATGAACCGGGAAAAGAATAGCATCGTGACCGGACGCCGTGACCAGACACCGTGACCGGACGCCGCGACCGGACGCCGCGACCGCCAGCCCCGGCCGCCGGCGCGGATGGCGGAAGGCAGCAGGAGTCGAACCTACCTGGGAGCGTCTGACGCCCCCAACTGGGTTTGAAGCCCAGCCGTGCCACCGGACACGAATGCCTTCCGTGCGATGCCTCGCGGGGAGGCAAAGGCCCGCCTATGATACCGGGTCAGTCCCCCGCGTAGGCGGTTTCGTTGCGCAGCACGTGCGCGTCGCGCAACCGGCGCGTGTAGCCCACGCGGTCGAAGTGCTCAAGTATCTGGATGGCGCGCTTGCGGCCCAGGCCCGTGGCGTCGCGGAACGCCGCGGCATTCAGGCCGCCGGGGCGCGCGGCCAGCCCGGCGGCCAGCTCCGCCAGGCGGCGCAGCGTGTCGCGCGGATAGAACAGGTCGCGCACCACCTGTCCCACTTCGCCCCGGCGCAGCAGCTTGCGCAGGAGCTGGCGCACGCGCTCTTCGGGCACGTCCTGCATGCGCGCCAGGTCGCGCACCCAGGGCGGATCGTAGCCGCCCTCGGCCAGCAGCGGCAGCAGCCGGCGCGCCAGCGCATCTTCTTCGGGCGACAGCGTGCTGGCGTGGCCCGGCAGGTGCAGCCAGGGGCCGTTGCGCGCCACGCGCCCTTCGTCGCGCAGCGCGTCGAGCAGCGCGTTCCACAGGGCGTCGCAGGCGCTGGGCAGCGCCATGCGCCGCAGGCGGCCGGCGCTGGGCCCCGGCTCGTCCGGCGCGCCCTGGTGGAAGGCCGCCAGCGCCGCCTCCACGTGCCGGCGCAGCGCCTGCCAATGGCCGGCGTCGATGAGGATGCGCGGCGCCTGCGGATTGCGCGGCGTCAGCCAGAGGGCGCCCGGCGGCGCCTGCAGGCCCTGCGCAGGCATGCCGGCCAGACGCTGCAAGGCGGCTTCGTCCAGTCCTTGCGGAGCCTGGGCCAGCAAGGGCCCGAGGCCGCCGCCGGCAAGCATCGCGGCCACCGCCTGCAGCCACAGCAGGCGGGCCGGCGCGCGGCGCTTGCGGTCGGGCGCGTTGGGGTCCAGCACCTGTCCCCCGCCCACGGTGCGCGTGGCCTGGGCGTTGCGCACGATGTAGCGGTCGCCCGCCATGGCGCAGACGGGCTCGTCGAACACGAGCTGGACCCAGCCCTGTTCGCCGGGCGCCAGCGATTCCGCCGACAAGGGCACGGCATGCGCCAGGTAGCGCGCCGCGCCGATGTGCACGTGCAGGGGCGACCAGGCCCGCACCGGGCCGTCGGCCGATGGCAGCAGCGCGAGCGCCGCGTCGATGTGGCGCGAGGGCAGGAAGCAGCGCGCGTCGGCCACCCAGTCGCCGCGCGCCACTTCCTCGCGCGACACGCCGGCCAGGTTCAGCGCGCAGCGCTGGCCCGCCGCGCCGGTTTCGCTGGGCCGGTTCTGCGCATGAATGCCGCGCACCCGCACCCGCTTGCCGGCCGGCATGAGGCGCAGGTCGGCGCCTTCGTCGGCCGCGCGGGCCACGCCCGCGTGCGCGGTGCCCGTGACCACGGTGCCGTGGCCGGACAGCGTGAACACGCGGTCCACCGCCAGCCGGAACAGCCCGCCGGCTTCGCGCGCGGGCTGCGCCTGGGCCGCGCCGTGCAGGTGCGCCCTGAGCGCGGACACGCCCTCGTCGCCGTCGCGCGCGGCGCACACGGCATAGACGGGCGCGTCCGCAAGAAAGGTGCCGGCCGCCAGGGCGGCGATCTGGGCGCGCGCCGCGTCCAGTTGCGCGGCGTCGGCGCGGTCGGCCTTGGTGAGCGCCACCGCGCCGCGCGTCACGCCCAGCAGCGACAGAATGGCCAGGTGCTCGCGCGTCTGCGGCATGACGCCGTCGTCGGCCGCCACCACCAGCAGGCCGAAATCGATGCCCGTGGCGCCGGCCGCCATGGTGTGCACCAGTTTTTCGTGGCCGGGCACGTCGATGAAGCCCAGCACGTCGCCATTGGGCAACGGCGTGTAGGCATAGCCCAGTTCGATGGAAATGCCGCGCGCCTTTTCTTCCTTGAGCCTGTCGGTATCCACGCCGGTCAGGGCGCGCACCAGCGTGGTCTTGCCGTGGTCGATGTGCCCGGCGGTGCCGACGATCATGCGGATTCTCCGCCCGCGCCGGCCATGGCCGCGAGCTGCTCGCCGAAAGCCGGCGCATCTCGCGCCTCCAGGCAGCGCAGGTCGAGCCAGAGCGCGTCGTCGGCGATGCGGCCGATGACGGGTCGCGGCAGCGCGCGCAGCCGCGCCTCCAGGCGGTCGAGATGACGGCCCGGCCTGCCCTTGCCCGCATAGCGCGCCGCCAGGCCGTAGCTCGGCAACTGGTCCACCGGCAGCGCGCCGCTGCCGATCTGGCTGAACATGGGCATGGCCTCGACCTGGTAGGCGGGGCCGGCCGCCTGCGCCAGCTGCGGGCGCAGCTCCTCGGCCAGCGCCTGGATGTCGCGCTGCGGCCGGGTCAGCAGGCGCAGCGCCGTCAGGCGCTCGGCCAGGAACTCGGGCGCGCGGTACAGCGACAGCACCGGCTCCAGCGCGGCCAGCGTCAGCTTGCCGACGCGCAGCGCGCGCTTGAGCGGGTTCTTCTTGATCTTGCGGATGAGGTCGGCGCGCCCCACCAGCAGGCCCGCCTGCGGGCCGCCCAGCAGCTTGTCGCCGCTGAAGGTGACCAGGTCGGCGCCCGCCTCGATGGTTTCGCGCACGGTGTCTTCGCGCGGCAGGCCGTAGCGGGTCAGATCGACCAGGGTGCCGCTGCCCAGGTCCACCGTAGCCGGCAGGCCGCGCGCATGCGCCATGCCCGCCACCTCCGCCACGCTCACGCTCTTGGTGAAGCCGGTGACGGCGTAGTTGCTGCAATGCACCTTCATGAGCATGGCCGTGCGCGGGCCGATGGCGTTCTGGTAGTCGGCCGCGTGCGTGCGGTTGGTGGTGCCCACCTCGACCAGCCGTGCGCCGGCGCGCTTCATGATGTCGGGGATACGGAACGCGCCGCCGATTTCCACCAGTTCGCCGCGCGACACCACCACCTCGCGGCGGTCGGCCAGGGCATTGAGCATGAGCAGCACGGCGGCCGCGTTGTTGTTGACCACGGTGGCGGCCTCGGCGCCGGTCAGCTCGCAGAGCAGCGGCTCGATGAGGTCGTCGCGGTCGCCGCGGTCGCCCGTCTCGAGGTCGAATTCCAGGTTGGCGGGCGCGGCCAGGGCGCGCGCCACCGAGGCCACGGCCTCGTCGGGCAGCAGCGCGCGGCCGAGATTGGTGTGCAGCACCGTGCCGGTCAGGTTGTAGACCTCGCGCAGGCGCGGCCGGGCCGCCTCGGCCAGCGCGCCGGCGACCTGCGCGGCCACCGCCGCCTCGTCCAGCGCATGGCGGTCCACGCCGCCCGACAGCGCGCGTTCGCGCAGGCCGGCCAGATGGCGCCGCAAGGCCTCCACCACCTGGGTGCGGCCATGGGCGTCCAGCGCGGCGCGCATGGCGGGCGCGTTCAGCAGGCGGTCCAGCGAAGGAATGTCGGAAACCGCCGCGGGCGCGGCGGACAGTTCGCCGGCCATCAGGTTTCCTCCGCGGCGCCGTGCCAGAGCAGAGGATTGCCGCTGGCGCGCGCATAGCCCGCCTCGCCCACCAGCACGTCCAGCATGAGGCTGGCGAGATCGTCGGCCACCGGCTCCACGTCGAGATCCTTGTCCTGGTAGAAGATTTTGCGGTAGGTGTGGCAGCGGTCGCAGGTTTCCGCCTTGATGGCCTCGGAGCGACCCTCGATGGCCTGGTAGGCCACGGTTTCCATGTCTTCGCAATGCGAGCACTTGACGCGCACCATGTGCCACTGCGTGGCGCACAGGCTGCAGCACAGGTAGCGGTAGCCCTCGAACTGCCCGCCCACGCGCACCACGCTGGCCACCGGCAGGCTGCCGCAGACCGGGCACACGCCGAAGGGGCTGGCCACTGGCAGCTGTTTTTCGTCGAAACGGCTGGCCAGGCTGGTCCAGTACACCTGCAAGGCCGCCATGACGAAGGGCGCGGCGGCGCTGTCCACGCCTTCGTCCTGCTCGGCCAGCACGGCGTCGGCCAGGTCTTCGATGGCCTGGGGACGATCTTGCAGCGCGCGGCGCAGGCTGGCGCAGACCTCGCGCGCCTCGGCGGGCGTGTCCGCGGCCGCGGACACCTCATTGAGCAACTGCCGCAGCATGCCGCGCCAGGCCGGGTCGCGCTCCCAGCCCACCGCCTGCAGCGGCGGCATGCCGTGGGCCTGGGCGAGCGAAATGCGCTCCCCGGAGGCGCCGGGCGGGTCGGCGTCCGCCAGGGCGCGGTGCTGGGCCTCCACCAGGGTGGCCATCAGCCGCAGGTAGTCGCCCACCGGGCTGTCGGCCGCGAGCCGGCGCAGGCGCGCGGCGCGCGCCGCGAAGACCGTGCCGCGCTCGGGCAGCGCGATGCGGGGAATGGCGTTGTGATCGAGCGTCTCGATCTCGCCGCGCGGAAGAATTCGCTGCAATGGCGTCTCCTGAAAAACAAACACGGCTGCCTGCCCCTGGCCGGGGCAGGCAGCCGCGCGATCCGGCCGTGCGCGGGCGGGCGCGCCCGCGGGCCGGTCCGGTTACTTGCGTATCTGTTCGCGGAACCAGGCGCGATGGTGCTTCCAGGCCCATCCCGCCGTCACGAACCCGCGCAGCATGGCCGTAAGCGAACCCTTGACCCAGATCGCGGCGTAAATATGCACAATGATCGCGCAAATCAGCACCAGCGCACAAACGGCGTGCAGCACGGAAGCGGCCCGGATGACTCCGATGGGGAAATAGAACGCGAAATACTCGCGCCAGATCACGATGCCGCTCGCGAAAAGCCCCAGCATGCACAGCACCAGCACGAAGAACAGCAGCTTCTGGCCGGCGTTGTACTTGCCCACCTCGGGCAGCCTGTCTTCGCGGTTGTCCATGACGTCGTCGAGCTGGCGCAGCCACTGCCGGTCGTTCTTGGTGAGCAGGTTGTGCCGCCACATGTGGATGGCGAAGACGAAGAAGCAGACGAACATCACCAGGCCGATGAACGGATGCAGGATGCGCGTCCAGGGGCCGCCTCCGAAGAGGTTGGTGAGCCAGTACAGCGACGGATGGAAGAGCGCCAGGCCGGACAGCGCGAGCAGGATGAACGTGAGCGCGATGATCCAGTGGTTGGTGCGCTCGCCCGGCGTGTAGCGCCGGATGCGGCGATAGCGGTTGATGTCACTCATGGCGCGCCTCCTCTTCGGCCCTGCGCTCGTCTTCTTCGCCGACCTCGTTGCGGCCCACGCGGGCGTAGTGGAAGAAGCCGGCCAGGGCCGTCAGCGCCATGACCGCCACGCCCAGGGGCTTGGCGATGCCCTTCCACAGCGACACCAGCGGGCTGATCTGCGGGTCCTTCGGCAGGCCGTGATACAGCTCCGGCTGGTCGGCGTGGTGCAGCACGTACATGACGTGCGTGCCGCCCACGCCCTGCGGGTCGTACAGCCCGGCGTGCTCGAAGCCCCGGGACTTCAGGTCTTCGATGCGCTCGGCCGCGTGCTGCTTCATGTCTTCCTTGGTGCCGAACACGATGGCGCCGGTGGGACAGGTCTTGACGCAGGCCGGCTCCTGGCCCACCGCCACGCGGTCGGAACACAGGGTGCACTTGTAGGCCTTGTGATCCTTCTTGGAAATGCGCGGGACGTTGAACGGGCAGCCGGTGATGCAGTAGCCGCAGCCGATGCAGTTCTCCTCGTGGAAATCCACGATGCCGTTGTTGTACTGGATGATGGCGCCCGGCGAGGGACAGGCCTTCAGGCAGCCCGGATCCTCGCAGTGCATGCAGCCGTCCTTGCGGATCAGCCACTCCAGGTCGCCCTGCGGGTTCTCGTACTCCGAGAAGCGCATGACGGTCCAGGAATGCTCGGTCAGGTCGGACGGGTTGTCGTAGACGCCTACGTTGACGCCGACCTCGTCGCGCAGGTCGTTCCATTCCATACAGGCGGCCTGGCAGGCCTTGCAGCCGATGCACTTGGAGACGTCGATCAGCTTGGCCACCGAGCCGCCGGACGGTTCCCGCACGCCGGGCGGAGGCGTGGTGGTGGCGGAGCGCCGCTTGATGTCCAGGGATTGCAATGACATATCAGTTCTCCATAACGCCGCGCGGTGATCGCGCCGCTCGAAACCGGCGCAGCTCCGCGGGGCCGCGCGGAGCCGGCTTCGCCAGGCCGCAGCGGCGCCCCCTCGAGGGGGAGGCGCGCAGCGCCTCGGGGGTGGTCTTCGTCCTCATGCCTTCTCGACCTTCACCAGGAACGACTTGAATTCCGGCGTCTGGGAATTCCCGTCGCCCACGAACGGCGTCAGGGTATTGGCGATGAAGCCCGGCTTGGCGACGCCCACGAAGCCCCAGTGGATCGGGATGCCCACGTGGTGCACCGGCTTGCCTTCCACGGTCAGCGGCTTGATGCGCTTGGTGACCAGCGCCACGGCCTTGATGTAGCCGCGGTTGGACGACACCTTGACGCGCGCGCCGTTGGCGATGCCGAGCTCCTGGGCCAGCGCCTCGCCGATCTCCACGAACTGCTCGGGCTGGAGAATGGCGTTGATGCGGACGTTCTTGGTCCAGTAGTGGAAGTGCTCCGTGAGGCGGTACGTGGTGCCCACGTAGGGGAAGTCCTGCACCTTGCCCATGGCGGCCAGGTCGTCCTTGAACACGCGGGCGGCCGGGTTGCTGGTGACGCCCTTGGCGTCCGGATACAGCGGGTTGTAGCCCAGCGGCGTCTCGAACGGCTCGTAGTGCTCGGGGAACGGCCCCTCGGCCATGCCGGCGCGCGCGAAGAAACGCGCCACACCCTCGGGGTTCATGATGAACGGCCCCATGCCGGCTTCGGGATTCTCGTCCAGCTTGAAGTCGGGAACGTCGGCGCCCGCCCAGGACTTGCCGTTCCAGTACACCACGCTGCGGCGCGGGTTGAACGGCTTGCCGGAGAGATCGCAGGAGGCCCGGTTGTACAGGATGCGGCGGTTGGCCGGCCAGGCCCAGGCCCAGTTCAGGGTCTGGCCGATGCCGGTGGGATCGCTGTTGTCGCGCCGCGCCATCAGGTTGCCCGTGGGCCCCCAGCAGCCGGCGTAGATCCAGCAGCCGCTGGCCGTGGAGCCGTCGTCGCGCAGCTCGGCAAAGCCCGCCAGCTGCTCGCCGGCCTTGCGGATGATGCGGGTCGGATCCTTGGGGTCGGCCAGATCGACCAGCGCCTTGCCGGAGTATTCCTTGGCCAGTTCCTCGGCCGTGGGGCTTTCCGGGTTGCTATAGGGCCAGTCCAGGTTGACGATGGGATCCGGGTAGGTGCCGCCCTCTTCCTGGTACATCTTGCGCAGGCGCGTGAAGAGCAGCGACATGATCTCGATGTCGCTCTTGGCCTCGCCCGGCGGCTCCGCGCCCTTCCAGTGCCATTGCAGCCAGCGGCCCGAGTTCACCAGCGCGCCGTCCTCCTCGGCGAAACAGGTGGTGGGCAGGCGGAACACCTCGGTCTGGATCTTGGACGGATCCACGTCGTTGGACTCGCCCGCGTTGCGCCAGAATTCCGAGGTCTCGGTGGCCAGCGGGTCCATGATGACGAGGTATTTGAGCTTGGAGAACCCTTCCAGCAGCTTGCCCTTGTCTGGCGCGGCGGCCAGCGGGTTGAAGCCCTGCGCGAGGTAGCCGTTGATCTTGCCCTGGCGCATCAGCTCGTACACCTGCAGCATGTCGTAGAGCTTGTCCAGTTTGGGCAGGTAGTCGTAGCACCAGTTGTTCTCGGCGGTGGCCGCGCGGCCCCACCACGACTTCATCAGGCTGACGTGGAACTTGCCGTAGTTCTGCCAGTAGCTGAGCTGGTTGGGACGCAGCGGCTTCTGCGTGCGCGTGGCAATGTACCCGGCGTAGTCCTGCTCCGGCTCGTTGGGCAGCGTGAGGTAGCCCGTCAGCAGGTTGGACATCAGCCCCAGGTCGGTCAGGCCCTGGATGTTGGAGTGGCCGCGCAGCGCGTTCATGCCGCCGCCCGCCACGCCGATATTGCCCAGCAGCAACTGCACCATCGCGCCCGTGCGGATGATCTGCGAGCCGATGGAATGCTGCGTCCAGCCCAGCGCGTACAGGATGGTGGCGACGCGGTCTTTGGTGGCCGTGGACGCCAGCAGCTCGCACACCTTGAGGAACTTGTCGCGCGGCGTGCCGCAGACGCGCTCGACCATCTCCTCGGTGTAGCGCGAGTAGTGCTTCTTCAGGAGCTGGTACACCGTGCGCGGATGCTGCAGGGTGGGGTCGGTCTTGACGTAGCCGTCCTCGCCGCGCTCGTAGTCCCAGCTGGACTTGTCGTAGCTGCGTTTCTCGGCGTTGTAGCCCGAGTACAGCCCCGCGTCGAACGCGAAGTCCTCGCGCACGATGAACGAGAAGTCCGTGTAGTTGCGCACGTACTCATGCTGGATCTTGTCGTTTTCCAGCAGGTAGCGGATGACCCCGCCCAGGAAGATGATGTCGGTGCCGGTGCGTATGGGCGCGTAGAAGTCCGCCACGGATGCCGAGCGCGTGAAGCGCGGATCCACGACGATCAGCTTCGCCTTGTTGTGGGCCTTGGCCTCCGTGACCCACTTGAAACCGCAAGGGTGGGCCTCGGCGGCATTGCCGCCCATGATGAGCACTACGTCCGCGTTCTTGATGTCGACCCAATGGTTCGTCATCGCTCCACGGCCAAACGTCGGGGCAAGACCTGCCACCGTCGGGCCATGTCAGACACGAGCCTGGTTGTCGAATGCAAGCATCCCCATGCTGCGCACGGTCTTGTGCGTGATGTACCCCACCTCGTTGCTGCTGGCCGAGGCGGCCAGCATGCCGGTGGTGAGCCAGCGGTTGACCGTCTTGCCGTCCGCGGTCTTCTGCTCGAAGTTCGCGTCGCGGTCGGCCTTCATGAGTTTGGTGATGCGGGTCAGGGCTTCGTCCCACGACATGCGCACCCACTTGTCGGAACCGGGCGCCCGGTATTCCGGGTATTTGAGGCGGTTCGGGCTGTGGATGAAGTCGATCAGGGCGGCGCCCTTCGGACAGAGCGTGCCCCGGTTCACCGGGTGGTCGGGGTCGCCTTCGATGTGCACGATGCTGGCGCGGGCGTTCTTGGCGCCGTCGCCCAGGCCGTACATCAGCACGCCACAGGCAACCGAACAGTAGGGACAGGTATTGCGCGTTTCCGTCATGCGCGCGAGCTTGTACTGGCGGACCTCGGCCATGGCCGTGCCGGGAGCCGCTCCCAGCAATGCCAGGCTGGACCCCGCCAGCGTCGCACCCGTCACCTTGAAGAACTGGCGGCGGTTCATGTTGACCATGAATCACTCCTCTCCTGGTGGGACTCGGAAGGCGGGCATCCGGATGAAAAGCCCTACACTTTCCAAGGATTTATTACGGAGTATAGGCGTAGCGCCTGGGGCGCGCCAATCCGCCGCAGCCCCAGGGTTCGAGATGGAAATGACACCTATTCCGAAGCCGCCGCAAACGCGCCGCGGACCGCTACCATAGGCTTTTTTCACTTGCCGCGATTACGCCATGGACGATGCTTTCAGCCACCAACTGTCGATGACCATCCTGATGACGCCGGACATGGCGAATTTCTCGGGCAATGTGCACGGCGGAACCATCCTCAAGTATCTGGATCAGGTGGCCTATGCCTGCGCCAGCCGCTACGCGGGGCATTACGTGGTCACCCTTTCGGTGGACCAGGTGGTGTTCCGCGAGCCCATCCATGTGGGCGAGCTGGTGACCTTCCTGGCCGCGGTGAACTTCACCGGCCGCACCTCGATGGAAATCGGCATCAAGGTGGTCACCGAAGACATCCGCAAGAAATTGGTGCGCCACACAAACAGCTGCTACTTCACCATGGTGGCGGTGGACGAAGACGGCAAGCCCGCCGAGGTGCCGCCGCTGCAGCCGGCCACGCTGGAGGAAAAGCAGCGCTTCGAGGCGGCGCGCCTGCGCCGCGAGCTGCGTCAGGAAATGGAGCGGCGGCACGCGGCCATCAAACGCAAGACCACGCACGAGGGCTGAGGCGGCCGCCTGCGCGAGCCGCCGCTTCAGACGCGCTCGGCCGACGGCGGCAGGGGCTGGGCGGCGGGCGACTCGTCCGCGCGGTCGCGGCCCAGCATGCGCCGGATGCCCAGCCATTGCTGCGACCAGAAGCCCTGGCCGTAGTCGCGCCCGCCGCGCTCCGGCAGCTGGTCGTGGATGCCGGTAGGCCCGTAGCCCACGCCGAAGCGCGCGGTGCGGAACAGCACGTCCCACACGGGAAACAGCGCCGCGAAGTTGTAGCCGCCGGCCGGGCCGGGGCGGGAGGCGTCGTAGGCGATGGAATGGTGGTGGCGATGAAAGCGCGGGCTGACCAGCAGGCGCTCGCCCACCGCGCCGAAATGCAGTCGCAGGTTGGCGTGCGACAGGCTCTGCGCCAGCTGGGTGATGGCCACCACCGCCACGAACTGCGCGGGCGGCACGCCCACGAGCTGCGACACCAGCACCACCACGGCGTCGCGCAGCAGGTCGTCGAGCAGGTGGTTGCGGTCATCGCTCCACATGGTCATCTGGCGCTGGCTGTGGTGCACGGCGTGCAGGGCCCAGAGCCAGCCGTAACGGTGCTGGGCGCGGTGGTAGAAGTAGTCCACCGCGTCGAACACGAGCAGGTACATGGCCAGGCTGACCCAGGCGTTGTCGGTCACGCCGGGCCAGATATGGTCCAGCGGCTGCGGCGCGAACCCCCACACATGGAGCTGGCCGAACACGCTGTCCCAGAGCGGATCCACCAGGAAGAACAGGGCGAGGCGGAACGCGCCCAGGCGGTGGATGAGGGTGTAGAGGATGTCGATGCCGATCTGGCGACGGTCGGTGACGGGCTCGACCGGGCGCAGCCGCTGCAGCGGGCCGAACACCAGCACGATGACGGCGATCTGCGCCGCGCCCACCAGCAGCCACATGGTGGCGTCGTAAGCGTCTTCGATGTAGTTGCTCAGCCCCAGGTGGAACAGCGCGGGCTGCACCAGGGTTTCAAACAGCCATTGCTGGCACTGGCCGAAGAGTTGACTCAGCGTATCCATATCAGCGGTGCTTGGCGATCCAGTCGCGGTAGGCCGGATGCGTGTCCAGGGTGGCGAAACAGAACCCCTTGCCCTGCAGGCCGACGATGAGGGGTTCGAGCACGGCGGGCGCCCAGGGATCCTGGCGCGACCAGATGCCCAGGTGCGCCAGCAGGATATCACCCGGCCGGATATTGCGCAGCGCCTGCTCCAGCAGGCGCGAATTGGGGAACTTGTCGCTGGGCAGCTCGTCGCCCAGGAAGCCGGCGCTGGACCAGCCGACGTGCTCGTAGCCGCACCCGCGCGCGGCCGCCCGCAGCGCCGGCGAGGTCTTGCCGCCCGGCGCGCGGTAGAGCGGCAGCATGGCGCGGCCCGTCATCTGCCGGAAGCGCTCGGCCGAACGCCTGATCTCGCCGCAATACTGCGCCGCGGTGTAGGTGTCGCGCTTGCCGGCATCGGGCCCGGCGCTGGGCTTGACGCGGAAGCGGCCGCCGGGCAGGTCGCCCTGCCAATAGACATGGTCGTAGGTGTGCGAGCCGAAGACGTGGCCTTCGGCGGCGCGCGCCTTCCACCAGGGCGCCCACTGGTCGTCCAGGCTGCTGCCGTTGGTGAGCGTGCGCTCGTTGGCCAGGAAGAACGTGACCTTGACGTGATGGCGGGCCAGCACGTCGGCCACCAGCGGCGCCACGCCCATGTGGCCGGTGTCGAAGGTGAGGTACACCGGCTTGTCGCAGACCGCCGGCGCTGCCGCCGCGACGGACGGCAGCGCCAGGGCCAGGCAGAGGATGGCGCCGGCGCGCCTAGCGGGTCGCCACATGGTTCAGCGTCCAGACGCCGTGGGGCGATTTGCCCACATTCACCTGGTTCACCACTTTCTTCTGGGCCAGGTCCACCACGGTCAGCTTGCGCGCCCAGCGCGAGGTGACCAGCAGAGTCTTGCCGTCGGCCAGGATGTCCATGCAGTCCGGCCCGCCCGGCACCGCGAACGTGTCGGTGACGGCCAGGGTCTGCATGTCGATGCGGCTGATGGAATTGGCGGTGCGGTTGCTCACGAACAGGTGGCGGTGGTCGCCCTGCGCGCGGAAAGCGTGCGCGCCGGGCGCCGTCTTGATGCGCGCCTTGAGCCTGGCCGGCCCGTTGCCGACGTCGTAGGCCTCGACGTAGGAGTCGCCGGTCAGCGCCACGAGCAGCGTTTTCTGGTCGGGCGTGAGGAAGACGTCGGCCGGCGTCTTGCCCACCTGCACCGTCCACTTCGGCGTCTGCGTGTGCAGGTCGATGGCGATGAGCTGGTCGCTGTCCTGCAGCGTGACGTAGGCCGTGGTGCTCTTGGCGTCGATCATGATGTGGCTGGGCGTCTTGCCCGCCGGAATGCGCTTGACCAGCTTGAGGTCGAAGCCTTTCTCGCGCGGCAGCCATTCATAGATGTCGATGTGGTCCAGCCGGTTGGCGGCCGTCACGAACCACTTCATGTCGGGCGAGAACTGGAGCTGGTACGGATCGACGATGCCGGTCAGGGTGCGCTGCACCTCGCCGGTCTTGGGGTCCATGAGCGTGATGGAATCGCCCGTGGCGTTGGCCACCATGAGCGACTTCTCGTCGGGAGTGAGGTACAGGTGGTGCGGTTCCTTGCCCGTGGGCACGCGCCGCAGTTCCTTGTACGTCGCCGGGTCGATGATGCTGACGCTGGCGTCCAGGGAGTTGAGTACGAAAATGGGGGCAGACGCCGCCGCGGCGCTCAGCGCCATCCCCACGCCCAGCAGGGCGTAGCGGGCAAAACGCAAGGGATTCAATTTCAAGGTCCGGCAAAAGGGATCGGCGATGATCCGAGTGCCCGCCATTTTGGCATAGCCGCCTGTCAAAAAGGCAACAGCGCGGGCGCCGGAAACAAACTTCACGAGCTGTTGCGGGACCGCAACAGAAGCCGCGCCGCGCGCCGTGCCCCAGCAGGGGTGGAGCGCCCGGCGCGCCGGTCATATACTGGCTTGGCCCGGCTTTCCTTTTTGCGAAGGAGAAGCATCATGTACAGGCATCTGCTCATTGCCGTCGACGGCTCGCTGCTGTCGGAATCGGCGTTCCATCGCGGCCTCGTTTTCGCCAAGGAAATAGGGGCCCGCATCACGGTGCTGCGGGTCATTCCCGAAGATCCTCTCGCGATCTACCAGGGAGAGATGCTGGCGGTGTCGGAAAGACAGCTCGCCGGCCACGCCCGACAGAATGCGCAAAGCTACCTGGACGGCCTCGAATTGGAAGCGCGCCACGCGCTGGTGCCCTGCACGCCCGTCATCGCGGTCAACGACCATCCGCACGCCGCCATCGTGGAAACCGCCCAGAAAGAAGGCTGCGACCTCATCGTCATGGGGTCGCACGGCCGCCACGGCATGGCGGGTTTCCTGCTGGGCAGCGAAACGCAGCGCGTGCTGGCGCACACCCGCCTGCCCGTGCTGGTGCTGCGCGACGGGAACGCGCGCGCCTGAGCCGGCCGGGCCGCTTTCCCGCCGCCGCAATGCTCAGGCGGCCGCCGCGAGGGGATGCTGGAAGGTGAAGCTGTCGGCGTACATGTGGTCCAGGCTCGCGCCGCGCTGCGCGAACAGGTGCCTGGCCTCCTGGATCATGCCGGGCGCGCCGCACAGGTAGAACGCGTGCTCGGAGAGGTCTTCGTGGTCTTCCAGCACGGCATGCTGCACGTGGCCGCGCCGCCCGCGCCAGCCGTCCGCCGGCCGGGACAGCACCGGCACGAAATTGAACTCGTACAGGCGCGGCGCCCAGCTCTCGATCTGCTCGCGCAGGTACAGGTCGGCCTCGGTGCGCATGCCCCAGTACAGCGTGATGGGCGGGCAGTCTTCACTGTCGAGCAGCGATTCGAGGATGGCCTTGATGGGCGCGATGCCCGTGCCGGTGGCCATCATTATCATCGGCCGCCAGTCTTCCTCGTGGTAGCTGAACACGCCCAGCGGCGCCTCGATCTCCACCGCCGCGCCGGGCCGGGCCTGGCCCAGCCAGCGGTCGGTATAGAAGCCGCCCGGAATGCGGCGCACGTGGAAATCCAGCCGCCCGACGCCGGACGCGGAAGCCATGGAGAAGCTGCGGGTCTGTCCACCGGGCAGCACCACGTTCATGTACTGCCCCGGCACGTATTCCAGGTCTTCGGGCACGTCCAGGGTCAGGTGAATCACATCGTCGCACAGCGGCTCGATGGCGCGCACCGTCGCCGGCAGCCGTCGCGGCTCGGGGAAATCCCGCCTGCCGCTCGCCGCGCTGATGCACAGGTCGGACAGCGGCCGGGCCTGGCAGGCCAGCGCGTAGCCCTGCTGCGCTTCTTCCTCGGTGAGCGCCATGGGGAACTCTTCGTAATCCACCGCGCCGGATTCCAGCTTGATGCGGCAGGTGCCGCAACCGCCGAAAGTACATTCGTGCGGCAGCCGCACGTCCGCCCGCCCGGCGGCCTGCAGCACGGATTCCCCCGGCTCCACGGAAAAGGACTGGTCGCTGCCCAGGATCTGCACACGGTATGCCATATTGATTCCTGCCTGCTGCGCGCGGCGGGCGGAGCCTTGCAGAGGCCCGGCCCGCCGGCCGGTTCATTTCTTGATGTCGGCCTGCACGGTCACTTTCATGCCGCGCGGCTCCAGCAGCTCGGCCAGCGCGGCGAGCGCCGCCAGGCCGGCCTTGGTGTCCTGCTCGCCGTTGCCGCCGCTCAGGCCCACGCCGCCGATGACCTCGTCATCGACCACGATGGGAAACCCGCCGACGAACACCGCGAACCGGCCCTCGAAGCTCCACTGGATGCCGAAGGCCTCGTTGCCCGGCAGGGCCGGCCCGTTGGGCGGGGTGTTGAACAGATGCGTGGAACGCTTGTGGCCGGCCGCGGTGAATGCCTTGTTCCAGGCGATCTGCGGTCCGGTGATGCGCGCGCCGTCCATGCGCTCCAGCGCAATGGGATAGCCGCCGTCATCGACGATGCAAATGGACTCCAGCACCCCGATCTCCTGCGATTTGGCGATGGCGGCGCGCACCATCACGCGCGCCTCTTCGAGTTCCAGCCGGTAAACCTGTTTCATGGATAGCCTCTTGGGAATGTCAGGGAAGACACGGGCCCGGGACGTGTCGGCACGCCCTAGCCCGCGCGGTAGACGGTCTTGATCTGCGTGTAGAACTCCAGCCCCACGCGGCCCGACTCGCGGAAAGTGGACGTGCTGGAATGCTTGAGGCCGCCGAACGGGGCATTGATGAGATTGCCCGTGGTGGTGCGGTTGATCTTCACCGTGCCCGCCTGGATGTCGCGCGCGAAGCGGTGGGCATGGCGCGCGTCGGTCGTGGCGATGGCGGCCGACAGGCCGTATTCCGTGTCGTTGGCTTTGGCGATGGCGTCTTCGTAGCCGTCCACCTCGATCAGGGCCAGCACGGGGCCGAAGATTTCCTCGCGCGCGATACGCATCTGCTGCGTCACGTCCGTGAAAAGCGCCGGCGTTACGTAGTAGCCCTTGCCGTAGGCCCCTTCCACGAGCCGGTCGCCACCATGCAGGTGGGTGGCCTCCTGCTTGCCGATGGCCACGTAGCTCAGCACATTGTCCAACTGCTGGCGCGTGGCCAGCGGGCCCAGGTCGAAGCTGCCTTCCAGCCCGTTGCCGATGGTGAGCGACTTCATGCGCGCCAGCAGCTTCTCGGTGTAGGCCGGCAGTACGCGCTTGTCCACCAGCACCCGGCTGGTGCCGGTGCAGGCCTGGCCGCTGAGCGAGAATCCGCCTTTGATCGCCAGGTCCACGGCGCGCTCCAGGTCGGCGTCGGCCAGCACGATGAGCGGGTTCTTGCCGCCCAGCTCCATCTGGGTACGGGTCGTCAGCCCGGCGGCGCGGTGGATCTGCTCGCCCGCGGCCGTGGAGCCGGTAAAGGAAATGGCGCGCACTTCCGGCGCGGCTGTCAGCGCCTGGCCCACGGCCGAGGCCGGCCCGGTAATGAAATTCAGCACGCCGCCCGGCAGCCCCGCCTGCAGCAACGCCTCGGCCAGGCGCAGGCCGGAAAGCGGCGCATCGGACGAGGGCTTGAACACCACCGTGTTGCCGGTGATGAGGGCCGGCGCGATCTTGCGGGCGGGAATCGAAATCGGGAAATTCCAGGGCGAGATCACCGTCACCACGCCCAGCGGCTCGCGCTGGGTGTAGACCACCATGTCGGGATCGTCGTTGACGAAAGTCTCGCCGGTAAAAGACTGGCCCTCCACGGCATAGAAACGCAGCGTCTGGGCCGAGCGCATCACCTCGTCCCTGGCCAGATTCAGGCCCTTGCCTTCTTCGCGCGTGAGTTCGCGGCCGAATGCCTCGGCATGGTCCTCCAGGTACTGGGCGGCGCGCAACAGGATGGCGGCGCGCTTGCTGACCGGGGTGTCGCGCCAGGCGGCAAAGGCAGCCTGGGCGGCCTGCACGGCGCGGCGCGCGTCCTCGGCGCCGGACACCTGGAAATGGCCCACGACGTCGCCGGTGTCGGCCGGGTTGACGTTGGGCGCGGTCTTGCCCGAGGCGCAAGCGACCCATTCGCCGCCTATGTGGTTCAGAAATACCTGTTGCGAGAGATCGTCCACAGAATGCTTCCTTTGCCGGCGCGGCCGGCGGTGCGGCGTCTGAGAATCGTGCCAATGAACATTGTATACTTTAATCCGTATGGCGCGATCCGTATTAACCCCCGGTTCCGCAGGGCCGGGGCCATGAAAAAAGGGGCCGCGAGGGGCCCCTTTGCCGTGCCCGCGCCGCCTAGCTCCAGATGAGCACCGCGCATATCGTGGAAATGACCAGCGCCACGACCACCGGCAGCAGCAGCGCCCGCACCAGCGACAGCACGTGCACGCGCGCAAAGCCCGCCACCGCGATCAGCGAAGACCAGGCGATCAGCGTGCCGCCGCCCGTCCACACCGCGCCCATCTGGCCCACGGCGGCCAGGGTGGCCGGGTCCACGCCCACCACCGGCCCCAGCGCCCCGGACAGCGTGCCCGTCAGCGGCAGGCCGGCGAAGCCCGAGCCGTCGATGCCCGTGATCATGCCCACCAGAAGCACGCCGAAGGCCACCAGGAAATGGTTTTCGGGAATGAAGTGCTGCGCCGCCGAGATGATCTCGAACAGCAGGCCCGGCGCCTGCGCCTGCGGCACGCCCAGAATCTGCGCCGCCGTCTCGTTGGCGCCCACGAAGAAAAAGCCCGCGATCGGCAGCACCGAGCCCATGGCCTTGAAGGCGAACACGAACCCGTCGGTGACGTGCTCGGGGCAGACGTCCAGCATGCGGCGCGGGCCTTCGGCCGCCAGCGTCACCAGCATCATCAGCACGAAAGCCACGCCGCCCACCAGGGCCGCCGCGTCGCCGCCGCGCAGCGCCGGCAGCGAGGGAAAGAGGCGCGGCAGCACCATCACGGCGATCACGCCCAGGAAGGCCAGCGGCGTCACCACGGCGAACAGGCGCGACCAGCGCACCCGGCGGCGCTCCTCGTCGGAACAGGGCGCGGCCGGCGGCAGCGCATGATCGGGCCCGGCCGTGCCGCGGGCGAGTTCCGCCTTGTCGAAAGAGCCGGAATGCTCGATGCGCTCCAGGCTGCCGTCCTGCGCGCGGGCCTGCCAGGCCCTCAGCAGCCCGGCGTCGGCCGGCACGATCTGGCGCCGCACCAGCAGGTAGGCGATGACCAGCGCCACCCCGCCCGTGATGAGCGACAGCACCAGCGCGCGATCGGCCACGGTGGCCGCGCTGACCGCCGCGCCGGCCGCCTTGGCGCTGATGCCGGGGGCCACCCCGATGACGTAATCGGACGAAAGCGCCATGCCTTGCCCCGCGATGGCGATGGCCATGGCGCCGGCCAGCGGCGGCAGCCCTGCGGCGATCGCCGCCGGCAGCAGGATGGCCGACACCAGCGGCACCGCGGGCGTGGGCCAGAAAAAGAGGGAGATCACATAGGTACAGACGACGATGATGAGAAACGAGGAATGCCCGCTGCGCATCACCTTGCGAAAGGGCTGCACCATCCGCACGTCGGCCTGCAGCGTCTTGAGCGAATTGAGCAAGGCGGTCATGAACGTGATGACCAGGAAGATGTTGAAGAGCTCCTTGGCGGCCACGAAGCTGGCCGAGAAAATGCCGATCAGGCCGCTGATGGGGTTGCCGGTAATGGCAAACACCACCAGAAACGTGCCGATCACCGACGGCACCACGACATTGGCGCGCAGAATCATCGTGAGAATGATCACGATCACGCTGAGCAGATAGACCCAATGCGCCACATTGAGTACGACGTCCGATTGCATGCGGTTCCCCTTGTATTGTGACATCCGAAATCGTCACATTGGTATACTATATTTCGTAGGGCGCTATACCAATCGAAATATGCATGCCCTAGGGAAAGCGATAAGCCTAAAAAACCCACGATTATTCAGGAGCTTGTCGGGGTTTACCCGGAAATTCCCTGACCTGTCGATAGCCGGACTGAATTTCTAGATAGACTATCGTATACATATTGAGACAAACCCATGCCGGCTCTCCCCCCTCCCGATCTCTGGCACTACGCCACCATGGCCGTGGTGGTGTTCGGCGCGGCCATCGCCCAGGGCGTGGGAGGCATTGGCTTCGCCATGTTCGCCGCGCCCGTGGCGGCGCTGTTCTTCCCCCAGCTCGCCCCCGGGCCGCTGCTCACGCTGGGCGGCTTCATCTCCCTGCTCACCGCGCTGCGCGAGCGCGCCGCCATCCACTGGCCCTCGGTCAGCTACGCGCTGGCCGGCCGGGCCGTGGGCACGCTGCTCGCCATCTACGCCATGACGCGGTTCCCGCCCCAGGCGCTGGGCGCGCTGTTCGCGGTGCTGGTGCTGGCCGCCGTGGCGCTGAGCGCGGCCGGGCTGCGTTTCGAGGCCAGCCCGGCGCGCGTCTCGGGCGCGGGCGTGGCCTCGGGACTCATGGGCACTATGACCTCGGTGGGCGCGCCGCCCATCGCCATCGTGCTGCAGCACGCCGCGCCGCCGCGCCTGCGGGCCACGCTGGGTATGGTGCTCTTCCTGGGATCGATTTTCTCGCTGTCCATGCTGGCGCTGGCCAACCGCTATACGACGCATCACGCCGGACTGGCGCTCAGCCTGGCTCCCTTTCTGCTGGCCGGTTTCGCGGTCTCCAACCGGCTCCGCCACCGCCTGCCGCCGCACGCGGTGCGCGCCATCCTGCTTGCCGTGTGCGCGCTGAGCGCCATCGGAGTGCTTGTCAAAGCCTTCTGGGGCGCATGATGGGGCAAACACCCATCGGCGCTGCTACACCCGGTAATACAATGGAGACTGTATTCATTACGCCATGTCGCCCCCATGACCTCCGCCACCGATAGCCTGCATGCCGAGACGAAATCCGCGCCGCTCAAGATCGGCGAGCAGCATCCCCAGCTTTTCGCGGTCATCCGCGACAAGCTGCGCGAACGCATCCTGAGCGGCGAATTCACGCCGGGAGACCGCCTGGTCGAAGGGCGGCTCTCGGAAGAGATGGGCGTGTCGCGCATTCCCGTGCGGGAGGCGCTGCGCGCGCTGGCCGCCGAGGGCCTGGTCACCATCGAGCCGCGCCGCGGCGCGTCGGTGTCGGTGCTGTCGGAAGCGGCCGCCTACGACATGGTGGAAGTGCGGGCCACGCTGGAGGGCCTGAACGCCAAGCTCGCGGCCCAGCGGCGCGACGAAAAGACAGTGGAGCGGCTGCAGGCCTTCCTGCGCGAGGGCACGCAGGCGGTCAGCAGTGGACAGCTCGACAAGTTCCAGGCGCTGAATTCCCAATTCCACGAAATGCTCGCCACCGTGGCCGGCAACGCGGTGCTGACCGACCTCATGCGTTCGCTGCGCGACCGCACGGCGCTGGTGTTCGCGCCGAGCAATATGCACCGCGCCCGGCAGAACTGGGACGAGCATGCGCAGATCCTGAACGCGGTCATCGCGGGCAACGGCGACCTGGCGGCCCTGCTGGCCAGCCAGCATGTGCACAACGCCGCCAAGGCTTACACCGAAGCCAAGCAGCAGTCGCAGTCGCGGGCGTCGGCCGCTTGATCCGGCGGCCGGCGATCCGGCGGCCGGCAGTCCGGCGCCCCCCGAGATCCGGCCGCGCCCGCGCTCAGGCGGATTCGGCCGGCGATTCCGCAGCCGGCGGTCCGGCGGCCGGCGCGCCGGCGGTCCCGCGCGGCGCCACGCCCACTACGATGCCCTTGCCGTTTTCCACCACCCACGACACCTTGATGTCGCCTTTCACGAAGGTCTGGCAGGCCATGCGGTAGCCGGCCTCGAAGTCTTCGGGCCGCAGGTGCTTGCGCTCCTTGGGCTTGATGGCGTCGGTGTTTTCCAGCCCGTCTTCGATGCGGCACTTGCAGGTGCCGCACAGACCGCCGCCGCACTTGAACGGAATGCCTCCCTGCTCCCTGAGCGACACGCGCAACAGGTTGCTGTTCTCGGGCGCGGTGGCAACCTTGCCGCCGTTGGAAATGAATGTGATGTGGACCATCTTGTCTGGATCCCGCTTTCAGGCTCCGCCGGCGGCCGCTTCGGCGGCGCGCAGCGTGAGCCGGGTTTCGATGCTGCCGAACCGGGTCAGGTGGTCCAGCTCCTTGCGCGCCGCCTCGATGGAATCGAATTTCTCCAGGAACTTGGTAGGCACGCGGTTCACCACGTGCGGCGGCGTTTCTTCCGTGACGACCACCCGCGTCTCGCCCCGCAGCCGGGCGATGCTGTAGACCGCCAGCCGGCGGCCGTAGAAGTGATAGTCGTAGGTTTCGACGATTTCCACCTCCGGCCCGCATTCGGTGCGGAACACGCCGGGTTTGGTGGTCAGGATGACGAATGCGGATTCCATCGGCTCACTCCTGGTCCTGGACCAGCTCGATGTCGCTGTTGAGCCAGAGCTGGCAGGCAAGCCGGTAGCCCTGCTCGATGCGGTCGCCGAGCTGCTTTTTTTCCTTCCAGTTCACCGGAGGCAGGTGTTCCGCGCCGGCCAGCACGCGGCAGGCGCACTTGGCGCACTTGCCCATGCCGCACTCGTAGCGCAGGTGGGGATAGGGAAACTGCTTGATGCCGGCGCGCACCACCAGGTTGGTGTTTTCCTTCACCTCCTCGGTGTAGGTCTGGCCGCCTTTGTGAAATACGACGATAGGCATGGTGTGCGTTCCGAAGCCGCCCCGGCGCGAACCGGGGCGACGGCTCCTGTGTGTCCTCTCCGGGGCCCCGTTCAGGCGGCCAGGCCCAGCTCGGGCAGCGAGATTTCCTTCTGCACATAGTCGTTGTAGAGCGCCGTGGTGTAGAGCAGGCGCATCTGGGCGCCGATTTCGCAGATCTTCAGGCAGCGCTGCTGCAGCTCCACCGTGTTGGCGTGCTCCAGCACGATCTGGTAGCCGCGCTCGCCGTGAATCTCGTCGGACACGATGTGCAGGTCGAAAAACTCCACCTCTTCGTCGGTGAAGCCATACTTCTCGCGCAGCGTGGGCGTCTGCTTGCGGTAGATGGAGGGCACCTGCGATTCCAGGCCGACCACCAGGCCCGCGACGGCCACGATGGGGTCTTCGCGCATGGCGACCGCATAGCACCAGCTCTGCAGCCCGCGCGTGGTGGGCGACATGTTGTCCGGGTCCACGACGCGCTCGCGCGTGGTGCCGCAGGCTTCCGCGAAGCGGATCAGCAGGTCCGTGTGGCGGTCGCCGCCGATTTCTTCCTCGTACATATTGGCGAGCAGGAAATCCTTGGCCTCGGTGTAGCTGTCGGGGGTGCGGGCGTACAGGTAGCCCAGGTAGTCGGCGAAGGGACCGACGTAGTGATAATGGTTTTCCGCCCAGCGGGCCAGGTGCTCGCGGCTCAGCTTGCCTTCGGCCCAGGCAATGCTGAAAGGCGAGGCATTGGCGCTCTTGCCCTTGATGGCGTTTTCCAACGCCGTGCGGAATTCGTCTCGGTTCATCAGTTCAGCCATGTCGCGCTCCAGATCCAGAGGGAGGAATGCCAGGCTCTCATAGCCCGACCATGCTGAACATTGTATACCGTCTACCGTTTTTGACTGCTAGGGTATTCCCGCCCATGGAGAGCGGGGCCGGAAATATAGGGACATGTTCAAGCAAATCAATGACTTGTCGGCGCAGATCGGGGCTGGTGCGTATTCGGGTTTTCCCGTACAATGAATACACTTTCAAGGCAATACGGAAATACCATGAACACCCCCCAATCCAACCGCCATCCCCTCGGAGAAGCCCGTATCGGCCAGCAACTGCTGGCGCACTATGCCCGCCGCGATGCGGTGCGTCATGCCACGCCGCTGCTGCCCTCGTCGTGGGCCGAGCTGTTCGCCCCCTTCCGCAGCGCCCGCCTGCGCCCCCAGCGCGCGGCCCCGGCCGCCCCCCGCGCCAGCGAGGACACGGCCTGCCAGGCGGGCTGATTCCGTCTGATTTCGCCTGGCGCGGCCCGCGCCAGGACGGAAAACGCCGTTAATGGAACGGCCGCGGCGCGTTTCCAGGCGCGCATTTAGGTATTTGTCAGCTAGCCTCTCCTAGGCTGATCGGACCGGACCGCAGAACGTCCCGGGCCCGATGGCCCGCAACCAGAACAGTCCAGGAGACAATCCATGACAGCCCCCGCCGAAGACAGGCGCCGGCGCTTCCTGCGCCAGGCCTGCGCCCTGGGAGCCGCCGGCTCGCTCGCCGGCCGCGCCGCCGCCGCGCTGGCCGCCCCTTCCACCATCACCCTGCCTTTCGCCAATGGCGAGCGCGAGCTGGTCGCCTATCCGCAAAAACGGCCGCTGATCCGCCTCACCGCGCGCCCGCCGCAACTCGAGACGCCCTTTTCCGTTTTCGCCGAAGACGTCATCACGCCCAACGATGCGTTCTTCGTGCGTTATCACCTCGCCAACATTCCCACCCAGGTCGATCCAGCCGCCTACCGGCTGCGCGTTACCGGCCTGGTGGATGCGCCGCTGGAACTGACGCTGGACCAGCTCAAGAAGGATTTCGGCCCGCCCGTCGAGCTGGTGGCGGTGGCGCAATGCTCGGGCAACAGCCGGGGCTTCTTCGAGCCCCGCGTGGCGGGCGGCCAGCTAGCCAACGGGGCCATGGGCAATGCGCGCTGGCAGGGCGTGCCGCTCAAGCGCGTGCTCGAAAAGGCCGGCATCCGCGCCCAGGCCAGGCAGATCACGTTCGAGGGCCTGGACCGGCCGGTGCTGCCGGCTACGCCGGAGTTCGTCAAGGCCCTGGACGCCGCGCACGCGATGGACGGCGAGGTGATGCTGGCCTGGTCCATGAACGGCGCGGACCTGCCCATGCTCAACGGCTATCCGGTGCGGCTCGTGGTGCCCGGCTATTACGGCACCTATTGGGTCAAGCATCTGGCCGACATCAAGGTGCTGGACCGCGAGTTCGACGGCTTCTGGATGCAGAAAGCCTACCGCATCCCCGACAACGACTGCGCCTGTACCCCGCCGGGCAAGGCGCCGGAAAAGACCCGGCCCATCGGCCGCTTCAATGTGCGCAGCTTCATCACCAGCCTGCAGGACGGCGGCCGCCTGCCGGCCGGCAGGCGCAGCACGGTGCGCGGCATCGCCTTCGACGGCGGTCAGGGCATCCGCGAGGTGCAGTTCTCGGCCGACGGCGGCAAGTCCTGGAAGGCGGCCACGCTGGGCCAGGACCTGGGCCGCTATTCGTTCCGCGAATGGCGGATCGACCTCACGCCCGCGGCCGGCCGGCACACGCTGCTGGTGCGCGCCACCAGCAATGGCGGCGAGACCCAGCCCATGCAGCCCGCCTGGAACCCGGCCGGCTACATGCGCAACGTGGTCGAAGCCATCCACGTCACCGCCGCCTGAGGAGAGCGCCATGCCTACCGCCTTTCCGCGCCTGGCCGCCGCCCTCGCCCTGGCCGGCGCCTGTGCCGCCCCCGCCCTTGCGCTGGAGATCGACCTGCCCAAGGAAACCGCCACGCTGCACGCCGCCTCGGGCGCCCAGAACGCCGCCCAGTGCTACATGTGCCATTCGGTGGACTACATCTCCTCGCAGCCGCCCATGCCCGCCGGATTCTGGGAAGCCGAAGTCAAGAAAATGGTGCAGACCTACGGCGCGCCCATCACGGCCGAGCAGATCCCGCTGATCGTGCGGTACCTGGACGAGGCCTATCCCCCGCAGAAGAAGTAAGACTCCGGCCGGGTGGCCCGGGGGCGGGAACTTTGGGCGTACCATTGAGCGGACCCCGGCGCGGCAGCGCCGGGGGACGTTTCAAGAGGTCTACATGCTCTCACCCGTCTCGGCCAGTACCGACCTGCCTGCCGACCCGCCGGCCCCGCCCGAGCCCGTGCTCCAAGTCAGCACCCTTTCGCCGTTCGCGTTCCCGGCGTTCCGCACCATCTGGATCGCCAATCTCTTTGCCAACCTGGGCACCTGGGCCCAGTCCGTGGCGGCCGCGTGGATCATCACCACCCAGCAGAGCAGCCCGCTGATGGTGGCCATGATCCAGGTCGCGGCGGCCCTGCCGCTGGTCGCCCTGTCCATCGTCACCGGCGTGGTGGCCGACAACCACGACCGCCGCAAAGTCATGCTGCTGGGCATGCTGCTGGAGCTGACGGGCGGGGTTTTCATCACCCTCCTCGCCTTTGCCGGGCTGCTGCATCCGATCACGCTGATCGCCTCGGTGTTCTGCATCGCCATCGGCAGCGCCATCGTCACGCCGGCCTGGCAGGCCGCGGTGGGCGAGCAGGTGCCCAAGGCCCACGTGGGCAGCGCGGTGCTGCTCAACAGCGTCAACTTCAACGTGGCGCGGGCGGTGGGGCCGGCCATCGGCGGCCTGCTGCTGGGCGCCATGGGCGCGCCCTGGGTGTTCCTGCTCAATTGCGTCTGCTACGGCGGCCTGGTCTGGGCCATCTGGCGCTGGAAGCGCGACGTGCCCGCGCGGCGGCTGCCGCCCGAAGGCCTGTTCGAAGGCGTGGTCGCCGCGCTGCGCTACACCCAGCATTCCACCGTGACACGCATCGTGATGCTGCGCTCGTTCGCCTTCGGCCTTTCGGCCAGCGCGCTCTGGGCGCTGCTGCCGCTGCTGGCGCACGAGCACGAAGGCGGCAACGCCCTGCTGTACGGCTACATGCTGGGCGCCCTGGGCGTGGGCGCCATCCTGGGCAGCGCGGTGGTGCGCCGCGTGCAGGCCGCCTGGGGCGCGGGCGGCCTGATCAGCGGCGCGGCCACGCTGCTTGCCGTGTGCCTGCTCATCCTGGGCCTCACCGGCACGCTGTGGCTGGCGTTTCCGGCGCTGCTGCTGGCGGGCGGCTGCTGGATCGGGGTGCTCGCCACCTACAACACCACCGTGCAGATGCTGGTGCCCGACTGGGTCAAGGCGCGTTCGCTGGCGCTCTACCAGACGGCGATCTTCGGCGGGCTGGCGGCGGGCTCGTTCATGTGGGGCCACTTCGCCGGCACCATGGGCGTGTCCGGCGCGCTGGCGGCCGCCGGCATCATGCTCGGCATCACCGTCGCCCTGCTGTACCGCTCGCGCCTGCCCGAACACGTGGATGCGCAATCGCTGGCCCGTGCCGACAGCGCCGAGCCGGCGCTGGCCCAGGCGGGCTTCAATACGCAGCACGGCTCGGTGCTGGTGGCGGTGGAGTACCTGATCGCCCACGAAAAGCTGGGCGACCTCATCAAGACGGCGCGCCCGCTGCGGCTGCTGCGGCTGCGTAACGGCGCCCAGCAGTGGCAGCTTTTCCGCGACCTGGAGCGCGAGGGCGTCTGGCGCGAGGTGTTCCTGGTCGAAAGCTGGATGCAATACCTGCGCATGATCGACCGCATGACGCTGGCCGACAAAATGGTGCTGGACCAGGTCCGGGCCCTGCATGGCGGCGAGGCCCCGCCGGTCGTGTCGCGCAACATCAGCTACCTGGCCATGAACGCCGCCCAGGGATTTTCGCTGCGGCGGCGCCCCGATCCCCCCTGACGAGCCGGGGCCCCCTCATGCTCATGTCCCTGCTCGGCAAATGGCGCGGCCGGCCACGCGGTTCCGGCCGGCCAGGCCGCGCGCGCCGCATGGGCGCGAGGCCCGGGGATCAGGCGGCGGGCTCGGGCTCCCAGCCGCCCGCCGTGCGGCGCATGCGCGGCGACTCGAAGGCGCAGGCCAGGGGCAGCGGCCGGCCCGCCTCGTCGACCAGCCGCTCGCGCCACCTCTGCCCCTGCTGCATGGCCACCACGATGCCGGCCACGCGCGCCTCGCACCGCGCAAGCAGCGCCAGCGCCGAGGCCATGGTCTGGCCCGTGCTGACGGCGTCGTCCACCACCAGCACGCGGCGGCCGCGCAGGCAGCCGGCCAGGTTGGGGTCCACGTACAGGCGCTTGCCGGCACCGGGCGTGGTCAGCGAATGCACCGGCACGGACAGCGACTCGTCGTACCAGTATTTGCGCGAGTAGCCGAAGGGGATATAGCGGCTGAACCCCAGCGCGCGCGCCACCAGCGGCGCGAACGCCAGGCCCAGCGTGGGCAGGCCCACCACCAGCTCCGCACCGAAGGCGCGGGCGCGCTGCGCCATGAAGCCGGCCAGCGTTTCCACCACGTCCAGGCTGGCGTGGTTGGCGATCAGCGAGGCCACGCAGCGGCCGGCGTCGCCCGGCACGCCGCGCAGCGGCAGCACCAGGTAGCGCCCATCGGGCAGGCGGGCCGGATAAGCCCGCGCATAAGGCGGATTGGCCGGCACGCGCAGCGTCCCGGCGGTTTCGATGGCCTGCCAATATTCGGTGGTGGGGTCGAACGGCAGGCCGGCGGCGTCCGGCGTCGGCGACACGGTCATGCGCTGCGTCTCCCGGCCGTCAGCCCGCCGGCGCCAGGAACGCCTCGGCCAGCCGCACCCAGTAGCTGGCCGTGACCGGCAGAATGGCGTCGTTGAAGTCGTAGCCCGGGTTGTGCACCATGCAGCCTCCCTCGCCCTCGCCGTTGCCCACAATGAAATAGCTGCCCGGCGCTTCCTGCAGCATGAAGGCGAAATCGTCGCTGGCCTGCAGCGGCTCCAGGTCGGGAATCAGCCAGTCCTCGCCCAGCCAGCGGCGCGCCACCTCTTCGGCAAAGGCGGTGGCCTCGCGGTCGTTGACCACCGGCGGATAGCGCCAGCGGTAGTCCACTTCCACGGTGGCGCGGTGCACCGCCGCCTGCGCCGTGGCGATGGCGGTAATGCGCTCGCGCAACAGGGCGCGGGTCTCGGCGCGCCGCGCGCGCACGGTCAGGCGCAGCTCCACCGATTGCGGAATCACGTTGGGCGCGTCGCCGCCATGAATGGCGCCGATGGTCACCACGGCCATGTCGTTCGGGTCGATCTCGCGCGACACGATGGTCTGCAGGGCCAGCACGATGCCGGCCGCCGCCACCACCGGGTCGACCGCCGCGTGCGGCATCGCGCCATGCCCGCCGACGCCGCGCACGGTGATGATCACCGTGTCCGAGGAACTGTACATGGCGCCGGCCCGGAAACCGAAACGCCCGGCCGGATAGCCCGGCTCGTTATGGAAGCTGTAGACCGCATCGCAGGGAAAGCGCTGGAAGAGGCCGTCCTCGATCATGCGCTGCGCCCCGCCGTGGCCTTCCTCGGCTGGCTGAAAAATCAGGTTGAGCGCGCCCTCGAAGCGCGCGCGCCCGGCCAGCGCGCGCGCGGCGGCCAGCAGCGTGGCGGTGTGGCCGTCGTGGCCGCAGGCGTGCATCTTGCCCGCCAGGCGGCTCGCATAGGGCAGCCCGGTCGTCTCCTGGATCGGCAGGGCGTCCATGTCGGCACGCAGGCCCAGCCGGCGTCCGCCCGCGCCGCGCCGCAACGTGCCCACCACGCCCGTGCCGCCCAGGCCGCGGTGCACCTCGTAGCCCCAGGCGGCCAGGCGCTCGGCCACCAGGTCGCCGGTGGCATGCTCCTCGTAGGCCAGCTCCGGGTGGGCGTGGATGCGATGCCGCAGCGCCACCATCTCGTCCTGGATGGCGCGGATTTCCGGCAGCACCGGGTCTTGTTCGTCCTGCTTCATGGCCGTGTCACTCCTGCCGGATGTGGGCGCGCTCGACGATGCGCGCATAGACCGCCTGCTCCTTGCCCAGGAACGCCCGGAACGCCTCGGGCGTGCCGGCTCCTGGCAGCGCCCCGCCCTCGGCCAGCCGCTGCCGCACGTCCTCCATGCGCAACACCGCGTTCAGCTCGCGGTTGAGCGTCTGCACCACCCCGGGCGGCGTGCCCGCCGGCACGAAGACGCCGGTCCAGGTGTTGAGCTCGAAGCCCTTGAGTTCCGGCGTCTCGCCGAAGGCCGGCACGTCCGGCAGCGAAGGCACGCGCGCGGCCGAGGTCACGCCCAGCGCGCGCAGCTTGCCCTGGCGGACCAGCGGCGTGGCGCTGGTGGTCACCAGCAGCCCCAGGTCCACCTGTCCGCCCAGCACGTCGTTGGTGATCTGCGCGCCGCCGCGGTACGGGACGTGGACCAGCTTCACGCTCGCCTGGTCCTGCATGACTTCCATCGCCAGATGCAGCACGGTGCCCACGCCCGAGGTCGCGTAGGTCAGCGAGCCGGGCTGCGACCGCGCCAGCCCGATCAGGCCGGCCACGTCGCCGGCCGGCAGCCCGGGACGCGCCAGCAGCACCACCGGCGCGGTGGTTATCAGCGCCACCGGCGCCAGGTCTTTCTCGGCGTCGTACTTCACGGCCGGATTGACCAGCCCGGCCACGCTGATGGGGCCGTCGAAACCCATGACCAGGGTATAGCCGTCTGCCGGCGCGTGCGCCGCCCGCGCCACGCCCAGCACGCCGCCGGCCCCGGCGAGGTTGTCCACGATGACCGCCTGCCCGATGCGCTCGGAGAGCTTTTGCGCGATCAGGCGCGCCGTCGTGTCCACGTTGCCGCCGGGACTCACCGGCACAATCAGGGTCAGGGGACGCGCCTGCGGCCACTGGGCGGCGGCGGGCGCGGCGATACAGAACGCGGCCGCCAGGGCGGCGGCGGAAGCAAGCAGTCGTTTGAGCATGATAAGCGTCGGGTGCGTATGCGCGGCAAGGCGCGCCGCGGCGGTGACCGGCGCCATGGTACGCAGCCGCGCTTCATAACTGAAATGGTATATTTTTATAGATTCATCAGATAAATCTATGACCGATCCCGCCCCGGCGGCTCCCCTGCGCCAGCCCACCCTGCGCCAGTTGCGCGCCTTCAAAGAGGTGGCGCGCCACGCCAGCTTCAGCCGCGCCGCCGAGGCGCTCGCCCTCAGCCAGCCGGCGCTGTCGGCCGCCATCCGCGAACTGGAAGCCCTGGTGGGCGCGGCGCTGTTTCACCGCACCACGCATCAGGTGCGGCTCACCCCGGCCGGCCAGGCCGCCCGCGCGCAGATCGAATGGATGCTCAACAGCTACGGCCACGGCACCGAAGATCTGCGCCGCCTGCTCGGCGCCCAGGCCGCCACGGTGCGCATCGGCTGCATCCCGTCCACCATGCACCTGCTGGCGCCCGCCGTGGCGCAATGGCGGCTGCGCCACCCCGAGATCGCGCTGGTCCTGAGCGACCATCTCAACGACGAACTCATGGCCGCGCTGGCCAATGGCGAACTGGACATCGGGCTGGGGCTCGACTTCGGCCTGGCCCGGGGCGTGACCGCCCGCTTCGTGGCCGAGGACGAACTGGTGGCGGTGCTGCCGGAAGCGCATCGCCTGTCGCGCCGCCCCGCCCTCGCCTGGCGCGACCTGCGGCACGAGCCGCTGGCCGTGCTCTCGCGCGGCAGCACCTACGAAATGATCGTCGCCACCCTGCGCCAGCAGGGCGCGGATCTGGCGGCGGCCGACACGCTGAACTACACCGACACGCTCTACAGCCTGGTGCGCGCCGGGCTGCGGGTCGGGCTGATCTCCCGGCTGTACACCCAGGGCCAGCGGCTGGACGGGCTGTCCGTCGCGCCGCTGACCCGGCCCCGCCTCGCCCGCCGCATCTGCCTCATGATGCGGGCGCCGGCCTCGCAGTCGCGCGCCGCCGTGCGCGACTGCGAGGCCGGACTGGCCGAACTGCTGCGCGCGCCCTGAAAGCGGGGCGCGCGCGCCGTCCGGGGCGGGCCGCAATTCAGGGATGCCGGACCACGTCTTGGGAAAACAGTCCTAGAATGTGGTACCGATGTCCGGTTCCCCACCGTCGTCCCGATCCGCGGCCGCTGCGCCCCCAGCCCCTCGCCCTCCATGTTTTCTTTCGCCCGACACACCGTCTACCCGCCCGGCCAGGGCCTGCCCGCCGCCGAGCGCGCCGGCGCCCTCATGGCCGTCATGCTGGCCGTCTGCATGGCCAGCCTCGACACCGCCATCGCCAACACCGCCCTGCCCACCATCGCGCGCGACCTGAACGCCAGCGACGCGGGGTCGATCTGGGTCATCAGCGGCTATCAGCTCGCCATGGTGGCGGGGCTGCTGCCCGCCGCGGCGCTGGGCGAGATCCTCGGCCACCGCCGCGTGTACATGGCGGGCCTGGCGCTCTTCACCCTGGCCTCGCTGGCCTGCGGGCTCGCGCCGACGCTGCCCGCGCTGGTGGCGGCGCGCATCGCCCAGGGCCTGGGCGCGGCGGGCGTGATGAGCGTCAACGCGGCGCTGCTGCGCTTCATCTTCCCGGCTTCCGTACTGGGGCGCGGCATGGGGCTGAACGCCATGGTGGTGGGCCTGTCGTTCGCCGCCGGCCCGACCGCGGCCTCGGCCATCCTGATGCTGGGCAGCTGGCACTGGCTGTTTCTCGTCAACGTGCCGCTGGGCCTGCTGGCGGGCGCGCTGGGCCTGCGCGGCCTGCCGGAAACCACGCGCGCGCCGCACGGGTTCGACAGGCTGGCCGCGTTGCTGTGCGCGGCCGCGCTGGGCCTGCTGGTGCTGGGCGCCAACGAGGCCGCGCACCATGCTCCCTGGCAGCGCCTGCTGCTCGAATGGGGCGGCGCGGCCATCGCGCTGTGGCTGCTGATGCGCCGCCAGGCCGGCCACCCCGCCCCCATCCTCGCGGTCGACCTGCTGCGCCGCCCGCTCTTCGCCCTGTCGGCCGCCACCGCGGTGTGCGCCTTCGCCGCCCAGGGGCTGGCCTTCGTATCGCTGCCGTTCCTGCTGCAGGCGGTGCTGGGCTACACGCAGGTGCACACGGGGTTCCTCATCACGCCATGGCCCGTGGTGGTGGCCTTCATGGCGCCCATCGCCGGCCGGATGTCCGACCGCTACCCGGCGGGCATGCTGGGCGGAATCGGGCTGGCGCTGCTGGCCCTGGGCATGATCTCGCTGGCCCTGTTGCCCGCGGCGCCCTCGGCATGGGAGATCGGCTGGCGCATGGCGCTGTGCGGCGCGGGCTTCGGCTTTTTCCAGTCGCCCAACCTGCGCGCCATCATGACTTCCGCGCCGGCCTCGCGCGCCGGCGGCGCCAGCGGCATGATCGGCACGGTGCGGCTGCTGGGGCAGGCCTCGGGCGCCGCCCTGGTGGCCGCCTGCTTCCAGCTCTCCACCGCCAACGGCGCCGTGCTGGCGCTGTGGCTGGGCGCGCTGTGCGCGGCGCTGGCGAGCATCGCCAGTTTCATGCGCCTGCGCTTCGGCGCCGCGCCGGCCTGCCAGCGCCAGGAGCCCTGCGCCCGCCGCGCCTAGGCTGTGCTGCCCCCCGCCTGGCGCCGCCCCACGTTCCAGCCGTGCGCGGCGCCGGTGGGCGCGCCTCAGGAAGCGGCGACCTGCACAGGGCCCGCCGCCTGCCGCCCATGCCGCACCACCCGCGCCGGCGGTTCGCCGCCGATCCAGTACGCCAGCTCCGACGGATGGGCGATGTCCCAGGCGACGAAGTCGGCGAACTTGCCCACTTCCAGGCTGCCGTGCGTGCCGCCCAGCCCCAGGGCGCGCGCGCCGTTCAGGGTGGCGCCGGCCAGCGCCTCTTCCGGCGTCAGCCTGAAGAGCGTGCAGGCCATGCTCAGCATCAGGCGCAGCGACAGCACCGGCGAAGTGCCGGGATTCGAATCGGTGGACAAGGCAATGGGCACGCCGTGCCGGCGCAGCAGGTCCACCGGCGGCATGCGAGTCTCGCGCAGCGCGTAATACGCGCCGGGCAGCAGCACCGCCACCGTGCCGGTGCGCGCCATGGCGCGGACGTCGTCCTCTTCGAGATATTCGAGATGGTCGGCCGACAGCGCGCCGTGGCGCGCGGCCAGCGCCGCGCCATGCAGCGGCGAGAGCTGCTCGGCGTGCAGCTTCACCGGCAGGCCCAGCCGGGACGCGCATTCGAACACCCGTTCGACCTGCGCCGGCGAAAAAGCCAGGTGTTCGCAGAAGGCGTCCACCGCGTCCGCCAGCCCCTCGCTCGCCAGGGCGGGCAGGATGCTGCCGCATACCAGGTCGATGTAGGCGTCGGGCCGGCCCGCGTACTCCGGCGGCAGGGCGTGCGCCGCGAGACAGGTCGTGCGCACCGTGAGCGGCAGCTCGCGGCCCAGCCGGCGCGCCACGCGCAGCATCTTGCGCTCGTTGGGCAGGTCCAGCCCGTAGCCCGACTTGATCTCCAGCGTGGTCACGCCGTCGGCCAGCAGGCGCAGCGCGCGCCGGCGCGCCGAGGCATAGAGCGCATTCTCGTCGGCCTCGCGGGTGGCCCGTACCGTGCTCAGGATTCCGCCGCCCTGCGCCGCGATGGTTGCGTAGTCCACGCCTTGCAGCCGCTGCTCGAACTCGCGGCTGCGGTTGCCGCCGAACACCAGGTGCGTGTGGCAATCCACCAGGCCCGGCGTCACCCAGGCGCCGCCGAGGTCGTGCTCCACCGCGCCGGCCGCCGGCGGCTGGGCGGCGCGTGGCCCGATCCAGGCGATGCGTTCCCCTTCGGCGAGGATGGCCGCGTTCTCGATCAGGCCGTAGCGGCCCTGCGCCAGCGTGGCCACGTGGCAATTGCGCCAGAGCTGCAGCATGTCAGTGTTCCTCCGCGCTGGGCAGCAGCCCGGCGGGCATGAGCCGGCTGAGTTCGCGGCCGGCGATCAGCGCGCTGGCCGCGGCGATGTCGGGCGCGAAGAAGCGGTCTTTTTCATAATGGGCCACCCGGCTGCGCAACAGCGCGCGCGCCTGCTCCAGCGCGGGCGAGGTCTTCAGGCCGGCGCGGAAATCCAGGCCCTGGCATGCGCCCAGCCATTCGATGGCCAGAATGTCGCGCACGTTGCCGGCCATGTCCCACAGGCGCTTGCCGGCGTTGGGCGCCATGGAGACGTGGTCTTCCTGGTTGGCCGAGGTGGGCAGGCTGTCCACGCTGGCCGGGTGGGCCAGCGCCTTGTTTTCGCTGGCCAGCGCGGCCGCCGTGACCTGCGCGATCATGAAGCCGGAATTCACGCCGCCGTTGTCCACCAGGAACGGCGGCAGCTGCGACATGTGCTTGTCCATCATGAGCGAGATGCGGCGCTCGGACAGCGCGCCCGTCTCGGCGATGGCCAGGGCGAGGTTGTCGGCCGCCATGGCCACCGGCTCGGCATGGAAGTTTCCGCCGGAGAGCACGTCGTCGTCCGCGGCGTACACCAGGGGGTTGTCGGATACGGCATTGGCTTCGGTGCGCAGCACCGCGGCGGCGTGGCGGATCTGGGTCAGGCAGGCCCCCATGACCTGCGGCTGGCAGCGCAGCGAGTACGGATCCTGCACCTTGCCGCAGTCGGCGTGGGAGCGCCCGACCTCGCTGTCCGCGCCCAGCAGGGCGCGGAAGGCCGCGGCCACGTCGATCTGCCCCGCTTGCCCGCGCACCTCGTGGATGCGCGCGTCGAAGGGCACGCGCGAGCCCAGCAGGGCTTCCACGCTGAGGCTGCCGCACACCAGGGCCGCGGCCAGCAGGTCTTCGGCCTCGAACAGTCCGCGCAGCGCATAGGCGGTGGACACCTGCGTGCCGTTGAGCAGCGCCAGGCCCTCCTTGGCCTCCAGCGCCAGCGGCTCCAGGCCCGCCCGCGCCAGGGCGGCCGGCCCATCCAGCCAGACGCCCTCGTGGCGGGCGCGGTTCTCGCCCAGCAGCAGCAGCGACATGTGCGCCAGCGGTGCGAGGTCGCCGGAGGCGCCTACCGAGCCCTTCAGCGGAATGTGAGGATGGACGCCGGCATTGACCAGCGCCACGAGGTGATCGATGACCCGGCGGCGGATGCCGGAATAGCCGCGCGCGAGGCTGTTGATCTTGAGCACCATGACGAGGCGCACCATGGCGTCGTCCAGCGGCTCGCCCACGCCGGCCGCGTGCGACAGCACCAGGGAGCGCTGCAGCGCCTGCAGGTCGCCGGGCGCGATGCGGGTGGACGCCAGCAGGCCGAAGCCCGTGTTGATGCCGTAGGCGGTGCGGTCCTCCGCGACAATGCGTTCCACGCAGGCCACGCTATCGTCGATGGCGCGGGCGGCGCCGGCGTCGAGCACGATCCGCACCGGCTCCTGGTAGACCCGTCGCAGGTCGGCCAGCGTCAGGCGGCCGGGAATCAGATGCAAGTCCATTGCTTCGCTCCTTATGCGTCCAGCGGTTTGGCGTGGGCAGGCTCCACGCGGGCGGCCCTGGCCGCGCGCCGGCCGAATACGTAGTACAGCGCGGCGGGCACGATCAGGCCGATGAGCCACGAGATGTCCACGCCGTCCAGGTGGCGCACCATGGGGCCCGTGTAGAGCTTGGTCGAGATGAAGGGCATCTGCACCAGCACCCCGATGGCGTAGACCAGGATGCCGGCGAGGTTCCAGCGTCCGTAACGCCCGTCGGGATCGTTGAGCGCGGCCACGTCGCAGCGCTCCTTGCTGATGAAGTAATAATCGACCAGATTCACCGCGCTCCAGGGCGTGAAGAACGCCAGCAGGAACAGGATGAACGACTTGAACGCGCCCAGGAAGCCGTGCTGCCCCACCAGCGCCACCGCCATGGCCGCGCCCACGATGCCCAGCACGAACACCAGGCGCTGCCGGGGGGAATACTGCGCCTGGCCGCGGAATCCGCTGATGATGGTGGCGATGCACATGAAGCTGCCGTAGGAATTCAGCGTGGAGATGGTCACCTTGCCAAAGGCCACGCTGAAATACAAGAGCGCCGCCGTGGCGCCGGTGCCGCCCAGCCCGACGATATAGGCCACCTCGCGGCCGGCGAACCGGCCGTCCGCCATGGCCGCGGCGAACACGCCCAGCACCATGGCCGCCTGCGCGCCGAGCACCGAGCCCAGGCCCACGGCGAGGAAAGTCTTCACCGGCGAGGTGCGGCTGGGCAGGTAGCGGGAATAGTCCGCCACGTAGGGGCCATAGGCGATCTGCCACGAGGCGGCCAGCGACACCGCCAGCAGGAACGACGCCCACTCGAAGCGCCGGATCCGCAGCAGCTCGCCCACGTCGCCGATCGTCATGATGCGGGCGAACAGGTAGACAAAGGCCACGATGCCGAGCACGCTGGCCACCCGCCCCACCATGTGGATGACACGGTAGCCCAGCTGGGCCGCCACCACGATGACGGCGGCGAACGCCAGGATGCCCACGCTGTCGCTCACGCCCACCAGCTGCCCGATGGCCTGCCCCGAGAGCACCATGCCGGTGGCCGTGAACCCCAGGTACATGACACAGACGAGCGCGATGGGTATCGCCGCGCCATAGACGCCGAACTGCACCCGGCTGGAGATCATCTGCGGCAGCCCCAGCCTGGGCCCCTGGGCCGCATGCAGCGCCATGACGGCGCCGCCCAGCAGTTGCCCGATGAGCAGGCCGATGAGCGACCAGAACACGTCGCCGCCCAGCACCACGGCCAGGGCCCCGGTGACGATGGCCGTGATCTGCAGATTGGCCCCCAGCCAGAGCGTGAACTGGCTGTAGAGGCTGCCATGGCGTTCCGCTTCCGGGATGAAATCGATGGAACGCCGTTCGACCAGTTCGCCCGGGCCGGCTTCGCTTGCCGAAATCATAGTGTGTCTCCCGCGCGCCTGGACGCGCCTGTTCGGTTCGATGGCCGGCGGGCCGGCTCAGCGGTTGCGGTTGATCATGGGCAGGTTCAGGCCCTGCTCGCGGGCGCACTCGAGAGCGATGTCGTAGCCCGCGTCGGCATGGCGCATGACGCCCGTGGCCGGATCGTTGGTCAGCACGCGCGCGATGCGGCGGGCGGCCGCTTCGGTGCCATCGCAGACAATGACCATGCCCGCGTGCTGCGAGAACCCCATGCCCACGCCGCCGCCGTGATGCAGCGACACCCAGGTCGCGCCGCTTGCGGTGTTGAGCAGCGCATTGAGCAGGGGCCAGTCCGACACGGCGTCGGAACCGTCGCGCATGGATTCGGTTTCGCGGTTGGGGCTGGCCACCGAACCGGAATCGAGATGGTCGCGGCCGATGACGATGGGCGCCGACAGTTCGCCGCTGCGCACCATTTCGTTGAACGCCAGCCCCAGGCGGGCGCGCTGCCCCAGCCCCACCCAGCAGATGCGGGCGGGCAGGCCCTGGAAGCTGATGCGTTCGCGCGCCATGTCCAGCCAGCGGTGCAGGTGGGCGTCGTCGGGGATGAGCTCCTTGACCTTGGCGTCGGTCTTGTAGATGTCTTCGGGGTCGCCCGACAGCGCCGCCCAGCGGAACGGCCCGATGCCGCGGCAGAACAGCGGCCGGATGTAGGCGGGCACGAAGCCGGGAAAGTCGAAAGCGTTCTCCACGCCCTCTTCCTTGGCCATCTGGCGGATGTTGTTGCCGTAGTCGAAGGTGGGCACGCCCTGTTTCTGGAAATCCAGCATGGCGCGCACATGGCGCGCCATGGACTGCCTGGCGGCCTTCACTACCGCCGCCGGTTCCTGCTGCGCGCGGGCGCGGTACTGCTCCCAGCTCCAGCCCGCGGGCAGGTAGCCGTTGAGCGGATCGTGCGCGCTGGTCTGGTCGGTGACCATGTCGGGGCGCACCCCGCGCCGCACCAGTTCGGGCAGCACCTCCGCCGCGTTGGCGCACAGCGCCACCGACACCGCCCGGCCTTCGCGCGTGTAGCGCCCGATGCGCGCCAGCGCGTCGTCCAGGTCGGTCGCCTGCTCGTCCACGTAGCGGGTGCGCAGGCGGAAATCGATGCGGCTCTGCTGGCATTCGATGTTGAGCGAGCAGGCCCCGGCCAGGGTGGCGGCCAGCGGCTGGGCGCCGCCCATGCCGCCCAGTCCCGCGGTCAGCACCCAGCGGCCGGAGAGGTTGCCGCCATAGTGCTGGCGGCCGGCTTCCACGAAGGTTTCGTAGGTGCCCTGCACGATGCCCTGGCTGCCGATGTAGATCCAGCTACCGGCCGTCATCTGGCCGTACATCGCCAGGCCGCGGGCGTCCAGCTCGTTGAAGTGTTCCCAGGTCGCCCACTTGGGCACCAGATTGGAATTGGCGATCAGCACGCGGGGCGCGTCGGCGTGGGTCTTGAAAACCCCCACGGGCTTGCCCGACTGCACCAGCAGGGTTTCGTCGTCTTCGAGCTCCCTGAGCGTGGCCACGATCTGGTCGTAGCAATCCCAGTCGCGGGCGGCGCGGCCGATGCCGCCGTAGACCACCAGTTCCTTGGGGTTTTCCGCCACGTCGGGGTCGAGATTGTTCATGAGCATGCGCAGCGGCGCTTCGGTAAGCCAGCTCTTGGCGGACAGCGTGCTGCCGCGCGGCGCACGGATGACGGTGTCTCGGTAGAGATTCGGTTTGTGCATGGGGGATCTCCGGAATCGGGTTCGATGCGCGCCGCGCAAAACGCAGCCTGTGGCCAAATCATAGGATGCCTATGGTTGTATATACAAGTACGCGACGCGTGTTTTTTTGCTAGGGATTTCCCTCACCCGATCGGAGAAAAAGCAGGCGCGGGCCCGCCGCGTTCAGCGGGGCGCGATCTCGACGAGGCAGGCGTCCAGCCCCGACGGCGCCTCGATTTCATAGGCCGCGAGCGCCGCCGGGCCGTCCAGGCGCAGGCAGTCGTGGCGGCCCGGCGCCACGTGCGCCACGCCGTCGCGCAGCAGCCTCAGCGGGCCGGCGCCGGCATTGAACAGCAGCACGGTGGAAGCGGCGCTGTGGAACGCGCCGAAAGCCCGCCCGGCGAGCCATTGCAGCCGCACGCTATACCGCTCGGGCCGGTAGATGAGATTGAAATCGCGGATGGGACCGCCGGGCAGCCTGCATTCGACGCGGGCGTCGCCGGAAAACGCATAGGGCGCGCCCGGGCCGAGCACGGGCTGCGCCTGCCCGTCCACCGTGAGCTGCATGCCCTGGCCCTCCAGCACCGCGATGATGCGCTGGCACCCCGCGAACGACGAAAAGCTCCCGTCCCGCGCCACCTCGGCGATGGACAGGCGCCAGCCGAAGTCCAGGCCCGGCGCGGGCTCGCGCGCCACTTCCCGGGTAACGCCGCCGCCGTTGCGCCAGGGCATGCGGATGTGGTCCTGTGCGCGCAGCAATCGCGCCGATACCGCGCTCATGTCGTGAACTTCCCTTCAAGGCGGTGGCGCGAGCCGGGATGGATGAGCCGCGCCAGCGTGACGGCGCGTTCGCCCGACCAGGTGCGCCGGCGGATGAGCAGGCAGGGCTCTTCGCGTTCGATCTGCAGGAGCTGGCATTCGCGCGGCCGCGCGAGAATGGCCTCCACCACGTGCTCGCCCTGCGTGAGGGGCGCGACGCGGCTCAGGTACTCGTAGGGCGTGCCGCGGGTGAAGTCCTGCTCGAGATAGCCGGGCGCGACCTCGGCGTTGACGTAGCGGTCTTCGAGCTGGATGGGCACGTCGTCTTCGTAGTGCACGATGATCGAGTGGAACACGGGCTGGCCCGGCCGCAGGTCCAGCGCCAGGGCCTGCTCGGCCCCGGCCGGCTCTTCGGCGAGCTTGATCACGCGGCTGTGATGGCGGTGATTGCGCGCGGCGATCTCGTCGGCGATGTTGTGCACCTCGAACAGCGCCGAGCGCGCCTTGGGCGGCGCCACGAAGGTTCCCACGCCCTGCATCCGCACCAGCAGGCCCTCGGCCGTGAGTTCGCGCAGCGCCCGGTTGATCGTCATCCGGCTGAAGCCGAATTCCTCCACCAGCTCGCTTTCCGAGGGCACGCGGTAATGCGCCGGCCAGGCGCCGGTGCGCACCTGATGGGCGATCATCTGCTTGACCTTGGCGTACAGCGGCGCGGGCGCGGCGCTGTCCGGCACGGACAATCGGGAAGGCGGCACGGGAATCCTCTACCTATCGGACGCGGAGGGCTTGAATTATAGAGATATGTACAGACAACCGCCGCTCCGCCTGGACCCGGGCGCGCGCCTTCCGTATACTCCCCCCCTGTATACAGGGAGATCGCCTTGCCGCATTCCGACGCCGAGAAGAAAAAGGTCTGCGCCCGGCTGCGCCGCATCCAGGGCCAGGCCCGGGCGCTGGAGCGCGCGGTCATCGCCGGCACCGACTGCGGGGCGCTGCTGCAGCAGCTCGCCGCCCTGCGCGGCGCCGCCACGGGCCTCATGGCCGAAGTCATGGAAAGCCACTTGCGGGAAACCTTCTTGCAGTCGTCCCGCGGCGAGCCTCACAATCCCGGTATCGACCCGGAGGCCGAGATCGCGCTGCTGATGCGCCTTGTCCGTTCCTATCTCAAGTAAACCCTCGTGGAGCCTTGCTATGAAATCCCGCGCCGCCGTCGCATTCGGGCCCGGAAAGCCCCTGGAAATCGTTGACATCGACGTCGCCCCGCCCCGCCGCGGCGAAGTGCTGGTGCGCATCACGCATACCGGCGTCTGCCACACCGACGCGTTCACGCTGAGCGGCGACGACCCCGAAGGCCTCTTTCCCGCCGTGCTGGGCCACGAAGGCGCCGGCGTGGTGGTCGAGATCGGCGAAGGCGTCACCTCGCTGCAGCCCGGCGACCACGTCATCCCGCTCTACACGGCCGAATGCCGCGAGTGCAAGTTCTGCCTGTCCGGCAAGACCAACCTGTGCCAGAAGGTGCGCGCCACCCAGGGCAAGGGCGTCATGCCCGACGGCACCTCGCGCTTCAGCTACGAAGGCAAGCCGCTCTACCACTACATGGGCTGCTCCACCTTCAGCGAATACACCGTGGTCAACGAAATCTCGCTGGCCAAGATCAACCCCGCCGCCCCGCACGAGAAAGTCTGTCTGCTGGGCTGCGGCGTCACCACCGGCATCGGCGCCGTGCACAACACGGCCAAGGTCAAGGAAGGCGACACCGTCGCCGTGTTCGGCCTGGGCGGCATCGGCCTGGCCGTGGTGCAGGGCGCGGTGCAGGCCAAGGCCGGCCGCATCATCGCCATCGACACCAACCCCAACAAGTTCATCCTGGCCAAGGCCATGGGCGCGACCGACTGCGTCAACCCCAAGGACCACGACCGCCCCATCCAGGACGTCATCGTCGACATGACGGACGGCGGCGTGGACTTCTCCTTCGAGTGCATCGGCAACGTGCACGTGATGCGCGCGGCGCTGGAGTGCTGCCACAAGGGCTGGGGCGAGAGCATCATCATCGGCGTGGCGGGCGCGGGCCAGGAGATCAGCACGCGGCCCTTCCAGCTCGTGACGGGCCGCGTCTGGCGCGGCTCGGCCTTCGGCGGCGTCAAGGGTCGCACCCAGCTTCCCGGCATGGTGGAAGACGCCATGAACGGCAAGATCGACCTCGACCCCTTCGTCACGCACACGCTGCCGCTGGAGCGCATCAACGAGGCCTTCGACCTGATGCACGAGGGCAAGTCCATCCGCACGGTCATCCACTACTGACGCCATCCGCCGGGAACCGCCTCATGGAAAGCTCCGCCAGCTGGGTGCTCTGGGCCGCGCTGTCGGCGGTCTTCGCCGCCCTGACCGCCATCTTCGCCAAGATCGGCATCGAGGGCGTCGATGCCGACCTCGCCACCCTGATCCGCACCTTCATCATTCTGTTCGTGCTGGCGGCCTTCATCGCCGCCACCGGCAAGTGGAGCAACCCCCTCGCCCTCTCCGGACGCACCTGGACCTTTCTCGGGCTGTCGGCGCTGGCCACGGGCGCGTCCTGGGTCTGCTATTTCCGCGCGCTGCAGCTGGGCGAGGCATCCAAGGTAGCGCCCATCGACAAGCTCAGCGTGGTGCTCGTCGCGCTCTTTGCCGTGGCCTTCCTGGGCGAGCGCCCCGCGCCGAAGGACTGGGCCGGCATCGCGCTGGTGGCGGCCGGCGTGCTGCTGCTGGCGCTGCGGCGCTGAGCCGCCGGCCGCGTCCTCAGGCGCGCGCGGCCCCGCGAAGCCGCACGCACATCAGGCTCAGTATCTCGAACAGGATCTGCGCCCCCGCGTGCGCGGTGTTGGCCGTGGCGTCGTAGGCGGGCGCGACCTCCACCACGTCGCCGCCCACGATGTCCATGCCCGCCAGGCCGCGCAGCATGGCCAGGGCCTCCCGGGCCGTGACGCCGCCCACCTCCGGCGTGCCGGTGCCCGGCGCGTACGCCGGGTCCAGGCAGTCGATGTCGAAACTCACGTACACCGGCGCATCGCCCACCACCTCGCGCGCCTTCGCCACGACGGCGTCCACGCCCATGCGTGGAATGTCTTCCGCATGCACCACCGTCATGCCCGAGGCGTATGAAAACTCCCACAGGTACTCCGCCGCGCCGCGGATGCCGATCTGGATGGTGCGGGTCGGGTCCAGCACGCCATCCAGCACGGCCTGCCGGAACGGGCCGCCATGGTGAAAGCGCGTGCCGTCGAACGGCCCGCCCGTATCGCAATGCGCATCGAAATGCACCAGCGCCAGGGGCCGGTCCCGGCCGAGCGCGCGCAGAATGGGCCGGGTGATGGAGTGGTCGCCTCCCACGGACAGCGGCATCACGCCGGCGCGCGCCAGGCGCGCATAGGCGGCTTCTATGTCTTCGTGCGACTGCTCCAGGCTGTAGCGGCTGCGCATGGGCACGTCGCCGATGTCGGCCACCCGCAACTCGCGCGTGGGCGCGCAGCGCAGCGCGTGGTTGTAGGGGCCGATGCGCTCGATGGCGCGCAGCGCGCGCGGGCCGAAGCGACAGCCGCTGCGATTGCTCGCGCCCAGGTCCATGGGTACGCCAAGCAGCGCCACCTGCAGGTCCGCGAAGTCGGGCGCGTCCCAGGACACGGCGCGCGCCGGCGCGCCGAGCAGCGTGGGCAGGCCGGCGTAGGGCGCGCTGCGCGTACCGTCCGGACCGATGACGTCGGCCGCCACCGCACGGAAATGCGGATCGTGGATGACGGCTTCGTTCTCGCCGCCGAACCGCGCGCGCAGCTTGGCGAGTTTCTCGGGGGTGAATGCCATGACAGCTCCTTCATTGGAATGGGCCGGCGCGCGGCCCGGATGCCAGCGCCTGGCCGGCGGCGGACGCGCCGGCCGGCTGCTCCCGCCCCAGCAGGCTGATGAGCGCGAAGCTCGCCAGACTGACCGCCAGGCTGGCGTAGATGGGCGTATTGGCGTCCAGGCCGTCGCGCGCCATGAAGAACAAGGCGGCCGCGCAACCCAGCACCATGGCCCAGATGGCCGCCGCCGTGGTGGCGCGGCGCCAGTAGATGGCTCCCAGCAGCGGCACCAGCATGCCGCCGACCAGCAGGTTGTAGGCGCAGGTCAGCGCGCTCAGCACGTCGTCCACCGCCAGCGCGATGCCCAGCGTGGCGCAGCCGGCCAGCAGCGTGAAGCCCCGGTGCGCGCGCAGGCTCTCGAAGCGCCGCCCGCCCCGCAGCGCCGGCAGCAGGTCTTCGGCCAGCACCGTGGCCACGGCCAGCATGGCCGCGCTGGCGGTGGACATCATGGCCGCCAGCGCGGCGGCCATGACCAGGCCGCGCAGGCCCTCAGGCAGGCCCGCGCGCACCATGGCGGCGAACGCATTGTTGGGGTTGTCGAGCTCGGGCAGCAGCACGCGGACCGACATGCCGATGGCCGCGCCCACCAGTCCGTAAACGATGCAGTACACCCCCGCCGCCGTGCCGGCCGCCTGCGCCACGCGCGCGCTGCGGGCGGTGAACACGCGCTGCCATATCTCCTGGCCGATCAGGATGCCCAGGAAATACACCATGAAGTAGGTGACGATCGTGCCCATACCGATATGGGTCAGCTCGAAGCTGGAAGCGGGCAGGCGCGCCACCAGCGCGTCCCAGCCGCCCGCGCGGTGCAGGCAGATGGGCAGCAGCACGAACATGAGGCCCACGGTCTTGATGAGAAACTGCACGATGTCCGTCAGCGTCAGCGACCACATGCCGCCCACGGCCGAATACACCACCACCACGCCGCCGCCGGCCAGCACCGCCAGCCAGAACGGCAGGTCGAACATCACCTGCATGACGGTGCCGATGGCGATGACGGAGGTGGCCGCCAGCATCAGCGCATACGCCATCATGACCAGGGCGCTCACCCGCTTGGCGTTCGCGTTGTAGCGCTGCTCCAGCACCTGCGTCACCGTGTAGATGCGCAGCCGCATCAGCGGCTTGGCCAGCAGCAGGTTGAGCACGATGATGCCCGCGCCCAGCGCCGCGCACAGCCAGAAACCCGAGATGCCGTACACATAGCCCAGCCTGACCGTGCCCACGGTGCTCGCGCCGCCCAGCACCGTGGCCGCCATGGTGCCCATGTAGAAGGCCGGCCCCAGGTTGCGCCCCGCCACCAGAAAGTCTTCCTGCGTGCGGGCGCGCCGCATGCCGTACCACCCGAGCAGCAGCATTGCCGCGAAGTACGCCGCGACCACGCCGGTATCCAGAATCATGTCTCTTCCCCTTCTGGTCGATGCGGGCCGCGCCGGCGGCGAGGTCCGCGCCACCTTCCGTGGCCGATACGGTGAAGCGCATGAAAGTGAATCTGGCGCAGCGCCGTCCCGGGGGCCCGGATGTGGACGATTACGAATCGCCCGCGCCGACCGGAATCGAACGGCGCGGGCCGGTGAATAATAGAAAGCGCGGTGTCCGCGTTCCATATCGAATCCATGCGACAAACATTGATTCAGACCAATGTTTATTGAGTGATAACCCTATGCTCTCCACCGTTTCCGACCTGGACCTGCGCCTGATCCGCGTTTTCCTGGCCATCGTCGACGCCGGCGGCATCTCGGCTGCGCAAGAGCTGCTGGGCGTGGGGCAGTCCACCATCAGCAGCCAGCTCGCCACGCTGGAAACCCGGCTCGGCTACCGCCTGTGCGAACGCGGACGCGGCGGCTTCCGGCTCAACGCGCGCGGCCAGCGCTTCGCGGCCCTGGCGCGGCGCACCCTGGCCGCCCTGGACGATTTCGGGGCCGAGGCCCGCAACATGCACCGCCAGCTGGTGGGCAGGCTGAAGCTCGGCCTCATCGGCAACGCCACCCTGGCGCAGAACGCGCGCATCGCGCGCGCCATCCAGCGCTTCCGGCGGCGCGACGAAGCGGTGCGCCTGTCCGTGGTGCTGCGCGGTCCGCGCGAGCTGGAAGAAATGCTGCTCAGGAACGACATCCAGGTGGCGCTGGGCTATTTCCTGCACCGCGTGCCCACCCTCGACTACACGCCGCTGTTCACGGAGCGGCAGGTCGCCTATTGCGGCGCCGCGCACCCGCTGGCGGCGCGGGCCGGGCGGGTCACCGCCGAGGAGGCCGCGGCCGCCGACTGGACCTGGCGCACCTATCCCCTGCCCGAGGCGCCGCACGCGGCGCGGCCGCTGCGCGTCACGTCGGAGGCGGACAACATGGAAGCCGCCGCCATCCTGATTCTTTCCGGCGCGCACCTGGGCTATCTGCCGGAACACTACGCGGCGCCCTATGTCGAATCGGGGCTGCTGCACGCGCTGGATCCCGGGCGCTTCCGCTACGACGTGGAGATCAGCCTCGTGGCGCGCCGCCGCGCCCTGCTGGACGACATCACCGCGGCGTTCCTGGAAGACCTGCGCGCAGCCGCGACCCCGCCGGACGCCGTGTGAACACGGCTAGAATCGGAACATTCCTAATCTTCGCCGCCCTCATGACCGCCGCCCCCAACACTACCGGCCCGCTGCAGGACGCCGTGGCCGATGCCATCCGCACCGCCACGCAAGGCGCCGGCCGCGTGAACATCCTGGTGGCGGGCAAGACCGGCGTGGGCAAGAGCACGCTCATCAACGCGGTGTTCCGCGGCGAACTTGCCCGCACCGGCGCCGGCAAGCCGGTCACCCAGACCACGCAGGAATACACCCGGCCCGGCCATCCGCTGACCATCATCGACACGCGCGGCCTGGAGGTCGGCGACTACGGGCGCTCCCGCGCCGAACTGGCGGCGCTCATCCGCGAGCGGGCCGCCAGCGCCGACCAGGACCGCCACCTGCACGTGGCCTGGCTCTGCGTCCAGGACAGCGTACACCGCGTCGAAGACGCCGAGATCGAGCTGTGCGGCATGCTGGCCGATGCCGGCATCCCGGTCATCGCCATTCTCACCAAGGCGCGCCGCAATACGCCCTTCGCCGACACCGCGCGCGCCCTGCTGCCGCGCGCCAAGGACGTGGTGGCGGTGCGCGCGCTGCCCGAATGGATAGACGAGCTGCAGGCCGAGCTTCCGCCCATGGGCCTGGACCGGCTCATCGAAGTCACGGCGCAGTACATCCCGGAAGCCCAGCAGCGCGCCTACGCCAATGCGCTCTCCACCCGCAACAAGCAGGCCCTGGAAGTAAAAAAAAAGCGGGCTGAGATCGAAGTGAACGTCGCCGCGGGCCTGGCCGCCTCGGCCGCCGCCGCGCCCATTCCTTTTTCGGACGCTTTCGCGCTGGTGCCCATCCAGGTCGGCATGATCGCCAAGATCGGCATCACCTTCGGCATGGAGATCAGCACCGCCGCCCTCACCACGCTGGTGACCTCCACCCTGGGCAGTTCGGCCGCCACGCTGGCGGGCCGCTCGGTGGTGTCGGGCCTGCTCAAGCTGATTCCCGGCGCGGGCAGCGCGGTGGGCGGCACCATCGCCGCCACCACGGCGGCCGCCATCACCAAGCTGCTGGGCAACGCCTACGTGGCGGTGCTTTATGACTTCTGCCTGCGCCATCCGGGGCAGGACATCGACATCGCTTTCATCAAACGGGCGCTGCGGGAACGCGTCAGGCTCTGATCCGAACCGGCCCCGTTTTTCTTGCTCCCTTGCGGCCGCCAAACGGGCGAAATCGGGGCCGCCAGCCGCGCTGATCGGCCCGCTGCAAGCCGCGCCGGCCCACTACGCTGGCGGTCGCGCCGTCTGGCGCGCCTGTCACGACCCCGAAGGGAGCGCCCATGCTCAAATCCATCCGCAACCGCCTCGTCGTCATCTGCGTGGCGATCACCATTCTTTCCATGCTGTCCCTGTCGCTCGCCACGCTGTGGGTCGCGCGCCGCAACACCTATGCCCAGCTCGACCACGGCATCGGCCAGATCGCCCAGAACCACGCCAGCGAACTGGCCGCCTGGGTGCGCGACAAGCAGCGCATCACCTCCTCGCTGAACCTGGCCGTCGACCAGCCCGACGAACAGGCCCATCTCATGGCCGCGGCCGCCAAGCAGGCCGGCGGCTTCGACGACGCCTACATCGTCTACGCCGACAAGCGCATCGTGTTCAACCATGCCATGCCCGAAGGCTACGACGGCACCGCGCGCCCCTGGTACCGGCAGGCGGTGCAGGCCAGCGGCCCGGCCATCACGCCCATCTACACCGACGCCTCCACCGGCAGGCTCTGCGTGAGCTTCGTCGAGGCGGCGCGCCGCAACGGCCGCGTCGTGGCCGCGTTCGGCACGGACATGTTCCTGGACAGCATGGCCAAGATGGTGGCCGGCATCCAGGCAACGCCCAAGAGCTTCGCCTTCCTGCTCGACGAAAAGGGACAGATTCTCGCGCATCCCGACGCCAAGCTGGCGCTCAAGCCCGTTACGGAGATCGACCCCGGCCTCAGCCTCGACATGCTGCGCGGGCTGGCGCAGACCGAGGGCTCGCTTGAGCACGAGATCGGCGGCGCCGCCCGGTTTCTCTACGCCCGCCCGGTGGCGGGCACGCCGTGGACGCTGGTCATCGCCATCGACCGCGCCGAGGCCGTCGCGCCCATTACCGAGATGATGCTGATCGCGGCGTCCATTACCGTGGCCGCGCTGCTTGCCGCCATCGCGCTGCTCGCCGCGGCCGTGCGCCGGCAGCTGCGCGGACTGCCGCAGGTGCAGCACGCGCTGGAAGACATCGCCAGCGGCGACGGCGACCTGACCCGCCGCCTGCCCGAGGCGGGCCAGGACGAACTGGCCCAGATCGGCCGGGCCTTCAACCGCTTCGCCGACAAGATCGCCACCATCCTGCTCGAGATCCGCCACGCCTCCGAATCCGTGCGCCAGGCCAGCCTGGAAATCGCCAGCGGCAACCACGATCTCTCCGACCGCACCGCGCAGCAGGCCAGTTCGCTGGAACAGACCGCCGCCGCCATGGAGGAAATCACCTCCACGGTGCAGCACAGCGCCGACAACGCCAGCCAGGCGGCCCAGCTGGCTTCCGACGCCTCGCGGGTGGCGGGCGAAGGCGGCAGCGTCATGCAGCGCGTGGTGCACACCATGGAAGACATCGACGCCTCGGCGCGCAAGATCTTCGACATCATCGGCGTCATCGACGGCATCGCCTTCCAGACCAATATCCTCGCGCTCAACGCGGCCGTCGAAGCCGCGCGCGCGGGCGAGCAGGGACGCGGCTTCGCGGTGGTGGCCGGAGAAGTGCGCACGCTGGCCCAGCGCAGCGCCACCGCCGCGCGCGAAATCAAGGCGCTCATCGAATCGTCGGTGGAACAGATCCGCAGCGGCAATGCCCTGGTGCGCCAGGCCGGCTCGACCATGGACCAGGTCGTGGGCAGCGTGCAGCGGGTTGCCGGCATCGTGCGCGAGATCGACCTCGCCAGCCAGGAGCAACGCACCGGCATCTCCGAAGTGGGCAATGCCGTGAGCCTGATGGACAACGCCACACAGCAGAACGCGGCCCTGGTGGAAGAGGCCGCCGCCGCGGCCCAGACCCTGCAGGAACAGGCCGCGCATCTGGCGGCGCTGGTGCGCGGATTCAAGCTGCAGGCCGGGGCCCCGGCGCCGCGCCCGGCCGCAGCGGGCGCCGTCCGGCCGGCCCTCGCGCCGGCCTGAGGCGCTGCGCCCGGCGCACCCTCGTGCGCCGGGCGTCTCGCTCAATCGATCTTGTAGTCCATCCAGGAGGCCACCATGTCGCGCAGCCCCCCTTCCTCGTGGAACTGGTCCCTGCCGCCCTCGGCCTTGTTGCGGCCGAGCTCCAGGATGTACAGGTAGTCCGAGATCTCCGCGCAGCGCCGCACGTTCTGGTCCACCAGCACCACGGTCATGCCCTCGTCGGCAAAGCCGCGGATCAGCGCGTAGAGCTCCTTGGAGATCTTGGGCGCCAGCATGGCGGTGGGCTCGTCCAGCAGGATGACCTCGGGTTCGTTGAGCAGGGCCCGGCCGAACTCGACGAAGCGCTGCTGGCCGCCGCTCATGCTGGAAACGGGGTCATTGCGCTTCTGTGCCAGGATGGGAAAGCGCGCGTATACGCTGTCGATGCGCCTGCGCACCCGCGCCTTGTCGCGGTGGAACGGCCAGCAGCCCAGCAGCAGGTTGTCTTCCACCGACAGTTCGCCGAACAGGCTGCGGTGCTGCGGCACGAACGCCACGCCGCTTTCTGCGCGCTGGTGCGCGGGCTGCCGGCTGATGTCGCGCCCGTCCAGCGTGATGCGGCCGCCGCGCAGCGGCAGGAAACCGAACAGCGTCTTGAGCACGGTGGACTTGCCCGCGCCGTTGGGGCCGATGATGCCCGTGACCTGGCCGCGCCGCGCCTGGATGCTGACGCCGTTCAGGATGGTGATGTCGCCGTGGTAGGCCACGGTGACGTTGTCCAGCGCGAGTACCGGCTGCGTATTCATGGCTCAGGCTCCCAGGTAGGCTTCCACCACGCGCTCGTCGTTGCGCACCACGTCCGCGTCCCCCTCGCAGAGAATCGCGCCTTCGTTCATCACGATGATGTGATGCGATAGCTGGTAGATCGACGTCAGGTCGTGCGACACCAGCACGACCGAGCAGTCGTGCTCGGTGGGCACCTCGCGGATGATGGAGATCAGCAGCTGCGCCAGCGACGGGTTGACGCCGGCGAACGGCTCGTCGAGCAGGATGACCTTGGGCCGCGCCACCATGATGCGCGCAAGCTCCAGCAGCTTCTGCTGCCCGCCCGACAGTTCCTCGGCATGGTTGTGGCGCAGGCGGTACAGCTCCACCTTGTGCAGCCAGTACTCGGACTGGCTCTGGCGCTCCTCGGCCGAGCGCGGGGTCTGCTGCTGGGCCACGTCCAGGTTGTCCAGCAGGCTCAGGTGAGCGAACACGCGCGGCACCTGGAAGGTGCGGCCCACGCCCCGGCGGGCGATTTCGTGCGTGGGCAGCCCGCCGATGGGCTGGCCGTCCAGCTCGATGCGGCCTTCGTCGGGCACGTACAGGCCATTGATGCAATTCAGCAGCGTGGTCTTGCCCGAACCGTTCATGCCGATGATGCCCAGGATGGCGCGGCGCGGCACGTGCAGGTCCACGCCCTGCAGCGCGGTCAGGCCGCCGAAGCGTTTTTTCAGGTTCGTCACTCGCAGCATGGGTGGCTCCGTCTCAACGCAGCACTCGCTGGCCGAACAGGCCGGTCGGGCGCGCGAAGATCATGCCCACCATCAGCGCGAAGCCCAGGATGGTGGCGATGGAAGGGTTGAAGAACACCACCGAAACCTGCTCGGTGACGCCGAACAGCAGCGCGCCCACCAGCGCTCCCACCGGATGCCCCAGCCCGCCGAGCACGATGACGATGAAGCCGATCAGCGTGTAGTCGTTGCCCATGAAAGGCGAGAACGAGGGAAACACCAGGGCGACCAGCACGCCGGTCACGCCGGCCAGCCCGATGCCCAGGCCGAAGGCAACGGCCGACAGCCGCTCGGCGTTGATGCCCACGATGCGCACGGCATCGCGGTTCATGATGATGGCGCGCAGCGCCTTTCCCACCTGCGTGCGGTACAGGAACCAGGCCAGCGCGCCGATCGTGGCCAGCGCGATCGCCAGCGCGAGCAGCCGCACCGACGGAATCAGCACCGGCCCGAACTTCAGGAACACGGGCTCGATGCTGAAGGGCAGCGTGCGGGCGTCGGCGTCGAAAACCAGCAGCATCAGCGCGCCCAGCATGATGGACACGCCGAACATCAGCAGCAGGGAGCTGAGCTCGGGGTCATCCGAGCGCGACAGGCGCGGGATCAGGACGTAATAGAGCGCGTAGCCCGCCGCGAAGAACACCAGGAAGGCGAGCGGCAGCGCCGCCACCGGATTGACGCCCGCCTGCTCCATGAGGAAATAGGCGAAATAGGCCCCCAGCACGAGGAACTCGCCATGGGCGAAGTTCACGACGCGCAGCACGCCGAACACCACATTGAGACCGACGCCGATCAGGCCGTAGATGGCGCCGAGTATGAGGCCGTTTATCAGGCCCTGGATGAGAAGTCCGCTCATGCCGCATTCCCCTTTCTGTCTTGGCGGATTCAGGCGATGTATTGCCGCAGCCTGGGATAGCGCTTCAGCAGGCTGCCCAGGATGCCGCGCGGCAGGAACAGCATGAGAAGCACGATCACCAGCCCCAGCAGCAGCAGGTTCAGCACCGGGAATTTCTGCCAGATCAGGTGGTCGATGCCCAGCAGCGCCAGGGTGCCGGCCACCGGGCCGAGAATGGTGCCGAAGCCGCCGGCCATGGCGTAGATGATGCTCTTGGCCGTGACCAGCACATGGAAGGCGTATTCGGGATCGACGACGTTGGTGTACCAGGCCTCCACCCCGCCCGCCAGCGCGGGAAAGAGCGCAGCCAGCATCCACGCCTTCAGCCGGGTGCGCGGCACGTGGACGCCCACGCAGGCGGCCGCCATGTCGTCGTCGCGGATGGCCTTGAGGGCCTTGCCCAGCGGCGACACCGACAGCCAGGTCACCGTGGCCAGGCAGGCGGCCATGACCGCCAGCATGGCGTAGTAGCTGTGCGTGGGATTGTTGGCATTGGACAGGATCAGGCCCATGCTGCCGCCCGTGTAGGCGTCGGGCAGGTTGGAGATCAACAGGCGCACGATGCTCGCCAGCGCCAGGCTGACAATGCCGAAGTACACGCCGCGCAGGCGCAGCGTGGGCGCGAACAGCAGCGAGAGCAGCACCCCGGCGACGCCGGCCGCGGCCAGCGAGGGCAGGATGGGCCACTGCAGCACCTTGTAGCAGACGCCCGTGCCGTAGGCGCCCACGCCGTAGAACACCACGTAGCCGAACGGCAGGTAGCCCGTGAATCCCACGCAGATGTTCATGGCGCTGGCCATGGTGATCCACAGCATCAGGTAGAACGCGAACGACACGTTCGAGGTGGCGCCCGGCACCAGGGCCAGGGCGGCGCACAGCGCCAGGAAGACGCCGATGGCGATGCGGATGCGCAGGCGCGCGATGCGCTGGTCGTGTTCGCGGGCCGGCAGGCCGGTCGCCGCGACGGGGCTGCTGCTCATGGTTTTCCTCCGGGTGGATGGGGAAAAACGGCCGTCACTTGCGTAACGGATTATGCGCAGTTCAGCCCGGAAAAACCATAACTACAGGTTAAGTGTTTACCCTGGATTTCGGCGAGAAAGTCTCACGCAGCACCGCCTGGAGCTCCTCGACGAACTCTCCGGCAATGCGCGACAGCGGACGATTGCTGGTGTGGATGGCGCTGATGTGCAGGGGAATGTTCTCGGCCAGCGGCACGATGGCCACCTCGGGCCAGATGTTGTGCATGACGGTGAATTCGTCGATGACGGCAATGCCGGCGCCGGCATTGACCAGCGCGCAGGCCAGGTGGCTCCAGGGCACGTCCGCGCACATCTTCACCGGCAGGCCGGCCTGTTCGAAGGCATTGAGGGCCAGCATGCCGTAGGGCATGCGGGTGCCGACCACGATGAGCGGGTGCGGCGACAGGTCCGCCAGGCTCACCGACGCCCGCCCGGCCAGCGGATGGCCACGCGGAATGGCCGCCACCATGCGCCCCGTGTGCAGGGGGATATTGGTGAGAAAAGGGTGGTCGGCCTGCATGACGACCAGCCCCAGCTCGGCCTCGCCGTGGAGCACGTCGGGCAGCATCTGCGTCAGGGCGGTGGCGTTGAGCCGCAGCAGCACGTCGGGATGGCGCTGCTGGAAGCGGGCCACAGCCCGGGGCACCAGGTACTGGGTGAGGCTGGGAATGGACGTCAGCCGCAGCACGCCCGAGCCATGGCTGGACAGCGCCTCGGCCAGGTCGTTGACGCGCTGCATCATCCGCTGCGCGCGGTCGATCTCCTCGAACAGGCTGTGGACCTGGCGCGTGGGCTGCAGCCGCCCGCGCACCCGCTCGAACAGCTCCAGGCCGAGCTGCTTTTCCGTGTGCGCCAGCATGCGGCTCACGGCGGGCTGGCTGATGCCCAGCAGCCGGGCCGCGCCGCTGATCGAGCCGGCGGTAACGATGGCCCAGAGCATTTCGGTCTGCCGGTAATTGAGTTTGTTCAAGGCGTGCACTCCATACCTTTTTGTTATACGCTATTTGCGCGATTGCGCAAATCGTGCGCAATACGACTTGCGGTTGGCCTGTAGCGGCGACTGTCGGCATTTCCCATCCCTGCAATCCCAGGAGTCTTCCCATGCTCAGAAGTCAGTGGTTATCCCGCCTGTCCGCCATCATGCTGGCGGCCGCGGCGCTGGCGCCGGCCCCCGGCTCGGCGCAGTCCTCCGACACAATCCGGATCGGCATGACCGTCTCGTCCACCGGCAGTTTCGCCCTTGCCTCCCAGTCGGGCGTGCGCGGCGTGGAACTGTGGGTCCATGACGTCAACAAGCGGGGCGGCATCGAGTTCGGCGGCAAGAAACACCCGGTCGAACTCGTCAAGCTCGACGACCGCAGCGACAAGCAGATGGTCACCCGCGTCTACGAACGCCTGATTGTCGATGAAAAAGTCGATCTGGTGTTCGCCCCCTTCGGCTCCACGCTGACGGCCGCCGCCGCCACCGTCACCGAACGCCTGGGCAAGTACATGATGGTCTGGTCCGCCGCCAGCGACGACCTGTACAGGCAGGGATTCAAGTACATGGTCTCGGGCACGCAGATGCCGGTGTCGGCCATGCTCAAGGCGCCCACCGAGCTGGCCGCCCGCCTCGGCGTGAAGAAAGTCGCGCTGCTGTATTCCGACGAGCCGTTCCCCGCGGGCCTGGCCGCCGGCGGCCGCGAGCAGGCCAAGCGGCTCGGCCTGCAGCTCGTCATGGACGAGAAGTACCCGAAAGGCCAGAAAGACTTCAGCACCCTGCTGCAGAAAGCCAAGGCCGCCGGCGCCGAAGCGCTGATTCCGACCTCGTACGAAGGCGACCTCATCAGCATGACGCGCCAGATGAAGCAGCTCGACATCAACTTTCCGTACACCTTCATGGTGTATGCCTCCACGCCGCAGTTCCAGGCCATCGGCGCCGACGCCGACTACATCTTCAGCCACACCAACTACCACCCCGCCATCAACTGGAAAGTCAACGCGGGCATGACGCGCGAGCAGTTCGCCCGGGCCTACGACGCGCTGTTCCCCAAGGCCGAGTTCCCGCCCGACTTCCAGACCGCGCTCGCCTACGGCGCAGGCGCGCTGACCGAAGAGATCATCAAGAAGGCCGGCTCCACCGACGCCGCGGCGCTCAAGCAGGCCTCCATGGACCTCTCCGACAAGCTCACCGTGATGGCCGGCCCCTATGCCATCGACGAGACGGGCAAGCAGCTCAAGATGCCTTTCCCGGTCGTGCAGCTGCTGCCGGGCAAGAAAATGGCGCCCGTGTGGCCCGAGGACGTCGCCACGGCCAAGGCGGTCTATCCCGCGCCGGCCTGGAACCGGCGCTGATCCGCAAGGCCCCGGCGCAGGCGCCTGACCCGGGACGCGGCGCCGGGGCATTTACACCACCATCGAGGAAGACATGGCAGAACTCGCATTTTCCAGCCTGGCATCGCTGGCCGCAGGGCTGGAAGCCCGCCGCTACAGCGCCGTGGAGCTGGCGCAGCATTACCTGGCGCGCATCGCGCGCGCCAACGCGGCGCTGGGCGCCTACGTCGAAGTGGACGAAGCCCGCACCCTGGCGCTTGCGCAGGCCGCCGACCTGCGGCGCGCGCACGACTGTCTCCTCGGCCCCCTGGACGGCCTGCCCATCGCCATCAAGGATCTCTGCGAAATGCGCGGCCGCGTCACCACGGCCGGCTCCCTGGCCTGGCGCGGACGCCGCAGCCCGCTGACGGCCACCGTGGTCGAGCGCCTGCTCGCCGCCGGCATGGTGCCGCTGGGCAAGACGCACATGGTGGAATTCGCCTTCGGCGGCTGGGGCACGAACCCCCTGATGGGCACGCCGCGCAACCCCTGGGATCTCGGGGCGCACCGCATTCCCGGCGGCTCGTCCAGCGGCTCGGGCGTCGCGGTCGCGGCCGGGCTGGCTCCCGCCGCGATCGGGTCCGACACCGGCGGCTCGGTCCGCATTCCGGCCGCGCTCAACGGCGTCACCGGGCTGAAGACCACCTGCGGCGTCATCAGCCGCCACGGCGCGGTGCCGCTGTCGGCCACGCTCGACTCCATCGGCCCCCTCACCCGCGACGCGCGCGACGCGGCCCTGCTGACGCAGGCGCTGGCCGGGCCCGACGAACACGACCCCGCCACGCTCGCCGCGCCCCGCTTCGACGCCGCGCTTCCGCGCCCGGGCGCCCGCCCCCTGCAAGGCGTGCGCATCGCCGTGCTGCCCGAAACCCAGTACCCCATGCCCGTCGCGCCCGCGGTGACCGCCGCCCTGCAGGCCGCCCGCCGCGTGCTGCAAGACCTGGGCGCGCAAGTGGAAGAGGTCCACGTGCCCTTCGATTTCCACGGTCTGATGCTCAGCAACGGCCGCATCATCGCCGCCGAAGCCTACGCCCTGCACCGCGCCTACATCGAAGACCCGGCCCAGCCCTTCGGCCCCTACGTGCGCCAGCGCATCCTGGCCGGCAAGGCCCTGAGCGCCGCCGACTACCTGGCCGCCATGGAGGAGCATGCCCGGACCCGGCAGGCATGGAAGGACTGGATGGCCGCCACGGACGCGCTGCTGACCCCCGCCCTGCCTTTCGAAGCCTGCCTCCTGGAAGAGGTTGACGAAGCGGCCACGCCGCTGGCCGCCTTCAGCCGCGCCGGCAATTTCCTGGGCGCCTGCGGCCTGGCGCTGCCCGCCGGCTTCGGCGCGCACGGCATGCCGGTCGGCATCCAGCTCCTGGGCAAGCCCTACGACGACGGCCTGCTCTGCCGCATCGGCATCGCCTTCCAGCACGCCACGGACTGGCACCTGCGGCATCCCGACCTGCGGGGGCTGGCGGCATAGCGCCGAGCGGGCGGGCTACTCGATGCCGTACTTGCCCGGCGCGATGACGCCGTTCGGGTCCAGGGCTGCCTTGATCGACGAGCAGGCGCGCACGAACTCCGGCATGCGCTGCGCCTGGTGGAACCCGTGGTACATCGTGGGCGCCCTCCCCACGAAAACCCCGCTCGACGCGAACAGCTCCCCCAGCGCCCGGTAGCAAGCATCGGCCCGCGCCGTCTCGGCGGCGTCCTCGCGGTTATAGAGAATCGCATGGACGCTGCGCGCGAACCTCGCGCCGCATACGTTCGACAGCAGGTATTCCAGCCCATGGTCCTCGCAGATGCGGCGCGCCTTGCGCTGAAAGCCGTTGACCACCTCGCCCACCACCGGCGACCCTGCGGACAGCCAGATCGCGCCGCCGCCGGGACGCCAGCCCAGCATTTTCAGCTCGCTGTCCGTCGGCACGCCGGTATTGGAATTGATGGCGATGTGCAGCGGCCCGATGCGCTCGGCCTCGTCCAGCGGGATCCGCCTCCCTTTGCCCAATGCCAGGAAATGACGCGCGACGCGCTCGAGCTGCGGCTCGACGGCCTCCCGGCTGGCGCCATACAGCGCTCCGGATACCGTCCATGCGCCCAGGCCGTATTCGCGGCGCAAAGCGGCCCGCCCCTCGTCGGACAAGGTCCGGGCGCCGCCGCTGGCCGCGTACTCCGGGTGGGTCGCCGCCGAGGAAAGCAGGTACAGATCATTGGTGGCCCGGATCAGCGTGGGCACGAAATTGGTCTGCTTGAGCGGACGGATGCGGTCGATGATGCCGGCCAGGTCCTCGTCGTCGGGAAACGTGAAGAAGAACGGCTCGATGTGCGGCGGCCGGGGCATGAGCCACATACCCATGCGTGTGACGATGCCGAAATTCGATTGCGAGAACAGGCCGTCCAGCATGGGGCCGAAACTGTATTTGGACACGTGCCAGTTGGGATGCGCGTCGCCCGCGAGGCTGCCGTCGCCGGTGCGGATCACGTCGCCATTGCCGAGCACGACTTCCATGCCGCAGCTCATGCCGAAGTGATCCGCGTACGCGCCGCTGCCTCCCCCTTTGTCCAGCGCATTCGCGAGTATGCTGCCCTGCGACGGGCCGGCGGTGGGAGAGATCATCAGCCGGCTCTCGCGGCGGCGCAATTCGTCGTGCATGGCGCGAAAACTCACGCCCGGCTCGAGCACGCAATAGCCCAGTTCCTCGTTGACCTCGAGAATGCGGTTCATGCGCCTGCCCAGGTCGACGACCACCTGGCCGGGACGCACGGGCGAACGCGTGCCCAGGCCGATGTTCTGGCCGTTGCTGATGGGATACAGCTGCACGCGGAAGCGGTTCGCCAGGCGCACCAGCGTCTGCACCGCCGCGGTCGAATCCGGATACGCCACCGCGCCGGGGCGCACGTCGGGACCGGGCAGGGTATGTTCCCCATAGCGGTCGAGCACCTCGTCTCCGATCGTGATGGCGTCTGCGCCGAGCTCGGCCGCAACCGCGCTGGCGAAATCGATGATAGGGTCGTTGGAAGGCATGCGGATCACCACAGTAGATCGCCGTTGTCGGCGGTTGTCGAAGCCGGCATCGCCGCCTGCGCCGGAAAATCGGCCCTGGCGGCGGCCCGCGGCTGGAAGTTCTCGAGTCCGCGCGGAGCCGGGCCGCCGGTAGCCCAATCCAGCAACTGGACGGTGTGCGCCACGGGTACCGGCGTAAAGCGCGATATCTGCACCAGGCAGCCCATGTTTCCCGCGGCAATCACGTCCGGCCGCCCCGCCGCCGCATGCGCCGCCTTGCGCTGGCCCAGCCGCTGCGCGAGCGCGGGCTCGAAGATGTTGTAGGTGCCGGCCGAGCCACAGCACAGGTGCGACTCGCCGATCTCGCGCACGTCGATGCCCAGCGCCGCCATGGCGCGGCGCGGCGCCTGGGCCAGCTTCAGCCCGTGCTTGAGCGAACAGGCATCGTGATAGGACGCGGCCAGGCCCTGCGCCGCGCCGGTGGGCGCCAGCGCCAGCTCCTGCGCGATCTCGGTAATGTCCCGCACGGCATCGACGACGCGCCGTATCCGGGCCGCGAGCCCGGGACGGTCGGACAGCAGGGCGTCGTAGCGCTTGATCACCGACGCGCAGCCCGAGGTCGTGGTCACGATGGCGTCGATGCGCCCGTCCTCCAGCGCGGCGGCCCAGCGGCTGACGGTCTGCTCCATGTGCCGGACGGCGGACCGGCGCCGGCCCATGTGCAGCTCGAGCGCGCCGCAGCACCGCACGCCGGCAACCGGCTCGACGGCGACGCCCGCACGCGCCAGCAGGCGCTCGGCCGCGGCATTGATCTCGGCTCCCAGCACCGATTGCGCGCATCCATCCAATAGCGCGACGCGCCGGACCGCAGCGGCCCGGCGCGCTGGCGGCGCTTTCGGACGCGGCGCCAGCGCTGCCAGGGCCGGCGCGGCCGACAGCGCAGCCATGGCTCCCAGCGGTCCAGGCAACCGGAGCGCGCCGCCGCGCAAGAGCCGGGCCGCCGCGAGCCCGGAACGGAGCAGCGCCGGCGAAGTCAGCACCCGCGCCACCGCCGAGCGCAGCATGCGCTGCGGCAGCGGACGCACCCGGCTTTGCTCGATGCGCTCACGCGCCCCGTCGATGATGTCCCGGTACGAAACGCCGGCCGCGCAGGTGGACTCGCAAGACAGGCATGACAGGCAGCGGTCCAGATGCCGCACGGCGGTTTCGCTCGGCGGCGCATCGCTGCCCAGCATCTCGCGCGCCAGCGCGATGCGCCCCCGCGGCGAATCGAGCTCTTCTCCATCGAGCACATAGGTGGGGCAGACCGCAGTGCAGAAACCGAAATGCACGCAGGCGTCGGCGGCGGCGCGGACCTGGTCCTGGCGATGAATGGCGATGGTCTTGGGCATGGTGCGACAGAAGAAGCTGGCCGGTACGAACCGGGATGAAGCGCATTCTGTCGCGCGGCGCCGGCGCGGTCTGTGCCCAACGCGCCAGCGGATGCCGCCCAGAGCGTCAGGCGCCCGCCTGCCCTTGCCTGAGCAGATTCACCGGCAGCTCGCCATAGCGTTCGGAAAACCGCCGGGTGAAATGGGAGAGATTATTGAAGCCGCATGCGAACGCGGCTTCGCTCACGGTGCGCGCCTTGCCGGCGGCAAGAAGCTCGCGCGCGAGCGCGAGCCGCGTTTGCACGACATACGCCTCGAACGACTGCTGGGCGTGGCGGGCAAACAATCTGTGCAGCGTCCGGACCGAGATCCGGCACGCCGCCGCCGCCGACGCGGGCGACAGCCCCGGATCGGCGATCGCGGTATCGATGTGGCGCTTCACGCCCACGAACGACAGCTCGGTCGAAGGCGCCGCGGCCGCCGGCGCGCATTGCAGCGCAACGATCTCGGCCACCGTATCGAGCAGCGTATCGACCGTGCGGCTCTCTAGGGTCAGGCCGGTTTCGGTCAACAGGCGCATGGTCTCGGTCAGCACCGGCGCGAACGCCATGTCGGCGGGCAGCCTGGCGGGTTCGCGCAGGCGCCGCAGGCCCGGCGAGCGCGCGGCCAGCACGTGGCGCGGCAGCAACACCAGGCGGCGCGCGGTGGGCTCGGGAAAGTCGATATCGAACGCCGAGGAGGGGTCGAGCAGGCCGAATTCGCCGGGCTGCAGGCATACCTGCGTCTCCCCCTGCGACATGACGGCGCGTCCACGCACCTGCAGGCTGAGCATGAGGTGATCGCTGTCCCGGCGGCTGACATGCCGCTGGGAGCGCCGGATGCGATGCGGCGAGCTTGCAAAGTTGACCAGGCGCGCCTCGGTGCGCGTCTGGCTGGACATGGTGCCGGCAAAAGCGGCGCCAGGTTCGGCGCAGAACTCGGAATCCAGTACGCCGGCACAGACCGCGTCATGCCAGAACGCCAGCGCATGGGGGCCGTGGTCGAGGGTGCTCCAGTGATGCCATTCAGGTGCCATGCCGACTCCGGGCTGTCGCTGCCAGCAGCGTCGGCTGGCACGTTGAGTCGAGCCCAATATAGCCACGCGGTCCACAATGGGCCATCCGTGCATTCCCGAGTAAGCGCGCACGGCACTCAACGATTGGAGCGCGACATGAAACGGTATCTGTCCTGGTGGCTCGGCATGCTGATGGCGGCGCTGGCCTGTCACGCCGCGGCGCAAGACTATCCGGCGCGGCCGGTACGCATGATCGTGGGCTTTGCGCCCGGCGGCGGCAACGACATTCTCGCCCGCCTCATGGCGGAACAGCTCCAGCGCCGCCTGGGCCAGCCGTTCATTGTCGAGAACCGCCCCGGCGCCAGCGGCGCCATCGCCATCGGCGCCGTCAAGCGCGCCCCGGCTGACGGCTATACCCTGCTGGTAGGCCCGAGCAGCGGCATGACCGTCAACCCCGCTCTATACCGCGAGCTCGACTACGATCCCGTGGCCGATTTTGCGCCCATCTCGCTGGTTGGCGACATTCCCATGATTCTCGTCGTCAAGAAAGACAGCCCAGCCCGATCCGTCGGCGATCTTGCCGCGCTGGCCGGCAAGAACGGAAAACCCTTGTTCGCCGGGGCCGGCGCGAATTCTTTTCAATTGGCCACCGCCGTCTTCTCGAGCCGGACCGCCATACCCGCCGAAGTCGTCAATTACAAGGGCAACTCCGCGGTCGTCGCCGCACTCCTGTCCAACGAAATCGACTTCGCGCTGGTCGATGCCGCCGCCGTCCTGCCGCAACTGCGAAGCGGCCATCTGCGCGCCCTCGCCGTCACGGGCGCCAGGCGCTTCACCCTGCTGCCCGACGTACCGACCGTTACCGAGTCCGGCGTCCAGGGTTTCGCCATGTCGTTCTGGTCGTCGCTGTATGCGCCGGCAGGCACCCCCGATGCCGTCGTCGCCACGCTGCAATCGGCCATCTCCGCCGCCCTGCGCGAGCCCGGCGTGGCCAGGCGGCTCCTGGAACTGGGCATCGAACCCGTCGGCAGTTCTTCCCAGGCGCTGGCGGAAACCATGGCGCGGGAGATTCCCCTGTACAAACAGGCGGCCAAGGCGGCGAACCTGTCGTTGTCGCCATGATCCGCGCAGGCGCGGTCCGGCGCAGCGCCGGCCCCTGGTCCGCGAAAAGAAAGGGCCGGCGCCCGCCGCGGCCCGGCCCTGCATGCGCGCGTCGCGGCGCCCGCTACTGCGTCCCGTAATGTGGCGAGCGCGGCCCGTAGAGAATGCCGCCGGGCTGGCCGGCGCTGAGCAGCATGCTATTGGTGATGCCCGCCACCGCGTAGCTGCGGTCGGACAGGTTGTTGATGATCTGGTTGACCACCGCGTTGACCAGCATGCCGATCAGGCCGCCGCCGCCGCTGTCGCTGGCCTGCACCACGCGCTTGCCGCCCTCCCAGAGCTTGGCGCCGGTGCGCAGGTCCACCAGCGAGGCTTGGACGTCCACCGTCACGGTGGAATTGATCACCTGGTAGGTGCTGCCGTATTCCTTCACGGTCATGTAGATGGCCGCGTCGGCGCCGAAGATCTCGCGCAGCCTGGCCGGCGGCAGGTTCTGGATGTCGTCCGCGGTGTAGAGGCCGTTCTGCTTGAAGGTTTCGTCCATGACGCCCACGGGCACCACGTAGTAGCCGGACTCGGCCAGCGGACGCGTCGCCTGCGCGAGCACGGCCGAGGTGGCCGCCACGTCCACCGAGTTGTTCAGCGGCGGCAGCACCAGCAGCGAGGCCGGCTTGCTTTCGCGGAACGCGGTGTAATCGACGTTGGCTTGGGGCGCCGCGCAACCGGCGAGCGCCGCCGCCAGGGCCAGCGCCCCGGCTCGGATGATGGCTCGGATCATGGTGTTCAGGTTCCTTTCCGGGAAATGTCTGCGGAGGTCTGCGCGGGCGCGTCGGCCGGGGGCTGGGCGGCGGCGCTCTTGGCGCCGCCGGCGTTGCGCAGCAGGAAATCCATGAAAGGAGCGGCTTCGGGAAAGGCGGTTTTCTCGCCCTCGATCTGCGCCGCCGCCTTGTCGCCGTCTCCCATCTTCAGGTAGAGCATGCCGAGGTGGGCGCGGAAGCCCGGCGGCAGCACCTGGTTGGTGGCGCGCGCCGTTTCGATGTTCTTCTCCATGGCGAGCGCCTGCCCGGAATAGTCGGCGCCGTCTTCCTTGAGATAGGCGTAGAGGGCCGGCTGGTAGGCGTCCCAGGTGTACATGGGCTTGGGCTGCGCGCAGGCCGCCAGCAGCGCGGCCGCGCCCGCAACCAGCGCCAGGCGCGCGGCGCGCCGGCAAGACTCGTGCTTGATGTGCATGGCCGGCCTCCTCAGCGCGCCGAGGGCTGCCAGGAACCCTGTTCGATGCCGTCGACCAGGCGGTCCACCGCTTCGCGGATGGCCAGGTCCAGCACCTTGCCGTTGAGGGTGGAGTCGTAGCCCGCCGTGCCGCCGAAGCCCACGATCTCACGGTTGGAAAGGCTGTATTCGCCCGCGCCCGACGCCGAATAGACCACCTCGGAAGTCGTCACGTCGACCACGTTCAGATCCACCTTGGCATAGGCCACCTGCTCCTTGCCGCGGCCCAGGATGCCGAAGAGCTGATGGTCGCCCGTGACCTTGCGCCCGAAGGCGGTCACGTCGCCCGTCACCACGTAGCGCGCGCCCTTGATGCGGTTGGCCTCTTTGTTGAAAGAAGCCTCCTGCTTGATTTCGGTGAGGTTCTCGCGGTCCATGACCTGGAAGCGGCCCGTGCGCTGCAAGTGGCTCACGAGTATCGTCTTGGCCTGGCCGCCCAGGCGGTCCACGCCATCGGAGAATACGCCGCGCAGATAGTTCGAGCGATTGTCGAACTTGCCCACGGAAATGGGGCTGCGCACACCCTGGTACGGCTTGGCGGCCGCGGCCACGGCCGGAACCGCCAACGCCTGCGAACGCTCGGTTGCGCAACCGGCAACCAGCGCCGCCATCAGGGCCATCGCCCCACCCTTTGCCACTGCTTTCAACATGGTTTTCTCCCAGCCCTTCCGAATCCGCCAGCCGCGGCCGGTTGCGGGCGCTTCTCCTGTGAAACGCATGGAGTATACATTTAAATACTAATTACACATTTTGAATTATAGTTTTCAGACTTAATTCGCCGCGGCAGGATTTTTCCGTCTTGTGCGGCGGATGGATTAATTGCGCGATTCAGTGCGCCGCTTGCGGGGCGAGTGTCGGGCGCGCCGGAGGTCGTTATTGGCGGTAACGGCACGAATCGGGCATTTTGTAGAGTCAAGAACCGCCGGATTGCATCCATATCCTTTCTCCCTGAATATCCATGTCACCCAGTCAAGCCGCCCTTCTGGATAATCTGCTGAAAATCCTCCCCTACGCTGCGGACGAGGAAGCCGGAAATTGCGGAATCAGCATGTCGGAAATCCGCGAGCGGCTCGCCCGCCTGCAGGATCCGGTGCCGCAGGACCGCCAGATACGCCGCGCCATGGAAAATGTCGACAGCATCGGATTCCATGGCGCCACGCGCGACCGGCGCTGGTACCGCACCATTGCGCGCAGCCAGTTCAGCATCCAGAACATGAACGTGAACATGGCCATGGCGATGTGCGCGCTGCGGGAAGTGGCCGAACGGTATCTTCCCGCGGTGGTCCTGGACGACCTGGCCGCCACGTTCGAGGCGGCGAGCGCCTACCTGGCGCGCCATCGGCCCCATGTGGATGGCGGCGACGCGGCCAACTGGTCGCGCAAGACCCTGCGCATAGACAGCACGCATCCCATGGTGCTGCCGCGTGTCGAACCCGAGGTTTACCGGCAGGTCACGCATGCGCTGTACTACGGCCGCAAACTGGGTTTTCGCAATACGCCGTTCGGCGAGAAACAGCCGAGTCCGCGCGCCTACGAAATGACGCCGCTGGGCATGGTCGACCGCGCCGGCGTGCTCTACATGGTCGCCTGGGGCCCCAGGAAACCCGGCCGCCGCTTTCTGTTCCGCATGGACAGGCTTTCCGAAGTCCGTTTGCTGGACGAACCCGCCGACCTCGATCCGGACTTCGATCTGCGCGAGTACGCGGTAAAAGAAGAGGCGCTCAACTTCTACCCGGAAGACGAGATATGCCTCGTGCTGCGCGCGCACGAGCCCATGCTGGCCGACGGCAAGCCGCGGCGCCATCCTTTGCGCGAATTCTGGCTCGCCGCGGACCAGACGATCGAAGAAGCGGAAAACGGGTTCGTTCTCCACGCGCGCGTGCGGCCCTCCGTCATGCTCTGGCAATTGCTGCACGGCCATGCCTCGTCGATAGAAATTCTTTCGCCGCCGGCGGCGCGCGCCCGCTTCGCCCGGGAAACCCAGGCACTGGCGCGCGCCTATCTGCCCACCGATGCCTGATTAGGGCCAGGCCCGCGCCGCCAGCACGGGCAGCGCAAGTTCGGCGAGCGACGGAATGTGCATGACGCCCAGGCGATTCAGCGGCGTGGGGTTGGGGTTGGCCTGAACCACTCGCGCCCCGGCGGCCACGGCGGCATGCGCGATGTCGATTGCGCCCGGCGTCTGCAGCGAAGTGCCGGCGCACAAAAAGATGTCGCAGCGCGACGCCTCCGGCATGGCAAGCCGGCAAACGCCATCGGCCGCGGGCTCCTCGTGCCTGTGCTTGCCCGGCCGCAGCCTCGCTCCGCAGATCCGGCAAGCGGGTGGCGACACCGGCAGGCCGCAAGCCGGTCCCAATCCGGACCCCGTCATGACCACGACCCGCCTCGCCGCGCGCAGGCCCTCCACCGCTTCCGCAGGCAGCTCCAGCATGCGATACCTCATTGCGCCGGCCCTCCCGCATATGCCACAGCGCGCCTGCCGTCTGCGGGCGGCTTGAACGCGCACTCGGCGCGCAGGCGCCTGTACAGATCCCTGGCATCCCGGATCGGATGCAGCAACGATTGGCGACGCACAGCCGCGAAATCGCCCGGCGCGAGCCGGCCCAGTCCTCCCACCTCGTGCGGCGTTACCGTCTCTGCGCTCAGGCCCAGGCTGTGCGCAAGATCGTTGAACAAGGTCCAGGCATCCTCCTCGCGCAGATAACCGAAGCGGACCTTCAGATCGAAACGGCGCAGCGCCGCCAGATCGAGCAGGCCGTCGTAGCGGCTCGCCACCAATACGATGCCCTCGCAGGCATCCATGCGGTCCAGCAGCTCGCGCTGCACGCCGGCCCAAGGACCGTGACAAGCCCGCGCGCCCAGCAATGCATCGGCCTCATCGAAGAGCATGACCGCGCCCGCCTCGCCGGCCCGCGCGAACACGTCGGCCAGCCGCAGGCCGGAGCTGGCCCGCCCGCGGTGCAGCAAATCCCGGACATCCTGGACGAGGAGCGGCCGGCCGAGTTCTTCCGCCAGCCAGTGCGAGAAGGCTGTCTTGCCCGTGCCCGAGGGCCCGTACAAGGCAAGATGGGCTCGCGCATGGCGCTTCAGGCCGTCGCACAGGCTGGACAACGCCACATCCGTATTCAGCACGCCCAGCCGGTAGGGTCCCGCGGGGGCCGGCGACGACGCCGCGCCGGGGGCTGCGCGCCCAGCCCGCGCGGGGACGGCCGCCTCCGGTCCGCGCGCCCTGTCGCCGCTCGTGCAGAGCAGCGTGCGCATCAGCTCCGCCTGTTTCGCATGCGGCGTCAGCAGCGCATCCGCCAGCCCGGGCCGCAGCCGCATTTTCCGGCCGTAGGGCAGCAGGCCGGGGCCGGACGCCACCCTGACCATGCCGGATGCCGCCAGCGGGCCGGCAGGCGCCAGCGCGATGCGGGCGTCGTCTTCATCCAGCGCCAGGAGGCGCGCGAGCAACACGCATAGCGCCTGATCGCCGAATCCGCCCAGCGCGTCCAGCACCGGCCTCAGTACGGCGCTGGTTTCGTACAGCACGGCAAACAGCAGGATCCGCCGCGCGGCCGTGTCCAGGCCGATTGCATTGGCCAGCCATTCCAGGTTGCGCGCAAGCGGCAATCCCGGCGCGCCCGGCCCCGGCGCTCCCAACTGCGCAGCCTCGCGCGCCGCCGCCGACCGCGCTTCGCGCATGTCTCCGTCTTCCGCGATGCCAAGCGCCGCGCGCACGCGCTCCCATTCCCGCGGCGCCAGCCTGCCGGCCGCCGCCGCAAAGCCCCGCATGCCCGCCAGCAGTTCCAGCGTCCAGTAGCGCACCAGCGGCAGATATGGGTCCAACATCATGCCCTCCTCGACAATGCGACAGGCGCATTCTGGAGAGGCATTCGGACAAATCCTGGCGCAATGTCGGACGAAATAGGCATGTGAGAGAATCCCGCTGGCTTCGCGGCCCGGCGAATGCCCATCCGGAGAACATGCGCGTATGGCTCGGATCTACCCCGACGATATCTTTCACGGCCCCCTCTGCGGCATGCCGGCCGGACTGCAGCGCGAACTCGACATCCTGCAGCGCCTGCGCGACACGCTGCCCGACGCCTACAGCCTTTTTCACAGCGTGGAATGGCGCTCCGTCTACCAGGGCCGCGACGCCGAAGGCGAAGTGGATATCGTCGCCATGAACCAGGCGGGCGACCTGTTGTTGCTGGAGATCAAGGCAGGCCCCATCGAGGAGGCCGCGGACGGCCTCTACAAGCAATACGGCGCGCATCGCAAGAACATCGGTCGCCAGTGCCGCCGCCAGCATGCCGCGCTGCTGGCGCGGATACGCGAGCTCGACCGGCCGCCCCGCATCGGCCACGTGCTCCTGCTGCCCGACTATCGCATGCTCGGCGCGGGCAGCGCCGCATATCCGCGCGAGCGCATCATCGACGCCGCGGATTTTCCCGACCTGGCGGCGCGGCTGTGCGCCGTCCTGCCGCAGGGCGAACCGAGCGGAAACAGCGCCCGGGTCCGGGCATTTCTGCTCAACTGGTTCCAGGTGGCTCCCGCCCTGGACGTGCTGCGCGACCAGCTATCGAACGTCACGCAACGCCTCGGCAGCGGACTGGCCGCCTGGGCCACGCGAGTCGACGCTCCCAGCCGCGTCCTGCGCATACAGGCGACGGCCGGTTCCGGCAAGACTCAGCTTGCCCTGCGGCTGCTGCACGACGCCGCGGACCAGGGCCAGCGCGCCCTGTATGCGTGCTTCAACCGGTCGCTCTCCGAACAGATCGGCCGGCTGGCTCCGCCACGAGCAACAGTCTCCACCTTTCACGAACTGGCGGTCGATCATTTCCGGCGCGCGCGGGGCGCGCTGGATTTCTCGGCGCCGGACGCATTGCGGCAAGCCGCGCAGCGCTACTGCGAAGATTCGGCATCGTTCGAGCCGCAGCACGATGTGCTCATCATCGACGAAGGGCAAGACTTCGATCCGCACTGGACGGTTGCCCTGCGTCGCCTGCTGCGGGAGGAAGGACGCTTCTATTTTCTGGAAGACGAAGACCAGCGTCTCTATGAGCACCCGCCCTGCGACATTCCAGAAGCCGTGGTATTGCACTGCCCGGACAATTTCCGCAGCCCGACTTCCATTGTGGACAGCATCAACGTGCTGCGGCTCACGCCCCGGCCCATCCGCGCCCTGGGGGCGTATGCAGGCCGCGAGCCGGCCATGTCGGCCTATGACGACGAGGACCAGATGCTGCTGCGGACCGCGCAGGCGGTGCGCGGCTACCTGGACGAGGGTTACGCGCCGGGCGACATCGTGATCCTCAGCTACCGCGGCCTGGCGCGTTCGCACCTGCTGGGGCAGGCCGAGCTTTGCGGCCATGGGCTCAGACGCTTCGCCGGATACGATGCCGCGGGCGCTTCCCTGTGGACCGAGGGCGCCATCCTGGCGGATACGCTCTTTCGCTACAAGGGCCAGTCCTGCCCGGTCGTGGTGCTCACGGAGGTGTCCTTCGCCGAACTCGGCGAGCGGGAACGGCGCCGGCTGTTCGTCGGTCTTACGCGGGCGCGCATGGCCGCCACGGTCGTCATGGACCGCCAGGCCGAGGCGGCGCTCGGCCGCGCCCTGCAGGATTAACGCCCGTTGGCGCCGGAAGGCGTCTTGTGCGGGCCCCGAGCCCCGCCGGCGCCCCCCGTCTCTCCCAGTTCGGCCACCCAGCACAGCGTATTGACCAGCGCCATCTGCTCGGGCGTGCGGCAGCGCACCGACAGCAACGCCGGACTGGCGACGAGCACGGCGAGCGATTTGGCGCGCGAGATCGCCACGTTAAGGCGATTGCGGCTGAAAAGAAACTCCATGTCGCGCGGCATGGTGGCGCCGCTGGAGGTCGCCATGGAAATGATGACCACCTGGGCTTCCTGCCCCTGGAACTTGTCGACGGTGCCCACCCGCGCGTCCGGCGGCAGCGCCGCCTTGAGCGCGTTGACCTGCACGTTGTAGGGCGCCACCACCAGCACATCGTCCGCGCCCAGGCGCACGGCACGGCCCGCGCCGTCGTCGTAATGCTGCGCGCGCAGGCTGGCGTACAGGGCCGCCACGCGCCGCGCCTCTTCCGGACTGGACTGCGCATTGCCCTCATGCGGCACGGGCACATACACGATGCCGCTTTCGCGCAGCGCCGGATCGGCTCCGGCCGACAGCGCCAGCCGCTGCGACCGCGTGGCCTCGGCCGCGCGCAGCCTGCCGTCATAGATGGCGCTGGAAACAAAGCCGCAAATGGCCGGATGCATGCGGTAGGAGGTGTCGAGGAAAATGCCGCGGTCGGGCGCGATCGTGGCCTCGCCGTCCAACAGGTACTCCAGGGTGGACTCTCCCGAACGGCCGGGGTGGCATCCCTGCGTGGGCTGCCCGAGCTGCATCTGGTCGCCCAGCAGAATGATGTTGCGCGCGCACAGCCCCACCGCCACCAGATTGGCCAGACTGACCTGCCCCGCCTCGTCCACGAACAGGTAATCGAAACGGCCCTCCATTTCCGGGCGGCTGAACAGCCAGGCCGTGCCCGCCACCAACTGGTGCCGCGCGGGATCGATTTTCTTGTTGTCGAACACGTCTTCGATGCAGTCCCCGCCCAGACAGGTATCGTCGCCCGGCGCGCCGGACTTCTTGGCCCCCGCGAACACGAACCCCTGCTCGCGGGCGGCTTTCTCCACGCCGGCCAGCAGGTTGTTGATGGCGTGATGGCTGTTGGAGGTGACGGCCACGCGCTTGCCCTGCCGCAGCAGATGCACCAGCAGGCGCGATCCGATGTAGGTCTTGCCCGCGCCCGGCGGCCCCTGCACGAAGAGCGCGCTTTCGTCGAGCGCGGCGACCAGCGTCACCGCCTGTTCGAGCAAGGGGCGGCCCGGATCGATCAGGGGCCGGCCCGGTTCCACGCCGTGCAGGCGCGGCGCTTCCCGGCGCAGCAGCGCGTCCACCGCGCGAAAGCGCGTGGGCGCGCGTGCGCCGGCTTCCAGCAGCGCGTCGGCGTAGCGGAACACGGCGTCGGCGAGCACTTTATTGTTGATGGGCTGGTCCGGCCCTGCCGCCAGCCGCGGCGGCGGCGGCTCGGGCTTCGCCCACGTGAAAGACAGCGTACAGGCGCGCGGGTCGATCTCCAGCTTGTTCAGCTTCTGTCCGCCACGGATCTCCCGGCAGGACGCGCCCGTGCGCAGCTTGGTTTCCTGAGGCGGGTAGCGGTAGGTGTAGCGCAGCGAACGCCCTTCCTTGAGCAGGGGCGCATCGTGGTCGCGCACCAATCCGCCCAGGCACTCGCTGTCTTCGACCAGCTCCGCGTCGCTGGCCTCGGCGCGCGCGAAATACGCCCACCATTCCGGCTTCTGCTCGCGCCGGTGAAAATCCAGCAACTGAAAGACCAGCGCGCGATGCGCCTGGTCCGCCGTCCAGGCCGGCTCCTCGTCGGGCAGGCCGTCCAGCAGCGGCTCGCGGTAGCGGTCCAGCCGCGCCTCGGCCTCGGTCTTCGCGCCCGCCTCGAAGCGCGCCGCCTCGATGTCCTGCTGGCCGCGGTCGTTCGCCCAGGCCAGGTCCTGCGGCCGGATCTGCCGCAGCCACTCGCGCAATTGCCAGGTGGACACCACGTCGTCGCGGTTGTAGTCTTCAATGGCCTGCAGCAGCCGCTCGTCGCGCTCCGCGCGCCAGCGCTCGTAGAACACGATGCTGGCGCCCGCGTTGGTCACGCCGCCCTCGCGCCGGGGCCGATAGAAATGCTCGATGGACTTGATGGAATAGCTCGGCTCGGACACGCGCAGCGCCTCGCGCACCACCTGGTACAGGTCCACCAGCTTGTGCATGCGCAGCAGGCTGTCCACCTCGGCCTCGCGCGTGCCGTGCACCGACATCAGCCGCTTGATGGCCGTCTCTTCGTAAGGCGCGTAATGGTAGATGTGCGCATCCGGGTAGCGGCGCAGCCTCTCGACCACGAAATCCATGAAGCGCTCGAACGCCGCCTTTTCTTCGCGGCGGTTGTGCGCCCAGAACGGGTGGAACGCCTCCCGGCCGCCATCGCGCACATAGACGCCGAACAGGTATTCCAGGCCGCCGTCTTCCAGCGGATCGCCTTCCATGTCGAAGAACATGTCGCCCTCGTCGGGCCGCGGCATGCGCTCGAATCCCCGCAGCCCCGGCTCCGGCCCGCGCGGGATCAGTTCGTAGTAACGCCCGCCCTCCTCGCGGGCGCGCAACTGCAGCGCCGCCTGCGCGCGCAGCCGCTGCAGCGTCGTTCCCTCGAGCAGCGGCACGGCGGCGCCCGGCGCCAGGCGGCCCAGCTGCGCCAGCGTGCCGATGCCGCCCGCCTGCAGCTTGCGGATCTGCTGGCCGGTAATGTTGGCCACCTGCGAAAGATGGTCGTCGGCCTGCCACTGCTCGTCGCAGAGCGCGCTCCAGCGGCATTGCGCGCATTTCTCGCAGGGCTCGGGATAGGTCTGCGCGCCCTTCGCGCCGACAAAGGCCTCGAAGCCCGCCAGCACGCGCCGGAAATAATGCGCGTAGTCGGACACGGCAAAGCGCTGTTCGACGCCGTTGCCCAGCACCACGCTCATGTGCCTCGGTTCGGCGCCTTGCGCCAGTCCCAGCAGCCAGGAATAGAAGGCGAGCTGCACCACGAATTTCGCGCGCGGGCTGCGCGCGAGCTTGGTGTCGGCCGCCTCGTAACCATGGCCGCCCAGCGCCGAGGGCCGCGCCACCCTGAGCAGGAAATCCGCATGGCCCACATAGCTGCCGTGGCGGAACGCCGCCTGGTAGATCGCCTCCGCGCCCTCCCGCATGGCGGCCTCGGTGCGGCGCAGCCGCGCCTCGAGACTGTCGCCCGCCTCGCTCACGTCCACGATGCGCAAGCCCTGGACACGCAGCTTCTCCAGATAGGCCCGTTCGTGCTCCAGCCCCTTGGCCTGGACGAGCGCGAGCGGCTCGTCTTCCTGCGCCAACGGCAGCGGCGTCTCCAGGTGCCGCAAGTCGAGCGAGGTCAGGTGCCCGCACTCCAGGAAATTGACGATGTCGGAGGCGGAATAGAGAATCTGGTGGCCGAGTTTCTGCATACGGCGGATGTTACCGCCGCATTCGGACAATATCCGGTCGAATCCGGCGAGTGCGGCCGGCGGCCCGGGCTCACCGGGCCGGGCCGCCCCGGCTGAACACCACATAGCCGGCGACCGCCAGCATCGCCGCGCCCAGCGCCCCTTCCTGGACGCGCAGGAACCACGGATTGCGGCCCAGCCAGCCACGGATGCGCGAAGCGCCGTAGGCGAAGCCCGCGCCGGTGGCCAGCCCCATGGTCTTGGAAAACACGGCCAGCGCCAGCATCTGCAGCCATACCGGCCCTTGCGCGGGGTCCGTGAACTGCGGCAGGAACGCCACCAGGAATATGAAGACCTTGGGATTGAGCAGGTTGGTCATGAAACCCTGCACATACGCATCGCGCCCCGCGCCGCGCGCGACGCCCGCCGCCAGCGCGCCGGCAGCGCATGAGCGCCTTGATGCCCAGGTACGCCAGGTAGACCGCGCCGGCCAGCTTCACCGCCATGAACAGCGCGGGAGACTGCTTGAACACCGCCGCCAGGCCGAGCACCACCAGCGGAATCTGCACCGCCCCCGCCGAAAACGTGCCCAGCACGCTGTACCAGGCCGTGCGAAAACCCTGCGTCATGCCGCGCGTCAAGGTAAGCGCCATGTCCGGGCCCGGCGTGAGCTTGAGCGCGAGATCGGCGGCCAGGAACAGCAGGAAGAGTTGCAGCGAGGGCATGCGGGCGGATGGGCGAAAACGGCGGATCGCGCCATTATGCACCGGGCCCGGCGGCCGGCGGCGTCGCGCAGGCCGCCGCTGCGCCCTCAGTTGAACACGTCGATCATCATGCCCACGCCGCCGCCGATCATGGCCCCGGCGGTGCCGTCGCCGCCGCTCGCCTTGTCCACGCCGGCGCCGATCAGGCCCCCGGCGGCGGTGGCGCAGCCGATGAGCAGCGCCAGCGGCAGGAGCATGGTTGCCAGCCATCGCGTCGTTTTCATTTTTTCTCTCCTTGCATGGGCGCCTGCCGCTTGACGATGTCCTGCCAGATCACGCCCATGACCGGCATGCCGCGCCGGTCGGGATGCGCCTGGTACCACTGCGTGATGCGCGCGTCGATCTGGTAGAGATTCAGATCCTTGACCGCGGCCGTGATGCGGGTCCCCGCCGGCGGCGGCGAGAGCTTCTCGCGCCGCGCGTAGGCGTCTTCCGCGATGATCATGTTAGCCACGCCCACCAGGAACGCCCGCCTTTCCGTGTAGTCCGCCGACAGCCACTTGTTGCCATCCACGACGATGGCGCTGGTGTTCTGCGCCGACGCCGCCGTGGCGGCCGCGACGGCCAGAACGGCTATCCATATCCGATGTCCTCGACATTCCATGGAAACCTCCTCGCTGGTGCATCCCTGACCGCGGGACAGGGCCGCGGGCGGCGCCGCGGCATCGATCCTGCAATGGGGTGAATCACGCTGCGTCGCGACCCGTCCGCGCCGCCTTCCGGGTCCGGCGTGCAAAACGATACCAGCACGGCCGGAAGCTGTATACGGACCTTCGGCGCCAGCGCCCCGACGGGCGCGGCCGGCCGGGCAATGCCGCCTTTCGCTATCGCTGATGCAGCGGCCCCGCGCACCCGACCGGAAAAGGAACCTTTCCATGAACACGCGCAGTTCGGATACCCTGGGCGTCGTCGGACTCGGCGTCATGGGCGCGCCCATGTGCGCCAATCTGTTGAAGCAAGCCGGCCGCCCCATGGCGGTCCACGGCACGGCGGCCGCCGCGGTGGAGGACGCCGTGGCCCAGGGCGCCGCCGCGGCACAAGTCACCGTCAACGCCTTCAGCGCCCCGGTCTGCGTTGCGCCGGGCAACATGGTGCTGGCAATATCCACCGCCTGCGAAACCCAGCGGCTGGAGCCGGACGGGAACGGGTTACCGCGGCGCCGTCGGACACGCGGCATGAGGTGCCGGGCGACGGACGGCAGGGATCCGGGCCGTCGCCGTCACTGGAAACGGCATTGCCTCCGGGGCTGCCGCGCCAGCGTGCGGGCCTCGGCGTCGGACGCGCGCGCCTGGCCCCGGGTCAGAAATGGAATTCCCGCGTTGACGAGTGTTACCAATATGCAACGCCGGGCCGGAAGAGCCGCCGTATCATCAAGACATCTCGCAGATGACGGCCAGCAAGTGTTTCTCGTCCGCGGGCGCGGCGCCCGCCTTCCATGGGAGATTCCGGTATGACAGAAGCCTCTTCTTCCGCCCCGCCCGTCCGGCCATTGCAGATCGACGACATCACCGTCATCGACAACACCAAGCTCAAGAAGGCCGTCACCGCCGCCGCCCTCGGCAACGCCATGGAGTGGTTCGACTTCGGCGTGTACGGCTTCGTCGCCTTCGCGCTGGGCAAGGTGTTCTTTCCCGACGCCGCGCCCGCCGTGCAGACCATCGCGGCGCTGGGCACGTTCTCGGTGCCTTTCCTGGTGCGGCCGCTGGGCGGCGTCTTCTTCGGCGTCATGGGCGACCGCTTCGGGCGGCAGAAGGTGCTGTCGCTCACCATCATCATCATGGCGATCAGCACGTTCTGCATCGGCCTGATCCCCTCGTATGAATCCATCGGCCTTTGGGCGCCCATCCTGCTGCTGGCCTGCAAGCTGGCCCAGGGCTTTTCAGTGGGCGGCGAGTACACGGGCGCCGCCATCTTCGTGGCCGAGTACGCGCCCGACCGGCGGCGCGGCTTCCTGGGAAGCTGGCTGGACTTCGGCTCCATCGCCGGCTTCGTGCTCGGCGCGGGCCTGGTGGTGCTGCTGCAGTCCATCCTCGGCGAACAGACCTTTCTCGACTGGGGCTGGCGCGTGCCCTTCTTCGTGGCCGGACCGCTGGGCCTGCTGGGCCTCTATCTGCGGCACGCCGCCGAGGAAACGCCGGCCTTCGCGCAGCAGCTCGAACTGATGGAACAGGAAGACCGCGACGCCGTGCAGGAACGGCCCAGGATCTCCTTCCGCGAAATCTTTTCCAAGTACCGCAAGGCCTTGCTCATCTGCATCGGCATGGTGCTGGTGACCAACATCACCTACTACATGCTGCTCACCTATATGCCGACCTATCTCTCGGGCAGCCTGGGCTACTCCGAGCAGCACGGCGTGCTCATCATCGTCGTGGTCATGATCGGCATGCTGTTCGTGCAGCCCGTGGTGGGCTTCTTCAGCGACAAGGTGGGCCGCAAGCCGTTCCTGTTCGTGGGCAGCCTGGGCCTGCTGGCGCTGTCCGTGCCAGCCTTCCATTTCATCGGCAGCGACAACACCGGCCTCATCTTCCTGGGGCTGCTCTTTATCGCCGTGCTGCTCAACTGCCTGACCGGCGTCATGGCCTCCACCCTGCCCGCGCTGTTTCCGACGCGCATCCGCTACAGCGCCCTGGCCAGCTCCTTCAACGTGGCCATCATCGTGGCCGGCCTCACGCCCACGGTGGCCGCGTGGCTGGTGGAAGAAACCGAGAACCTGATGATGCCCGCCTTCTACCTGATGGTGGCGGCCGTCATCGGCATCGTCACGTCGTTCTTCCTTCCCGAAACCGCCAACCGCCCCCTGCGCGGCGACACCCCCAACGCCGCCAGCGCGCGCGAAGCCAAGGCGCTGCTGCGCCAGGCCTATGAGCATATCGAGCAGAACGTGCAGGACGTGGACGCCGAGATCGCAAAGCTGGAGGAAGAACTCGAAGCGCTGCGCCAGCGGCGTCAGCGTCTGACGGACCGGCATCCGCATCTGGAGTGAGGGCGCGCGCCCATTGCGGCGGCGCCCTCGGATGATGCGCCGAGGCCGCCCCCGCCCAGGCGGCGCCGGCCAATACGGCTTTTTCGCCGACGGAGGAAGAAGTGGCCTGTGCACGGCGGCCAGTGCAAGCCTGTGACGATGCGCTGACGCGCGGCATCGGCGCGATCGACCTCGAAGGCAAGATAGTGGACGGGCCGTTGCTGAAGCATTCGCAAGCCATTCTCACGGCGGCGCAACAGCCATGATCAGAACCGAGTCTCTGGACAGGCTGGACCTGTCCGGCCAGGCGAATGCCGAGGCCATCGGCGCGCAGCACATCGGCGCGGTGGAAGGCCAGGTGAATACGTGCGTGCGGCCGTGTACTCCGGCGGCGTGTCGATCATCGTCCTGGCCGCAACCGGGCGCCATCGAGAAAGCAATACCGTCTCTCTCCTGTCGGGACCCGTCACGACAGCGCGCAGCGACGTCGATCTCATCGCCACCGAGCATGGCGTGGCGCAACTGCGCGGGCTCAGCCTGCGGCAGCGCATCCGGGCCATGATCGCCATCGCGGCTCCGGAACACCGCGTTACCCTGCTGCGCGCGGCACGCCAGATCTGGAGCGACTTGTGAACCTGACCGACGCAGTGGTCTTCGAAACCGCCGATGACGGCATCGCCATCAAATGAGGCGAAGTCGTGAAATTCTCCGGGGCAAAGGTGGATGACGTGGTGTCGAGCCGCTGGCGTGCGCGGATGCCGTGTCACGCCAGCAGCGTCTCCACCACCCCGCTCACGGCGTCCGCCAGCGCCAGATGCTGATCCAGGTCGAGGTGCACGCCGTCCACCTTGCTGGAGGTAATCACGCCGCCCGCGTCGAAGAAGTGGCAGCCGGCTTCTTCGCATGCCTGGCGATAGGCTGCAGCCAACCCTGCGCATTTGCGGTCGCCGCCTTCGAACTTGGGCGCGATCGGGCCCTTGGGAGTCTGGATGGCGGGCGGCGCGATCACCAGTATGGGGGGGACCGGCATGCCCGGCTCGATGGGCGCGGTGCGTATCGCGTGCACCAGCGCCAGGATGCCGTGCGAGGCATGCCAGGCGTTGTGCGCGTGCATGGACTGGAAGTCGTTGGTGCCAAGCATGAGAATGACCAGCGCCAGCGGCGAATGGATTTCGATCCGTTGCGCCAGCCCCGCCAGGCCGTTGCGGCCGGGTTTGAACGGATCGTCCCACACCGTGCGCCGGCCGTTGAGGCAGTCTTCGATGACGCGCACCCGCCGGCCGGCGGCGCACAGGGCCGTCTCCATCGCGCCCGGCCACCGCTGCTCGAACGGCAGGCGCCTGCGGGTAGTGGGCACAATGCCCCAGGACAGGGAATCGGAATAGACGAGAATGTGCTGCATGGCGGCTCCGTGGCGCGCGGCCGCCATGCGTCAATCGAAGCGCCTGGCGGCCTGCGCGATGACCTGCAGTTTCTGTTGCGCGATCCGCGCGGAACAGATCGGATTATCCGCGAACGTAGCGAAGCCGCAATCCGGGTGCAGCAGCAGCCGCTCCCGGCCGAACAGCGCGATGCCCCGCTCGATGCGGGCCGCCACCGCATCCTCGCTCTCGATGGCCTGGTCTTTCTGGTTGACCACGCCGATGCCGATGCGCGCATGCCCGGGCAGCGCCTTCAGCATGGCCACGTCGCCCGCGCGCGGCGTGCACATCTCCAGCAGATAGGCGCCCACGCGCACCTGCGCCAGCGTGGGCAGGAGCGGCGCGTAGTCGCCGGACAGCGCCACGCTTTCGTCCGGCGTCCAGTTGCCGCGGCAGACGTGCAGCGCCGTGCGCTCCTGCGGCATGCCTTCCAGCACGGCGTTCAGCAGGTCGCGCGCGAAAGCGAGTTCCTGCTGCGGCGCCAGCGATTCCGACAGCGCGCCGCACATGAAGCTGCGCTTGTTCTTGGGGCCGGAAAACACGACCTCGGACAGGACCGGCTCGTCGAACTGCACCAGCGCGGCGCCGGCGTCGAGCAATTCGGCCAGCTCTTCGCGCAACACGCGCACGATATCGGCCGCCAAGGCCTCGCGGCTATCGTAGGCGCGGTCGGAGATGCATTCCATCCACATGGTCCGCGTGAGCAGATAGGGGCCGGGCAGCGCCACCTTGACCGGCTTGCCGCTGACCGAGCGCGCAAAATCGACTTCGTGCGCCACCAGCGGGCGCGAGCGCGACAGGCGCCCGAAAACCGCCGGATGGCGCACCTGGCCGGCCGGAATGTCGAGCGCGCGCAGTTCCGCCGCGAACGCCTCGGGGTCGTCGACCAGCGGCAGCAGATCGGTCAGCGGAATGAGCTGGCAGTTGTCCAGGCGCGACGCCACGAAGCTGGCGTAGCTGTCGCGCCGCTGCTCGCCGTCGGTAACCATGTGCACGCCGGCCTTCTCCTGCGCGGCGATGGCCAGCCGTACGGCGTCGTCGGCGGTTTCGTGAAAGGCGGCTTCGGACAGGCGGCCTTCCACGTGCGCGTGCATGGCGTCGATCATCCAGCGCGGGCGGGGCCAGCTTCCCATGCCAGTGACGGCCAGGGGCGGCACGGGCGGGGCCGAGACGGCCTCGCGACGCGCGCGCGGCGACGGGCCGCCGGACGGCATGGCCGCCGGAGCGGCCGATGCCAAGGCCGCCACCGGCGCGTCCCGCTCGGACAGCTTGCCCTTGCAGACCAGGAAACTGCGCTGGCCATCGCGCCTGGTCCACGAAACCAGTTCGTTGCCGGTGAGGCGGCACCAGGCGGGCAGGTCTTCGTCCACCGAGATCTCGCGCGACTGGATCTCCAGCAACCCGCCGCGCGGCAACGGATCGATGTGCTTGCGGATCAGCAACAGCAGGCCGTTGCCGCAATCGAGGTCGCCGCCGTCGAAACTGACGTCGGGCGCGTGGCTGTGATGGTTAACGGGTTCCATAGGTGCTCCTGTGTCCGGATCAGCGGCGGCGCCTGCCCCATTCGAAACCGACGCCCAGGCACGCCAGGGCGAGGATGGCGATGAAGACGATCGTCGAAGCCGTCCATTGCGCGCGGGCGGACGGCGCGGCGGGCGCGGCTGCCGGCGCGGGCGGGGGTGCGGACGCCGCGGCGGCGCCCGGGTCGGCGCGTTGTGCGGCGGCGTAGGTGCGGGCCAGCATGGCGCGGCCGAGGTCGAACAGAATGGCCTGGCCGGCCACGCGCCCCTGGCCCAGCACGAGGTCGACGTTGCCCACGTCCGGCCCGCCCAGGTTGATCGAACGCGCGCCGCCGCGGTCCTCCACGTGCCAGCCGGTGACCTTGCCGTCCGCCACGGCATCGACCACGATCTTGAAATAGCCTTCGGGGCCGGCGTAGGCTTCTCCGGGCCTGAGACGGATTTCTTCCTTGTTGACCAGCATGAAGCCGAACTGGTGTCCTGTAGGGCAGCCGACCGGGTAGCTGGCGTACCGCGTGTCGCGCGCGTAGTCCTGGCCGTAGCGCAGGCTGTAGACCTTGCCGTAGACCTTCAGGTTGGCCTTGCCGCCCTCGAAGGCGGCGGGCCAGGGCGAGAGGAAAGCCGCCATGTCGCCGTCCTCGAACACCAGCGCCTTGCGCGCGCCGGTATCCTCGATCAGACGTTCAGGCTGAATCGGCCCCAGCGTGCGCGCATGGGTCACCTTGCCGTCCTGCAGCACTTCCAGGCGCACCGTGCCCTGCGCCGCGTCCACCGCGGCCACGCGCACGGCGCGCGCGCCGACCTGCCATTGCGCGCCAGCGGCGGCCGGCCCCGCATGCACTTTTTCTTCCGCGTACAGCAGCCGGTCGGTGCGTACGCCGCTCAGCCAGTCGAACACCATCTTCTGCGGCGTGATCTCGCGCGCCTGCCCCTGGTTATACAACTGGCTGAAGCGGTTGCCCCACCAGCCGGTTTCGCTGGCCGACAGAATGGGATTGCCGAATGCCCATTCCCAATCGGTGCCCGAGATGCTGCGCACATGCAGCGCGTGGTTGGCCATGGTTTCGTGCCCGACCGTGGCGTAGTAGTGATAGACCTGGCCGCCCACGGCGACGCTGCCGCCGGCCGGGATCGCGACGTTCTCCTGCACTTCGATCGACATGTCGTAGTCGATGTAGGTCGTCATGCGCCCCAGCACGGGCACCTGCTCGCCGCGCAGCGCCACCTCGCCGCCCCAGGTGTCCTCCACGTAGTACAGCCCGCCCGGCGGGATGACGACCTCGCCGTTCTCCACCCGGCTCTGGCGGATGACCACGCCGTCGTACTTGGGAATCTTGCGGCCGAAATCGTCGGTGACCATGCGGTATTGCGGCAGGCCGGGCAGGCCCGGCACGTAGGCCGGCTTGACCGGCCGCTCGGCCATCAACGACAGCGGCGGCGGGGCGATGGGCCCGGACGCGATGGGATGCGCCAGCGGCAGGCCGGGCCGCGCCGGCGTCAGGACGGCGGCATGGTCCACGGCGGCAAGAACGGATGCCGCGTGCAGGCAGGCCAGCGCCGCCACGGCGGCGTAACGGGTTTTCATGCGCAGTCCTTTTCCGGAGGATCAAGCCCGGGCGGCGGAGCCGGACGAGCCCGGCTTGCGCGGCGGCGCCGCGCAGGCGCCGGCGCGCCGGGACAGGTACGCACGCCCCACCCCGTCAGCAGCAGGGTGTTCAGGGCAATGAGCGACTTGGGCACGTCGGCCAGGAGGCCGCCCGCGATGCCCAGCCCGACCAGCGACAGGGCGGGCGCCAGACAGCTCACGCACAAGACGGACACGGCCAGCACCCCGCTGCCGGCAGCCACCCCGGCCGAGGCCGCGCCGCCGCGGCGGCCGACGGCCAGCGCGAACGCCATGAAGGCCAATGCCAGGCCCACCGTGATAGCGGTGAAGTACTCCTGCTTGCGCACGAAGCTGATCGCCCAGGCCTGCGGGCGCTCGTAGGCCAGCGTGCCGCCGGCGGCGAACTCGCCGGGCAGGAAACCGCACGCTTCCGCCGCGGCCGGGGTGGCGGGCACCTCGAACACGGCATAGCTGACGGCCGCATAGCCCAGCGCGGCCAGAAGAAAGACAATGCACATCAGGCGACGGGGAATCATGGGAACCCTCCCGGCGGGTGGCGGGGCGGGACGCGCCCCGAGGGATCAATAGCAGATGCTGGGCGCACCGTCGCTCATGAACTCGACCAGCTTGGCGCCGCCCACGATCTTGGCGCCGGCGACCAGCTTGTTCTCGTCCAGCCCGCGTTTCTTGAAGCAGGGCGAGCAGACATAGATCTCGCCGCCGGCGGCCGCGAAGCTGTCCATCAGCTCCTTCAAGGGCGCGAAGCCTTCTTCGTGGATATCGTCGGCGTAGCCCTGCTGCGACAGACGAGTGCCTTCGATGGACAGGAACACCACGGTCTGCTTGTCGGATGCGACGGCGGCATTGGCGACGACGAAGGCCACCGTGGCCTTGTCGGTATCGTTCTTGGAGCAACTCAGGGAAACGACGAATTTTCCAGCCATGGCGATTCTCCTTTGGCGACAATGAAAAGAAGGCGGCGAGAGAAGCGCCGCCGTTCCTACCAATCCGGCCGGGACCGTATCCAGAACGTGTGGGTCTCGGGCTCGTAGCGTTCCAGCTCGTTGCGGGTCATGCGGCAGAACGCCGGAATATCGTGTATCGCCCCGGCGTCATGGGCCACGACGCGCATGACCTTGCCGGGCATTTTCTTCAGATGCTTGCGCAGCTTGAGGATGAGCTCGCCGCAGCCCATGTGGCCAGCATCCCAGAAATCGTCGCCTTCGTTGGGCGTCAGTGCAGGCATGGGGCAAGTCCGGACGAATATCGCCACGCGCTCCGGGGCGACGAGGCCCCGAACGCGCAAAGCCGGGTGCGGCCAGCGGGCATTGCTCCGCCGCGCTCAGGGTCGACGACCTTGAGCCGCGCGCGCGGCAGGCGCATGAGGAAAAACGGGTCGGAAGAAAAAACAGGCAGTCATCATGGCAAGGACCTTGCACAGTAACCAGGGGAAGCAGCCGGGCGGCCGCAGGTTTATGCATATTACCTGTCCGGCGGGAAAGACAAAAGACTTTGCGCCGGAACCCGAGTTCTTGCTCATCAACATGGTGGGCGCCGCGGGCATTGGTGCCCGCCGCACAACAGTGCGCTTCCCGCGGCGGGTCTGCCGGGCGCAACACGCCAGACCTGCGATGCCGTCGTCATTTCTCCCGACGCAAGGACTTCCATGAACACGCACGACCCGCGGCGCGCTTCGCCGCCATGCCGGCCGGCTGACCTTCGCCGGCGGCGCCATGTCCCCGGTGGGATTCGATCACCCCGAATGGCACAACGGCTTCGAGCACGACCCCGAGGAGTCCGCCCGCGTCCGCATCGCCCTCCTGCGCGAACTGGCGGAAAACCGCGGACTGCTCGTCGCCGCCCACCTGCCGTTTCCGTCCGTGGGCCGGGTCGCAAGCCAATGACGAGGCGTTTCGCTGGGTGCCGGTGATGTGGGACTACTGACTGCGGCGCAGGCGGGCGGTGACATACTATGGCTTGGCCGAGCTTTCCATCCACCATACGGGAACCCTGCACCGTGACTGAACTCACCACCCTGAACGGGGCAACCATCGCCTTCGACCTCGACGGTACCCTGGTCGATTCGGCGCCCGACCTGATCGGCGCCATCAACGCAATCCTGGTCGCGGAAGGCTTGCGGCCCCTGGCCTACGAACAAGGGCGCCCCTATGTCAGCCGCGGGGCCCGGTGGCTGCTGCAAAGGGGGCTCGAGATTGCTGGAGAGCGGGAGCCGGCCGCCCGCACGGCGGCGCTGTTCGGCCACTTCATCGACCACTACAGCGAACACATCGCGGACGAAAGCCGGCCGTTCCCGGGTGCCATTGATGCGTTGAAGGTTTTGAAAGCGGGGGGCGCCAGGCTTGTGGTCTGTACCAACAAGCCCACTGATCTGTCGCGCAATCTGCTGGCCAGGCTGGACATGGCGGAGCTGTTCGATGGGGTTGTGGGCATGGACGCGGTCACCGCGCCCAAACCCGATCCCGCCCACCTGATCGAAGCCGTGGACGCCGTGGGCGGCGACCTGTCTCGCACCGTCATGGTCGGCGACGCAGACATCGACGCCGGCGCTGCCAGAGCCGCCGGGACGCCGTTGATACTGGTCAGCTTCGGCTACACCGAAATCCCGGCCGCGCAACTGGCGCCCGACGTCCTGCTGCATCGCTTCGACGATCTGGCAGGCGCCTGCGCCGCCCTGCTGGGCCGGACTAGAAGCGCACGGCCAGCGTGAACAGGCCCGACTGCTGCCGGCTGCCGCCGCCGAACTGCGCGTCGTAGGCGATGCCGGCCGTCGTGTTGCGCGCGATCGTCATTTCCGCGCCCAGCCCGAACACCGCGGCGTCACGCGCGATGGGCACGCCTGCCACCGAGAAGGTGCTGCCGCCGTCGAAGGCCAGCTGCTGCTTCGGCTTCACGTCACCCATTGCATGGCGCCAGCCCAGCGATGCGGTCAGGCGGCCCGGGGCATGGTCCGCGCCGAACGCCCACGCGCCGCGCAGGCCCAGCGTGGTGCTCGTCACATCGTCGGTGCGGCCCGATCCGTGCAGCGCGGCCGAGCCGCCCGATTCGTCGAAGCCGCGCGTGCGCAGGTGGTTCCACGCCATGCCGGCGTATGGCTCCACGGAATAGGCGTCGCCCACCGGCAGCCTGTAGCCCAGCTCGGTGAACACTTGCGTCGATGAGCCGTGATAGGACGACTCGAGCCGCTGGCTCAGGCTCCCGGCCGCCACGTCGCGTTTCGTGTCGATATCGTGCCAGGTGTAGGCCGCGCCGGCCATGAAGCGGAACCGGCCCGGACCGGCCCGGAAACTCCGTCCGCCGAACAAGGTCGCCGTATAGCTGTCGACATCCGTGCGCGACGACGTGTTGGCGATCGAACTATGGCTGCCGATGTAGCCCAGCGCGCCGCCCAAACGCCAGCCGCCGCCCACCGCCCCGTCGCCGCCGACGAAGAGGCCGCCGTCCGATTGGCGCACGCGGGAAGCGTTGCCGTCGCCCGCGAAGGTGCGCCAATTGCCGAATACCTGCGCCCAGACCGGATGCGCGCCGCTTTGCGGCAGGGCCTCGGACGACGGCGCACCCAACTGGGCCGTGGGGCGTCCGGCCAGTGCCGGCGCGTCGAGGTTGCCGCGCAAACGGGCCAGCGGCAGCGTGCGCACGGTATCCCCCAGGCTCTGCAATACGCTGGCGGTGCTCGCATAGGCTTCGCCGGAAAGCATGTTCAAGGCCGAGCGCGCCTGCTCCGGCGTCATGGCAAGAACCGCCGTCGCCACCTGGCTGGCGCCGCTGCCTTCGGCCGCGTTCGCGACCGAACCCGTCAGGGTCTGGTTGCCATCGCTCGCCGACGGAGATGTCGCGCCGGTTGTGCTGCCGGCCGGCGCGCCGCCGTTTCCGGCCGAAACCGATGCGCCTGCCCCCAGGGACGCTTCATGACCGACGCTTGCGGAGGCGTTTTCGCTCGAGGACGATCCGGTCCCGGCCGAAGACGCAGCGCTTTCGCCGCCGGACGATCCGTTTCCGGCCGATGGCGAAGCGCCTCCCGCCGCGGGTGGCGCTTCGCCATCCAGCGCGCCGCCCACGGCGCTCTGGTTTCCGGTGTCGCCCACGCTGCCGATCGGCACGTCGTTGCGCGTCAGCGTCATGAACGCATTCTTGGCGTCATAGCTCAGCGTGGGAGTGAGGAACGCATATGCGCTCGACGCGCCTGTGAACCGGCCCTGTATGCCGCCATCCGCCGTCAGGATGTTGTAGGTCGTGCGCGGCGCATAGTTGCCGTCGGGCCCCACATGCGCCACCGTGCCGTCGAGGCGGGCAACGCCCGTGACGTGGATGCGGTCGCTCGCGCTGCCCGCGGGGTCGGCATGCACGCGATAGACGGTATCCTGGCCGAAGGCAAGATCGCCGTTGACGGTGAGCGTGCCGATGGGCGAGCCGTCGTTGCCCGGGGAGACGACCGCCGTGGGATAGAGCGTGGTGCTGCCCACCTGGCCCACGCCCGCCAGCACGACTTCGCGGCCGATATCGATGGGGCCGTTCAGTTTGCCGTCGATCTCCAGCGCGCCATCGGCGATCAGAATGGGGCCGGACAGGCCGCTGCTGTCGGCCCTCAGGATCAGCGAGCCCGGACCGGTCTTGACGAAGCCGCTCGTGCCTTGCAGCGGGTTGTCGATGGTGTCGACGAATTGGCCCGAGGCATAGGTGCCGTCGCCGACGACCAGGGCCGGCGGATTGCCGCCGTTGGCCACCAGGGTAATGGGCGCGCCTTGCACACGGTACCGGTCGGTGGCGAACTGGATGCCCGACACGCGCACGGAACCGGCTCCGCCATCGACAGTCACCGTGCCGGCCGCGCCGGTGAAAATCGCGTATCCGCCATCGGGCAAGGCTCCCGCGGCATTGGTCGGGCTATTCCAGTTCGTGCCCGCCGCAGACCACGTACCGTCGCCGCCGCCCGCTCGCGTGGCCGACGCCGCGCCGTTGCCGTTCCACAAGTTCGTCGTGCTCGGCCCCAGGATGAGATTGATCTGTTTGTCGCCGGTCAGCGACTGGATGGCCGCCGCCGGCACGGAGTCGCCGGTCACCGCGCCCAGCGACAGCCCGTTGCCGCTCAGCGTGCCGCCGTACGACAGGATGCGGTAATAGCCGGCGTTGACGCCCAGCGTATTCACCGAAACATTCAGCGTCGTGTTATTGAGGCTGACGTTGCCGCTCACGGTGATGTTGTCGCCCGTGCCGGGTTGCGTAATGGGCAGCCCCGCATAGCCCGTCTCGAAATCGAACACGGCATTGTTCATCGACAGATTGCCGTTGACCACGAGGTTGCCGTTGGAAACCCCGGTGGGCGTGCCGACGGCATACCCGGGCGCGACGCGCGAATTGCCCGTCACGCTCAGATCGCCATTGATCGAACCGAAACCCGCAATCACGCCATTCGACGCGGCGGAGACGTTCCCGCCGATTGCGACGCCCGCCCCGCCGCCATTGCCGCCGACCACCAGCGTGCCGCCGCTGACATCGACCCCGCCGGGGAAGCTGGCCGAACCGTCGAATACCTGGGTATTGCCCGGCGCAACCGTCAGGTCCGCGGCCGTAACGCTACCGCCATAGGACGCGCTCAGCGCGAACGTCGCGGCCAGCCATTTCTTCGTGCCAGATAACAATGTGGTTCCTCCCTGTCTCGATGTCCCGACTCCATACCCGCGCATTACCAGATCGCTATAAACGTATCCTTACGTAATAAACCAATCCGGACGAATGGGATGAGCCTTCGGAAAAAAAGGAGGCAATGTATACCTATTTTTTTGCGGTACCAACAATTAATGGGGAGACAATGCGTAGATTATCGAGATGGCACGAATGGATACCAACCACGGTCGCTGGTTAATAAAAACGGATACCATCCTGCTCATTTTGGATGGCGTTCATGGACACCATCCTTCGGTCAAAACGGCACGCAGCGGATACCATCCGTATCTACGCGCCTGCCCGCTCGCCACGCGCTTTTCGGTCGCGATTTGGAAATAAATGGATACGATCAGGCGATGACGATGGGCGCCCGGCCCCACTTGGCCTTTACGGGGCGACAGGCTTCGGAATGCCCGGAATGCAGACGGCCCCGGCGCTCCGGAGGCCGATCTTCTTTGCGCATCAGCACATCGCAGGCAGCCGAAACTCCGCGGCCCTGCGCCAGTTCCATGGTTATTCTCTTGGCGTTGGCGGTTTCCGCTTTCCTTGCCTTTCGCCCAGATACCTGTTTGGCAATTACCGGGGCTGCCGGGACGATCGGCTCCTGCTTCGCAGGTGCGCAGCTCGCGCGCTGATGCATAATGCCGAGAAATGCCGTATCAAATATCTCGGCAGCGGAAATCCGGTTATATCAGCAGCGCCCGTCCAGCAAAATCCATTATGAGAACTCAGCCAGATCGCAAGGATTCCAGACGCCCGGCGCATTATCCTTGAAAATCAGGAGAATGAGATTTGAATATAAATTTCCACAGATTCCCGGATAACAGAACAACTGATATTGGCGCGCAGCCCCAGCAATCGCGCGTGCGTCGACCGCCGCGTGCGCGGACAGTCCGCCCCGGCTCCAGGCCGCAACCGGCCCTTTCTCCCCGATCTCCGCACCAGAAACAAAACAGGCCGCATCCGCGGCCTGTCCCATTTCTTCCCTGACAACAGGAAGAACGATCAATCCACAACCACCCTCACTCCACCGTCACACTCTTGGCCAGATTGCGCGGCTTGTCGACGTCGGTGCCGCGCGCGCAGGCGGTGTGGTACGACAGCAGCTGCAGCGGAATGGTGTGGAGGATGGGCGAGAGTTTGCCGTAGTGTTCGGGCATGCGGATGACGTGCATGCCTTCGGCGCTCTGGATCTTGCTGTCGGCGTCGGCGAAGACGTAGAGCTCGCCGCCGCGCGCGCGGACTTCCTGCATATTGGATTTCAGTTTTTCCAGCAGGGCGTCCTTGGGCGCGATGGTGACGACGGGCATGTGCTCGGTGACGAGCGCGAGGGGGCCGTGCTTGAGTTCGCCGGCGGGATAGGCTTCGGCGTGGATGTAGCTGATTTCCTTGAGCTTGAGCGCGCCTTCGAGGGCGATGGGGTAGTGCATGCCGCGGCCGAGGAAGAGCGCATTTTCCTTGGAGGCGAAGCGGTCGGCCCAGGCCATGATCTGGGGCTCGAGCGCGAGCACGGAGCCGATGGCGGCGGGCAGATGGCGCAGGGCCTTGAGGTGTTCGGCTTCCTGTTCGGCGGTGAGGCGGCCGCGCGACTGGGCGAGCGCCAGGGTGAGCAGGAACAGCGCGGTGAGCTGGGTGGTGAAGGCCTTGGTGGAGGCCACGCCGATTTCGACGCCGGCGCGGGTGATGTACGAGAGCTTGCACTCGCGCACCATGGCGCTGGTGGCGACGTTGCAGATGGTGAGGGTGTGCTCCATGCCGAGCGAGCGCGCGTGCTTGAGGGCGGCGAGCGTGTCGGCGGTTTCGCCGGACTGCGAAATGGTGACGACGAGCGAGCGCGGGTTGGGCACGCTGTCGCGGTAGCGATATTCGCTGGCGATCTCGACGTTGACCGGGATCTGGGCGATGGATTCGATCCAGTACTTGGCGGTGAGGCCGGCGTAGTAGCTGGTGCCGCAGGCCAGGATGAGGAGCGAGTCGATCTCCTTGAAGATCTTGTAGGCGTCGTCGCCGAAGAGCTCGGGAGTGATGCTTTCGATGTCCTGCAGGGTGTCGCCCACGGCGCGCGGCTGCTCGAAGATTTCCTTCTGCATGTAGTGGCGGTAGGGGCCGAGTTCGGCAGCGCCGGAGTGCACGTGCACGGTGTGGGCCTGGCGCTCGACGGGACGGCCGTCGGCGTCGACGATCCAGACGCGCGAGAGCTGCAGGTCGGCGACGTCGCCGTCTTCGAGGTAGATGATCTGGTCGGTGGTGCCGGCCAACGCCAGCGCGTCGGAAGCGAGGAAGTTCTCGTCCTTGCCCAGGCCCACCACCAGGGGCGAACCCTGGCGCGCGCCGACGACGCGGTGCGGCTCGTCGCGGCAGAAGACGGCGATGGCGTAAGCGCCCTGCAGGCGGCGCACCGCCTGCTGCACGGCTTCGAAGAGGTCGCCGGCGTAGAGGTGGTTGACCAGGTGGGCGATGACTTCGGTGTCGGTCTGGCTTTCGAAGACGAAGCCGGCGGCCTGGAGTTCGGCGCGCAGCTCGTCGTGGTTCTCGATGATGCCGTTGTGCACCAGCGCGATGCGCGGCTCGTCATTGCCCAGGTGCGAGAAATGCGGGTGGGCGTTGTGGGTGGCGGGCACGCCGTGCGTGGCCCAGCGGGTGTGGGCGATGCCGGTAAAGCCGGACAGGTGATCCTGGGCGACCTGCTCGGCCAGCTCGGCCACGCGCTGGGTGCTGCGGGTGCGGCGCAGGTGTCCGTCGAGGTAGACGGCCACGCCGCAGGAATCGTAGCCGCGGTATTCCAGACGCTTGAGGCCTTCGATGAGAATAGGGGTGATGTCGCGCTGGGCGACGGCGCCAACAATGCCGCACATGGGAAACGACTCCGGAAAGTTCAATATGGACCGCATTGTGCGCGTGAAGACAAGAAATTTGATTTCTTTATCTACTATGTAATGACAGATTATTCCCTTACATATTTGTGATTAAATTATATTTCATTGAATCAATATTATCGAACGAATCATGCAAAATCACGAGCCCGCGCTCCCCGATCTGGACGATCTGGACCTGCGCATCCTGGATCAACTGCAGGAAAACTGCGCGCTGACCAACCAGGATCTGGCCCAGCGCGTGCATGCCTCGCCGCCCACCTGCCTGCGCCGGGTGCGCCGGCTGGTGGAGGAAGGCGTGATTTCGCGGCAGGTGGCGATCCTGGCGCCGGAAAAGCTGGGCAGCACGCTGACGGCCATCGTGGAGGTAACGCTGGACGTACAGGCGGCGGAACGGCTGGCGGAGTTCGAGGCCGCGATGCAAGCCGAGCCGGCGGTGCTGCAGTGCTACCGCGTGTCGACAGGGCCGGATTTCGTGGTGATTGCGCAGGTGCGCGACATGCCGGCGTATCACGCGCTGGTGCACCGGGCCTTTACGGCGGCGGCCAATGTGCGCAACGTGCGCACGTTTTTCTCGGTGCACCGCGCCAAATTCGAAACACGCATCAATGTGCGCGGCTGAGGCGCGCGGCCTTCAGCGGCGCGCGAGCAGGGCCTGGAAACGCGCGAGGTAGCGCTCGCCCATTTTCTGCACGTCGTGCTCGTCGCGCACGTAGGCGTAGGCGCGTTCGGTGACTTCCCGGCGGAATGCGGCATCGTCCAGGCAGCGCGCCATGCCGGCGGCCAGCGCCTGGAAGTCTCCCACCTTGCACAGCACGCCGCGCCCGTCGGCCAGGCTTTCCTTGAGGCCGCCGGCGTCGGTGGACACCACGGGCACGCGCTGCAGGAAGGCGTCGAGCACGCTGCTGCCCAGGGCCTCCTCCTCGGAGCTCATGACGAACACGTCGAGGATGCTGTAGAAGTCTTCCACGCCCTTGCGAAAGCCGGCGAAGCGGTAGATGTCTTCGATGCCCAGCAGGCGGGCTTCGTCGCGGGCCTGCCGCTCGCGGTCGCCGCCGGCGCCGAAGTGCAGGAAGACGAAATCGCGCCGGGTCTTGGCCAGCTCGCCCACGGCCCGCACCAGCGTGACGGGATCCTTGTCGCGGATGAGAGCCGCCGAGGTGGCCAGCACTTTCTTGCCCTCGAGGCCGAATTCGCGCACCAGGGCCTGCACGTTGGCGGCGTCGATCTGGTGCGGCTCCACGGCGCTGCGGATGATGACGGGCTCGATGCCCAGCCGCCGCGGTTCGCTGGCCGCCATTTCGCTGATGGCGACGAAGAGGTCGGCGTGGCGCCATTTGAAGCCGGTTTTCCACTCCTCGTTCGGCTTGACCACGAAGGAGGTGCGCCGCGAGAACGCCACGGGCCGGCGGTGCAGCCACTTGGTGAGCACGGCCCAGGTGATGGTGTTGGCCGTCTGGGCGTGGAGGATGTCGTAGCGGCCGGCGCCGGCCAGGAAGCGCAACTGCGCGGGCACGTTGCGCAGCGCATGGACGGTGTAGCCTTCGGCGCGGGCGCGCTCGGCCAGCGGGCCGCCGGCGCGGCACATCAGCTCGACCTCGTGGCCCGCCTTGCGGAAGGCGCGCATGCAATAGAGCGTCTGGCGCTCGCCGCCGCGCCAGCCTTTTTCGAAGTTGAGCTGCAGGATCTTCATGCGCGGCCGATGCCCGAGTAGTCGAAACCCAGGGCGCGCACGTCGGCCGGGTTGTAGAGATTGCGGCCGTCGAGAATGAGCGGCGTCTTGAGCAGCGCCTTCACGCGGTCGAAGTTGGGCGCGCGGAACACCTTCCATTCGGTGACGATCAGGAGCGCGTCGGCGCCGTCCAGTGCGTCGTACATGTCGCGCGCGAAGCTCACGCCGGGCTGTCCCACCAGGACGCGGGCCGCTTCATGCATGGCCACGGGGTCGTAGGCGCGCACTTCGGCGCCGCGCCGCGTGAGCTCGGCGATGACGGTCAGGCTGGGCGCTTCGCGCATGTCGTCGGTGTTGGGCTTGAAGGCCAGGCCCCAGAGCGCGATCTTGCGGCCGCGCAGGTCTTCGCCATAGCGGTCGACGAGCTTTTGCGCCAAGCGGAACTTCTGCGCGCGATTGGCGGCCTCGGCGGCCTGGATCACGCGCATGGGCAGCGCATGTTCGGAAGCGGTGTTGACCAGGGCCTGCACGTCCTTGGGGAAGCAGGAGCCGCCGTAGCCCGCGCCGGGGTACAGGAAATGGTAGCCGATGCGCGGGTCGGCGCCGATGCCGCGGCGCACCTGCTCGATGTCGGCGCCCAGCGCCTCGGCGAGGTTGGCCATTTCGTTCATGAACGAGATACGCGTGGCCAGCATGGCGTTGGCGGCGTATTTGGTGAGCTCGGCCGAGCGCACGTCCATGACCATGAGGCGGTCGTGCGTGCGCTGGAACGGTTCGTAGATGCGGCGCATGACGCCGATGGTGAACTCGTCGTCGGCGCCCACGATGACGCGGTCCGGGCTCATGAAATCGTTGATGGCGGCGCCCTCTTTCAGGAACTCCGGGTTGGATGCCACGCTGAACGGGATATCCACGCCGCGCGCGGCCAGTTCGCGCGACACCACGGCCCGCACCTTGTCGGCGGTGCCCACGGGCACGGTGGACTTGTCCACGATGAGCTTGCGCGAGGTCATGTGCCGGGCAATGTTGAGCGCCGCGGCCAGCACGTACTTGAGGTCGGCCGAGCCGTCCTCGCCGGGCGGCGTGCCCACGGCAATGAACTGCACGTCGCCGAAGGCCACGCTCTGCGCCACGTCGTCGGTGAACGACAGGCGGCCGGCCTCCACGTTGCGGCGCACCAGCTCTTCCAGGCCGGGTTCGTAGATGGGGATGCCGCCCTGGCGCAGCAGGTCGATCTTGGCCGAATCCAGGTCCAGGCACATGACTTCGTTGCCCATGTCGGCCAGGCATGCCCCCGACACCAACCCTACGTAACCCGTGCCCACGACGGTGATTTTCATGCCCGAACGCCTTTCAGATAGGTAAGCTTGCGCGCCCGGCCGGTAAAGCCGGGCGTCGGCCGCCATTATAGAAGCCGGCGCCGCCGCGCCGCTCTAGGGACGCAGGCGGGTGAAACGCACCGTATTCACCGCCACCGCCATGGCGGCGCAGGCCGTGCCCAGCAACAGGGCCAGGCTGGGGCCGTGCGCCACGCTCAGGCCGAAGGCGATGGCCACGAGCGCGGTGCCGAAGCTCTGCCCGAACACGCGCGTGGTGGCCTGCAGGCCGCCCGCGGCCCCGCTGCGCGCACGCGGGGCCGCCGAAAGCAGTGCGCGGTTGTTGGGCGTCTGGAAGAACCCGAAGCCCACTCCGGCCACGAACATGCCCGCCAGGATGGGCGCGTTGGAAACATCGGTGGGCAGCGCGGCCAGCCAGAGCATGCCGGCCACCATGGTGGCCGCCCCCACGCCGCTGAGGGTGGCGGCGGAATAGCGGTCGGACAGCCGGCCCGCCAGCGGCGCGATGATGGCGGTGCCCACCGGCCAGGCGCCCATCAGCATGCCTACCTCGAGGTAGGGCCGGCCCAGCACCTGCTGGAAGTAAAACGGCAGAGACACGTAAGAGGCCATCTGCGCCGCGAACGTGCAGGCCGATGCGCCCACCGCGTAGGCCAGCGGCCGGATGCGCAGCAGGTCCACCGGCACCAGCGGCGCGGGCTGCCGCGAGGCGCGCCGCACCAGGAACAGGCCGAACACGGTGGCGATGGCCACCATGCCGATGCCGCGCAGCAGATCCTGCCCCATCATGTCCACGCCGGAAATGAACACGCCGAGCGTCACCATGCTGAGCAGCGCGCTGATCCAGTCCAGCCTGACGTTGTTGCGCGGCACTTCGGGCAGATGGCGCAGGCCGAACATGGCCAGCACGCAGATCGGCAGGTTGACCGCGAAGATCCAGGGCCAGGGCGCCACCGACAGGATGGCCGAGCCCACGGTGGGGCCGAGCACCGACATCACCGCCACCGTGGTGGCGTTGATGCTGATGCCCCGTCCAAGCAGCTTCAGGGGATAGATGTTGCGCACCAGCCCGCCGAACAGGCACATGAGGGTGGCCGCCCCCACGCCCTGGAACATGCGCGCGAAGGTGAGCTGCACCAGCGTGCCCGCCAGCGCGCAGCCCAGCGAGGCCAGCGTGAAGAGCACCAGGCCGAAGGTGAACATGCGGCGGAACCCGATGCGCTCGGCCAGCGCCGACATGGGCAGCAGCATGGTGACCACGGCCAGGTTGTAGGCGTTGACGATCCACACCGCCTGCGCGGGCGCGGCATTGAGGTCCACCGCGATGGTGGGCAGCGCCACGTTCGCGATGGTGGTGTCCAGCACCGACAGGCTGATGCCCGTCATGACGGTGGCCGCGGCCCAGTAGCGTCGCGGCGTGGGCAGGCCGTCCGGCGCCGCCCCGGCCCGCCCGGGGCCGGTATGCGCGGCGCCCGTATGCGCGGCGCCCGTATGCACGGCGCCCGCATGCACGGCGCCCGCCTTTTCCTGTGGGGCGGTCACGATTTCTTGACCGGGCGCTGCCATCCCTCGACGGTGACCTGCCGCGCGCGCGAGACGGTCAGCTTGTCGGCCGGCGCGTCGCGGGTGAGCGTGGTGCCCGCGCCCAGCGTGGCGCCGCGGCCCACGCGCACGGGCGCCACGAGCTGCGTGTCGGAGCCGATGAAGGCATCGTCTTCGATGACGGTGCGGTGCTTGTTCACGCCGTCGTAGTTGCAGGTGATGGTGCCCGCGCCCACGTTGACGCGCTGGCCCACGTCGGCATCGCCGATGTAGGCCAGGTGGTTGGCCTTGCTGTCGGCGCCCAGCACGCTTTTCTTGATTTCGACGAAGTTGCCCACGTGGGTGCGGTCGCCCAGCTCGGTGCCCGGACGCAGGCGCGCATACGGACCGATGCGCGCGTCGCGGCCCACTTCGGCCTGGTGCAGATGGCTGAAGGCCTCGATGTGCGTGCCCGCGTCGACGGACACGTCGCGCAGCACGCAGTGCGGGCCGACGCGCACGCCGTCGCCCAGCGTGACCTGCCCTTCGAACACGCAGCCCACGTCGATGAAGACGTCGCGGCCGCAGACGAGCGAGCCGCGCAGGTCGAAGCGCGCGGGATCGGCCAGCGTAACGCCGGCTTCGAGCAGGCGGCGCGCCTGCTCGCCCTGCCAGCGCCGCTCGAGCTCGGCCTGCTGCACGCGGCTGTTCACGCCCAGCGTTTCCCAGGCGGCGCCCGGCTGGGCGGCGCCCACGGTCACGCCATCGGCCACGGCCAGGCCCACGGTGTCGGTCAGGTAGTACTCGCCCTGCGCATTGTTGTTGCCGATGCGGCCCAGCCAGTCTTTCAGGCAGGCGGTGGGCGCGGCCAGAATGCCGGTGTTCACTTCCTTGATGGCGCGTTCGGCCTCGGTGGCGTCCTTGTGCTCCACGATGCGCGCCACGTGGCCCTGCGCGTCGCGCACGATGCGGCCGTAGCCGGTGGAGTCTTCCAGCACCTCGGTCAGCACCGCCATGCCGTCGCCGCGCGCCTGCAGCAGGCGCTGCAGGGTGGCCGGCTGCACCAGCGGCACGTCGCCGTACAGCACCAGGGTGACATCGTCCTTGCCATCGCCTTCGAGCAGTTGCGGCACGGCCTGCTGCACCGCGTGGCCCGTGCCGTGCTGGGGCTGCTGCAGCGCGAAGTGCAGGTCAGCGTGGCCTTCGAACGCCTGGCGCACGCGCTCGGCGCCGTGGCCCACCACCACGACGATGCGGGCGGGCTCCAGCTGGCGCGCGCTGTCGAGCACGTGGGCCAGCATGGGTTTGCCGGCCAGCGTGTGCAGCACTTTGGGAAGATCGGACTGCATGCGTTTGCCCAGTCCGGCGGCAAGTATCACTACATTGAGCATAGATTCTCGTTGAAACGCGCCGCGCCGGCCCTCGCGGGCCGGTGGCGCCTGGATTGAAAAAATCAGGTCGGGCCGGAAGGCGCGCCATTCTTCCTGGCGCGCGGCGCGGACTTGCGGGCTGCCTTGGAGGCCGTTTTGGCGGCCGCCTTGGACTGCGTCTTGGACGCGGGCCGGGTTTGCGCGCCGGCCGCCGCGCCTTGCGCCGCCTGCGGCGGCTGTGCGGCCTGGGCCGAGGGCATGGTAGCGGCCGTGGCCGCCGCGATCTGGCTGAACTGCCGCTGCAGGAGATCCCACCACGCCTTGGAGGCCGACTGCGCCGCCTGCCCCATCTGCTCGCTCATGCCGGGGCCGGGCGGCTGCGCCGAAGCGCCGGCCTGCGCGGCGCCGCCCTCCCCGCCCGCCTTGTCCGGCTCGGGCGCGGCGGCCTCGGCCTGGCGCGGCGCGGGCTTGATTCCCAGCACCACTTCCAGCGGCGAGGCCGCGCCGCTGTCGCGCACGGCGCTCATGTCGAGATTGGCCGCGCTGTCGACGAATGCACGCAGCGTGCTGATGGTGGAACGCTGCACTTCCATGCCCTGGATGGTGCTCGAAAGCATGGAGAGGTTCATGCGCAGCCAGTTTTCGACCGACCGCAGCTCGGCGATGCGGCGGTCGAGTTCTTCGAGGTTCATGGGGGGAGCGATGGGCAGGCTGCTGGCCAGCCCGCCTGGGCCGGTGAGGCCGGCCCAGGCCTGGCGCATCATTTCCATGCTCGCCAGCAGCGGGTTTCCGGACAGTTCGGAGCTCTGGCCCAAGCCCGGCAGGACGAACGGGTTGCTGTGTTGATCGCTCATTCCAGGTCTCCCCAAGAATCGAAGACGCCGCGATCCGGGCTCACCATCCGGACAGCAGCTGATTGTTTTCCACGCGCACGTGGTCGCCGGAGGCGAAGGCGAAGGGCTGCGCACTGCGGAACTGGCGCTTGCTGCCGTCGCCCATGCGCACGGTGAGCTCATAGTGCGTCACTGTTTGTTGCTGTCTGATATTACGCTCAACTTCGCGGCCTGCCAAAGCCCCGCCGACCGCGCCCAGCACGGTGAGCGCCGTCTTGCCGTGGCCGCCGCCGAACTGGTTGCCGACCACGCCGCCCGCGACGCCGCCGGCAATGGTGCCGATGAGATGGTCGCCGTTATCTTGCGCGGGCACGCGGACTTCGCGCACGGACTCGACCACGCCGCAGGTGCCGCAAGCCGCCTGCGCCGGCGCGCGCGCGGCCGGGGCGCCCTGAGTCTGGGCCTGAGCCTGGGCCGGTGCGGGAGCCCCGGGCGCGGGCGGCGCGGGGGCCAGGTTGGCGGCCTCGGGACCGGACTGCGCCGATTCGGCCTGGGGATTGGCCGAGATCGAGGGCAGCCAGCCCAGCATGGCGGCGACCGCGACGGCGCTCAGGATAATGATGGATACGGCGGCGGACGCCACCAGGGGATGGAGCCCGCGGCGCGGGGAACCGGATTGCGTGGCAGGATTCATGTGGATGCTCCAACGACACTGACGGGCAGTGGTATAGCACTGGCGCGGGGTATCGGCGTGTTGCGATCGTGACGCTTTGCAAGGCCCCGGACGGGGGCTTTCCGCCGCGATCCAAACGTGCACAATAGCCGTATGGACTCCGTGACCCTGCCCCAGCTCGAAGCCGCCATCAATTATTGGCGCCAGCGCTCGCCTTCGGTGGGCGACGAATCACGCCTGTGCGCGGAAGCGGCCGCGCTGGCCACGCCCTACGCGCTGATGATCATCGAGGGGCGCCGCGAAATGGCGCTGGCGGAGTTCGAGGACGCCGCCCGCGCGGCGCTGCAGGCCTGGGCCGCGACGCGGCCCTGACTCGGGCGGGCCATGGGGGTGCGCCTCACTGTGCCTTGAGCAGCGCCTGGATATCGTGCGCCAGGGCGTCCGCGCCCAGGGTATTGTTGGCCAGCACCCGCGATTCGCCCTTGCCGTCCAGCAGGTAGAACGCGGCGGTATGGTCCATGGTGTAGCCGCCGTCCTTGGTGGGCGACTTGGCGTAATAGGCCTTGAACGAGGCCGCCGCCTTCTTGATCTGGTCGGCCGTGCCCGTCAGGCCCAGGAAGCGCGGGTCGAAGGCCGTGACGTACTGGCGCAAGATCTCCGGCGTGTCGCGCTCGGGATCCACGGTGATCAGCAGCACCTGCACGCGGTCGGCATCGGGCCCGAGTTTCTGCATGACGTCCGACAGCTCGGCCAGCGACGTGGGGCATACGTCGGGACACTGGGTGAAACCAAAGAACACAACCACGACCTTGCCCGAGAAATCGGACAAATGGCGGGTCTTGCCATTGAAATCGACCAGCTCCAGGCCCTTGCCCAGCTGGGTGCCGCTGATGTCGCTGCCCTTGAACACGGGCTTGCTTTCGCCGCAGGCGGCCAGCGCGGCGGCGACCAGCGTGGCCGCGCCCAGCCGCAAGGCGAGCCTGCGGCCGGCGGAAAACAGGGAATGCATCGACAACCTCCGGTCAGCCCAGCAGGGCGAACCAATGATCCACCAGCAGGGCGCCGAACAGCAGCGCCAGGTAGAGGATGGAAAAACGGAACAGGCCGCGCGCCAGCTCGTCGCTGTAGGCGCGGTACAGCCGCCATGCGCGGGCGACGAACATGCCGCCCAGGACCAGCGCGGCGGCCAGGTAGAGCTCGCCGCTCATGCGGATGGCGTAGGGCAGCAGCGTGGTGGCCAGCAGCGCAATGCTGTAGAGCAGGATGTGCAGGCGCGTGAACTGCTGCCCGTGCGTGACGGGCAGCATGGGCAGCCCGGCCTTGGCGTAGTCGTGGTTGCGGTACAGCGCCAGGGCCCAGAAATGCGGCGGGGTCCAGATGAAGATGATGAGCACCAGCACCCAGGCCTCGGCCGGCACGGAATCGGCGACGGCGGCCCAGCCCAGCGCGGGCGGCATGGCGCCCGACAGCCCGCCGATGACAATGTTCTGCGGGGTGCGCGGCTTGAGGATGATGGTGTAGATAATGGCGTAGCCCACGAAGGTGGCGAAGGTCAGCCACATGGTGAGGGGGTTGACCAGCCGGTACAGCACCAGCATGCCCGCCCCGCCCAGCAGGCCGGACAGCATCAGCACCTGGAAGGCGGAGATCGTGCCGCGCGCGGTGGCGCGGCGCGCCGTGCGCAGCATGCGCGCATCGACTTCCTGCTCGATGAGGCAGTTGATGGCAAAGGCGGCCGCCGCCAGCAGCCAGATGCCCACGGTGCCGAAAAACACCTTGCCCAGGTCCGGCACGCCCGGCACGGCCAGGAACATGCCGATGACCGCGCAGAACACGGCAAGCTGCGTGACGCGCGGCTTGGTGAGGACGAAATACTGGCGGAGCAATCCGGTTTGGGAAGCGGCGAGACTGGACATGATGGGCCCCATTTTAAACGCGCGCCGAATCAGGGACGCTTCCCGCCCCCGCCAGGCGCACCAGCAGCACCACGGCGGCCAGCGTCAACCCGGCCGCTCCGCCATTGTGCAATACGGCGATCAGCAGCGGCCACTGGAAGAAAATGGTGGTCAGGCCCGTGAAGAGCTGGGCCGCCAGCAGCGCCAGCATCAGCGTGGCCGGCCCGCGCAGGCCGGGCTCGGCGCGCAGGCGCCAGGCCAGCACGCCCAGGTATACGAACACCACGAAGGCGAAATTGCGGTGCACCCAATGGATGGCCGTCAGCGCCGGCTGCGAGATCATCTCCCCGGAAGGCAATTCGCCCAGCCCGCGGATCACGGAATACCCGCCATGGAAATCCATTTCCGGGATCCACTGGCCGTGGCACATGGGAAAGTCCATGCAGGCCAGCGCGGCGTAGTTGGTGCTGACCCAGCCGCCCAGCGTCACCTGCGCCAGCAGCAGCGCGAAGCCGCCGATCATCCAGGGCCGGAACCGCCGGGCGGCGGCGGGCACCGGCGCGTGCGGCCGCTCGCGCGCCGAGAGCCAGGTCATGAGCGCGAGCACCGACAGCCCGAACACCAGGTGAGCCGTCACCACGGCCGGCATGAGCCGGTGCGTGACCGTCCAGGCGCCGAACGCGCCCTGCACGCACACCGCCACCAGCGCCACCGTGGCCAGCGCGGGCGAGCGGCCCAGCGCGCGGCGATGGCGCCACGCCATGTACACGATGGCGATGATGAGCATGCCCAGGATGGAGCCCACGTAGCGGTGGATCATCTCGATCCAGGCTTTGGACAGGGTCACGGGGCCGAAGGGCATGGCCTGCGTGGCCTGGTGGATGTCGCCCATGGCGCCCAGCGGGGTGACGCTGCCGTAGCAGCCGGGCCAGTCGGGGCAGCCCAGGCCGGAATCCGTCAGGCGCACGAAGGCGCCGAACATGATGAGGTCCAGGGTCAGGAACCACGTGAAGAAAACCAGCTTGCGGTAGCGCGCCTTGATACGTTCCATATTCATTGTTGCTTCAATACTCCAGGCGCCCCACCGAAACCCGCTGAAAGCGCGACGTGCCAAATCCTGCTCACCCGATCCGCGAGTTGTAGACCAGCCGGCTGATGTCCTTGCGCACCTTCACGCCGTCGGCATCGGCCGGGAACTGCATCATCAGGTTGCCCAGCGGGTCGATCACCCAGATCGGGGCCGCCAGCGCCGCCGCCGCGCCCTCGCCCGCCTGCGCGGGAAGCAGGAAGCGCGCCAGCTCGGCCGGGTCGGCCCGCAGCATCACCGTGCCCTGGTAGGCATCCAGCACCTTCTGCGGCACCGGCGCGTCGTCGGTGATAAACCAGACCCGCGCCAGGCGATCCACGTTCTTGCCCTGGCTGGCATGCGTGTTGCGGGTGATGAACAGCTTGCGCGCGCAGCTTTCCGGGCAGGCCGCGCCGTCGGCGACGACGAGCAGCCATTTGCCCTCGAGGCGACGCAGGTCGTAGGGCTGGCCGTCGAGCGTGCGCAGCCGCAACCCGGCCGGCCCCGGCATGGGACGCTGCGGCTCGATCAAGGTTCCGTAATTGCTGCTTTCCGAAGGCCACCACTGCGGATTCAGGTACACCACGAACGCCGCGACGATGGGCGCGAGCGAGCACAGGAACACCAGCAGCATGGGCGTCAGGGAACGCCTGGGAGCCGCAGCGGAGGAAGTGGGTGAATGAGGCACGGGAATATCCTGGAATCGCGTCGTGACGGGCGGCCGCTCAGGCCGGAGGCGCCTGCCGCCGCCGGGCGCGGCGGATGGCGCCGGCCAGCACCGCCAGCCAGGCGATGGCGGCGATCGCCGCAAAGGCGAACCATTGCACGGCGTAGGAAATGTTCTGGCGGTAGTCCACCGAAGGCTGCGGCCAGTCGCGCACCAAGCCGTCGGCGGCATCGTCCGTCTGGCTCAGCACCGCCGGCAGCAGGGTGAGGCCGGTGGCGCGGGCGTAGTCGTCCAGCGCCAGGTTCTGCACCTGGGGCAACGCGCCGCCGGGCAGCGGCAAGGCGGCGGGCAGGCCGGCGGGCGCGCCGCCCAGCGACCACAGCTCGAACAGCCGGGGCACGCGCGGCTGCAGCTCGCCGGAGACGGTCTGCCCGCCCGAGGGCGCGGGCGGCGCCGCCGGAGCGGCCTGCGCGCCCATGACGCGCGGCAGCCAGCCGCGCAGCACGAGCACGGCGGTGTGCGTGGAGGCGTCCAGCAGCATGGGCGTGGCCAGCCAGTAGCCGGGCCGGCCGTCGTGATTGCGGTTGTCGAGCAGTACACTGAATTGCGGCAGCCACACGCCCGCGGCCCGCGCCGCCCGCCATGCGGCGAGTTCGGCCGGCGGGGTGGCCGGGGTCAGGTCCAGCGGCGGCTGCTTGCGGCCGGCCTCGATCGCCGCCAGAATGGCGCGTCGCTCGTCGCCGCGGCGCAATTGCCACTGCCCCAGCGACGCCAGCGCGGCCACGGCGGCGCCCAGCAACAGCAGGGCGGCGGCGGTGGTGCGGGAAGAGTGCGGTCGGGCCATGTCCATATCAATGCAGAACCACTCGGGGAGACCAATATGCGCGCATTCGTCGTACTGGCCTTTATCGGTATCCTGGCCAGCCTGGCGTCCGCCCTGGTCTATCTGATGCGCGACAAGGGTTCCACCAATCGCACGGTCAACGCGCTCACGGTGCGGATCGGGCTGTCGGTGGCGCTCTTTCTTTTCGTGCTGTTTGCCCATCACATGGGCTGGATAGAGAGCACGGGCCTCAGATGAACGCGCCGGGCGGCGCAGGCGCCGCCCGGCGGTACGCATTGTAGGCCAAGGCGGCGGCCCGCCCCGCCCGGGAAGGTCACATCCAGTAGACGAACAGGTACAGGCCCAGCCAGACCACGTCCACGAAGTGCCAGTACCAGGCCGCGCCCTCGAAGCCGAAATGATGATCGGGCGTGAAATGGCCGCGGATCAGGCGGATGAGGATGACCGTCAGCATGGTGGCGCCCATGATGACGTGAAAGCCGTGAAAGCCCGTCAGCATGTAGAACAGCGAGCCGTATGCGCCCGAGTTGAACTTGAGGTTCAGTTCGGTATAGGCGTGGTGGTATTCGGTGGCCTGGCAGGCCACGAACACGAACCCCAGGATCACGGTGGCGAGCAGCCAGAAGATGGCCTTGCCGCGGTGATTCGCGCGCAGCGCGTGGTGCGCGATGGTGAGCGTGACGCCGGAACTGAGCAGCAGGGCCGTGTTGATGGTGGGCAGCCAGAACGGTCCCACGGTCTGGAAGTGCTCCACCACGCCGGCCGGGCCGAAGTTGGGCCAGGTGGCCTGGAAATCGGGCCACAGCAGCAGCTTGTGGTCCATGTCGCCCAGCCACGGCGTGGTGATGGTGCGCGCATACCAGAGGGCGCCGAAGAAGGCCGCGAAGAACATCACCTCCGAGAAGATAAACCAGCTCATGCCCCAGCGGTAGGAGTTGTCGATGCGCTTGCTGTTGAGCCCCGACTCCGACTCGTGGATGGCGTCGCCGAACCAGAAATACAGCACCGTCACCACGCCGATGAACCCCGCCAGCACCAGCCATTTGCCCCAGCCCACGCCGTTGATCCAGGCGGCTGCGCCCAGCCCCATGCAGAGCAGGGCCAGCGCCGTGCGCACGGGGTGGCCGGAATCGGCGGGCACGTAGTAGTACGGCGCCTCTTTACCTTGAACCGAGTGGCTTGCACTCATGGCTTTCTCCCTGGTACGGATGTTTGATTTGAAGTTGTTCGAATCTCAGCTCAGGCTGGCCACCGCCCAGCGCACGATGAACACCAGCGCCGTCACGAACAGCGCGGCGGCCAGCAGCCCGGCCACGATGACGTAGACCGGGTTGAGCCGCGCGATGTCTTCGCGGTAGCCCGCCCCCTTGCGCACGCCGAAAAAGGCCCAGGCCACCGCCTTGACCGTCTGGACGAAGCTCAGCTTGCGCTGGGCGGTGTCGCGCAGGTCTTCGCTCATGGCGCTACCCCATGGCCGCGCCGCCCAGCAGCGCGGAGCCCCGCAGCAGCGTCCAGACGAACACCGCCGCCACGAAGGCCAGCAGGATCAGGCCCGCGATGCGGTTGCGGCGGCGTTGTTCGGGCGTCATGGCGCGGCGGTCCGGGTCGGTGGTCGGCGGCACGTCACTTCACTTCGGGCGGCGTCTCGAAGGTGTGGAACGGCGCCGGCGACGGCACGGTCCATTCCAGCCCTTCGGCGCCTTCCCACGGCTTGGCGGAGGCGCGCTCGCCCTTGCCCATGTAGCAGCGCAACACCGCCCACAGGAAGATGAGCTGCGACAGCCCGAACCAGAACGCGCCGATGGTGGCGATCTGGTGGAAGGTGGTGAACTGCGCGGCGTAGTCGGCGTAGCGGCGCGGCATGCCGGCCAGGCCCAGGAAGTGCATCGGGAAGAACGTCAGGTTGAAGGAGATCAGCGACGACCAGAAGTGCAGCTTGCCCAGTTTTTCGCTGTACATGCGGCCGGTCCACTTGGGCAGCCAGTAGTAGGTGCCCGCGAACAGGGCGAACAGCGAGCCGGCCACCAGCACGTAGTGGAAATGGGCCACCACGTAATAGGTGTCGTGCACCTGGATGTCGATGGGCGCCACCGAAAGAATCAGGCCCGTGAAGCCGCCCATGGTGAACACGAAGATGAACCCGATGGCGAACAGCATCGGGGTTTCGAAGGTCATGGAGCCGCGCCACATGGTGGCCACCCAGTTGAAGACCTTCACCCCCGTGGGAATGGAGATCAGCATGGTGGCGTACACGAAATAGAGCTGGCCGGTGACGGGCATGCCGGTGGTGAACATGTGGTGCGCCCACACGATGAACGACAGCACCGCGATGGAGGCGGTGGCGTACACCATGGAGGCGTAGCCGAACAGCTTCTTGCGCGCGAAGGCCGGCACGATGGCCGACACGATGCCGAAGGCCGGCAGGATCATGATGTACACCTCGGGGTGCCCGAAGAACCAGAACACGTGCTGGTAGAGCACCGGGTCGCCGCCGGCGGCCGCGTTGAAGAAGCCCGTGCCGAAGTGGCGGTCGGTGAGCACCATGGTGATGGCCGCGGCCAGCACCGGCATCACGGCCAGCAGCAGGAAGGCGGTGATGAGCCAGGTCCAGCAGAAGAGCGGCATCTTCATCAGCGTGAGGCCGGGCGCGCGCATGTTCAGGATGGTCACGATGATGTTGATCGCGCCCATGATGGACGAGGCGCCCATGATGTGCATGGCGAAGATGCCCAGGTCCATGCCCGGGCCCATCTGCAGCGACAGCGGCGCATACAGCGTCCAGCCGGCCGCGGTGGCGCCGCCGGGCACGAAGAACGAGGTGGTCAGCATGATGGCCGCCACCGGCAGCAGCCAGAAGCTGAAGTTGTTCATGCGCGCGAACGCCATGTCCGAGGCGCCGATCTGCATGGGGATCATCCAGTTCGCGAAGCCCACGAAGGCCGGCATGATGGCGCCGAACACCATGATGAGGCCGTGCATGGTGGTGAACTGGTTGAAGAGCTCGGGGCGGAAGAACTGCAGGCCCGGCTCGAACAGCTCGGTGCGCAGCAGCAGGGCCAACGTGCCGCCCTCCAGCAGCATGACGAACGAGAAGATGAGGTACATCGTCCCGATGTCTTTGTGGTTGGTGGCGAACAGCCAGCGGCGCCAGCCCGAGGGCATGGCGTGGTGGTGGTGGTCATGGTGACCCTGGCCCGGCGACACGTGGTCTACAGTGACGCTGCTCATGATGGACTCCTTCCTGCTGAGGGCCGGCCGCGCCTGGCGCGGTCCGGCCAAGTATCTCGACTAAACGGAACCGGTTCCTGCCTGGGGAGGGCGGAGCGCGCGATCAGCGCGCGGCCGCCACGTCCTTCGGAAGAACCGTCGGGTCCTGCCCCTTGCCTGCATTGCTCCAGGCATGGCGCGTATAGCTGATGACCGCCGCGATTTCGACGTCGTTGAGCTGGCCGCCGAACGGCGCCATGGCGGTGCCGGGCCGGCCGTGCAGCACGGTCTTGATCTGCTCCGCCTTGGGGCCGAGCACGATCTTGTCTCCATCGAGCGCGGGGAAGCTGCCCGGCACGCCCTTGCCGTTGGCCTGGTGACAGGCCACGCAATTGGCGCCGAACACTTTCTCGCCCCGGGCAACCAGTTCGGCCTCCGTCCACTCCTTGTTGGGATCGTCGGCGCTGGCCGCCATCTTCTTCTGCTGTTCTCCCACCCACTTATCGTAGTCCGCCTGCGACTTCACTTCCACTACGATGGGCATGAAGGCGTGGTCCTTGCCGCAAAGCTCGGCGCACTGGCCCCGATAGATGCCCGGTTTCTCGGCGCGGAACCAGGCGTCGCGCAGAAAGCCCGGGATCGCGTCCTGCTTGACGCCGAAGTCCGGCACCATCCAGGAATGGATGACGTCGGCGGCGGTGAGCACCACGCGGACCTTCTTGTCCACCGGCACCACCAGCGGGTTGTCCACCTCCATGAGGTAGAACTCGCCCTTGGGCTCGCGGTTTTCGATTTGCGCGCGCGGCGTGGCCAGGGTGGACAGGAACTTGACCCCGGCGGCCGCGCCGTCCAGGTATTCGTAGCCCCATTTCCACTGGTAGCCGGTGACCTTCACGGTGAGGTCGGCGCTGGAAGTGTCTTTCATGGCGACGACCGTCTTGGTGGCCGGCAGCGCCATGGCGATGACGATGATGAAGGGGATGACGGTCCAGGCGACTTCGACGCCCAGGTGCTCGTGGAAGGTGGCGGCCTGGTGGCCGCGCGATTTGCGGTGCGCCCAGATGGAGTAGAACATCACTCCGAAGACACCGATGAAGATCACGATACAGATCGTGAGCAGCATCCAGTGCAACCACATGACATCCCGGGTGATCTGTGTGACGCCTTCGTGCAGGTTAAGCTGATTGACCTTCGGGCCGCCGGGCATGTCTTGCACCTGAGCGCCGGCCACCTGGCCAATCAGCAATGCACAAGCCCCGAGTATCCCTCTCCACTTCTTCATGCTTACCTCGAAACATGGCGCGAAGGCCCTGTCGCCCTGTGGCACGGATGTCACTTGTACAGGACTACGCGCAATTATTAGATGGCAGGGTCAGGCAGGAGTTGAGCGGCCCCCGCGTTCCCACTCGAAATCACAAAGAAACTGGCGGATTATAGCGGACGCGCAAATAGATGTAAGTTCGCGCTCTTGAAATCATGACGCCCGCCCCCATGGGCGCGAACCGCTTTGACGCCGGGGCCGCGCGCCGGTCTGCGCTGGCATAAAATCTGCCGGTCGCTCTTCGATGGCCCGATCCATGCTTCATCCCCTGCCCGACCTCTATGCAAGACTGCGCGTGCGCGCCCAGGAGCCTGCGCCCGACGGCGCGCGCATCTTGTATATAGCGGGACGCCGCTGCGGCTGGGCCACGCATGCGGCCTGCGATGCCCTGCGCGGCGTGGCCCATGTCGAATCGGACGGCCAGACGCTGCGCATCGGCGCCGGCCTCGCGCCGGGCGACGCTCTCAACGAGGTGCTCGAGCGATCGGCCCAGGCCCTGCGGCAGGCCAACTGCCTGCGCGGCTGGCGCGATGAATTGCTGGATGTCACCGACGGCGAAACCTGGCTGGGCGTGATCGAGCGTGCCGCCATGCGGCCGCTGGGCCTGCTGACCAAAGCCGTGCATCTCAATGCCTGGACGCCGGACGGCCGGCTCTGGGTGGCGCGGCGCTCGCTCGGCAAAGCCACCGATCCGGGCATGTGGGACACGCTGGTCGGCGGCCTGGCCGGCAGCGGCGAACCGCTGGAAGAGGCGCTGCTGCGCGAATGCGGCGAAGAGGCCGGGCTCGACGCGCCGGACCTGCGCCGCCGGTCCGCCCTGCGCGCCATTCTGCGCATCCACCGCCGCCTGCCCGAGGGCTACCAGGTCGAAGACGTACTGACCAGCACCTGTGTGCTCGAAGCCGGCGCCCGCCCCGCCAACCGCGACGGCGAGGTCATGGAAATCGACGCCATCGAGCCCGGCGCCGCCGTGCAGCGCATCGCCAACGGCGAATTCACGCTGGAAGCCGCGCTGGTCATCGTCGAAGACCTCATGCGGCGCGAAGCCTCGGGCGACAACTTTCCGGCCTGAGGCCGCTCATCGCGACGGCACGCCAGGTCAGGCGCGGTCAGGCCCGGCCAGGTCAGGCCCGGCCAGGTTAGGCCCGGCCAGGTTAG
>Ga0180217_1000085_pt1 | contig 206543 bp, 194 predicted proteins | sample eDN3rd37CBELigOP_FD_128521 | JGI IMG/M metagenome (GOLD analysis project Ga0180217, IMG submission 128521) | Enriched Organic Plus compost microbial communities from Emeryville, California, USA - eDNA 3rd pass 37_C BE-Lig OP (version 2) (version 2) ... | reverse complement strand
GTCTTCAATCACTAAGATTCTCATAGAGCAAATTTAGAAAACTTTGTGTAGATTGAATGATAAAAAACACGCCTTAAGCCAAATTTTATATCCTTTAAGCACTTTTTAAGGTCGATAAAAGCACTTTTGCGACACTAATTGTTGCAGAATGAAACGGACTCTTTTATTAGGTGTTCTCTTGACTTTCAGTTTCGGGCTGAAAGCACAGGAAACACTCAAACTATCAAGGCAAGAAGCAGAAACAATGTTTTTGCAGAACAATTTGCTCTTAATTTCCGAAAAGCTCCATATCGAAAGCCAACAAGCCGAAGTCATTCAGGCTAAAATGTGGCATAATCCCGAATTTTCGATAAGTGAAATAAACCTTTGGAAGAATTCAACTGTAGAACCCTCTCCGCCATTTTTTGGAAATTTCGGAAGAAATCAACAAATCTCTTTTGAGTTGGAACAGCTTGTCCAAACAGCAGGAAAACGCAAAAAGCTCATCGCTTTGGAGGAGGTCGATGTTTCAAAAGCGGAGCAGTATTTTGAAGATTTGTTAAGAGGTTTGAAACTCGAATTGAGAAATCAACTAACTGATTTGCAATACATTCAACAATCCATAAAAGTACATCAAAACCTGATTGAGAACATTTCGATATTGACCAATGCCTACCAAAATCAACTGAACAAAGGCAACATTTCAAAAGCAGAATATATCCGACTAAAAGCACAGGAACTCGAAATCAACAAAGAGATTTTGGAGCTTACCCGTCAATCCAACGAAATCCAAAAAGAACTAAAACTTTTACTTCGTATAAATCCGAATGTTTCTATCGAAATCACTGATGACGGATTTGTGAAAGACCCTAAACCTTATCAATCAATTTTCATTGAACAGGTTGTTGAAAATGCAAAAGAAAACCGTCCCGATTACAAATTGGCTTTATTGGAAGAAGAATATTCTAACAAACTTTTGTCTTACGAAAAAGCACAACGGATTCCCGATTTAAAATTCGGCGTGAATTACGACCGAAACGGAAGCACAATGCTTGATTTTGTGGGGTTTGGAGTTTCCTTTGATTTGCCATTTTTTAACCGAAATAAAGGAAATATCAAGAAAGCACAAATCAGTATCGAAAACGCCAGAGTTCAGAAAGAACAAACGGTGCTGACTATCGAAAACGAAATCTTTCTATCCTATAAATCATTGCAACAAGCTATTGATTTTTTGAATAAAATCGAAACCGGTTACGAAGCAGATTTAGATTTGCTGTTGGAGAATTACACCAAAAACTTCACTTCCCGAAACGTGAGTATGTTGGAGTATTTCGATTTTATGGACGCTTATCTGAATAACAAAAAAATCATTTTAGAAGCCCGAAAAGAAGTTAATCAGAAAGCAGAAGAACTCAATTATTCATTAGGGAGAGATTTAGTTGATTAGGAAATTGGTTGATTAGGGGATTAGTAAACTACTCAACCAATAAAACAATAAAAATAAAAAAGATGAAAAAATATTTTTTACCGATTTCCATTATCCTGTTACTCACAGGCTGTCAGAATAGAGAAGAATTTAAGGCATTTCAGAAAGAGAAATTCTGTCTGAACGAAAAAAACAAAAGCATTACCGAGATCACAACGACCGAAAAACAAGCTGTTACGGAGGGAATTCATCTCGTAGGAAGCATAGAATCCAATCCCGACAAGGTTGTGCATTTTGTCAGCCTTGTGGACGGAATTATTTCCAATACGTATTTTTCTTTGGGAGATACTGTTGCCAAAGGACAGGTTTTGGCAGAAATGCAGAGTACGGAATTGAGTTCACTTCAGGCAGAATTGAGTTCGCTCAAAGCACAGATTGAAGTTGCAAAAGTAGATCTAAATGCAAAAGAACAAATGTTTAAAGACGGAATTTCGTCAAACAGGGATTTGATTGAAGCACAAAATAATCTTCGGATTTTGGAATCCGAAAAGCAAAAAACAGAAAACAATCTGAGCCTGTACAGTGCGAGCAGTACCAAAAACGTATTTCAGATAAAAGCACCCGCTTCGGGAATCATCACGGAAAAAAACATCAATTCAGGTTTGACTGTTACCGATGAAGGCGAATCGTTGTTTTCGATTTCAAACCTTAATGATGTTTGGGCTATGGCTAATATTTATGCAACGGATATAGCACACGTTAAAAACGGAATGGAAGTCGAAATCAAAACACTGTCGTATCCTGACGAAATTTTCAAAGGAAAAATTGATGTGATTTCGCAGGTTTTAGACCAGGACGCAAAAGTGCTCAAAGCCCGAATTGTATTGAATAATGAAGGTTTTAAGCTGAAGCCCGGAATGATTGCAGACATTATTGCCCTTAAAAAAACCGATAAGCAGAAAGTAGCCGTTCCGACTTCGTGTTTGGTGTTTTTCAACGGAAAAAATTACGTTTTGGTTTACAAAGACGACTGCAATATTGAAGCTCGTGAAGTTACGCTACTGACCAAAGGAAACGGGAAAACCTATATCGAAAGCGGATTGGAAGAAAACGAAAAAATCATTACCAAAAACCAGCTTTTGATTTTTGAGGAGTTGGCAAATTAGTGTATTAGGAAATTGGTTGATTTGTCAGGTTTCCTATTCAACCAATCCACTATTCAAGGCGTGCTCCTACGGGTCGGGCTTTCCGTTGCAATCCCTCTCTCAAAAGTGAATCTCAAAAAAATTCTATAAAACTTTGTGTAGTTAAATAACTACATTTATATTTGTAGTCAAATAACTTCGCAAATGAATTTAAGACGAGATGTTTTCCAAGCCATTGCAGATCCGACAAGACGGGCAATTCTTCTATTAGTCGCTACAAAATCTATGACAGCAGGTGCAATCGCTTCAAACTTTGACACTGCACGACCGACCGTTTCAAAACATTTGCAAATACTGACTAAATGTGAATTGCTTGAACAAGAGCAAAACGGTAGAGAAATTTATTACCACCTCAATGTTGATAAAATGAAAGAAGTAGCCGACTTTATTGAACCGTTCCGCAAAATGTGGGACGACCGATTTAACAAGTTGGAGGCTGTAATGAAACCGAAGATTCACGAACACAAAAAGAAATAATTATCGAGTGAGTAAAAAAACTAAAACCAATTAAAAATGGAACAAAAAACGAAAATAAATGCCGAAGACGGCAAACAGGAAATCATCATCACAAGGGAATTTGATTTGCCTTTGGAGTTACTTTTCAAAGCTTATGAAGAGCCCGAACTTGTTGAGCAATGGATGGGGACAAAAGTACTGAAAATGGAAAACAAAAAACACGGCTCTTACGCTTTTGAAACATCACATAACGGAAATGTTGTTTTTCGGGCAAACGGAACCATACACGAATTTGTTCCGAACCAAAAAATCATACGAACATTTGAAATGGAAAATATGCTTACAGATGTTCAGCTTGAATTTTTAGAATTTGAAAAGCTAACAGACGAAACAAGCAAACTTACAATGCAAATCATTTATAGGTCGGAGCAACACAGAGCAGAACAATTAAAACTTCCTTTTGCCTACGGTCTTAATATAGCACACAACAAACTACAAGAAATCGCAACAAAATTAAAATAACGAAGTATGAAAAATCGAAACAAAATAATTTATTGGATTACGACAATATTCCTTTCAATCGGAATGACAGCAGGCGGTGCACAACAAATGCTACAAATTGGTGGTTACAATGAAATAGTAAGTTCATTGGGTTATCCGCTCTATCTTTTAAGTATTATCGGAACTTGGAAAATATTGGGTGTTATCGCTATTCTCATTCCGAAATTCCCGTTATTGAAAGAATGGGCGTATGCAGGATTTTTCTTTGCAATGTCGGGAGCTTTTATTTCTCATTTAGCCGTTGGGCAAGCATTTTCAGAGGCTGTTCCCTCATTGATATTATTGACTGTAACCGTTTTGTCTTGGTATTTAAGACCTGCTGACAGAAAAATCAATTTAAACAAAAATTAAATCCTGTTTTATGAATGCACAAGCAGAACAGTTTTTTAACAAAGCTAAAAAATGGAAAGAAGAGTTTTATTTATTGCGTGAAATTGTCCGTGAAAATAAAGCATTAGAAGAAGATTATAAGTGGATGAATCCCTGTTATACTTTTCAGGGAAAAAACATCGTACTTATTCACGGATTTAAAGAATATTGTGCGTTGCTGTTTCATAAAGGAGCTTTATTAAAAGACCTGAAAGATATTCTGATACAACAAACAGAAAATGTACAATCTGCAAGACAAATCAGGTTTACCAATGCCGAACAAATCATAAAATTGAAACCTGTTATTAAGGAATACATCAAAGAAGCAATTGAAATTGAAAAATCAGGCAAGAAAGTAGAAATGAAAAAAGTTGCCGATTATCCCATTCCCGAAGAATTTCAGAGAGCGTTAAACGAAGATAAAACATTAAATAAAGCGTTCTATTCTTTGACATCGGGACGACAAAAAGCCTATTTGTTTTATTTTAACCAAGCTAAACAATCCAAAACACGAGAAACGAGAATTGAAAAGTACTATCAGCATATTTTGGACGGAAAAGGAATTAATGACTGAAAATAACTACTCTTGTTGCATCCGCTTTTGCGTGAGAGATAGAAACGAAATTACGAATTAAAGGCTTTGTAATCATTATGATTATGGAGAGCCTTTTTATTATCACTGAAAACAAGAAAAAAGTTTACCCTAATCAACCACTCCACTAATCAACTAATCCCCAACCTTAAGCCAAATTTTATATCCTTTAAGCCCTTTTTAAGTTCATTAAAATCACTTTTGCAACATCAAAATGTTGTAAAATGCAAAAATTCATTCAAAATATAGTTGCTTTTTCGCTGAAAAACCCGATTATCATTTTTTTCCTTACGGGATTATTGGTCGTTGTGGGAGTTATCAGTCTGAAACATACACCTATTGAAGCCTTTCCTGATGTAACCAATACCAGAGCAAGAGTTATCACGCAATGGTCGGGAAGAAGTGCGGAGGAAATCGAAAAATTTGTAACGCTTCCGATAATGAAGCAGATGAATACCATTCCGAAAAAGACGGAAGTACGTTCTATTTCTCTGTTCGGATTGTCGGTAGTTACCGTAATTTTTGACGATGATGTCGATGATTTTTATGCCCAGCAATACGCCTCAAACCGTTTGCAAGGAATTGAACTGCCCGACGGAGCAGATGCTGAAATCGAGCCTCCTTACGGAGCTACAGGAGAGATTTTCCGCTACGTTATCCGTAGTAACAGACCTGTCAAAGAAATAACCGCCATTCAGGATTGGGTAATCGAACGTGAATTGGTTTCGGTTTCGGGAGTAGCTGATATTGTGAGCTTTGGAGGAGAAGAAAAAATTTACGAAATCAAAATCAATCCGACAGAATTGGCGAATTATGATTTATCCCCTTTAGATGTGTATGAAGCCGTTTCAAAAAGTAATATCAATGTAGGTGGCGATGTGATTGAAAGAGGTTCGCAGGCTTATGTGGTTCGTGGTGTTGGTCTTTTGGAAAAAACAGAAGACATTGAAAATATCCTGATTGAAGTTCGTGGCGACACACCGATTTTGGTAAAGCACGTAGCAGAAGTTGAAATTTCAGCCAAGCCAAGATTAGGACAAGTCGGATTACAAGACGAAGACGATTTGGTTCAGGGTGTTGTGATTATGCTTCGTGGCGAAAACCCGGACGAAGTAATACCAAGATTGAAAGACAAAATCGAAGAGCTAAACAATACCATTCTTCCGAAAGATGTAAAAATAGAGCCTTTTATCGACCGTACAGAATTGGTAAATGCTACCGTAAGCACCGTTGCCAAAAATATTGCAGAGGGAATTTTCCTTGTTTCGGTTATTGTGTTTGTCTTTTTGTATAATTGGCGGACGACTGTAATTGTGGCTTCCGTTATTCCGCTTTCGTTCCTGTTTGCCATTATGATGTTGCGGATCCAGGGCTTGCCTGCCAATCTGATTTCAATGGGTGCGATTGACTTTGGATTGCTTTTGGAGGGAACACTCGTGATTGTCGAAACCGTCTTTGTGGCAATGGAAAAAAAGGCACATAAAGTCGGAATGCCGGCATTTAATAAAATGTCAAAATCGGGAATCATCAAAAAAAGTGCAGGAAGTGTCGCAGGATACATTGTCTTGGCACAGATTATCCTGATTGTCGCCCTTATTCCGATTTTCTCATTCCAAAAAGTAGAAGGTAAAATGTTTTCGCCTTTAGCTTTCACTTTAGGCTATGCTCTTTTGGGCTCGCTTATTTTGAGCATTACATACGTTCCTGTAATGTGCAAGGTTCTGCTCCGTAAAAACATCGTCGAGAAAGAAAATTTCATTTCGAGGTTTTTCAAAAACTCGATGTACACACTATTCCAATGGAGTGCAAAACATAAAAAAGCAACTATTTTCGGGTTTATTGCTTTGATAGCTGTCTGCGGAGTTCGTTTTATGAATTATGGAACGGAGTTTATTCCGAAACTGAATGAGGGAGCATTGTATGTAAGAGCCACACTTCCGAATAGTGTCAATCTTCAGGAATCTACCCGTTTGGCTAAAGAAATGAAAGACAAAATCAGGGGTTTTGAAGAGGTAAAATTTGTCTTAAACCAAGTCGGAAGACCTAATGACGGAACAGACCCGACAGGCTTTTTCAATATCGAATTTCATATCCAACTTTATCCCGAAAAAGAATGGAAAAGCAAAATTTCAAAAGACGAGCTTATCGAAGAAATGCGGAAGGAATTACAGACCTATCCCGGCATTGTTTTCGGATTCAGTCAGCCGATTCAAGATAATGTAGAAGAATATGTAGCTGGTGTTAAGAGTTCATTGGTCGTAAAGATTTTCGGAAATGATTTGTTCAAACTTGAAGAATATGCAGACCAGGTGGCTGACGCTATCCGGGATGTAGAGGGAATTGAAGATCTGAATGTGTACCGAAATATCGGACTTCCCGAACTTCGTATTCAGCTCCATGACCACAAAATGGCACGTTACGGAGTGGATATGGCCAATGCGCAGGCGGTTGTGGAAATGGCAATCGGAGGGAGTGCCGTTACCACATTCTATGAAGAAGACCGAATGTTTGACGTGCGTATTCGTTTTGCTAAAGAATACCGTGATGACGATGAAAAAATCGGAGATATTCTCATTCCGACCGAATCGGGTACAAAGATCCCATTGAGGGAGATAGCGACCATCAGCTATATCACAGGACCGACGTTTATCTATCGAGAGGGAAGCAGTCGCTACATAGCTGTCGGGTTTAGCATAGAAGGCCGGGATTTAGGAAGTACCATTGCGGAAGCAAAAGCCAAAGTAGCCGAAAAAGTTCATATTCCCGAAGAAAATAAAGTCGTTTGGGCAGGAGAATTTGAAAGTAAAGAACGTGCAACAGGTCAATTGGCTGTGATTGTTCCTGCTGTTTTACTGCTGATTTTGTTTTTGTTGTATTTCAATTTCGGAACGATTAAAGACACGCTTATTGCAGCCAGTACGATTCCGTTTGCTTTTATCGGAGGATTTATTTCGCTTTGGTTGACGGGAACGGTTTTCGGAATTTCGGCAGGAATCGGGTTTATCATTCTCTTTGGAGTCAATACCATAAACAGTATTATCTTGATTGCGGTAATGAAAGATAATTTACGGAAAATGAACCTGGAAGACGCTGTTTCAAAAGGCGTATATGACCGAATCCGTCCGATTGTAATGATTGCCCTTATGGGTTCATTAGGATTACTTCCTGCCGCTCTTTCATCAGGAATGGGTTCAGAAATCCAAAAACCACTCGCCATTATGATTGTAGGCGGATTATTGATTTGTATGATTTTGTCGCTTACGGTACTGCCTCAAGTTTTCCATTGGGCTTATCGGAAGAAGGAATAATAGGAGAGGAGATGCTGATTAATATGAAAAATCCCTTGTCTCATAAAAAAAACAAGGGATTCTTTTTTCAGTTCGATGAAACCAAATCTATGAGCGACCGTAAATTTGCTCATACAAATCTTTATATTTCTCTAAAATAATTTTACGTTTCATTTTTAAAGTTGGTGTGAGTTCACCAGTTTCGATAGACCAAATACTTGGCGTGAGTTTAAACCTTTTAATCTGTTCCCATTTACCAAACCGAGGATTGATTTGGTCTATTTCTTGTTGAATCCGGTCAATAACTTCCTTATTTTGACAAATATCTTTCAGCGTAGTTCCAATATTCATATTTTTTCGGGTTGCCCATTCTTTAATAAAATCAAAATTAGGCTGGATTAAAGCACCTGGCATTTTTTCACCTTCTCCGACAATCATTATCTGTTCAATAAAACGTGATTGTTTAAGTTCGCCTTCCAGCAACTGCGGAGCGACATATTTACCTCCCGACGTTTTGAACATTTCTTTTTTACGGTCAGTAATAGACAAAAAACCTTCTTCATCAATATTGCCAATATCACCGGTGTGGAAATAACCGTCGGAAAATGCCTCAGCTGTTTTTTCTTCATCTTTATAATACCCCTGAGCGATACTCGATCCTTTACACAATATTTCGCCGTCATCAGCGATTTTAACTTCTACATTATCAATAACTTTACCCACCGTTCCGATTTTCCAACCTTTGTTTCTTTGGTCATTAACAGAAATTACCGGCGAGGTTTCAGTCAATCCGTAACCTTCCATTACCGGGATTTCGGCCGCACCGAAAATCCGTGCCAGTCTTGGTTGCAAAGCGGCAGAGCCTGATACCAGCAATTCCAGATTACCACCCAAACCTTCATGCCATTTACTGAATACGAGTTTTCGGGTAATTTTGAGCTGTAAATCATAAAAGAAACCGGATTGATAAGGTTCAAATCTTTCGCCGACTTTAATTGCCCACATGAAAATATTCTTCTTCAGTCCGGATAGGGAAGCACCTTTGGCATAGATTTTATCATAAACTTTTTCTAACACCCGCGGAACAACCGTCATTACCTGTGGTTTTACTTCCTTCAGATTATCTCCGATTTTGTCAATAGATTCAGCAAATGATATCGAAACGCCCATATATTGATATAGGTATAAAATCATTCTTTCAAAAATATGACAGCAGGGCAGAAAACTCAAAGCTGTGAATTTTCCTTTGTCAAACGGAACTCTGGATTCGCAACCTAACACGTTGGAAACTATGTTTTTATGTGTAAGCATTACACCTTTCGGTCGCCCGGTGGTTCCGGAAGTGTATATGAGTGAGGCCAAATCTCCGGGTTTTACTTCGTCCATCAGTTTAAAAACTTCCTGTTGTTGGTTCAGGTGTTCCGTGCCGGCTTTCAGCACCATTGACCAATTGGCACAACCTTCAATTTCATCAAAAGAATAAATGGCTCTGAGCTTAGGTATATTAAGTTTAACCGTATTGAGTTTTTCATATATTTCCTGATTCGACACAAATACCATTATAGATTCTGAGTGGGATAATACATATTGGTAATCCTCAGCAGAAATAGTTGGATAAATCGGTACAGAAACAGCACCTATCTGCAAAATGCCGATATCCAATATGTGCCATTCGGTTCTGTTCCGGTCTGTAATCACAGCGATTTTATCCCCGGGCTTTATGCCCATAGCCAGTAAAGCCCTTGAAACAGTGTTTGCTTGTTCCAGATACTCAGACGTTGAGACAGATTTCCATTCATTACCGTATTTGGTTGTAAAACATTTGTTCAATTCATAATTACGCTGCTGGTAATAAGGAATATCGAATAAGCGGGTAATCTCGGTCATAGTTTCATATTTAGTATGGTTAAATATAAGAAAAAATCAGTAATCCGGGATATGATTGAAAAAAAATAAATAAAAATATTTTTGTTTGAAAAATAATATCATTCTCAACATCAAATACTTAAAAAAACTATTGTGCTGAAAAAAAATTATCCGGAATAAAAAAAATCATTTTTATACCTGAAAGTGTTTGCAGAAATAAAAAATCCTCCTATATTTGCACTCGCAAGTTCAGAAAAACATATTGCAAAGGAGAAATGGCAGAGTGGTCGAATGCGGCGGTCTTGAAAACCGTTGACTGTAACAGGTCCGGGGGTTCGAATCCCTCTTTCTCCGCAAGGGTCGGGAAGATACTCAAGCGGCCAACGAGGACGGACTGTAAATCCGTTGGGAAACCTTCGCAGGTTCGAATCCTGCTCTTCCCACAAAAAAGCTGTAATCAATGATTACAGCTTTTTTTATGCACATTATTTCCGTTTTCTTTTCTCTTTAACATTTGATAAAGGCAAACCTTTTTCACGGACAAATAAACGATTTTTCGGACTTCCGATAATTTGGGAAGAATATATCCCGGTGTGACCGGAAAAAAGATAAGCTGTTGAGCAAGCCAACGCAATAAACACTCCTGATTCTATTCCGAAAAGCTCAATTCCCATGACAGTACAGGCGATAGGAGTGTTGGTTGCTCCGGCAAAAACAGCTACAAATCCCATTCCTGCCAACAGCTCCATCGGCAACGGAATAAACCAGATTAAAACATTTCCCAAAGCAGCTCCAATGAAAAACAAAGGTGTGACTTCGCCACCTTTGAAACCGGCTCCGAGTGTAAATGAAGTAAACAATAGTTTTAAAATAAAATCGTAAGAATTTAATTCTGTATCAAAGGCATTGACAATTGTTGGGATTCCCAGTCCGATGTATTTTGTCGTTCCCATTAAATAAACAGCAGTAGCCAGAATTATACCTCCTATGACCGGACGAAGTGGTGGATATTTAATGTTTCTCTCAAAAAGGGTACTCCAGAAATGTGTAGATTTGGAAAATAACATAGCAATTAGCCCAAAAATTATTCCGGCAAATACAGCCCACAATATAGTAACCGGAGTTATTTCCGTAACCGAATTAATGTGATAATGCGTGTGCGGTACGTTCCAGAAACGGCAAAAATAATCTGCGAACACTGCAGCCAAAAAACTTGGCACAATGGCATCAAGACGAATTCTGCCTAAAATCAAAACTTCTAAAGCAAAAATTCCGCCTGCCAATGGTGTACCAAAAACAGATGAAAAACCAGCACTTATTCCAGCAATCAATATGATTTGCCGGTCGCGTTTTGATAAATTAAATACTTTGGTAAATCTGTCTGCAACAGCACCTCCGACCTGAACGGCTGTGCCTTCACGTCCGGCTGAACCACCGAAAAGATGCGTGAGAATCGTACCGAATAAAACCAACGGAGCCATTCGGAAAGGAATTATTTTTTTTGGCGCGTGTAGCTCTTCCAATAACAAATTATTACCTTTTACCACACTGTTTCCATACAAATGGTACGACAATCCGATGATGAAACCACCGACAGGCAGTAAAGCAATTATCCACAAATGAGATTCACGCCAGCTGGTTGCCCAATCTAAACTTAACAGAAAAAATGCCGAAATACTTCCTACGATAATGCCTAACGTAAGACAAATAAGTATCCATTTGAAAAGATAAAATAAAGAGAAAGCTTGCTCGAGTGAGGATAGATTTTTTTTGAATTTGATGTGGTCCATAATTGCTTTAAATACATAGTTCTACAGTTGGCATAAGCCATTAAAGTAGAAGTCATCAGCTTTAATTAAAGCGGTTTAAGGCAGACCTCATTGCCAAATTTCAATGAACAAATTTAATGAAAAAATGAAATACAAGATGTTTTTTGCCGAATATTTTTTTCGCCAGTGCAAAATATATTATAAAATTGGTAAAGCATAAGATTATAATTTTTAACTTTCGGCTTAAATTAATAAACAGCTCCATGAAAAAAAGTATTTTCCTTTATTTGTTCCTTTTTTCCTTTATTATTAATGTGTTTTTGGTGGTTAATGATGGTAGGATTCTCAAAGAAAAAGACCATCAGATTGAGCAATATAAAAACATTAAAGATTCGCTGACTGCATACAAAAACAGGTATAAAGAGGCGAGTTATTTTTCTATAGATGAAAATGAAAAAGCCCAGAATTTTTACAAAGAATATGGCTACAAAACGGTCATGGACAAGGTACTCAGCGACTTTACTGTTTTAAATACCCAGCCCGACGGGAACCCGCTATTACCACTGGCATCGGACGGAAGTAAATCGGTGGTTTATAAAGCAACTGTACTTAATCACAAGTGGATAATATTGGCATATAAAAACGCAGTTAAAGACGGCGAAATGTTGATTGAATATCATTTTAATCCAAATGAATTTACTACTTTTAATGTGATTTCTGAAATGGGATATTAGTTATGAAAAAAACGTTTTTGATAATATTGACAGGATTTTCGCTGATAAGTTGTGATAAAATTCTCAAGCAAAACAATGATTCTCAGATAGAATCGAAGGAAAATACTTTCCAGGAAAAAGTAGGCGGCGACAAAGATGAGCATGGTTGCATTTCGTCTGCCGGTTACACATGGAGTAATCTGCGTGAAGATTGTGTGCAACTGTTTGAGGTCGCTTATCGCCTGAATCCGGTTTCAGACCCGACGAATGACGACGCCACAGACGCTGCAATTATCAGTGCCTTTGTGTTATTTAATGATAATGAATCAGAATTAGAACTTTTTCTGCCTGAAATCCAATCGGGTATAATCATAACAAAAAACAAAGAAGGTAAATATCAAAAGGATAATTATCTATTTGATAAAGAGCATTTTGTATTATATATTCATGGTAAAAAATCCTATCAGGCAGCAGAATATGAGCCCAAAGATATTACGGATATAGGGGAGTAGATGTGTCTTTTTAGGATAAAAGAATATTTAAATGTCAGCGGCAGACAACAACAATGAAACAAATAATTAACATATTGGTGTTTTTGTTATTGGCAAGTTGCGGACAGTCAAACTTTGCACAAACTCCTGTGACAAATAGTTTCCAATCAGATACTGTCGAATTAAAAGAAACTATTAACGAGGAAGATTTACCTATAAACGACTATTTGACCGACAAATTAAAACCCATCAGAGAAAACTTCAAAAGAATTAACTCAATAACAAACTGGAGTTCGATTAAAACATTGGAACTTTGGGAAACAACAGAAGGTGGCGAGGCAAAATTTTATTACCAAAACGGGCAATTAGAAAAAATTGTCACACGAAATTTTGGCGAAATGGGACAATCCTTAACTGAGTATTATTTACTTGACGGAAAACTCTCTTTTGTTTTTGAAAAATGGTATAAATACAATCGCCCAATCACCTGGAACGAAACCATCAGGAAAGAAAATAACGACACAGAAATGTTTGACTTTGATGAATCGGAAATTCAGGAAGACAGAAGTTACTTTGAAAATGAAGAATTAATTCATAAAATTGAAAGTGACGATTGCGGAGCTCCTTTTACAAAAGATTATTTACTTGAAGAACAAAAACGTATCAAAGTTAACTTTGACAAACTTATTGAACAGACGAAATAAAAATCAAAAAACTTATACCAACTTGCGTTATCAGCGTTCCGTTTTTATTTGTTTAAAAAATCTTTAAAATCAAAAAAGTTTTTTGGGGCAACACCATGGCCAACAGGATATTCGTGATACTCATAAGCAATGTTTAATTCTTCTAAAATCTGAGGTGTTTTTCTTGCCCATTCGATGGGAATAACCTGGTCGGAAGTGCCGTGTGAAACAAAGAAAGACAATCGGAAAAAATCGTTTTTTTCGTAATCAGGTTTAATAATATCTGCATTAAAATAACCACTCAAAGCGACTATTTTTCTTACTTTTTCAGGATAAGACAATGCAATCGAATAGCTTAGAATAGCACCTTGACTAAATCCAATCAAATGAATATTTTCTTTGTCGATGGGGTATTCAGTAGTTAATTCATCAATAAACTGAACAATTTTATCTCTGGACTCAACAGCTTGTTCATCGTCAGAAAATTTGTTCATATCACTGTCAAAACTAATGTCATACCAAGCGTAGCCAAAAGAGGAAAGAGCATACGGAGCCTGGGCTGAAATCACATAACAATCGTCTGGTAATTCACTAGCAAATGAAAATAAATCTTCTTCATTGCTGCCATAGCCGTGTAGCAAAAGCAACAACGGATTTTTATCTTTAATTATTCTGGGTTCTCTGATGAGATAATTTAAAGTCTTATTTTTTTGCATCATTTTTTCTGAATGTAAACCATTTTTGAAAATATTTGCCTACCACCGGCAACAATTTGTATTCGTTACTCAAAGCTCCGACAAAACTATATACCCATAAAATAAAAACAAACAGGAAAAAGCCATACGCAGCCCATGGGTTGGGAATAGCACCAATCAATGCACCGATAACGAAGAATATGCACAATATACCGACACTTTGCCTGATATAGAAGTTACCAAACTCGTCTTTATCGTCCATGTTGATAAAGTAAGCGATAATCGGACCGATAAAGGTAATGTGTGTGATTACAGCAGCCAGTTTTCCGTCTTTGGTTACTTTATTCATTGATAATCAATTTATTATTATTGATAATTCCTGAAACCTTTCCTTTCATTTGCTGCCGTAGAAAAGCACTGTTTTTTGATTTGGATAGAATATTATCAACAGTAAATGTATATGCTGTATCTGGACTGAACAAAGTAAGATTCGCTGTTCTATCTACAGTTATTTCAGGTATGATGTCCGTAAAAATGGTGTAAGCACCCAATAATTTTTTTATAATCACGTCCAGCGGAAGTACATTTTGTAACGCACCAAATGCCGATTCAAGTCCGATAGTACCGTCTTTTGCCAAATCAAATTCCAGCTTTTTGTGCTCGATGTCCCAAGGTTGGTGGTCTGTAGTGATACAATCAATCGTGTCGTCTAGTACTGCATTGATTAAGGCTTGGCGGGTTGTTTCGTCTTTTAGTGGAGGAGCGACTTTATATCGTGTATCAAAATTATCCAGTTGTTCGTCTGTCAATACCAAATGATGAACAGCTACGCTGCACGTCACGTCCAATCCTTTAGCCTTGGCGGCTTTGATTAGCTCAATAGATTTCTGTGTACTGATAGTCGGAATGTGCATTTTTCCGCCGGTATATTCCAATAAGTATAAGTTTCGGGCAACCACGATTTCCTCTGCCAAATCAGGAATTCCTTTTAATCCGAGCCGGGTCGAAACCACACCTTCATTTACCACGCCTTTTCCTTTAATGTTTTTGTCGGACGCATAGGCAATAACCCGTGCATTAAAGTTTTGGGTATATTGCAGAGATATTTTGAGCAGATTGGCATTTTCCATTGACTTTTTGTAATCTCCGAAGGCAACCGCACCAGCATTTTTCATATCAAACATTTCTGCCATATCAATACCTTCGCTGTTTTTGGTCAATGCACCAATAGGCAGTAGAGTAGAGGCCTGACCCGATGCTTTACTCAGTACCAGATTAACCCCAGCTTGATTGTCAATCACGGGGTCGGTATTGGGGTTCAAACAAATATGTGTAAAACCACTTTTTGCAGCCACTTCCAATCCGTGTGCAATAGTTTCCCGTTCTTCATAACCTGGTTCGCCGAAACTTACTGAGCTATCAATCCAACCATAAGAAATGTGTAAATTCGGAATATCAACGAGTAAATCATTGTCTGAAACTGCAATGTCGTCAGCGATTTCGTTAATGATTCCATTGCTGATTTTTATACTTTTAATCTGCTGATTATAAGCTCCGAATGGGTCTATGATACGGGCGTTTTTGATGATGATATTCATAAGGTGTTGAATCTTTGTCCGGAATACAAATTTAGGTTTATTGCGAATAACTTACAACAGAAACCTGTTATTTTCTTGCACATTCGTTAAGAGCAATGAATATCTGATAATCAGACGCTGAATAGATAAACCTTTCGCTTTTGTCACACATCTGCAATGCAGCAACAATATCTTCTTTTGAAATATTCAACAAAGCAGAAACGGTTTCCCGATCATATTTTGTTTTCATAAGTTCAATCAGATCATTTTCTTGTTGAATTCGGTTGATGGTTTGCGTAGTTCTAGAATTTTTCTTTAGAAAATCATAGATTTTCTTGACCGGATTAAAAGTAACCTGATGATAAGATGGCAAACCGGCAGCTGCCAATGAACCGGTAATATCGTAGGTGGCATAAGCTAGCCGTTTACTATCGATTTCCAAAAAGCCCGTCAACTCTACATTGTTGATTATCAATTCATCAAGTACGGTAGAAAGGTCTTTGATATACACTTTTACCTCATAGCCTTTCAGCCAGTCGTTGGTTACTTTTATTTTTAAGGCTTTGTATCCTTCTGCTGAAATATGTAGCGTATCATTAAGCTCAGCCTGAATCTCAAACACTCCGTTTTGGTTGGTTTTGGTAACTTTTAATGAGTTCAGGTTGATGATGCTCACATCGGGTTCGGGCGTATAAGTGATGTCGCTCAACACCGTTCCTTTAACGGTTTCCTGTGCAAATAATGCTGTTGTGAGTAGTAAAAAAACAAAAACTGTATAAATTCTCATATTGTCAAAATATAGTTTTCAAAAATAAGAGTATTTATACAGTTTCCTGCCCTGTTATTAAATAATTAACAAAATTATTTTGAACGTCTCGGGCGGTTTCCTCTGGTATTAGAACGCTCGTTTTTCAACGGTCGTTCTTGTCTGTCCTGATTTCTTCTGCGTCCGAACTTTGGACTACTTGACGAATCATGATCTCCTCGCCTTGGTTTTCTTCCTCGGTCTCCTTTTCCACCGCTTCGGCGACCACCGCCACCTCCTCCTGAAGAGGAAATTTCTACATTCACACGGCGTCCTTCATGCTGAATGCTGTTGAGTATGTTCATTACTTTATCGGCGTGTTTCGCATCGGTATTAAAGAAAGAGAATCCTTCTTTCACATCGACTTTATAAACATCATCTCTGCCTAATTCAAGCGTTGCTTTCAGGAAGTCTTTCAGGCTCATCCAATCAAAATCATCTCTGGCACCGAGGTTCAGGAAATATCTTACTGAATCTCCGTTGCCTGAAACTTCGCCTTTGGCCGGAGCTTTCAGAATATTTTGCTTTTTGTAATATTCGATAAATCGGTTAAATTCTACCGAAAACATACGGCGGATAAGCTCTTCTTTGGATAAATCAGCTAGTTCTTCTTCAATTTTCGGTAAATATTTCTCAATTTCGGTATCTACTTTTACGTCTTTTACCTTATTAACCAAATGGAAAAGTTGTACTTCACAGATTTCTTCTCCGGTAGGAATCGTTTTCTCTTTGAACTCCGTTTTCATGATGCGTTCAATCTGAGAAATCTTTCTTCTTTCACTTTTGGTAATAATCACGATTGAAGTTCCTGTTTTTCCGGCACGACCTGTTCTTCCCGAACGGTGCGTGTAGGTTTCTACGTCGTCAGGTAACTGGTAGTTAATCACGTGGGTTACGTCGTCCACGTCGATTCCTCTTGCAGCAACATCGGTAGCAACAAGCATCTGGATTTGTCTTCCGCGGAATGATTTCATCACGCCATCACGCTGAGCCTGAGATAAATCGCCATGCAAAGCAGCAGCATTGTATCCGTCTTCAATTAATTTTTCAGCAATACTTTGCGTATCTCTTTTGGTTCGGCAAAATACCACAGAAAAGATATCCGGGTGCATATCGGCAAGCCTTTTCAATACCGGATAACGGTCTCTTGCACCAACGGTATAATATTCATGGCTAACGTTTTTCGTCCCCTGATTTTTATGTCCGACCGTGATTTCGTATGGGTTTGACATAAATTCTTTAGCAATCTGGGCAACTTCTCTCGGCATAGTTGCAGAGAACAACCACGTTGTTTTTTCATCTGGTGTATCAGAAAGAATGGAGGTAATGTCCTCATAAAATCCCATGTTCAGCATTTCATCGGCTTCGTCTAAAACACAATACTGAATGCCGGTAATATCCACATACCGACGTCTAATCATATCGAGCATTCTTCCGGGCGTAGCAACGATAATTTGTGCCCCTTTTTTAACCTGTTTCGCCTGTTCCGTAATACTTGCTCCCCCATAAACGGCTACCGTATGTAAGCCTTCGACATATTTTGAGTAATTCTTGATTTCGTTGGTAATCTGCAAGCAAAGTTCGCGTGTTGGTGAAAGAATAAGCGCTTGTGTGCTTCGGTCTTTCGGATTGATTTTTTGGATTAGCGGAAAACCAAAAGCGGCTGTTTTTCCTGTTCCTGTCTGTGCCAGGGCTACCATATCGGTGTCTTTTTCCAATAATACAGGAATTGCTTTTTCTTGTACTTCTGATGGTGTTTCGAAGCCCAAGTCTGCAATAGCTCGTAATAATTCTTCGTTTAATCCTAATGTTTGAAATGTATTCATAAATATATTTAAAATAGGGGCAAATTTACGTTTAATTATTGGATAATCAGTATATTTTGGTGGATTTATTAAAAATGATTTTGATAAACTGATGATTTAGAATTGCTTTTACATCACGAAAGCACAAAGTTTTTCGTATTCTTTGCGATTCTGTAGTTTGATTAATGATAATTTAATTAATTTTGTGCTATGCAAAATAAGGTTAACATACAAAACAAACGGGCAAAGTTTGAGTACGAAATTCTGGACAAATATGTCGCCGGCATTGTATTGACGGGCACAGAAATTAAATCCATACGTATGGGGAAGGCGAATATTGCCGATAGTTTTTGTGAGTTCAGTAATGGTGAATTGTTCGCTATCAATACGCATATCGAAGAATACAGTTTTGGTACGCATTATAACCACAAAGCCAAAAGCGAACGCAAATTACTTTTGAACAAAAGAGAACTGAAATCTTTAGAGAAAAGTGTGCAAACCAAAGGGTTGACTATTGTTCCTCTGCGACTTTTTATCAACGAAAGAGGTTTGGCAAAGATGGAAATTGCCCTTGGAAAGGGTAAAAAACTTTATGACAAACGAGAGACTATCAAAGACCGTGAAAGCAAAATCAATCTCGACAGGTTGAAAAAGAGCTATTGATATTTACCTAAAAAATAGTGTAATGAAATCATTAAATAACAATTCATTACACTATATATACTAAACTTTTACTTTAGTACATCTTCTAAAGCTGCTTTTTCATTATTAGGCAAGTAAGGTAATAGATTTTCAAAAAATTCTCTATATTCTTTTCTTTCAATCAGTTTCTGTATCGTCGTTTTACCAAAGCTTTTAAACCGGTTATCATGATGAACCAAAGCGTTGGCTAATTGTGGCAATACGTTGCTGTCGTGCTCATTCAGGAACCACATAGCTTGTATAGCATTTTGGCGAGTGTTTCCATTGTATCGGCTTGTAGAGTAGGTCTTCAGCTCTGTGTACCAGTTAGCTTTTTGTGCGGAGGAATAATCTTCGGTTGCCAAAGCCAGCATTAACCAGGTAATTCGTAAGTTTCGGTCGTTGAATCCGATATAATTTTTTGTTTTATCCAACAATTCCTTTCTGTCATTTTCAAGGCGAATCCACCAGTTTTTCATTACCATTTCTCGGGTAATATACGATTCGTCAAGTAGAAATTTCTTGTAAAACGGTATAAACTGCTCCGGGATTTCCGCAATAATTTTAACCAACGCCTGACGCAATTTAATGTCTTTACTTTGAGCTACATAATCATAAAAGTCTTTAGCATCGTCATACGGCACTTCGTGTAATTGGAAAATCACTTCCTGTTTGACTTCCGAAAACGAAGTAGATTGTAAAATATTCCAAAGTGTGTCTTTTTTTGCCGCAAAATCCTGATTGTGTAGTTCAAGCAAAGCCATATATTCACTAATTAAAGGACTGTTTTGCAACAGATAAACAGCGTCTTTCACAGGAAAACTATTGCTTTTCAGCCATGTCATTTCGTATCTTTCCCGATTAAAATTCGGGCTGATTGCTTCTATTTCGTCAAGAAACTGATTGGTACTTACATTTTTATAGGCGTATTTATTGAGGTAATTCTGCACAGCTTTTCTGAAGTTATCTCTACCAATTTGCGTATTCAAAGCAAACAATGCCCATGCACCTTTTTTGTAGTAAGTAGGTGTAGTTGCTCCTTTGCTCAAAATAACAGTATTGCCGTTATTTTGACTGTCTATCTGTAATTCTTCGGCAAGCTGATACAGTTTCCAGAAATAATAATTATCGCCCAAAACTTCTTTTTCAGCCAGCAATGCATAATACGTCGCAAAACCTTCCTGTAGCCAATGGTCTTCGTCTTTTTCGGCAGTTATCAGGTCACCAAACCATTGATGAGCCATTTCGTGGGCATTTACATTCAGGAAACTCTGGTCGTTCAAACCGGTTTTGTCCACCACATAATCCTGCGTGTAAATTGTGGAAGTGGTATTTTCCATTCCGCCATACATAAAATCATCGATAGGAATATTCCGGTATATTCCTCCCCACGGATAAGCCACTCCGATTTCAGATTCCAGAAAATCAAAAATACGTTTGTTGTGCAGATAGGTGGAAGCATATTTGCCTACATCTTGAGGTCGAAGATAGTTTTCGAGTGTAATTCCTGACTTCGCTTTTTCTGTTTTAACCGTGAATTTCCCGATTGCCAGCATTGCCAGATAAGAACTCATCGGTTTACTCATTTTATACGTCCATTGCGTTTGTTTGCCAATGGTTTTCTTCCCTGATTGTAATCCGTTGGCAATCACTTGATAATCACTATCGAATGTAATCGTGGTGTTAAAAATTACTTTTTCGTTATAATCGTCAAAACTCGGTAGCCAATGGCTGGTATATTTGCCCTGACCTTGTGTCCAAACCTGCATTTCGCCACCCACACCCACAAAATAAAGTGCCTGTTTCGGGACGGTTTCATAACCGATTTGCAAAGTGTTTTTCCCTTCCTGATAGCCTTCGTAAATTTTTATTTGTTTATTATCGTAAGTAAAGTTTGTTTTTTTATTATTGACATTTACTCCTTTGATATCCATGTTTTTAGCATCAATATAAATGGTATCAGTCATTCTTTTTACTTCAAAAGTATAATCGACTTTTCCGATTACTTTTCGGTTGGCAATATCAAAACTGATATTGCTGTCGGCAGTAATAAAATCGGCATAATGATGTTGCTGAGCCCGGGTCGTTTGGGTAATAAATAATGAAAATAAGGTAATTTTCAGCGTAAAATAAACGTAATTTTTTTTCATATATCGTATCATGTATCGAAAGCAAATTTATAAAAAAAGCCCGACAGTTGTGAAATTTCCTTTGACTTAATCATAAAATAACCTTCGGGATATTTTTCACATAGAAAATATAGCTATATTTGTTAAATTGTTTAATTTGAAGAAATATGGATAACAATAAAAAAGTCGGTATAACATTTAGTGCATTTGATTTGTTGCATGCAGGACATATTAAAATGCTGGAAGAAGCCAAATCACAATGTGATTACCTGATTGTGGGTTTACAAACCGACCCGACTATCGACCGTCCGGAAAAAAACAAACCAACCCAAAGTGTGGTGGAAAGATACATACAACTCAAAGGTTGTAAATATGTGGACGAAATCGTTCCGTATGCGACCGAGCAGGATTTGGAAGACATTTTACGGGCGTTTAAAATAGATGTAAGAATTATCGGCGAAGAATATAAAAGCCAAAATTTTACCGGTCGCAGTTATTGTGAAAAATCAGGTATTCGCTTTTATTATAACCGAAGAGACCACCGTTTTTCCAGTTCGGCACTCCGCAAAGAAGTAGCTGATAAGGAATTGAAAAAAATCAGTTAGATGAAAGGAATTATACTGGCGGGCGGCTCCGGAACTCGCTTACATCCATTGACTTTGGCTGTGAGCAAACAGTTGATGCCTGTTTATGACAAACCAATGATTTATTATCCGTTGTCCACGCTGATGCTTGCCGGAATCCGGGAAATATTGATTATATCCACACCTAAGGATTTGCCGTTGTTTCAACAATTATTAGGCGACGGAACACAACTCGGTTGCCGGTTCATCTATGCCGAGCAGTCTGAACCAAACGGTTTGGCAGAGGCTTTTATCATCGGAAAAGATTTTATCGGAAAAGACAGCGTTGCTTTGATTTTGGGCGATAATATTTTTTATGGAAGCGGACTTTCCGAATTATTACAAAAATCTGCCCGGCAAACCGGCGGAACTATTTTTGCCTATCCCGTAAATGACCCGCAACGCTATGGTGTTGTTGAATTTGATGAAAACAACAAAGTTGTTTCTATCGAAGAAAAACCCGAAAAACCAAAATCTGACTATGCCGTTCCGGGATTATACTTTTATGATAATAGGGTAGTGGAATACGCCGAAAATATTCGTCCTTCAGCCCGTGGTGAACTGGAAATTACTGATATTAACCGTATGTATTTAAAAAATAATCAGCTGAATGTTTCTATATTTAATCGGGGAACAGCATGGTTGGATACCGGCACTTTTCATTCGTTGATGCAGGCTGGGCAGTTCGTACAGGTTATTGAAGAAAGACAAGGACTGAAAGTCGGTGCCATCGAAGAGGTTGCCTACCGAATGGGATATATCAGCAGAGAGCAGTTACACAACCTTGCCAAGCCTTTGTGCAAAAGCGGTTATGGTACTTATTTGATGAAGATTGTTTAAAAGAGTAAAGAGGCAAAAGCCAAGAGAAAAAATTAAAGAGATAACAATCTAAAAATCTGGAATTTAAAAAAGAAAAATGTCACTCCGAAAAGAAGTGACATTTTTTTATAACTAAAGGCACATTCGTTATTCAGCCTCTTTTTTCTCTAACAAAAAACGATAAATCAATCCTCCGACAATAGCACCGGCAATTGGGGCAACCCAAAACAACCATAGTTGCGAAAGAGCTTCGCCCTGCACAAACAATGCTTGAGAAGTAGAACGTGCCGGATTTACTGATGTATTCGTAATCGGAATAGAAATTAAGTGAATCAATGTAAGAGCTAAGCCGATAGCAATTCCGGCAAATTTACCGTTTGCCCATTTGTCTGTCGCTCCCAGAATAACAATCAGGAAGAAAGCCGTCAATAGGAATTCAGCCAAAAATGCAGCTCCCATGCTGTAACTTCTGCCTGCATAGCCTTCCATTTCGTAGAAATTAGTAGCGAACGCTCCGGCTCCTTCCGCACTGAATGCTCCTGCACCGTTCAAAATAGTGTACAAACACGCTGCTGCCGCAGTTGCACCAATAACCTGTGAAATGATGTAAGGAATTAATTCTTTGGCAGAAAAACGACCTCCCATCCACAAACCAAATGAAACTGCCGGATTAAAATGTCCGCCTGAAATGTGTCCGACTGCATAAGCCATTGTTAAAACGGTCAAACCAAAAGCCAATGCAACACCGGCAAGACCAATACCAATTTCCGGTACGCCGGCAGCAAAAACAGCTGCCCCACAACCACCAAAAACTAACCAAAAAGTCCCGAAGAACTCTGCAAAATACTTTCTCATAAATAACAATTTTTAATGTTTAACAAATCAAAATTAACATTTTTTTTGAAACTACAAAATTTTGGTCAAAAAAACATAAAGATAATTGGTAATTGTGAAGTATTTGATGTTGGGAGAACCTAAAGTTTTTTAGTTTCAAGTTCTGATAACTGTGACGAAGTGACGACTGAGACCGGCTAATGGCTTTTGGCTCTTTACTAATTGCTAAAGGCTAACAGCTAATTTTTGTTTCAAGTTCTGATAACTGTGACGAAGTAACGACTGAGACCGGCTAATGGCTTTTGGCTCTTTACTCTTGGCTAATTAGCTAATCGCTAATAAAGCTAACCAAAAAATGCTTAAATTTGTAGCTGATTATTTTGATGTTATGCATAACTACTTAGAACAACTCAACGAAGCTCAGCGAGCACCTGTGTTGCACAAAGACGGTCCGTTAATCGTGATTGCCGGTGCAGGGTCGGGGAAAACCCGCGTTTTGACCATGCGGATTGCTTATCTGATGCAACAGGGAGTAGATTCATTCAATATTTTAGCCCTAACATTTACCAACAAGGCAGCTCGCGAGATGAAAGAGCGTATTTCACGTATTGTAGGCGCATCGGAAGCCAAAAATCTGTGGATGGGAACTTTTCACTCGGTATTTGCCCGAATTTTGAGAGCAGAATCGGATAAACTGGGTTATCCGTCCAATTTTACGATTTATGATACGCAGGATAGTCAGCGATTAATTGGTCAGATTATCAAAGAATTACAGTTGGATAAAGATGTTTATAAACCCAACCAGATTCAGCACCGGATTTCGTCTTACAAAAACAGTCTGATTACCGTTCGGGCATATTTCAATAATCCTGAACTGATGGAATCCGATGCTATGGCAAAACGCCCGAGATTGGGGGATATTTATCAGGAATATGTGGACAGATGTTTTAAGGCAGGAGCGATGGATTTTGATGATTTGTTACTAAAAACCAATGAGTTACTTAGTCGTTTTCCGGAAGTTTTGATGAAATATCAGGACAGATTCAAATACATTCTGGTTGATGAATATCAGGATACAAATCATTCGCAATATCTGATAATCAAAGCCTTGTCTGACCGTTTTCAGAATATTTGCGTAGTGGGCGACGATGCACAGTCCATCTATGCTTTTCGCGGGGCGAATATCAATAATATTCTGAACTTTCAGAAAGATTATGAAGGGGTAAAAATGTACCGTTTGGAACAAAATTACCGTTCGACCAAAAATATTGTAGAAGCTGCTAACAGCGTGATTGACAAAAACAAAACCAAACTCGACAAAGTAGTTTGGACAGCCAATGACGAAGGTAATAAAATCAAGGTACATCGTTCGATTACCGATGCTGAAGAAGGGCGTTTTGTGGCATCAACCATCTTCGAGCAGAAAATGCAAAACCAATTGAATAATTCGGATTTTGCCATTTTGTACCGTACCAATGCCCAATCAAGAGCGATGGAAGATGCGTTGCGGAAAAAAGATATCCCGTACAAAATTTATGGCGGATTGTCTTTCTATCAACGTAAAGAAATCAAAGATGTTTTGGCTTATTTACGACTGATTATCAACCCGAAAGATGAAGAAGCATTGGTTCGCGTAATTAATTATCCGACACGGGGAATCGGTACAACAACGCTGGAAAAACTTAACATTGCGGCAAATCATTACAAACGTTCTATTTTTGAAGTGATTGAATATATCGACCGTATTGATCTGAAAATCAATAGTGGCACCAAAAACAAATTGTCTGATTTTGTCACGATGATAAAAAACTTTCAGGTAATCAACGAAAATCACGACGCTTATTATCTGACAGATTATGTTGTAAAAAAAACCGGATTGATTCAGGAACTAAAGAAAGATGCCACGCCCGAAGGTGTAACAAGACTGGAAAATATTGAGGAATTACTCAACGGTATCAAAGATTTTACAGAAGGACAGAAGGAAGTGGACGGAGCGAGGGGGGGCTTGTCTGAATTTATGGAAGATGTGGCACTGGCAACCGACATGGACAATGATAAATCAGATGATGACCGCGTGTCGCTCATGACGATTCACTTGGCTAAAGGTTTGGAATTTCCGTATGTTTTCTGTGTCGGAATGGAAGAAGATTTATTCCCGAGTGCGATGAGCATGAACTCCCGAAACGAGTTGGAGGAGGAGCGGAGGCTGTTTTATGTCGCCCTGACCAGAGCCGAAAAGCAGGCATATCTGACCTACGCACAATCGCGTTACCGTTGGGGAAAATTGATTGATTGCGAGCCGTCGCGGTTTATTGAGGAAGTAGATGACAGGTATCTGGAATATTTGACTTCGCCAGATAGTAATTATCGTTATACCGGTGGTTTGAATCCGGATATTTTTGGGGAAGTGGATAAGTCCAAATTCAGGTTGAAAAAACCAGTTTCGGGAACACCGCCAATACACCATGAAAGTGAGAATAAAAACAGGTATTCACATGACATCAGAAAGCTGAGAAAAGTAAGTAATACAACTTCAAGTTCAGATTCAAATAATGACATGAATTTATCAGAAGGACAATTTATTATGCACGAAAGATTTGGACGCGGAAAGGTGTTGAAAATAGAAGGGGCAGGGGCAGATAAAAAGGCAGAAATCAATTTTGACACGACAGGAGTGAAGAAGCTTTTGTTGCGGTTTGCCCGCTTAAAAGTGATTGGTTAATTCATTATTTTCGTCAGACAAATAATTATACAAGAAAATGGCAGATTTTATAAAAATATATCCGGAAAATCCTAACCAGAAGGAAATAGAAAAAGTGGTTAAGGTGCTGAAAGAAGGTGGCTTGGTTATTTATCCGACCGACACTGTTTATGGTTTGGGTTGTGATATTACCAACACCAAAGCCCTTGAAAAAATTGCTAAAATAAAGGGCATTAAATTAGACAAAGCCAACTTTTCGTTTGTTTGTTCCGATTTGAGCAACCTGTCTGATTATGTCAAACAGATTGATACATCGACGTTTAAAATTCTGAAAAGAGCTCTGCCTGGTCCCTATACATTTATATTACCCGGAAATAACAATTTGCCGAAAGAATTTAAGAAGAAAAAAACAGTCGGTATTCGTGTGCCGGATAATAATATTGTGATTGAAATCGTGAAAAAACTGGGTAATCCGATTGTTTCCACTTCAATCAAAGATGATGACGAGATACTGGAATACACCACCGACCCGGAATTGATTTACGAAAAATGGAATAATATTGTTGATTTGGTCATTGACGGAGGATATGGCGACAATGAAGCTTCTACAGTTATTGACCTTTCGGGGCATGAGCCGGAAATCATCAGAGAAGGCAAAGGAAGTGTGGAAATTATATAGTGTAAATTAACGAATGTTGAACACCAATAAGGTTTTACTTGAAAACTTTGGCTAAAGTATCTTCAATAATCGTTTGGTGGTCGAACGCTAAATCGGGGAGGTTTTCCACAGCAAACCACTGTAATGCCTTGGCATCATCGGCGGCAATTGCGTTTGTATCACTATCAACCGTTGTGAAATATGCCACGGAAACCATATAACCACGTGGGTCACGATATGGGTTTCCATAAGCTTTAACCTGTTGAAGATTTGATGCAACAACACAAGTTTCTTCCCGAAGCTCACGTTTGGCAGCAGTTTCCAAATCTTCATCGTTATCAACAAAACCACCAGGCAATGCCCATTGATTTTTGAATGGTTCATTTTTTCGCTGAATCAGCAAAATTTCTTTTTGTGTATTTTTTTCTCTAAATACCACAATATCAACAGTTACAAATATTTTAGAGATATATTCTTTAGCCATAGTAAATATCGGAAATTACGATTAAACTTACTGCTAATATAGCCATTATCAGTCCAAAAACATTTTTTTTACTTAATTTTTCATGGAAGAAAAAATACCCGATGAGTGTTCCTAAAACGATTACACCGAAATTCATTCCGGCAAACACGGTTGTAGGAGTTTCTCTAAATGACTGATGTGCTTTGAGATAGAAGAAAATATTACAGAAATTCAAACTGCCCAGAAGAAATCCGTATAGCCAGGTTTTATGCTGATATTCTTTTTTAATAGAATTTATTTTACTCATTATCAATAATATAGAAAACAGTAAACAGCCGCCAAAAATATAAAAAAGCATTGTTGTATAAGGATAATCATTAAACAGAGCTATTTTTTTGTATAAGACATCAGCGATTCCGTAACCGAGAAAAACCAGTAATAAATATAATGAATTCTTATTTTGGTCAGGTTTGTTCAAAATCAGAAAAATGGAACCAAAACCGATTGCAAGGGCAATTATTTTCAATATGGGGACAATTTCGCCAAAAAGCCAGAAACTACACAATATGGGAATAATTAATGAAAGACGCTGGGCAATGTCTGTTTTAATAATTCCGGAGTTTTCGATGGATTTTGGAACGAGCAGGAAAACCGTTGGCATCAGAAGTATCAATGGTAATGCCATGAATAAAAATCCGCTGTGTGTGAATATATTAAAATCAATTTCCTGATTAAATAGTAAGTAAGCCAAAACAAAGGCCACCAGGTAATTAATCGTTATCAGAAAGATATTAATGGTCGTTTTGGTTTTTATCAACTTAAACAATACGCCGACCGAAACGCTACAGATAATACTAAGAAGTAGGAATAACATGGTTTTTTTGGTTTATAGTGTTTGGTGCAAATATACAAAAAGAAGGGGTTAAACAATTTACTATTTTACATAATATATATTATAGGTCACTTTGTAATACGATTTTTATCTGGTAAATCCTCACTGAATAATAAAATTTGTATAAAATCAATGTATGGTTAGGATTGCAAAAGTTTAAAGATTAAATTTGCACGAAATTTTTAATCTATATATAAAGTGGAAAATCCGAAAGCAAACCAATTGATTAAAGAAATCATCAAGACCGTTGATTCCAAAGACACAGAATATGCAAATCTTGCATCAAAATTAAAGGAAATCAGAACATTTGCTCTTGAAGAACAAAATCCGACCGTAGTAAAAGCATTGAGATTGTGTGCTGAACATTTGGCAGAAAATAATAATTTTTTGATAAATATTCCTAACGACGAACCTATCGACGAAGATGCTGAAAATAATGAAATCACTCACGATGCGAACGAAAGTTTGAGCTATTTCCTTAATTTATTATTAGACTTAAACAACAAGCACAATATATCCGATTTGAAAGAATTCAACAAAAAAATGATGAATTATGCTTAGAATTTTTACTATAGTTGGCTTCCTTGAAGGAATATCTTATTTAGTTTTGTTTTTTAACATGCTGGTACTCAAGAATGTTAATATAGAATTATACAAAAATTTATTATTTCCTATAGGAATGGCACACGGTTTGCTGTTTATAGCATATATTGTTATGGCAATTATGTTGAAAGTTGAGTTGAACTGGAGTTTTAAAAAATTTATATTAATAAGTATAGCTTCATTAATTCCTTTCGGAACGTTCTATTCAGAAAAAAACTGGTTGCATAAAGACATGTGAAAATAAAAAAAATAAAAAAAACATTATGTTAATATATTTTTTTTGTACATTTGCATTGTAATTAACAATTAAAATTAATTATACACTTAAAAGAGTAATTATGAAAAAAATGACATTGCCAGTATTAGCTGCTTTGTTCGCAGTTAGTGGCATCAACGCACAGGAAAAGGATTACAACAAATGGTCCATTGATTTAAATGCAGGTATCACAAAACCTACAAGCCCTATGGCTGCAGGATATTTTGTTGATAGCTTCTCTCCTATTCACGCCGACGGAGGTGTACGTTACATGTTCAATAACAAATTCGGTATCAAAGCTGATTTTGGTTATGATTACATGAAAAACGGCGAAGATTCTAATGAATTCAGAACGACCTATTACCGTACAAGCTTGCAAGGGGTTGCTAACTTAGGTCGTATCATGAATTTTGAAGATTGGACTAAAGTATTGAACTTACAAGCTCATATGGGTGCCGGATATTCATGGATGACTCCTGGCAAAGACGGTGTTTTTGCTGATGGTGCTTATGACAAAGATCAAATGGCTCATGTTGTATTAGGTTTAACTGGACAAGTTAAATTAGGAAGAAGAGTAGCTTTAAATGCTGACTTCACAATGGTAAACAACGTTCGTCAAGACAGAAACTTTGATGGATCTGTTGCTTCTTCTGACAGAGGATTTGACGGAACACTTTATAACGCTACGTTAGGTCTTTCTTTCTACTTAGGTGGACACGAGCAACATGCTGACTGGTTTGTAACTGAAGATATGATTGAAGGACGTGTTGCTTCTCTTGAAAACAGAGTTACAGATATCGAAAACAAAATGTTGGATTCTGACGGTGACGGTGTAGCTGATTACTTAGATTTAGAGCCTAACACTCCTGCCGGAAACATGGTAGATGTTAAAGGTAGATCTATCGATAAGAACAAAAACGGTATTCCTGATACTTATGAGCAATATTTTGCTGATAACTATGGTAAAGGAGAAACTATGACTAAAAGTGATTCAAATACTGCTAAAGATTTGATTAACGATGGTTATGTGGCTGTTTACTTCGATTTCGATAAATCAACACCTAAAAACACTGAGGCTGTAAACTTCATCTTAACTTACTTGAGAAGTAACCCTAACGCTTCTGTAGCTGTTAATGGTTTTGCTGACTCTGTAGGTAACGCTGATTACAACCAACGTTTATCTGAAAGAAGAGCAAAAAGCGTAGCTAAATTGTTAGAGCAAGCTGGCGTTTCAAGCTCAAGAATCAATGTTAATGCTAAAGGTGAAGATACTTCATTAGACGGTACTAACAAAAACGTTTCTAAATTTGCAAGAAGAGTTACTTTCTCTGTAAAGTAATTTAAACCTTAAATATTTGAAAAAGCGGAAGATTAATCTTCCGCTTTTTTGTATTTTTATATTATTAAAACAAAGCGATGCCTTTTCAAATAAATTCCGATTTTCAACCTACCGGAGACCAGCCTCTGGCTATAAAATCTCTGTCTGAAGGATTAAGCAGAAATGAAAAATACCAGACTCTTTTAGGGGTTACCGGGTCGGGAAAAACATTTACGGTTGCCAATGTTATCGAAAATATTCAAAAACCAACGCTAATACTCGCCCACAACAAAACCCTGGCTGCTCAGCTCTATGCCGAATTCAAGCAATTTTTTCCTGACAACGCTGTGGAATATTTTGTTTCTTATTATGACTATTATCAACCCGAAGCTTATATTCCTGTTAGCGGAACATATATCGAAAAAGATTTATCCATTAACGAAGAATTAGAAAAACTAAGATTAAGTACTACCTCTGCCCTTTTGTCCGGACGCAGAGATGTTGTGGTAATTTCTTCCGTGTCTTGTTTATATGGTATCGGGAATCCAACAGAGTTCAAAAAAAATGTAATTACTGTAGAAACAGAGCAACAAATTACGCGAACAGACTTGTTGCATCGCTTGGTGCAAAGCCTTTATGCCCGTACAGAAGCTGAGTTTCTTCCGGGAAATTTTAGAATAAAAGGCGATACTGTGGAAATTTTCCCCGCTTATGCTGATAATCCATATAGAATTATTTTTTTTGGAGATGAAATTGAGGAAATAGAAGCTTTTGACCCACAAACTATGGCAGTTATTGAGCGATATCCTCAGCTCAATATCTACCCTGCTAACCTTTTTGTGACTTCACCTGATGTCTTACAAAATGCTATTTGGGAAATCCAACAGGATATGGTAAAACAGGTAGATTATTTCAAATCTATCGGAAAACATCTCGAAGCCAAACGCATTGAAGAACGAACCACTTTTGATTTGGAAATGATGAGAGAACTGGGCTATTGCTCAGGTATTGAGAATTATTCCCGTTATTTAGACCAGCGTATGCCAGGTACCCGCCCGTTCTGCTTGCTGGACTATTTTCCTGATGATTTCCTGATGGTTATTGACGAAAGTCACGTTACTATTCCTCAGGTTCATGCTATGTATGGCGGCGACCGTTCCCGAAAGGAAAATCTGGTTGAATACGGTTTTCGACTTCCGGCAGCGATGGACAACAGACCATTGAAATTTGAAGAATTTGAATCTTTACAAAATCAGGTTATCTATGTGTCGGCAACGCCGGCAGATTACGAATTGCAAAAATCAGAAGGAATTTATGTCGAACAGATTATTCGTCCGACAGGATTACTTGACCCCATTATAGAAATTCGACCGACAGGTAATCAGGTTGATGATTTGATTGAAGAAATCCGTATAAGAGAAGAACTCGACGAGCGGGTTTTGGTAACTACGCTGACCAAGCGAATGGCAGAAGAACTGACCAAATATTTTACCAAATCGGGTATTCGCTGTCGCTATGTTCACTCTGATGTGGATACACTGGAGCGAGTTGAAATTATGCAAGATTTGCGTAAAGGTTTGTTTGATGTACTTATCGGCGTAAACCTTCTGCGGGAAGGCTTGGATTTGCCCGAAGTATCGCTCGTTGCTATACTCGATGCCGATAAAGAAGGGTTTCTGAGAAGTGCCCGTTCATTAACGCAAACGGTCGGTCGTGCAGCAAGAAACATCAAAGGGAAAGCCATTATGTATGCAGATAAAGTAACCGACAGTATGCAAAAAACTATCGACGAAACCAATTACAGGCGACAAAAGCAAATGGAATATAATGAGAAAAACAACCTTACTCCTAAACCTTTGAATAAGAAAATTGAAGAGTCAGTTATTTCAAACACTTCATATATAGATAAATACAGCAAAGAAAGAAATATACTTTCTCAGGTAGCCGAAAGTGAAATGGCTTATCATGCTAAAGTGGATTACGACAAGCTAATCCGGGAGAAAAGAAAAGAAATGGAAAAAGCGGCAAAAGAGCTGGATTTCATCAAAGCTGCCGAACTCCGTGATGAAATAAAAGTATTACAAGATTTAAAAAACAAATAAAATATACTATGAGATTAATTGATTTAGCACATGAAAATAACCTTTCATTAGAAAGTTTGCAGAGTTTTATTTTTGATTTTGGGATAGATATTAATCAGGTTATTGATACGAATTTTCAGTTGCAGGAAGGTTTTATCGACTTTGTGAACAACAACAAAGATTTTCTGATAAAGTATTGCAAAGACCATGGCAAGCCAAAGACAATCAGCGAGATATCAAAGGAAATCGATGTCAATCCGGAAACTATTGTTACCTTTTTTAAAGAAAACGGATTGCAGGATATTGATGCAGAAAAATTTCAAACGACCGTATCCAGTTATTTGATACATATTTATTTGGGTGGAAACTATGATTTTATATACAATGATTTGGATAAAATAGCTTATTCAACACCCAAAACTTTAGTCGGTTACAGTGACTTATTTTTCTATATTACTGATTTATTAGAACCATTTATCACACCAAACCAACTGAACCAATGGGGAATATCAAAACCTTCTGGAATGATTTTATACGGTCCCCCGGGAAGCGGAAAAGTGTTTTGGGCGAAAAAAATTGCTGATTTAATTGGTTATGAATTCGTGCATCTTTATCAGGATTATTTCAGTCTGAAAAAAAGTAAAAACGGTAACAATGGAAAATCACAGTTTAATGAATTTTTAGCACAAAAGCTGAAACAACCCAGGACTTTATTATTCATAGAAAATTTTGATGAAATCATGGGTAATGAAAAAGACCGTATGTCTTTGCAAGCGATTAATATGATTAACGCCGTTGCCCGCCATATACAAAAAGATGTGCATTCGGAAGTGGTCGTTGTTGGTTCTGCTGAAGTACTTTCGGCTGTAAATGAGGAAATTACCGCTCCCGGACGATTTGATTTACATATTCCGATTTTTCCGCCAACAGAAGACGAAAGAGCAGAATTGATTCTGTACCACATGACCAATCAATTAGACGAGAACTCTCCTCTACTCCGCATTCTGAAAGAAAACAAAGCTGATAACAGAGAATTTTGGCGGGCTGTGGCAGCACAAACCAAACTTTTCTCGAATACGATGTTGATTGATTTTACACAATCATTGAAAAAAAGAATTTACAGCTTGTATCGGAAAAATGACAAACGGGAAATCGTTATCACAGAGCAATTACTATCCATTGCCTACACCGAAGCGAGGGCTAAACTGACTTCACATTATCTCACGCAATGTGCCAGATTTGTTTTAGATGCCAAACAAAACGTGGGTACAGATTTTCCTCATCGATTTTTAGAAATGGAGATGGAATTTGATTTCTATAAAGTCAAAAAAGAACCGACCAGAAAAATAGGATTTAAAAGTTCTGCCGAAGATTCATCAGAAGAAACAGAAGAAATAACCGAAAATACAGAAGATTAATTTGTTTGATAAATGATTTCACAGCTTTGAATTATGCAATATTTCATTGAGGTTATTATTCCGTTAAAAGTACCAAACACATTTACCTATCAGGTGTCTGAAGCTGAGTTTCAGTTTTTGGATACTGGTTATCGAGTGGCTGTGCCGTTTGGGAAAACAGGCATTTATACTGCGGTGGTTGTAAATAAGCATCATCAGCCTCCGTTGAAGTATCAGGCAAAAGAAATTATTGAAATCATTGATGAAAAACCAATTGTAACCCGCACACAAATCGAATTTTGGCAATGGATTGCCGATTATTACATGTGTACTTTGGGTGAAGTTTACCGGGCAGCGGTGCCGAGTACTTTGTTGCTCGAAACGGAAACTTTAATCAAATATAATTCCAAAGAAAATATCCTGATTAGCAATTTGACTGACCAGGAATATCTGATTTATGAGGCCTTACAACAACAGCCTGTTTTGACAGTCAAAGAAATCGCAAACATTTTAGATACCAAAAAAGTGTTACCGACCTTGCAGAAGCTTATTCAGAAAAACGTTATTCATTTGCAGGAAGAAACGCGGGAAACGTATAAACCTAAACTGATTAAATATATCCGGATTCATGAAAAATATAGTGAAAATGCCGAACTGAAAAATTTGCTGGATTCAGTAAAAACAGACAAACAAAGAAATGTTGTATTGAGTTATTTTCAGCTTAATGCCGGCAACCCCAACCCTATTTCGGTTAAAGAATTGGTCGATAAAGCTCAGGTTACCAAAGCTGTTGTAGATAATCTGGCAAAAAATGATATTTTCGATATTTATACATTAGCAGAAGACCGGGTAGTTTTCAACGATTCGGAATTAATCAATATTACGCTAAGTGATGTGCAACAAAATGCTTTAGAAAATATCCGAAATAACTTTGAACAAAAGGATATTCAGTTGCTTTACGGTGTGACAGGTTCAGGAAAAACCGAGATTTATTGTAAATTAATTGAGAAATTTATCGCTGAAAACCGGCAAGTACTTTTTCTGTTGCCCGAAATCGCCTTAACCACACAATTAGTACAGCGTTTGACGGCCTATTTCGGAAATAAAGTAGCTGTTTATCATTCCAAATATACTGATAACGAACGGGTTGAAGTATGGAAAAATGTATTAGAAAAGAAAGAAACCGCACAAATTGTTATCGGAGCAAGGTCATCAATCTTCCTTCCTTTTGTTGATTTAGGATTAATTATTGTAGATGAAGAACACGAAGCGTCGTACAAACAACATGACCCCGCACCTCGTTATCAGGGCAGAGATTTGGCGATTGTTCTGGCGAGATTGATGAAGGCAAAAACGCTTTTGGGTTCCGCCACACCAAGCTTGGAAAGTTATTATAATGCTTATCAGGAAAAGTATGCACTGACTCAGCTCACGAAACGTTACGGAAATAGTGTTGTTCCTCAAAATCAGTTAATTGACCTGAAAGAAGCTCAACAGAAAAAACAAATGACCGGACATTTTTCCAATCATTTGATTCAGGAAATGAAAATCGTTTTGGCAAAAGGCGAACAGATTATTTTGTTTCAAAACCGACGTGGATTTTCGCCCGTGATGGAATGCTTGAGCTGTGGGCATGTACCACAATGCACCCACTGTGATGTCAGTCTGACTTATTACAAACGCAATGATGTGCTGAAATGTCATTATTGTGGTTATACGATTGCCAAGCCTACACATTGTCACGTTTGTTCCAGCGTCGATGTCAGCACCAAAGGTTTTGGTACTGAGCAAATTGAGATGGAACTTCATCATATTTTTCCCGATGCGAAAATAGCCAGAATGGACCAGGATACGACCAGAGGAAAATTTGCTTTGGAAAAAATGATTGATGCTTTTAAAAACAAAGAAACTGATATTTTGGTCGGTACACAAATGCTTGCCAAAGGCTTGGATTTTGACAATGTAACTTTGGTGGGCATACTCAATGCCGATAACCTATTGTATTACCCTGATTTTCGGGCACATGAAAGAGCCTATCAACTCCTCACACAGGTTTCTGGCAGAGCCGGACGAAAAGACAAAGAAGGAAAAGTTTTGATTCAAACCTACAATCCGCTGCATTCAATTATTCAACAAGTGTTAGACCACCGTTATCGGGATATGTTTAAGGAACAAATGCAGGAACGTTTGCAATTTCACTATCCACCATTTTACAGGATTATCCGTATTCAGTTGAAACACGTTGATTATCAAAAAGTAAGAGAAGCTTCAGAATGGCTAACGCAGACTTTGTCCATGCAGATTCAGTCAGAAGTTTTAGGTCCGGAAGAACCACCTGTAAATCGAATCAGAAATCAATATTTGAGAAATATCCTGATTAAAACACCTGTCAATCAGTCGATAAAAAATGTAAAAACACAAATCAATAAGACACTAAAAACTTTTGAGGCTATTCCGCAATATAAGTCAGTGAAGATGATTGTGAACGTAGATTTTTATTAGGATATATAAGCCACGAATTACGCTAATTCACACAAATTATTCGCAATTCGTGGCTGAAAATTTATTTCTTATAAAAAGGTGTTTTTAGCACTTTGGCAGGAACGTCATTTTTACGAATTCTGATATAAATTTCTGAATCCACTTTGCTGTGTTCCATGGTAACATATCCCAAGCCTATCCCCTTTCCGAGTGACGGTGCCATTGTTCCTGAAGTTACTTTTCCGATAGTATTTCCGTTTTTGTCCACAATTTCATAATCATGTCTCGGAATACCTTTTTCCAAAAGCTCAAAACCTATCAGTTTGCGTTTTACGCCTTCTTCTTTTTGTTTTTTCAGATTGTCGGAATTGATAAAATCTTTAGTGAATTTCGTTACCCAACCCAACCCGGCTTCAAGAGGGGAAGTTGTGTCGTCAATATCATTTCCATATAGGCAAAATCCCATTTCCAGACGCAAAGTGTCACGGGCTGCCAATCCGATTGGTTTAATCCCAAAAGATTTTCCGGCTTCGAAAACTTTATTCCAGATTTGTTCTACTTCGTCGTTTTTACAGTAAATTTCAAAACCTCCCGAACCGGTATATCCTGTAGCTGAGATAATTACATTGTCTATGCCGGCAAAATCAGCTACTTCAAAACTATAAAACGGGATTTCAGATAAATTAGCAGAAGTCAGGCTTTGCATAGCTTCTATCGATTTTGGTCCCTGAATGGCAAGAAGAGCGTAATCGTCAGAAAGGTTACGCATATCAACGCCCATATCATTATGTTTGGAAATCCAATCCCAGTCTTTGTCGATATTTGACGCATTAACCACCAAAAGATACTGATCTTCTTTGATTCGGTAGATAATCAAATCATCTACGATTCCGCCTTTATCATTCGGCAAACAAGCATATTGTGCCTTTCCGATTTTGATTACCGAGGCGTCATTGGAACTTACTTTTTGGATTAAATCCAGGGCTTTTTCTCCAGTTAATAGAAATTCCCCCATGTGCGAAACATCAAAAACACCCACTCCGTTTCTAACGGTTTCGTGTTCTATGTTAACTCCTTCATATTGAACAGGCATATTAAATCCGGCAAAAGGAACCATTTTTGCTCCCAACGCTTCGTGTACGTGTTGTAAAGGTACTTGTTTCATTGTATTAGATATCATTTTAATTTCGATAGCGAATGTAGGTATTTTTTTATTGACTTACAAGTATTAGATTGTTTTCGTTTTTTAGCTTAATAGAGCCTTTTTTATAAAAATCACTAATAGGGATAAGGATAAGATACATAATACTATAAGCACCTTTAAAATCTGCATTGTTAAGCATAAATTTTTTCCTGTCAATATTGATATGCAATCTTGTGGATCTATGATTTCATACTTCATACTTATCATTGTACCGATTATTGCTATAGAAAAAAGTATTAGCCCTAAGATTAAAATCCCAAATAAAGCAAAGAAAACTAATTTTTTATTCATAATTCATGGATAAACAAAATTCTAAATTACGTATTTTTGGACAAACAAATGAATTATGACCTGGAAAGATTTTATTGAAACAGAAAATCAGCAACCTTATTTTAAAAGCCTTAAAGAATTTGTCGAATACGAATACCAGACACAAACCGTTTTTCCTCCGAGAGAATTGATTTACAACGCTTTTCGCTGGTGCAAGTTTGAAGACACAAAAGTTATCATTTTAGGACAAGACCCTTACCACGGATACGGACAGGCACACGGATTGAGTTTTTCTGTGAATGACGGAGTAGCTTTTCCACCTTCATTGCGAAATATTTTACAGGAAGTACATCAGGACGTTGGGAGTCCGATACCCAATTCCGGAAATCTTACCCGTTGGGCAAAACAAGGTGTATTACTGCTCAACGATGTACTGACAGTCAGACAAGCGAGCCCCGGCAGTCACCAAAAAAGAGGTTGGGAAACTTTTACAGAAAATGCTATCTGGCAATTATCTTCCGAAAAAGAGAATCTGGTTTTCTTGCTTTGGGGCAGACATGCTCAGCAAAAAGGAAAAGTCATTGACCGCAACAAACATTTGGTATTGACTTCGGGACACCCGTCGCCGATGAGTGCCAACAGGGGTTTGTGGTTTGGCAACCGTCATTTCAGTCAGACAAATACTTATCTTATGGCTAGCGGGAAAACGGCTGTTATTTGGTAAATTTATACATAATTAGTACAAATCGAGGTAAATAAAAAAACGCAACTATCTAATATTTTGATAGTTGCGTTTTTATTTTGTGACCTCGACAGGATTCAAACCTGTAACCTTCTGAGCCGTAATCAGATGCGCTATTCAGTTGCGCCACGAGGCCATTGCTTTAGAGCGGTGCAAATATAAGTAAAAAATTATTCGTACCAAATGTTTTAGTAAAAAAATATCAAATTTTCTTTTGTTCAAGATAAAGATTATAGCGAAATTTGCTGTCTGTCACTTCAATAGAAAAATGAATTATTTTCAGTTTTTATTCCGGTCAAGCAATCAACATGGTGTGCACTCCCCTTTTGTGTTCAATTATCTGACGAAAGGATTGTATCGCCCATATCGAAATACGTATAACCGCAAAAAACATTTTATTGAGCAAACCATTCAATATTTTCAACCCGATAATATTGTTGATTTCCGCACAGAAAAAATACCTGATTTACTACCGGAAACAACCGATTTGGTAATTATTCGATCCAATCAGCTCGAAACACCTGATTTTTCAAACTTTATTGATAGCTTTCACAATGACACAACCGGTATCATTGATTGCAGAAATCTGGCAGAAAAACGACTGGCAGAAAAGTTATTACAACACCCGAAAATTACTGTCGTATTGCATTTTTATTGGTACATCGTTTTTTTTGTCAGGAAGGAACAACAAAAAGAATTATTTTTTTTAAGGTTGTAAAGTGTAACATTTTATGCTTATCTTTCACTTATTAATAAAAAACAATGAGTAATTCTATCATAAAAGTGTCTGGTCTCAAACGTGATTTTGCTTTAGGTTCAGGTTGGATTCAGGTATTGAAAGGCATTGACCTTCATATTGAAAAAGGCGAATATGTGGCTTTGATGGGACCTTCCGGTTCGGGAAAATCAACTTTGATGAATATTCTGGGTTGTTTGGACACGCCAACTTCCGGCAAATATATACTGAACGGAAAAGATGTCAGTAAAATGAATGACAACGAGCTGGCAGAAATCCGAAATAAAGAAATCGGTTTCGTCTTCCAGACTTTCAATCTATTGCCACGCACCACTGCTTTGGATAATGTAGCTTTACCAATGGTTTATGCTGGAAAAAATAAAGCGGAAAGAACCCAACGAGCCTCGGAAGTATTGACGCAAGTCGGACTGGAAGACCGTATGGACCACCAACCCAATCAGCTATCGGGCGGGCAAAGACAAAGAGTTGCTGTTGCCAGAGCATTGGTTAACAACCCGTCAATCATACTGGCAGATGAGCCTACCGGTAATCTTGATACCAAAACTTCAATCGAAATTATGGGATTGTTTGACGAAATTCATGCACAGGGCAATACTGTTATTTTGGTTACACACGAGGAAGATATCGCTGAACACGCTCATAGAATTATTCGACTCAGAGATGGTGTAATCGAAAAAGATATCAGGAAAAAATAATTTTTAAAATGCATCACAAATGAAAGTTTATACTAAAACCGGAGATAAAGGAACCACTGCCCTGTTTGGCGGAACGAGAGTACCAAAACATCATATTAGAATTGAAAGCTACGGCACAGTTGATGAGCTGAATTCTCATATCGGGTTAATCAGAGACCAGGATATAAGTAGCATTCACAAGAATTGCTTAATTATTATTCAGAATAAGCTCTTTACGTTAGGAGCAATCTTAGCGACAGCACCAGAAAAAGCAGTTTTAAAAAGTGGTAAAGAACGTTTAAATATCCAAAAGATAAGTGAAGAAGATTTGGCAACATTAGAACAACAAATCGACTTGATGGAAACTGAACTGCCACCGATGACACACTTCGTGTTACCGGGCGGACACCCGACTGTGTCATATTGTCATATTGCCAGATGTGTGTGCCGGAGAGCTGAACGCTTGGCAACACAACTGCATGAAAATGAGCCTACAGACGAGATGGTTTTGAAATATCTCAACCGGCTTTCTGACTATTTATTTGTATTGGCACGAAAATTGTCACATGAACTCAAAGCTGAAGAAGTCCAGTGGATACCCGAAAAGATTTAAATTTTCGTTAATCAATATCTATTTTTACTTCTAACGCTTGGATTTTAGCAGATTAAAGTTATTTTTGCAACAAATTTAAAGTAATCAGAAACTATGTATTGGACATTAGAATTAGCATCATATTTAAGCGACGCCCCATGGCCGGCGACCAAAGATGAGCTTATCGATTATGCTATCAGAACAGGTGCCCCGCTGGAAGTAGTGGAAAACCTACAGTCTATCGAAGACGAAGGGGATTCTTATGAGTCTATGGAAGAAATATGGCCAGACTACCCTTCTGAAGAGGATTACCTCTGGAATGAAGACGAATATTAAAGAAAAAATCAAAAAAAGTCTCAAAAAACAGAGAGACTTTTTTTTATTATAAATAACTGAGTATTAATTAACAACAAATCTATTTATGGATATCATAAATAACATATTAAAAGTGTTTGTTGGAGATAAATCGCAAAAGGACGTTAAATCCCTTCGTCCGATTGTAGATAAAATCAATCAGCTCCAACAATCATACGAATCATTAACCCACGACGAATTGCGTGGAAAAACAATCGAATTCAAACAGAAAATCAAAGATGCTAGGGCTCCGCAAGATGAAAAAATTGCATCTTACAGAACTGAATTAGAAGCTATTGCCGACATTGACGCAAGAGAAGAAATCTACTCTGCTATTGATAATTTAGAGAAAGAAGCTTACAATGCTACTGAAAAAGTATTGAACGATATTTTACCGGAAGCCTTTGCAGTAGTTAAAGAAACAGCAAGACGCTTTACCAGCAACAGCGAAATAACAGTTACAGCGACCGAAAAAGATAAAGAATTTGCCCAACAAAAATCTTATGTTTCTGTAGAAGGAGAACAAGCAACCTGGCTGAACAGATGGGAAGTTGCAGGAAAAGAGCTTAGCTGGTCGATGATACATTACGACGTTCAGATGATTGGTGGTATCGTTTTACATCAGGGAAAAGTTGCCGAAATGCAAACCGGAGAAGGTAAAACGCTTGTTTCTACCCTGCCGTTATACCTGAATGCTTTGACAGGAAACGGCGTGCATTTGGTTACAGTAAATGACTATCTGGCAAAACGTGACTGTATGTGGAAAGCACCCATATTCGAGTTTCACGGACTTTCGGTAGATTGCATCGACAATCATCAACCGAATTCGCCACAACGAAGAAAAGCTTATCAGGCAGACATTACTTATGGTACGAACAACGAATTTGGTTTTGACTATCTGCGTGACAACATGGTGCATACACCGGAAGAATTGGTACAGAGAAAACACAACTATGCCATTGTCGATGAGGTGGATTCCGTATTGATTGACGACGCAAGAACACCTTTAATCATTTCCGGACCGGTTCCGAAAGGTGACGAACACGAATTCATGGAATTAAAACCTAAAGTAGAAAACCTGGTAAATCTGCAAAGAAAATTAGCTACCGGATTTTTGACCGAAGCCAAACGTCTATTAAAAGAAGGCGACAACAAACAAGCCGGATTTAATCTGTTGAGAGCCTACCGTGCTTTACCGAGAAACAAAGCATTAATCAAATTTTTGTCGGAAGAAGGTGTAAAACAAATATTGCAAAAAACAGAAAACCACTTCATGCAGGACAACAACCGTGAAATGCCGAAAGTGGACGAAGCATTGTATTTTGTGATTAATGAAAAGAATAACCAGGTTGAACTGACCGATAACGGAATTCAGTTTTTGTCCAAAGGCATGGACGATAACTTCTTTATCATGCCGGATATCGGAACAGAAATCGCTCATATTGAGAAAAGCGGGGGCACGTCGGAAGAAATCACTGAGAAAAAAACAGAATTATTCCGTGATTTCGGTGTAAAATCTGAAAGAATCCATACATTGACTCAATTACTGAAAGCCTATACCCTATTTGAAAAAGATACCGAGTATGTAGTGGTAGATAATAAAGTAATGATTGTTGATGAGCAAACCGGACGTATCATGGACGGAAGAAGATATTCAGACGGATTGCATCAGGCGATTGAAGCGAAAGAAAATGTAAAAATTGAAGCAGCAACGCAGACATTTGCAACCATTACACTTCAAAATTACTTCAGAATGTACAGTAAACTTTCCGGAATGACCGGTACTGCCGTTACTGAAGCCGGAGAGTTATGGGAAATCTATAAGCTCGATGTAGTCGAAATTCCGACCAACAGACCAATTGCCAGAGATGACCGAGATGATAAAATTTATCGTTCAATCCGTGAGAAATTCAATGCCGTTATTGAAGAAGTGGTGGAATTATCTCAGGCAGGCAGACCTGTACTTATCGGTACTACTTCCGTTGAAAACTCTGAATTACTCAGCCGTATGCTGAAAATGAGAGGAATCAAACACAATATCCTCAATGCGAAAAAACATAAGCAGGAAGCTGAAATCGTAGAATCTGCCGGACAACCGGGAGCGGTAACCATTGCAACCAATATGGCAGGTCGTGGTACGGATATCAAATTGACGAGCGAAGTGAAAGATGCAGGAGGTTTAGCCATTATCGGTACAGAAAGACACGATTCGCGTCGTGTGGACAGACAGTTGAGAGGTCGTGCCGGTCGTCAGGGAGATGTAGGTAGTTCACAATTCTACGTGTCGATTGAAGATGATTTGATGCGTAAATTCGGTTCAGAACGAATGGCTAAAATCATGGATTCACTCGGGTTAAAAGAAGGCGAAGTAATCCAGCACAGATGGATGACCAAATCTATCGAAAGAGCTCAAAAGCGTGTGGAAGAAAACAACTTTGGTATTCGTAAAAGATTGTTGGAATATGACGATATCATGAATGCACAAAGAGAGATTATCTATAAAAGAAGACGTCACGCTTTGCACGGCGACAGGCTGAAAGTAGATATCGCCAATATGATTTTTGATGTTTGTGAATCGTTAACCAGTGGTAACAAAGTAGGTAATGATTATGCTAATTTTGAATTTGATGTTATCAAAATATTCGGGTTGGAACCGCCGTTCAGCGAAGAAGAATTTGCCTCAACATCAGAAAAAGAGCTGACTTACAAATTGTATGAATACGTTTACAATAACTATCAGAAACGATTAGAAGAAAACGCTGCGAATGCTTTTGTGGTTATCAAAAATGTATATGAAAACAACAATAGTTATGAGCGTATGGTTGTCCCGTTTTCTGACGGAAACAAAGCTGTAAATGTGGTAACCAATTTAGAAAAAGCTTATAATTCTGAAGGAAAAACACTTATTGATGATTTCGAGAAAAACATTTCTTTGAGCATCATTGATGAAACCTGGAAAAAGCATTTGAGAAAAATGGACGAGCTGAAACAATCGGTTCAACTGGCAGTTCACGAACAGAAAGACCCGCTGCTTATCTACAAGTTTGAAGCTTTTGAATTGTTCAAGAGTACAATGGATAGCATTAATAAGGAGATTATTTCTTTTTTAATCAAAGCGGAATTGCCAAAGCAGGAACAGCAAGTTAAGGCTTAAAATAATTCAACAGATTATACAAAAGCTGTCCTTTCCGGACAGCTTTTGCTTTTTATTTCAGATTCTGAAAAGCAAAAAATGTCGTATTTTTGCAGTGTGAAATACCTTCTTAACCAATTTATCAAATTAAATGATTTATTCTGAAGGCATTCCATCTGTCCATAAAAAAACAAATAAAAAAAGAGCAGATGAAAAAAAGAGTAGTTGTCGGTTTGTCCGGCGGAGTAGATTCCAGCGTTGCAGCCTATTTGCTCAAAGAGCAAGGTTATGAAGTGATTGGATTGTTTATGAAAAACTGGCATGACGATTCGGTAACGGTTTCTGATGAGTGTCCGTGGCTGGAAGACAGCAATGACGCTTTGCTGGTAGCCGAAAAGTTAGGTATTCCGTTTCAAACCGTAGATTTAAGCGAAGAATACAAAGAACGTATCGTTGATTATATGTTTAATGAATACGAAAAAGGTCGTACGCCCAATCCGGACGTGCTGTGTAATCGTGAAATCAAATTTGATGTTTTTCTGAAAATTGCTTTGGGAGATTTGCAGGCAGATTTTGTTGCCACCGGTCACTATTGCCAAAAAGATGTTATTCTGCAAAATGGAAAAGAAATTCACAGATTACTTGCCGGAGCAGACCAAAACAAAGACCAGTCTTATTTTCTTTGTCAACTATCTCAGGAACAGTTGAGTAAATCTCTTTTTCCGATTGGAGGATTAACCAAACCCGAAGTTAGGAAAATCGCTGCTGACAACGGACTGATTACGGCGGAGAAAAAAGATTCTCAGGGATTATGCTTTATCGGCAAAGTAAAACTTCCGGACTTTCTGCAACAACAACTGCGTCCTAAACAGGGAGATATTATCGAAATATCTGAAAACAATCCTGTTTATCAGAAAGTTGAATCTGAATCCAAAACCAATGAAGAGCGTTTAGCATTTTTATCCCAACCATTGAAATATGAAGAAAATATGGGGAAAAAAGTCGGAGAACACCGAGGTGCTCATTATTTTACCATCGGGCAGCGAAAAGGTTTGCAGGTAGGCGGAACACCCGAACCTTTGTTCATCATTGACACCGATGTACAAAACAATATTATTTATACCGGGCAAAGTAATCAGCACCCGGGACTGTTCAGAAAAGCTCTGCGGATCAATCCTGATGAAATCCATTGGATTAGAGAAGATTTACGCTTATCAAATGGAGAAAAGCTTGAAGTAATGGCACGTATCCGATATCGTCAGCCGTTACAAAAAGCCATTTTGTATCAGTATGAAAGTGGCTTATATGCTGAATTTGAAACTGCACAATCTGCTATCACACCGGGGCAATTTGCTGCATTTTATATCCATGATGAACTGATAAGTTCCGGAGCGATATCAGAGTAAATAATTTGTTTATGTTGGAAAACTATATATTTTTGTGTTATAAAACGAATTAATTATGAAAATTAAAATTACTTTTTTGTTTTTTGCCTTATTGCTTGGGTGGAATATGAATGCACAAACATCTGAAGAACAACCACAAAAAACAAAAGTTGTGGTCGAAGATGTTTATCATGAAGTTGATGTTCTGGCACGATACCATGGCGGGTATGATGTGGTGCTGAAAAAAGTAGAAGCAGCAACGAAAAACTGTAAAAAAAGGAAACTAAAAGGTAAAAGAAAAAATGCAGTGGTAGTTGCTGAATTGCTTATCAATCGAAAAGGCGAAGTGGTAGAAGTAAATATCGTAAAGTCAGAAGCTGATTTTTGCGATGAGGCAATTATTAAAGCGTTAAAAGAAACCAATCACTGGATTCCGGCACTTATTAATAACAAACCGGTAAACTCGTATCTACAGTTTACTGTTAATCTTCAAAATTCATATAGAAATGAGAAGATGAATGCAAGTTCTGCATTGAATTAAAACCCAACGTCCATCGACATTTTGTATATAGTTGCTTCCTGATTATCCGTATCATTGTCTTCAGAAAGCAAAAATTCAATTTTTCGAGGGGATTTCTGATATACTGTAATTCCTTCGAATTTATGGGTATCTGATATTTTTTGTGTGAAAGTAACTTCCATATCTTTAAGCGGAATTGCCCCCAACAAAGTACCCAAAATCTCGCCGTCGTTGTAGGTGGATTTAGTTCCTTCGGCAGTAGCAATAAAATATAACACGCCATTAACTGCCGTAGCATCAGAAAAACCACTTATATGTCCGTTAATTTCCGGCAGTTCATATTCTTGATAAAAAACGTTGAAATCATCAACCAGATTTTCTCCTTGTACTGTAAAAATCATATTTTTACTTCCCGGTCCATTTCCTCTGTTAAAAAAATACCATTCGCCACGGGCAAAAGTTACTCCTTCAATATTAAAATCCTTTTTGTCCATTCCGGCAAAATCCAGCATCGAATCATACAACCACGACAAATCCAAAAACTCGTATTCCATGGTTGATTTGTTGATTTTATAACCAAAATTCCGGTTGGGTTTAGACCCTGAACCAAACACATAAACCAGAGAATCGTTTTCATATAAAGCTTCAAAATCGGGTTTAATTTTTTTTGGCAGATTTACCACACCATTTTTGTAGTAAACTGAATCTGTTTCCGGAATTAAATCGGTTTGTACCAGCTTGCCGTTTGTTTGCTCATAAGTATATAAAGCGGAATCTAAATCGGAAATTAAATGAATAGCCGAATCGGAAAAAGTAATCCCGGAAACCGCCGATATGCCCATAATCTTCAGAAATATATCTACTACTATTTTTCTCATAACATACTGTTTTTAAAAGAGCTACTCCTCCCCTTCTGTGGGTTGAACTACGTGAAGATAAGCACCTAAATCTTTTGTTGTCCGAGGTTTTCCAAGAATATCTTCCGGCACGGAAACCGTTGTGTTGGTCGTTCCGAAATTAATTAAATCGGTTGCCTGCTCGGTAATCATCATCTGGTTATTTCGGTAATCTGCAAAAAACGGTCTGTACATTTGATTATTTCTTGCTACCAAACAGTTTTCAAAAATATCAACATCTTCAAACGAATAAGGAAACTGACCATAGACCACATTATTGATATCGAAAAACTTAACCATAGTGTTGGTAAATTTCACGTCAAAAGTCTGTGAGTTTGGTTCTGTATAATTCAGCGTCAAAGCTTCGTTGCTACTGCTGTAAATAATACTGTTTTCAAATTTTGCCTGTAAAGTAAATTCAGATGTTCCATCGCCATTATCCAGATAAACTGCTGTGTGATTGGGTTTGAACCAATAATTGGCGAATGTAGAATGTACAAAAGTATAATTTCCGCCATAATTCGCTCCGAACCCCGCCATACCGCAATTATTAGTCACAATATTTGTACCTATAATATTTGCCGCAACACCCAGAATACCGAAGTCTGCACAATTATATATCTGTACATTGTGTAAATTGACCACACCATTGTTTTTATTAACCCACAAACCGTTACCTGCATTTTTAATCGTAGCATTTTGGATATTGGCATTACTGCCGACTGTCAGCCCAATCATTCCCCATTGCCCCGATACGTTTTCATACGCAGGTTCCAGCCGGTCGCCCTGAATAATTACCGGATTTTCGACCGTCCCGGAAATGTTCAATGTTGCCTGGTCTGCCACCAACAAGCCCGAACCGGTATGAAAATGCACTTCGGTTCCGGCATCTATTTGCAGGGTTTTACTTCCCGGAACAGCAGCATAACCATAAATTACATAGGGCTTGTCAGCTGTCCAATGCAGCTCATTACCGTTAACAGCATCATTTTCATCTAACCAAAATCCTTCGATTTCGTCTTCGCCAAGCAAAAGCGTTTCTTTGTTTCCGTTTTCATCTTTTTGCGGATATAAAAAGACCGCATCTCTAATCAGCGTAACCAATTCCACAGATTGCGATTGGCTGCCATTGGCAAAAATTAACTGGTCGGTATATAAAAATTCTTTATCAGCGGTCTGCGTTGTAATATCAACCGTGGTTTCAACGAATATAAACATACTGTCTTTGGACAAAAGTTCTATATTCTGAAACGATTTTCCCGGCTGACCATCAACCATCAGGCGATAACCGGACTGTTCTCCTTTGTTTAATTTAATCTCGGGAATTTTAATATCTTTAGATGATTTGTTATAGACTTTCAGCGTGTAAGTGCTCGAACCTATATTGGTAAAAATAGTATCCAGATAGACAGTATCTTTGGAAAATCTAAGTTCATTTCCGGCTGCTGTTTCAAATTCAAAATCATTTCTACAACCGCTTAATGCAGCAATGAGAACCGTTAACAAAAAAAAGACTCTGAGATTTATTTTCGCCATAATATTTTTTGATGTATTAAACCCATTTTGTTCTTTTCAAATGTAAAACAAAATTTTAGATTTCCTTGTTTTTCCCATAAAAAAACTGCCTCAGACGAGGCAGCTTTCATTATTTAGGTTCATTTTCGTAATCCTTGCTGTGGTCAACCAACCTGAATCCTTCTCCGTGAATGTTCAGTATTTCCACATTAGGGTCTTTTTTCAGATATTTACGCAATTTGGCGATATATACGTCCATACTTCTTGATGTGAAATAATTGTCATCTCTCCAGATTTTGGTCAATGCAATTTCTCTTGCCATCAAATCGTTTTCATACAATGCCAGCATTTTCAGCAAATCGTTTTCTTTTGGCGATAATTTCAATGGCTCGTCGCCTTCAAAAGTAAGAAATCTCAGTTTTGAGTTGAAATCAAACTTACCGATTTTGAATTCAAATTTTGTGTCGTCTGCTTTGATTTCAGAAGATTTTCTCTGAATAATCGCCTTAATTTTCATTAACAATACTTCAGAGTCGAATGGTTTATTCAGATAATCGTCTGCTCCTACTTTATATCCTTTCAACACATCTTCCTTCATGGTTTTGGCTGTCAGGAATATAATCGGAATAGATTTGTTTTTCTCTCTGATTTCAGTCGCCAGCGTAAATCCGTCTTTGTATGGCATCATTACGTCTAATATACATAAATCAAAACTGTCTTTTTTGAATTTTTCGAAGCCTTCCATACCGTTTTTTGCCAGTGTGACTTCAAAATCATTCATATTCAGGTAATCTTTCAGGATTGAACCAAAATTTGGATCGTCCTCTACCAAGAGTATTTTTTTTGTGCTTGTTGTTCTCATTTTTAACTATTTTTAATTGATAAGTGGTAATTTTATGGTAAATGTACTTCCTTTTCCTTTTTCACTTTCTACGTAAATTTCTCCATTGTGGTCGTCCACAATTTGTTTTACGTAAGCCAGTCCGAGACCGTGTCCTTTAACGTTATGCAAGTCGCCGGTATGTTCCCGGTAAAATTTCTCAAAGATTCTTTTTTGGGCTGCTTTGCTCATTCCTGCCCCTTTATCTTTAATTTTTATTAATATATTGTCTTTCACATTCTCCGTATAAATATCAATTTGCGGAGCTTCAGGCGAATATTTTACTGCGTTGTCGAGCATATTAATCAATACATTGGTAAAATGCACTGGATTAACCAAAACAGTGTTGCGGACAGCTCCCAGATGCAGGCGGATTTCCCCTTGCCTGTCTTCGACAATCAGCCGAATGTGCTCGGCAGCTACTTCGACAATGTCGTCTAGCTCTACTTTTTCTTTCTGGATATCCAGTTCTCTTTTTTCGAGTTTGGACATACGCAGGATATTTTCTATCTGAGCATGCATTCGCTTGTTTTCATCACGAATCATCTGCACGTAACGGGTAATTTTTTCTTCATCTTTAATCGTTGCCGGATTTTTAATTGCGTCCAGTGCCAGATTAATCGTGGCGATAGGCGTTTTGAACTCGTGCGTCATATTATTGATAAAATCATTTTTGATTTCGGATATCTGACGCATACGAATCAACTGTGAAATTGCACTCATATATGCGGCTAAAATGACGAATGTAAATAACAACGACATTAACACAAACGGCATCAAATCAGAAAAAATAAATTTGTCTTTTTCCGGAAAACTCACATATAGTTGATATTTGCTGCTACCATAAAGATCCTGAAACAGCGGTACCGAAAATGTGTTTTTCGGATTATACACGAATTTATCTGAATGAATAGAGGTTTCTACGCCATTATTGAAAACACCATAAGAAAAATCAGTATCTATTCCGCTTTCTGCCAATTCCTTACGAAGCATTTTTTCAATTTCTTCATTACTGGTTCTGTCTTCAATCGGATAGGCAGAAACGATATCATTATATGCGATATTAGCTGTAATTCTAAGAATTTCGCTTTCCTGCTCCATCACTTCTGTCGGGGAAGAATCGTCTTTGAAATTGTTCATTACTTCTCCGTACTGATGTCCGTCTATCGGGTGCTGTTCGTTTTCGTAAATTTTTAATTTACGTTTCGTGCTGTAATTTTTCAGGGTAATATCCCCCGATTTATTGTCAAAGAACGAGCCGGGTAAAGTATAATCTTGTGAGAAAACCACATTGGAATAAACAATTTCATTTTTACTGTTTTTCTCAATATAGTAAATCTCCCGAATATCCTTTTTATCCGGATTTTTACCTTTTTGCTGAGCATATTCATTAAACCGCTTGGTAAATTCGTATTGCTCACGCTCCTTTATCATATCAGCCACATTCCTCGAAATCAAAGAAACATGGTTTCTAAACTGAAGCTCATTATTATCGTAAGAAGTCTTTATCCAGTACAACTGCACAAAAATTATACCAATTAACGATAAACTCATCAGAGCGACCAGTAACTTAAATCTTAACTTATTCATTGCTGAGTACAAATTTAACATTTAAATCGTTTCCGATAAAATTGATTAACCGAATTTTAACAAGTTTCACCATTTTATTTCTTTAAGTAGGTTTAAAAATGTTATCTGAGCCTCTTCCAATACTATATTTTGTACAACAAAATCGGCTAATTTTGCTTTTTCATTATCTTTCCATTGGTTTTCCATTCGCTTAACGACTTCTTCCCTGTTGATGCTGTCACGCTGCATAACCCGTTGAATGCGAATTTCTTCCGGTGCGGTAATGAGAATATTGTAATCGCAGGATTGATAAGCACCGGTCTCAAACAACAATGCCGATTCTTTCAAAATCAGTTGTTCATTTAGGTGTTTGGTTACAAAATTTTCAAAATCCTGTTTCACGGCCGGGTGAATAATATTATTCAATTGAATCAGCTTATCTTTATCAGAAAAAACAACCTGAGCCAGTTTTTTTTTGTCTAAACTATCATTCGTCCAAATATCCGCTCCTTCGAAAACAGTATGTAACCGGTCAATTATTTCTCGTTTTTCATAAAGCTTTTTAGCCTCTGTATCAGCATAATAAGTAATATAACCCTGTGCTTCCGCATATTTCATCAGGCTGGTTTTTCCGCTTCCGATTCCGCCTGTAACACCAACAATTTTTACCATAATTATACTTATTTAAAAAACATTTCAGGCATAGCTTCTTCCGGATTTTTGCCCAATAATCTTACATAATATTTCGCTTTGGCAAATCCTTTTGCATAGCCGTAAAATTGTGTAATACAGGCCCGAACGCTCAACATAGCTACCCGAAGTGATTTTGTTTTTATCCACGCATCTGCAAACAATATTAAAAAATAGCAGACATAAAGGCAAAACGGAATATAAAATCCAGCCAAAACCAACAGTAATGAAACTATCAATCCACTGATAAACAGCAATGGAAACCAATAAGTAACCTTTTTGTATTCGGGGTGCCATGCGTCTAAAATCGGACGGGCTTTCCCGAATTTATTTACTTGAACAAAGAATTTCTTCCAATCGATTCGTCGTTTGTGGTAAACGAATGCTTGCGGAATCAATTTGGTTTCAAACCCTGATTTCCACAATCGGATACTCAAATCGGGGTCTTCTCCAGGGTGTATTTTGCCAAATCCACCTGAAACTTCAAATGCTTTCCGGGAAATTCCCATATTGAAACTCCGCGGTTGAAACTTGCCTATCTTCTCTGACGCACCGCGTATGCCGCCAGTCGTTAATACCGATGTCATGGTATAATCAATGGCTTTTTGCACATCGCTGAACGAAGGCAAAGCTGCGTCCGGTCCGCCAAAACAATCTACATATTCTGCTTGCAAAGATTGTTCCACTTGTTCCAAATAATCAGCCGGAATGATACAATCGGAATCAAATATGATAAAATAATCGCCTTTTGCCTTACGCATTCCGTAATTTCTGGAATCGCCAGGGCCACTGTTGTCTTTGTAATAATAGGAAATATTTAACTGGTCGAGATATTTTTCAACTATATTCCGGCAATCGGTCTGTGAGCCATCTTCTACAACAACTACCTCAAAATCTGACTGATAGGTTTGACTTAACAAGCTCTCCAGCAACTCATCAATTTCGTCCGGACGATTATATACAGGTATAATTACAGAATAATTCATTTTATTGTTAATTATAACCCGTAAAAGTATGAAAATATTAATTGATATAAATTATAAGGGAGTTATAAAAATAAAAGCAGGCAATAAGCCGGGTTCTGTAATCCGTCGTGACGAATCCCTTATCATTTATCTAGGCGGAGGATTACTCCAACGCTCAATCTGCCTACCCTCCAACATCAGGCGAACAGCCCTCAAACATTGGTTTACATGGCATTTCACCGCATAGAGTTTACCTGATTTCACTACAGCATTACCTGTACATTCTTTCTGTTGCACTTGTCCTGGTTTTACAACCGGCGGATGTTATCCGCTATACCGTTCTGTGGTGCCCGGACTTTCCTCTGACCGTAGCCAGCGATAAGGCTGCCTGCTCGCCGCAAAGGTAGATATTTATGTCGTTAAATGTCTAAGAGCCTGTTTAAAATTTATCTAATAATTTGTTCCGCCTCAAAAATAATCTATAAACATTTTTACAATACAAATCTAAACAGGCTCTAAAATTCTCTGTATATTTGCGAAGAAACAGCACAAATATGGCTTTTGAAAAGATAACAGAATCCGAATCGAGATATCAGGATTTAGAAAAAAAATCGGTAAATGAGCTGCTGACCATCATTAACCGGGAGGACCAGACGGTGCCGACAGCTGTTCAGAAAATCATTCCGAATATAGAAAAAGTGGTACAGTCGGTCGTTAAGCAAATGCAAAACGGAGGACGGTTGTTTTATATCGGTGCAGGAACGTCCGGACGATTAGGAATTGTTGATGCTTCTGAGTGTCCACCTACATTCGGCGTGTCTGACGATTGGGTTATCGGACTGATTGCGGGTGGTGACATGGCTATCCGAAAAGCAGTGGAAAATGCAGAAGATTATGCTGAAAATGCAGTCAAAGACTTGCAGGCCTATCATATCAGCGATAAAGATTTTGTTATCGGAATTGCCGCTTCCGGCACGACACCTTATGTTTTGGGCGGACTGCAATTTTGTCAGGAAAATAATATTCCGACGGCGTGTATTACCTGTAATCCGGGAAGTCCGGTGGCTCAACATGCTGATTTCCCGATGGAAGTAGTCGTCGGTCCGGAAGTTGTTACCGGAAGCTCAAGAATGAAAGCCGGAACTGCTCAAAAATTAATTTTAAATATGATTTCAACCACCGTAATGATTCAGCTTGGCAGAGTGAAAGGCAACAAAATGGTAGATATGAAATTGTCTAATAACAAGCTGGTTAATCGTGCCGAAAAGATGCTGATGGAGGAACTGTCGGTTGATGAAAATACGGCTAAAGAACTGATTGAAAAACACCGAAATGTTCGGGAAGCCATAAAAGCATATCAAAAATGAGTACACCGCAAATTGATAAAGAAACGATGATGAAAGGCTTTAGAAAAGTCGCCTTGGCAATGCCGTTAATGTTTGTGGGTCCCATTATTATAAATTCATCTTTCAAAAACCAAACCCACCCCTACTATTATTATGTGCTTGCTGCCGGAATAGCCATTTGCTTGTTTGCCATGCTGTGGTTTTTTATGGGACTCAGAGGCATCGTAAAGGGGATTTTTAACGATAAAAATAAATCTGAATGAAACTGTTTTACGCTTTACCTTTAGCTTTTTTGCTGACTGCCTGTTATCAGCAGGAAAAAAATTGTAACGATTTCAAAACCGGCACTTTCCTTTTTGAACAGGAAATTAATGGCGAAAATCATCAATCTACTTTTATCCGAAACGATTCTATCGAAATAGAAACTTATATGGGTAAAACCGATACGGCATCTATCCGGTGGATTAACGATTGTGAATATATTTTGCAAAAAATAAATCCTAAAAATATGGCAGAACGAAAAGGTGTTCACATAAAAATACTAAAAACCAACGGAGATGAATACACTTTTGAATACGGACTTGTGGGCGAAACAGAAAAACAACGGGGCGTGATTACGAAAGTAAATAATTAAGATACTGATTAGCAAAACCTGACAATGATTTTTATTGCATAATTTATCAGTTTATATTTTTTTTCATATATTTATGGAATAAAATCCAAAAGTTATGAGAAAAACAGTATTATTACTTACAACAGCTCTCTTGCTAACCGGAACGGCTTTTGCACAAGAAGTAAAAACCGACACAGAAATTGTCAATGAGATAAAAACAGTGGTTATGACCATTGATGCTGACCGTCCTATTGATTTGAAAAATTTTGATTGGGAGGGAAACCTCACAGATGCCTTTGCTAATATTCCAGACGAAGCGGTTATCGGAATCAGAGTGAATATCGGCGACCGACAACTGACCTCTGACATTGCTACTTTGCCTAACAAAACTTCGTTTTATGTTCAGGATTATGCTAAAAACAAAAGACAAATGCTCACGCAGGTAGTGCGAAGTGTCAATGATTTTATCAATGATGACCAACAGGGCAACAACATAGACGATAAACAAAAATAATTATCAGCGGATTATTCTAAATTTCACAAAGCTGTTTCTTTACATGAAACAGCTTTTTTATGCTGAAATATGACTAAATTTGTGTTATGAATTCTTTAATCGACAAATACAATATTCCCGGACCAAGATACACCTCCTATCCTACTGTTCCGTATTGGGACGAAAATAACTTCAATACCGAATTATGGAAAAAATCAGTCATCCAATCATTTCGAGAAAGCAATCGGAGCGAAGGTATTTCTTTATACATACATCTGCCGTTTTGCGAAAGTTTATGTACATTTTGTGCCTGCCACAAAAGAATCACCAAACGGCATGAAGTGGAAAAACCATACATCGAAACTGTGCTGAAAGAATGGGATTTGTACCTGAATTTATTTGACGAAAAACCACTGATTAAAGAATTGCATCTGGGCGGAGGAACGCCTACATTTTTCTCTCCGGAAAATCTGACTTGGTTATTGACAGAGATTTTTTCTAAAGCAGAAATTGCCGAAAACCCTGATTTTTCTTTTGAGGGACACCCTAATAATACAAGCAGAGAGCATTTGCAGGCTCTCTACGATTTAGGTTTCAGACGATGTAGTTTTGGCGTGCAGGATTATGATTTACAGGTGCAACAAGCCATCAACCGTGTACAACCTTTTGAAACAGTAAAAAAAGTAACCGAATGGGCAAGAGAAATCGGTTATGTAAGCATTTCACACGATTTGGTATTTGGACTTCCTTTCCAGACCATAGAAAAAATGGAATTTACAATCCGAAAAACAATGGAACTGCAACCCGACCGGCTGGCTTTTTATTCTTATGCCCATGTGCCGTGGATAAAAGGCGTCGGACAGCGTGGATTTGACGAAAACGATTTACCCAATGGCGAAGAAAAAAGAAAATTGTATGAAAACGGCAAAAAACTCTTTGAAAAACTGGGATATATCGAAGTAGGAATGGATCATTTTTCCCTGCCAGAAGATGAATTGTATCAATCGCTAATCAACGGAAAAATTCATCGTAATTTTATGGGGTACACTTCCAGTAAAACCCAATTGATGATTGGTTTGGGCATGAGTGCTATATCAGATTCATGGTATGCTTTTGCCCAAAATGAGAAAACGGTGGAAGATTACCAGAAAAGAGTTGAAAACGGAGAAATTCCTGTTTTTCGTGGACATATTCTTAACGAAGAAGATTTAGTTATTCGTAAACACATTCTCAATTTGATGTGCCGCATGGAAATCAATTGGAACGACCATACTTTCGTACCGGAAATGAAAAACACTTTGCAACAGCTCAAAGAAATGGAAAAAGACAACCTGATTGAAATCGGAGAAAACTCAATTAAAATCACAGAAAAGGGAAAGGCTTTTACCCGAAATGTAGCCATGGCTTTTGACCTGAGAATGCTTCGTAACCAGCCCGAAACACGTATTTTTTCTATGACGGTATAATAGTTTTCATTAGATTATAAATATAACAAAAAAAGCGACTCATTACTGAATCGCTTTTTGGGTGGAAGACCGGTCTCGAACCGGCGACCTTCGGAACCACAATCCGACGCTCTAACCAACTGAGCTACAACCACCGTGTAGAGTGTTAAAAGCCAACTCTGAGCTTTTTGGGTGAATGATGGGTCTCGAACCCACGACCTTCGGAACCACAATCCGACGCTCTAACCAACTGAGCTACAATCACCGTGTTTTATTAACGAGTGCAAATATACAGATTTATCAACTATGCACAAACATTTTTTTTGAATTTTATATCAAATTTCCTAAGCTATTGACCGCCACATATCTTTCTACGGTAAAGCCTTCTGCATAATCTGAAAAAATTAGTCGTCCAAGGTCTTTTGCACGATATTCAATGCTTTCTGTAAAGTTTTTTGTAGCAATTGGTGAAACCGGTTCGTTGGAATTCGGGTCGTAAAATTGCGAGCTGTAAGCCATTACTGCATCTATTTTTTTATCCATAAACCCGGTTACATCTACCACAAAATCAGGCTCGATGTTTTTCCACTGAATATAATGATACACCAACTTTGGACGCCAAGCCTCCTGCACTATTCCGTCTATTTTTGTTTCAATTCTGCGTAAACCCGACAAAAAACATGCATCTGAAACCAATTTACTTCCTTTTCCGTGGTCGATATGGCGGTCGTCAATGGCATTGCACAACACGATTTCGGGGCTATATTTTCGAATCATTTTAATGATTTCCAACTGATGTGTTTCATCGTTGACAAAGAACCCGTCACGAAAACGTAAATTTTCCCGAACAGCAACACCCAGAATTTCTGCTGCTTTAGCCGCTTCCATATCGCGAATTTCCGCCGAACCACGCGTTCCCAGTTCGCCGCGGGTTAAATCTACAATTCCAACTTTTTTTCCTAAAGAAATTTCTTTTGCAACCGTGGCTCCACAGCCTAATTCTACATCATCGGGGTGGGCACCAAATGCTAATATATCTAATTTCATCTATCGTTTATTTTGTTCTATACTACCTCACCTATCTGTTTGAAAGATAGTTTATAAAATGCTTTTTACTGTTTTACTTTTGTTTACCGTTTCATTGTATTCGCTTTCAGGGTCGCTGTTTTCGTTAATTCCACCACCTAAAAATAAATACACTTTGTTTCCTTCAATCTTCATGCATCGCAAATTTACGAACAAATCGCTGTTTTGAGATTTTGCTCCATGGTCAAATTTCCATTCACCTAAAAATCCACCGTAATATTCACGGTCATAACCTTCATTGGCAATAATAAAATCCTTGGAAACATCTTTAGGAAATCCACACAAAGCCGGTGTTGGATGCAAGTTTTTTATCACTTCGTAAGCCATTTTTCCATCAGATAATTCGGCTTCAATATCCGTTTTGATATGCAATAACGATCCTGCACAATGTGTAAAAGGCTCGGTTTGATGAATTTTTTTAGCAAAAGGTTTCAATGAATCAACGATAAAATCAGTGACAATCTGTTGTTCTTTTTGTTCTTTTTCGCCCCAGATTACTCGATTTAAATCAAATCCTTTGTCCAACTGCGTTCCTGCCAAAGCGACGGTTTTTATTTTTGTACCTGTAATTTTAACCAACTGTTCGGGTGTTGCTCCTAACCACATTCCGACTTTCGGGTGGTAAAACCAATACACAAATGCGGTCAGGTATTTCTTTAAAAAACGTTGAAAATAAACCGAATAGTCTTTTTCGTCAACGGCGATTTCTTCCCGACGTGAAAGCACCACCTTTTCCATTGTAACAGATTGAATCGCCTTAATTCCTTTTGTAACTAATTCAATATGAAACAATTTATCGGTTTTTGGGTTTTCCAAAGGTATTTTTTCCTGAGAAAAAGCAACTTCAAAATCTGAATCGTCCGAAATTAACTGGCAATCGTCCGGAAAAAACACGACTTTTTCATCTGAAGCAAACAGTGCAAATACAAAACAACTTTGAGTTAATTCACTGGTAATATTTAATTTATCATCTTGCTGAAACCAACCGTAGCGAATGGTTTCATCAGGTTTTCGATAAACAACAAACGGCAGTTCTTTATCAAGCCATTCTTTTATTTTCGCTATCATCTTTTAGGCAGAATCATATTGGTTAGCTTACAAAGTGAAATCAGCTGATTGTTTTCATCAGTGATTTTTATTTCCCATAAATGTAATTTACTTCCTTTGTGAATAATACGTGCAGTCGCAAAAACTTCACCTTCACGTTTGCTTTTCAAGTGATTGGCTGAAATTTCAATACCACGTACTTCATATTCCTCTGGATTCACAAACAACATTGAAGCCGCACTTCCTACACTTTCCGCCAACGCCACAGAAGCTCCACCGTGCAACAATCCCATTGGTTGATGAACCGTTGAGTTTACAGGCATTTTCGCTGTCAGAAAATCCTCGCCAACATCGATATACTCAATATTTAACGTTTGCATTAAGGTGTTTTTGCAAAAGTTTTTACACAATTCTAATATTCGGGTTTTGTCCATTTTTTAAGTTTGAAACGATAAATTTACCAAATAATAATGACGTTTGAAAATCACAGAATCCGGTGTCTTTCAAAAGGAATATTTTTGTCAATCATATACCGGTAAGTAGTTAATTTTCGGTTGACCGTAGCTCCGAGTTCATGAGCAATTTTTATCATTTTAGGGTTAAAATCGCCAATCCACTGCATTTCGTATTGAATGTAATTCAAATCTTTTCTGATAGTTTCCCGCCCTTCCATAATCATAAAAGCCTCAATTCCTCTACCTTGAAAAGCTTGTATAACACCAAAAACAATTCCAACAGCCTTCGGATTATTTACAAATTTGAGCATATACAGGAATTTTAGCTTCTGCCACAAACCAAATTTTCCGTTTAAGCGTTTGAAATAATAATTCAAATCGGGCAAATTTACCCAAAAAGCAATCGGTTGATTTTCGTGGTAAACAAACCAAACCAGTTTTTCATCAATAACCGGTTTCATTTCGTTGAAAATGTTATAACCTTCTTGTTTAGTCAATTGTTTTCCACCACCATGCGTTGCCCACGCGTCGTTATATATACTCACAAAATCCATAACGTATTTGTCGATATTGGATTTTTTAAGGTATTCCGCCTTGTATTTTCCGGTTCGTTTTATTCTTTGATGTAAAAATTTTAATCTGTCAGACATTTCCGCATCAAAAGGCAAAGTAAAACATTCTTGATTGAAATAATTTTGGAAACCGTAATTCTCAAACAATTTCCGGTAATACGGTGGATTGTAATTCATGTGATACAACGGTGGATAAAATCCTTCAACCAACAATCCCCACCACTGGTCACGTTCGCCCAGATTGATAGGTCCGTCCATGGCTTTCATGCTTTGTTGCTGCAACCAACTTTTGGCTGTATCAAACAACAAATCAGCTACTTCTTGATTATCAACTGATTCAAAAAAACCAATTCCGCCCGTCGGTTGTTTTTCCTTATATTTGGGATTGACAAAAGCAGCAATTCTGCCTAGAATTGTTTGATTTTGTTTGACAATCCAACGTTTGAGCAAACCGCCTTCCTGTAATATTTTATTTTTATTCGGGTCAAAAACAGCTTTAATGTCCTGATCCAAAGGCCTTATCCAGTTTTTGTCATTCTGATAAATAGACAAAGGAACTTCCAGGAACTGTTTTTCTGTTTTTGGATTATTAACTTCTATGATTTGCATCATTATTTTTTTATACAAAGATACTAAGAGCCTGTTTAAAATTTATCTAATAATTTGTTTATACTTCTTTTTAGTCATAACTGTGTTATTTTTAACCAAGAATTACACGTGTTAAGGCAATTTAGTTTTATTAGCTCGTCCAAAAAAATATTCAAAATCATTTTAAAATTCGGGTTTCATCTCAAAAAACAGCCATTCATTTGTTACGGGGTGATGAAAACCAAGCTGGTCTGCCTGCAGATATAATCGTTCTGCCGGTTTTCCATACAATGAATCGCCAGCAATCGCACAATTCATGCCCGAAGAATGTGCCATGTGTACTCTGAGTTGGTGGGTTCGACCGGTTACCGGATAAAGATAAATGCGGGTTTTGTCATTAATTATTTCTTTGATTTCGTATGTGGTCATAGCTTTTTTTCCGAATTTTTCACAAACCATTTGTCTTGGACGGTCATTCAAATCGACCCGCAAAGGTAAATTGATTTCGCCCGATTGAACGTGAATTTTTCCGTCTAAAAGAGCTGAATATCGCTTAAAAACCGTTCTTTTCAAAAATTGATTTTGTAAATTCCGGTAAGCATTTTCATTCTTTCCTAAAACCATTAATCCAGACGTTGCCCAATCTAAACGGTGTACAATAATGGCTCCGCTAATACCCGGAATCATTTTCCTGGCTTGTTCCAAAACAGAATTTTGCGTTTTTATTCCCGGAACAGACAACAGCTGATGCGGCTTTTCAATAACCGTAATGTTTTCGTCTTCATAGATTATCTTGATGCGTTTGCCGTTTTCCATTTGTTTGTCCAGCGGGTTTTCTTCCACTTTCAAACCTTTGAGCATGTGATTGAGCAAAGGTTCACATTTTCCGCGACAAGCCGGATAATAATGTAGATGTTTTCTGACTTCTGTTTCAGGCGATTTTCCCCACCAGAATTCAGCCATAGTAATCGGTTTCAACTGGTTTTGATAGGCATAATTCAATAGTTTCGGAGCACAGCAATCGCCTGTTCCTGCTGGTGGTTCTTGCGACAACTGCTCGTCAAAAATCGTCAAAATGTCTTTATTTTCGCCTAAAGCATTCAAACAATGATAACTTTTGAACAACTGTTGCTGCGTTTGTTGTGAAAGCTGTTGCCGTCTGACTTTCAGCTGGTTGATTTTTTCTTCAAATTCTTTCAAAGATGCCTCAATTTCCGAAATACGGTTTTTCCAGAATTTTTTCAGTCGGTTCAACTCACTTTTCTGGGTTTGGCTTTGACGGATTAATTGGTTTAATGCTTCCTGATTATTTCCTGAAAGATTTTTACGTTGTTTTTCTCTTTCCTTTTTAGCGATTTGGTTTGCTTGTTTTTTTTCGTTAATTTCTTTTTGTGATTGACAGATAAAATATTTTTTTTCTTGAATGATTTTCAGATATTTATCATCATTTAACCTCTGCTCTATTTCCTGATTAATTTGGGTTAATTCTCCCTCATTTTTGACAAAAAATTCGTTCGGATTCAAACGGTCATAAATCGGTGGAACAAAATAAGGGTTATGTTCTTTATCTTGTCCGGAATACGCTGCTAAAAAACCTAATTCTCCCAGTAAATTTTCGACAATCAATACACCATACATTCTTCCTTTTTCGTCCGGACGATGTATTTTTTGCAAATATTTCTGTACTTCTTCACTTGCCTGAATCGCTATCGAATGTGGTTCGTAATTGGTAGGAAAATTAAACTTTTTCGGTAGTTTTTCTTTGTCTGATAAAAAAGAAACAGAATGAAAATTATTTTTAAAATGTCCGATTCGTACCATTATTAGGCTTTATTATTCTACAAAACAAGTGGTAAAAGTAGTAACTTTGTGCCAAATTTTACAAGCATTATGTCATCATATTTAAACAGAGTAGCCAAAGGAACCTGCCCGAATTGTGAAAAAACAAAAGTATTTGCCACCAACGGCAATCCTTTTTTGTTCAAAATGCCTAAAATGAAAAAACAATGCGATGTTTGCGGGTATTCTTTTCATCGTGAAACAGGTTTTTATTTCGGAGCAATGTATATCAGCTATGGAATTACGTGTGCTGAAATGATTGCCGTGATTGTTTTGGGGCTTATTTTTGACTGGTCTTTTATCACGATTTTTTCTATTGTGATAGTGATTGCTTTCTTGTTTTCGATGATTAATTACAAGCTGTCTCGCCTGATGTGGTTAAATATCTTTTTGGATAAAGACGGCGATTAGCTGTTTGTAGCAAGGTTTCGTCTGGCAAATTCTGCCGGTGTTTCCTGCGTATATTTTTTGAAAAACTTGATAAAATAAGACACGTCCGAAAAATTCAAATCGTCGGCAATTTCCCCAACAGATTTTTGCGAGAAAATCAGTTCGCGTTTGGCTTCCAGAACAATCCTTTCGGCGATAACCGAAGTAGTTGTTTTTCCGGTAATGGATTTGACAACACGGTTCAGGTGTTTTTGTGTAATATTCAGTATATCAGCATATTCTCCGGCATTTCGTATTTTCAGAAAATTAGATTCGAGTACATTTTCAAAACCGGTATAAATCGTTTGATACCTTTTTAGTTCATCAAAATTGAGCAGACTTTTGGTAGAAACAAATCTGTTAAGCCAGATGTAAAGCTGTGCCAAATAGCTGTTAATCAGTTGAATTTTCTTCCATTGATTAGATTGATATTCATTTAAAATATCTGCAAAAAATGGTTTTACTTTTTCTAACTCATTATCTTTCAGATAAAAACATTTTTCTGTCTGGAACGATTCAAAAAACACAAAATCTTTCAACAGGGTTTTGACGTGGTAAGTTTCGTAAAATTCACGGCTGTGAAAAAACAAATAACCCTCGGTATCAGGCGACAAATCCCAGCAATGTGTTTGTCCCGGCGTCAGGAAAAACACCGCACCCGGCTTGACTTCATACCGGTTGAAATCAATTTCGTGCATACCGGTTCCTCGGGTAAACAAAAAAACTGCATAAAAATTGTGTTTATGATGCGATTCTATGCGTGAATGATTACTAATCAAATGCTTAGAAATCAAATTGGCATAAAAATGAGCATTGGAATCTTCCTGATTCAAATCGTCTATTTTCAACAATTTTATTTCCGGTAATTGTTTGGTTTTCCTTTTCATTAGTGATTGTTCAAGTTTTTATACTGGTCAATATTGCCGTTGTTTTATTAGTCGTTTCAACAAGTTTTTAATAATAGAATCTGTTTAGTACATGACAAAAAACATTCATCAACAACATCAATCTGATTATCAATATTTTAATCATTAAGTTTGACAGTTGTATGACCTCAGAGAGGTCAAATATTTATAGAAACAATGATATTCCTAAACATACGACCCCGGCTGGGGTCGAATAATCAAATCCTAAATTATCGCTATAAATATTAGAATCCTCCAGATTCTTCAAAATATAAAAAATAATAATTTGAAGATAAGGTGTTTATGTTTTTTTGTCGTGTACTAAGTAGAATCTGATAACAAACGCTGTACAGATATAATTTCTTCAGAGTTAAATCAGTATTTAGAAATAATTCTTTTTACAGTTTCAAAATCGTTTTACCTGATTCGAATTAGATTTTCATACACGATTATTATCAGTTAAACTTAATGTTTAATTATTTAAATATAACTACAATTCAATCTGTAAATTATCATAGGCTAAAAAAACATTTTCAGGCAATTCTTTTTCTACTTTTTCATGCAAACCCAATTCATGACCGATATGAGTAAGATAGGCTTTTTTCGGATTGATTTTTTGGATATATTCCAATGCAGCAGACAAATTATTATGTGTAGGGTGTTCTTTTATCCGTAAAGCATTAATAACCAAAATATCAAGCCCCTGCAAACGATTCAACGTTTCATCTGACAAGGTTTTCACATCGGTCAGATAAGCCAGTTTATCAAATCGATAACCAAGTATAGGCAGGTTTCCGTGCATTACATTAATCGGCATCACTGTTTTTCCTTTAATGCAAAATGGTTTTTCTGCCTCAATTTCACGCGGTGCCAACGCTGGTGCACCCGGATAACGGTTTTCGGTGGCAAAAGCATAATCAAATCTATTTTGTAAATTTTGCAATACTCTCGGCAATCCGTACACGTCCATAAATCCTTTTTTCATAAAACAAAAAGGTCTGATGTCATCAATCCCGGCGGTGTGGTCGGCGTGTTCGTGCGTAAACAATAGTGCATCAATATGCGGGCATTCCGAGCGAAGCATTTGCTGTCTGAAATCAGGACCGCAATCAATCTGGAAAATCACATTATCCCAATCAACAAAAACAGATGTCCGCAATCTTTTGTCGCGAATATCATTGCTTCTGCACACTTCGTCATTGCACCCGATAACCGGAATGCCTTGTGAAGTGCCTGTTCCGAGAAAATATATTTTCATACTTTTTTTTACAAAATTACAATATCTTCGGTTTTATTGAAGTATCTTTATGCTGTAAAAATACGACAAATATTTTTAGTTTTATGAAAGCCTTTGAAAACGACTTAATTATTGATGGAGACAGGATTATCAAGCATCAACCTGCTATCTCAGACAAAGCTCTGAGACTGAATTTAAACAAAAACATTTACGGAAGTTTTTCCGAAATCGGTGCTGGACAGGAAACAGTCCGACATTTTTTCAGAGCGGGCGGTTCGTCACGTACTATTGCCAAGGCGATGTCTGCTTATGACAAGCAATTCAGCGACGCAATTTATACTGTTGAGCCTGATGGCAGATATGTAACCGAAAACCGGCTGAGAAAAATGCTGATGCACGAATCGGGCCTGATGGAGGAGCGTTTGCACAATGATGAATTTCCGAATCGGTTGTATTTCAGCTATGCAAATACCGTTGCTACTATTGATTTTGCCAAGAAATTCAAAGGTCATGGTTGGGTCGGTATCCGTTTTCAAGTGGAACCGAAAGGCGAATACAACGAAATTATTCTGCATATTCAGTTTAAAGAAACCGACGCACGTTTACAGCAGCACACTTTGGGCGTTTTGGGCGTGAATCTGATATACGGAGCTTTTTACAAACGTAACAATCCCAAAAGATTGATTGACAGCCTGTATGACCACATAGACAAAGACCAGATTGAGATAGACAGTATTAACTTTTCCGGTTCGTGTTTTTCGGGAATAGACAATCGTTTGATGAGCATGTATCTGGTCAAAAAGGGCTTTTCTAACGCTATCGTTTTTGGTCCGAAAGGAAATAGTTTGTTACCGGCAAATATTCTTTACCGCAAAAATTTATTACTTTTAAGAGGAAGTTTCAGACCAGTTACTTCGGTAAATATGAATATGTTAGAAAAATCACTTGAACTTTTTCTCGAATATAATAAAATTACCAAAGAACAAACCACAGTGATGTTTGAAATCACCTTGAATAACTTGCTGATGGAAGGCGAAATCGATGAACAGGATTTTATTGACCGTGCCGAATTGCTATGTTCTTTGGGGCATTATGTGATGATTTCTAACTTTAAAAAATATTACAAAGTAACCGAATATTGTTCTCAATATACTTCTGAAAAAATCGGTCTGGCACTCGGAGCCAATAACCTGGAAAATATTTTTGATTCTAAATATTACCAACATCTTGGTGGCGGTGCTTTTGAAGGTCTGGGCAAATTGTTTAAAAGCAATATTCAGCTGTATCTGTACCCGATGCTGGACAAGAACGGCAATATCGTTACTTCAAAAAACATTCAGCTGAACAATGCTGATTTACAGCCTATTGTTGAATATTTTGTTCATAAAAAACAGATATTCGATATTACTGATTATGACCCGAAAGATTTAAACATTCACGCCCGGGAAGTTATCCAAAAGATTTACCGGAATGAGAACGATTGGGAACAATATCTCCCGGAAAAAATCGCAAAGCTGATAAAAGAGAAAAAACTTTTTTCCACGAAGCCTGAGAAATTAGAGAATTAATAACGACAAGCCCGATTTCGAAGTATTGGTTATATTTTTTTTACCAAAATTGCTTTTTTTTTAATAATTTCGTGGGCGAAATAAAGATTATGACAGACATGAGTGAAGTAAAAACCAAAGATTCGATAACATTTGACGACTTCAAAACAGAAGTAATAAACGATTATAAAACAGCTCGCATCAGTCGCGAATGCAGTTTGCTAGGACGACGGGAAGTATTAACCGGAAAAGCAAAATTCGGTATTTTCGGCGACGGAAAAGAGGTTCCGCAACTGGCGATGGCAAAAGCTTTCAAAAACGGGGATTTCCGTTCAGGATATTACCGTGACCAAACCTTTATGATGGCTATCGGAGCAATGACTCCGCAGGAATTTTTTGCCGGACTGTATGGTCATGCCGATGCTGAGCAAGAACCGATGTCTGCCGGACGACAAATGGGCGGACATTTTGCCACACATAGTTTGGACAAAAACGGACAATGGAAAAACCTGACTGAACAAAAAAATTCCAGTGCCGATATCTCGCCTACTGCCGGGCAAATGCCGAGATTATTAGGTCTGGCACAAGCTTCTAAATATTACCGGGCAAATGCTGATGCCGACAAAAACAACCAGTTTTCAAACGAAGGAAATGAAGTTGCTTGGGGAACAATCGGAAATGCCTCTACATCTGAAGGATTGTTTTTTGAAACTATCAACGCTGCAGGTGTGTTACAAGTGCCAATGGTAATGAGTGTTTGGGACGATATGTATGGAATTTCCGTTCATGCCCGGCATCAAACCACTAAGGAAAATATATCAGAAATATTAAAAGGTTTTCAAAGAGAAAACGATACCAATGGTTACGAAATTCTTACCGTAAATGGCTGGGATTATCCTTCCTTGGTAGAAACTTATCAGAAAGCCGGACAAATCGCAAGAGAAAATCACATTCCGGTGTTGATTCACGTACAGGAACTTACACAACCTCAGGGACATTCCACTTCCGGTTCGCACGAAAGATATAAAACCAAAGAAAGACTGGCTTGGGAAACAGAATATGACTGTATAGAAAAAATGCGTGAATGGCTGATTGCCAACAATATGGCAACTAATGAAGAATTGCAGCAACTCGACGAGGAAGCTAAAAAAATCGTTCGTGAAAGCAAACGGGCTGCCTGGGAGGCTTACCTTAATCCTATCAAAGAAGAACGTGAAGAATTAATCACTATTTTAAACAAAATCGGGTCGAGCTCATCAAATCCGGATAAAATCGCTCAAATGATTAAAGATTTGTCTGCAATCAAAGAGCCTATCCGAAAAGATATTTTGTCCACAGCAAGGATTGCCAAAAGATATTTTGTTCAACAAAGCGGCAATCAGGAACTGAACCAATGGATTGAACAATATTTTAGCAAAATTCAGCCAAAATACAGCAGTCATTTGATGTCTGAATCGAATCAGAAAGCTACTTTCGTTGAGGAAATTCAACCGCAATATGACGATAATTCGACCGAAGTAGATGCAAGAATTGTATTGAGAGATAACTTTGACCACATTTTTGCCACTTATCCGGAAACGTTGATTTTCGGAGAAGATTCCGGACATATCGGAGATGTAAACCAAGGTTTGGAAGGTTTGCAGGAAAAACATGGAGAATTGCGTGTGTCTGATACCGGTATTCGGGAGGCAACTATTTTGGGTCAGGGAATTGGTATGGCAATGAGAGGTTTAAGACCAATCGCTGAAATCCAATATCTGGATTATTTGCTGTATGCCATTCAGATTATGAGTGATGATTTAGCAACATTGGCATACAGAACAGCCGGTCGTCAGAAAGCACCATTGATTGTACGTACACGCGGACACCGATTGGAAGGAATCTGGCATTCAGGTTCGCCAATGGGTATGATTATTAATGCCATTCGAGGTATGCACGTATTGGTACCGAGAAACATGACCAAAGCTGCTGGTTTCTACAATACTTTGCTCAAATCAGATGAGCCGGCATTGATTGTTGAATGCCTGAATGGTTACAGATTAAAAGAAAAAATGCCTACTAATTTAGGTGAATTTACTACAGCTATCGGAGTGGTTGAAACGATTAAAGAAGGTAGCGATATTACTATCGTTTCTTATGGTTCAACATTGCGAATCGTTGAACAAGCTGCGAAGGAATTGGCAGAAGTAAATATCAATGTGGAAATTATTGACGCTCAATCGTTGTTGCCGTTTGACCTTAATCATGATTGTGTAAAATCTTTGCAAAAAACCAATCGTTTATTGGTCGTTGATGAAGACGTTCCGGGTGGTGCATCGGCATATATTCTGCAACATATTGTAGAAAATCAAGGAGGATATAAATATCTGGACAGTCAACCACAAACACTTACTGCAAAAGCCCATAGACCGGCTTACGGCACTGATGGAGATTATTTCTCTAAACCGTCTGAAGAAGATGTGTTTGAAAAGATTTATGCAATTATGCACGAAAGTAATCCGGGTAAATATCCGGCTTTGTAAAACACTATTATCTTATAAAAAAATAAGCTGTTTCGGAAACGAGACAGCTTATTTTTTTTATTAAAACCTATAGCCAAAGTTTAAAGCCAAAACATTGTTCCTGGCATCATACACAAATTCTTCACCTTCGTACTTAACCCCCCGAGAGATATTTGTCAGCCCAAGTGTGTACTTCACTTCAGCAAAAATATGATCAGTAATAAAATAATTTGCTCCTACTCCTATACCAAACTCCAGTTCTTGTAAATAATCCTTTGATTTTGTAGAAGATTCATCATAAAACTCTTCCCTTGATATTGAATCAAAACTGTCATTTTTGAGTAAGATTCCCAATTGAGGTGATAAGCCTACGGATAATTTTTCGTTTACATAAGCTTTAAAAGTCAACGGAATATTTAAATAATCTAATTTGTAATCTTCAACAATATCGTAATGAAAGTCAGGATCTGGAACATAATCATTTTTTCCTTTATAATAATGTCCTTGTTTGGAGTAATATACACCAGTTTCAATGGCGAATATTTTCGTAAATCGGTATTCAGCAAATGCTCCAAATTGATAACGAACTTTCATTTCGGAACAATGTACGTCATTACCCACCACACTTGATAGATTGGTGCCAGCTTTTAGTCCGTAACTAAATTCTTGTGCAATAACATCGGTTGCTAATCCATTAACAATTAATCCGATAGCTATTAGTAATTTTTTTTTCATAAGTAATTATATTATAAATTTAAAAAACCGCCTAACGAAAAATCATTAGGCGGTTAAAACATATTAATTGATTCGATTTCCTTCCTGGTCAAAGAAGTGATATTCTAAATAAGTATAGGCATCTCTCGAGATGATTTTAACCCATCGTTTGTATTTGAACAGCCATTTGAACCTCACAGACGGAAATCCTTTTGTTAAAAATGCCGCAACAAACGGGTGGGCGTTTAAAACCACTTTTTTCTTTGTTTTGATAATGTTTTCAAGGTCAGCTGTTATTTTATCAACGACAACAATCGGAGCCTCGATTTCCCCATTTTCGTTATTGGGGTCTTCTTCTCTTGTTTTAATTGATATTTCAGGTCTGACTCTTTGTCTAGTAATTTGTATCAAGCCAAATTTACTAGGGGGCAAGATTTTGTGTTTAGCTTTGTCGTCACTCATTTCTTCTTTCAGAAAGTCGAACAGCTGTTTGCGATGTTCGGCATTACGCATGTCTATAAAATCGACAACGATAATTCCGCCCATATCTCTCAGTCGCAATTGCCTTGCTACTTCTGCGGCAGCAATCATATTGACTTCGAGGGCTGTGTCTTCCTGTGATGTTGCTTTGTTTGAACGATTTCCGCTATTGACATCTATCACATGGAGGGCTTCGGTATGTTCGATAACCAAATAGGCTCCTTTGCTCATAGATACTGTTTTTCCAAAAGAAGTTTTAATCTGCCTCTCAATATTGAATTTTTCAAATAGTGGTAGGCTCTTATTATTATAGAGCTTCACAATGGAAGATTTTGAAGGGGCTATCTCTTGCAAATAATCCTTCGTTTCGTCATACAGGTCTTTGTCATCTATGTAAATTCCTGTAAAACGGTCATCAAATAAATCTCTTAATATACTTGAAGTTTTGCCAACTTCGCCCAAGACTTTTGATGGGTGTTGTGCCTTGCTTAGTCTTTTGCACATGGTTAACCATCGGTTAAACAGTTGCTCTAAGTCTTTTTCTAATTCGGATACTTGTTTGCCTTCTGCAACGGTTCGTACAATCACGCCAAAACCTTCTGGCTTAATGGCTTGTACTAATTTTTTTAGTCTTGCTTTTTCGTCTTTTGAACGAATTTTCTGAGAAATGGAAATGCGGTCAGAGAACGGAACCAAAACGACATATCTGCCGGCTATCGACAGCTCGGAACTCATACGAGGTCCTTTGGTAGAAATTGGTTCTTTAACGACTTGTACCAAAACAGACTGATTGGCACTCAACACATCTGTAATTGAGCCTCCTTTGTCTATTTGTGGTTCAAATTTGAAGTTTTTAAGGGAATAGTCTTTTGTTTTTCCGGTGGTTATTCCTTTGATGAATTTCATCAGTGATTTCAGGTTAGCCCCCAAATCGTGATAATGCAAAAAGCCGTCTTTTTCGTGACCGGCATTGATGAAAGCCGCATTCAGACCCTGAACAGGTTTTCTGATTTTTGCAATAAAAATATCTCCGACTTCAAAACTTTTTGTATCAATGTTTTCTCTGTGCAGTTCTACTAATTTCCCGTCTTTTAGTAAGGCAAAATCTACTGTATCTGAACCAGACCTTATAATTAACTCTTTGTTCACACTGTAAATTTTTTTCCTTTACACATATCAGAGTATGGCAAAGGGATTAAACAACTAAATTACAGGTATATATTAATTTTACCCGAACGTTTGATAAATCAAACTTATTTCAAAGAACTTTATAAAAAAGTTGAAAAAGTAGTATTAAACTACTTTTTCTTCTTGTGACGGTTAGCTCTCGCTCTTTTTTTACGTTTATGCGTAGCTACCTTATGTCTTTTTCTTTTTTTACCACTTGGCATAGGTCTAAATTTTTATGTTAATAATTCGTTTATTTTACTTTATTTTTTGTCTTTACAGACTCAACGAATACTTTAGCCGGTTTAAAAGCCGGAATGTTGTGAGCCGGTATTTTGATAGTTGTGTTTTTAGAAATATTTCTCCCTGTTTTTTCTGCACGTGTTTTCACGATAAAACTTCCGAAACCTCTAAGGTAAACATTCTCGCCTGTTTCCAACGAAGTTTTTACTTCGTCCATGAAAGTTTCTACTGCCGCTTGCACGTCTCCTTTTGGAAGCCCCAATTTGTCTGAAATTTTGGCTACGATATCTGCTTTAGTCATCTTAATTGTATATTTATTAATTTTAATTTAACTTGTAGTTTCAAAGCGAGTGCAAATATATTAATTTAAATTCTAAAAAATCAACTCATTAAGGCTATTTTTATATCAAAATTAAATTTTACCTTCGTGCCTGCAAATAAACATCATGGTCAACTTCAGTCAGAAACTCTTAAAATGGTACAATATCAATCAGCGGAATCTTCCGTGGCGAGCTACCGATAATGCCTATAAAATCTGGCTTTCTGAGATAATTCTGCAACAAACCAGAGTGCAGCAGGGAATGCCTTATTACGAAAGATTTATCAGCGAATTTCCGACCATATATGATTTGGCACAAGCCTCTGAAGATGAAGTATTGAAACTGTGGGAAGGTTTGGGGTATTATTCCAGAGCAAGAAACATGCACTTTACCGCCCGGTATATTGTTACTGAACTCGGCGGAAATTTTCCGGATAACTATTCGGGTTTATTACAATTAAAAGGCGTCGGTAATTATACTGCCGCTGCGATTGCTTCGTTTGCTTTCAAAGAGCCGGTGGCTGCGGTGGACGGCAATGTGTATCGGGTTTTGTCGAGAATTTTCGGGATTAAAGATGATATTTCGACCAATCAGGCTAAAAAAATATTTCAGTCATTAGCCAATGAGCTGATTCCGGACAGAAATCCCGATGTTTTTAACCAGGCGATGATGGATTTCGGTTCGATGGTCTGTAAGCCCAAACAACCATTATGTCAGGAATGTTTTATACAGGAAGAATGTTTTGCTTACCGCAATAATGAAATCCAAAACCTGCCTGTAAAATCAAAGAAAGTAAAAATAAAAAAGCGTTTTCTCCATTTTCTCTTGCTTGAAGACATCGAAAAAAATATTATTATCGAACAGCGTTCATCTGATGATATTTGGAAAAATCTTTATCAGTTTCCGATAATCGAAACCGATAATGAAGCAATAGAAACAACGATTCGATCTCAATTTGAAGAAATATTTCATAATCAAAAACTTATTGATTTTCAAGAATTAACAGATTATTCCATAAAACACCAACTTACGCACCAGCAGCTGCACATTCGTTTTTTTAAATCACAAATTAATTATCGTGCAGCAAATGCAATTGTTCCGGAAGATGTGCAAAAATATGCCTTCCCTGTACCGCTGAAGAAATTTTTGGAAAAATACTATCATCAATCCTAAAGTTTTTTCTATATTTGGTTTACAATTTTAATGTATATGTTAGGAACCTTAAACAAAGTTATACTCATAGGTCATTTGGGCGATGATGTGAAAATGCACTATTTTGAAGGCGGAAACTGCATCGGTCGGTTTTCTATTGCCACCAATGAAACCTATATCAACAAAACGACCAACGAAAAAATAACCTCTACCGAATGGCACAATATTGTTGTGCGGAACAAAGCCGCTGAGCTTTGCGAAAAATATTTGTCAAAAGGCGATAAAATATATATTGAAGGAAAAATCAGAACCCGCCATTGGCAAACAGAAGACGGCAATGTCAAACACACCAACGAAATTCAGGCTACCGAGTTCATCTTTTTGTCTTTGAAAAAAGACAACAGCCAAACTGAAAAACGTCATAGTGTGGACGACGATGATGATTTTGATATTCCGAGAACAAAAGATATCGACAGCAATAACGACATTCCTTTTTAAATTAACGTAAACTAAAATTTGCAATAACTTGGACCCTGAACCCAGTCAATATTTTTTATTACTTCACAGCAATTACGGTATCGTCATCGCCGTTTCGCTTTTGCTGATTTCTTTATTGTTAGTCATTGTATATTCCGCAGCAGAAGTGGCATATTTTTCTATTTCCAAATCTGATTATGAAGAAATCGAAAGTTTCCAAAAGGTCAAAAAATCATTGCAAAAAATACTGGCACAACCAATTCGGTTACAATCGACTATCACAACCGGAATCATTCTCGGGAAGGTATTGTTTTTACTGGCATTGTCCGGAATAAAATTTCTGTGGCTCGATACGGTTTTCATACCGGAAATCAGTTGGTTGATTTATCTGATTTCGGGTATATTGATTTTAGTATGCTTCGGCGAATTGATTTCCAGGTTTTATGCCTATGAAAAGAATGAGGTTTTTATTATTAAATCCATTTGGTTTATGGAAATTTCCAACCTTATTCTGAGTCCGGTTACTTATCCGTTCAGGCAAATCGGCAAATGGTTGAAAGTGAGCTTTGACGAAGAAGAAAATAATTTTTCTGTCGAAGAACTTTCTCAAGCACTGGAAATGACCGATTACAGCCATACTTCCGAAGAAGAACAGAAAATACTAGAAGGCATTGCTAATTTCGGCTCGACCGAGGCTTATCAGGTAATGACACCCCGAATCGACGTTTTTGCGTTGGAACAATCAGAACCTTTTCATGAAATATTACCCAAAATAACCGAGCAGGGCTATTCGAGAATTCCGGTTTATGAAGATAATATCGACCATATTGTCGGCGTTTTGTTTGTGAAAGATTTAATTCCCTATCTGGATAAAAAAGTGTTTGTCTGGAAATCCGTTATCCGCGAAGCCTATTTTATTCCCGAAAGTAAAAAACTCGACGATTTATTAATTGATTTTCAGTCATCTAAGAAACATTTAGCAATTGTCGTTAATGAATTCGGCGACACTTCCGGAATTATCACGCTGGAAGATGTTTTGGAAGAAATCATAGGCGAAATTTCTGATGAATTTGACGAAGAAGAAATTGAATATACCCAAATTAATGCGTCTGAATATTTGTTTGACGGAAAAATATCGCTCAAAGATTTTTACAGAATAATTGATGCCGACGGAGATATTTTTGAAAACAGCCGAAACGAAGCCGAAAGTTTGGCAGGATTTCTTATTGAGCTGAGTGACAGGTTTCCAAATGTAGGCGAAATTATTGATTTTGAGGAATATCAGTTTATTATTACAGAATCAGACAACCGGAAAATATCTAAGGTTAAAGTGATTATTAATCGAGATGAAAACTATAAAACAAATGAATAAAATAGCCGTTTTTGCACTAACAGCAACACTTTTCTGGGCTTGTAACAACGACGTCAAACCCAAACCAGACGCTTATTTACGGCTGAGTTACCCACAACCGGAATACCAAACCGAAAATGCTCCGTGTGCTTTTAAATATGAGCAAAATACAATCGCAAATATTACAAACGTCAAAGATTGTAGTTTCCAGATTGATTATCCCGAAATGAAAGCAAAAATCTTTGTGGACTACGAAGCTGTGGGAAAAAATAATCTGACAAAGTTATTAAAAGATGCCCAAAGATTAACTTTTGAACACACGATAAAAGCAGAAGAAATTCAGGAAAATATCATCATTGACGCCGACAAAAAAGTTTATGGTATGTTTTATGAACTCATTGGAAACACTGCTACTAACGTGCAGTTCTATGCAACCGACAGTACCAATCATTTCATTGTCGGATCATTATATTTTTATGCCAAGCCTAATTTTGATTCTATTATTCCGGCAGCTCAATATATCAAAAATGATATGCTGAAAATAGTAGAAACGATGGAATGGAATGATAGAGAATAGAAGAAAAAGATAGTAATTTTTTTAATAATTTTCCAACATTTCCATTTCTATTCCTTCTTCCGGAAAAGATATTTTTGCAGAAATATGAGTAATTGTAACATTTTCGTTTTCAACCTCGTCTTTTATAGATTTCATATCGTTAAAGATTGATTTTAACAAATTGAAATTATCTGCAAAATTATCTTCTTTCTGGTTTTGGACTGATTTTTTTCTTTCTATTGCTTGCTCATAATGTTCTATTGCCTGTTGACGTCGTTCTATCATTTCTTTTCTTTTTTTCTCCGCCTCTACCCTTCTTTTTTCAATAGCTGTTTCTCTGTCTATTTTTTTCTGAGATTTAGTTTTAATCAGCATCACACCATATTTTCCTTTTTCGCCATAAGGTTTCAGTTGCTCTGCCTGGCTGAGAATGGTTATATTTTCAATATTTTTAGGGTCAATTTTTTTAAAATCTTCCACAGAAACCTCTTTTCCGTCAACAATAAGCAATATTTTATCATTGTTATTAATATTTATTCCTGCTGCCGGATTTTCGATAAATATTCCGTTGCTATCAATCGTTGTCGTTGATATATTTTTCTCTGTTTCAATTTGAATATACCCCGATTTTTCTTTTCCTTTGGTTCTTATTACATAAAAATAAGTACCGCCCACAAGATTATCTAATTGCTTTTTTTCAAACTTTTTGTTTTCCTTTGATTCATAAACCAAATTTCCCCAACGGTTGTAAATGCTTATTTTTTCAAAACCTTCAGGAATTTCAAGGTTATCAAGAGATTTACCATTTACACTTTCTCCATTTTTATTTGTTATATAATTTTCTTTTGCAGCTCGTTCTTCTACTCTTTTTTTCTCATGTTCTACATCATAATCAATCGGTTTGGTAGAAAGATGATAGATTGTTTCATTTTTTGCCCCATGTATTATTTCCAAATACATCGACTGAATTTTGGTATTGTCAAACTTTTTCAACTGTTCTTTGGTTTGCGGAACATCGTCAATCACAACCGGGAATTTTTCAATTAATTCCTCATAATTTTCTCGGTTTGATTTTAAACTTTCCGGACTGACAGAAAACGTATTTACATTTCTTATTTGTTTTTCTGTTCTGATAACCACCACACAATCAGTATTTTCACCATATTTATTTACGGTTCCTTTATCTTTATAAATATTAATCGTAAAAACTTCATCATCAGCCAATTGTCTGACTTCCGATGCGGAAACTTGTTTGCCATCAATCAGAAAAACAGTTTTTTGCTTTTTCGTTATTTTATCAATCCAACTTTTGTCTTTCCATTCCTCTTTAGAAATATCAAAATCAACATCTACCCTATCGTCCACAGTATAAGAATATTTTTCGTTTTCAGGATATTTTTCCACTCGGAAAGGTTTTTCCCCATTCGGACTAACGGTTATCAGAAACGGGTCAATTCCTCCTTCTAACATGGTTGTTGATGAAGATATCTTGTATTTCCCTTTTCGAATAATATAGTCTAAAACACTGACTTTATCATCTTTATATTCAATTCTATTGATGATAAATTCAATATCAAACTTATCTTTAAGTTCTTTGGTTAATTTCTTAAATTCTCGTTCAGAAAAGTTACTCGCCACGATATACGAAGTTTCATTCGTAGTAGTCTCCTCCATTTCAATCGTTTGAATCTGTGCTACTGTTTCCACCTGAAAAAAAGCAAAAAAAGCAACAAGTACGGGGGCTGTCAGTAAAAATTTTAATTTTTTCATACTTTTAGATTTTTGTGTATTAAGTTGAATAATTCGTTTTTTTAAATCGTTGGTGCTAAACCCGTTGATATATGCCGGCGAATAGGCATTTTGTTCCTGCAAAAGACTTTTCTGATAGGCAACACGCTCATATTCAGCAACCATTTTTTCATCAACAATAAATTCCAGATTGGTATTGATGTCTTTTTGCAACCTTTTTATCAATGGATTGAACCAGAAAACAGCGGAAACTAATTCAATGAAAATCAAATCCAAAGTGTGTTTTTGGTTGAGATGGATTTTTTCATGTGCCAGAATAATATTTAAATCCGGACAGGAAATTTTGTTTTCCGGAACAACAATCCACCGATAAAACGAGTAAATATTTTGCTGATTTTGTGTTATTTTTATTAATGGATTCTTTCCTGAAAAAGGTAAATTTTTAACGCTCATGTACAGTTTAAAAATATGATATACAGACTTAAGCAATAAAATTAAACTGAGAGCACCTATCAGAAACAAAAGTACATTCTGCCAGTCAATCGTTTCCCAAAAAGAAGATTCTGCCATTGGAACAAATGTGTCTTCGGTCGAAAAATTGGGGACAAAATCAAATTCTGCCGGTACTAATTCCTGCTTGATTATTACCGTTCTGGTATAGCTCAACAACGGAACAATCAGTGACAATACCACACTTCCAATAAAATACCAACGAATTGGCGTATAGAAAGTTTCTTTCCGCAAAAACAAGCGATAAAAAAGCCAGAAGAAAATCAATAGCAAATTGGATTTCAACAAGTAAATAACTAGTGGATTCATAGCTTACTTTTTATTGTTTTCGATAATATGCATCAGCTCCCGGATTTCTTCTTCTGACAGCTTTTCTTCTTTCACAAAGTAGTTAACGAGATTCGATACCGAATTGCCAAAATATTTTTTAATCGAATCGGTCACATACACTCCACGATAATCTTCCAATGAAATTACCGGAAAATACTGATGTGATTTCCCGTAGCTCTTATGAGCAACAAATCCTTTTTCTTCCAGCAACCGAACAATCGTCGAAAGTGTATTGTAATGTGGCTTTGGTTCAGGCATTTGCTCCATAATATCGTTCACAAACCCCTCCTCTATCTGCCATAGGATTTGCATTATCTGCTCTTCTTTGTTAGTCAATTTTTCCATAATGATGATTTTATATGAACAAATATATAACTAAAAATTTAGTTTAAAAACTATTTTCATAGTTAATTAACTATTTAGTTAGTTTTGAAAACAAAAAAAGACAGCTAAAAAACTGTCTTTTAATTTATTATGAATAGAAAATAATTTATTCCGAATCCAACAAAATATCCAAAATCGTAATCGCTGCATCGGCAATTCTGGTTCCTGGTCCAAAAACGGCTACTGCTCCTGCATCAAACAAATACTGGTAATCTTGTGCAGGAATTACACCACCTACGATAACCATAATATCTTCACGTCCGTATTTTTTCAGTTCTTCAATCACTTGCGGAACAAGCGTTTTGTGTCCTGCTGCCAATGAAGAAACGCCCAATACGTGTACGTCGTTTTCTACGGCTTGTTTTGCCGCCTCAGCGGGAGTTTGGAACAATGGTCCCATATCCACATCGAAACCGACATCGGCATAACCTGTAGCTACAACTTTTGCCCCCCGGTCATGTCCGTCCTGTCCCATTTTTGCAATCATAATACGTGGACGGCGTCCTTCTTGTTTTGCAAATTCATCTGCCAACTGTTTTGCTTTGGCAAAATTTTCATCTGTTTTGATTTCTTTATTATACACGCCGCTAATGGTTTTAATTTTTGCTTTGTATCTTCCGAAAACCGTTTCCAAAGCATCGGAAATTTCTCCTAAAGTTGCTCGGTTTTCCGCTGCTTCAACAGCCAGTTCCAATAAATTACCCTGACCTGTTTTTGCCGATTCCGTCAGTTTGTTTAAACATTCCTGAACTTTATCGTTGTTGCGGGTTGCTTTGATTTTATTCAACCGCTCAATCTGTTGCTGACGAACGACTTGATTATCAACTTCCAAAATTTGCAACGGGTCTTCTTTTTCTAAACGATACTTGTTTACGCCTACAATAATATCCTGACCAGAATCGATACGAGCCTGTTTACGAGCCGCAGCTTCTTCAATACGCATTTTCGGAATCCCGGCTTCAATTGCTTTGGTCATTCCGCCATAGGATTCTACCTCTTCAATCAGTTTCCACGCTTTTTTAGCAATTTCGGTAGTCAGATTTTCTACATAATAACTACCAGCCCAAGGGTCAACCGTTTTGGTAATTTTGGTTTCCTCCTGAATATAAATCTGTGTATTCCTCGCAATCCGAGCCGAGAAATCGGTAGGCAAAGCAATCGCTTCGTCCAAAGCATTTGTATGTAACGATTGCGTTCCTCCAAGTGCAGCACCCATTGCTTCAATTGCCGTTCGTGCCACATTGTTAAACGGGTCTTGCTCGGTCAAACTCCAACCCGAAGTCTGACAGTGTGTACGCAATGCCAATGATTTTTGGTCTTTTGGGTTGAATTGTTTGATTAATTTTGCCCACAACATTCTTCCTGCACGCATTTTGGCAATTTCCATAAAATGGTTCATTCCGATTGCCCAAAAAAACGACAAACGAGGTGCAAATTTATCAATATCCATTCCTGCTGCCAATCCCGTGCGGACATATTCTAATCCGTCTGCTAAAGTATAAGCCAGTTCAATATCGTTCGTTCCTCCGGCTTCCTGAATATGATAACCCGAAATCGAAATCGAGTTAAATTTCGGCATATATTTACTTGTGTATTCAAAAATATCGGCAATGATTTTCATTGACGGCGTTGGCGGATAAATGTAGGTGTTCCGTACCATAAACTCTTTCAGAATATCATTCTGAATAGTTCCTGAAAGTAATTTTTTATCGACACCTTGCTCTTTTGCAGCTACGATATAAAACGCCAAAATCGGAAGCACAGCTCCGTTCATTGTCATCGAAACCGACATTTGATCTAAAGGGATTTGGTCAAAAAGGATTTTCATATCCTCTACCGAATCAATGGCAACTCCAGCTTTTCCAACATCGCCGACAACTCTTTCGTGGTCGCTGTCATAACCGCGGTGCGTAGCTAAATCAAATGCTACGGAAAGTCCTTTTTGTCCTGCTTCCAAGTTTCGTCTGTAAAAAGCATTGGATTCTTCGGCGGTTGAAAATCCCGCATACTGACGAATTGTCCACGGACGACGGACGTACATTGTGCTGTAAGGTCCGCGTAAATTCGGGGCAAAACCTGCTGCAAAGCCAATATGTTCCAAACCTTCTAAATCTGCTTCGGAATAGGTCGGCTTTATCTCAATTCCTTCGGCGGTTAGGAATTCCTCCCCCACCCCCTCCAAAGGAGGGGAGTTTTTAAGGTTTGAATTTGTTTTTGGTTTCAGGTTTTTACCTTCTAACGTGATATGTTGTATGTTTTTTCTCATTGTTTAACTATTTTTTTAAGCACCAAACTGTCTTAAATAATGGTCAAAATGGTTCCATTGTAATATTATTCTTCAGGTGTAAATTTTCCAAAAAATGAATATGGGTGTATAGTGCATTTGCTTGATCTGTCATCGTGAAAAATTTTGACAAGTTCGATTGCTTTATTTTTTTCCTTATTTGGTATTAAACGAAATATCCTTTCCTTCTTTTCGGGCTTGCTTTACCATTTCCTGATATTCTGGTGGTAAGGCACTTAAAGGATATATCATACCGTCCACAATGACCATATTATTGAAAGGGTTTTCTTCTTCCATACGTTGGGTAGAAAATTCTCCTCCAAAACGCTCCATTTTCAACATTTCGCGAATAAGTTTTGATTTAGCTGTTACCGTTGATTTGTTAGTGCCAAAATAATTGTTGATGTCATCAACCGAAACGTAGGGGTCAAAAGATTTATCAAACAAAAAATTGACTGTTCCCAAAGCGTGAACCGTAGCTGCCGCCCAAATTTCTTCTTTTCCTGTTGCAAAAGGAACATTTCTTTTTCGACCTAATTTTTTAATGAGTTTTTCAGCTAATTGAAAATAATCATCATCTAATTTTTGAGTGCAAAAACTACCTGCCAAATCAAGTATTTTCTTTTGCTTTTCTGTTATTTTTTCTTTGTCCATATTCTATTCTTCTGAATTTAATCGTTCCTGCTCCAATTTTTCAGCCAATCGTTTTTCTATAATTGGAATAATCAGGGTTTTTCTTGGATTTTGTTTTACAAACGGATACAGTTCTAAATCGTGTTTCATTTTGTCTTGCGGATTTGGATATTTGTTGGTTCCGAGCAATACTTCTTTTCCTTCATCGAATAACTGCTGTTCTTTTTCGGCACTTTCAGAAATTTTCCGTTGAATTGTTCCTTCGACTAACTGCGTAATCAAACCGCCGTTTTTTTCAATGTGTTTAAACAATTCCAATGCTTTTTCGGCTAATTGCGTGGTCAGATTTTCGATATAATACGCACCGTCGGCAGGATTATTCACTTGGTCAAAATAACTTTCCTGCTTTAAAATCAATAATTGATTTCTGGCAATTCGGTCGCCAAATTCATTGGTTTTGTGATAAATAGCATCGTAAGCCATATTTTCCACCGCATCAGCTCCGCCAATCACAGCACTCATACATTCGGTAGTGGTTCGCAACATATTCACGTTGTAATCATACAGCGTTTTGTTTCGGCGTGTAGGTTTTGCAATGATGTGAAATGTGATATCGGACGAATATTCATCTGCCAGCGTATTTAAAAGCATTCGCAAAGCACGAAGCTTGGCAATTTCAAAGAAATAATTTCCGCCCACGGTAATTTCAACAGTAATATTTTTGTCAAAACCCGCGATACGGTTGAGGTATTCGTTGGTATGTGCCAAAGTGTAAGCCAACTGTTGAATCATATTAGCTCCTGCGTTCTGATAGGTTGTCGCATTCACTGTCAGCCAATTGATGTTATTCGCTTGTTGGTTGATTTCATTAAGGATTTCAAAATCCGAATTTCCGTCTTTGAAAAAATTTCCGTCAAATCCCAATTGATGAACCGGGTCGATTAAAACATAAACTTCAAACCCAAGTTTTGATGCTTCGTTATCAATTTTCAATATCGTTTCCTTGTCCAAAAACAACAATTGAAAATAAACCGCTTTGGGGTTCTCCAAATTGTTTAACAATGAAACAACGTCTGTTTCTTTGGTCGGAACAATAAAACGAATGCTTTCTGCCCCGCGTTTTAATAATTCGTTGGCTTTGTTTGCTGATTTATTTAAATCGTGAACATAAATTGCCTGTAAAACAGCAAAATGAGTATTCTGCGTCGTTACATTATTGGTAACAAAATCTTCGTCGTTGTGATAAAACGGTTTCACTTTGATACCTTCCAAGCTTTCCCAAACTAATGTTTCGTTATAATCTGCACCTTTCAGGTCGTACTGAATAAGGTTTTTCCATTGTTTGGAACTTATTTTTTCAAAATCCGGAAATAAATTTTTCATGGAAATATATATTATTTGGTTTTTGCCGAGTCTATTTCAATGATAAAAACATCTTCGTTTTCACGTTTCATATAATATTGTTCTCTGGCAAATTTTTCTAATTCTTCTTTTTGATTCAATTTGGTAATTGATTTTTTATCTCTCTCAATTTCAGACTGATAAAACTCTTTGTTTTTTTCTAACTTATTGATTTCCTGATTAATTTCTCTATGGTCAAAAAAAGAATAAGTATCAAAAAATATCAGCCAAACCGCAAAAAATACTGTAATCAGAACAAACCGATTAGTAAACCATTTGACAAAAGGATATTTCTGAATTAATCGGGCAAATTTTTCTTTCATCTCTCTTATTTTATAGTTTGCTTAATCACGGTTCGTACAATATCGGTCGCTACCGTATTGTATCGGTCGTTTGGAATAATGATATCTGCAAATGATTTTGTCGGTTCAATAAATTGCTCGTGCATCGGTTTTAATGTGTTTTGATATCTTGTTAAAACTTCCTCCATATCACGCCCACGTTCGGCAATATCTCTACGCAACCGGCGGATAAGTCGTTCGTCAACATCGGCATGGACAAATATTTTAATGTCAAACATTTCCCGAAGTTCAGGATTGGTAAAAATCAATATACCTTCCACAATCATTACTTTTCGCGGTTTCGTCAGAATAAAATCGCCCGTTCGGTTGTGATGTACAAACGAATACACTGGCTGATTAATGCTTTTCCCTGCTTTGAGGTCTTTCAAATGTTGGGTTAACAATTCAAAATCAATCGAACGCGGGTGGTCGAAATTAATCAATTCCCGCTCTTCAAAACTCAAATGGTCATTGGCTTTATAATATGAATCCTGTGAAATAATACCAATTTCATCTTCAGGTAACTCTTTGATAATCTGATTGACAACCGTTGTTTTGCCACAACCTGTACCACCTGCAATTCCTAATATTAGCATAATAGCGATTTTCTACAAAAATAAGAAATAAAAAAGTTTTCAGACTAATTTTTGCCCTATTTACCTCATTTATAAATATAATTTATTTCTCTTTATTTTTCATTAACTTTGGCACTTATAATCAAACGGTGTATAAAATGGCAGGTTTAAAACAGAAATGGGGCGTTCAGTCTAATTTTCAATTAGTTATCATATTTATTGTTTTCGCTATCACAGGAAGTACATCGGCATGGATTACACGACCGATTCTGGCTTATATCGGTATTGAAAAAGCTACAATGAATCCTTTTATTTACTGGCCTTTGTCGATATTATTGATTTTACCGGTTTATAAAATTCTTTTGATTATTATCGGAACTGTTTTCGGGCAGTACAAGTTTTTTTCTCAATTTGTAAAAAAGATGCTTATCAGAATGCGGCTCGGATTTTTATTTGGCTGGCAGACGGAAGATTTATCAAAATAAAATAACTACTTTTAAACGCAAAAAAGCTGCCCGAATGGACAGCTTTTATTTATTGAATTGTTATGGTCTGTTTCCTGTCAGGACCGACTGAAACAATTTTAATCGGCACACCAACTTCTTTTTCAATGAAACTGATATATGCTTTCAGTTCTTCAGGAAATTGCTCATACGATTGCATACCGGTTAAATCAGCATTCCAGCCTTTGAGTTCTTCATAAATCGGTATAACATTTTCTTCCTCAATATTAAAAGGCAAATGGTCGATTTTTTCACCCTTGTAAATGTATGCGATACACACTTTCAGGTTTTCAAATCCGGAAAGCACATCGCCTTTCATCATATATAATTCGGTGACTCCGTTTATTTGAACGGCATATTTCAATGCAACCAAATCCAGCCAGCCGCATCTTCTGGCACGCCCGGTTACTGAACCGAATTCGTTACCTAATTTAGCCATTCTCGTTCCGATTTCATCATTGAGTTCGGTCGGGAAAGGTCCTGAACCCACGCGAGTAGTGTAAGCTTTAAAAATCCCGAATACTTCTTTGACCTTGTTTGGTGCAATGCCCAATCCGGTGCAAGCTCCTGCCGCAGTAGTTGTCGATGAAGTTACAAACGGATAAGTTCCGAAATCGATATCCAACAAAGAACCTTGAGCTCCTTCTGCCAGAATGCTTTTTCCGTCTTTCAGTGCTTGGTTCAAATAATCTTCTGAATCAATGAATGTTAGTTGTTTTAACTCTTCGATTGCCGCAAAAAATTCGGTTTCCAACTCTGCCAAATCATATTGAATATCCACTTTGTAGAAGTCAATCATTTCGATATGCTTATCTGCCAAAGCTCTGTATTTTTCTTTGAAATCGCTCAGTTCGATATCTCCTACTCTCAATCCGTTTCTACCGGTTTTATCCATATAAGTCGGCCCGATTCCTTTGAGTGTAGAACCTATTTTGGCCTTACCTTTCGCTGCCTCCGAAGCTGCATCCAGCAAACGGTGTGTCGGCAATATCAAATGGGCTTTTCGGGAAATGAGTAATTTATCTTTAATATTTATTGAAAACTTTTCAAGACCTTGTATTTCACTTTGAAAAACCACCGGATCCATCACAACGCCGTTACCGATGATGTTGATAGCATTCTTGTGAAATATACCGGACGGAATGGTTCTCAATACATGCTTAATACCATCAAATTCAAGTGTGTGACCTGCATTCGGTCCACCCTGGAATCGTGCGATAATATCATATTTGGAAGTAAGTACATCAACAATTTTTCCTTTGCCTTCGTCTCCCCATTGAAGACCGAGCAGTAAATCTACTGTCATAATTAAATTATTAGTCGTTTTTTAGTTTGCTTCTGTATTATTGTCTGTTGTTTTTGAACCATAAAAGTACAGCGAATGATTGTGAATACTCACCCCGAATATTTCTTCAATCGTTTTTTTAATGGTTTGTATCCGCGGGTCGCAAAACTCAATTACCTCGCCAGTATCAGTAAGAATAAGGTGGTCGTGCTGTTTGTCAAAATACGATTTTTCATAATGAGCCTGATTTTGCCCGAACTGATGACGCCGCACCAAACCACATTCGAGCAAAAGCTCAATTGTGTTGTACAATGTAGCCCTGCTCACACGATAGTTCTTATTCTTCATTTTGATATACAAAGATTCGATATCAAAATGCTCGTTGTTTTCATAAATTTCCTGCAGAATAGCGTATCGTTCGGGTGTTTTTCGATGCCCTTTTTCTTCCAGATATTTGGTGAAAACATTTTTTACAATTTCCTGATTTTTATTTACTTCCATAATAATGAGCTATGAGCGTTGCAAATATAACGCAAAATATTGTTTTATCAGACAGTTTATTAAATTAAGATGTCTGCATTCTGGTTACTTTTTCTACTCCGTTTACTGATTTAATATTGTTAATCAGCTTTTGCAGAACATGATTATTAGGTACACTCACTTTTATTTCTCCTGTGAAAATTCCGGCATCGCTACTTAAAGAAATACTTCTTATATTAATAGCCATATTGTTAGAAATCACTTTAGTAAGTTCATTTGTTAACCCTAATTCATCAATACCGAATATTTTCAATGCAACATCAAATTCCTGGTTAGTTGAATCTATCCATTTTGCCGACATAATCCTGTAAGCATAATTGGAACGCAGACTGATAGCATTCGGACAGTTCTTCTTATGCACCTTTATCCCTTCGTTAATCGTCACAAAACCAAATACATCATCTCCCGGAATCGGATTACAGCAATTCGCCAGTTTATAATCCAGTTTTTCTTCTGCATCGCCAAACACAATCAAATCCAGATTGCTGTCGGTCTTAACAGGCGGTTCGGTTTTCCGAATAGATTTTCGGAATAGATTGAAGAACGTATTACTGTTCTTATGATTAGCAAATTCTTTAAGTTGTTGGTTATCAATAGCTCCTGTTCCTGCTTTGTAAAAAACGTCCTGACTTGTTTTTTCTTTGAAATAATTGACCAAATCATTCACTGTCTTCTCAGACCAATCAATTTTAAGGTGTTTCAGTTTACGTTGTAAAATCTCTTTACCTTCTTCAGCCCGAGATTTGATATCTTCATTGAGAACATTTTTAATCTTGTTTCTGGCTCTGGCTGTTGAAACAAATTCTAACCAATGCACGCTTGGTTTTTGATTAGACGATGTAATAATTTCTACTTGGTCGCCGCTGTTCAGCACATAATTTAACGGAACCAGTTTCCCATTCACTTTCGCTCCTCTGGTTTTAATGCCGACTTCGGAATGTACACTAAACGCAAAATCTAATGCTGTTGCACCTTTCGGCAGCGATTTGATTTCTCCCTTGGGTGTAAAAACATAGATTTCTTTGGCATAGAAATTCAGTTTAAAATCTTCAACAAAATCTACTGCATTTTCCGAAGAATTTTCCAAAGCCTCCCGCAAGTGATTCAGCCAGATATCCAAACTGTTTTCTTCACTGACACCTTGTTTATATTTATAATGAGCCGCGTAACCTTTTTCGGCAATTTCGTCCATTCGTTCACTACGCACCTGTACTTCCACCCAACGACCTTTTGGTCCCATAACGGTAATATGCAACGCTTCATAACCTGTTGATTTTGGGGAAGATATCCAATCTCTCAATCGGTTTGGCGATGGACGGTAATGGTCTGTGACAACCGAATAAATTTTCCATGCCAGAAATTTTTCATTCTGTTGGTCAGATTCGTAAACAATCCGCAAGGCAAATTTATCGTAAACTTCATCGAAAGTAACGCCCTGCATTTTCATTTTACGATAAATGGAATAAATTGATTTCGACCTTCCTTTAATACTATATTTGATATTTTCTTTATCTAACGACTCGCTCAAAACATTTGAAATCAGCTTAATATAAGCGTCTTGTTCTTCTTTGGATTCTTTAATTTTGCTCAAAATATCCTGATACACTTCCGGTTCGGTATATTTAAGCCCTAAATCTTCCAGCTTAGTTTTTATGTTGAATAAACCCAATCTGTGAGCCAGCGGTGCATAGATGTACAAGGTTTCTGAAGCTATTTTCGCCTGCTTGTAAGGAACCATGCCTTCCATTGTCTGCATATTATGCAAGCGGTCAGCAATTTTAATCAGGATTACACGAACATCATCATGTAATGTCAGTAGCATTTTCCGGTAATTCTCAGCCTGAAGTGAAATATCCGGGTCGGGTTCCATTCTGGATATTTTGGTTAATCCGGCTACAATCTGAGCAATTTTCGGGTTGAACATTTCTTCTATTTGTTCAACGGTAATATCAGTATCTTCCACCACGTCGTGCAAAAGTGCAGAAGCGATAGACGTTGCCCCCAATCCAATTTCTGACGCCACGATTTTTGCCACCGCTATCGGGTGGAAAATATAGGCTTCTCCTGATTTTCTTCGTTGGTCTTTATGGGCTTCGACAGCTACGTCAAAAGCCTTTCGAATCAGTTTTTTTTCGTCATCATTCAATGTTTGATAACTGATTCTCAGTAATTCTTTATACTCTTGGGCAATGGCTTTGTTTTCTTTTTCTATGTCTTCAGTAGTCATATTCATAAGCAAGTATTTTTATAACCATTAAAGTTAATTCTTTTTCCCGGAAATAACAATAATTTGGATTGAAAAATATTGCTGGCAGAAACTGATTGTTTTATTTATTGTAAGGATTATTTCCTTACTACATTAAATCCTTTCCCCATTTAAATTCGTCAGCAAAACATCGGTCATATAATCAACAAAAGGTCGTGATTTTTTGAAAACCACAACTGCTTTCTTTGAAAAATCCTGACTTAACACTTCTTCGTCTTTTAATTTATGGATTAACAGAAACTGCTTTTTTTTAATCAAATGGATACGTTCATGGTTTTTATCAAAACCTTTGGGTGCAGTTTTTACTTCGTCGCCTGTTAAACTGCCGAATGTTGTTTTAATATCTTTTGTGTTCAGAATCCCCTCCAACTCATTATCCAGTTCAATTTCTTTTCTGATACGTAGTAAATCTTCTTTTTCCGGGTTGAAAAAACCGATTCCGATAAATGAATTTCCAGGTTCGATATGAAGATAATAACCTCCTCGGTAATCCGGTTTTTGTCTTCCTATGTACATCGAAAAATGTGTTTTGTAAGGCGTTTTATCTCCAGAAAACCGAATGTCACGATAAATCCGGTACATTTTCATCGGTTCTAAAAAATCTGTTTGCCGCAATTCTTCATGAATAAGGTTAAAATCAAGCAAGGCATCATTTTTGGCTTTTTCAAACGTTGCTTTATTTTCTCCAAACCATTCACGGTTATTGTTTTTTGCCAGATTCTTTAAGAAATCTAAAACCTGCTTTTCCATTTTTATCTGATTTTAAAATGAAAAGCCACACAAAAGCTGTTGATTTGCGTGGCTTTTTATCATTATATAATATTAAAAATTGAATTTATACATGGCTCCTGCCGATACCTGAAAACCTTGCACCGGATAATTCTGCCAATAGTTATAATCGTTATTAAAAATGTTGTTGGCTCTGGCAAAAACCGTCCATTTCTCTGTTGGGCGATAGCCCAGATAAGCATTTAAATCTACGAAAGAATCCAATTCAACGTCGGTTTCTTCTACAGGAAAAGTGAAACTGTTCACGAATCTGTCATAGCGTTTCCCTATCCAATATCCCTGAATACCAGCAAACCATTTCGGGGTAAAATAAATACGAACATCTGCTCCCAATTTAGTTTCGGGCAGGTTATAAGCATATCTCAGATTTTTAGTTTGATAGCTGTTGTATTCCCCGGATAGATTAATGCTTACATTGTCAGAAAACTCCAGATTCAACTCGCCATAAGCCGTGAAAGTAGAAACAATATCGTAAGCTATTCCGAATGAATTACCATATTCATAAGAAAGATTGTTAGGTACTGAGGAAGCTAGTGGATTATTGACAAACAGTTGTTTGTCATCTTCGGTTTTATACGACGCTCTGATGTTGTAAGCCACATTGTGATAGAGTTTACCTTTCATTCCGGCATAGGCGTTGTATTGCGTAAACGTAGGTTTGATGTCGAGTACCGGCGCCACAAAAGGATTTTCCTTTGCCAGATTAGCATAAGTATTTTGATGGATTCCGCCATCAACTCCTCCGTAGAACATGACAATATCTTTAACAACATCTACATGCAAAGCCACATTGGGGTAAATCACAAAACGACTATCCGATTCGTCATTTACCGTACTGTTAATTGAACCAAATCCCAAACCTAATTCCAATGAATAAGTATCATCATGCAACCTGATGCTTGGTTCGGCACCCAATATGGTATATTGATAATCGGTTTTCTCATTGATATTATTGAACTCCGTACTTAGGTAATCTGCAAAAAGTCCGAGGCGGGCATTCATATTGGCAATGCCAAAACGCAAATCAGGGCGAAAACTCAAATGGTGTTCTTTTCCATCAAAATCATCGGTAAAATACTGATATTTAACCCGTGCAGATTCTAAAATCCCGTGATAACTTTCAAATTTCCCATCAGCATAAACGCCGGTATGAACTTGCTTTAAATCAAGAGATTGTGCTTGGTCATGTGGATAAAAACCATTTACTTCCTCCGGAATTCCATACCAGTTTTGCATATTTCTGTATGTTCCGAAACCAAGTTTCCACGCATTTTTTGCTCCTTGATTTCCGAGATAGAAATTAAGATTAGAACGACTCATTTCGTTGTCATACGCCACGCCATCAATATCGCCGTAAGAAGACAAATGCGAGATGTTTCCACCCAAATACAGATTCGGACTTACTTGTTCTGTTATAGACAACTCACCTTCAAAAGTGGAATAATTTCCTGCTCTGAACCATACATGATTGCTGTAAATAGTTTTCAAACTGTCTTCGTCCACCTTGGCTGCCTGTCCTTTTTCGGGCAAGAAAGTTGAAGCCACCGGCACGGAATTAATCTGATAATCAATATCGATTTTCTGTTGGTTATCTTCATCGTTCAATTCGGGGCGTTCCTGAATTTTAAATGCGTCATTGACCTGTGCCCGATAAGCCGAAGTGACGGTTACCGTTTCGGTTCCGATATTATCTTTTTCCTGAGCAGATAGCGTAAAACCTGCCAATAACAAAAAATAGGATATATATGTTCGTTTGTTCATTACAATCTTAGTTTTGAATAGATGAATTTCTTTTGGTTTCTTCGGCTTTAATTTTGTTCAGCTCGGTTTGAGCCTCACTCACAACATCTGAATACTGTTTAAAATTCGTAATAACGTTTTCCAGAATATAAGTAGCCTGATAGCTGTCTTTCAGTCCATAATAATTTTTCGCCATCAAAATCAATCCTTTGGCACCGTAATATTTATGGGCAGAATAATCTTTGGCTAATTTTTGCACCACCTGGTTAGAGCCTTCATATTGCCCGGCTTTGTTTTTGTAATAAGCATCGTAATATAAAGTTTCGGCAGCCAAAGCTCCGCGGGCTTCTTTCTGAATTTCGGCAAACAAACGCTGAGCTTCCTGATGGTTGCTATTTCTGAAAGCCTGTCTTGCCAATATTATTTGGGCATCTAAAAGCATTTGCTTGTCTGATTTTTTGTTTTTCAACACTTTATCGGCATAAGCACCTGCTTTTTCGTCATTGTTTTGCTTTTCGTATAATTTCATCAGGTTTGCCTGAGCAAAAATCTTATTTTGCTCATGTCCGGCAATACTTTCCAGTTTGGTCAAAGCACGAACGGCATCATCGTCTTTATTTTGCTGTAAATAAATGGTTGCCAGCTTTGTCCAGGCTGTTTCTGTATATTCATTCTGAGATGCCTCCGTTACTTTATTGTAATGCGGAGTGGCTTTGTCCTGATTATTTTCAGCAAAATATAATTCAGCCAGATTGAAATGAGCTTTCAAAGAATGAATTCCGGTCGGATAATTTTTCAAATAGTTATTAAAGAAAGTAATCGCTTGCTGATTTTCCTGCTGAGCCAGTTTCTGCTCTGCTGCCTGATAAGTGTCATTATCCAATTCGGCTTGTGAAATATCCACGAAATCAATATTTTGTACCCAGGCAGCAAATTCATCAGTACGTCCGGTTTCCCGATAAATGATTCGTGCATTTTGCACAGCCTCCACCGCATCATTCGTTCCAGGAAAATCACTGACCACTTTTTTATACTTCTGCAAAGCGTTGTCATTTTCTTGATTATTATAAAAAACAAGCCCTTGTCTCAAAATTGCTTTAGGCACAAACGGACTGGAAGAATATTGAGTAATTAACTTATCAAATGTCTGTATTGCCAACTGATTTTGGTTGGTATTGGCATAAGAACTTCCCAATTCGTACAAGGCATCATCGGCATAATTCGACTGCGGGTTATTTGTCGAAAAATCTTGCAAAGCCTTATTCATTTTAGCTTGTTCTCCTACCAAACCATACGTGATAGCTTTCTGGAATTCAGCATAATCCTTGTCAGATGAGTTACTTGAAATAACCTGATTATAGGCTTCTGCTGCAGCCCAGTATTTTCCGTTCATAAATTCGCTGTCAGCAAGCCTGAGGTAAGCGTCCGTTTTTTTATCGCCCGTTGCAGACTGATTGACATAAGCCGAAAAATGCTTCGCCGCTTTGTCGAATTCTTTGAGCTTAAAAGCCGAATAGCCCAAACTGTATTGAATATTTTTATATTCCGGGGTTTTATCGGCATGCAACTGGTCTCTGAACAATGTATAATTTCTATACGCGTCCTGATATTTGTTCAGGGCATATTCTGTTTCGGCACGCCAATAGGTCGCCCTTGCTAGCATTTTGTGATCTGACCGCTCAGCGATAGATTTTTGCAACATTCCTAAAGCCTCGGTATATTTTCCTTCACCATATAATTCCAAACCTCTGTAAAAAGTAACTTTCTGATAAGCTGCTCGGTGTGACGGCGTTTTATTTTCTTCTAGTAAACGTAGGGCTTCTTTGTAATTTTTTGAAGAAATATAAGAATCTATCAGCAAATCATTGATTTCCGATTTTCCTGCTGAGTTCGGGTAAGCCGACAAAAAGTTTGTCAATACTTCGGGTACACTTTGGTACGGGTTTCCGATTTCGTAACTCAATTTGGCATAATTCAAATAAGCATCTTCCGAAATCTGTGGATTAAACAACATTTCCGAAGCATTTTTGAATGCATTCAGTGCTTGCGGTTTTTGCTCTAAAATCAAATAACTTTCACCCAAATGATAGTAGGCATTTTGTGCTACGGCATCTGTTCCACCAATGATTTTATTGAATTCATTAATGGCTTTTTGGTAATCTTTTTGCTGGTAATAAACATACCCCAACTGGTAAAAATCGGTATTGCTCCACTTACCATCTTTGCCTTTATATGCCAACAGATAAGGTAGAGCCTCATCGTATTGTTTAAGGTTAAAATAACTTTCTCCGATAATTTTGTTTAGTTCAGATTGCTCTTCCGGTGTCGATTTGTCTAACTGGGACAAACCTTCTTCAATAGCTTTTTCAAATGCACCTGCCTTAAAATTCATATCAGATTGGTAATAACCTAATTTTTCGGCATATTTATCCCGCTCGCCTACTTCGCCAAACAAATCCTGAGCCGTTTGATAATCGTCCTGTAGATAAGCGATATATCCGGTATAATATTTGGCTTGCTCGCCATAATCTTCCGAATCCTGAATTTTATCGAAATAATTTTTTGCCCGGTTATAGTTTTTGTTTTCAAAATAAGCATAAGCTTTATTAAAGTACAATCTCTCCCGGTTTTGTTCCGACAGCATATTTTCGTTTACACGCTCTGCATAACGAAGTGCCTGCTGATAATCGCCTTGTCTAAAATAAAAATTACTGATAGCCATATATGCCTGAGGTTGTTTGGCACTGGTCGGATAGTTATTAACAAACTGATTGACCTTTTCCTCAGCTCCGTCCTGATTGAGAGAAACGGCACAAAAAGCGATATAATAGGCACAATCGGCCTGCATTTCCTGTGATATTTCCCGGTCGTTAATTTGGTCAAATAAATTCTGAGCCGCCGCATACTGCTCTTCTCTGAACAGAGTAACTGCTTTGTCAAAATCTGTATTGGAATGGGTATAACCGATTGATTGCTGGGCAAACATTTGTCCGCAGCCAAAAGCCGCCAGCGTATATAATAGAAAGCTTCTTTTACGCATAAAAAGTTTTTGTTTCAAATATATAAAATATATGTAAGCAGAAAAGTTATAAAGCTGATAAAAGTAGAAAAGTTTATTGGTGTACGAAAAAATATTTCTGATTGTCATTACGGCAGAGCAAGGAACGAGCGACGAGAAATCCAAATTATAAATATTATTTCAAACGTTTTATTTCATTTCAAAAAATATTGCTATTTTTATAGAAAAGAAAATAATTGCTATGCTTGTAAAAATATTCGGAAGTGCTGTTTTTGGCATTAATGCGACCACCATTACCATTGAAGTAAACATTGACAAAGGCGTCGGTTACCATTTAGTAGGATTGCCCGACAATGCCGTTAAAGAAAGTAGTTACCGGATTGCTGCTGCCTTGTCAAACACCGGTTTTAACCTTCCCGGGAAAAGAATTACCATTAATATGGCACCCGCCGATATGCGAAAGGAAGGTTCAGCATACGATTTGCCTATTGCTATGGGGATTTTAGCCGCGTCGGGACAAATCAAACAGCAAAATTTTGATGATTGCTTAATTATGGGCGAACTTTCTCTCGACGGAAGTGTGCAGCCAGTAAAAGGGGCTTTACCTATAGCAATTGAAGCAAAAAAAGAAGGTTTTAAAACATTATTTGTACCCAAAGTTAATGAAAAGGAAGCCGCTGTTGTTCAGGGTGTTGATGTATATGGCATTGATAATATCAAACAGTTGATTGACCATATTGAAGGTCAAAATTATATGCAACCCACCAAATTAAATGAAAATGAGCTTTTTGTAGACGAAAATGATGTTTTTTCTGCTGATTTTTCTGAAGTGAAAGGTCAGGAAAGCATAAAACGGGCAATGGAAATTGCTGCAGCAGGTGGACATAATATTTTACTTATTGGTCCTCCGGGTTCAGGAAAAACCATGCTCGCTAAGCGATTACCAAGCATTTTGCCACCAATGACTTTGGAAGAAGCTTTGGAAACCACCAAAATACACAGTGTTGTCGGCAAAGCTGTCAATGTAGGGCTAATCCGGAAAAGACCATTTCGCAACCCACATCACACAGCTTCGAGTGTATCACTGGTTGGAGGCGGGAGTTATCCACAACCGGGCGAAATTTCTTTGGCACATAATGGAGTCTTATTCTTAGATGAATTACCCGAATTTAAACGCGAAGTACTGGAAGTGATGCGGCAGCCTTTGGAAGACAGAGAAGTAACGATTGCCAGAGCCAGATTCACGGTGTCTTATCCGTCATCTTTTATGTTGGTTGCCAGTATGAATCCGTCGCCAAGCGGTTATTTCAACGATGGCTCGGCACCGATTACTTCCACGCCGCAGGAAATGGCAAGATACTTGAATAAAATATCCGGGCCATTGCTGGACAGGATTGATATTCACATTGAAGTTAATCCAGTGCCATTTGAAAAATTATCAGACCGCTCAACAGCAGAAAAAAGTGACGATATTAGAAAGAGAGTGATTGCTGCCAGAAAAATTCAGTCAGAAAGGTTTAAAGATTTTGAAGGCATTCATTACAATGCACAAATGAGTTCAAAACTGATAAAACAGCATTGTAATCCTGATGAAATGTCATTGAATTTACTCAAAAATGCTATGGAAAAACTAAATTTATCTGCTCGTGCTTATGACAGAATCTTGAAAGTATCGCGTACGATTGCTGATTTAGACAATGCCGAAAATGTACAATCCGGTCATATTGCCGAGGCAATTCAATACCGAAGTTTAGACCGTGAAGATTGGATTAGTGGTTAACTGTTTGAAAGTGACCGAGTAACTAACTGAGTGACCATGTAACCGAGTAACCGAGTGACGGAAGTGACGAAGTATAAAGTTAAACAAAAATCCGCTTCACGGTTCGTAAAGCGGATTTTTTAAATAACTTATTCAATCATATTACTTTTTAATCCATTTTCTTGTAGTGATACTATTTTCATTTCCATCAATTATTTTTATCAAATAATTTCCTGTTTGAAGTGATGAAGCATCAACAGAAGTAGTTTCGTCACTGATATTTCCTGTTAATACGATTCGTCCCATCAAGTCAAATACCTGAAAGCTACGAGCATCTAAACTTAAATCTGTATATAGAAATAATTGCCCATTACTTGGGTTTGGAAAAACAGCCACGCGTTCGTCTTTCATGTCGATTATTTCTGTACCCACATTGCCTTTCCTTACGATAAATGTTGCTGTTTGTTCTTCGGCAATTTCGGTTTCAGTTTCGTCTGTATAAAAGAAAACTTTAACCGTTACAGTACCTACTCCATCATCTGCATATTCCGGTACATAAATTTGTGGCTTAAGATCAGAACTTTCTCCAACAGCTATTGTAAAAAACGGTACTTCACTATCATTAGCAATAAATTGATTTACCTGGCTTTGGGTATAACAAGTTTGATTGTCACAAAAAGTGAACAAAGCCCACCCTGTAGGTAAATCTACTTCTTCTAATTTCCATTTTAAATTCTCTATCGGAGCATCACTTTCATTAAACACATGGTTGTACATTGTTACCGCTTCCTCAGTAGGATTGTTACCTGGAGTTCCTTCCGTGGTTTCGTCCATAATTTCATGTTCAATAGAGAAAGTCTGGGCAGAAACTATTGATGCAAAAGCTATGGCTGCCATTGAAAATATAATTTTTTTCATAATTGTGAAATATTTTTGTTTCGGTAAATATATAAAAAAATGGATTAATAAAGTTTATTAATCCATTTTTGTATTGATTTTTAACTTTTACAATTAATTTTTAACAAATTTTCTTTGTGTAGAACCTCCTTCTGTGTTGATATTTAAAATATAAACGCCAGCAGCCAGGTTAGATACATTCAATGTTGTTTGTTGGTTTCCTTCGCTTAATGTTTCAGTAACGTTCATCACTTCTTGTCCGATAGAGTTAATAACTGTAAAGTTTACGCTCTCGCTCATTTTCATTGTTAATGATACATTCAAGATATCAGAAGTAGGATTAGGGAATAAATTCAATCCGCTTAAATCCATTATTTTATCAATAGAAACTGCTCCCGTTCTGATTGTGATATTATCAATAAACATATTATTACCATAACCTGTTGTTGCTCTGAAAGCGATAAGTGCATCTTCCGGAACTTCTGACAAATCAACAGATCTCATTTCCCATTGATTCGCTGTAGGAATAAAACTATTTGCTGTATTTGGAGCCGTAGCTAAATCACTGTTTTCCTGCATCCAGATTCTTGTCCATGTACTTCCGCAATCGGTTGAATACACAATCTCTAATCTATCTCCTGATACTGCACCACTTCCTGACTGATATTGGGCATAAGCCACATAAAAATCCAAAGCACTTTCTTCTGCTAAATTAGCTTTTGGAGTGATATAATATCCTGGAGCTACCCCTGTAGGAAGCTGATAACAAGGGTAATACAATAAGTAATCTGAACCATCGTACCCTAAACCATCTGAGCTTGCTACAATAATAGGGTAACCATTAGGGGTACTATAACTAACCCAATCATCAAGAGGAGTTTCTAAATCATTAGTAAGTGGTAAATCAGCCGCTTCGGGGTTTATAACAGTAAATGTTCTTGATACTGTATTATCATAATCATTATAATCTACAGTTCCATTAGGGTTATCAACTTTAACTTCCAATCCAACAAATCCAGAGCTATTTAATGTTATTGCAGGTAAAGTTACTTCTACAGAATTTCCTGCTGCAAGGTTTCCTGTCCAAGGTTCTGTGCTCCAATCATCTTCATCACTAAATTTATACAAAATATCGAAAGATGTAATCTCTGTTGTCGCTGTATTAGTCACATTTATTGTAGCGTTATCAAAAGATGCCGGTAAATCACAAACAAGAGACCCTGCTTCAAGTTGCAAGTTATCTGCTGCAATATCGAGATTTGCTTTTTCAATATCCATATTACCCTCAGTTCTTGTTGCTTGCAATACTTCCATAGTAGTATCATCTTGTAAGAAAGCTGCTAAGAAAACTGAAGGAGGATTGTCATTTACATAGTTCGGTACAGCTCCTGTAATGGTATATGTTCTTGTTTGACCTGCAGTCCAGCTTGTGTCAATCGATTGTCCGTCTGCGTTAGGGTACATTTGTCTAACCACATTCTGGAAATGTGTTTCTCCATTAGTTCCCGGAGCAGTACTATACTGTAATTCTTCCGCTAAAGCCACTCTTAGCTTGGTGTTAGATTCTGTAGTTGCAGCAGCAGCTGTTACAGTAACCGTAGCGGTAAAAGACTGACCATTATCACTATAAACCGGGTCAGAAATAGACATCGTAAAATTAGTACTTTCTGCAGCTGCATTATCAATATCCGATTGTTGAGCATGAGCTATCATTCCGACTTGGTCATACTGTATTGCTTGTGGGTTATTTTCTCCAACTTCATGGTCACCATTAATACGGGCATAAGGAGCTGACCCTACTTGATAGTAACCCATTCTTGCATCTGTAAAAGCCGTATTTGCAAGATAAATTGGTCCCGCAGTAGGAATAGGGCTTTGGTATTTCAACAACAAAACCTTCGTTTCATTACCGGGAGTTTCTATTAAAGCCATAAAACCCGGATTTTGTGAGGCACACGGCCCACAATTTTCCCCAGAAAACTCCTCGATTAAGGCTAACTTCTGTGCATTAGCTGTTCCGATAATCCCTAAAACAGCAATGCTAAGTAAAATTTTTTTCATACTTCTATACTTTTTTAATTGTTATATAAAAAATGTTTAATAATAAATTTCGATGAAATTAATTTATTTTTTTGTCTCTCACAAATTTTTCTTAAAAATAATTTCCTCAGAGTATATTTTTTAACAATTAAGTACCAGTATTTTGCCTACTTCACTGCAAACCCACTCCAAAAATCTCTCATCTTTTTCTGTGAAAGGATTTAAAGTTTCTGAGTCAATATCAATCTGTCCGATATTTTTTCCGTTTACAAAAACCGGAATTACGATTTCGGATTTCACAGTCAGGCTGCAAGCGATATAGTTATCTTGTGCTTTCACGTCCGGAACGACAAAATTTTGATTGGACACAGCAACCTGTCCGCAAATTCCTTTACCGAAAGGAATAATGGTATGGTCTGTCGGAGTGCCGGAATATTGGGCAAGCTCCAGCACTTTCTCATCTTCTTTATGAAAATAAAAGCCCACCCAATCGTAATGAGTAACTTTGCTACGAAGCAAATCACAGATACTTTGTAGCTTTTCTTCTGTCGAAAGCGTTGAATGCAGGATTGTACTTTCGATTGTATTTTTGAGATTAGGAAACATGTTAATTTCTTTTATTATCCGTGAACAAATTCTTTCTTTCCATAGCTTTGAATGAGTTTTCCTTCAAAATCCAGCCATTCTTTCCAACGTTTGTCCACATCAATACGTTCGGTATATTTTCGGGCAAATTTCAAAAAAGTCGTGTAGTGATTAGCTTCACTAATCATCAAATCACGGTAAAATTTCGCCAGCTCTTCATCTTTAATATTTTCAGACAAAACTCTGAAACGCTCACAGCTTCGAGCCTCAATCATGGCAGCGAAAAGTAATCGGTCAATAAAAGCATCATTCCGACTGCCGTCTTTTTTCATGAATTTATAGAGTTTGCTCACATAGTCGTCCTCGCGTTGCATACCTAATTTATAACCGCGTTCTTTGATGATTTCATGTACCATCTTAAAATGTTCCATTTCCTCAATAGCAATTTCGGTCAATGTGGTAACCAAATCTTCATATTGAGAATTCAGCATAATAAGCGAAATTGCATTGGTTGCCGCTTTTTGTTCACACCAGGCGTGGTCGGTTAAAATTTCTTCTATATTATCTTCGGCAATATTCGCCCAACGCGGGTCGGTCAATAATTTGAGTCCTAACATAGTTTGTCTTTTTTATACAAAACAAAGTTAATCAAATTAACTACATTTGTGTTTATATTTAATGGTATGCCTAAAAAAATTCTTATCATCGGTTTGGTTTGGCCTGAGCCTAGGTCTTCTGCGGCTGGCTGGCGAATATTACAGTTGATTGATTTTTTTCAGGAGCAAAATTACACCGTGTATTTTGCCTCAGCGGCAAGCAAATCTGAACACAGCTATTCGCTAATACAAAAAGGAGTAACAGAAAAAGGCATTCAATTAAATGACTCTTCTTTTGATGATTATATTACTGAAATACAACCCGATATGGTTATGTTTGACCGTTTCGTTACTGAAGAACAATTTGGTTGGCGAGTGCGAAATATATTACCGGATTCCCTGACTATTCTGGATACCGAAGATTTACATTTTGTACGCAAAGCCCGCGAAATCGCTTATAAGAAAAATCTTCCTGTTAATTTCTTTTCATCTGAAGCCAAAAGAGAAATTGCCAGCATTCTGCGATGCGATTTGTCACTGATTATTTCTCAATTTGAAATGAATTTGCTCATCAACGATTTTCATATTCAGAAAGAATTGCTGATGTATATTCCATTTATTCAGCAACAGGATATTGACCAAAACGAAATAAAATTTTCTGACAGACAGCATTTTATGTTTATCGGAAATTGTCTGCATGAACCTAATTATCAAACCATTCTAAAATTAAAGAAAGATATCTGGACAAAGATAAAAAAGCAACTTCCCGAAACCGAACTGCATATTTATGGGGCTTATATGACCGAAAAAGTGCTTCAGCTCCACAATCCGGAAACTGGTTTTATCATCAAAGGGCGAGCAGAAAATGTACTCGAAACGATGAAAAATTATCGAGTGTTGTTAGCTCCTATTCCGTTCGGTGCAGGAATCAAGGGAAAATTTGTCGATGCCATGCAAGCCGGGCTGCCAAGTGTTACTACATCAGTCGGAGCGGAAGATATGAAGATTGGCAGTCAATGGTGCGGTTTCATTGCCGACCAAGATGATTTGTTCGTCACAAATGCCATAGGTTTACACCATAACCAACAGGTTTGGGAAAAAGCAAAAAATACCGGTTTTGCATTGTACAAAAAACGTTATCAAAACATAGATTATTTGCAATCATTGTCTAACCGAATTAATGAAATCTCAACAAATCTGAACCGGCACAGACAACAAAATTTTATCGGGCAAATCCTGCACGACAATCAATATAATGCCTTGAAATATATGTCGAAATGGATTGAAGAAAAAAATAAACGAATTTAAATTTTGTAAAAGTCTTTACACACAACGTTTGTCATTCCGTAGGAATCTAAAAAAGATGCTTACAGCATGACAAATATGGCGTTGAGTTCAAAATACCGTTGATTTATAACGTTCTAATTTATAGTCTTTTATTGAATATTATTTATAAATTTAAGTAATGACTTCTATTATTTTATAGCACAGATGTACAGATAGATAGATATTTTTCAGCACAAATACCTGTAAAAAATAATTTTCACGGATATCGAATACTTTGCATTTGATGATGAATGGTTATTTTATAGTCAGTAAACAAAAAAAAACGTGCATTTGTGGTTTCTTATAATGCATTACCAGTAAATTTTATTATTTTCTTTAGTAATATCCACGTTAAATCCTTATATTTACCTAATCATTTTATAACCAGAAAATTGCCAATGACAAGTAAAATCATAGGCGTTGGAAACTATATTCCTTCACAAACCATTACCAATCTATTTTTCGGTCAGCATGAATTTATGGACGAAAGCGGAAAAGCGTTGAAACAAGATAATGCGACCATTGCCGGAAAGCTGAAAGAAATCACAGGAATTGAAGAACGGCGTTATGCCAACAAAACACAGGTAACCTCTGATTTAGGTTTTCTTGCAGCACAAGCTGCCATTGAAAATGCAGACATAAACCCCGAGACATTGGATTATATCATTTTTGCACACAATTTCGGCGATGTACATTTCGGAACGGTTCAGTCTGATACTGTGCCGAGCATTGCTTCCAGGGTCAAAAATCTATTGAAAATCAAAAACAATTTCTGTGTGGCTTATGATGTATTGTTCGGCTGTCCGGGCTGGATTGAAGGAATGATTCAGGCTCACGCTTTTATCAAATCGGGTATTGCCAAACGCTGTTTGGTTATTGGTGCGGAAACGCTTTCCCGTGTAGTCGATATCCACGACCGGGACAGTATGATTTATGCTGACGGTGCAGGAGCTGCAATTCTCGAACTTAGTGACGATGAATCCGGAATAAAATCGCATATTTCAGGCTCATTTACACTGAAAGAAAAGGATTATTTGTATTTCGGAAAATCTTACAACAATGATAGCAATCCGGACATCAAATACATCAAAATGAACGGCAGAAAAATCTATGAATTTGCTTTGTCGAATGTTCCTAGTGCAATGAAAAAATGTTTGGACGAAAGCGGATATTCTATTCATCAGTTAGATAAAATCATCATACATCAGGCGAATGAAAAAATGGACGAAGCGATTGTCAACCGGTTTTATCAGTTATATGACGTGCCTGTTCCTGAAAATATCATGCCTATGGTTATTCATAAATTAGGAAATAGCAGCGTAGCTACGATTCCTTCTTTGCTGACAATGATTTTAAATAATGAATTGCCTCAGCATACTATCAAAGAAGGAAATGTAGTTCTGTTCGCCTCCGTCGGTGCGGGAATGAATGTGAATGCGATTGTTTACCGGTTTTAAAATATTGGCTTTTTTATTTATAACTTTCTATCTTTTCAAAAACCTGGAAGGTCTTGTGATTACAGCATAAGAAAAAACCCCGGTTTGTTTATGCAAACCGGGGTTTTTTCTTATATGGAAAGATTTTTATTCTTTAATAATCTCCAATTCGCCCTCCTCCGGATTATTATGTCTTTCTTCAATCGCTTGTTTTTCTTTCTTCGACAAGGTATCCACCAATATTGGCGTTGCCAAGAAAAGTGATGAATAGGTTCCCACAATAATACCAACTAACATGGCAAACATAAATCCTCGGATAGAATCGCCACCGAAAATAAACATTACCAATAATACGAATATTAGGGTTAAAGACGTATTAATTGTACGAGCAATCGTTGTATTAACTGCTTTGTTTACAATTGATTCTACAGATTTCCCTTTTTCTGAATTTCCGGTCAGATATTCTCTTACCCGGTCAAATACCACAACGGTATCGTTAACCGAATAACTGATTACTGTTAATATCGCTGCAATAAAGTGCTGATCAATTTCCATGTGGAAAGGCATATACTTGTATAATAACGAATATATTCCCAATACGAAAACCACGTCATGCACAATAGCAACCACAGTTCCGAATGAATATTGCCACTTTTTGAAAGATATTACCAAATAGATAAATATCGCTCCAATCGCTCCGATTACTGCCCAGAAAGCATCAGTTTTAATGTCATTAGACATCGTTGGATTAACCTTCGTTGCTTGTACAACGCCTAAAGTAGCTGCCTCATCAGACGTATTGATAAACTCTTGATAGTCAAGTGGTTTTTTATAAAAACCCTGCAAACTTTCATGCAACATTTTGTTTACCTGTTCATCTACTTCCGAGCTTTCGTCTTCAATCATGAATTTGGTAATAATCCGAACTTGTTCTGCCGGTCCGAATTGTTTTACTTCCACATTCACACCAAAATCTTCACTCAACTTAGAACTGATTGCGGCATGGTCTGCCGGCTGGTCAAATCTAACCTGAAAAGTTCGTCCTCCGACAAATTCAACTCCCTGGTCTAATCCGTTTGTTGATAAAGAAACTACGGAAATTATCAATACAAGGGAAGAAAATGCATAAGTCCATTTTCGTTTTCCTAAGAAATTATAATTAAACTTGGTAAACCAGTTTTTCGTGATATTTGTTGAGAATGCCAGTACTTTGTTTTTCTTAATATCCATATCAATGAATATACGTGCAATGAATAATGCTGTGAACAAAGAGGTAAAAATACCTACCAATAAAGTAGTAGCAAAACCTTTAATCGGACCTGTTCCGAAAATAAAGAGAATTACCCCGGTAATGACATGCGTAACATTTGCATCGATAATCGGGCGCATAGCTGAACCACCCCAACCATAAGCTGCGGCTACTGCTTGAGGAAATGTTTTTCCTCTCCTCATTTCGTCCTTGACGGTTTCGTATATCAAAATGTTGGCATCGACCGCCGTACCGAGCGTCAGAACGATACCGGCAATACCCGGCAGCGTCAGAACGAATCCAAAACTGGTCATTACACCAAACAAGAACAATAAGTTTACCAACAAAGCAATATCAGCATACCAACCTGCTCTGCCGTAGTAGAATACCATCCACATTCCGACAACAACCAATGCCACGACAGCTGATAACAATCCGCTGTTCACGGCTTGTTCCCCTAATGACGGCCCTACAATTTCTGAGGCAATAATATCTGCTGATGCAGGTAATTTTCCGGCTTGTAATATGTTTGCCAAATCTTTAGCCTCAGCAACGGTAAAGTTTCCGGAAATTGTTGAGTTTCCTCCGGAAATCGGTCCGGTTGTAACTCCCGGTGCCGAATAAACTACATTATCTAATACGATAGCAATATTCGTACCTTGCGTGTATGCCTTTCCGGTTAATGCTTCCCATTCTTTGGCTCCTTTAGCATTCATACTCATAGACACCATCGCACGATTAAGGTTATCATACTCTTGGCTTGCTCCGGTAATCACACCTCCTGAAAGTGGTGGCTCGTTTTGAGCGTTTCCTTTAATAGCATACAAGGCTACAATTTCCTCGTGAGATTCTTGATTTTTTTCAGGTTTTCCCCAAACAAGTCTTGCATGTCGAAGATTTCTTGAAAATATATTTTGAACTTCGGTCTGATTCAGGTATTCATCTACAATATCTTTATCAACGGCTCTGTAATAGGCAATTATTGGCGAACCTTGAAATCCTTGTTGTGCCATCAGGCTTACCAATGGTCCTGGGTTGTCATCTTTGTTATCAGATACGCCCAACATTTTATCTACGTCCGATTCAGCAGTAACATCAGCAAGTGTATCGTTGGTTTTTTCAGCCGATTTAGCCGTTCTCAGATATTCGTTGGCAGCCATGAAAGCTCCCCACGCCTCTTCTACTTTATAGGTTTCCCAGAATTCTAACTGAGCCGTACTTTGCAACAATGATTGTACTCGGTCAATATCTTTAGCTCCCGGTAATTCAACCAGAATCCTTCCGGTATTTCCAATCATCTGGATAGTTGGCGATACTACACCAAATTTATCGATACGCTCGCCAAATACCTTATAGGCACTTTCGATAGATTCCTGTACTTTTTGGTTAAGAATTGATTTTACCTCATCGTTACTCATACTTGAGTTGATTTCAGGTAAACTTCTGTTGGCGAAAATTTCCGGCGATGATAATTTTACAGTGCCGTTTGAAATTCTGTCAAAAGCTTCATAAAAAGCATTTAGATAGGTTTGGTTCCCTCTCCGGTTGGTTTTTGCTTCTTCCAATGCCTGGTTAAAAATGGCATTGTGGGAATTGTTTGACAATCCCTTTAAGATGTCTCCGATTGAGATTTGCAGTGTCACATTGATACCACCTTCCAGATCCAAACCTCTTTGAAGTTGTTTGTCTCTGACTTCTTTGTAGGTGTTACCAAGATAAACCACCTGGTTACCGATAGAATCTAAAAATCGTGATTCCTTGGTCAAATCTCCCTGTGCAAATTCTTTTGCTTTCTTTTCGTAGTGTTTACTTACAAAAGTAAACGAAAGCTGGTATAAACATACCAACGTAAAAATAATCGCAATGAATTTAACGAGTCCTTTGTTTTGCATTATTTATAGTTATTAATTTTTTTGAACGAACAAATATATAATATACAAAGCATTCTCACCAAATATATTTGATAAGAATGCTTTGTTGTTAATAAAAAATCTTAAAACGCTTATACGTCAATATTCGCATAAGTGGCGTTTTTCTCTATAAATTCGCGACGTGGCGGTACTTCATCTCCCATCAGCATAGAGAAGGTGTTATCTGCCAATGCTAAATCTTCAATCGTGATTTGTCTCAAAATACGGTGTTCCGGGTTCATAGTGGTTTCCCACAACTGCTCTGCGTTCATCTCTCCAAGACCTTTATATCGCTGTATGCTTGCTCCCTGCCCCATTTGCTCCATTAACGACAATCGTTCTTCGTCGTTCCACGCATATTCTTTTTTATTTCCTTTCTTAATCATATATAATGGTGGTGTAGCAATATAAACATATCCCTTTTCAATCAGTTCACGCATATATCGGAAAAAGAATGTCAGAATTAATGTGGCAATATGGCTTCCGTCCACATCGGCATCACACATAATCACTACTTTATGATAACGCAGTTTGGAAAGGTTCAATGCCTTGCTGTCTTCTTCTGTTCCAATGGTTACACCCAAAGCGGTAAAAATATTACGGATTTCTTCATTTTCAAACACTTTGTGTCCCATTGCTTTTTCCACATTCAGGATTTTTCCACGCAAAGGCATAATCGCCTGAAAATTACGGTCGCGACCTTGTTTGGCGGTTCCTCCTGCCGAGTCTCCCTCGACAAAGAAAATCTCACATTTTTCAGGGTCTTGTTCCGAACAGTCAGACAGTTTTCCCGGAAGTCCTCCTCCGCTCATCACGGTTTTACGCTGTACCATTTCACGGGCTTTTTTCGCTGCATGACGTGCCTGTGCTGCCAAAATCACCTTTTGCACAATGGTTTTAGCATCTATCGGATTTTCTTCCAGATACGCCTCCAACATATCAGCAACAGCCTGAGAAACTGGCGAAACTACTTCACGGTTTCCTAACTTGGTTTTGGTTTGTCCTTCAAACTGAGGTTCCATTACCTTAACAGAAATAATCGCGGTCAAACCTTCCCGGAAATCATCTCCGGAAATTTCAAATTTCAATTTATCCAGCAATCCGGAAGCATCGGCATATTTTTTCAAAGTACGAGTCAATCCCATACGGAATCCTTGCAAATGCGTTCCTCCTTCGTGCGTATTGATATTATTTACATACGAATAAATATTTTCGGAATAACTGTCGTTATAAATCAATGCTACTTCGACCGGAATATCACCTTTTTCAGTTTCCATACTGATTACCCCTGAAATAATTGGCGTACGACTTCCGTCCAAGAATTTAACGTATTCCTTCAACCCTTCTTCAGAAAAGAAAACTTCGGATTTCGATTTTCCTTCTTCATCTGTTTCTCTTAAATCTGTCAGGGTAATGATTACCCCTTTATTTAAGTATGCCAGTTCTCTCAACCGTCCAGCCAGCGTATCGTAGGAATAAACTAACGTTTGTGTAAATATTTCATAATCGGGTTTAAAAGTAACTTTTGTACCCGTTGAAGTGGCATCTCCGATAGATTTTACCGGTGCCAGAGCTTTACCTCGTGAATATTCCTGTATCCAGATTTTTCCTTCTGTGTGTACTTCGGCAATAAGTTTCTCAGAAAGTGCGTTCACACATGATACACCTACTCCGTGTAATCCTCCGGAAACTTTATATGAGTCTTTATCGAATTTTCCTCCCGCACCAATTTTTGTCATTACAACTTCGAGTGCCGAAACGCCCTCTTTTTTGTGCATGCCGACCGGAATTCCACGCCCGTTATCTTCTACACTAACAGAGTTGTCTTCGTTGATGACAACATCAATTTTGTCACAATGCCCGGCTAATGCCTCATCAATCGAGTTATCTACTACTTCATAAACCAAATGGTGTAATCCTCGCACTCCCACATCTCCGATGTACATGGACGGACGCATTCTTACGTGTTCCATACCTTCGAGAGCCTGAATACTATCGGCGGAATACGATTTTTTATTTAATTCTTCACTCATAATATGTATTGAAATTTTCTATAAAAAGTAACAGACAAATATAGTGATTTTTTCGGACTTATACAAGCTTATTTAAAATCAACATATTATCCTGATTCAGAGTTATTTACAATATGTTTCTCGTTTTTACAAATATTTTCCGGTGTCCAGTCTATCTTTTTGATAAATGGGTGCTGACGAACCGGGCAATCTGTTTTGGCACAGATACGACAAGAATAATCCTTGCAGGCGTCCAAATGGACGAAAAACTCTACTCTGTCGCCAAAGTATTCTTTTACAATATCTTCCAGCTTATCCACTTCATTGTGCCCTTCCTTAATATTAAAGTACCATGGCACGGTCATGTGGCAATCGAAATGCAAGGTGCTTCCGTATTTGATAATGCGAAGATTGTGTAAATCTATCCAGTTAATACTCCTTTTTTTATTTAACAAATCAACTACTTCATTCAGTAATTTATCATCAGTTTCGTCCATAATTCCGGATATGGCAGTACGGATAATTTTATAACCCGTGTAAATGATAATCCCCGAAAATATTAATGCAATAACAGCGTCGAGCCAATAAATCCGGGTAAACTGGATAATGATTAGCCCTAAAATAATTCCCAAGGTGGAATATGTGTCGGTTTGCAGATGTTTTCCGCTGGCAATCAATGCCAGAGAATGATTTTTTCTTCCTTTTTTTATAGCAAAATAACCCAATAAATAATTAATCAAAGCTGTGAAAGCCACCAGATAAATTCCGAAATCAATTTGTATGATTTCTGTGTTATTTCTCAGGTTTTCGACTGCTTCATAAATGATAATAATTCCGGCAATAGTAATCAAACCACCTTCTATAAAAGCAGAAATAAACTCCACTTTGCCGTGTCCGTAAGGGTGGTTTTTATCTCTGGGTAATGCTGATAAATACAGGCTATACAATCCGATAAATCCGCTGATTACATTTACAATACTTTCCATTGCATCGGTCAGTATAGCAACAGAACCGGTCATGTACCAGGCAACAAACTTGATTACCAAAAGCATTATTCCGGCAGCGGTAATAATCTTTTGGAACCGATAGTTTTCGTTATTTATCGTATGAATTTCAGACACTTGCTAGTTATTATCCGGAAATATTTTCCCGGGATTCATTATATTTTTCGGGTCAAACAACGTTTTGATTCCTTTCATTAATTGTAACTGAACTTTGTTGAATACAATCGGCATAAAATTCCGTTGCACCCAGCCAATTCCATGTTCGCCGGATAATGTTCCGCCCAAACTGACCGTTAATTCAAAAATTTCTTTCACGCCTTTAGGAACAACGTTTTTCCATTGTTCGTCGGGCATATTTTCTTTGATGATATTAATATGCAAATTACCATCGCCAGCGTGCCCGTAACAGATGGAGTTAAAACCATATTTCGCCCCGATTTCTTTCACACCTTTCAGCAACCGAGTCAGCTCATAACGCGGAACAACCGTATCTTCTTCCTTGTACACCGAAAAAGTTTTGACCGCTTCGGCGATATTTCTTCTCATTTTCCAGAAAGCATTTTTGTGTTCTTCCGTTTCGGCAAACATGATTTCGCCAATAGTAAAATTTTCCAGAATCTGCATCAGTTTTTCGGCTTCGCTGAACATCACTTCGGTATTGTTTCCGTCAATTTCTATCAATAACAAGGCTTCAGTATTTTCAGGCAAATTCAAATCAGGTATGTCCATGAATTTAGCCGTCCAGTTAATGGCTTCAATTTCCATAAATTCCATCGCACTCGGCACAATACCCGCCTTAAAAATTTCCGCCACCGCCGAAGTTGCTTCGTCCACGTAGTAAAACGGTACGAGCAAAAGATTGGTGTATTGCTTTTGCGGAATTAGTTTCAGCACAATTTTGGTAATCACACCCAATGTTCCTTCGCTACCAACCATGAGTTGAGTCAGGTTATATCCGGTGGCGTTTTTGAGGGTATTGGCTCCCGTCCAAATAATTTCGCCATCGGGCAAAACCACTTCCAGATTCAGCACATAATCTTTGGTAACACCATATTTAACCGCTCTCGCTCCGCCCGCATTTTCTGCCACATTTCCACCAATAAAACAACTGCCTTTGCTTGACGGGTCAACCGGATAAAACAACCCTTTTTCGGCAACGGCATTTTGTAAAATTTCTGTAATCACACCAGGTTCGGTAACCACTTGCAAATTATTTTCGTCGATATGAATAATTTTATTCAATCGTTCCAAAGACAATCCGATTCCGCCCTTCGTTGCCAGAATTCCTCCGCTCAAACCGGTTCTCGCACCAATCGGGATAACCGGAATTTCATGCTGGTTTGCCCATTTCATGACAACGGAAACATCTTCGGTACTTTCCGGTTTAACCACAACGGTCGGTGGAAAGCAGAAATCTTCAGTATGGTCACTACCATACTTATTTCGCTCCTCCAAATCGGCAATCACTTTTGACTGTCCTATCAACCGGGACAACTCCGCAGTAAGAAAATTGATTTCTTTATTCATTTTCGACGATTGTATAAGTTATTTTCTTCATATTCGGCAAAAAGTAAGCTATCACACCAATTAGCGGTAAATAGGAACATACCAGATAAATATACTCTATCGAAGTTTGGTCTGCCCACCACCCTAATATCGCAGAGCCTAATCCGCCCATTCCGAAGGCAAAACCGTAAAATAACCCGGACACCATTCCGATTTTTTTAGGTAATAATTCCTGTGCATAAACCAGAATAGCAGGAAATGCAGAAGATATTATCAACCCGACTAATACGATAAGTATAGCTGTCTGTTCTAAATTCGCATAAGGTAACATCAACGTAAAAGGCGCTGCTCCGAGAACAGAAAACCAAATCACATATTTTCTACCAAATTTATCCCCGAAAATTCCACCAAGCAATGTGCCGATGGCTACTGCTATCAGAAAATAAAACAGATAAACCTGTGCCTGAACCTCGGTCAGTCCGAATTTATCCATCGTATAAAACTGAAAATAGCTCGTTATGCCCGCTACGTAAAAATACTTAGAAAATATCAAAATCAATAGAATAACAACTGAAAAAGTAATTCTCGAACTTGACAAATTCGGTAGTTTAATCAGTTTGCCGTTTTTATTGGTTTTATCCTTCAGATTGCTTTTATACCATCGACCGATATAGCCTAAAAATAATTGTGCCACAAAAGCAAATAAAACAAACCATAAAATATAATGCTGACCGTTTGGCAATACAATCCAGGCAACCAATAACGGAGCCATAGCTGTTCCGGCATTTCCACCTATCTGAAAAACAGACTGGGCAAAACTTCTTCGTCCGCCCGATGCCAGATAAGCCACCCGTGATGATTCGGGGTGGAAAATTGACGAGCCGATTCCGACCAAAATTACTGCCATCAACACAAATCCATAGCTCGGTGCATAAGCCAATGTAATGATTCCCAGAATGGTAAAACACATTCCTATAACCTGCGAAAAAGGTTTGGGTTTTTTGTCTGTATATGCCCCGACGACCGGCTGAAAAATTGATGCCGACAGCTGATAACACAAAGTAATCATTCCGACCTGAGCCATTGACAAGTCAAATTTAGCTTCGAGCCGAGGATATATCGCAGGAATTACCGCTTGTAATAAATCATTGATAAGATGAGCTAAACTAATCGCTACTAATATGGAATAAACCGGTTTAGTTGATTGAGCGGACAAACTTGAAACTGACATATATTTTTCCTGCAAAGTTATCAAATATTTATGGGAATACGGATTGGTCAACGGAGGAAAGTTTATCTCAATATTATCTGATTTTTTCTCTATCTTTTCGTATATTTACGTCTTCAGTATCCTACAAAACATTTAAGATGTCAGAGAATCAGTCAGCATTGTTTGAAAACGAAGGAATCAGTCAACCCGAGCATGTCGGGAAAGAGGCAGTTAAAAGGATTCAGCAATTCAGAAAAAAGAAAAAAAATCATCTGCAATTGATTGACGGTATTCTCCAAGGCGATAAAACCGCCCTCAGCCAGGCGATTACTTTGATAGAAAGCCAAAATCCGAAACATCAGCAACAAGCAGACGACATTATCAAAGCCTGTCTGCCACACGCCAACCAATCTATCCGAATTGGCATAACCGGTGTGCCAGGCGTGGGCAAAAGTACGTTTATTGAAACATTCGGGTTATATCTTCTTAAACAAGGGAAGAAAATTGCGGTTTTAGCTATCGACCCCAGCAGTTCCATATCTAAAGGAAGTATTTTGGGCGATAAAACCCGTATGGAAGATTTGGTCAAGGAAGAAAATGCCTTTATTCGTCCGTCGGCTTCGGGCGAGAGTTTGGGCGGTGTGTCGAGAAAAACCCGCGAAGCGATTATTCTTTGCGAAGCCTGTGGTTTTGACACCATATTAATAGAAACTGTTGGTGTGGGGCAATCTGAAACAGCTGTTCACAGTATGACAGATTTTTTCCTTTTATTGAATCTTGCCGGTGCCGGCGATGAACTACAAGGTATCAAAAGAGGTGTGATGGAAATGGCTGATGCTGTAATTATCAACAAAGCCGACGGCGATAATATAGATCGTGCCAGAACAGCCAAGTTAGACGTGAACCGGGCTTTACATCTTTTTCCGCTCAAAGAATCGGGTTGGCAGCCTAAAGTGAGAACTGCAAGTGCTTATTACAATCAGGGAATTGACAAAATATGGGATATGATTCAAAGTTATTTTGAACTTACAAAAAGCAATGATTATTTTGAACAAAACCGTACCAACCAGAATTTGTACTGGCTCAAAGAAACCGTACAGGAGCATTTACTCAATTCTTTCTATCAAAATGAAGAAATAAAAAAAAGATTGGAAATTGCAGAAAATGAAATACAAAACAATACTAAATCGCCGTTTGCCGTGGCGAATGAATTACTGGCACTATATAAAAGAACGATTTCCCTATAAAGTTGAGAGCCTGTTTTAACATTTTTTTGTTAATGTTAAATAGAGAAAACGGTTATTTTTACCCAATTATTTTAAAAAATATTTACCATGAATTTTAAGAAAATCACACTTGCACTACTTGTGTTACCAGCATCTTTATGGGCACAGGTAGCAGATTTAAGCCAAAAACTACCCAATGACCCAGACGTTCGAATCGGAGAATTGGACAATGGTTTGAAGTATTACATTCGCCAAAATGCAAAACCCGAAAAAAAGGTTGATTTACGCCTGGTACTCAATGCGGGTTCTATCCTGGAAACTGACAAACAGGTTGGTTTGGCTCACTTTATGGAGCATATGGTTTTTAACGGAACTAAAAATTTTCCCAAAAACGATTTGATTGACTACCTGCAAAGCATCGGAGTGAAATTTGGTCAACACCTGAATGCATACACCAGCTTTGACGAAACGGTTTATTTCTTACCTCTACCATCTGATGATGCAGAAAAATTAGACAAAGGTTTTCAGATTTTAGAAGATTGGGCATTTAACGCTACGTTGGACGGTCAGGATATTGACGACGAACGCGGAGTGGTAATTGAAGAATATCGGACGCGTTTGGGGGCGAGTACCCGAATGATGGAACAATACCTCCCTAAATTACTCCACAATTCACTATACGCCAACCGTTTACCTATCGGAACAAAAGAAAATCTGGAAACATTTAAGCACGAAGAACTTCGTCAGTTTTATAAAGATTGGTATCGTCCGAATTTGATGGCAGTAATTGTTGTCGGAGATATTAATGTGGACGAAATGGAGGCCAAAATCAAAGCACATTTTGGCAAATATCAAAATCCTGCGAACGAAAAAGAACGTAAATCTTTTGATATTCCTAATCATAAAGAAACTTTTGTTTCCGTGAGTACAGACAAAGAGGCTACTTCTGCCAACGTTCAGATTATTTATAAAGACGACAAAAATAGTGAACCGACAACAACTGTGGGGGATTACAGAGATGATTTGATTAATCGGTTGTTTTCGTCTATGCTGAATAATCGTCTGGAAGAATACACCAATGAGGCTACACCTCCATTTGTGTATGGTTACAGCTTTCACGGAAGTTTATTAGGACGTACCAAAGACGCATTCCAATCGTTTGCCATGACTGCCGAAGACAAACAGTTAGAAGCATTAAAAGTATTGGCTATCGAAAACGAACGTGCGAGAAGATTCGGATTTACGCAATCAGAATTAGACCGTACGAAAACCGAAACTTTGGCATATTATGAAAAAGCCTATAACGACAGAGATAAAAACAACTCATCGGCTTATTTAGGCAGATATCAGACACATTTCTTAGAAGGCGAAGCGATTCCTTCCACGGAATATACCTACAATCTTGTACAGGAATTACTTCCGTCTATTACTTTGGAAGAAGTAAACAAACTCATTCATTCTTATATCAAAGAAGAAAATCGTGTGATTATTTTGACCGGACCGGAAAAAGAAGGTGTGGCTGTTCCGACAGAAAAAGATGTTTTGGAAGCATTAGACGTTTCCAAAGTAGAAATCACACCGTATGAAGACGCATCAGTAGCAGAATCATTAATCCGTACGGAAATTACACCGGGTAAAGTAGTCAATACTACGCACAACGAAAAATTAGGTACAACCACTTTGGAATTATCAAACGGAGCAAAAGTAACTTACAAAAAAACCGATTTCAAAAATGACGAAATCTTATTCGGAGCGAGAAGTTTCGGCGGATTGAACTTGGTTGATACAGACACTTACAAGCAAATTCATTTGGCAACAGGTTCTGTATCGCAGGCAGGAATCGCAGGTATGGACCAAAATGCGTTGACGAAGTTTAATTCAGGGAAATTATACAGTGTTTCTCCGTTTATGGGCGGAATCACAGAAGGTTTCTCTGGAAATGCCACACCAAAAGATTTGGAATATTTGTTTCAATCGGTTTATGCATATTTCACAGATTTGAATTATGACGAAAAAGCATTTGAATCAGAGAAAAACAAGATGAAATCTTACCTTTCCAACCTGATGGCAATGCCAGAAGTATTTTTCCAAATTGAATTGGCAGACTTCATGTACGGACACAACGAACGTTACACCTCGCCTATTCCGAAAGATGAAGATTGGGACAACACCAGCTACCAAAAAGCATACGAAATTTTCAAAGAACGTTTTGCTGATGCCAGCGATTTTGAGTTCTTCTTTGTAGGAAACGTAACCGACGAGCAAATGAAAACACTTTCTGAGCAATATCTGGCATCGTTACCAACTTTGAACAGAAGCGAAACATATAAAGATACCGGTTCACGGGCTATAACAGGTGTTCACAAAAAAGAAGTTTTCAAAGGAACTGATGATAAAGCAACAGTAAGAATTTCTTACGGCGGAGAAACAACTTATTCCAAAAAAGAAGACTTAGCGATGCAAGCTTTAGGCGAAATTCTTACCATTAAATTAATCGAAGAATTACGTGAAAAAGAAGGCGGTGTTTACGGAGCAAGTGCCAGTGGAAGTTTGGACAAATTGCCTTATGGCTCATACAACTTCTCTATTGGTTTCCCGACAAATCCTGCTGATGCTGATAAATTGATTGAATTGACTTTGAAAGAAATTGAGAAAATTCAACAAAACGGTCCTGATGCCAAAGATTTAGAGAAATTCAAAGAAGGCGAAATGACCGATTATACCAAATCTTTGAAAGAAAATCGTTACTGGTTGAATGTGTTAATCAGTGCGTTTAACAATCAGGAAAACCCTGAAAAAGCTTTGGATTTCGAGAAAAATCTGCAAGCTTTAACAGCCAAAGATGTTCAGGACGTTGCTAATAAATATCTGAACAAAAACCGCGTAATCGCTGTTCTAAAACCTGAGACAAGTAAATAACAATCAAAAATGGTTTTTGTTGTCATTCTGAGCTTGTCGAAGAATCTCAAAAACTTTAAACCCAAAAATCCCGATGTCGAAAGATGTCGGGATTTTTTTTATAAATATCCAATCATAATTATTTAACTTTGTAAAAAATTTTTTCATGTTAAAAGTTGGTGTTTTAGGTGCCGGACATTTAGGCAAAATACATTTACGGCTATTAGAACAATCCCCGATGTATGAACTGGTTGGGTTTTATGATGCAAATGAGGATTATGCAAATAATGTAAGTCAGGAATTTGGTTATCAACGATTCACAACCATCAACGAACTCATTGATTCCGTTGATGTTGTTGATATTGTGACCCCTACCCTGTCGCATTATGAATGTGCCGTTAAAGCAATCCGGAATAAAAAACATATTTTCTTAGAAAAACCTATTGCCAATTCTGTTGAAGAAGCCGAAGAAATCATACGTTTAGCAAAAGAATACGACGTTAAAGGACAAGTCGGTCATGTTGAGCGGTTTAACCCGGCTTTTAAATCAGTTAAAGATAAAATCAACAACCCGATGTTTATCGAAACGCATCGTTTGGCTGAATTTAATCCGCGTGGAACAGACGTTCCTGTAGTGTTAGACTTGATGATTCACGACATTGACGCTATTCTCAGCGTGGTCAAATCGCCGGTAAAAGAAGTTCACGCCACCGGAACAGCAGTAATCAGCGATTCACCGGATATTGCCAATGCCCGAATTGAATTTGAAAACGGCTGCGTTGCTAATATTACTTCGAGTCGCATTTCTATGAAAAATATGCGAAAAGCCCGTTTTTTTCAGAAAGACGCTTATATTTCGGTAGATTATCTGGACAAAATCTGTGAAGTAGTCAAAATGAAAGACGCTCCTGAAGTGCCGGGCGATTTCGATTTGATTCTGCAAAATGCCGAAGGGGTAAAAAAACAAATCTATTTTGACAATCCGGAAGTGTCGCCGTCCAATGCTATTCTGGAAGAACTCGAAAGTTTTGCCGAGGCGATTAATAACAATTCAACTCCGATTGTTCCACTCGAAGACGGCACAGAAGCATTACGAATCGCTCATCGAATTATTGCTTGTTTTTAATCATTAATGTCGAAAGTCTTAATGTCTTAACGTCAAAAACTTGAAACTTTTAAACTTAAAACTTCATCTCAGCCTCCAATTGAATTTTCAAACGGAATTCTGTGTATAAGACTTCGCCCTAAAGTAATTTCATCAGCGAATTCAATTTCGTCGCCTACTGCAATTCCTCTTGCGATAGTCGAAGTTTTTACATCGAAATCCTTGATTTGCTTGTAGATATAATAATTAGTCGTATCACCTTCCATCGTTGAACTCAGTGCAAATATAATTTCCTGTACATTGCCTTCCTTGATGCGTTCTATCAACGGTTTGATATGTAACTGGTGCGGACCAATGCCGTCCATAGGCGAAATTTTTCCGCCGAGAACGTGATATAATCCGCGAAATTGCTGGGTATTTTCGATAGCCATCACATCACGTACATCTTCCACCACGCAAATGATTGACCTGTCTCTGGAAGGATTCCGGCAAATATCACACAATCCTTCATCACAAATCGTGTAACATTTTGCGCAATAATTGATATTTTCTCTCAGCTGATGCAAAGCTTTTGCCAATTCAAAGGTCTGGTGTTCAGGCTGCCTAAGCAGATGAAGCATCAAACGCAAAGCTGTACGTTTGCCAACGCCGGGTAATTGCGACATTTGGTCGACTGCCTTTTCTAACAATTTAGACGGATATTCCATAATGGCAAAATTACGTTTTTATATTAAATTAAACACGATTAACCGTATTATTGAGATTATTATTTACTTTTGACATTCAAACCGCAATTTATGTCAGCAAATACGATACTTACTATCATCATTGTTTATTTCTTGATTTTATTAACCATTTCGTGGCTCATGAGCCGGAAAGACAACAGCAACAGTGCTTTTTTTCAGGCAAACAAAAATGCAAAATGGTATCTGGTTGCTTTCGGAATGATCGGTACGGCTTTGTCGGGCGTAACTTTTATATCCGTTCCCGGCGAGGTCGGTTCACCCAACGGCGAGCAATTCAAATATTTCCAGTTTGTACTGGGTAATGCTGTCGGTTTTCTGCTAACAGCTACAGTTTTACTACCGCTATATTATCGGCTGAATCTGGTTTCTATTTACACCTATTTTGAAAAAAAATTAGGTATTTACAGCTATAAATCAGCCGCAACAATCTTTTTGTTGAGTCGTACCATCGGGTCGGCATTCCGGTTATATTTGGTAGTTATTGTGCTGCAACGCTATGTTTTTGACGCATACAACATTCCGTTTGCTATTACGGTTATACTGAGTTTGCTATTCATATTTGCTTATACTTACAAAGCCGGACTCAAAACAATCATCGTTACCGACACTTTGCAGACATTTTTTCTGGTTTCGGCTGTGGTATCCACAATTATTTTTATCTGTCTTTCTTTAGACTTTTCTGCCATTGAGGCTTTTGAATCGGTTAAACAATCTAATTATTCCAAAATATTCTTTTTTGAAGATTTCATCGGAAACCGCTATCATTTCGTCAAGCAATTTCTGGGTGGTGTTTTCGTTACCTTAGCAATGGTCGGTTTAGACCAGGATTTGATGCAGAAAAACCTGAGTTGTGCCAATATTAAAGACGCACAGAAAAATATGTTTGCCTTCACAGGGGTTTTTGTGCTGATTAATTTATTTTTCCTTTCTGTCGGAGCATTGCTTTACATTTACGCAGAAAAGAACGGTATTGCTATTCCGGTAGATGAACTGGGGCATGCGAGAACGGATTATCTTTTCCCTGAAATCGCGATTAATTATATGGCAGGTGTTCCGGCTGTGGTTTTTGTTTTGGGGATTGTCGCCGCTACTTTTGCCACCACCGATTCGGCTCTGACTGCTTTAACAACTTCTTTTTGCGTGGACTTTTTGGGTATGGATAAAGATGTAAAATCATCTGAAAAGAGAAAAATCCGAACCCGTTATGCTGTTCATTTATCTTTCGCTTTTCTGATGTTTCTGGTCATAATCGTCTTTAATTCTATCAACGATAAATCAGTAGTAAGTATGATTTTCCGGATTGCTTCCTACACTTACGGACCGCTTTTAGGATTGTTTATTTACACTTTATTGTTCAAAAACCGGCAAATCCGGGACAAGTGGATACCGTTTATCTGCATGGTTTCCCCGTTGATTACATGGTGGATTGTAGATAATTCTACTTTGTTTTTCGGGAATTATGTATTTGATAATGAGTTAATTATTCTAAACGCTCTCATTACCGTTCTGCTGATGTTTTGTGCGAGCAAAAAATATTCTGGCAAAAAAAGCATTTAAAATATTTCTTTTTTAAAAAATAATTTTAATTTTGTAAAAACATTTTTTAATAAAATTAAAATTGAATTTAAAAATACCAAATACTTGTCCAAGTTGCGAAAGCCGGCTCAAAGTATCGGAATTGGTTTGTGACGAATGTCAGACCAAAGTTTCCGGTAATTTTCCATTACCTGTTTTTATGCAATTATCGCCTAAAGAACAAGAATTTGTGTTGCAATTCTTTCTGCACAGCGGTAGCCTGAAAGAAATGGCAAAGCAAATTGGCGTGAGCTACCCGACGCTTCGCAACCAGTTAGACGATATGATTGAAAAAACGATACAACTCAAAAAACAATATGACGATGAAAATAACTCCGCTCCTACTCAACCCATTTAAATGGTCGCAGGAACGAACTTTGCTGATTGTCGGTTTGACCGCTTTGGCACTCAGCGTGTTTGTTTCCCATTTCTGCCATGTTGAATTTCAGATTTTACGGATAAATCCACTGAACAAAGTTACTGTCTGGAAAGCCTTGTTTAATCAACTGGTTATTGTTTCTGTTTTGTCTTTATTTTTCTTTATTGCCGGTAAAATTGTCAATGGGAAAACACGGTTTATCGATATTTTTAATACGGTAATCGTGGGTTTTATTCCTTTTTATATACTCGGTTTACAGAATATCAATCATTTCCAGACCCGAGAAATAAACGCTTTAGAACAAGCTGTGCAAGACGGTGGAATTTATTCTTATCTGCCCTCGCCGTTGTTCATCATTCTGGCTATTGTTTCGCTGGTGTTTATTGTTTACTATATCTATCTTTTTGTAATCGGATTCAGAACAGCGACACACAGCAAAAAAGTCGGGCATTATGTGACTTTTGTCCTAGCGTTGATTATTGCCGACCTGGCTGCTTCTTATATTATTAACTCTTTTAACTTTTGATGATGAAAAACATTATTTTAATTTTCAGTTTATTATTGAGTACTTCTTTGTTTGCTCAAATCGAAGGAACATGGAACGGAAACATTGAAATTCCAATGAATAAACTTCCTTTTGTTTTACACATTTCTAACGAAAACAATGGGTTGAAAGCTACTTTTGATAGCCCCAACCAAGGTGGTTTTGGTCTTGAAATACCCGAAATTCGGTTTGAAGATAATACACTTTATTTAAAACACCCGAAAATGATGATGAATTATGAGGGAAAACTCGAAAACAATGTTATCAATGGCACTTTTACCCAAGGTGGTCAGTCATTTATTTTAAATTTAACGAAAGGGAAATTTAAACGTAACCGCCCGCAAGAACCACAACCTCCGTTTGATTATCATTCTGAAGATATTACATTTGAAAATAAAGAAGATGGTATCAATTTAGCAGGGACATTGACACTACCTAAAGGAAACGGGAAATTTCCAGCAGTTGTTTTGGTTTCCGGTTCAGGACCAAACGACCGTAATGAAGAAATTTTCGGACACAAACCTTTTATGGTAGTAGCTGATTATTTAACCAAAAATGGTTATGCTGTTTTCAGATACGACAAACGTGGTGTGGCTGAGTCTGAAGGTGATTTTCCGTCAGCAACAGTTTTTGATTTTGCTGAAGATACCAAATCGGCTATCAAATATCTAAAAACCAGAAAAGAAATCGACACCGAAAAAATAGGGATTTTAGGACATAGCGAAGGCGGACAAGTGGCTCAAATCATTGCATCGGAAGACGGTTCATTGAATTTTATTATTCTTATGGCTGCACCCGGGATTAAGGGAAGTGATTTATTGATACTTCAAAACGACGCTTTTTCAAAAGCACTCGGATTACCTGAATTAACTCGTGCTTTAAACAAAAAACTCAATGAAAAAACGTATGAAATTATCATGCAAAATGACAATAAAGAAAAAGCCGAACAAGAATTAAAAAAATATTATAAAACAACTGTTCATTATAAAAACCTCGGTGATGAAGAATTAGACGATACTATCGAAGGTTTATACACCGAGCATATCCGTCAGTTATTATTATTTGACCCACAGGATTATTTGCCAAAAATAAAATGTAATGTATTGGCATTAAACGGTGCAAAAGATTTACAAGTTACTTATATTGAAAATATTGCCGGTTTAGCAGAAGGATTAGCTATGCAAGGAAATCTTGAAACAATAGTTTATCGTGATTTAAACCACATGTTTCAACCAGCCCAAACAGGCTTACCTGATGAATATGGAACTATTGAAACTACGATAGAACCTAAAGTTTTGGAAGATATTGTAAAATGGTTAAATGAAAAAGTGAAATAACTATGAAACCATTATTCACTGAAAAGCAACGTTTCAACCAATGGTGGGTTTGGTTACTTATCATACTTACCCTTGGTGTCCCGTTTATCGTATTTTTTCAACTGATTATTTCAGGCGAAGCTATCGCAGACAACTTGGCAATAATTTTCTCTTTGATCATTCCGATTGCGTGTATATACCTGATTTACATCACACAACTAAAAACGGAAATTACCCACGAAAGTATCTCTTTTCAGTTTGTTCCGTTTGTGAAACGCAGCTATTTTTTGTCTGAAATTCAATCCGTTAAAGTCATTAATTATGGATTTGTCGGCGGCTGGGGAATTCGGTTTACCACCAAATACGGAACAGTTTATAACATCAAAGGAAATAAAGGTTTGTACGTACACCTAAAAGACGGAAAAACGTTTATCATCGGTACACAAAAACCTGAAGAACTGGAAAAAGTGGTAGAACAATTAAAAAGAAATTAAATGCTAGCAGCTTGTTTAGTTTGTGCATTCATTATGGCGTTCTGGGGAGGCATTCTCAATGAAGAAAATGCCTCAAGTTTATTGAGCGGTTACAACACCATGAGTGACGAAAAGAAAAAGAATGTTGATTTTAAGGGAATCACTAAAATCTACAAAAAAGTTTTTTACGGTGTGGCATTAGGCTGTGCTTTGGTCGGGATTTCAGGTTATTTCTTTACTAAAAATGAAAATCTGAGTGTCGCATTGCTTATTTTGGTTTTTTGCTGGGGAATGACACCTTTGTTTTTTCTGGGAAAAAAATATGATCCTAATAGCTATCCAAAATGGCAAAAAATACTCAACTATTTTATTTTAGCCTTGCTGATTTTTGGCGGATTGCTTGCGGCTGTAATGGTTTATATGTCAGAAGGTAATTTAATTGAATAAACTATGTTTGAAATAGCAGAAATAATCAACCCAACATTGTGCTTGTCCGGAATAATTTTCTTGATTTTCGGAGCAATTATGTATTTTTTTCCGCCCAAAAAAATCAATGGCTGGTATGGTTACCGGACGGGAGGTTCAATGAAAAATCAAAAGAATTGGGATTTTGCCCAAAAATACGGAGCGAAAGTAATGATGATTTTTGGTTTGATAATGACAGTTCTTTCTCCGATAAAAGGGATTTTCAACACTTCCGAAGAAGTCGATATTGCATTGGGAATGTTCATTCTCATTATTGGTGCTTTTGCTATGATTCCTATTGTGGAAAAAGGAATTAAGAAAAATGAGTAGCTGTGCTATAATTTATAGCCTGTACACCGTAGAATTTTTCACTTCTTCAATGGAAAACATACTTTGCGTACTCGACACTTCATCTAACGAAGTGAGCTTGGAAATCATAAAATCACGATAACTCTCCATATCTTTTAGGCTGATTTTCAACACATAATCGTATTCGCCACTCACATGAAAACATTCTAATACCTCAGGCATCTCGCTGATTTTTCTTTCAAAATCCAAAATCGCCTCTTTCGAATGTGTTTTTATCTTTACCAAAGTAATCACGATAAACGCCCGCTCAATTTTATTTTTATCCAGAATCGCTACATATTTCCGGATAACTTCGTTTCTTTCCAGCTTTTTAATCCGTTCAAAAACAGCCGTGACGGATAAACCGAGCTGTGCCGATAGTTCTTTGGTTGTTTGCTTGCTGTCTTCCTGCAACAAATTAAGCAGTGATAAATCTGTTTGGTCTAATTTCATTGGAATATTTTTAACTTGGATAAAATTAACAATAATAATTGTATCGCAAAAAATATTTTTACTAATTTGCACCAAAACAGTTTTATATTAATCATAATTAAAAATATACAAAAATATGTTCGACCCGGGAAATGAAATCCAAGATTTACAATTTTTTGGTGAGTTTGGTGGCGTAAATCCGTCCATATCTGATTCATCTACTTACACTTTTATGTCAGCAAAAAGCATGTTTGACACTTTTGAAGGCAATACCGATGGTTGCTATTTGTACAGCCGACACTCTTCTCCAAGTAATTTGTATTTGTCGGAAGCGTTGGCAAAAATGGAAAACACCGAATCTGCCAATGTAACCGCGTCAGGTATGGGTGCAATCACATCTGCATTGATGCAACTTTGCAAATCGGGCGACCATATTATTTCGAGCCGAACCATTTACGGTGGAACTTATGCTTTCTTGAAAAATTTTCTACCGGATTTTGGTGTAAAAATCGACTTTGTGGATATTACCAAATTGGATTTAATCGAACAATTGATTCAACCCAACACCAAAGTTATTTACCTGGAAACCGTGAGTAATCCGTTGCTTGAAGTGGCTGACATCAAAGGAATTTCAGCTTTGGCAAAGAAAAATAATATCAAGGTTATTGTTGATAACACATTTTCGCCATTATCTGTTTCGCCAAAAAAATTGGGTGCCGATATCGTTATCCACAGTTTAACAAAATACATCAACGGAAGTAGCGATACAGTGGGCGGCGTAATCTGTGGTGAAACCGATTTTATCAATGCATTAAAAGATGTGAATAACGGAGCATGTATGCTACTTGGTCCAACGATGGACAGTCTTCGTGCGTCAAGCGTATTAAAAAACTTACGCACCTTGCCGATTCGCATACAGCAACATAGCCGAAATGCACAATATTTGGCAGAAAAATTTGAGGAAGCCGGCATAAAAACTGTTTATCCGGGGCTGAAAAGCCACCCTGGACATGAATTATACAAACAGATGTATAACGAAAAATACGGATTTGGCGGAATGCTGACTATTGATGCCGGTTCACTGGAAAAAGCCAATGCAACTATGGAAATGATGCAACAGAAAAATGTGGGATACCTTGCCGTAAGTCTTGGTTTTTACAAAACTTTGTTTAGTGCTCCGGGTACTTCTACCTCATCAGAAATTCCTGAAGACGAACAAAAAGAAATGGGACTTACCGATGGTTTAATCCGTTTTTCTATCGGACTTGACGCTGATATCGAACGTACATTTCAAACGATGATGGAATGTTTGAAAGCGAACAATGTAATTTAGCAGATTAATTAGCGAATATGCACATTCCGCATATTCGCTAATTCGCATATTTGCACATTCGCTAATTAACTAATTCCCTTTTAAGAATTCAATAGCTTTTTCTAAATCTTCCGGCGTGTCTATGCCTATCGATGGTTTTTCCACCAAAGCCATTCTGATACGTTTTCCATTTTCGAGATAACGTAACTGTTCGAGTTTTTCAATATTTTCCAAAGTAGAGGTTTTCCATTGTGTAAAAGCCATCAATGCTGATTTCCGGAAAGCATACACACCGATATGCTGGTAATAATCTACCGGTAAAATTCCGTCGCGGTTAAATGGTATCGGACTGCGGGAAAAATATAGGGCGAAATTATCGTTATCCGTAACCACTTTCACGTGATTCGGATTTTTTTCTGCATCGCGTTCTGTAATATGAAACATCAGAGAAGCCACATCGACTTTCTGCTTGGTATCTTGTTTGAAAATATCTACTAATTTAATCAGATTTTCTTCACTCATAAACGGTTCGTCGCCCTGCACATTTACCACAATGTCGGCATCAATATCCGCGACAGCTTCCGCTATACGGTCACTTCCACTTTCATGTTGTTTTTGGCTCATAACGGCTTTTCCTCCATTCTTCCGGATTACATCAAAAATTTCAGAAGAATCGGTCGCTACAATAACTTCATCGAAAATCCCGGTGTTTACCGTTGCTTCATAGGTACGCAAAATAACCGGCTTTCCACACAAATCCTGCATCAATTTAGCCGGAAAACGAGTAGAGTTATATCGGGCAGGAATAACTGCTATAATTTTCATATATTTAGTTTTATACAAATTTATACGAAATAGTTGATTAGGCAAAAGTCGTTAGTGAATTGGTTGATTAACCAAGAGCCATTAGCGGTTTTCAGTCATCACTGCTTTGTTACTTCGTCACTCCGTCACTCCATCACTTTGTCACTCCTCAATAAAAAACCGGTCTTCAAACCCGAGTAAATATAGCTTTTCGGTGGCACGGGTTACTGCGGTGTACAGCCATTTCATATCTTCTGTCTGGAAACCATCTGGCAAATAAGGTTGCTCAACAAACACTTTTTTCCATTGTCCGCCCTGCGATTTGTGACAGGTTACGGCATAACCGAATTTGACCTGCAAAGCGTTGAAATATTCATTTTCATGGATTTTTTCCTGCTTTTTCCGATGCGAAATCACCTCTTCATAATCCAATGCCACTTGCTGAAAAAATCGTTGATATTCTTCATAAGTCAGTGACGGACTTTCCGAAGTGAGCGTGTCGAGCAGAATAATAGTATCAAACGGCGGAACATCAGGATAGTCAATCAATCGTGCCTGTACCTCGGCAAACCGAAATCCGTATAATTCTTGAAAATGGTAAATCCGCATTACTTCCAGAATATCGCCGTTGGCAATGAACATCTTTTTGTCTTTGAGCCAGTAATAATTATTCTTGACCACCATCAGATAATCGCCGGCATTCAACTCGCCTTCTCTGTCTAAAATCCGTTGCCGGATATGCTGATTATACAAATTAGCCCGCTTATTACTACGAACAATAAACATCGTGTCTTCTGCTCCGTCACGGCTGTAAGCATCTTGTATAGCGTCGAGCGTATCGTAGCTGTCCTGCAAGCGGACAATATCCTTATAATCCTGAATATCAAATGAAAAAGCGTCCGGAAAATCAGACTGAATGGTTTCTCGAAGCAATGTTGCGTTATACAATATCCCGGAATCTTCCGCCTGACGCATCACTTCGTCCAATTCGATAGAATCTGCTGAAAGCCGATACCTGAGTGACAGTTGATTTTCGTCCAAAGCAATACTCCTATCCTGCCCCACCGGCGGCAACTGAGCGGTATCGCCAACTAATATCAACCGGCAGTTTTCACCCGAATAAACATAGTAAATCAAATCGTCTAAAAGCGAGCCGTAAGTAGAGCCTTCGGTCGCATTATCAGACAACATAGAAGCTTCATCAACAATAAAAACCGTGTTCTTGTATTTATTCGCCTTGAGCGTGAATCCGCCGTGGGCAATGTCTTTGGTATAATAAATATGTTTATGAATCGTGAGTGCTGATTTCCCCGAATAATTTGCCACCACTTTCGACGCCCTGCCCGTCGGGGCAAGCATCACGTACTTTCGCTTGATTCGGTGTAACTCATTGATTAACGTGGACAAAACAGTCGTTTTTCCTGTTCCTGCAAATCCTTTCAGCACAAAAACCTTATCGTTATCGCTTTCCAAAATAAAATGGCTGAGCTTAAAAAATAATTCGTTTTGCTTGGTTGTCGTTTCAAACGGAAACTGCTCTAATAAGTTTTGATAAAAATTCTGCACGTTCATCATAACCACAAAGATATGTATCTCTATCCAATTAAAAAATTGTAATTTTGTTGCTTATTATAACAGATTTTATGAGTACATCACTGCATCATCAATTGGTTATCGAAGTCGGAAAAGATTTTTTTGCTTTTGGGTTGAAAGATTTGCCGACTGATAAATTTACCCGTTTTCAGAGTTGCAACATTGATAGCTTGGCTCCTTTGGACGCACAGCTCGACCAGATTTTTTCGGAAAACGACTGGTTGTTGGCGACTTATCGGGATATTCTGGTTATTCACAATAACGATTTGAATACTTTCGTACCTCAGATTTTATTTGATGAAACCTTGATGGGAAATTATCTGCAATATACCGTAAAAATCTATTCTACCGATTTTTTTGATTTTGATGAATGCCACGACATGAGAAATGTGTATGTACCTTATGTTAATTTCAATAACTATCTGATAGACAAGCTCGGAACATTTAGTTATCGGCATATTTCCACTGTTTTTCTGGATTATGTTCTGGATAATCAAACCGATATAAAAGACGGTGTTTTCGTCTGCATAAACCAGAAAAGCCTGTTAATTTGTGTCGTTCAAAACGGTAAATTCAAATTGTATAACCGTTTTTCTGTACAGTCTAAAGAGGATTTTGCTTATTATACATTGTTTGTTTATGAACAGCTCAACCTCGATCGGCTCGAAATACCGTTACTGTTAATGGGCGATATTACCAATGATGATGATTACTATCAGCTCATCAGCGAATTTATTCAAAAACCATCGGTATTACCACTACAAAAAGAGGTTGATACGGTTTCCGATGTTGTTCATTCGCATTTTTTAACCTTGCAAGTATGAGAATTATTTCCGGAAAACATAAAGGGCGACGCATCAATCCGCCAAAAAAATTACCGGTGCGTCCGACCACCGATTTGAGTAAAGAAGCATTGTTTAACATTCTTAATCATCACGTACATTTCGGAGGGCTGAATGTGCTGGATTTGTTTGCAGGAACAGGTAATATGAGCTATGAATTTGCTTCACGAGGTGCAGAAAATGTACTTTCGGTGGACGTTCATTATCCTTGCGTACAGTTTATAAAAAAAACGGCACAGGAATTTGACATGCCTATCGTCGCATATAAGTCAGACGTTTACAAGTTTTTAGAAAAAGCCAAACAGCAGTTTGATTTAATTTTTGCCGACCCTCCTTATGATTTTACACAGGAAAAATTTGAAGAAATCGTCAACCTTATTTTTGAAAAAAAACTGTTGGAAGACGATGGTATGCTGATTATTGAACATTCTGACAGGACTTCTTTATCTCATCTTGAAAACTTTACTGCCGAAAGGAATTACGGCTCAACCGTGTTCAGTTTTTTTGAGTTAGAGACTGAAACGAATAAGTCAATTAGCGAATAAACAGAAATTCCCAAACTATGAAAGCTACTTTGATAAAATATATTTTAGATTTCAAACGACCTTCGGGGACTTCGCGAGGTGTGATGACCGAAAAAGAAACTTGGTTTATTATTCTTGAAAAAGACGGAAAAAAAGGTATTGGAGAATGCGGTATTCTCAGAGGATTATCTCATGATGACAGACCAGACTATTCGGACAAATTGCAATGGGCATGCAACAACATACACTTAGGTAAAAACACACTTTGGGAAGCCCTTCGAGAATATCCGTCCATACAGTTTGGCATTGAACAGGCATTTATTTCTTTGGAAAGCAACAACCCGATGATTTTATTCCCAAGTGCGTTTACCGAAGGGCAAAAATCCATACCGATAAATGGGTTAATCTGGATGGGAACGCCCGAATTTATGAAAGAGCAGATTGACGAAAAAATAGCACAAGGTTTTGACTGTATCAAACTCAAAATTGGTGCTATTGATTTTGACGAAGAGTTACGTTTAATACGGTATATCCGCACACATTTTCCGCCTGAAAAAGTAGAAATACGGGTTGATGCTAATGGTGGTTTTGATAAAAGTAATGCTTTATATAAATTAAATCAACTATCTGAATTAAAACTACATAGCATAGAACAACCAATCAAACAAAAACAACCTGACAGTATGTCAGAGCTATGTAAAAAGACACCATTACCCATTGCTTTAGACGAAGAGCTGATTGGCGTAACAAATTACAATGATAAAGAAAATCTATTACAGAAAATCAAGCCACAATACATCATTTTAAAGCCAAGTTTGGTAGGTGGATTTAAAGGTACGCAAGAATGGATTGAAATTGCCGAAAAGCTAAATATCGGCTGGTGGATTACCTCTGCTTTGGAAAGCAATATCGGGCTAAACGCGATTGCTCAATGGACATTTACACTCAACAACCCGATGCCTCAGGGCTTAGGAACAGGTTCTTTATACACCAATAATATCGATTCACCATTAATAGTACAAAACGGACATTTATGGTATAAGAATAATTTAGATTGGAAGTCCAATTCAGTATTGGGTTTTTAGTTTTATACACAAAAAGAAAAACCTGTAAGTGGTCGCTTACAGGTTTAGAGCCTGTTTAAATTTGTATTGTAAAAATGTTTATAGGCTCTTAATATTTATGAAATTCATTCACTAAAAATAGAACCGAACGAAAGGCATCCATGAATCGGCATAAACCCGGTCATTTTTATTAAAAAGAATGTTGTACTTCACTCCTATCGTGGCATTCCCTGAGCTGAATCCGGCACCGACAAACAAGGCAGTATTCCAGAAAGAATCTTTCACTTCAGGGTAACTTCTGCCCTCGAAAGTATAAGCATCTATCGTATTATTTACCCGCAATTGTTCCAACTCTAAAGAAAACTGAAATTCCGGGATAGGATTATAAGTACCCAGCAAATTCACTCCGTAGGACGAAGATGTATAATCGTTTTTCAATCGGGTGTAATTATATTGCAAACCTGTACCGACGCCAAACTGGTTATTTATCTGATACAAAGCACTTGGTGCGATACCGAAATTGGCAAAACCATCGCCAAAACCTAAGCCAACGCCTCCTCCAAATCGTACATTTTCCCAAAAACTGCGGTCGCTGAAACCGCTGTCTTTTTCTTCAGGATACCATTGTCCGTAACTTAGCGACGAACAAATACAGGCTAAACCAAGTAATATACTTTTTCTCATTATAATTTTTTTGCTAAGATAGGAAATTTTAGAATGTTACTTCTATTTGTAAAATAGAAAAACCGTAATTAGCAATGCTAATTACGGTTTATTACTGCAGAAAGGAAGGGATTCGAACCCTCGATACGGTTACCCGTATACTACCTTTCCAGGGTAGCCTCTTCAACCACTCGAGCACCTTTCTGTGTAAAGAATCGGGTGCAAATTTATTGACTTTTTCGCACAAAACCAACAGATTTTTATCGGTTTTGATTTATTTTTTCTTTTACAGAATCAATCTTGTTTCAATCCGGTTACATGCAGCATAAACCAATGCAAATCAGTATTTTTAATAAACGGTGCCAGTTTTTCTTTTCCTGCACCAAACATAGCTATTTCCACATAATCAGCAGAATGATCCATGGAAATCCAGCCTACCGAATCAGTTTTTTGCTGAATATCTGCAAAGGTTTTGTAAGGTAATTTTCTGTAATTATACAAGCCGCTCTCCTCTTTTTCGAGTCCCTGATAGTAACGCAAAACGTGAGTAGCATCTTCGTGATTCAATTCAATACCTAACTGATGTTGTGTATATTCTGATAGTTTTTTCTCATTCCAATCTGACGCTATACTGTTAAGAAACAACTCATTAGATTGTTTATAATGAGCTATAGAATCAAAATTAGAATCAGCATATTTCCCGTAAATCACTCCCGGATTGGCATTTCCGTGGTCGGTTGTAATGATAACCAGAGTATCGTTGCGTTGTTCTGCATAATTAATGGCTACTTCCACTGCTTTGTCAAACTGCAACTGCTCATGAATCAACCCTGCAATATCATTGGCGTGAGCTGCCCAATCAACTTTTCCGGATTCTACCTGCAACACAAAACCGCCCGGGTGCTGACTAAGGTTTTCAATGGCTTTTTGGGTCATATCTGCCAAACTGGGGATAGTTTTCTGTAACTCAGCATCATTTTCCCTGTCTATCTGATATGGCAAAGCATCATAATCGAACACCCCCAACAACTTCTGCGAACCACTTGTTTTCATTAATTCATTTTTGCTGAGAACCACATTATAACTGGCATTCCGGAATGATTGATACATATCTTTTTTATCTTTCCGGTGCGATGCATTAAAATATTTATCTCCACCGCCCAACAGCACATCGTATCCATACCGAAGATATTCTTCTGCAATTTTTGACTGGTCGTTTCGACTTTTGATGCTCACGGTAAAACCCGCCGGCGTGGCGTGCGTAATCGGTACGGTAGTTACACAACCAACCTTTTTTCCGGCTTTTTTAAACTTATCCCAAATCGGACTCAGGTTTTCATTATCAACCGAAACATTTATCGAACCGTTTTTTACCCGATAACCACTCCCCCAAGATGAACTTGCCGCAGCAGAATCTGTTACTATTGAAGAGGCAGAAGCCATATCCATCAATCCGCGGGATACTTTGTTTTGCTGATATAATTCAATCCATTTGGTTGTTTTGCCCAAAATACGCTCCGAATACAAATTTGCCATATTGAGCGTTCCGATACTCATGCCGTCGCTGACCAAAAAAATGATATTTTTTACCTGATTAGTCAGTCCTTCATCTGTAGCAAACCAATTCGCAGCCTGTCCGGTAGCTGATGTATAAAGCGTTGTCCCTAAAGCGGCAATACCTCCGCTTTTTAAAAACTTTCTTCTGTTCATGTGATGAATATTTTGGGCAAGTTGATGTTTTTTTCCAATTATTACGTTATGGCAAAGTTATTTTATTTAAACAGGCTCTTAAATTATTTTACTGCTTGCTTGTTAAGTAAGTAAAAATCATAGGTATATACATTGTATGGTAAAATCATCTTAGAAAAATATTTTGCCGAGAAACAACCTATCAATAGCGGAAAAAATAATTGATATCCATTCGGAACCAGATTACAGGTCAGAATCAAAGCTGTAAAAGGTGCGTATATAGAAGCTGATAATGTGGCACAAGCTCCTACCAAAGCAAAATTGAGTGGTATCAGGTTCATACCGAAATGTACATTACAAAATTGAGCAAAAAACAGACCTAAAACAGCACCGGCTACAATGCTCGGAGCAAAAACACCTCCATCGCCACCTGCTCCCAAGGTCAATGAAGCGGCAATAGGTTTAAGGATAAAAAGACAAGCTAATGTGAATAACGGAATTGTGGGAGATGCTATGACTTCTTTTAAACCGTGATAACTGTCGCCGTACAAAACCGGAAACAAAAAAATTAATACACCAACAGAAATGGCTCCGAGATTGACTCTTAAAAAATTGTTGTTGATGTTACCAAATATTTTTTTCATGCGTGTTACCAGTAGCGTAAAATATACCGAGACCCCTCCTCCCATTATGCTCAAAGCAGCAAATAACGGCAAAGCGTACCAATTCCATTGCTGAACGGAAAAAGGAAGTATTGAAATATTGTCAAACTTGACAATAAAAATCCATGATACTAAGGCAGCTGCTGCACAGCTGATAATCAGGGATCTTCTTACTTTCTTGGAAATGACTTCAATCGAAAATAAAAAACCCGCTAACGGGCTGGTAAACAGAACCGCAACAGCTGCTGTCACGCCTGCACAAATCAGTTCACGTTTAAATAACTGTGCCGACAATTTTTGTTTATAAACTATATTTCCTGCTGTGGCTGAAGCCACAACGGAAGATACTTCAATTCCTGTAGAACCGCCAAAAATCACGGTTAAAAAGCCATTAATAAGATGCGAAGGAATTTTGAATACCGGAAGATGGTCTTTTCTGTGGTCGAGTGTTTTGTAGATTTCGGTAATTCCCTTATTCTTCTTTCCTTTAAAAAGATATTTTCTGAGAAAATAAATAGAGGTAATACCAACTGTCGGCAAAAAGATATATAAAAACTTCAGGTTAGACTCTGCCTTCTGGTATATTAGATGCTCTATATGCTCAGTTAAATGTTTTGTCGCATATACAAGTAACACACTGCACAAGCTTACTACTATTGAAGTCAAAATAAGTTTAAGATAGTTCTGATAAGTTATCTTTTTTCTTTTCATGGAGCAAAGGTAAAAAACCTATATATTTAAAACCTATCCGTTTGATACTTTTCTGTCGTTTTTTTAAATCTTTGCATTTAGAAAAAAAGCTAACGCTACAAAATTCAGTTATATTATAGCAACCAGTAACTTTGTTATTTAGAGATTCATTGGCACTTCCATTAAAAGTATTTCAGTTTGTGGAGCGTTTGATGTAACTTTTAGTTCATTTATATCCCAAATTCCCATACCATCTCTGCGATCAAGTTCTTGCCCTTCAACCGTGGCACTTCCGCTGATGATAAATACATACACACCATTTCCTTTTCCTTTGATTTGATATTCAGACGAAACATCTTTATCGAATTGTCCTATATGAAACCAGGCATTCTGATGAATCCAAACTCCCTCATCAACAGGGTTGGGTGATAGTATCTGTTGAAATTTATTTTGTCTATCGTTCTCGTTTAAGGTAATTTGGTCATAACGTGGTTCTACATTTCTTTTGTTCGGAAAAACCCATATTTGCAGAAATTCAGTAACGTTGTTTTGGCTATGATTATATTCACTATGCTGAATCCCCGACCCTGCACTCATCACCTGGATATCGCCACGTTTGATAATTCCCGTATTTCCCATACTGTCTTTGTGTTCCAAATCACCTTTTAATGGAATACTGATGATTTCCATATTATCATGCCGATGCATACCAAACCCCATTGCAGGATCAATCTTATCGTCATTTAAAACACGAAGTACACCAAAATTCATTCGGTCAGGATTATGATAACCTGCGAAGCTAAAAGTGTGATAAGAGTCAAGCCAACCGTGGTTGGCGTGACCTCTTGTTGCTGCTTTGTGCAATACTATATTTGTCATAGTTTTTTTGAATTTGTGTGTGAAATATAAAACAACCTGTTTTTATGACAGTTGTTTTATAAACTGAATCTCTGCACTTATTCTCACTTCATCACTGACTAATACGCCGCCTGTTTCCAGAGTAGAATTCCAGTTCAACCCCCAGTCTTTTCTATTGATTTTTCCATTAATAGAGAAACCTGCTTTATCATTTCCCCAAGGATCTTTATTAACTCCTCCATACTCCACGTTAAGCGTAATTTCTTTACTTATTCCTTTGATGGTGAGTATGCCTGTGAGCTCGTAATTTTCATCATCTTTTGCTTTTAAAGCTGTAGATTGAAATGTAATTTCCTTATGGTTTTCTGTATCGAAGAAATCTGCACTTCTCAAATGTTTATCACGATCATCATTATTAGTGAAAATTGATGAACTATCAACACTTGCTTTGATAGATGCTGTTCTGAAATCTTCTCCATCAATCTCGGCTTTGAAATTTTTAAATTCGCCTCTGACATTTGAAATCATCAAATGTTTTACTTTGAAAAAAAGTTCACTGTGAGTAAGATCTGCTACCCATTTTACTGTTGTTTGATTTTCCATGTCTGATATATTTTTAAATTCTATACAAAGGTAAGTTACCTGAAAACCATGGGCATTGATATATGTTAAGAAATAACGCCGATTTCCCTTTCAATACCGATTTGCTCTAAAAATGTTTCATCGTGAGAAATCACAAGCAATGTACCTTGATATTCGTTAATGGCATTGGTTAGTATTTCTATATTCTGAATATCGAGATTATTGGTCGGCTCGTCCAGAATAATCATATCGGGCGATTGATTACCTATATTCAAACAGCACAACATTAAACGCATTCTTTCTCCTCCACTCAAAGAACTGCAAAGTTTGTCCCAATCTTCTTTGGTAAATAAAAATCGGTTTAATCTCATTTTGATTTCGTGTTCCTGCAATGCAGAAATATTAAACTGCTGTGCCTGCTCGTAAATTTTAAGATTGTTTTCAATCAAAGAATAATCCTGATCAATATAAACGGTCTTGTTTTCTGCAATAAAAACATTTCCGATTTGTGGTATGAGATTTCCCAAAATCACTTTTATCAAAGTCGTTTTTCCCGAGCCATTTGTGCCTTTTATGGCAATCCGTTCTCCACTCACAATTTGAAAGTTTAGGTTTTTATTCCATAAATATTTTTCGTTTTCATAAGCAAAATTGATATTTTCTGCTGTGAAAATCTTTTTTCCCTTATGCAGTTTTGAATTATCAAATCCGAGTTTCATTTGATCGGTTTCAGAAAGAGAAGAACGTAAGTTTTGAAGTTCCTGCCTGATATTCCCGATTTTTTCTGCGTGGACACTTTTTAATTTTGAAGTGCTGTTTTCGGCATTGTTTCTTAATGTGTTCATCATTATTCGGGCAACACCGGATTTCTCTTGTTTGCCTCTTCCCCGACTATCCAACTTTTGCTGTCGTTCCAAAGTTTCTCGTTCTTTCTCTCTGGCTTTCTTTAAGGCTTTTTCCTTACTTTGAATATCTTGGCTCAAAGCGTTGGTTTCAATCTTTTTTTGTTCCTCATAAAAATCATAATTACCTCCGTAAACCTTCATTCCGTTTTTGTGCAACTCACAAACCAGATTTAAGAGGTTTAATAATTTTCTGTCGTGGCTTACGATAATTAAAGTGCTTTTGGTTGATTGTATAAAATCATACAATAATTGTCTTCCCGAAATATCCAAATGATTACTAGGCTCGTCCAACAAAACCAATTCGGATTGATGAATGGAAATCCCTGCAAGGAAAACTTTTGTTTTCTGCCCTCCGCTTAATGTTTCCATTTTTTGCGACAAATCCAAATCAGACAGTTGCCAATATTGTAAAGCCTCATTACAACGGTCTTCTATCGTCCAATCATCATTCAACGTATTGAAATTTTCTTCACTTGTATTTCCGTTCAGAATTTCTTTTAAAGCATTTAACTTGTTTTCAATCCGTAAGGCTTGTGCAATGGTCAAATGATTGAATTGTCCGAAAATCTGTGGAATATAATACGGTTCTGTATCAATATTTATTTGTCCGTCAGATGGTTGAAGCTCTTCGGTAATAATTTTCAACAACGTAGATTTCCCTACGCCATTGTTTCCGATTAAAGCTATTTTGTCGTGATTATTTACTGTAAGATTAATGTCACTAAACAGTAAATCCTTGTTAAGATGTGTATAGGTTAAATTTTGGATAGTAAACATAATTTCTTTCTTTTATGAATTCAACAATAGAACAACCATAAGCGATTGTTACTTTTATTTATTTATTTGAAAGAAATTATTTTTTTACATTTTCTGCTTACTTTAAATTCTACACCTACAAAAGTATGAAAAACATTAATATGCCCAGTTAAATCTTGTAAAATTCATTGTTTATTGGTAAATACTAATATTTCAGTTCAAAATTCAACGGAATATTAATTCCTATTGAAAAAGTGAAACCTTGCAATGGTTTTAAATCTTGTTTGGTTTTCAAGTCAAAGCCGTAACCGAAACTAAAATCGAGTATGGTAACTATGCTAAAACCGACTTTGGGTGTAACCGTATAAGGATTAATTTCCGTTTCCAGAAAAGGTTCTATCAATAAATCCACATTGGGATAAAATGTCAAACCAGCTTCGGGAATAACTAAAAACTGATTTCTGAAATAGGCGAAATTAGCTGTCGCATCAAGCTTTATACCCATGTTTGTTTTCTCGGAATAATGCAAATAATAACCGCCTATTTTTCCCATACTGCCACTTTGCGACTGATAGGAAATAGTCGGTCCGTACAGGGAAGTTTGTGAAAACCCCTGCATAGAACCGAATAATATGAATAACCAAAAATATTTCATTATACTGCTTCAATGATTTTAACAAAATCATCGGCAACCAGTGCCGCACCACCAATTAATCCGCCGTCAACATCTGGTTGAGAGAAAATTTCCTCAGCATTTGACGGTTTCACACTTCCTCCGTACAAAATCTGCACCGTCTGAGCCAGCTCATCATCATATTGATAAGCCAGTTGTTCTCTGATGTATTGATGCATTTCCTGTGCCTGCTGAGGTGTGGCCGTTTCGCCCGTGCCAATTGCCCAAACCGGTTCATACGCCAGCACAATGTGTTTCCAAGCCGATTTTGGCAGATGATACAAAGCATCTTTAAGCTGATAAAAAATCACGTTTTTATATTGCTTATTCTGTCGGTCTTTGAGTTCTTCGCCGATACAGAAAATAATTCGCATATTGTGTCTGATAGCCGTATCTACCTTGCTTGCCAGCACCGACGAATTTTCGCCGAAATAATGTCTTCTTTCCGAATGTCCGAGAATAACAATTTGTACACCAACACTTTCCAGCATATTGGCAGAGATTTCACCGGTAAAAGCTCCGCCCTCTGCCTGGTGCATGTTTTGAGCCACCACGCTGATGTTGGTATCTTCCAGATGTTTGCTTGCAATCAGCAGATTTGTAAACGGCGGTGCCACCATGATTTCTACTTCTTTATCACTTGGTAGCTTTTCGATTAATTCGTTAAGAAATGAAGTGGTTTCATTCAAATCTTTGTGCATTTTCCAGTTTCCGGCAACTATTTTATGTCTCATGAGTCAATTATTTTGTAGTTTGTAAACTTTCTAAAGTATTGATTAAAATCGGGTCGTTTGCCACAATGGCTTTTTTCAGTGCAATATTTCCTTCAGCATCAACCACGATGTAACGCGGAATCCAATCTAACTCAATTGATTGTCCAAATTCGCCTTTCATGGTTTCGTTTAGGTAATAATGTTCGCCGTTTAATTCATATTTTTCAATGGCTTCTTTCCATTTATCAACAGCTCTGTCTAAAGACAAAAAAACGTAAACCGCTTCCGGGTATTTTTGCTGAAGATTTTTCAACTCAGGAAAACCTTTGATACAATCAGGACACCAAGATGCCCAAACGTCAATCACAACAGGTTTTCCCTGATGCTGAGCCAAAATGTTTTCCAAACTGACAAAGTCTCCATTCTGTGTTTCAAATTGTTTTTTTAAAGCCACTTCACTGAAAGACTCTTTACTTTCATCGATTGTTTTTTCTGTTGTTGGCATAGTTTCTTTTTCTTCTTTTTTAGCATCGCAGGCTATCAGTGAAACACTGAGTAATGCCGGTAATAAAATCCATAGTTTTTTCATCGTCTTTATTTTAATTTAATTCTCGGGTCGAGATACGCATAAACAAAATCAACCAAAATAGTAATCAGTACAAAAGTGGTCGCAATAACCAAAACTGCTCCCATGATAATAGGTAAATCAAGGTTATTGAGTGCGTCCACGATTTCTTTCCCTAAACCATTCCAGCCGAAAATGTATTCTACAAAAACCGCTCCGGCAAGCAACGAGGCAAACCACCCAGACAAAGCGGTTACAACTGGGTTCAATGCATTTTTCAAAGCATGTTTGTAAACTACACGAAAAGTACCTAACCCTTTGGCTCTTGCCGTTCGGATATAATCTTCATTAAATACTTCCAGCAACGAATTACGCATCAATTGTATAACTACCGCCAATGGTCGGATACCTAAAACAAATGCAGGCAGTATGCTGTTTCTTAAATTCATATAAACACCATTCCCGAAATCATCTACTTCATACAAACTTCCGGTCATGTTCAGATTGGTGTATTCGTGTAGTACAAACCCGAATATCCAAGCAAACAAAATGGAACTGAAAAACGAGGGCAAACTCATTCCTAAAGTGCTAATTACAGCTATCAATTTATCAAACCAACTGTTGGCATATAAAGCAGAAAAAACGCCCAAAACCAACCCTACCGCAACAGCTATGCCGATAGCAAAACACGCGAGAAAAATGGTGTTGGGCAACGTATCGGCAATAATATCTGTGACAGGTTTGCCGTTTTTCTGAAAACTTTCTCGGAGATAAGGTGTTTTAACCGCAATCTGGTTATTTCCTATATCAAACAACACTTTTCCGGTATATTTTTCCGAAAAAAAGGTATAATTACCCGAATTTCTACTATGCACAGACACCGGCGAAATATCATTGAGATAAAACAAATATTGTTTATAAACCGGTTGGTCAAATCCGTATTTCTTTTTGATAATTGCGAGCTGTTCAGAATTTTCATTTTGGTCAAGCATCATTCGTGCCGGGTCACCCGGCAAAACATTAAAAAGGAAAAACACCACCGTGACCACGCCAAACATCGTGAGCAGGGCATAACCTATTTTATGAATGATATACCGAACCAACTATTATAATTTTAGTTTATGTAAATCATTCCAGTGTTTTTTATCTTTGATAACACCATACTCCATCACAACCGCTCCCGGATTAGCACGAATAATAGTCTTCAGCGTGGTGGCGTCACAGAAATAAAATTCAAAATCAACTTTATTTTGACTTTTTACTTTTTCTATCATATCATCAGATGAAGAAGTCAATCCAATAATTTCATAACCATTATCGTAAGCATCTTGCTCCAACTGAGCTAATTTCTGCAAACCTTTTTCATCAGTAATATTTAAATCGTAAGCAACAACCATCACGACTTTTGGTTCTTCCAGATAATCATCTAAATAATCATCTCCGTATTTTTCTATGGTAAAATCGTGAATCGGCGGTTCATAACCTTTAGAAATCAACTTTTCATCTCGTCGGATAAACTTGGCTCCCTCCGGAATATTCCCTAAATTATCCATAGAAAATGCTTCTTCCCTGCCATTTACTTCGTAAATAAATTTAATATCAAATTCATCTTTTTGGGCACCTTCCGGAAATTCCATTCCTTTTTTAATATCTACCCCGATTTTGTACGGCCTGAAATCAATAACCGGTAAATGATTAAGCACGTGATAGCCTAATCCTGCACACAATATTAAACTGACAATTACCGTAACCAACCCTTTGGTAGCATTGAAAATCGGTTTGATATACTTGCGTCCGGCAAGTAATATTAAGATAAGTACCAATAAAGCTATATCTTTATAAAATGATTGCCAAGGCGTGAGCGGAATGGCGTCGCCAAAACAACCACAGTCGGTTACTTTGTTGAAATAAGCCGAGTAAAATGTGAGAAATGTAAAAAATACAATCATCGCAAAAAGCGACCAAAGTGTATATTTCCGTTTGTAACCGATAAGTAACATCACGCCTAAAAGCACTTCTGCAATAACCACAAACAAGGCTATCGAAAGAGCAAAAGGTTGAAGAAAAGGCATATTAAACACCATTTCCGAAAAATATTCGTCCAGCTTAAATGAAAAACCCAGCGGGTCATTCAGTTTGATTAATCCAGAGATAATAAACAATATTCCTACAATCAATCGGGCAATTTGTGTGATAATTCTCATATTATTTTAGTTATGGTTTTGGGTAAATTGAAGTAATATCAAAGCAAAAACGGCATAATTAATCATATCTCTGTAATTGGCATCTACACCTTCAGAAACTATGGTTTTTCCGGCATTGTCTTCGATTTGTTTAACACGTAAAAGTTTTTGCAAAATCAAGTCGGTTAGTGAACTCACACGCATTTCACGCCAGGCTTCGCCATAATCGTGATTTTTGTCGAGCATCAGCTGTTTGGTTAATGCAATTTGTTCGTCATACAAACTAATGGCTTCTTCCTCAGCCAAATCGGGCTGTTGAACGATGCCTTTTTCTATCTGAATCAATGCCATTACAGAATAATTTATAATGCCAATAAATTCAGCGGTTTCATCTTCATCAACCTTGCGAATTTCATTTTCCTGCAAACTGCGGATTCGCTGGGCTTTGATGAAAATCTGGTCGGTCAGCGACGGCAATCTTAATATCCGCCAGGCACTGCCATAATCCTGAAATTTTTTTATATATAATGCTCTGCAAGCAGAAATTATTTCATCGAATTGCTCTGGTGTTGACATATCTTTTATCTTTGCACAAAGTCCAAATTTAGCAAAAACTAACGGTTTACCATACCAAAAACAGTAAAAAACCTTTTTCAGATGAAAATGTCCTCGCCGCACAGCATAAATTGCAAAGGAAAACTGCTTTCTTTTTCCCGTCCTTTGGTCATGGGAATCCTAAATATTACACCCAATTCTTTTTTTGACGGCGGAAAACACAACTCAGTCAAACAAGCTGTTTTTCAGATCGAAAAGATGCTCAACGAAGGTGCTGACATCATCGATATCGGAGCTTATTCTTCGCAACCGAACGCCGAATTCGTATCGGAGGAAATGGAAACAGAAAGATTGTTACCTGTTATCAAAACTTTGCTGAAAGAATTTCCGGATATACTGATTTCGGTAGATACTTTCCGTGCCAATGTCGCTGACAAAGCCATTGACGAAGGAGCCGCAATCATCAACGATATTTCGGGCGGAAATCTGGATAAAAATATGCTGCATGTAGCCGCCCGGCAACGAGCACCTTATATTATGATGCACATGAGAGGAACTCCACAAAATATGCAACAATTCACTGATTATGAAGATGTAACTAAAGAAATTATTCATTATTTTTCCGAAAGGTTAGCCCAAGCTTACGAAGCTGGCATCAAAGATGTGATTATTGACCCGGGATTTGGTTTTTCCAAAACTTTGAATCAGAATTATGAATTACTCAGCAAACTCAATTTATTTCAGCATTTAGATGTTCCAATTTTAGCCGGAATTTCCCGAAAATCAATGATTTATAAATTTTTAGAAACCACTCCACAGGAAGCCCTGAATGGTACAACGGTTTTGAATACGCTGGCATTGATGAATGGTGCAAACATACTTCGGGTTCATGATGTGAAAGAAGCAACAGAATGTGTGAAATTATATATCAAAACGTATGAAAAATAGATTATTTGTAATGATTTTGGGCGGATTGCTGTTTGCGTCCTGCCAAAAAGAAATGAAAATCAGTCGGTCGGATTATTCCGTGACAACAGAGATAAATGATTTTAGTCCTGTGTATATCGACAAGGACGAAAATGGCGAAGTTGTTGTCAATCAAGGTGGTCGTATTGGAAATACACACTGGATTTTGACTGTCAATCGTGAACTTTCGCTGGAGGAAATCGCACCGACATTACAGGAACTGACCTACCGTAAATTTCAGAAAGAAAGTAATCATGAAGATACCAAAGATATTTATTTTGTGTACAGCGACACGCTGAACAAACAAAATGCTTTTGTGAAGTTGCCTTTTAAGAAAGTTTATATTAAAGTACCATCACCCGAAATGGAACCTGAGATAGACGTAAGATATTTGTTTAAAGTTTTTGATTTAGAAGATTTTAAACAAAAATTCGCAGAAAAAAAAGCTATGCGAGAGCCTTATAAATCAGTTTATGTTGATTTCTCTGAAAAAATGACCGTAGAAGAATTTGTAAATATTTTAATTGAATTTGACAAGCTGAATATTTCTGATAAAGTAAATGAGTATACTCATATTTATTGATTTATCTTAAGATTGAAAATACTTTAAAAACACCTGTTTTTGGTATTCAAAATTCTGTTTTACATCAGTGGTTACCAAACCAGAGAACATTTCATGGGTAGGATTTTGCAAATAAGTATGAAACAATTCTTTTAAATCTGAATAAAAAATACTTCGTTTTTGTAAATCATCGAGGTGGTTAAAGATATTGTGGCAAAGCAACGGCTTGTGAAACGTCAGCACGTTGAGCCACGAGCCGGAAACCTTACAGGTTTGATACAGTTTAGTTTCGGACGAATCGGCAGTCAACAACGGCAAAACACAGTCAGACAACGAAAGATAGGTATTGAAAATCTGTGTGTCTATATATTCATCGAAAAGGATAAAAAAGTCATTGATTTTCAGCTCATTTATTTTTTCTTTCAGCACTTCGGCATCTTTGCTTTTTGTTGCTCCCAAAAGCACAAACCTGACCTTATCGGATAAGTTTGTTGCTGTTATTGCATCGAGCAATTTTGGGTAATCTCTTCGTTTGAACTCAATATTTCCCGGAATACAAATCCAAAATTCATCTGCGGGTTTCCGGACAGAAACAACATTTTCATGCCTGACAAATATCGGCAGGAAACTACTTATACTTTTTTTAGAGAAGGTTTGAGTGTATTTCTCTAAAAAGTCACCAAATACAAAATAGTGAGACACTCTTTGACTAATTATCCGTTGACCAAAACCTTTTTTCAGCTTGTGTACATTGTGCAGGATACCAAGAAATTTGGCTTTGACTCCGATAAAAAAAGACAACAAACATATCCATTTGATTCCTCCCTGAGCAGTATTGAGCACTATAAAATCGTAATCCGATTTTTTCAGTAAACGAGTAATATTTAAGGAATTGGCAAGAGTAAAACTTTCATTGGCAGAAAACGGCATAGCCTTGACCTCATCGACCAAAGGGACTAATGCAGACGCTTTGTCTAATTTGTCGGAATTGGTCAGCAATGTCAGATGAAAGTCATCTTTTAAGAAATGGATTTGTGTTTCCATACACTCAAAATGTGAACCTCCCAACTCTATCAAACAAATTTTTTGTTTTTTCAAACCAAAGATATTTTACATAAACTTCTCAGCAAATATATAAAATTATACTTTTTTTAAAATCCCTCACTTCAAATCGTGTATTCTGATTCCGCTGTTTTGATAATAAGACGCTTTAATAATACCGTCAGACAAACCAATTTTCGGCACAAAAATTTTACTGGCGTTGCTCCATTTCATAGCACTCCGATATATGTTCAATGCAGGAACAATTACATCGGCACGGTCGGGATTCAGCCCTAAATCACTCACACGCTGGTCGTAACTTAGTTTTTTTAAATAATTAAACTGTTTATTTAAGTAAGTATAGTTAAGTGATTTTCCCTGAGCTTTTCCTGACATTTTAAATACTTTATTGATATTTCCGCCAGAACCAATCAATACCACATCTTTTAGCTTATCAGTTTGTGTTCTAACCCAATCTTCCATGCTATCCCAAACCTGCTGATTAACCATATTATTTAACAACCGTACAGTTCCGTTTTTAAATGATTTGGAAGTAACCTGCTCACCTTCAGAAAAAATAGTTAGCTCGGTGCTTCCACCGCCTACATCGACGAATAAAAAATTTCCTTCTGTAGCAATCAGTTTTTTCAACTGTGAATTGGCAATTATTCTTGCCTCTTTATTTCCGTCGATAATTTCGATATCGACATCGGTTTTCTCTTTAATATATTTAACCAAATCAGAACCATTGTATGCTTCCCGCATCGCAGACGTGGCACAGGCGGCGTAACGTTCCACACCATAAACCTGCATCAGCAGCCGAAAAGCCTGCATCGCGTCCTGCATACGCCCGATATTTTTTTCGGATATTTCGCCAACGGTAAAAGCGTCCTGCCCCAAACGAATGGGTACACGGATAATCTCACTTTTATTGAATACCACTTCCTTGTTATTTTCTAAAATATTGGTAATCAATAATCTCATGGCATTTGAACCAATATCTATTGCTGCATATTTTTTTATATTCATGATAATTCGACTTCCAATTGATTTTCATAATATTTGTACATTTCAAACTGTGCCCGATATTTTTCGCCGATAAGCGGTCGATATTGGTTAGACAGCGTTTTCTCGTGAATCCGGACTTTCACATTTCCATGCCAGTAATTCTCAAAAATATCTAATAGTTGCTGTTTGACTTCTTCACCATAAATCGGACAACTGACCTCAACTCTATCATCAATATTCCGGGTCATCCAATCGGCAGACGAAATGAATACTTCGGGATTATTGTTATTGCCAAAGATATAAATTCGTGAATGTTCCAGAAAATTATCCACAATACTAATCGCCTCAATATTATCGCTCATTCCCGGAACTCCCGGAATCAAACAGCATATTCCTCTGACAATCAACTGAATATTCACTCCAGCCCGGCTAGCATGATACAAGCGGTCTATCATTCTGGTATCGGACAAGCTGTTCATTTTCAGTTTGATATATGCCGGCTTCCCGTTCATTGCATTCTGTATTTCCCTATCTATCAATTTGTTAAAACGACTTCGGGTGTAGTGTGGCGACGTTATCAAATGCTTATATCGCTGAATTTTGTAATTAACTTCAAAAAAATCAAACACTTTATTGACTTCTTTCATGATTTTTTGATGAGAAGTCATCAACGCCACATCGGTGTAAATATTAGCAGTAGATTCGTTAAAATTTCCGGTCGATATAATGCCGTAGTATTTTACTTTTTTACTCTCAATCCGTTCTACCACACATATTTTGCTATGCACTTTGAGTCCTCTTACCCCAAAAATAAGCTGTACGCCTTCGGTTTGCAATTGTTCCGCATAATTAATATTGCTTCGTTCGTCAAAACGTGCCTGTAATTCAATTTGTGCTACTACTTTTTTGCCGTTTTTTGCCGCATTAATCAACGAGCTGATGATTTGAGAATTTCTTGCCAGACGATACAAAGTAATTTTAATCGTCGTTACTTTTGGGTCCAGAGCAGCCTCTCTCAAAAACCGGACAATATAGCTGAATGATTGGTATGGCGTATGTATCAGATAATCTTTTTTCTTTAACTGACTGATGATGCTGTTTTCAAACCCTAAACCTTCAACCGGCAGCGGATTGGCTTTTTGAAATATCAAATCTTTTCTGCCCAAAGTCGGAAAACTCATATAATCACGGCGGTTGTGGTATCTTCCGCCCGGAATGATACTGTCGATAGATTCGATTTCCATTTTATCCAGGAAGAATTCTAACGTATCCTGTTCAATATCTTTGTCATACACAAACCGAACCACCTCGCCTATCCTGCGGTCTCTCACGCTTGATGATATTTTTTCGAGGAAACTTTTGTGCAAATCCGAATCAAAATCAAGCTCGGCATCGCGGGTTACCTTAATCATGTGGGCAGAGATACTTTCATAGTTGAAAATGGAAAATATCTGATGCAGATTGTAACGGATCACATCATCTAAGTGCATCACAAACTGCTTGTTACCTCTTTGCGGTAAAACAACAAACCGACTGACGTGGTTCGGAATTTCGATAAGTGCATACCGAACTTTTTTCTTCGCTTCGGGTTTGCTGCCAGCCATTTTCAGCTTTATGGCAAGATAACCGTGCGTATCACCCAATAACGGAAATTCTGCCAAATCGTTGAGAATAATCGTTATCAAATCTGCACTTAATTTATGTGTAAAAAATTCTTTTACAAAAATTTCCTGCTCCTTATCCAGCTGTTTTTCGTTGATGATATGGATATTTTCTGCTGCCAGCTGATTTTGTATTTGCTCAAGCACATACAAACTTTTGCTTTGCTGTTCGATAACAATTTGTGTGATTCGGCTCAATAATTCATGAGCTTCCATACCGCTTTCCAGAATACGTTTGCCTTTTTTATCCATTGCCAGCCTACGGATAGAAGCATAACGCACCCGGAAAAACTCATCAAGATTATTGGAAAATATTCCCAGAAAACGAATTCTGTCCAGCAAAGCCACCTCGCTGTCGGCGGCTTCCTGCAAAACACGTTCATTGAAATTCAACCAGCTTATCTCTCTGTCTATATAATGGTTACGAGCCAAATTTGTATCTTTCATAGAAAAATATCCTTAAAATTACTGTTCCCAAATTTACCAACAATTATAGGATTTTAATGAAGATTTTCAAAAAGATTTTAATTCTGTGATTAGTTGATTAGGCAAGAGACAAAAGCCATTAGTAGTCTCAGTCGTTACTCCGTCACTTTGTTACTTCTTTACTCCGTCACTTTGTCATTCCGTCACTTTGTGATGATTTTAAAAGTCTTTCTTTTTCAGGTTACAGAAAAATGAAGTATTTTTACAGCTAAATTTCGAATGTTTTTTTAATGAAGAAATTAGGAATAGAAATCAAATGGGCTGCCCTCATTACCTGCCTAACAGTGTTGTGGTTTGTAGGGGAAAAACTATTGGGTTTTCACGACAACGCAAACCGATCTGTTTCGGTGGTAGTATTTGGAATTATCGGGTTTTACGCCTTGGTTTTTGCCTGTTATTATTTTGCTTATAGGGAAAAGAAAAAAGTTATTTACCAAAATAACTGGAGCATCAAAGAAGCGTTCAAATTCGGATTGCTACTGACCAGTATGGTGGCAATGCTCAATCCGATTGCTCAGTACATTATGTATGAATCTATCGCACCGGATTATTTTGAACAGCTTAAATCTCATTTAACTGAAAATCATATTAATGCAGAAATGCTAATCGAAAACATAAACCTGACAGGCTATATCCGAAATGGAATTATCGATACATTTTCATACGGAATAATATTCACTATCGGGCTGTCTTATCTGATGAAAACTAAAGATTATACCCCGCCGGTTGTGGTTGAAACGAACAAGAAATCAAAAAACAAAAAGAGAAAATGAACCTGAACGAAATACCTCATATCAAACATACCGACAGCAATAATTTCTTTTTGCTGGCTGGTCCATGTGCTATCGAAGGCGAAGACATGACATATAAAATTGCAGAAAAACTGGTTGAAATTACCAATCGCTATCAAATTCCGTTGATTTTCAAAGGTTCTTACCGGAAAGCAAATCGCTCACGCATCGATTCTTTTACCGGAATCGGCGATGAAAAAGCACTGAAAATTTTGCAGGAAGTTGGTAAACATTTCGGATTACCTACTGTTACCGACATACACGAAAGCCACGAAGCGGCACTGGCAGCCGAATATGTAGATGTTTTACAGATTCCGGCTTTTCTGGTTAGGCAAACCGATTTGGTGGTTGCTGCAGCTGAAACCGGCAAAGTAGTCAACCTGAAAAAAGGACAATTTATGAGTCCGGAAAGCATGCAACACGCTGTAAAAAAAGTACAGGATTCACACAACGAAAAAATCATAGTTACCGACCGCGGAACAATGTTCGGTTACCAAGATTTAATCGTGGATTACCGCAGTATTCCGATAATGAAAAAGTTCGCTACAACTGTTTTAGACATCACTCATTCATTGCAGCAGCCTAATCAAAACAGCGGCGTCACAGGTGGTCGTCCGGAGTTGATTGAAACCATTGCCAAAGCCGGAATTGCCTGCGGTGTGGACGGAATTTTTGTGGAAACGCATTTTGACCCAAGTCAGGCAAAAAGCGATGGTGCGAATATGCTGCCGTTAGACCAGTTTGATGCACTTATGGAAAAATTAGTCAAAATCAGACAAACTGTTGTAAATTTATAATCAGGTAATGGAGCAAAAGAAAGTCTCATTTTTTGTTGGTCGATTAAGAAGTCTGAAATACGCTATGGTTGGTTTGTACAAACTGTGTACAACTGAAGACAGCATTATTTCTCAGTTGTCAATCGGTGCATTGGTCATGATTGCCGGCTGGTATTTCGACATATCCCGGACAGAATGGTTGTTTCAAATCATGGCTTTAGGCTTGGTGCTGGCAGTAGAAGGACTCAACACAGCAGTGGAAAAAACAGCCGATTTCATTCACCCCGATTACCATAAAAAAATAGGTTTTATCAAAGATATTTCCGCCGGAGCAGTTACTTTTGCAGCATTAACCGCTGTGGCTATCGGTTTGTTTATTTATCTGCCGAAAATTTTTAATTTTTAAATTATGTCAGTAAAAAAGAAAAAAAATACGACTACTAAAAAAACACAATCCACCACGAAAAATAAAATAACAAACGGTAAACGGATTTTGTTTACGCTTTCTGTCGTTCTGTTGTTTACGGCTTTTGCTTTACTGTTCAGTTTTATTTCCTATTTCATGTACGGAAATTATGACCAGGATATTGTTCGTGAACTGGCTGATAAAAATATTGAAGCAAAAAACTGGCTTGGGAAAATCGGTGCTTATTTGTCTGACTTATTCATTTACAGAGGTTTTGGCGTAGCTTCATTCCTATTTATCAAAATAGCTTTTCTTTTGGCCTATTTTTTCGCTTTTCCGTTTTCGGGAGCCAAATTGAGAAAAATACTGTTTTGGGACCTATTCGCCATATTGATTATATCGGTAGCATTCGGTTATTTCGGCGAGAAAAATCCAGTGCTTGGTGGTGTTGTCGGTTATGAAATCAATCAATATTTACAAATATATTTAGGCAAATTCGGCACCATGCTTTTGGTTATATTTGCCGTATTGTTTTACCTCGTTTTCAGAATAAAAATGTCACCGGAAAGTTTTACTTCGTTTTTTAATACAACAAAATCAAAAGTATTAGAAGATTTAAGTAAAACATCAGATAAAGACATTGAAAACAATGTAAATCAAGAAGAAAAAGAAAAAACAAAACATCAATCATCATCTTCATCGGTAACAGATTTTTTACAAAAAGGAAAGCCGGAAGAAATACAAACAGAAGAAAAAATAACTCCGCCGATAAGCGGAATTAAGTTGGATATTAAAACTGAACCAGAAGAAAAACCAATTTATACGGAAGAAACAGCTGATGATAATAGTGATTTCATTATCGAATCGGCGGTGGAAGAAGATGAAATAGAGGAAAATCTGGCGGCTAAACTCGTTGATGATTTCGGTGAATTTGACCCGACACTGGAGCTTTCTAATTATCAGTTCCCTACCATTGATTTATTAATAGACCATTCTTCCGGAAGCATTACCATCAATCAATCGGAACTGGAGGAAAATAAAAATAAAATTGTTGAAACATTAAGCAATTATAAAATCGGAATTGACAAAATTAAAGCAACTGTCGGACCGACTGTGACTTTGTACGAAATCATTCCGGAAGCCGGTGTGAGAATTTCTAAAATCAAAAACCTCGAAGATGACATTGCCTTGTCTTTATCGGCATTAGGAATCCGAATTATTGCTCCGATTCCGGGCAGAGGAACTATCGGTATCGAAGTGCCTAACACCAAGCCGACAGTCGTTTCGATGAAATCTCTGATTAGCTCTGCCAAATTCCAGAATGCCGAAATGGAATTACCGATTGCTCTCGGAAAAACCATTTCCAACGAAACCTTTGTGGTGGATTTGGCAAAAATGCCTCACTTGCTGATGGCGGGTGCAACCGGACAAGGAAAATCTGTCGGACTCAACGCTGTGCTGGCATCATTGCTTTATAAAAAACACCCTGCAGAAGTTAAATTCGTGTTGGTTGATCCGAAAAAAGTAGAACTGACTTTATTCAACAAAATCGAACGTCATTATCTGGCTAAATTACCAGATAGCGAAGATGCAATTATCACAGATAACTCTAAAGTTATCAATACTTTAAACTCTTTATGTATCGAAATGGACAACCGTTATTCGTTGCTTAAAGATGCTATGGTCAGAAACATTAAGGAATACAACGTCAAATTCAAACAGCGAAAACTCAATCCGGAAAATGGTCATCATTTTCTACCTTATATCGTACTTGTTGTGGACGAATTTGCCGATTTAATCATGACTGCTGGAAAAGAAGTAGAAACACCTATTGCACGTTTGGCACAGCTCGCTCGGGCGATTGGTATTCACTTGATTATCGCAACGCAACGACCGTCGGTAAACGTGATTACGGGAATTATCAAAGCGAATTTCCCGGCCAGAATAGCTTTCCGGGTAAGTTCCAAAATCGACTCACGAACCATTTTGGACGGTCCCGGTGCCGACCAGCTGATTGGACGAGGTGATTTGTTATATACACAAGGTAATGATATTACTAGGGTTCAATGCGGTTTTGTAGATACTCCGGAGGTCGAAAAAATTACAGAATTTATCGGCTCTCAAAAGGCTTATCCGGAAGCCTATTTATTACCGGAATATGTCGGCGAAGAAGGTGGCACGAGTCTTGATATAGATATATCGGAAAGAGATGTTTTGTTCCGTGAAGCTGCCGAAGTAATCGTCACGGCACAACAAGGTTCGGCATCACTGTTACAGCGAAAATTAAAACTGGGGTACAACCGAGCCGGTCGATTGATAGACCAGCTGGAAGCTGCGGGAATCGTTGGACCGTTTGAAGGTAGCAAAGCCCGCTCGGTGAATATTCCTGACTTGATTTCGCTGGAAGAATTTTTAAATAATGAAATTTAGTAGTATGAAAAAGTATTTTTTATTCATTTTGGCATTGATGTCAATCCATATTGCTCAGGCACAAACATCTGAAAAAGCGATGAAATTATATGAGCAATCCAAAAACAAAATCAATAGCCTGAAAGATTATAGCTTTACGTTTACCTTTCAGAGTGATGAAAATTTTTTTGATGGTCTTATCAAAGTCAAAGGGCAAAAATTTAGAATTAAACTCGATGGTTTGTCAATGATTTATGACGGAAAAAAAACGTATAGCATCAATCCGCAGGACAAGGAAGTAAATATTTACAACCAATCGGAAGATATGGGCATTATGACTCCTTCTACCCTGCTATCGTATTTCAAAACAAGTGAATACAATTTCCAGTGGGATATTGAGCAGCAACTGGGTGACGGCAGAAAAATCCAATTTATCAAACTGACACCAAAATCAGGTACAAAGACAAAAAACAGTAGTTTAATCGGTATCGATACCAAAACAAACATGGTGTATAAAATCATCGAGATTGATGCTTTTCAAAGTAGAAACACTCTGACTATCAATTCATTTAAAAGTAACCAAAACATGCCGGATACTGAATTCCAGTTTAAAAAATCAGATTATCCGGGTTATTATGTTTATGAAGTTGACTAACCGATAGTGAAAATAATCGACAAATACATATTATCGACTTTCGTAAAATCATTTTTATCGGTTTTTACCGTCTTGTATTTCATTTTTGTTTTACAAGGTGTTTGGGTATATATTGAAGAACTGGCAGGCAAAGATTTGGATTTGTTTACCGTAGTCCGGTTTTTGTTTTACTATTCCCCAAGAATGATTTCTATGGTTTTGCCTTTATCGGTACTGTTGTCGTCAATCATGACTTTCGGAAATTTTGCTGAAAATTATGAGTTTGCTGCTATGAAATCTGCCGGAATTTCACTGCAAAGAGCAATGCGTGTACCGATTATATTTATTGTCGGATTATCGCTTGTGTCGTTCTGGTTTGTGAATGATATTGCCCCAAAAAGTGAATATAAATTTACAAGTTTACGACACGAAATTATCCAGGCAAAACCCGCTATGGCAATTGCGGCAGGGCAATTCAACGACTTGGGTAAAATCAATATGAAAGTCGATGAGAAAAAAGGGGAAAAAGGACAGGATTTGGAAAATGTGACTATTCATATCAAATCCGACATCGGAACTATCAACCGGACAGTTATCCGTTCACACGAAGGGCAACTTGAAAGTGATGAGGCAGCCAATTTACTTAAACTTCATCTGCTAAACGGAAATTATTACGAAGATGTCGCTACCAAAACTTTTTCACAACAAAACAGAATGCCTTTTGCTAAAGCTCATTTTGAAAAATACACCATTGTAGTAGATTTAGCCCAGTTTGAAGTGGAAGAAAACACAGACGAAATCAACAGTAATGCCAAAATGATGAATGTCAGCCAGCTAAGAAAAGCCATGGATTCATTAGGTACAAACCTGTCCAGAGAAATCAATTCACAAACAGAAAATATTGCTGTACGTACAGAGAAATCTGTTTTTCAGCAGAAACAAAATAAAACTGTTATTGCCGTCAATTCTGAAGATGAGTTGTTAAAAAGTGAAGCCCCGCAGCGATTAGCACAAATATTTCAGTCGGCAGCAAGCAATGCGGAAAGTATTAAATTTTCAGTACAAAACAATATCGACCGAAACGAAAACCAGCTGAAAGAAATCAATTTTCATGAATATGTATTGCAAAATAAATATGCTTTAGCATTTTCCTGTATGCTGATGTTCTTTATTGGAGCCCCGTTAGGAGCTATTATCCGCAAAGGAGGTGTTGGCTTGCCGATGGTTTTCGCCGTAATTATATTTATTACATACCATTTCGTTAATACCTTTGGCTACAAACTGGCACAAGAAAATGTTTTATTAGGCTGGATTGGTGCGTGGGTAGGCACTTTTGCCCTGCTTCCGCTTGCCGTTAATTTCAGCTACAAAGCTACACGCGACCGTGGAATTACCAGCATGGACAATATGTGGTATGACCTCAAAACATGGTTTGCTAAACGATTTAAAAAAGAAAAAACAACCAAAAAATAATATGTCAAAAATACAACTCAATACTATTGAAGAAGCTATCGAAGATATTCGTCAGGGAAAAATGATTATTGTCGTCGATGATGAAGACCGCGAAAATGAAGGTGACTTTATCGCAGCTGCCGAAAAAGTGACTCCCGAAATGATTAACTTTATGGCAACCCACGGACGAGGACTGATTTGTGCACCGCTAACAGAAAAGCGTTGCAAAGAACTCGATTTAAAACCAATGGTCAATAACAATACTGTTTTGCACCATACCGCTTTTACCGTTTCTGTTGATTTAATCGGACACGGCTGCACCACCGGAATTTCTGCTCATGACAGAGCCAAAACGATACAGCATTTGGTCAAATCCGATACCAAGCCGGAAGATTTAGGTCGTCCCGGACATATTTTTCCACTTATCGCCAAAGAAGGTGGCGTGTTGAGAAGGTCTGGGCATACCGAGGCTGCTGTAGATTTTGCCAGACTGGCAGGGTTAAGTCCTGCCGGAATTTTAGTAGAAATTCTGAACGAAGACGGAACGATGGCAAGACTTCCGCAACTAAAAGAAGTTGCCGAAAAATTTGATATGAAACTGGTATCTATCGAAGATTTGGTAGCATATCGAATGAAACACGACAGCTTGATTCAGAAAAAAGAAGATTTTGAGCTGACTACAAAATATGGCACTTACCGAATGAGAGCTTATCATCAGGTAACCAATAAAAAAATTCACATTGCCCTGACAAAAGGCGTGTGGAACGACGGCGAACCTGTACTGACTCGCATCAATTCTTCCCATGTGAACAGTGACATACTGGACATTCTGACCAGTCCTGACAGTGATAAACTCAGCCGTATGTTTGACGTACTCAACAAAGAAGAGAAAGGTGCTATCATTTTTATTGATAAAAATATCAGCTCCACAGATTTGCTTAACCGGTTAAGCCAGTTAAAATCTTTGCAAACCGAAGACCAACAACTTATCAAAGCACCTAAACTCGAAATAGACGAAAGAGATTTCGGTATCGGTGCCCAGATATTACACGATTTGAATATTTCCAAATTAAGGTTAATGAGTAATTCCCGGCAAATCAAACGCGTAGGAATGATTGGATACGGTCTGGAAATCACAGAAATTGTGAATTTTTAATTCATTAAGCCTGCAAAATTTTGCAGGCTTAATTCTTCTGAGATAAACTTATTTCCAACACAGATTCTGTTTTTTCTGTATTATAAGTAACGATAGACGTTTCCACATCAAACACATTTATTTTCAACGCGTCTTCTCTGGAAACTTCCTGTCCGTTAACCAGTATTTTTTTTACTTTAGGGTCATTCACACTTTTTTCAAAATCCTTTTGTAATTGACCTACAAAATCAGAAGAAAAATAAGATTCTTCCGTTTTCTCAGCTTCTGAAATAGCTATTTTGTTTTCTTCTTCACGAGCTTTTTCTTCTGCTAATCGTTGACGTTCGGCTTCAGCTGCTTCTTCACGAGCTTTTTCTTCTGCTAATCTTTGACGTTCAGCTTCGGCAGCTTCTTCGCGAGCTTTTTGCTCGGCTAATCTTTGACGTTCGGCTTCAGCTGCTTCTTCACGAGCTTTTTGCTCGGCTAATCTTTGACGTTCGGCTTCAGCTGCTTCTTCACGAGCTTTTTCTTCTGCTAATCTTTTACGTTCGGCTTCAGCAGCTTCTTCACGAGCTTTTTCTTCTGCTAATCTTTTACGTTCGGCTTCAGCGGCTTCTTCTCGGGCTTTTTCTTCTGCCAATCTTTGACGTTCGGCTTCAGCGGCTTCTTCTCGGGCTTTTTCTTCTGCTAATCGTTGACGTTCAGCTTCAGCTGCTTCTTCACGAGCTTTTTGCTCAGCCAACCTTTGACGTTCGGCTTCAGCAGCTTCTTCTCGGGCTTTCTGTTCAGCCAATCTTTGACGTTCAGCTTCAGCTGCTTCTTCACGAGCTTTTTCCTCTGCTAATCTTTGACGTTCAGCTTCAGCTGCTTCTTCACGAGCTTTTTGCTCCGCCAACCTTTGACGTTCAGCTTCGGCAGCTTCCTCTCGGGCTTTTTCTTCCGCTAATCTTTGACGTTCAGCTTCGGCGGCTTCCTCTCGGGCTTTTTCTTCCGCTAATCTTTGACGTTCTGCTTCGGCAGCTTCTTCCTTGACTTTTTCTTCCGCTAATCTTTGACGTTCAGCTTCGGCAGCTTCTTCCTTGGCTTTTTGTTCTGCTATTTCCTCTGCTCGGGTAAGCACTTCTTCCTCTACCTTCTCGCCTGTTCCTGTTGTGTTTCTTCCTTTTAATTTAATCACAATGGCACCGCCTTTGGCTCTTTCTCCGAATAATTTTACAGCATCTTCAGCGTCCAACTCTGCTATGGAAGCAATATATTCAGATTTCAAACGAGCTAACTCCGAATACCTGACAATGTATCCGTTTACCACGGCTATGGGGTCGGGAGTATTTTCGGGCGTTCCATCTGTCTGGGCAAAGACACCCAACGGAAACAATAAAAACAACCACCCACAATATCTGATTTTTCTTTTCATAAATATTTTTTGTCATTCAACAACAAACTCCAGACCAAACCCGAAAGTTTAGATTAACAAATATATGGAATTTTGCAGATATGAGAAAAAACCAAACATTAAATGCCGAAACGAACAAAATTATTCTTTAACTATCCTTACAGGTCGCTTGTTTTCATCGATTGCTACAAAAGTAAAATTACCTGAAATCGCACTCTCGCGACCCAATGAATACATTTGTTCCACAAAAATTTCGACATGAACAATCAAACTGGTATTGCCTACCTTGGTTACTTTTCCAACTAACTCTACAATCGTTCCGGCAGGAATCGGTTGGGTAAAATCGATACGTTCACTACTTATGGTTACCATTTTTTGCCGACTGAAACGAGTTGCTGTTATAAAAGCCACTTCGTCCATCAGTTGCATCGCCGTGCCACCAAATAAAGTATCATAATGGTTGGTTGTGTTTGGGAAAACCGCTTTAAAAATACGGGTTTCGGAGTTTTGGATTCTTTGTTCTAAATTCATAATTAAATGGTTTAATGATTAATTTAATTATGCTTCAGAGCCATAAAAAACGTACTCGTTCCAAGAAAGAACAAGCAGTTAGCTTTTAGACGCGAAAGCATTTTGAAGGGATCTGACTTCCGGTTTGATTCCGGTTACAGTTGCGCGACAGCTCAGGATTTTCACCTGATTCACCTTTACTCGGGCAAATATAGGAAGAATATATGTGAAATTATAATATCTTCTTTATCCGATATAATTTTATATTAACGAATAAAAAAAGTAATTTTGAGCAAATATTTTATCTATGAGCCTATTAATTATCAATATCAAATCTCTTTTGCAGGTCAGAGAAAACACCCCCAGTTTTTTGTCAGGAGATGAAATGAAAACCCTACCTTCTATCGAAAACGCATTTCTGAAAATAGAAAATGACACGATTACCAATTACGGGAAAATGGAAGATTTATCGGATACAAATGCTGATGAAATCATCGATGCGAAAGGAAAATTTGTATTACCTGCCTGGGTGGACAGCCATACACACATCGTTTATGCCGGCAACCGCGAACAGGAATTTGTGGATAGAATTAACGGTTTGAGTTATGAAGAAATATTTGAAAGAGGCGGTGGTATCCTGAATTCTGCCAAAAAATTACAAGAAACCCCGGAAGAAGAACTTTATAAACAGTCAAAAAAACGTTTGGATAATGTAGTGAGAATGGGAACCGGAGCTATTGAAATCAAATCCGGATATGGACTAACCACCGATGCAGAGCTGAAAATGTTACGTGTCATAAAACGGCTGAAAGCGGATTATCCAGGAATGATTAAATCTACTTTTTTGGGGGCACACGCCTTTCCGTTAGAATACAAAGAAAATCATCAGGGTTATATTGATTTGTTGTGCAATGAAATGATTCCGGCAATCGCAGAGGAAAATCTGGCTGATTTTGTTGATGCTTTTCTGGAAACCGGATATTTTTCTGTAGAAGAAACCGAGAGAGTCATGCAAGCCGGAAAAAAATACGGATTGAAAGCCAAAATACACGTAAATCAGTTTACCGCTATTGACGGCATCGAATCTTGCGTGAAAAATGACGCATTGTCTGTTGACCACCTGGAAATTGTAACCGATGCAGATATTGAAGCATTAAAAGGAAGTAAAACGATGCCAGTAGCGTTGCCGACCTGCTCTTTCTTTATTACAATTCCTTACACACCTGCCAGAAAAATCATTGATGCCGGATTACCACTGGCGATTGCGTCGGATTACAACCCCGGAACAACACCCTCAGGGAATATGAATCTGGTGGTTGCAACTGCTTGTATTAAACTTCGTATGACACCAGAAGAAGCCATCAACGCAGCAACAATCAACGGGGCGTATGCTATGGATTTACTATCTACGCATGGCAGTATTACCAAAGGGAAAAAAGCCAATGTGATGATTACGGAAAAGCTGAATTCATTTTATGAAATTCCGTATAATTTTGGAAATATGTTGATTGAACAAGTGATTATCAATGGTAAACGAATATAAAAAAACACACCAAAAGCAATTGAATGTTTTTGGTGTGAAAAAAATAGTTATGAAAAATATTTTAATCGATGCTACATCGATTGACATTTACCTGTGACAAATATAAACAATGTTTTTATATTTAGTCTGTTAAAAATATTAATTAACATATTGGAATGAGTTCTGTATATTTTAAAGCTTTTGACAGCAAACAATGCGAAAAATTCACTAATCCCCGCAAAGGAGAGAAAAAATTTGGAGAAAAAGTAGATTTTCCCGGGAACCGCTCTATTGAAAATTTTCTGGCAGAAACCCCTGCAAAATATATCCTGCTGGGTATCGAGGAAGACATTGGCGTACAAGCAAATTTGGGTCGGAGCGGAACAAAACTGGCTTGGAAAAATACCTTGAACAGTCTTCTGAATATACAACACAATAAATATTGTAAAGGTAACTGGGTCGGAGTTTTAGGAAGTTTTGCATTTGACGATTTACTGAATCCTTCCACCGATGTGGAAAAACTCTACCCTCTCGTTGAACTTATCGACAAAGAGCTTACGCATTTGTTGCATATCATCTACAAATATGATAAAATTCCGGTTATTATCGGAGGCGGACACAACAATGCCTACGGAAATATCAAAGCGTTGGCTTTGCATACAGGAACAGCCGTAAACGCCATTAACTTTGACGCTCACACTGATTTCAGAGCACGTGAAGGTCGTCACAGCGGAAATGGTTTCAGTTATGCCTATGAAGAAAAGTTTTTAGACAAATATTTTATCTTCGGACTACACGAAAATTATACATCTAAAAGTATTTTTCAGGAAATTAAAAACACCAACGGCGATGTAACTTACAATACTTTTGAAGAGATTGCTGTTCGGGAAGAGAAACCATTCAGCACCCAGCTCAACATCGCCCACCAGCATATCAAAGATAAAAGATATGGTATCGAAATGGATTTGGATAGTATTGAAATGATTCCGTCAAGTGCCATAACACCTACGGGATTCACAGCGACCGATGCCCGTCGTTTTATTCATTATATGGGGCAAAGCAAAAAAGCATCGTACCTGCATATATGTGAAGGTGCGCCCAATTTTGGTTCGGATAAAAACCCGAACCTCGTCGGGAAACTAATCAGCTATATGATTACTGATTTTATTAAAGTCAAAGAAAACCTAACCGTTTAATCTCGGGCTGATAATTTTAACATCATAAAAAGCGATTGCACCTCGCACAACCGACTTGATTGTTTCATGCAAAGCCTCGATGATATGAGCCTTCAGTCCCGATTTTTCAAAAATCAGGCTGACCTCTCTGGAAGGTTTCGGGTCTTTGAATGCTACCAGATTTTCCTGGTATTCGGGTTTTAAATCCAAGGTGTGTAAATAAGGTAACAAAGTAACGCCTAAACCTTCGTTGGCTAATTTTACAATGGTTTCAAAGTTACCTGTTTTGATTTCAAATTTATTGTCAGCCTGTAATTTTGATGCCTTGCATAAATTCAAAACACCGTTTCGGAAACAATGCCCGTCTTCGAGCAATAGCAAATGACTAACGTCTAAATCATCTGGCGTCACATAAGGCTCATTCAATGCAAATGACGGCGGAAAATACCCAACAAAAGGTTCGTAATATAAAGGTTTTTCCTCAATATTTTTTTCTTCCAAAGGCGTGGCGGCAATTGCGGCATCGAGCAAACCGTTTTTCAATCGGTATATCAATTCTTCCGTCGGATATTCTTCAATAATCAGCAATACTTTCGGGTATTTATTGTTGAAAGTTTTTAAAAACATCGGCACCAAGGTAGGTGTAATTGTTGGGATTACACCCAGTTTGAAAGTTCCGCCGATAAAACCTTTTTGCTGGTCAATGATGTCATAAATCCGTTCCGATTCGCCCAAAACATTTTTTGCCTGATTGACAATTTCCGCACCAACTTCGGTCAGTAATACGCTTTTTTTGTTCCGGTCAAATATTTTCACACCGAGTTCGTCTTCCAGTTTTTGGATTTGCATACTCAAAGTCGGCTGTGTCACATTACATTTTTCAGCCGCCAGCGTGAAATTCTGGTGCTTGGCAACTGCAATCACATATTCTAATTGGGTAATAGTCATAATAAATCTCTATCGCGTTATTAGATATTTTAATAATCAATTCACAAATATCGGGCTAAAATTTCGTAATTTTATGGTATAATTTTAAAACATAAATATTATGAACCACTTAGGATTACCCAACAAAGAAACTAAAAAAAACATTGAGTTGCTCAATGAATTGTTAGCAAATTTCCAAGTTTATTACCAAAACCTGAGAGGTGTGCATTGGAACATACGCGGAAAAAGATTTTTTGATTTGCACGTGAAGTTTGAAGAATTATACAACAATGCCCAAATGCGCGTGGACGAAATCGCAGAAAGAATTTTAACCCTTGGCGGTACTCCACTACATACATTTGCTGATTATCTGGAACTGAACAAAATCAAAGTCGGAAAAAATATTTCAGGTGATGAAGAAGCAGTAAAATTAGTTATCGAATCTATTCAAGGCTTACTGAAACTGGAAAGAGTTTTGTTACAAACCACTGATGAAATTGATGATGAAGGTACTAACTCTATGATTAGTGATTTAATCACAGAACAGGAAAAAGACATTTGGATGCTTCAGGCATTTTTGGGGTAAATAACTGATAGTTACGAAGTTAACTTGTAAACAAGTGACGGAGTTGTTGTCAATTAGCGAATTTACAGATTTGCGAATTTGTAGATTCGCTAATTACCTCATTGCCACATTCAACTTTTAACTTTCAGCATCAATTCAACGTCAATGCACCGAGAATTTCCTCCGACATAAAAGGTCCGCCCGGATATTTGGCTGTATAATCCAGATTCAACCAGACATTTCCGCGTTCGTCAATATGATAATGAATTTCTTTTCCTTTGCTTTCTTCGACAAAAAGCACTTCTTTGATTAAGTATATAGCCATTTCTAAATCTGCCCTGCTACCAATCAGCATTTCCGGATACATATGTGCTTTGGTGTGAATCAACCTTGGTGTGCCGCCCACCGCTCTGATTCCCGCTGCCATCAATATGGCGTGGTCATCGCAATCGCCCGAAAAATGCTGTAACGATTCGGAAGCTGTGGCGATATATTCCCGACTTTTCGGGTCATTCACATAATTCCATTTACTTTGTATTTCCTTGAAAACAGCAAAGCACTGAATCAGCTGCCGGTGTTCCCGGAAACCTTTCACGTCCCTGAAATGTTTGGTCGTCGCTTTTAAGGCAAAATTACGTACTTCGGGCTTGTCATATTCTATCGCTCTAAGCACTTTGGATTTATTCGGAAAAGGTAATAATTTGGAAATGATAATATCCTGCGGATTCGGGTTTTCGCTCATTCCGTATATCATCGAGCGATAATCTTCATAAACAGCGTTGAAACCATAGCCCTGAAAAAGTGTTCCCCATATCAGAAAAATCAAATAACAAATTAAGGCAAATAAAACATATTTTTTCAGTGACATCAGCAAAATTTGCATGATAACGATAATAGCCAGAAACAGCAAAATCCTGTCCAAATGAAAAGGCCATTCGGGGTCTATCAGATTTTGATGAAGAATAATAAAGACCGGAACCAATATCAGCATGTTCAGCACAAAAATAACAATGTTGTCCCAAGGTTTAGGAATACTAAATCGGGAAACAGGGTTCAGATTTTTTTTTGTACCGGCTTGTTTTTCCATTCGGAATTATGCGATTACATCTTTGTATTTCAATGGTTGTTCAATAATTTTATATTTCTGCAAATCGGAAACTGTTTGTTGAAAAACCTTTTCGCTCATCTGTTGTTGAGACCATCGGGTAACGCTTAGCCATTCCTGCACATTTTCCGGTTTTTGTCCGAAAACCTCGCTGATTGTTCTGTCAATACTCGGAATAATCCTGAATTCAGCAGTTGTCGTATTGATAATTTCCAACAAACTTTCAATAAGCGGTTTATTGTTCTGCACAAAATCACGGTGTCCCACCAAAACAAAGCTCTGCCATGGTGTCGGACATACGCCTACTCTGCGGAATATTCCTTTATCCACAATGGGTTGAGTCATAAATCTGTCCCACATGAAATAATCTGCTACATCATTTTGTAAAGCTTCAATAGCTCCTTCCAGTGTGTGAATTACTTCAAAATCTACTTCGTCTTCCGACCAGCCTTGCTGACCGGCATTGACCAAAGCCATCAGATGTGAACCCGAGCCATAACGGCTGATTGCCGCTTTTTTTCCGCGTAAATCGTCCACAGTTTGGTAAGGCGAATGATGAGCAACGAAAATTCCCCATTGCAAAGGCGAACTAACATATTCCTGTACCAGCAAAGTCGGGTTGCCCAGCGAAATATCTTTCAAAATTCCTTCGGTTAATATAATCGCCAAATCAGTTTCTTTATCTCTGAGCATTTGACACATTTTCCCTGTTCCTTCGGGAATATCTGTCCATTCCAGGTCAATGCCTGCCTGAGCAAAATCGCCCGATTCAATACACATTTTCCAAGGGTAATTAAAATGTTCCGGAACGCCAATAATTTTTACTTTTTTCATCGTTTAACCTCCTACTCTTTTTACTTGATAACCTTTGTTTTTCATATAATTCATAATCTTATCCCGAAAATTACCCTGAATGATAATTTCACCGTCTTTGACTGAGCCTCCAACTCCGCACAACGTTTTTAAATCTTTGGACAGTGTTTTCAAATCGTCACTGTTTCCAACAAATCCTTTGATGATTGTTACTACTTTCCCACCCCGGTTTTTCTTATCGAGATGTGCTTCCAGCCGTTGTTCTTCAGGCGAAAGTGTTTCTTCTGTTTCTGGTTCGTTGTTTAAATCAAAATCGTCGTTGGTAGAATAAACGAATCCACCTAAATCTTCCAAACTGTTTAATTTCTTTGCCATAAATGATATTCTTTTAATCCGTCTATGGGTTTTTGTACAAATTTTCCTGCCTGCAAATTATATTTATTCAATGATGATTTAAAAAAATCTTGCAACAAATATGCCACCGACCCCACAAAATGTACCGGAACACGACGACTTTCTTCAAATTGTAAAATATAATTTTCCACGAAAAAATCGACGGTATTTTCAATAATCCGATGCATAAAATCATGCGATTGATTTTCTATCAGAAAAGGTAGAAATCCTGCCAAAAAAGCATTCGGATTTTCTTTTTTGTAAAAATGGTTTTTGAGTGTATCGGCATCTAAATCATATTGATTTTCGAAAATAATCCGTAAATCTTCAGGCATTTTCCTGAAATAATAAGAACGAATCAGCTGTTTGCCAAAATCACTTCCGCTGCAATCGTCCATAGCGATATAGCCCAGCGAATTGACTTTCTGAATTAATTTTTCTCCATCAAAATAGGAACAATTCGACCCTGTACCATTGATGCACACAATTGCCGGATTACCTTGCGTGGTGGCGTAAACTGCGGCATAAGTATCTTCCCGGACATCTATTTTTTTCAAATTCGGGAAAACCGCAGCCAAAGCGGTTTTCATATAATCGACAGAGCGTGGTGTGCCACAGCCAGAACCGTAAAAATACAATTCCTCCACCTGATTTTTTATGGCTTCGATTTGAGCAGATTGTCTCATTCTTTTTAGTAAATCCTCATGACTGAGTACTTCGGGATTCAACCCTAATGTACTCGTGAGTTCGCAATCTGTTTCAGACTTGATGATAATCCAATCGGCTTTGGTCGAACCGCTGTCCACAACTACTTTCATTGACTTATTTATTACAGAAATAAACTGTTAAATCTAATAATTTGGCTGCATAACCATATTCGTTATCATACCAACCCACAATTTTGAAAAATGTGTCGTTCAGTGCAATTCCTGCCTCGGCATCAATGATAGAAACTCGGGTATCAGATACAAAATCTTGAGACACAACAGCTTCGTCAGTAAAGCCCATAATGCCTTTCAGTTCATTTTCTGAAGCTGTTTTAAAGGTTTGCATAATATGTTCGTAAGTAGTTGGTTTTTCTAACTTTACGGTCAAATCTACTGCAGAAACATTCAGTACCGGCACACGAAACGCCATACCTGTCAATTTGCCTTCCAGTTCCGGAATTACTTTCCCTACGGCTTTCGCAGCTCCTGTCGATGCCGGAATGATATTCTGCATCGATGCTCTTCCTCCTCTGTAATCTTTTTTGGAAGCTCCGTCAACAACTGCTTGCGAAGCTGTAACTGCATGAACAGTTGTCATCAAACCTTCTTTGATTCCATAAGTATCATTCAGAACTTTTACCATCGGTGCCAGACAGTTAGTCGTACAAGATGCGTTGGAAATCATGTTTTCGTCAGCCGATATTTGCTCGTGATTAACCCCCATTACGTACATTGGGATATCATTCGTCGGAGAAGAAATCACTACTTTTTTTCCTCCGGCATCAATGTGAGCCTGAACTGCTTCTCTGGATTTGAATATACCTGTACAATCTACTACGGCATCTGCTCCCACTTCGTTCCATCTCAACTTTGACGGGTCTTTTTCTGCGGTTACCCGAATTGTTTTTCCATTGACAATCAAATTGTTACCTGAAATATTTACTTCGTGGTTCCATTTTCCATGAACAGAATCGTATCGCAATAAATAAGCCAATTGTTCAATATCCATTAAATCATTGACAGCGACAACTTCTATATCATTTCTCTCTATCGTTTCTCTGAATGCCAGTCTGCCTATGCGTCCAAAACCATTTATTCCTATTTTTATCTTTTTCATATTGATTAATTAAATTGATAGTATATCTGAAATTCTGATTAATTCTTCATCAATAGCTGATGAGCCTTTGATGGCTTTTTCGAGCGGAACGGTTACCACTTGCTGATTTTGTAATCCAACCATTACTCCTTCTTTGTTTTGTAATAGTAATTCTACTGCTTTTACGCCTAAACGGCTTGCCAGAACTCTATCGAAACAAGTAGGAGAACCGCCTCTTTGCAAGTGTCCGAGAACGGAAACCCGCACATCATATTCAGGTAAATTTTCCTGTACATATTCGCTTAATTCAAATACGTTTTTTCCAATTTTATCACCTTCCGATACCAATACAATACATGATGATTTTCCTGATGCTTTACTTCGTTTCAGCTTTTCTAGCAATTTGGGTAATCCGATGTCTTCTTCCGGAATAAGAATTTCTTCTGCTCCTGCTCCGATACCGGCGTTCAATGCAATATGTCCGGCATCTCTGCCCATTACTTCTACAAAAAACATTCGTTTGTGCGAAGTAGCCGTATCCCGGATTTTATCCACGACTTCAATCACTGTGTTTAATGCGGTGTCAAAACCAATGGTGTGTGACGTTCCGTAAATATCGTTGTCAATCGTTCCCGGAACACCGATTACAGGAAAGTTAAACTCACGGGAAAACCGATAGGCTCCGGTAAAACTACCATCACCACCAATTACAATCAGTGCCTGAATGCCTTGTTTTTGAATTTGCTCAAAAGCTTTTTTTCGTCCTTTTTCCGACATAAAATCTTTAGACCGGGCGGTTTTCAGCATGGTTCCGCCTTTACTGATCGTATATTTCACATCTCTTGGTCCGAGTTCTTTGAAATCGCCCTCTATCAATCCCTGAAAACCCCGGTAAACCCCGAAACAAGCTACTTCATAAAAGGCACAAGCCCGTACAACTGCTCTGATAGCCGCGTTCATTCCTGGGGAATCGCCTCCGGAAGTAAGTACCGCAATTTTGGTAATAGTTTGACTCTTCATGGCTTAGTTTTCTGTCTGATAAAGCGTGTTTTGATTTTGTTCTTCAAAACGATTTTCTGAATATTTTGTCTGTTCTACCGTATCGTTTTGCACTGGCAATTGCTCTTGTTTTTTCTTTTCCTCTTCTTCCAAACGCTCGCGTTTTCTTCTTGCTCTTTCTTCAGATTTAAGGAATATTTTTTGCCACAATTCTCTGAATGTGTTAAAATCTACCTCATAAGCCAAACCAACTCCTTGGGTATAACCAATTCCTTCTCCGAGATAAGTAATATTGTTTTCCCGGTTGAAAACCTGTGCCCGGAGCGAGCCATCTTCATTCAGTAAAAACTGTATTTCCACATCGCCCACAATGGCATTGTCTTCACCACCGACCGGAACCCCTAATTTACCATTAAACACCACTCTATCACTCAAATTGGTAGATACATTTACTCCTACCCTTGCCGATTCACTGTCTGATTCTGAATATGGATTTCTTTCTCTCTGTGTATAATTAAACCCAACCTTAACTTTACTATCTTCATCGGAAAACATATCGCCAACCATATTTCCGGCACGTTCAAAAAAACTTCCGTATGCAGCTGTTCCCGCATTTTCAGCATCAATGAAATTACCCGTTGCCAATAATGCTAAAGCTTGCGTTTCACGTAAGTCTTTGTCAGCCAGCGTATATTCAATTTCTGATTTTATGGTGGAACTCACGTTCGGGAAATCTATCAGAAAATCAAAATTCAGACTAGTTAAATTTCCTGTTAAAACCAACGTAACATCGGTATCAATCTTTCTGTTAACCATAGAACTTTCCACTATCACGCCCGGATTTGCCTGTGTGTGATAAACTGCTTCCATATTGAGTACAGCATTCATCGGGTCGCCGTCCCACACAATGGTTCCTCCTCTTTTTACATTTAACTTTTTGTCGATAAGCACATCATATTTAAAGTTGTATTCTCCTTCCTGTATGGTATAATTTCCCCACATATTGAACCTTCCGAGTGTATTAATCGCCATTTTAATATAACCGGAACCTTTGCCTTTCATTCCGTGTCCGGTTGCCTGATCGATAATCACTTCTACTTCGGCATCGGGTGTGATGACCAAATCAAAATCAAGCTGGATACCACCCGTTTGTATATTTTCTACTGATTCGAAAATACCTTGCTCACGCAGTTTTTTTTCTTCTTCGGTAAGAAAATGAATAAAATTATTATCACCGACGCCGCCGGTTTCATCTAATGGAATCTTAATTTTCGTACCCGGTTTTGACCTTGCCTGCACCGCAATATTCATAGTTTCTGCCGGACCTTTCATCGTTGCTGTTCCATCAATAAATGCCGTTCCGTAATAAGGAACCTCTTCCTGGGGTTCTAAATCTAAAACCATCAGGTTATCGGAATTTATGGATAAATCCAATGCCCAGTTCTGAAAATTATGATGAGATATGCTTCCGTCGATGATTCCTTCCGTTTTATTTTTGGTGTCAATCAGCTTTTGTTGGTTAAGCGTAAAACTTTTTTCTGTGATATGCAATTCTGTCTGGGGTTCAAAACCATAATCTACTCCGGTAAAAACCGGTCGCATACCGGCATCGTTCAAATAAAGCGTTCCGTCCACTTTCGGATTTTTATGACTACCTCCAACCTGTAGCACTCCACTGGCATTACCTCTCAAATCTGAGAAAATGGATTGTAAAAACGGAGCGATAACTTTCATGTCAAATTCGTCCAGCCCGACTTCAGCATTTAATCGGCTGTTTTCATTTAAGAGTTTTAGTTTTCCGTCTATGTAAAACACCTTCTTACCTTCATTAGTAATAGTAGATTGAATATCGAAATCTTCCAACGTTTCACTACCCTGAACAGCCAGATTAAATTCGCCCAAATCTACATCGTTTATTGCTAAACCGGTAATATGTATGTCTGTACTCGGGTCAAAAACTTCTTTATCCTGATGCAGCTTTGCTTCTCCGTTAATCAATCCTTTGAAAGACAAACCTTCCAAAGCAGGTGTAATTTTGTTCAAATCAACCTCGTCGAATGTGAGCAGGAAGTCTTTGTAATCATCGCCTTTCATGCCTCCATCAAGCACAACCGTTTGCCCTTCATGTGAAAGCGTCAGATTATGAACTTCAAAATCATTAATTTCTTTGTTGAAGACCACTTTGTTTTCTTCATTTTCCTCTTCGTTGATATACCACATAAATTGTTTGAAATTCACTTCAGACTTATTGAAACCAACGATTGAGCGGTTTTCTTCATCAATGGTATAGTATAAATTGAGGTTGTAAAAATCTTCTTTTTCGTTGCCTCCGACAAATTCTGTACGGGCAAATAAAGTATCGTTTTGCGTTACATTAATAAAGTTAAAATCAGTAATATTATAGCTTTTAAGACTGATGGAGTCAATCGCAATATAGGTATTGTAAAGCGGATTTTGGTTATCAACCTGCAAATCGATATTTGCCAGTCTATTGCCGGAAACATTCACAAAAGGCGTGGTAAAATTGAGTTTAAAATCTCCTTCATCAGCATTGATTTTTCCTTCAATTTGCGTTTCTTCACTGATTTCTACCTGCGGGGCAAAAAGGTTTACAATTTTATCATTGATAACAAAATTAAAATCTACATATTGGTTTTCTTCCAGTTCGACCGGGGAATAATTGGTATATAAACTTCCCAAAGCATTTTCTACAATGCTCGCCAACTGATTGACCTTAAACCGTCCGTTGATATAACCTTCTGCAATATCCTCAGATTTAAAAGAAATCAATCGTGTTTCATCTTCCAGGAATCGTGCATCTGCCTCAAAATTAGCAAATTCGTAGATGTCATGTGTATTTGTGTAAACAGCATTTTCCAATAAAGCTGTTCCTTCAAAATCATCAATATTGGTTCCTTTTGCATTGACCTGCAACTGTCCTTTGAAATTACTGATACTGTCTTTAACGAATCCTAAAGCCTTGAGGTTAAGACTTTCTATATTTGCCACGAAATTATATTCATTAGGTTTGGACGTAAAATCTATTTCTCCATCAAAATCTAATTGAGCATTCGGGTCTTTACTACTCACAAAACCCTGATATTTAGGTAATTTTAAATTTCCATCAACCAGAATATTTCTATAAGTATAACCATTAAAGTTCAGGGCAAAAATCTGTCCGGTAAGTATGGTTTGCAGTTTGTCGGTATCAAAACTTTTTCCGTCCACAAATAAATCTATGGTTGTTTTTCCGAGTTGCTTTTGCCCGGAAATCTGACCTAAATCAAAGTCATCAAGAATAATATTCCCGCGATAAGTAGCCTGGTCTTTTTGGTTGATTTTTGTCAGTTCAATATTCGTTTCTGCATATCCGATTTGCGACAAAGCCTTAATATCGGCACTGATGTCAAAGTTGGAATAAGTCAGATTTCCGGACAAATCCAACCAGCCCACCTTGCTGAATTCAACAGGAAATGCTTCTCCGAGAACCTCCGGAAGTAAAGCTGTTGCCCGCTCCCGATTGATATACAACCTGTCTAAACTTGTCGTAATTTTTAACTTATCGTTGCCTTGCAGAAGTTTTTCAAACTTAAATTGCCCGATAATCTGAGAGCCTGCCTGGTCGCTTAAAATCGTGTTGGCAAGAACGAAATCGTTAAGCGTTCCTTTAGCAATCGTCTGTAAATACAACGTTTGGTCTGCACCTACACCATCATAAAAATATCTGATATCATTGGTCGATAATTTACTGGGTTTAATATCCAGCAACAGGTTCACTTCTTCGGTAAAGTTTTTCAGCCCACCCTCTTCATAGGTCATATTTACTTGCCCTTTCAGCGTAGTTCCTTCTGTGTTGAGTAGCAGATTATTAAATTTCATATAGGTATTATCCATCGCAAAATCGGTGGAAGAATTTTCGAGTGACAATCCGCCGAAACCGACCAAATCCAATCCTTTTACTTTCGCCTCAATGTTTGAGCCTTTGATACGCAAACCTTCTACTTCCCCATTAATCCCCGTAAAATCAACCGATTCTGGATTCGGTTTGTTATAATCCTTTATACTGAAATTTCCGTTACTGACTTTAATATTGTCAATTTTCATCAGGAAATTTCCTTCGCCCCCCGAACCGTCATCAAAAACTGCAATAAATTTATCCAGGTTACTGATGGTATCGTTTTGATAAGTCGTAATATGAAAATCAAGATTGTTTACCTTCGTATTTCCAAAAAAGAGTTGTCCACCAACTAACGACCTCACGTCCAGAATGTTGGTTTGCAAATTATCGACTTTCATCAATATGCTATCCTGGTCATCTTTAACCCAGACATCGCCAAGCTTAACCGTTCCGCTCAGGTCGATAGACACCGTATTGATATTGGTTTTTATATCAAATTTCTCATTGATTTTACCGGTCGCAAAACGAGCCAGTGAAGTTTGCACCGAAGGTAACGACAAAGCAATAGCTAATCCTACTATCAGAATTAACAATAGTAGAAAGATATAAATTAGTGTTTTATATAATTTTTTGATAAGCCGATTATGTTTAAATTTGCGTTAGTTTTTATCCTGAATATAAAAGAAACAAAAATACATTTTTTCATTGATTTTCCCATAGGATTTAAGACTTATTTACAATATTATCAACTCCTTATTTTATGACAAAAAAACATTATCTGCTGGCGATTGAGAGTTCTTGTGACGACACAGGTGCTGCCGTTTTGTGCAATGACACGGTGTTGTCTAACGTAATTGCCGGGCAGGAAATACATGGTTTATATGGCGGAGTTGTTCCTGAACTGGCATCGCGGGCTCATCAGCAAAACATTGTTCCGGTGGTTGACATCGCACTGAAAAAAGCTAATATTTCCATTAATGATATTGATGCTATTGCCTACACGCAAGGTCCCGGACTGATGGGTAGTTTGCTTGTTGGCGGTGCATTCGCCAAGTCCTTGGCGATGGCTTTGCACGTACCTTTGATTCCGGTTAATCACATGCAGGCTCACATTCTGGCTCATTTTATTGATGATGCCGGAAACGAAAAACCTGAATTCCCGTTTTTGGCATTAACCATCAGCGGTGGGCACACACAGATTGTCCGGGTTGATAATTATGATAATATGACTGTTTTGGGCGAAACCACCGATGATGCTGTCGGCGAAGCTTTTGACAAAACCGCAAAATTACTTGGACTTCCCTATCCCGGCGGCCCGTTGATTGACAAATACGCCCAACAAGGCGAACCTATTTATCCGTTTACCAAACCAAAAGTTGATGGATTGAATTTCAGTTTCAGCGGATTGAAAACACAAATCATGTATTTTATACAAAAAGAGCTGCAGAAAAATCCTGAATTTGTAAACGAAAATATCCATAATATTTCTGCATCGGTACAAAAAATAATTATTGATATTTTGATGGATAAGATTGAAAAAGCTGTCAGAGAAACCGGTATCAAACAAGTCGCTATCGGTGGTGGTGTGTCGGCAAATTCGGGAATACGAAACGCTTTGCTACAACAAGAAAAACAAAAAAACTGGAAAGTATTTATTCCTAAATTCGAATATACCACCGATAATGCCGCAATGATTGGTATTGTAGGGTATTTCAAATATATTCATCAATCTTTTGACACACATCAACCTTTGTCAAAAGCCCGATTATCTGTTTAATTATGCAATTATTTTATAACGCTGAACTCACTGACCAAAATCATTTTCGTTTCGACAAAAATGAAAGCACACATATAGTTAAAGTTTTACGTAAAAAAAATGGCGATATATTACATATTACCAATGGATTAGGGTTTTTATTTGAAGCTGAAATTATTCTTGATGATATCCGGAATTGCGAGGTGAAAATTATTAAAAAAACATTTTTTGAACCTTCGTCTTTCCAGACACATATTGCCATCGCTCCGACAAAAATGAATGACCGATTGGAATGGTTTGTTGAAAAAGCAGTGGAAATCGGTGTACATGAAATCACACCTATTATCTGCGACAACTCGGAACGTAAAATATTGAAAACGGAACGAATACATAAAATTGCTGCTGCTGCCATGAAACAATCTCTGCAATATTATCTGCCGAAAATTAATGAACCCGTTTCTTACAAAGCATTTATGCAGCAAAATTTTGAAAGCACTAATTTATATATTGCTCATTGTGAAGAAGATAAAAACAAAAAGCACTTATTTGATTTGGTTACCGAACAATCAAAAAACCTGATATTGATTGGTCCCGAAGGCGATTTTTCAGATAAAGAAATCACTTTAGCAAAGTCCGGAAACTTCCAGCCTGTTTCACTCGGAAATAACCGTTTGCGAACCGAAACCGCGGCTTTGGTCGCCGTTCATACTATCGCTTTAAAAAACGAAAGTTATGAGCGATAATATTTTAGGCGAAGAAGTACAGCAGTTTATTAATCAGCATCTTAGTGAAGATGTAGCTCAACTGGCTTTACATCAAAATCCTTTTCCTGATGTGGATTGGCGATTGATTATACAACAGATTCAATCCAAACAAAAATGCAGAGAAAAACTACCTACATGGTTTGCTACACCCATGATTTTGTATCCGACAAAAATTTCTATTGAACAAAGTTCTTCCGAAATTTTGGCAAAACATAAAAGTCAGTCCATTACCGGGGAAAAGTTAATTGACCTTACCGGAGGCTTTGGCGTAGATACCTTCTACTTTTCCAAGCAATTTGAGCAGGTTGTACATGTCGAAATTAATCCGGAATTAGTTGAAATCGTCCGGCATAACAGCGTGTGTTTAGGAGCAAAAAACATTGACGTTATCCAAGGCGACGGTTTGGAAATTTTACAGAATCTGAACGAACAGTTTGATTGGATATACATTGACCCCGCACGCAGAGATAATCAGCAAAAAAAGGTTTTCCGTCTTGCTGATTGCACGCCAGATGTAACCAATCTAATGGACGAATATTTCACATTCTCTGACCGGATTTTAATCAAAACCGCCCCACTGCTGGATATTTCGCAAGGTATAAAAGAATTACAGTTTGTTGAAAAAATAGACATTGTTTCACTCAACAATGAAGTGCGAGAATTGCTTTGGTATCTCAACAAAAACCATAAAAGTGAACCAGAGCTGTTTGTGACAGATTATGATATTTCCGGAAATAAAAAAACGATGCAAATTCCTGTTAGTGACGACGAAAATGTCACATACAGCTTGCCGAAAAGTTTTTTGTATGAACCAATTTCCGGACTGTTGAAAAGCGGTTGCTTTAATTTTATCAGCAATAAATTTAAGGTAGAAAAATTGGATCGGCACACGCATTTATACACCAGTGATGAACCACAGGATTTTTGGGGAAGGCAATTCAAAATCATTAGTTGCCAGCCTTTTTCTAAAAAAGCGGTGCAATTCTGGGCAAATAAAAAAGCAAATATTAGCTGTCGTAACTTCCCGATGAAACCTGAAGAAATCAGGAAAAAATTTAAAATTAAAGACGGTGGCGAACAATATCTATTCTTTACCAGTGCAGAAAACGGGGCAAAAAAACTGATAATCGCTTGCGAGAAATTCAGCTGATTTTTAAAAATTATTTTCAGCCACGAATTATACAGATTTATCCTTCAAACAGTTTCTAAAACAAGCTGATAATATAATAAATTCCCATCGCTATTAATGCCGAAACCGGAATGGTTAATATCCACGCCCACAATAAGCTAATGGTTACTCCCCATCTTACAGCAGAAATACGTTTGGTTATCCCGACCCCGATAATTGAACCGGAAATCGTATGTGTGGTCGAAACCGGTACGCCCAAATGTTCGGTCACGTAAAGCGAAATAGCTCCGGCAGTTTCAGCGGCAACTCCTTCCAGCGGAGTCACTTTGGTAATCTTTGACCCCATGGTTTTAACGATTTTCCAGCCACCACTCATCGTTCCTAATCCGATAAAAATGAATGATGCCAACGGCACCCACCACCAATGTTCTACAAACAACTTAAATGTATCTACATTATCAGCCAGATAAGCCGGGTCTTTATCTACATTTACATGGTAAAAAATAACTGCCGCTCCAATAATCCCCATTACTTTCTGAGCATCATTACCTCCGTGCCCTAAACTAAACAATGCTGACGACACCAGTTGCAATTTTTTAAACCATTTATCTGCTTTATGCGGGTTAGATTTCCGACATATCCAAAGTATAGCAACAGTAATAAGATACGCCAAAATCATACCCAACAAAGGTGCTGCGAATATGAACAAAAATATCGGAATTACTTTAGCATAAACAATCACATGTTCGCCAGCGGCAGAAAAACCACCAGCATGTGCCACAGCTGCACCAATAAAACCACCGATTAGTGTGTGCGAAGACGAAGAAGGAATCCCTAATTTCCAAGTCATCAGATTCCATATAATGGCAGCAATCAGACCAGCTAATATCACTTCGAGCGTGATGAATTGTTCGCTGACTGATTTGGCAATCGTGTTTCCGATTTTGAATTCTCCAATAATATAAAGCGAAATGAAATAGGCGGCAAAATTAAACATCGCTGCCCACAAAACTGCCATGAATGGCGAAAGCACTCTCGTTGTAACGATAGTAGCAATAGAATTTGCTGCATCATGAAAACCGTTGATATAGTCGAATCCCAAAGCCAGAATGATGATAACTATCAGCAAAATCCCTTGAGAATTGCCTAGCATTTCTAAGAAAAAATCCATAACTGACTACGCGTATTTAACGGTTACTGTTTCCAAAACATTGGCCACTTTACGGCAACTGTCCGTAGCAGACTCCAACGCCATCATTACTTCTTTGTAACGGATAATATCCATCATATTGGTTTCGTTCTCAAATATATCCGCCACTGCCCTGTCAAAAACTTTATCCGCTTTTCTTTCCAGACGATAAATCACTTTACAGCTCTCGGCTATCTGCGGCAGATTTTTATTATCTTTCAGTCCCAGCAATGCATTATGCACCTCGGTACAAGCTTCCAGATTAGCTTCTGTCAACTTACGCAAAGGTTTGGTTACTTTGTCAATCTGATACAGCCTCATACGACTGGCAGCATCGCTCAAATTGTCTGCTACCTCATCAACCGCACTGATAATCGCATGAATATCCTCACGGTCAAATGGCGTAATAAAACTCTTTCCAAGTTCGACTCTGGTTGTTTGAGCAATGTTTTCTATTTCAGATTTCAGCTTTTCAACTTCTTTCAATAAACCATCACGATTTGGGGTATTAACCGCCTCGTGCAATGTTTCCGACAAAAGTTTTAACTTAACAGCAGCCCGCTCAAACAAAGGATAAAACACTTTATCTTTTGGTACCAGATATTGGAAAATATTATTTAATGAAGCCATCTTTTTAATTTTTTTACAAATGTAGTCAGGATAGCGATTAGGTATTTTGTTTGATTGTTATCAAAACTTTACTTCAATGTTATCTTATTGTTAAGAATGTCATTATAATAGGTTCGCAATTAAATTAATCAGAGTAAAGGAAAGTCTGTATATTTGCAGGAAATACATCATATATCATGAATTATCTTTCAGTCGAGAATATTTCCAAATCATACGGCGAACGTACGCTTTTCGAGAATCTGTCTTTTGGCATCAATAAAGACCAGAAAATCGCATTTATCGCCAAAAATGGTTCCGGAAAAACCACCATTCTGAATATCATTGCCGGCAAAGACACGCCCGATACCGGACAAGTGGTTATGCGAAAGGATATTAAAATTGAGTTTTTGTCGCAAGTACCGGAATTGCAAAGCGATTTGACGATTGAAGAAAACATTTTCGCTTCGGATAATGATATTCTCAAAGTGATAGAAAATTACGAAAAAGCTTTGGAAAATCCTGATGATACAGAAGTTTACCAAAAAGCTTTTGAAGCAATGGACAGGTATCAGGCTTGGGATTTTGAAACGCAATACAAACAGATTTTGTCCAAACTCAAACTGGATAATCTCAAACAAACGGTCAACAATCTGTCGGGCGGACAGAAAAAACGGCTCGCACTTGCTATTGTTTTGCTGAACAAACCCGATTTGCTTATCTTGGACGAACCGACCAACCACCTCGATTTAGAAATGATTGAATGGTTGGAAGATTATTTTGCCAAAGAAAATATTACTTTGTTTATGGTCACGCACGACCGTTATTTTCTTGAGCGGGTTTGTAACGAAATCATTGAGTTAGACCAAGGAAAAATTTATGGTTACAAAGGAAATTATTCCTATTATTTACAGAAAAAAGAAGAGCGGTTATTAGCAGAACAAGCATCGGTTGAGAAAGCAAAAAACCTGTATGTCAAAGAATTGGACTGGATGCGTCGGCAACCTAAAGCACGGACAACCAAATCCAAATCGAGAATTGACGATTTCTATGTGATTAAAGAAAAAGCTCACGCCCGACGAAAAGAACATCAGGTGGAACTGGAAATAAACATGGAACGGCTTGGAAATAAAGTAATTGAACTACACAACGTTTCCAAATCATTTAATGACAAAGTGATTTTGGACAAATATTCTTACAACTTTTTGCCTGGCGAACGCATCGGTATCATCGGAAAAAACGGAACGGGAAAATCGACTTTTCTGAATATTCTTACGCAAAAAATCCAGCCGGACAACGGAAAAGTCATTACTGGCGAAACGATAAAAATCGGCTATTATACCCAAGCCGGTATCAATGTGAAACCGGAACAAAAAGTGATTGATGTGATTCGGGAATTCGGCGATTATATTCCGCTTGCAAAAGGCAGAATGCTGTCGGCGGCACAGTTGCTTGAGCGGTTTTTGTTTGACCGCAAAAAACAATACGATTACGTCGAGAAACTGAGTGGTGGCGAGCTGAAAAGGCTTTATTTGTGTACGGTGTTGATTCAGAATCCTAACTTTTTGATTTTAGATGAGCCGACGAACGATTTAGACATCGTGACGCTCAATGTGCTGGAAAGTTTCTTGCTGGATTATCCCGGCTGCCTGATTGTGGTTTCGCACGACCGCTATTTTATGGACAAAATTGTTGACCATCTTTTTGTGTTCCGAGGAAACGGCATAGTGGAAGATTTTCCGGGGAATTATTCTGATTTCAGAACTTACGAAGATTCTATCGAACCTGAAAAAGACGACACACCTAAAGAAAAATCAAACTGGAAAGAGAAACAGGTGCAAAACGGTTTGACTTATCAGGAGCAGAAAGAGTTGCAGAAAATTGAGCGAGAAATGAAAGATTTAGAACTCTCTAAAAAGAAAATCGAACAGGAATTCGTTGAAAACCTCGTTCAACCTGAAGATATTGAGAAAAAATCTAATGAGCTTCAGCATATTATCCAAAAAATGGAAAACAAAGAAGAGCGTTGGTTTGAGTTATTGGAAAAATCGGAAGGTTAAAAATTATTAACTACGGATTTACAAATTCTTTAAACGCTATGTTTGTCATTGCTGTAAGCATCTTTACAAAGATAATCTAGATTCCTACGGAATGACAAACATTGTGTTTAACTAACTTCGGAACAAGTTCAGTATCATTAAATCCCAGCTATTCCTTTCATTTCATTCATGATTTTTTCAGCCAAATCATCGGCTTGTTGTTGGGTAGGAGCTTCGGTATAAATACGTATAATTGGTTCGGTATTGGATTTTCTCAAATGAACCCAACTGTCTGCCAAATCAATTTTTACGCCGTCAATCGTAGTTATTTTTTCGTTAGCATATCGTTTTTGCATCGCATCTAAAATCGCATCTACGTTGATTTCGGGAGTCAGTTCAATTTTATTTTTGCTCATAAAATACGCCGGATAAGTTGCACGCAGACTTGCCACGTCCAGTTCCTGATGTGCCAAATGGGTCAAAAACAACGCCACGCCCACTAAGGCGTCTCTACCATAATGAATTTCGGGATAAATGATTCCGCCGTTTCCTTCGCCACCAATGATTGCGTTGTTTTTCTTCATCAATTCCACCACATTTACTTCTCCCACAGCCGATGCTTCGTACATTCCGCCGTGTCTTTCAGTAACATCTTTTAACGCACGTGACGAAGACATATTGGAAACCGTATTGCCCGGTGTTTTACTCAAAACGTAATCGGCAACGGCAACCAAGGTATATTCTTCGCCAAACATTTCGCCATCGTTGCTGATAAACGCCAAACGATCCACATCGGGGTCCACAACAATTCCGAAATCGGCTTGCTCTTTGACAACCAATTCGCAAATATCAGTTAAATGCTCTTTTAAAGGTTCAGGATTGTGCGGGAAATGTCCGTTTGGTTCGCAATACAATTTTACCACTTCAACGCCCATTTTTTCCAACAATGCAGGAATAACAATACCGCCAGATGAATTGACACCATCAACCACAACTTTAAATTTGCGTTGTTTCACAGCATCTACATCAACCAATTTTAAATTTAAAACTTCGTCAATGTGTCTGTCCATATAATCATTGATTGCTGTGATTTTTCCTAAGTTATCAACTTCTGCAAAATCGAAAGTATCTGATTCGGCAATATCTAAAATCAAAGCTCCTTCGGCACCGCTTAAAAATTCGCCTTTGTTGTTCAACAATTTCAACGCATTCCATTGTTTTGGGTTGTGTGAAGCGGTTAAAATAATTCCGCCATCAGCTTTTTCCAAAGGCACAGCCACTTCAACAGTCGGCGTGGTCGATAATCCTAAATCAATCACATTGATTCCTAAACCAATCAAGGTTTGCATCACCAACTGATGAATCATAGGGCCAGAAATACGGGCATCTCGACCAATTACAACGGTTAATTTATCTTTTTGTAAACTATTTTTTAGGAAGGTTCCGTAAGCCGATGCGAATTTTACCGCATCAATCGGAGTTAAATTATCGCTGACGTTTCCGCCGATGGTTCCTCTGATTCCGGATATAGATTTTATTAAAGTCATTTTAGTTCTTTTTAAGAAAACAAATATAAAGATTCCTTTGTGAATTTAAGGTAAAGGGAAGGTTGAAAATTATTTGTAAATGATTTCGCGTTCGGTAATTGAAAAAATGGTCCCATCAGTTATGGTTATGTTTTTAAACTTATATGATCTTTTTATCCAATTTTTGTGCTTGTCGTAAGAATATTTTGTTTGTTCTTCATAAAACGGTTTTAGTTTTTTTTTGTTTCTTTTTCTTTATATTTCAACCTGGCAGAATAATCCGCTGTTTCTACAAGGGTATCATCAAAGTATTTATCTGTTCTAATTAAATTGTTATGCTCGTCATATTTTCTAAAAGTAGTTATCCGATTATTGGTTTCTTTTTTTACTATTTCTTCTTTGATAATGTTTCCGTTATCATCATACTCCCAATAGGCTTCGTGTTGGATTTGATTATTAAGGGTTACAGTTCTTTTTATAAGTTGATTGATATTATTATATAAATAATCAGAAATGGCAGATAATTCTTCCGAAAATATAGTAATTTCTTCTCTGATTATTTGCTTATTGGAATTATAACTCCATTCAACTGAAGATATTTTCATTCCATTGAGATAACTCTCATTTTTTAAAGGATTTCCCTCTTTGTCATAGTACCTATTTTCAGTAGCCCCTATACTTATATCATATTCGGTAGCATATCCTTTTATATACTCTAAAGTATTAGTGTCTTCATAATATTTATATGTCGTTTTGCTTATCGTATCATTAGTTTTGGAATCTAACCGATAAATAAACCTCGCTGGATATTCATTAATGAATAAAACTTGTGGTATTCTATAAGGTTCTTTAGTAATAAAATCATAATAATTTATAATATTTCCAATTGAATCAGTTACATAATGTTTGATTTTAGCTGATTTAACCTTTTCTATATCATTGAATTTTGGCAACACTTTTTCGGAATCAAGATTCATATCATACCACCTATGATCAACATCCTGTGAATATTCCTGTGAATATCCCGATATGCTGGCAAACAAAAAGAACAGTATGTGTTTTGTGAGTTGGCTCATTTTTATAGTTATTTATAATCTTGTTTGCCTATGATGGTAATAATTTCAACAACTTCATCAGCAATTTTGTAGTAAATGGTATCTACGCCGCATACGCAATACCGATACCCTTTTGGTAATCGTTCTGCCTTTGGAAACATAAAAGGATTTGAAGCTATTTTGGCGAAACAATTATGCAACATTTTTAAATATTTATCAGCCTGAATCTCGCCAAATGTTCGTACGCCGTATTCGTAAATGCGCCATAAATCTTCTTTTGCGTCACGAGTTAGCGTGTAACTATACATTTTTTAATCGATTTTTGAACTCAGCCAGCATTTCTTCTGCACTCTGTTTCTCTGACCAACCACTTTTCTCTGCTTTTTCAATTTTCATTCGCACATAGTCATAGTAAGCCTCTTGTTCACGTGCTTGTTTAATTAAATAATTTATGGCTTCGCTTTTGCTGCTAAATTCTTCATTTTTAACCTGATTCTTTAGCCATTCGTCATTTTTTTGTGCCAATGTTATACTTTGTCGTGTCATAATTCAATGGTTTATTGGTGTAAATATACACCAAAACAATTGAAAAATAAATTCTTAAAGTAAAAAAGCAAAGAGTTTTATTAGTGATTGCCCATAATGTTACTTACTTTTGACTTTAAGACATTAGACATTAAGACTTAATTTATTATGAATTTTCTGGCACATATTTATCTTTCGGGCGACAATCCTCGCATACAAATCGGCAATTTTATGGGCGACGGCATTCGCGGGAAAGATTATCTGCGTTTTCATTCCGATATTCAAACAGGGGTTTTACTGCATCGACAGATAGATACTTTTACCGATGCACACCCGGTTTTCCGGCAATCAAAACATCGTTTAGTGCCTGCTTACAACCACTTTTCGGGAATTATCGTCGATATGTTTTACGACCATTTTCTGGCAAAAAACTGGGCAAAATACAGCAATGTTCCTTTGCTCACTTTTACCAATCAGTTTTACGGAGCTTTGCTGTGCCACTACGACGATTTGAATGACAAGACCAAATATCTTATTCCTTATATGACCAAAAACAATTGGTTGTATAATTACCAATATATTGACTATTTAGAAAAAATTCTGCGACAAATGGAAAACCGTTTTTCGCACCCGTCCAATATGCATCAATCGGTGCGGGAACTAAAACAACATTATTCCGAATTTGAAGAAGAATTTACCATTTTCTTTACTGAGTTATCCACGTTTGCACAGAGAAAGTTAGAAAGTCTGCGTTCAGAATAAATTTAAATGTTATTCTTAAATATTGAATCTTAGTACACGACAAAAAAACATAAACACCTTATCTTCAAATTATTATTTTTTATATTTTGAAGAATCCGGAGGATTCTAATATTTATAGCGATAATTTAGGATTCGATTATTCGACCCCAGCCGGGGTCGTATGTTTAGGAATATCACTGTTTCTATAAATATTTGACCTCTCTGAGGTCATACAACTATCAAACTTAGTAATTAAAAGATTGATAATCAGATTAATGTTGTTAATGAATATTTTTTGTCGTGTACTAAAATATTGAATACAACATTGTAATCAAAACTAACGTTATGTTCGTCATGTTGTAAGCATCTTTAGTAGATTCCTATCAGAAATCGAAGATTCGACGAAATCAATAACAAATTTGAATAGAATGACAATCGTCTTGTTTAAAGGGTTTATAGCAGGATTTAAAAATGTATAATTATTTGATGTCCCTGTTTTTTGCCACACGAATTTCATTTACTTGTATAAAATCTGTGCATCTGTGGTTAAAAACTATCCGAAAATAGCTTTTTTCCTTTTTTTGGTTTCTCTGAGTTCCTTGCGTTTTTCCTCAATTTTCTGTGCAGTATTGAATAGCTTTTCCGATAAACTAATCATCCAGACTAACTGGTCGATAACTAACTGGGATTCTTCCAACAGCTGTATTCTTTTTTCGGGGTCGTCAACGGTAGATTCCAATTCTTCTCGTTTAATTTTTTTCAAAGTAGAAAAACCGGTTTCAAAATCTTTGGCAATCTCTATTTTGATATTTTCTCTCGGATTTTCCTCCAATAATTCAGAAGTTTTGTTCAGGTTATCAACGATTTGGTCCATTACGATGTTAAAAGCATTAGACGCTTTGGTAGTCGTGTGCGACTGAATGTAGGTTCCGATACTCGCATTCGCCGAAAGCAACGCCTGATTCAGCACTACCATTTCATATAGCTCTGCCCGGTATTTTTGTTTGGATTTCGGTTCCTGCACCATTCGCTGAAAAGATGACATCAGGTTTCCTACTTCGGTATAGGCATATTTCCGGGCGATTTTATAAGCCGTTGTCGGTTCGCCTTTTACGTTGTAATAAGTTTTTATTTCAGTAACAAAATTCTTATTTGCCGTAAGCGTTTCTTTCAGATGATACCTGATTTTCAGAAATTCCCACGATGGCCAAAGCAAATGAGTCGCAGCAAATGCCAGAATAGCACCGATAACCGTGTCTGTAATACGGTAAACGACCATATCTTCAACATTGGGCGTTATAAAACCGTATAACAAAGCTACGCACAAAGTGATAAAAGTTACTCCAAGCGAATATTTGGAATACGCCATCCAATAGCCCAAAACCATAGAAATTAATGTAAGCAATATGATAATTGTTTCATTTTGAATAAAATACAAAACACCAAACGCTATCAAACAGCCCAGAATCGTACCCAAAACCCGGTCTTTCGAGCGTTGCTTAGTCAGCCCGTAACCCGGTCGCATAATCACGATAATGGTCATCAATATCCAGTATTCTTTCTGTAAAAGTAATATCTCGCCCAAAGCGTAACCGACAATAATGGTAATCGTCAGTCGAAGCGAATGACGGAATATACTCGAATTGAAATTCAAATTTTCCTTGATAGATTCCACCCTATAATGCTGCGGACTCAGGAACTTTTCTAAATCTTTGTATTTCCCTCGCAGCTGGTCGGCATTTACCCGCTGTTTGTACACCCGTTCCAATCCTTTTACCTTTTGTATCTGCTTTTCCGCATAATGTAATACGTTGGAAAAAACGATGTACTTATTAGAAGTCGGCGTCAGGTTATTTTTGGCTACATATTCTTCAAAACGATTTTTCAACGATTTGAAATCCCCAATCAGATTGACGGGCGAATGGTATCTTTTATTAGCTTTAATATGATAGGACAACTCGTGCAATGTGAGTGCCATGTGCCGTGCCATATTCTGGTATTCCGTAATCAACCCGGGTTCATCTGCATACATTTCCCTAATTTGTGCGTGGTTAAAGACATTGGTGCTCGACAGCTCCATCATTTCAACCAACGAGGACAAGGCGATGAGCAATTTGCGGTTGTTGCTCGTATCTTTAATATGGCTTTTGTTATGTACCAGAAAATTACGGATATTTTCATGCAGTTCATTCAACTGAATTTGCAAATCGAGCTGTTGTTTGGTTAACTCTTCCGTATTTGCCTCTTCCGACCACAATTTGGTCCTGATATCAAGATAATCGCCAGTTTTGTCAATGCAATTTGCCAATTCCAGATTGACATATCGTTTAGGTTTTACAAGGTAAAACAAAAGTGAAATCAATGTATATAACAATCCGCCACCTAATAAATATGTACAATAATAAAACAATTCCCAGCCCGTATAATCATACACAAAAGCCAAGCTTATTGTTAGCAAAATACTGAAAGACAGCAAGCTGGCACGATAACCATATACTGCAATTATACTTGCAGAAAAAAGCAAAAGAGCAAAAAACGGATAAAAAATCCACCGATAAGGCACCATGCTACATAATAGAAAAGTGACTAACGCAATGAGCACACTACCGAGCAATAATCCTTTAAACTTGTGACCGAAGCTACCGACTACATCTGTTGCAGAAGTCAGCAAAACACCCATCGAAAAGGCAAACGGTATGCTGTATCCGTCGGTATTCACAAAGATAAAAAACGGCAAAGCCGCCGCCAAAGTTATTTTGACAGAATCGGTAAGGTGGTTATCCCCGACTTTTTTGACTAAATCCTGATACATAGCTGTTTTTAACTAAGCAATATACAAAGCTATGAAATTACACACAGTAAAATCACAGTAAGCAAAAATAAATTTATACCCCCACTAAGTCGTATAAAATCACTACTTTTGTCGTCTGATTTTTAAATACAACGAAAGATGATTTTACCTATTGTCGGCTACGGCGACCCTATCCTCAGAAAAAAATGTGAAGATATTGATGCAGATTATCCGAATATCAATGCACTTGTTGATGATATGTTTGAAACCATGCGACACGCTTCGGGTGTGGGATTGGCAGCACCTCAGGTCGGATTAGGCATCAGGTTGTTTGTGGTAGATTGCAGTCCTTTCGGAGAAGATGATGATTTATCGCCCGAAGAACAGGATTACCTGCGTACTTTTCAACGTACTTTTATCAATGCCAAAATCACGAAAGAAGAAGGCAAAGAATGGAGCTTTAACGAAGGTTGCCTGAGCATACCGGGTGTGCGGGAAAACGTTAAACGTAAGCCTGTTGTAACCATCGAATATCTGGACGAAAATTTCAAAAAGCATACCGAAACATTAGACGGATATGCCGCCAGAGTGGTTCAGCATGAATATGACCATATTGAAGGCGTACTTTTTACCGATAAATTATCCGGATTGAAAAAAAAGCTGAACAACAAGAAATTGCAAAATATCATGGACGGAAAAGTCTTTACCGACTACAAAATGAAATTAGCCAACAAAAGGAGTAAATAATTTTTTTGTATATTAATTTCTTATTAAGATATTTGCTGTCTTTAAAAATAAAAAAATCATGAACGTAGAAAAAATTTTAGCCATATCAGGCAAGCCGGGATTATACGAATTGAAAATTCAAACAAGAACAGGATTTGTAGCGGAGTCGCTTGCCGACAAGAAAAAAATTAATGTAGGATTGAGAAGCAACGTAAGTTTGCTTTCTGAAATTTCAATATATACCAATACAGGCGAAATCAAATTATTTGAAATTTTTGCCCGTATTGCCAAAAAAGAAAACGACCAGGAAGCCGTTTCCCACAAAGAAAGTGAAAGCACGCTCTCTGCTTATTTTACTGAAGTCGTGCCAGATTACGACACAGACCGCGTGTATATTTCTGATATTCGAAAAGTATTAAACTGGTACAATGTTATCCAAAAATCAGGCTTAGCAGGTGTTTTCAGCACTGCGTTGAAACAAGCAGAAGAAAAAGCCCAGGAGGAAAATAAGGAAACAGAAAAAAAGAAACCTGCTGCTAAAAAAGCAACTGAAACCAAAAAAACAGCAGAGAAAAAAGAAACCAAGAAGGCAGACGAAGAGAAAAAAACAGCCGCAAAACCAAAAGCAACTACCGCAAAGAAAACAACCGCAAAAGCAAAAAAAGAAGACTGATAATTATTTACTCAATCCTGCTTAACCGGCAGGATTTTTTTCCTTATAAAAACATGCCCAACAACAGAACACAGCAATTACAAGCGTTTGAAAGACTTTTAGACATCATGGACGACCTGCGGGAAAAATGTCCGTGGGATAAAAAACAAACCTTTCAAAGTCTTAGGAATCTGACCATTGAAGAAGTCTATGAGCTCGGCGACGCGATTGTTGAAAATGATATGGACGAAATCAGGAAAGAACTGGGCGATGTATTGTTGCATATTGTGTTTTATGCAAAAATGGGCTCAGAAACCAATACTTTCGATATGGCAGATGTTTGCAATAGCATTTGTGATAAGTTAATTGCCCGTCACCCACACATTTACGGCGACGTTCAGGTCGAAAATGAAGAAGACGTCAAGAAAAACTGGGAAAAGCTCAAACTGAAAGAAGGTAACAAATCTGTACTTTCGGGCGTACCGAAAAGCCTGCCTGCGATGGTCAAGGCTACCCGAATACAGGACAAAGTCAAAGGTGTTGGTTTTGATTGGGATAATGCCGAACAAGTTTGGGAAAAAGTGGAAGAAGAAATAGAAGAATTCAAAGCCGAAGTAAAGCAAAACAATCACGACAAAATGGAGTCTGAACTGGGCGATGTGTTTTTCTCATTGATTAATTATGCCCGTTTTATGAACATTCACCCGGAAGATGCTTTGGAAAAAACCAATCGGAAATTCATTAGCAGATTCCAGCAAATGGAAAAAGCTATACAATCTGACCATAAAAATATCAGTGATTTATCTCTTCAGCAATTAGATGAATATTGGGATAAAGCGAAAGCCACAGAAAACTCATAATATTTCCATATCGTTTCTTAGACTATGCAAAAGATTTTAAACCTGTTTGACTTAAAACGGGAAATCAATTATAAAAATGAAGTTTTAGCAGGATTAACTGTTGCGATGACAATGATTCCGGAATCGCTATCGTTTGCTATCCTGGCAGGACTTTCGCCTTTAACCGGACTTTATGCTGCTTTTTTGATGGGATTGGTCACAGCGATTTTGGGTGGCAGACCCGGAATGGTTTCCGGTGGTGCCGGAGCAACAATCATCGTTCTGATTGCTTTAGCCGCTTCACATGGCGTGGAATATCTTTTTGCTGCTGTGGTTCTGGCAGGGATTTTACAATTGTTGGTCGGAATTTTCAAACTTGGAAAATTTGTTCGCTTAATTCCTCAACCTGTGATGTATGGTTTCCTGAATGGTCTTGCCATAATTATTTTTATGGCACAAATTGCTCAGTTTAAAATTACAGAAAACGGAACAACAAACTGGATTCAAGGTTCTGCATTATACCTTATGGCAGGATTAACTCTGCTTACTATTTTGATAGTTATCCTTTTACCTAAAATTACCAAAGCTATTCCTGCGTCTTTGGTCGCCATTGTCGTGGTGTTCGGGATTGTATATTTCTTCGACATAGATACCAAAAAAGTGCTTGATATTGCTTCTGTCAGCGGTTCATTACCATCGTTTCACATTCCTGAAATCCCGTGGACATTAAAAACATTGCAAATTATCTTCCCTTATGCCTTGATTATGGCGGGCGTGGGATTAATAGAAAGTTTGCTGACTTTGAATATGGTTGATGAAATTACCAATACCAAAGGAAAATCTAACCGGGAAGCTACAGCTCAGGGAATTGCGAATATTACCAATGGTTTTTTCGGCGGAATGGGAGGTTGTGCCATGGTAGCACAAACCTTGGTTAATATTGGTGCCGGCGGAAGAACCCGGTTTTCTGCAGTGGTTGGTGCCATAACTATTCTAATCATTATTTTGGTCGGAGGTCCTGTGATAGAGCAAATTCCGATGGCGGCATTAGTTGGCGTAATGATGATGGTGGCAATTGGTACTTTTGAATGGGTAAGCTTTCGTATTTTCAACAAAATGCCCAAAGCCGATATACTCGTTATGGTTTTGGTTACGTTAGTTACGATATTCCTGCACAATTTAGCTTTGGCGGTACTAATCGGCGTGATTATTTCTGCACTGGTATTTGCATGGGAAAGTGCCAAACGCATTCGGGCAAGGCGTTATATCGATGATAACGGCATCAAACATTATGATATTTATGGCCCGCTTTTTTTCGGTTCAACTACTATATTTTCCGAAAAATTTGACGCAGTAAATGACCCTGATATTGTCGTTATCAGTTTCAGGGAAAGCAGTGTGCTTGATATGTCAGCCATTGAATGCCTGAGCAAAATTACGGAACGTTACCGCAAACAAGGCAAGAAAATTTATCTCACTTACCTGAGCTTACGATGCCAGAGAATGATAAAGAATGCCGGAAATGTAGTTCAGGTTAATATTATCAATAACCCGGATTCATTACATGAAAAGTAGATTTTGTATATCCAATAACAGAACATCTGACACCCGGCAAAAAACTACCTCAAAATATTATTATTTTCAAACAGTTTTTCTATTACCTGATAATTTTTCACTTTTACTTTTGACTGAAAAGCCTCGATATGTTTATGGTGATGTACGTCGGTAGCTACAAAATCATACATATTTTCTTTCAGCAAATAATCGGAAACTTCAGCAATGCCATCGCCGTAATATCCGGTAACCGAAAGAACATTCATCTGAAATAAACAGCCTGCTTTTTTCAATCGCTGGAATGACGCAAAATCGTTTTTATAGAAATTATAACGTTCCGGGTGTGCCAAAACTGGTTGATAACCTTCTGATTTTAATTGAAATAATATGTCGTATAACCCCATCGGCGGATTGATGTATGACATTTCAACCAACACATAATCATCTTTAATAGTTAATAGTTTTTCCGATTGCATTCGCTGCAAAAAACTTTCGTCCATTAAATATTCAGAAGCGGTTCGCAATTTTACTTGCTGAGCCAATGCGGGAATTTCTGTTTTGATTTTTTCATATTGTGCGAGAATTCCGTCTTTGGTGTTTTCCCAAACCAAAGGCGTCGTGTGGGGCGATGCGGATAGCTCATCAAAACCAATATCTGTTAATGAATTAATCAAAAATTGAGTATCTTCTTTCGTTTTAGCTCCATCGTCCAGTCCATATAAAATATGAGAATGAAAATCAAAGGAATCAGCAGGTATAAGCTCTTTCAGTTGTGGCTTACTTTTAAAAAAATTGAACATCGTGTGTAGTTTTTGTTATGTAATCTTTAAATTTTTATTTTCAAAAAGTAGTGTAACAATATATATGCCTAAAACAGGTAAAAAGATAATAAATTTATCCCACCCACATAAAAAAACAAATAGCATACTGATAGCCAAAAACATATAACAAAAATATTTTTTTGCATTTCGATTTCTGACAAACAGATAAACCAGATAAAGCGGATTGAATAACATGACCGTATTATTGTTCAAAAGCTCCGGGTGATTAGAATATAACTGAATAAAAACCAATAACACTCCCAACAGACCACTTATCGTAAAAAGCAAATAACGAACTGCTTTGAAATAGCTCAATCCTGCAAAAACTACCGCCAATACACACGCAAACCACCAACTTTTCAGCGGATTTGGTGTTACTTCACGAGCAGTAAATACGTGCTGTGTTTCTTGAGCCAGATTATCCGTTCCGTTTTGGGAAATTTCAATACTTTTAAAAAGTCTGTCGGGCATAAAAATATGTTCATTCATCAAATCAGTTTTACGTCCGAATAATGTATTTATACCTAATTTTTCAAAATAATTATATGTTAAATAACTATTGAGAATTTTCCTATAAGTATGATTATTTTCCTCAAAATCAGTTTCCAACGGATTTGGTAACACCTCATTCAGCAAATCAGCCACTTTGGTCGTGCAGTTGTTGTCAATAAACCGGTAGGTATAATATTTTTCCGACCCGCGAAATTGTTGTAAAACATTCTGCCACAGCTGTTGTTTCTGTTCGTTTGTCAACTGTAAAATCTGTTCATCTACCGAACGGTTATCTGTCTGATAATGCCGGACAAAAGAATTATAATCACTAACTGACAAATAATACAGTAAATCGCCTTTGATGAATTTGGAATAGAAATTGGGCGTGTCGAAATCGAAAGTACCATAATTAAATACAACATCAACTTGTTGCTGCTTGTCGCTGAACCGAATAGCGGTGTGTCCGAAAATACTGTATAGCTCATCTCCTGTTCCGCAAGTAATCACGCTCACTTTTGCATTTTTAGACAAACGTTCCGGCTGGGCAGATAACTGCATTCCGGACAGGAAAAACAATAAGCTAAATACAATATTTGATATTTTCATTAAGTTTCAAGTTTTGTTGTCATTCCGATACCTCGACAAGCTCAGTACAGACTAAAGGAGCAATCTCTTTTAATCTTCAGTAACTACTACCTATTTATCAAAAATACTTAAATCTACTTTTACAGAAAAAATGTTGGAATACAACGACGCTCCCTGGCTACCGATATTTGTGAGTGCGTAATCAATCTGGATACCTTTATAATTAAACCCGATACCGATATTCGGTTCAAAAGTTACTTTCTCATCGCCGTCGATTTGCATCTGATTCTGGAAATTACCTAATCCGACACGCAGGAAAACCATTTCGGTGTAGCTTGCCTCAAAACCGATTGATGGCTGAACGCTTATTCCATCTGATGAAATCAACGCATTGGTTTGATAAAATTCGGTATGCAAAGCCAACGCCGGTGTGAAACGGAAATCTTCTTTCCAAAAGAAATCTCTCGCCACACCCAACTGCAATTTTGGCAAAGTAATCTCGGTCGTTTCCGGCATAGTTTGATTTTGTCCTTCTACCGCATCTTTTATTTTTTCATATTCTGCCGCATTGATGCTCCAGGTATTATAAGTGGTGGTAATATCTCTTGCCATCAAACCAAACTGCCAGTCGTTTTTCTGATATTGTGCACCGATGTCAAAACCGAATCCCCACGAATTAGCAAATTTCCCGATGATTCTGCGAACCACTTTTGCATTCGCCCCTACCGATAAGCCTTCTATATTCAACTCACGGGCATAGCTCACAGAAAACGCATAGTCGGCTGTAGAAAACTTGGAAATACGACTGTAATCTATGTTTCCGTCTTTGTCAATCAACTCGGTAGTGTTTAGTATATCATCCACACCAAAACGCATTGCCGAGATACCTACCGCACTTTTTTCATCAATAGGCATCGCGAAAGCTGCATAATCATATTGGGCAATATTCGCAAAATAACTGGCATGCATCAGCGACACCTGCCTGTCCTGCAAACGGGTAAGCCCCGCCGGATTCCAGTATTGGGCATTCACATCGTTGGTTTGGGCAATAACGGTTTTTCCCATTCCCATAGCAGCGGCGTCCACACCTATATTCATGAATTCATTGGAATATTTTCTGGACTGAGCCGTCAAAATTGCCGGCGCTAATAATATTGTATAAAATAAAATTTTCTTCACTTGGTTATTTTTTTACAAAGATGAAATAAAAATCTTAATTAGTAAACTCATTTTTTATCTAACTTATTGCTTACATTTGTATAAACACATAACATTTTTTATAAAATTCAATTTATGCAGCTAAAACAACACATTCCGAATGCTATCACATTGCTAAATCTGATGTCGGGAGTAATTGCCTTGGTTTATGTTTTTAATGACAACCTCCCTATGGCCTTTTTTTGGGTTTGTATGGGGATATTTTTTGATTTTTGGGACGGCTTCGCCGCTCGTGTGCTCAAAGTTTCCAGCGAAATCGGCTTGCAACTTGATTCCTTGGCTGATATGGTTACCTCGGGCGTCGTTCCTGGTTTGGTCATGTACAAAATGATTGCTGAAATTCAAATAAATAATGAGCAATATATGGTTACTGATGACACTTTTTATATGAAGTTAGTGCCTTATCTCGGGTTCATCATTACCTTAGGGTCAGCTATGCGACTGGCGAAATTCAATGTTGATAACCGACAAACAGATAGTTTTATCGGATTACCTACTCCGGCAAACGCTTTATTTATTCTGAGCATTCCGATGATTACGTTCAATACTGCCAGTGAAACATTACTTTATTGGCTCAGTAATCCTTATGTTTTGGTAGGAATCAGCTTATTCAGTGCTTTCATTATGAATGCTAACATTCGTTTATTTTCATTAAAAACAAAGAATAAAACACTAAAAGACAACAAAGTAGGCTTATTATTTTTGGGGATATCCGCATTACTCTTATTGCTGATACAATTTGAGGCGGTTCCTGTTATTATAATAATGTATATATTAATTTCATTATTAGTTAATAAACAAAGTAAAGAGAAAATAACATCATAATCAATCCTGCACCACACAATAAAAACAACACACTTTACGTTGTATTAATACAGCACGCTCAGATGTGAAAAAAATGTAAAAATAAAGTTTTGCGTATATTAATTTTATACCTTCGTGGGCTGTGAAAGCAAAAAAAATTTTTTTTATTAGATGAAAAACCTAAATTTGCTATCGCGAATTCAAAAAGTAATTAAGTAAACATTTAAATTAAATTAAAAAGAAAAATGACAAACGTATCTAACGAAGCAGTAGAGAACAAACAATCAGGTTCTGGTTTATCAAACGTAATGGCAGGCGTAGCTATAGCAGCGTGTCTAATTATTGGTTTCGTAATTTGGAAATTTATTTTAGGGTCGCCGGGCAACTTTGAAAATGGAGATCCAGAAGGGGACCCACTAAACGGTAGTTTATTAGGAATGATGTATAAAGGTGGACCCGTTGTTGCCGTATTGATTGGGTTATTAACTACCACCATCGTTTTTGCCATCGAGAGATTTATCGCTATCAATAAAGCTGCAGGAAAAGGAAACAATAAAGCATTCGTTGCAGAAATTGAAAGCTTAGTAAGCGCTAACCAAATCAATGAAGCTATCGACCGTTGTGACTCACAAAAAGGTTCAGTAGCTAACGTAATCAGAGCTGCTTTAGTTAAATACCAAAACGTACAAGGTGAGAATATCAACACTACAGAGGCTATCGAGGCTATCCATAACGAAATCGAAGAGGCAACAGTATTAGAGATGCCTATGTTAGAGAAAAACATGATTGTTTTGGCAACATTAGTATCTATCGGTACATTAGTTGGTCTATTAGGTACAGTAACCGGTATGATTAAAGCATTCTCGGCATTGGCAACGTCCGGAGCACCTGATTCAACAGCATTAGCAACAGGTATTTCTGAGGCTTTGATGTGTACGGCAACAGGTATTTTAACATCTACTTTGGCAATTGTGTTCTATAACATTTTCACTACGAAAATTGATAAACTAACGCACTTTATTGACGAAGCAGGTTTCGCCATCACTCAGTCTTACAAAAGAAAATTCGGAAACTAATTTTTCCGGATAAGTAAGACAAAGAGTATTAACCTAATCCCGGAAATCGGGTAAACAAAAAAGATTATGGCAAAAAAAATGAAAAAAACCAGTACAAGAATTGATATGACCGCCATGTGCGACGTATCATTCTTGTTACTTACTTTCTTCGTTTTGACTTCTACGGCAAAAGTACCGGAAGTACACCCGGTAGATTTGCCTGACTCAACAAAAGAAACTAAGATACCAGCTACAGAAGTTGTTACTATTTCTATAGATGACGAAAAAATATTTTTTGGTATTGCAGGTAGAGATGATAAAAAAGATATTCTTACCCGAATGGGCTCTGATTATAATATTACCTTTACTCAAGAAGAATTAGATAAATTTGCTGGAATGGAGAACTTTGGTTTGGATATTCGACAACTCAAGCAGCTTTTGTCAACTAAACCTGTAAGTGAATTGATGAAACCGGACAATCATCCCAATGGAATACCTTATAAGGATTCTTTGAATAATCAATTATCTGCATGGGTAAGAAATGCCAGAGAGTCTTCATGGGAAAATAAACAACAAATTCTAAAAGTCGCAATTAAAGGAGATAAAGACGAAAGTTACGGAACAATTAAAGAAGTAATTGACATTTTACAAGACCAAAGACAAAACAGATTTTATCTCGTAACTGGATTAAGAGACGACGATTTTTAATATAATTAGTTAAAAAAAGTAAACGAATGGCAGAATTAAATACAGGTTCTAACGACGGAGGAGGCAAAAAAGTAAGAAGTAAGAAACAAAATGCAGGGGTAGATTTGACCGCAATGGTAGATTTGGCATTCTTATTGATTACCTTCTTTATGTTGACTACCTCTTTAGCAACACCACAGTCCATGGACTTGACTATGCCTGATAAAAAGGATGTAACCGAAGAATTCAAACAAGAGGCTCCGGAGTCGAGAACTATGACTGTATTGTTGGGTAAAGACAGCACAATTAAATATTATATGGGACTTTTTAATGAACCATATAAAGGCATAGGTCCCACAGATACTACCTATGGTAAAGATGGTATCAGACAAGTAATCTTACAGAAGAAAGCTGAGCTGGAAGCTCAAGGTAGACGGGACAATGAAGGCTTGATTGTATTAATCAAGGCAACTAACGATGCTACATATACTAACATGATTGATATCCTTGATGAAATGGCTATTACTGGTGTTAAAGTATATGCGATAAACGACATTACTGAACAAGAAATTGAAATCATGCAGTAAAAACTGCACTAAAACACAATTAAAATGGCTAACATGAACATTTTCGGAAAAGACTGGACGGATTTAATATTCAAAGGTCGAAACAAGCAGTACGGGGCCTATGAATTACGTCGGAAAAGTGGGAAGCACACTTTATTGGCGTTAATTTTGGGAGTTTTCTTTATCGGGTTAGCTTTTGGTAGTAAGGTACTCTATGATCAATATGGGGCTGATTTATTCGCCAAAAACAAACCTGATGATGAAGGAATTGAAATAGATGTTATTGAACTTCCCATTGAAGATGTAGAACCTCCTGTGGAAGAAGTAGAAGAGCCTGAACCTGAGCCTGAACCTGAGCCAGCAGATGCCCAAAAAAATGTACAGGACGAAAAGCAATTTACTGAAACCGAAGTCAAAAAAGACGAAGAGGTAGATAAAAGTAAAGAGCAAAAAACTTCTCAAGAAGAATTTGACGATAATACAACTTCCGGAAGAGAAAATAGTGAGGGTGACACAGACAAAGGTGCTTTAAAATCAGATGGTAAACAAACTGGAAAAGCCGAAGAGGCTTCTGAAGGATTAGGTACGGGAGACCAAGCAAGTGACAACAAAATCTATCGTTTTGTACAGCAAAAAGCTGAACCTATGAATGGTGAAGTTAGTTTCCGTAAAGATTTTATGCGTAAATTTAAATCCCCCGAAGTACCTTCAAATGTTAAACAAGTATCTATAACACTTCGTTTCGTTGTGGAGAAAGACGGCTCTTTGACAGACATCAAATTCTTAGACAACAAATACGGTGTAGGTGATGAGGCTGTTAGGGTGTTAAAATCGATGCCAAAGTGGAAACCTGCTATGCAAGGTGGAAACGTAGTACGTTCAAGCTTTACATGGAAAATTACCTTAGCTATAAACTAATGCGTAACACTCAGTACAATAACAATGAAAAACAAAAATCGCTCATAAGGCGGTTTTTGTTCTTTCTCGGTATTATCTTTTTATTGCTGTATGTGATATTAGGTATCGGCTTTATCGTTTGGAAAGATATGCCTGTAACTATCCCTTACAAAAACCGGATAATATTCGGCATTATCCTGTTGGTGTATGCCGGTATACGCTTTTTCAGGATTATCAGGAAATAAGTTTAAGGCCACATCAGCAAATTGCTAATCAACCCATAACTACATTTTATCATTTCCGAATTTAATCTTTGATTCCGACAGAGAGAGGAACGAACGACGAGGAATCTCAAAAAGAGATGCTGACACGAGCTTACGAACTGAACGAAGTTAAAACAAGTTCAGCATAACAAACAGGGCACTCCTACTCTACTACTATTGCATTATTACCACTATTATTTTCGATTTGGTTTTCGTTCAGATAAAAATCAATTCTGCCCAAACGCAAACCAAAACAACCTACCTGATTAACAATCACGTTTTTACCGATTTTGTTTTTCAATACTGTGGGCTTATCCAGAAATGTATGCGTATGCCCACCGATAATCAGGTCAATATCCTGGGTTTGTTGTGCCAGAAGCACATCGCTTATCTTCGAAGTATTATTATAGTCATAGCCCAAATGCGAAAGACAAATAACCAAATCACAATGATTTTCCTTTTTGAGAATTCGTACCATATCTTGTGTAATTTCTATTGGTGAGAGGTATTTAGTTTCGCCGTACTCCCGCTTATTGACCAAACCGTTCAACTCAATACCCAAACCGAATACACCAATTTTTATTCCGTCAATCGAGAAAATTTTATACGGCTTAGCAATACCATTCATCGGTGTGTCTGAAAAATCATAATTAGCAGACAAAATATCGAAATTTGCTTTGTACAACTGCTCAGCCATACTGTTTACACCATTGTCAAACTCATGATTTCCGATAGTCGCCGCATCATATTTAAGCATATTCATGAGCTTAATTTCCAGTTCGCCACCATAAAAATTAAAATAAGGCGTTCCCTGGAACATATCCCCGGCATCGAGCAGCAATACATTCGGGTTTTCTGTTCGGATATCCTCAATCATTTTTGCCCTTCTTGCCACACCACCCTGATTAGGATATTTGGCGTGCGAGGCATCAAACGGTTCAATGTGGCTATGCGTGTCATTGGTATGCAGAATCGTGATTTTCTTGGGTTTACTTAAGCTAAAATCAAGCAGCTGCGGACCAAATAAAGTAATAAACGTTCCTGCCGAAGCAGATTTTACAATAAATTCTCTTCTTTTCATGGCTTTCTGATTACTCTTTGGGTTTTTATTACAGGTAATGTATCGTGTCGGCCAAAATAATCTATCAGCACATTTCTGAGCTTATAATTCATATCGATTCTTTCTTTTGCCTGCGTAAAAAAGTACATTTCGTCTCCTCCATTGGCCAGATAATCGCTGGTTAAAATATAATAATCTCTATCTTTCTGCAAAAGTTTCCCATTGATTGTTATCTGATTAATTTCCTGATTTTTATCAATTTCAATTTCGACATTTGCCAATGGGTGTGCCCTTTTTTTATTGATAACATATTGTGCCATACTTCTAACTGCATCAGAAGATAATTTCAGTACCACAGCTTCATTTTCAAAAGGCATTACTTCGTAAGCCGTCCGGGTGTAAACATTTCCTTCCGAAATCACTGCCCGAATACCGCCATGATTGAACATGCACGCGTCGATATGTTGTCCCGTACGCTGATAAAAAACAGGTTCGACCATTTCCACCGCCGATTCTGCCAGAAGATTTCCGATTGTGGTTTCCCAAACGCCTTGGGTTTTATCCATCGTTTTCGGTGCATAAGACAAGATTTTATTCATTTCCTCATCGACATGTTTTTTATACGGAACAATAAAATCACGGATAATAATATTTTCTTCGCCGGAAGAATCGACCACAGTGTTTTCGTGTAAGGTGTAAGAAGTATAAACTTTATCCACCGCCGATTTACAGGCGGTAAGCAAAATTAGACTGAGAAAAAATAACCCCGAAACACACGATTTTAATGATTTCTTAAGCATACGACTTATAATTATTAATATCTTTGTTTTGTACAAAAATACGGCTAAAACCGTTGATTTCGTCGAAACAAATATTAATTTAATTTAAACATTACATCAATGCAACAATTTGTGGGTACGGGTGTCGCACTGATTACACCTTTCAAAAAAGATTATTCGGTTGATGTCGAGGCATTAAAAAGAATTGTAGAATACAATATTTCTTCCGGCATTGATTATCTCGTCGTTTTGGGCACAACGGGCGAATCTGCCACGCTAACCACAGAGGAAAAAGAGCTAGTCAAAGAAACCATCATAAACGTCAATAACGGCAGATTACCATTGGTTTTGGGCATAGGCGGAAATAATACTGCCGATGTTGTTTACCAGTTGAAAAATACGGATTTGTCAAAATTTGATGCGGTGTTATCCGTTTCGCCTTATTATAACAAACCTACTCAGGAAGGGATTTACCAACATTACAAAATGCTGGCGGAAAACTCTCCGTTGCCGATTATTTTATACAATGTTCCAGGACGAACATCAAGTAATATTCTGCCCAAAACTGTGCTGAGGCTTGCCCGAGATTTTTCCAACATCATCGGAATTAAAGAAGCTTCGGGTGATATCGTTCAGGCAATGGATATTATCAAAGATAAACCAAAAGATTTTTTGGTTATTTCTGGTGACGATATGATTACACTGCCAATGGTTTTGGCTGGCGGAGCTGGTGTAATATCTGTGATTGGTGAAGGTTTTCCAAAAGAATTTTCTGCTATGGTCAAGCTTGGATTGGAACGAAAAGTTGACGAGGCTTACACCATTCATTACAGCCTGATGGATATTACAAATATGATTTTTGAACAAGGTAATCCGGCAGGAATCAAAGAAGTTTTCAATCATTTAGAGCTTTGTGAAAATACCGTTCGGTTACCGTTAGTCCCTGTTGATGCCGATTTATCAGCACGAATCAAACAATTCATTCAACAATTTAAAAACAAATAATATGTTATCGAAAAATTTAGAAAAAGCATTAAACCAACAGGTAAAAGTTGAGGGCGATTCTTCACAGATATATTTATCAATGGCTTCATGGGCTGAAAATCAAGGATTTGAAGGCATAGCTACTTTCATGTACGCCCAATCTGACGAAGAGCGTATGCACATGCTCAAACTGATTAAATACATCAACCAACGTGGTGGCGAAGCGATTATTCCGGAAGTAGCAAAACCGGAACTGGACCATACATCATTCAAAACACTTTTTACACAATTATTTGAACATGAGGTTTTTGTATCAAAAAGCATTAATGATTTGGTTCATATTTCGCTGGAAGAAAGAGATTATGCTACACACAACTTCCTGCAATGGTATGTTTCTGAGCAAATCGAAGAAGAGGCCACAGCAAGAACGATTTTAGACAAAATCAACCTTATCGGCGACGACAAAGGCGGTTTGTATCTGTTTGATAACGATATGAAAAACTTTCCGGCACAAAACGCTGAATTGGCTTAAAACACAATTTATTTCGACGTCACGATAACCTTGTGACGTCGGAAATATAATTCCTTACAAAAACGATTTTATTTCAGTTACAATTTCTCCAATTGTTTTATCGTCCGTATTTACTGAAAATTTTGCCTGATTATAGTAAAAAGAGCGTTCCAGCAAATGTTGCCCGATATAGCTTTTTTTATCGCTGATATTGCTCAATAAAGGGCGATTATCTTCGTCTGCTTCAATCCTGTCCGCCAAAGTAGTTACTTTCGCTTTCAAGTACACCGATAGCACATCTTCCCGCTGAAAAACCAAATGATTGTTAGCATAACAAGGTGTTCCGCCGCCCAAACTCAAAACAAAAGACTGAGGTTGTCCTATCCATTCATTCAACAATAGATGTTCCTGTTTACGAAAAAATATTTCGCCGTTTTGGTCAAATATTTCCTGTACAGATTTGTTATTTTTCTGCTCGATGAGCTTATCTAAATCGAAGTATTCAACTCCTAATTCATCTGCCAAAACCTTGCCGACAACCGATTTTCCGCTTGCCATATAACCGGTTAATAAAATTTTTTTTCTGTCCAAATGTTTGTTTGTTAAAGCATTAATAAATCAAAATGAATAAAGCTTCGAAATTAATTAAAAAATCTATTGTATTTACAAAAAAGTCCGCTATATTTGCACCCGCAAGTTTGTTGCAAGACTCGATAGCTCAGTTGGTAGAGCACAACACTTTTAATGTTGGGGTCCTGGGTTCGAGCCCCAGTCGGGTCACATTTTTTTTATTGCAGTTAATTATTATAGACTCGATAGCTCAGTTGGTAGAGCACAACACTTTTAATGTTGGGGTCCTGGGTTCGAGCCCCAGTCGGGTCACGAGGCAAAAGACAAATCTATAAGGTTTGTCTTTTTTATTTTCTTCTCCTATCCACCAGATATATCGGTTTTCTGCTTTTCGGGTCAAAAACAATTTTGTTTAACTCCTCCAAATCAGCAAATTCAACCTTTGGAGTTACTCTTAATTTAGATTGCAGGTACTCTTTTATCTGATTCAGAAATTCATACGAAGTATCGGTTGAGGCAACCCGAATCAGAATATCGTCATTTCCTGCTTCATTGATATAAAGTTCAATCAGATACAGTTGAATTTGGTCAAAGAATTTCAACAAATCATAAATGGCTGGAGGATAAATCGTTGTGCCTTTGTACTTTATCATCTGTTCCTTTCTACCCAAAACAGGCCCCACCCTTTTGGTATTTCTTCCGCATTGGCATTTTTCTGAAAAAACCTGAACAATATCCCCTGTTTTAAATCGTAGCAAAGGCATTGCCTCAACTCCCAAAGTGGTTACGGTTAATTCGCCTGATTCCCCCACTTTTACAGGATTGTTATTTTCGTCCAAAACCTCAATAATAATCAGTTCGGGGTGATGGTGTCCTCCGTTTTGAAACTCACATTCGGTAAAAGCTGTACTCATTTCGGTCGAGGCATAAGTAGAATAGAGCTTTACATTCCATTTGGATAAAATCTTGTCACACAAAATACTATTCGATAAATCCTGATTTCTCAAAGATTCTCCGATACAAACCACACCTTTTACTCCCGAAGTGTGGTAATCTATTCCATTTGCCTCCGCATATTCGAGCATTTTAAGTAAAAAAGAAGGAACAGTAATCAGATATTTTGGATTGTTTTCAAAAATAGAGTCCCATTGTAATTGTGGAGTTCCTGCTCCAATTCGGATAACTCCTGCTCCAAGTTTCCGAAGTCCGAGGAAGTAAGCCAATCCCGCCACAAAACGTCTGTCAATGGTCGTCATCAGCTGAACGACATCACCTTTTCTAATTCCCGAACAGGTCAATGAAATCGCCTCATTGTAAGCCAATCGCTCCAAATCATTATCCGTCAATCCGAACGAAACGGGTCTTCCAAGCGTTCCCGAAGTCGCGGCATAATCAATAATTTCACTCATCGGAACACAAAAGAAATCTTTGTTATGCAACTGCAAATCCGTTTTGGTCGTAACAGGAATTTGCTGTAAATCTTCCAAAGTGTTTATCTGAGAAACATCAATATTGTGCTTAGAAAACATATCCTGATAAAAAGGCGATTTTTCTTTTAGATAAAGCATAAGCTCTTTGAGCTTTTGCTCCTGAAAAGCCTTTATTTCCTGTGTTTCTGCTAATTCTATTTTTGGAATCATCTTAATTTTCGGTTGATTTTCTTTAAATACTTTTCGATATTTCTTTGGTCAGGCAAGGTAGTGATTTCTTTGGAAAGTGCCTTTTCAAATTTGGTTTGAGAGGCTTTGTAATAGCCTTTTTCGTAATAATATTTCCCGATTTTGTAATAAACAGACCATAAATCAGGGTTTAATTGCTGATATTTTCGGATTTCTTCCGAAGATAAATCTGACTTATCGGAAATGGCTTTGTCTATTTTTCGGTCTTCAATTCGGTATAATTCGTAGTTTTTATATTCGTCTGATTCCAAAAAATCATCTTTGGGAATAGTCAATTCTTTTTTGTGTTGTGAAGCAAATTCCTTTTTCTCAGAAGAAAAAATCTCTTTCAAATCATAAGCGACAAACTCTCCCAACTGATACGGACTTGACGAAACCCACATCAATAAATCTTCGGGCTGAAAAATTACCGAATGATGTGCCAAAAGCTGATTCAACGCTTTTTCGTTTCCGTAACCGATAAGTTCGTCTTTCAGTCCTCCTCGATTTCGCAATAAACCGGCTATTTTTTGAGGATTCATCTTAGGTTGTTCCGACAAGATTTCTTCCATTCTGTCAAATCGATATTGCGAATGGCTTTCTAAAATGTGCTGCTTGTTATTTTCATCATTCGCATAAGCCTCACTTCTGAAATGATTGGTACAAACAAGCTCATTATTAGTAACTTCAAACACTCCGAAATTTTCAGGCGACATTTCAATCAATACTGCTTTTCGGTCTTTCGCACTGCTGACCATTAAGGCTTCCGATACGAAAACTTCCCTTTTTCGGGCAATGCTTACAGCCTCATCAATGGTTGTGGCATATTGCAGAATTTCCCTTGCTACAATCGAAATTGGCGTTTTGGCGACCAGCGGCATATCCGATTTTCCTGCATTCATCGTAATGGTCAAACCCGCTTTGTTCATTCCCGAAACCACTCCGATCATTCCTGCCCAAGTAACCGTTGCAAACGGATAACCCTCATCGGGATTTACGAAAGCAATGATTTTATTTTTGGCAAAATCATCTCCTGCATAAAAATCAAAATTCCGCCCCAAAAGCAATTTTCCATCCTCTGTCTTGTAATTCCACAAAGCAACTGATGAACAGCCCACCAAAGCCAAATCCTGCAAAGCGTGTCCGATATCGTGAGCTCCGTGCAGATATAGACTTCGCAAATATTTCGGAGCTATATCGTCATATTTATTTGTAGCATAGCGAGATACTCCGTAAATTTCGGTTTTGTATTCTTCGGGAATATGCAGATACATTTTTCGGTTGTACCATTTCAGAAATTGACGAAGTAACGACTGTTTGAATTTTGAGGGAACGATTTCTTTTACTTTTCCAAAAAAAACATCTTCCTGATAATGGTATAAAGGCTCGTATAAAGCTCCCATAATCAATCCTCTTTCCAACGGGTTTCCCGAAACATATAGTTCCCATTGTCCGAATTTATTTTGTACTAAAAAATTCTCTTCCGAAGAAAAAAGCGAATCCGAATGTTTTATGACTTTGGGAATTTCGTGGTTATAGTCCGTAATCGGTTGATGACGAACAGATTTCGATATTCCGCAAGAAGTAAGCGAAACGAGAATAAACAAGGAAAAAAAACTAATGACTTGTCTAAAATTGGTTAACCCTTTTAATTTTCTGTCATTCTGAATGGAATAAAATGGAATGAAGAATCTCAAATCGTTGATTTTTAAAGAGATTCCTCCTTTGTCGGAATGACAAAAAACATTTTTATTAAACTTTAAACAGCTTCTAAACCATTTCATTTTCTTTCTGTTTTTCTAAAGCTGAAATTTCGTTGTTTATCTTATCGACCAGATATTGTTTTCCGACAATTTCGGTACAAGTCTGAACAGCTCCGATAGTTACTCCCAAAACTCCGTGCATATTGATACTCTGCCCTGTCAGAAACAGATTATCGAGTTTGGTTTTAGGCGAAATAAATGTCTTTAACGGATTTTCGGAGTCTTTAATATAACCGTATAGATTTCCGTTAAATCCTCCGATATAATCCCGGTACGACAAAGGTGTGGAAACGTGAACTGACTTGACTTTTCCTTTAATGTGCGGGTATCTTTTTTCGATTTCCCGCATAAAAACATTGGCTTTTTCCTGTTTGAAAGCCTCGTAATCTGCTCCTCTTTCCGAAGGATTGGCAACCGTATTTTGCGTTTCTTTCCACTTTTCAAATTCAGAAAAATGCAGGTAGGTAATTCCTGTCATACTTTCTGCCCATTGCTGATTTTCTTCCGAAACATTCATCGAAAGCATAAAAGCCTCCGGCCACGATTCGGGCGTATATTCGTTGGCATTCCAAACCCTTTTGCTATCCCGAAAATGGTAATTATTATAGTTCATATATTCCACCGAATTCGGCTCAAAAACAATATAAACGCTCAAAGCAGCAGGTAAAACTTCCAATCCTTTAATTCGTGAATAATAGGATTTCCGGAACTTATCGCTCCCTACCATATCCAACGTGGTTTTCGGTTCGATATTAGAAATGAAAGTATCTCCAAAATAGGTTTCCCCATCTTTGGTATTGGCACTGATAATCCGATTTTCTTCGGAACTAAAATTGATTACTTCCTTGCGTTTATAGACTTCTCCTCCGTATTTTTTAAGTTGTTTTATCAATTGTTTGGTTATCTGACTTCCTCCGTTAAGACATCTCCAGGCACTCTGAATATAAGAGTTTACCGAAAGTGCGTGCACATACAACGGAGTTTTTTCAGGAATTCCTGCATACAAAAAGTTTGAGCCTGCCAAAACAGCTCTTAATTTTTCATTTTGTGTAAGCTCTTCAAAATATTTTTGGGCATTTATCGATAAAACTTCGGTTGAGTGTCCCTCTCCGTAATTCAGATTATACAACGGAAAAGCATCGCAGATTTCCTGTATTTTCCTGCAATATTCTTCAATAGCCTCTTTTTCTTCGGGAAAATATTTGAGTAGTTGTTTGGTAAAATTTTCGTAACCCTGTGCGTGCGGATATTCTGTCGGGTCATCTTCAAATGAAATCACGTCATAGGCGTTTTTGTCCATTCGGGAAAGTTTCAGGCTATCCATTATCCCGATATAGCTGAAATATTTATAGAGATTCTGCCCCTTATCCAAAGCCCCGATATAATGAACTCCCGTATCAAATATGCGTTTGTCGCGGGAAAAAGTCTGTAAATTTCCTCCGAACTGCTGATTTTTTTCGAGTACACAGACTTTTTTACCTTCTTTAGCCAGAATGATAGCGGAAACAAGCCCTCCAAGACCGCTCCCGACAATTACGACATCGTATTTATTTGTGTTATTCATTCCGGCTAAATCCTTTTGCTCCATTTTCATTAACGAACTCCGTAAATTCATTGAAGTTTCCGATATTCGATAACTTTACATTTCCAATCAAAAATATTTTTTTTACAGTATTAGGAATTGTTATCATATTATTTATTTCCGTGGAAATCAAAAGCGTATCAACGTCTTCTTCGGGCAAAGTTAATATATTTCTGTACGTTATATTTCTTTTTCCGACAGGATAATTCACTTTAGCAACTTCTCGTTTTTCTTCATTTTCGATGAATGTAACGATTTTCCGTAAAGGATATTGCCAGGTCAAAAGTAAATCAACCTGTCCGAAATTATCAGCTATATGATAGATTTTTGCATTGCTATTAATTAGGGTAAACAAAACATAATAAGCTGATTTGTTCTGATTAAAATCCAATTTTACGGACTGAATAACCTCTGAATCTTTATACAAATAAGTCAGATATAGTTTCTTTTTAAAATAATCTTCTTTTTCTATCTGTTTTCGTAATTCCGTGAATTCCGCCCTGAAAAAACGGTTTATTTTCTTGGTTTTTTCGGAATAGCTTTTGCCGAAATCAGTATTTTCAGGAGCAATCCGCTTTCCTATTTTGACCGCTATACTTCCGTCATAAATCGTAAAATCATTTTTTGGTTGTACTTCAGAATTTCCGTGAACATAAACAGGCAAAATATCCAAATCAAATTGCTCTGCCAGATAAAACGCCCCTTTATGAAAACGCTTGATATGATTGTCTTCCGAACGTGTCCCCTCCGGAAAAACCATCAGCGAATAACCTTGCTCTACCTTTTCACGCAAATGCTCCACACTGCCATCAACTCCCTGCGAAACAGGATAAAAACCAGCCATTTTCACAAATCGGCCGAAAACAGGCGAATTATACACCCAATCATTTACCAGAAAAATAATATTCGGGCTGACCATACTCAATGTCAGCGAATCCAAAAAAGAAGTGTGATTTGAAATGATAACAGACGGTTTGGAAAAATCTTCCTGATGCGGGTTGAGAATTTCTTTTTTGACAAAAGGATTGGAATACAAAACCGAAGTAAGGAATTTCGACATCAACTTCCTTAAATTCCGTAATTTATTTTCTTTATTTCCGATCGGAATAAGTATAAAAAATCGTCCGATTAACGAAAGTAAAACACACCCGATTCCGTAATAAAAAAACGAAACAAATGAGTGCAGGAACAGCCTTAACGTAATCGGGGATTTATAGCGTTTTACTCTGTTTGTTATACAGATTTTAAACACAATCGGATAAAAAACAAACGTAATAATCAATGCCGAAAATACCCCGATAAGCGACAAAGTCGAAATGGATTTCAGGGCAGGGTGTTGTGCAAAAACCAAAGCTCCGATTGCCAGAATCGTTGTCAAAACAGCCAATAAAATCGAAGTTCTGTACGTCGTCAGCTCACTTTTTCCGTAGGAATGTTCCTTTTGCAAGGCACTTGTCATAAAAATTGTAAAGTCAATTCCGTGTCCGAAAATAAGTGTGGTAACAATCATACTGAAAATATTCAGCTGAATGTCAAACAATCCCATCAATCCCATTGTGATAAACCCTGTAATGGTTATCGGAACAAGGCTGATAAGCACCAATTCCAATCGCCTGAAGAAATACCATAAAATCAAAATAACCGCAATAAAGGAATAATTTATCAATCGGTTAAAATCGGCTTTGAGATGTCCGAGAAAGGTTTCGTTGAGTTGTTTTCGGTCGATGACAAGCACTTCTTTTTCCTTTTCGGAAATTGATTTTACAAACTCGGCTCTTTTATCGTCATCAACTTTCACTACCGAAGTAACCGTAAAAAATCCGTCTTTTTCGCTTGTGAATTCCTCCGTAAAAAAAGTAGGGATTTCCGAATATTCATTCAAAGAAACCGTTTGGGGAGTTTTATCTAATAACTCGTAGAACCGGTTATGCGTTTCGGGTTTAAAACCAATCTTTTTTCCAGATTCTATCAGGTTTTGTTGCAGGTTTTCTTTCTTGTTATCCGTCCAAAAACGATTCCATTTTTCGATTTTCTGCTGTTGCTGTTCTTGTGATAAAACAATTCCCGAAAGGGAACTAAAATCAAATATTTCATTGTTTTCTTGGTATTCTTTGAGGATTTTTTTCAGTTGAGCATTTTTCTGCAAAACTTCCTCTTTATCGTCTCCGTACAAAACCACATACAACGATTTTGAAGTCAGATTGGTAGAATTTTCCAACTGTTTTTCGACCTGTTTGAGTTCATCGGGAATGAAATTCAGCTTGGACAAATCATCATCAAAGGTTACTTTCTGATACGTAAAAAAACTAATTCCGATAAGCAATAAACTACCAAAAATCAGTACTTTATTCTTTTCAAATGAATAAGAAGCTAATCTGTCCAAAATGGATTTTCGGGTTATACCCTCCACGCTTTTCGGTCTGTACAAATGTGGAATGATAATTATCGAAAAAACAGCCGACATTACAACTGCAATCGAGGCGAAAATTCCCAAATCCTGCAAGGCTTCCGATTTGACAAAAAGCAAACACAAAAACGCAACAGCCGTTGTGGTACTACTCATTATCAACGGTTTGACAATGTCTTTAAAAAGCAATTCCACACTCGAATTGTTCCTGTAATGCGTGAGAATATGAAGTGAATAATCAATGGTAATTCCGAGCAAAACTGCCCCGATACTTATTGAAATAGCCGAAATGCTGTCCCGTAAAAAATACATGCACATCAATGCAAAAAGTCCTCCGAAAACCGACGGAATAAAGATGATTACAGGAACGTAAATTTTTCGGTAATACATTATTAACAAAAGCATTAGCACTCCCATTGACACCAAAACTGTAGTCAAGATATCGGTTTTAATTTGTTGGGCATTAGCCACTGCAATAAATGACGACCCAAAATAATCCAGATTTGTTTTCTCTGAAAATTCGGCATTAACTTCGGTTTTTATTTGGTTTAACCGCTCTGTAAAATCGGTATTTTTTTCGGTTTCACTTCCCGACAAAACAGGATCTATAAACAGCAAAAGCGACTGCTCGTCTTTAGTTACCACATATCCGTTAACCAACTTAAAATTTTCAGAAAGATTGAATTTTTGTAATTTCTGTAAAGCCATAAACGAAATCCCTAAAGGGTCAGCCAAAATAAAATCTTTGGCTACAATTCCTGTAGGAGAAATCAGCGTTTTCAGATTATTTTCGACCTGAACGGCAATGCTGTCTTTGGATAATTTATTCCCGACTTTCTGATAATCTTCCTCATCGAGAAAAAGTGGTAAATGCTCATAAACAAAGTCAAAAGTTTCCTGAATATTGCTGTCATCAACCTTTCCCTGAACATTTTTGATATACTCATCACAACATTCGAGTTTATCCAAAAACAAAGAGGCAGTTTCAGTCATATCTTCGAGAGTTCCGTTTTCCGACTTGGAAATTAAAACTGTAATTTTATCCGAAAATTTAAGCTGTTGCACAACTCTGGTGGTAATATCTCCCTGCTCGCTTTTCGGAATAACTTTGGTTATGTCTTCTTCAAAAGTAATTTTAGACGCAAAATATCCGAATACCAAAAGTAAAAGCAACGACAACACAACCGATAGTCGTTTGTTTCTGCTGATAAAGTAGTAAATTTTTATAAAAAAAGCGGACATTAAAGTAGTATTATTTTATGTGTTAAAACCCTGCAAAGATATAAAAATAAACCGCTTTGAATTTTATAAATTCAGACTGTAAAAAGGTCTGGTTTTTTATTCTTTTGAATTCTAAATTTATAAAAGTTATACGCAATAACCATAAAACATTCGTAAAAAAGTTTAATTTGATTGGTTATACGAAGTTTATTTGGATATTTGGAACAGTTTCGTATATTTGTGTGTAGCGAGGAAATCCCTTCGGGCTTCCCTCGCTACGGCTCAGGGCTTCACACGTCAAGCACAGCCCTTCGGGACTGTCCTCGAACTTGGGTTTCACGCAAGCGAGAAACCT